>Ga0213828_1000010_pt1 | contig 529239 bp, 493 predicted proteins | sample MC6MC0897MG_FD_180664 | JGI IMG/M metagenome (GOLD analysis project Ga0213828, IMG submission 180664) | Enriched soil aggregate microbial communities from Iowa State University, Ames, United States - MC6-MC0897-MG | ecosystem: Environmental > Terrestrial > Soil > Unclassified | place: USA...
CTCCGTTAAAAATTTTCACCTGTCTTCCACAACTGGTTGATAGGAAATGCGCTTTCACGTTGTGTGCCTATCTTTTCACCACATCAGGCTCGGTGGTATTCTTGGAGTTCTCACACAACCAAGAAACTGAAAAACATGAACAATCCTTTATCCAACCTTCAGTTGGATGTTTGGTACAAGGTGCTGATCGTCATTTGCACGATCGTATTCCTCTCTACCGCTGGTGGACTGCTACCAAAATTACCTACAAATTCAGCGCTTCTTATTTCTCTTGGCGGCGTATTTTTTTGCTGTGGTGAATGGAAAAATCATCCACGCTACACAATCCTCGAAGAGGCCATGGGCCAAAGATTTCTTGGTACTGGCTTCAAGCGCAAATTCAGTATCACAGGCACCATTCTTTGCTTGCTTGGTGCTTATCTGATCTACAAGGGAATCATGCCACTTTTGTAGGTCACAACCGCATTTAGGGCACTTGCTATAAACAGGTGTAAACATCATTCCTTTAGGGAGATTTACCATCTTTCTGTTTGCGCTAGTGCACATACTGCCTACCCCCAAGTTCGCTGTTGATGATTTTAATATACAAAACGTATTCATGATGGTCAATACGATTTGTATACAAAAATCATAGTTAACATTATGTATTTGTTTTTTAAAGGAAGAATTGAGGGGTTTTATTACGAAGACAATTTAGACGGGTTGCCCAATATAATTCATAGAACCCAGCCTGGAAGCTGGGCATGATGGGATTTTTAGAGAAGTCGTAACTTGGTTTCTACGGCTACGCCAATGATTCGGCAGTTGCCGTTGATTGGGACAAGTGGCCATTGCGGATTGAGCCCTTTCAAATATTTTTGCCCCCCATCAATAATCAATTTTTTGAAAGTGGCTTCATTTGTATCTGATAGTTTTGCAATCACCAAGCTGCCGTTTATAGGATCTCTTCCTGTATCGAACAAGACGAAGGTGCCCTCAGGAATGCTCAGGCCAACTGGTGCTGTCATTGAATCACCTTCAACCTCTAGCCAGAAGGCCTCTCCCTGAATATGTGCATCAGACTCAAGCCATAAGTCGATATCTTTCAGGGTATAAGCTTCAACAGCTTCGCCCCAGGCCCCTGCTTTGACGCTACTTAATACTGGATACTTTTTTCCTGGTTTGTATCGGCCAACGTACTCAACATCCCCTTTGAGGGTTTCATCAACTATTAAACCACCCGCACCAACAGAAAAATTTTTTTTCCCTAAAAACTCTAGGATTCGTGCGATCTCCTGCAGGCTAGGCTCACGCCGAGCATTCAACCAATGGCTTACTGCACCTTTGGTTATACCAAGATGTTCTGCCATCTGCTCTTGAGTAATTCCCTGTGATTTCATCAGGGATTTAGCTAGGTCGTACCATTTCATCGTCATACCAAAATAATACAACCCGTATACTTTTAATCGAGTCACAAAATGTATATCTCACTTGTGAATTTAAGATACAAAATGTATATTCATATCGTTAACGGGAGAACGTAATGAATAATCTTCGAGCAATAAGAACAAAGCTGGGTATCACACAAGGGCACTTAGCAAGTGCACTTGGTGTAACAAAAGGGGCTGTTTGTCACTACGAAAACAGCAAAAGGAAAATGAACATCGATCAGTGCCGTGCAATCGTTTCTGCCCTCAATGATTTCGGTGCAGAAGTCAGTATTGATGATGTTTTCCCACCTCTGCAGTCTAGTGAAACGGCTGCATAAACATAACTACCAAAGGAAAAACAACATGGTAGAGCCAAGCCTGAAAGTAGTAGTGAAAGCGATGTGCAAAGCGTACCCCGGTGGCCGTGAGGCTATGGCCGGTGCTCTTGGCATGTCCGTAACACAGTTCAACAACAACCTCTACGAGAAGAACGGTTGCCGCTTCTTTGAAGTGAACGAGCTGGAGGCGATGGAAGACATTTCAAACACGTCTCTCCTGGCTGATTACTTCGCCCAACGCCGCGGCGCTTTGCTGGTGGACGTTCCGCAGCTGGAAGACCTTGACCGCGTGGACCTGTTTACTCGTGCCATGAGAACTGCAGCAGCACGCGGACAGGTTGATCAGATTATCCAGAAAGCCCTGGAAGATGGAGTGATTGAACCGCATGAAGCCGATGAGATTCACGAGCATCACCGCCGTCACCTGGCAGCGCGTGAAGAAGAAATCCGCGCGATTGTCGCGCTGTTTAGCCGTAAGAAAAGCCAAAAGAAGTGACGCCCGCGAGTGTGCAGCTCCGGGCGTCGTGGCGTGTCGTATTCAGTGGAGAAACTAACGCATGAACAGTTTAAACCGATTGAGACCAGCGAAGCAATTCAGATGCCTTCCACTGGTGGGAAAAGACTCCCCGTTCGGCTATGTGGAGAGATTAAACGACCAGGCTGGTGCGAACAACTACCAGCCTGAGAACGCGATGGTAGAGGCTTTTGCGCAGATGAACGAGAAGGGGCGTGAGGAATGGCTGAAGTTGACCGGCGATTCAGAGACCACAGAGGCATCCCCGTCCACGTCGTCAGGTGGGAGCCACAGACTCGACGCGTTATATACCTTCGCGAAGGGTACGATCATGAGTGCTTCAGCCCTCTTGAACAATTCCAGCGTAAATTTACAGAGTTAAAGGACGACCATGAGCCTGTTGATGCCATCCCGGCCGATAGTGATTAACCCTGACCTTGCGTACAGCATTGGCCTGAACGAGGCTATTGCGTTGCAGCAGGTGAACTACTGGCTTAAAGAAACCACCTCCGGACTGGAGCGTGACGGCGTGCGCTGGATTTACAACACCAACGAGCAGTGGCTGGAGCAGTTCCCGTTCTGGTCTGAGTCTACGCTGAAGCGCACATTCACCCGCCTGAAGAACCTTGGCGTGCTCAAAGTTGAGCAACTGAACAAGTCTCAGCGCGACATGACGAACTACTACACGATCAACTATGAAAGCGAGCTTTTAGATGAGGTCAAAGTGACCAAATCGAAGAGTTCAAAATGCACTCTTCCATCAGGTCAAAATGAACCGATGGAAGAGGTCAAAGTGGAACGCTCCATCGGTTCAAAACGAACCGCTCTCATCAGGTCAAATTGCACTGATGTTCTTACAGAGAATACAACAGAGAATACTACAGATATTAAAAAACCTATTTGTCCGGTTGCGCCGCAACCAGACGGTGATGTGTTGATCACCGATCAGGCTAAACAGGTTTTGACCCATCTGAACCAGGTGACCAGTTCGCGTTATCAGGTTTCAACAACCTCGCTGCAAAACATTCGTGCCCGAATCGGGGAAGGTTACACCGTTGAAGAATTATCGCTGGTGGTCGATTACTGCAACGCCAAGTGGAGCGAAGATCTCACGATGTCCGCCTACCTCCGCCCGCAGACGCTTTTCCAGCCAAGCAAGTTCCCTGGCTATCTGAAGTCTGCTAACAGCTGGGCCAAAGCTGGGCGTCCTCGACGTGTAAACGGAGAGTGGGCCCGAGAAGATGGCGTTTTCCGTTCCAGCTTCAAGAACACTGATTACAGCAAAGTCCCTGCAGGTTTCAGAGGAGCGAACTCATGATGGAATTAACGCCGCGTCAGAGTGATGTGCTCGATGCCATAGTGCTCTACAAGGACAGAACCGGGTTCCCACCTACGATGCTGGAACTTGCCGGGTTAATTGGCTGCGCATCACCTAACGCTGCTGCTGAGCACGTGAAGGCGCTCAAGAAAAAGGGTTACATCTCCATTGCTCCTGGCGCTGCCAGGGGCATTACCGTAGTAAAAACAGAATTGGATGCAGATCCTGTAACAATCATCAAAGACCTGTTATCCGGTGCAGGCAAGGCCAGAGATAACGCGGTTGAATGGCTGAAAAAGCAGGGAGTGACTGTATGAAACTGGTGCTCCCGTTCCCGCCGAGCGTAAACACCTACTGGAGAGCCCCGAACAAGGGGCCGTTAAAAGGCCGCCATCTTATCAGCGTCAAAGGCAGGGCATATCAAAGCGCTGCCTGTGTGGCTATCGTCGAGCAGCTTCGCTTCCTTCCAAAGCCTTCAACAGCACCGGCTGCCGTCGAGATTATGTTGTACCCACCTGACGAACGCCGCCGCGACATCGACAACTACAACAAGGCTCTGTTTGACGCGCTTACGCACGCTGGCATCTGGGAGGATGACAGCCAGGTGCAGAGAATACTGGTGGAGTGGGGCCCGAAAGTACCCGGTGGACGAGTAGAGATATCGATCACTAAACATCAACCATTGGTAGGGAGAACAGGGTGAGAGCCATACTGACACCTGAAGTTGCGCCAATGTCCGGAGTGGTACTGTTCCGCCCAGGTAACGAATTGCTTTGGCTGTTTCGTCGCGGCCGTGTTGTGATTGAAACGCCTTCTGAAGCAATCCAGCACCTGCCATCAGGTCTTATTCCGGAGGCGCACCAGCCACTGACAGATGATGCCAGTATGCAGGCGCTTTTCCTGAACGAGCGGGTTATTCAGCGTGCTGGTGGACTGAGTGGCCATGATGCCTGGCTGGAACGTAAATTCGAATGCCAGTGGCCGCACAACAAATGGCACTCAAAGGAGTTTACGGTAATGCGTCACGCCCCAGGAAGCATTCGCCTGTGCTGGGGGTGCGATAACCAGTTGCGAGAACAAACCACTGAAAGACTGGCAGGAATTGCCATGCAGAACCTGGTAAAATGGCTACTCGAAAGGGTGAATATTATGCTGGGTTTCAGTGCTGACCACACCCTGACACTTCCGGAGTTCTGCTGGTGGATGGTACGCAACGATTTGGCTGACCTTATTCCTGAATCAGTGGCGAGCAAAGCCCTCAGGATTAAGCCTGAATCGCATAGTTCCGTAATGCGGGAAAGCGACATTGTTCCTTCGTTACCGGCGACTGAAATCCTCCAGGAGAAGGTGAAGAAGGTTGTCTCCGTTAAGGTAGACCCTGAGTCACCGGAATCTTTCATGCTGAGGCCAAAGCGCCGCCGCTGGGAGAACGATAAGTACACCCGCTGGGTGAAGTCGCAGCAGTGCAGTTGCTGCAATAACCCGGCAGACGACCCCCACCACCTGATAGGCCACGGGCAGGGTGGAATGGGAACAAAAGCGCACGACCTGTTTGTGATACCGCTGTGCAGAGCGCATCACGATGAGTTGCACGCTGATCCTGTGGCATTTGAAGCGAAGCACGGCGACCAGTTGGTACTGCTGTTTCGGTTTTTAGATCGTGCGTTGGAAATCGGCGTACTGGCGTAAGTGGAGACGCAACATGATCAATCCTTCAGAAGTTGGCAAATCCGGCGAGATGGTTCGCCTTCGCACTCTCGAAAGCATCTGGGTACAAGGTAAGCTCCGCATGTGGGGACGCTGGTCATACATCGGCGGTGGTTCAGGCGGGAACATGTTCAACCAGCTGCTTGCATCCGGGAAAATAACCAAGACAGCAATCAACGATGCTCTGCGCCGCATGAAGAAATCCGGCATCACCAAGCCAGAACTGGAGGCATACCTTCGCGAAATCCTCGACAGCAAAAACAAAAGCGGCCTAGCATTCTGTTCAGATGAGGAAGGTCTGAAGGTGGATGGCGTGATTGCCGCAGTACTGATGAATGATGACTACCGATCACTTTATGGCGTCATCGTCGACCGTCACCGACTTCGCAAGAGTAAGCTCCAGATGGCCAATGAGCTCAATGCTAAACATCCTGACTGGACGCTCATCACTTGCCGCCGCCGTATTGATACCTGGGTAAGTCTGGCAGAATCGATCCTATACGCACCACTTTGTGACGCGTTCGGCACAAATAGCGACAGATTTAAGTTGCGGAGTGAGCAAGAAAGTGTTTAAATTGTGGTAGGCTCGGGACTGTAAAGCGTACTGAGCAACAGAACAAACAAAAACCCGCTACAAGTGCGGGTTTTATTGTTTTTGCTTATACGCAATAAGAGCAATAGCTGCGACTACAGTTAAAGCAGAACCATAAGCCTTGTAGACAGAAGATTTTGTCCCAGAGGATATGGATTGCGCGCATTGTGGGCAAAATTCATCATCATATAGTTCTCCTCCCTTTGTGTAATCCTCACACCCAAAACCACGGCAAACGTAGACTGTCTCTTTACACTCTGGGCATTCGCATTTATCTCGCCTGAGATAGTTGGTTTCTAAAACTGAAGGGCGGACTTTATTTTTACAGAATGGGCAAACCCCAAGGCTTTTTAACTTCATTGATTTCTCCTTTATTTTTGTATCGTCAAATTTCTCAGAAAATTTATAGAGATTTTAACCATGAAAGTTAAATCATAACCAATAACAATCGCAAATAGCCGCATTCAGCGGCTTTTTTTTTCCCCTCATTCTGAGAGGACTCACAAAAATAAGAGGGGGCTAAATGTCCGATCCTGTTTCTGGCACTACGGTTGCAGCTGGTGGTCTGATGGGGGCCAGCATGTTCGGCCTAGCAACCGGCATAGATTACGGTGTGGTGTTTGGCGCATTCGCTGGTGCGGTGTTCTACGTCGCTACGGCGGTTAATATCAGCCGCCTTAAGCTGGTGGGTTACTTCATCACCTCATTCATCTTCGGTGTTATCGGCGCGCCACTGCTTGGCTCTTACTTCTCTAAATGGACGGGGTATAGCGACAGGCCACTTGATGCGCTTGGCGCGGTAATCGTAGCCGCTATTGCTATTAAGCTGCTGACGTTCGTTAACAGTCAGGATTTGGGTAGCCTGTTTGGAATTCTCTCACGATTACGTGGTGGAGGGGCCAGCAATGGTAACAAGTGATCCGAGTGCGATGGCAAACGCAATTATCTCTGCTGTTATCGTTATTGCACTGATGTTCTACCAGCGCGGCGGGGCGAGACATCGCCCCCTAATATCGCTGATGGCTTATTTCACGGTGCTGGTGTACGCCAGCGTCCCTTTCCGTTACCTGTTCGGCCTGTACCATGAATCCCACTGGTTTGTGGTGCTGGTGAACGTCCTGATATGCGCCGCCGTTCTCTGGGCTCGGGGAAACGTAGCACGCATCATTGACGTCCTGAGGCATTCATGACCAAAGACGAAATTTTTAATGCCATCCTCGGTAAAGAGGGCGGCTACGTTAATCACCCTGACGATAAGGGCGGTCCAACTAACTGGGGGATCACACAAGCGGTAGCTCGCGCCCACGGATTCTCTGGGGATATGCGAAACCTGACCCGCCAGCAGGCGCTAGATATCCTGACGGCCGACTACTGGACAGGGCCACGCTTTGATCTTGTTTCTGAGGTATCACCAGCCATTGCCGCCGAACTGTGCGATACCGGCGTAAACATGGGCCCATCGGTGCAGACCAAATGGTTTCAGCGCTGGCTGAACGTGTTCAACATTCAGGGCACGCTCTATCCCGATCTGATTGCAGATGGTTTTATCGGTCCGCGAACTATCAGCGCGTTAAAAAGTTATCTTGCCCGGCGAGGGAAAGAGGGTGAGCTGGTTATGCTTCGGGCCCTGAATTGTAGCCAGGGTCAGCGTTATCTCGAACTGGCAGAACAGCGCAGCGCTAACGAGACGTTTGTTTATGGCTGGGTAAAGGAGCGGGTGGTTATATGACACTTGAGATGATCGCCGGACTCGTTGTAGCTGTGTTTGCTGCTATCGCCGCCGCGTTTGGCTTGGGTCATTTACGCGGCACCAGCAAAGCGGAAGTGAAAGCCGACCAGCAGCGCACCGAAGATAACGCAGCGGCAACGGTCGCAGCAGCAGAACGCCGGGTAGAGACAACGAAAGAGGCCAGCAATGTACAGCAGACTGTTAATCACATGCCTGATGACGATGTTGATAGCGAGCTGCGTGACACGTGGAAGCGTCCCAGTGGTGGTTGATACTGCCTGTGACTGGGTAAAGCCAATCTACCTGACTGATCACGACATCGACGTTATGGACCGCCAGACGAAGAAAGACATTCTAGCGCATAACAAAGCGTGGCAGTCGAACTGTTTTTAATGTCAAGGGAAGATGCAGTTTATACTAATTTTCAGATTTAACTCATCCATGTATCATTGAAAGGTTACCATCTATAATACCTTGGAGATATCATGGGCATTTGGAGTAAAGTCAAAGAAGTAAATACTGCTTACGCGATAGTAGAAAAAATGGTCAAGTTGTCAATATATTTGCTTGTCCTTTCGGGCGGTTCATTAGCTTGGGTATTGGCTAGTTTAGATCCATTCTTCAAGAATATGACTTATTTTAGAGGTTTCCTGATACTTGTAATATTTAGTTTGTTATTGTCTCTTATCTTATATCTTATAAATCTTGCTATTAAAAATTCAGCAACAAGGAAGTATTATAATTCATTGGCTACTACAAGTAGTAATATCAATCCTTTAAACGAAACCTTTGAGGGGTTGATTATAAATCTAGAGGATTTACGTTTGCCTTTGAATAAGGTTCATGAAAACAAACGCTTTAAAAGATGTGATCTAGTTGGCCCCATGACAATAGCATTGGTTAGCGGCAGTCTATCAAATTCACATCTTGATGTATGTCATGAGATAATAGCGCTTCCTGAGGGTGAACTTATGTTGCCTGGTGTTATTAAATTTTTAAACTGCACATTTATTGAGTGTAGGTTTGTCCAGGTGACGATTATGACAAATCCGGGAACGGCAAAACAAATACAAGGTATGCACCCAAGTCAGAAAGTCATCGGCCTAGGTTAGAAAATAATCTATTGTAGTTTTAAAAAAAGTAATTGATTATTATTTTAGAGTTTTGTTTACAACAAAACTCTTTTCTTCAATGGTCAAGAAGATGGTTACTTCCATAAGGGGCAATACAGTCCAGTATAAATCGGCCCGTTAGACGCGGGCTCTTATTTGCTATTCGTCCTCATTTGAAGATGGAGCTTTTTTAACTCCGTGCCTATGTAACTGGAAACTTTCGGCAGTTTTGCCTCTCGAAAGGTCCAGGTCTAAAAGGGAAAACACATGCAGGTCACTATTGATGGTGTCCCATATGCACCAGCCTGCGCAATTTCATCGCGCATTGGCATTGCCATAACGACACACCAACGTGCAGACGTTTTAAAACGAGCGCTCGAACAGCACATGAAGCATCTTCCCGCTGGCGCGCTGATGGTTGTTATCGATGACGGTTCAAAACCTGCTGCGGTAGTTCACGACGGCGTGCAACTGCTTCGCCATAATGAATCACTCGGAATCGTTGCCTCAAAGAACGCCAGCCTGTCAATCCTGATGGATGCCGGGTGCGAGCATCTGTTTTTATGGGATGATGACGCTTGGCCTATTGCTGATAACTGGCACCTCCCTTACATCGAATCACCTGAGCCGCACCTGGCTTACCAGTTTATGGATCTGGCAGGGCGCAATAAGCTGAACGACATGGCGGAGCTGTACCGTGATGATAAGCATGTTGCTTACACCGGTCAGCGCGGGGTGATGCTTTACTACCACCGCAGCGCCATCGAGAAGGTTGGCGGATTCGATCCAGTATACGGTCGCGGTATGTACGAACACAGCGACCTCGCCCTGCGCATTCATAACGCTGGATTGACTACGTGGGCGTATGCCGATGTGACTGATTCAGAAAAGCTGATTCATTCTCTCGATGAGCATGAGGCCGTGGAGCGCTCGGTACCGAAACCAGACCGACAGGCGCTGGTGGAGCGTAACGTTAAAATCCACAACGAGCGACGTGATACCGGCTTTACCGGTTACGTAGAGTACCGGCGGCAGCGCGACGTAGTTATCACAACGCTGCTCACCAGTCAGCCTGACCCGCAGCGCGGCACGAAAATGACGGCCGCACCTGACATGCTGACCAGGTGGGCTACCTCGCTTCGGAATTGTGGTCGTATCGCGCTGGTGGATGAACTGCAGACAGCCCCGGCAGACGTTGAGCTGTACCGCGTGCCTGACGTGAAGATGAATGTTTACTTTCGGCGCTGGCTTCACATCTGGCAGCATCTACGCGATCACCCAGAATACCGGTTCGTCTGGTGTACCGATGGTACTGATGTCGAATTGCTGCGCGCGCCATGGGATGAAATGCAGCCCGGGAATGTTTACGTCGGTTCTGAACCGAAGACGTACTCCGACACTTGGGCAAAGCAGAATCATCCGGAGCGTATCTATCAGGATTTCATTGAAACGCACAGAAATCATGTGATGCTTAACGCTGGCCTGCTGGGCGGTACCCGCGCTGATGTCATGGCATTCGCTCACGGCATCATCCGACTTTTCTACCGGATAGAGAGTTATCGATTCTGGAGGAAAGAACAGACTGGCGTCGCGGTAGGTGACATGCTGGCTTTCGGCATTGTTGCTCATTCATTCGCTGGCAAGGTGATTACCGGACCTCAGGTGCACACCGTTTTCAAAACTGATGGGATCGGTAAGGAGGCCGCATGGTGGAAACACAAGTAACGATCAATATCTTTACTGCTGTAATGCACAAAAATAGCTTTTACATTCATGCCGACACGCGGCAAGCGTTCTGGATAACTCTTAGTAGTACGCTTGGATGGGGCAAATTTGAATTAATCCGCCCCTCAGACGAATTTAGCCCTACTGGAGGACTTTTTGAATTAGTTGAATTGCGCTCGGTAGATTCAGAGCCCCCTGAGTCAGTAGCTGTAGGGTCAAATGTTTTATGGCGTCTGCCGGAAGCTCTCGAAGTTTTGAAATCAATCCATTCTTCTGATCTTCAGGCATATTTGCTACCCGAATTATGTCCTCAAGGGCAATTATAGTGTCATTGTGAAGTCTTACAGTTTGAACTTTCAAAATGGCACTTAAACCGCCATCATCAAGCAAGAAATCTATACCTTTCTCGGTGATGTAACATGAGTGTGAGTTAAAAATGTACTTAACGCCTTCACCTAAAGTCTGACTTTTTATTAGCGGATTACTTATCAATCCATGCATTTCAAGATATAGAAGACATGCAATAAAATGGTCTTCATCTTGAAATTTTTCAAGTAGTTCAAGCTCCTGTGGGTATGTTAATGAACGAGGTGCACAGTCAACTAAAGCATTCAAAACCTCAAGCTGCAGAGCTCGATTGTATTTTAGTGTTTTATCCATTAATCCACTCCTTAATTATTTTTATGAGATTAACTCAAACTTGTTAAGCACAACACCCTGATAAACAGACAGTAACCGCCATTGTGCGGTTTTTTTATTGGAGATTCGCTGGTGGCTGAAGACATAAAATTTGTGGTGGTCGGCCATCACATCCGTTTAAGGCAAGCGCAACGGCTTGCTGCGCTACTGGATGCTCATCTGCTGGTTGATGATAGTAACCATGGTGCGAACTGGAATCACCGGCGCGCTATCGAATGGGCCGCAGAGCAACCTTGCCGGGTAGTTGTGCTGGAAGACGACGCGCTGCCGGTACATGGATTCACCGAAAAGGTAACCGACTGGTTAGTGCGCTGCCCAGATGACCTTCTGAGTTTTTACCTCGGTACTGGTCGGCCTCCTCAGTATCAGATGCAAATAGCCGAACGGCTAATCATTGCTGATAAAGCTCGATATGAATTCATTTCGTTTCCTCGCCTGATTCATGGCGTTTGCTACAGCGTGCCGCCTCACCGTATAAGCCGTGTGCTATCTCGATGGGACAGTGATAAGCCTGCCGATTTTGCAGTGGGTGATGCCTGGGGTGGCTCAGTGATCTATCCGTGTTACTCGCTGGTGGACCATGCTGACGGCGAGCCGGTTGAGCGTCACCCTGACTCAGCGCCACGCACAGAACGCCGCCGGGCGTGGAGGTTAGCCTGATGCCTGCGTTAATACCGAGAGCATGCCGTAAGCGTGGCTGTCCTGGCACAACCACAGACCGCTCAGGCTATTGTCCCAAGCACCTTAACGAAGGCTGGCAGCAGCATCAGCGAGGACAGAGCAGGCATCAGCGAGGTTATGGCAGCAAGTGGGACAGGCTGCGCCCAATCGTTCTCGACAGAGATAAACACCTTTGTCAGGAATGCCTGCGAAATGGAAGGTATACACCCGCTGAGACGGTGGACCACATCACCGCCAAAACAAATGGGGGGACCGATGACCTGTCCAACCTCGAAAGCCTCTGCAAGCCTTGCCACAGGGCGAAGACAGCGGTTGAAAGACTCAAATGACATCAATTCTCATTTGAATCGACAGAGGGGGAGGGCGGGTTGAAAGTTCAGGAACGACGCGCCAAAGGACCGCCGCCTAACCTATTTTCGCATCACCGCAGGTTAGAAAACTTTTTTTAGGGGTCCCCCACTCGATGATTAATAGGAGTTTTCGATTATGTCTGGACCACCGAAAACCCCGACCCATCTACGTTTGGTGAGGGGTAACCCATCAAAACGCCCGATAAATGAAAACGAACCAAAGCCAGCTGCAGGGGTACCCCCAACGCCGAAGCATTTCGACAAGCAGGGGAAATACTGGTTTAAGCGGATGGCCGACGAGCTCGATGCTATCGGTGTGATGTCCCAACTGGACGCCAGAGCCCTTGAGTTGCTGGTTGAGGCATATACCGAATACCGGCACCACTGCGACACGCTTGAAATTGAGGGGTACACCTACCGGACCGAAACGCAGAGCGGGGATGTGATGATCAAGGCTCACCCGGCAGCCGTCATGAAAGCTGATGCCTGGAAACGTCTGCGCGCCATGCTCGGTGAGTTCGGCATGACGCCAGCCAGCCGCTCTAAAGTGAATGCAAAAGGTCCTGATGCGGTTGATCCGTTGGCCGAGTTTATGAAAGCGAGGGATTAATGGCTAAGGTTGCAGAAGGCATCCGCTACGCAGAGAGGGTGGTGGCGGGGGAAATTATTGCCTGTGAGTATGTGCGCCTTGCCTGTCAGCGTTTTCTTGACGATCTGGCACACGGCGAAGAGCGCGGTATTTTCTTCAGTGAGCCGCGCGCGCAGCACATTCTGAATTTCTATAATTTTGTTCCTCACGTCAAAGGTGCGCTGGCAGGCCAGCCTATTGAGCTGATGGACTGGCATGTTTTCATCCTGATTAATATTTTTGGTTTTGTTATCCCGCTGGTGAACGAAGAGACGGGGGAAACCGTCCTGCGTAACGACGGCAGCGGTCGGCCGGTGATGGTTCGGCGTTTTCGTACAGCAGATGTTGAGGTGGCCCGTAAAAATGCCAAATCAACGCTTTGCTCTGGCGTGGGGCTTTATATGGCTGGCGCAGACGGCGAGGGCGGGGCGGAGGTTTATTCCGCTGCAACCACCCGTGACCAGGCGCGAATTGTTTTTGAAGACGCTAAAAATATGGTCAAGAAGGCGAAAGCCACTCTTGGGCGGATCTTCGAATTCAACAAGCTCGCTATCTACCAGGAGCAAACGGCCTCCAAATTCGAGCCTTTATCATCAGATGCGAACAACCTCGACGGCCTGAACATCCACTGTGCCATCGTCGACGAGCTGCATGCTCATAAAACCCGTGACGTCTGGGACGTTCTTGAGACGGCCACCGGCGCTCGCCTGCAATCTCTGCTTTTCGGTATCACCACCGCCGGCTTCAACAAAGAAGGCATCTGTTACGAACTACGCGATTACGCAATCAAGGTCCTGCGCGGCCTGGTTAAAGACGATACGTTTTTTGCCATCATCTACACCTTAGATGAAGGTGACGATCCCTTTGATGAAAAAGTCTGGCAGAAGGCGAATCCGGGGCTGGGTATCTGTAAGCGCTGGGATGACCTGCGCCGCCTGGCTAAAAAGGCGAAAGAGCAGGTTTCGGCCAGAATTAACTTTTTCACCAAACACATGAATATCTGGGTTACCGCTGAGTCTGCCTGGATGGACATGATGAAATGGGAAAAATGCGAGTTTATCGCCCCGCAGCACGAACTTAAAACCTATCCCTCCTGGGTGGGCGTTGACCTTTCAAACAAAATTGATATCTGTGCAGCCGCTAAAGTCTGGCGCGCGCCAGGTGGCCACGTTCATGCGGATTTTAAATTCTGGCTGCCGGAAGGACGCCTTGAGAAATGTTCGCGTCAGATGGCAGAGCTCTATCGTAAGTGGGCCGAGATGGACAAGCTGATCCTTACCGACGGGGATGTAATCGACCATGCTCAGATTAAGGAAGAGCTGCAGGTGTGGGTTGCTGGCGAGAGTCTGAAAGAAATTGGCTTCGACCCGTGGAGTGCGACGCAGTTCAGCCTTGCGCTGGCAGAAGAAGGGCTGCCGCTGGTGGAAGTGCCGCAGACGGTTCGCAATTTCTCTGAGGCGATGAAAGAGGTCGAAGCACTGGTATACGGTGGCCGCTTCCATCACAGCGATCACCCGGTAATGAACTGGATGATGTCCAACGTAACCGTCAAACCTGACCGGAACGAGAACATTTTTCCGAACAAGTCCACACCAGAGGCCAAAATTGATGGCCCGGCGGCATTGTTCACAGCAATGAGCCGCGTTCTGGTTAACGGTGGCAACGACCAGCAGGATCTCTCCGGATTCTTCAATAATCCCATCATGGTAGGTTTCTGATGAAAAAAAACAAACAGCCAGGCAGGGTGAAAAGCGCTCTGCTTAACTGGCTTGGTGTGCCTATCAGCCTGACTACCGGCACGTTCTGGGAGGAATGGTTTGGCACCAGCAGCAGCGGAAAGGTGGTCACGGCCGATAAAGCCATCCAGCTATCGGCTGTGTGGGCATGCGTAAGACTGTTAAGCGAGTCTATTTCAACCCTTCCGCTGAAAATATACGTTCGACAGCCTGACGGTTCGCGTAAAGCGGCAACCGATCATCCGGCCTATTCGATACTGTGCCGCCGACCCAATTCAGAAATGACACCATCACGCTTTATGTTGATGGTGGTCGCCAGTATTTGTCTGCGCGGGAACGCCTTCATTGAGAAGAAATTCATCGCAAACCGCCTGGTTTCGCTGATGCCTTTACTACCGCAGAACATGGTGGTTAAACGTCTCACTACCGGGGCGCTGGAATACAAATACACTGAAAACGGAAACGAGCGCGTCATTCCGGTCAAAAACATCATGCACATTCGCGGGTTCGGTCTGGACGGTGTTTGCGGCATGATGCCGATGAAGACTGGCCGGGATGTGATCGGTTCAGCAATGGCCGTTGAAGAGTCTGCGGCGAAAATCTTCGAGCAGGGTCTGCAGAGCTCAGGTTTTCTCTCCGCTGATAATGCGCTGACAGACGATCAACGTGAAAGACTTCGTGGCTATATGGCATCATTCACCGGCTCCAAAAACGCCGGAAAAATTATGGTTCTTGAAGGCGGCCTGAAATATCAGGGCGTGACCATGAACCCGGAAGATGCTCAGATGCTCGAAAGCCGCGCATTTAGCATTGAGGAGATCTGCCGCTGGTTTCGCGTGCCTCCTTTCATGGTTGGTCACACCACGAAACAAAGCAGCTGGGCATCCAGCCTGGAAGGTATGAACCTGCAGTTTCTGACTCATACCCTTAGACCACTGCTGGTGAATATTGAGCAGGAAATTGGCCGGTGCTTACTCGACAGCGATGACGAAGTGTTTGCAGAATTCTCCGTTGAAGGTCTACTGCGAGCCGATAGTGCCGGTCGCGCGGCATACTATACCAGCGCGCTTCAAAATGGCTGGATGTCCCGTAATGACGTTCGTCGCCTTGAGAACATGCCGCCAATTGAAGGGGGCGATATTTACACCGTTCAGCTCAACCTGACGCAACTGAAAAATCTCGAAAGCAGCAACCCTGCTGTTCAGGCACTGGCCCTGCGAGAGCTGCATAACCACGTATTCCCCGATATTTCCTTTGAACAATCTCCGCTGAAACAGGCCGCTTAGGAGCACTTTCCTGATGAGCAAAAAACAACTTCCGGTAGCACCGGCGGGTCGCCCCTGCGCGCGCGTTACCTGTGAAACATTACCGTCCGCACTGGACCGCTGGGACGGCGGGATCAAAGCGGCGGCCACCGACGATAACAGCATTTCTGTTTTTGATGTTATCGGGCAGGACTACTGGGGCGAAGGGGTAACAGCTAAACGTATTGCCGGTGCGCTTCGGGCGATGAACGGCGCCGACGTTACGGTGAATATCAACTCACCGGGCGGCGACATGTTCGAAGGTCTGGCTATTTATAACCTGCTCCGCGAATACGAAGGCCGTGTAACGGTGAAGGTGCTGGGCATTGCCGCCAGCGCCGCCTCGATAATTGCGATGGCCGGGGATGATATTCAGATTGGCCGCGGTGCCTTCCTGATGATCCACAACTGCTGGGTATACGCGATGGGAAACCGCCATGATTTTGCTGAACTGGCACAGTCACTGGAACCCTTCGATACCGCTATGGCTGATATCTACGCGGCGCGCTCCGGCCTTGATATGGCCGCTGTGCAGAAGCTGATGGACGCGGAAAGCTATATCGGTGGCAGTGATGCAGTAGCGAAGGGACTGGCAGACAGCTTGCTTTCTGCTGATGCGGTCAGCGACGGCGACGAATCGCCTGCAGCCGCGCTTCGCAAACTTGATGCATTGCTGGCCAAGACCAACACCCCGCGCTCTGAGCGCAGAAAACTCATTAAAGCCTTATCCGGTGGCATGCCTGGCGCTGTCACCACCAACGACGGTACGCCGGGCGCTGCCGAAGACATCAAACCTGAAACCATCAATTCACTTGAAAGCGCCCTGGCGGCGTTAGTCAAATAAGGACCCTTTATGTCTGAAGTAAACGATATTCTGAAAAAAGTCACGGCCAGCATTGAAGAGGCAACCGGCAAGTTCAACGCGAAAGCAGAAGAAGCCGTGAAGGAGGCGCAGAAGTCAGGCAAGTTGTCAGAAGAAACAAAGGCAGCTGTCGATAAAATGGCTTCTGAGTTCAACGCCCTGCGTGAGGCAGAAAAAACGCTGAAGGCAGCTATGGGCGAACTGGAGCAACATGTTGCCCAGATGCCGCTGGCAAACGCGAAGCACGTTGTGGAATCAATCGGCCAGCAGGTGATCTCTGCTGAAGCGCTGAAAACCTTTGCCTCCGGCGTGGAAGGTGGCAAACGTATCAGTATCCCGGTTAAGGCGGCACTGACTTCTGCGGATGTGCCTGATGGCGTCGTCGAACCCCAGCGAATTCCGGGCATCGATACGGCACCGAAGCAGCGTCTGTTCATCCGCGATCTGATTGCGCCTGGTCGCACTTCTTCCCCGGCTATTTTCTGGGTGCAACAGACTGGCTTTACCAACAACGCGAAAGTGGTTCCTGAAAATACGCAGAAACCATACAGCGAAATTGAGTTTACGCCGAAAATCACTGGCGTAAGCACCATCGCTCACCTCTTCAAAGCCTCAAAGCAGATCCTGGATGACTTCGCACAACTGCAGTCAACCGTTGATGCAGAAATGCGCTACGGACTGAAGTATGCGGAAGAGCAGGAAATTCTCTTCGGTGATGGTACCGGCGTGCATCTGCATGGCATTGTTCCTCAGGCGTCAGCGTTTAACCCGGCATTTACTGTTGAACAGCAGAGCGGAATTGACGATCTGCGTCTGGCAATGCTGCAGGCGCAACTGGCGCGCTTCCCGGCATCAGGCCACGTTCTTCACTTCATTGACTGGGCGCGAATCGAACTGACCAAAGACAGCCTGGGCCGATACATTCTGGCTAACCCTGCGGCACTGACTGGACCGACGCTGTGGGGCCTGCCGGTTGTTGCCACGGAAGCGGCTGCCTTCCAGGGTAAATTCCTGACGGGTGCTTTCAACGCTGGGGCTCAAATCTTCGACCGAGAAGATGCGAACGTCGTTATCTCCACGGAGAACGCCGACGACTTCGAGAAAAACATGATCACCATCCGTTGCGAAGAACGTCTGGCGCTGGCTGTGAAACGCCCTGAAGCGTTCGTGTACGGTTCATTCAGCACCGGCGCGGGTAGCTGATAACTATTGCGGCCTTCGGGCCGCTTTTTTTTCGGGGCACACAAATGCTTGATCAAAATGTGGTGAAACAGCACTGCCGCATTGATACCGACTTTACGGGTGATGATGCTCTGCTGGAGATTTACGCCGGTGCGGCGGCGCGTTACGTCCAGACATGGACAAGGCGAACGCTCTATGAAAACCAAAGCTCACCTGGCTATGCAGACGACCCGGACCCGATTCTACTGAATGATGATGTTAAAGCGGCCATGTTATTGCTGATAGGTCACTGGTATGCCAACAGAGAGACAGTGTCCGTAGGACAAACCGTGGCAGAGGTCCCGTTTGCAGTTGAAGCATTGCTGCAACCATACCGCATTTACGGGGTGTAAAAATGTCCTGTTCAGGATGCGCTGAAAGGCGCGAGTGGTTAAAAAAATGGGTGAAAATTGCATATGAACGAGCTACAGGCAAACGAACTTATAGCGGCGCTACGCGAACAGACAGCAGCGCAACTGGCACAAACGGCCGCGATAAACCGACTGGTTGATTCGAATGTGGCACTATGTGACCTCATTATCCAGTCTCTGGCTGAAGATGACACCATCGAAATTTCTACGCTTGATGATTTGAAGCCACAATACCTCAGCCAAAAAGCAAGGGGGTAGTATGCAGGCCGGGAAATTACGGCACCAGGTCACAATCCAGGAGCCGGTGACGGCACAGAATCCTGATACAGGAGCTGTAAATAAAACCTGGCGTGATGTCGCAATTGTCTGGGCAGAGGTTTCTCCGTTGTCTGCCCGTGAATTTATCGCGGCGCAGGCATCGCAGGGAGAAATCACTACCCGTATAACGATTCGCTTCCGTACCGGGATTACTCGCAAACATCGCATCCTTTTTCGCGGTGGTATTTACAATATCGAAGGTGTTTTACCTGATCCAAAAAGCGGGAATGAATATCTTACTCTTCCGTGTTCAATGGGTGTAAGCGATGGCTGACAGGGTTGAATTTAAACTTACTGGCATTGATTCTTTACTTGGGAAACTGGACGCCATACAGAACGAGACCAAGCGCAAGTCAGGAAGGGCAGCTTTAAGAAAAGCGGCTAATGTTATCCTTGAGCAGGTAAAGCAGAATGCCATGCGATTAGACGATCCCCACACAGCGCGCAAAATCTCCGATAATGCTGCCGTTCGCTGGAATAACAGACGCTATAAACAAACAGGTGATCTGGCTTTCAGGGTGGGAATTCTTCAGGGAGCAGTTCTGAAGAAAGACCCAAGCCTGGAAAAAGATGCTCCCACGCCACACTGGCGTTTACTGGAGTTTGGCACCGAAAAAATGTCGCCCAAACCTTTGGTTAGAGCTGCTGCGAATTCACGCATGAATGAGGTTTTTACAACCTTTTCTGTGAACTTTGAAGCCGGTATAGATCGCGCTATAAAACGTGCTCAGAAAAAGGGAACATCAGCATGATAGCCCCAATATTTCCTATATGCTCTGCCAGTTATGATGTTGTTAATCTGCTTGGTTCAAGCCCTGTCAGGCTGTATCCATTTAAGCTGCAGACGGATCAAATAGTATACCCCTATGCGGTTTGGTCAAACTTGCCTAGCGGCGGTCCTGAAAATTATTTAAAGCAGCGTCCAGATGCTGACTCATTTTCCATTCAGGTTGACGTGTATGCGAAAAGTGCAGAAGAAGTAATCGCTGTCGCCAAAGCATTACGCGATGCAATTGAGCCTCACGCTTATATCGTCAGATGGGGTGAGCAGGACCGGGATGATGAAACCAAAAGTTACCACTATTCATTTGATGTCGACTGGATAGTCCCCCGATAAAGTAACCTTCCACAAACCCGCTTAGGCGGGTTTTTTTATGACCGGAGATAACTATGTCTGTACTGACGCAGGGAACCCAGCTGTATGGGTTAATTCGTGGGGTAATCCACGAGATTGAATGTATTACCAACTTTAACCCTGGCACCAACCCGGCTGACCAGATCGAAGATACTTGTCTTAGTGAGCGCAACAGTAAGAAGTTTAAGAAGGGATTGCGCACACCAGGGCAAGCTTCGGCAACGATTAATGCCGACCCGAAAAACGAATCGCATTTCTTAATGTGGCAACTTGCTGAAGATGACCAATATCAGGATGAAGTCATCCAATGGGCTATTGGCTGGTCTGATGGTGAAAGCGCTCCAACGCTGGTTAATGGGGAAATGGACCTGCCACCTGACAGAACCTGGTACACATTCCAGGCGTATGTCAGTGACTTCCCGTTTGACTGGCAGCAGAACACGGTTGTAACGACGGCCGCAACTCTGCAGCGCAGCGGAGCTGGTGTCTGGGTTCGTAAGGTCGAATCCGGGAGTTAAAGATAAAACATGCGGGGGATTACTCCCGCTTTTTAATGGAAGATGATGATGAAACTGACGCTCGACACAATTAAAAAAGCAGGTGCATTTACTGGCCGCCCGGTAGAGAAGGAGATTGAATGGACCGATAAGGACGGTAATAAACATATTGCCACTACGTATGTTCGTCCTATTGGATATCATTCCGCTAAGTTTGACATTCTTGCATTGAGCGGAAAGTCTGACGGTGTTGCTGGACGCATTGCATCTTCCATTTGTGATGAGAATGGCGAACCTGTTTTCACTCCTGATGATATTACCGGACATGCTGATCCTGAGCGTGGAGCCCTCGATGGAAGCCTGACTATTGCCTTGCTCGTAGCAATTCAGGAAGTGAACTCTCTGGGAAAGGAGAGCTCAGCGCAGAAGACGAATTCTGGTGCGAATTAGTCCTGAATGGCATCGGTGGAAGGACCATTGCTGAAGCCCAGGAGTTATTGAGTATCAGGGAATATCAGATTTGGTCAGCGTACCGTTCTAAATTTGGCAGCCTTAACCCAATGATGCGCACTGAGTGGGCTGCCGGTTTGGTTGCTTCTGTGCTGGCAAACGTCAACCGGGGAAAAGACACCCCACCTTTCAGAATTACCGACTTCACCCCCCACATCAACGCGCCCGCGATCACTCTCGAAGAGGCCATGAAGGAGTGGACATAAACTATGGCTGGGAAAAATCTCGGTACACTGACTATCGACCTGATTGCCAAAACGGGTGGATTTGTTTCAGGACTTAATCAGGCTGAACGTGCATCAGCAAAATGGAGTAAACAGGTCCAGGAAGATGCTGCTGCAGCTGGAACGGCACTTGCTGGCATTGGTGCAGCAGCAGTAACGGCTGGGCTGGCTGTTGGTGCTGCCGGCTTTCAGTTACTGAAAAGCACTTCCAAGCAGATTACCGAAACTGACCATTGGGCAAAGTCGTTAAGGATATCAACACAGGAGCTTTTAGCCTGGCAATTTGCTGCTGAAAAAGCAGGAGTCTCCGGCGATCAGATGGCCGATATTTTCAAAGATATTGGCGACAAGATTGGTGACGCGGTACTGAATAAATCAGGTGAGGCTGTTGATGCTCTCAATGCTCTTGGCCTGTCAGCTGAGAAGTTGTCAAAAGTAAGCCCTGATAAACAGCTTCTGGCAATTGGTGAGTCTCTTGGAAAAATCGGTACCAATGCCGAGAAGACGACAATCCTTGAAAGTCTTGGCAATGATCTCTCCAAACTACTGCCACTGTTCGATAACAATAATGAAAAACTTAAACAGTTTATTGATCTCGCGAAAGACTATGGCGTAGCTCCTGACCCCTCTTCAATTGATGACCTGGTTAAAGTTAACCAGTTATTTGAAGACATGGAAGCGCAGGTAGCAGGTCTTAAAATGGAGATCGCAGCGGGGCTGGCAAAAGTAGACCTTACACCACTGCAAAACTCTCTTGATAAGCTTCACGACGTACTGACCGATCCTGTGGTATTGCAGGGCATTTCTGATCTCGTTTCTGAAGTCGCGCAACTTGCCGGGTGGCTGGTAAAGGCTGCTGCCGGTGCTGGGCAACTTGCTGCAAGTACTGGTAATCGGTTTGCTGCTTTAAGCGGGAAAATTGACCTGAACAATATCGATCAGGTTAATGAGCGTATTGCTTATCTTCAAAAAAATCTTGAGGGAAGAAAGAGTATTTACTCTCAGGATAAATCAATGTTCTCCTGGCTTACAGGAGGGGATGACAGCGTTAAAGCTCTGAATGATGAGCTGAGTACACTGATTCAAACAAGAGATAAGCTTGCTAAACCTGTTGTTGGTGCTCTCCCACTTGGTGCAGCAACAGTCGGAACAGAAAAACCATTTTCACTCCCGCCTGGTGGTACTAACGGCAAAGTTACGCCTGACGCCGGTGCCAAGAAACTTGAATCTGCATTCAAGGCTCTGGAAACAAGTTATCAACGTCAAATAGCACTAATTGACGTCACCGGTAAAAAAAATCAGGAAGTAACTGAGGTTGAAAAACTCAGATTCGATTTAACAACCGGGAAGCTAACCGGGATTAATGCTGCTCAGCAAGAGAGGCTACAGCAGTTAGCCACAGAGGTTGACAGGCTAAACGCGCTCAAAAAGGCCAATGAAGAAAATCTAAAGCTTGCAGAGTTCGCAGCAAATCTCAGAAAGCAAAATCAAAACGATAAGTCTGCCAATGATGCAGAATTCGTTGGTGCGGGTATGGGCAAGAAAACCCGGCAGCGCATGCAGGAGTTGCTGGATATTCAGAGCGGCTTTCTAGAAAAACAAGCCGATCTCCAGAAGCAGTATCAGAGTGGAGACATTACAAAATCCCTCTATGACAAGGAAACGCAGGCACTGCAGGATGCTCTGAATGAACGTCTTGAAATACAGGAGGACTACTACCAAAAATCTGATGACAAGATGGGTGATTGGCAAAGCGGAATATTCGACTCGTTGAATGATTATGCTGAGAAGTCATCTGACTATTATCAGATTGCCGCTGATGGGATGACATCTATTCTTGACAGCGCAACGTCTTCTATAGCCGATAACCTTCAGGGCTTAGTTACCGATGCTGAAGATTTAGGTGATTTCTTCAGTAATATTTTTGCTGACCTTGGTCAGGTCGTTATTAAAACGCTCACTGAAATGGCCGCGCAGTGGTTGGTGTATCAGGGGGTTCAGTTGCTTGTCGGTAAAACCGCTCAGGCTTCCGCAGCAGGAACACTGATAGGTAATGCTCAGGCGACATCATTCCAGGCTCAGCTCGCAGCCTACGCATCAACAGCGGCAATCCCTATCGTTGGTCCAGCGCTTGCGCCTGCATCTATGGCTGCAGCTGCCGCAATAACTGCTCCCCTGGTAGCAGGTGTCAGCGTATCAGCTCTTTCCGGTATGGCTCACGATGGTATTGATAGCATTCCTGAAACCGGCACATGGTTGCTGCAGCAAGGCGAGCGCGTAACTACGGCGAAGACAAGCGCAAAGCTTGATGCCACTCTGGATCGTGTTAATAAGCAAACCTCATCACAACAGGCCGGTAATGTTACCGTTCCTATCGAGATTCATGGTGATCCTGACCAACGAACGCTCTTGCTAATAGAGGATGCTGTGAAACGCGGTGCGGCACTTGGTCATCAGATGACGGCTAATGATCTTTCTGCCGGGACTGGCAAAGCTTCGAAAGCTCTGAATAGTGGCTGGACTGCATCGAGGAAGAGGGGCTAATGGCTATCACAACCAATATCAACTATCCGCACGAATCGCTTCCCGTCCCTCTTCAGGAGGGATATGGATTAAAGCCTGTAAGCCCATTACTCAGAACGACACTAACATCAGGACGCGCCAGACAGCGTAGACGCTATATGTCTACGCCGACAATGGCCAGCGTGACATGGACGTTTACCGATATTGAGGCTCAGGCATTTGAGGCATGGTTCCGTGATGCAATAACTGACGGTTCTTCATGGTTCAACATGAAATTACGCACACCTGGTGGTGAGTCATCAAAGGTTTGCCGATTCACGGATATCTATCAGGGGCCCAGCATCATAGGTGGGAACTACTGGCAGTACACTGCTGAGTTAGAGCTATATGATCGAGCAATTACACTCCCTCCACCATGGGGCCAGTTCCCGGAATTTATTACAGGAATGGATATTATCGACATTGCGTTAAACAGGGAGTGGCCACAGCCATGACTGTATTGAACAGACTTTACGCCAGCAGTGGCGACGAGGTGATCATTGATACCCTGCAAATAACTGTGGGCGGCGTCGATTACTGGTTAACGCGTGGCTGGGACGATATCACGGTGACACTGGAAAATGGTCAACAGGAAACATTCACCGGCTCAGCGATTGATATCGCGTTGCCAGCCAGAAACGCTGATGGTACGCAGGACCTGAAATTTGCTATCAGCAATATCGACGGGGTGGTTTCAACGGCTATCAGAAACGCGCTTGATAATCTGAGCAATGCCAGCTTGACATTCAGGCGTTACGTTTCATCTGACCTTACGGCACCCGCAGCACCACCTTATACGCTGGCGATTAAAAACGGGTCATGGACTGCAACGGAGGTTCAGATCACCGCAGGGTATATGAACATCCTTGATACAGCGTGGCCACGCTACCGCTACACCCTTCCTGACTTCCCTGGTCTTCGTTATCTGACGTAAGGACTTCTCATGTTTGATCCAGATAAATACCGTTCAGTCACCTGGCTGAAGGGCGGCCGCGTTTACCCAGAACTTGACTGTTTCGGGATAGTAAACGAAATCCGAAGTGACCTTAATTTGCCTCTATGGCCAGAGTTCACAGGGGTGACCAAGGATGATAATGGGCTTGACAGGGAAGCGCGTGGGCTGATGTCAGAGCTCACAAAATGCGAGCCAGCGGCAGGGGCGGGAATTGCATGTTATTCGGGTGGGATGGTAACGCATGTTGCTATTGTCGTGGATATTGGCGGCTCTCTTTATGCTGCTGAGTGCAACCCTAAATCCAATGTCACATTCCTTCCCCTTTCACGTTTTGAACGTCGCTTTGTAAAAGTGGAGTATTACCAGTGACTATCAGAATTTACCCGTCAAGGCTGCCAGGCGAGCCGCTGGAAACTCATAAACATGGTGATATCAGCCTGGCTTGCTGGCTTACTGAAAATGTTGAAGGATGGACTCTCGATAGAGACCACCCAATTTCAGTTGTGGTAAACGATACGTCTGTTCCACCAGACCGATGGGCAGATTTACTACTTCAGCCTGACACCGACGTTAAAATCTATCCGGTTCCATATGGTACAGGTCTGGAGATAGCTGCTTGGGCCGCAGTTGCGGTTGCAGTAGCGAGTGCAGCGTATTCCATCTTTATGATGAGCAATATGCAAACTGGTGGTTATAGCCAGCCGGGGAACGGTGATCAGATCGACCTTAACCCGGCAAAGGCGAATACCGCTAAACTGGGTGACCCAATCCGTGAAATTTTCGGTAAGTACCGCGTATGGCCAGATTACGTTGTGCAGCCGGTAAGTCGATTTGTTAACGAAAAAGATATGATCACCAGCATGTTTCTGAATATTGGTGTTGGTCAATTCTCTCTTCCCCCAACAGAAATGCGCATTGGCAACACTCCATTTGCTGCTTTTGGTGCCGATGTTTCTTACACGCTCTATCCCCCTGGTGCTGATGTATCAGGGGATAGCAGATCAGAAAACTGGTTCAACTCGCCAGAGGTCGGTAATACAACCTCTGGTACAGCAGGTTTGGATCTTGGTTCAAGCGGACCCGAGACTGTCAGCGTTGTATCTGAGGCTATTTTATTTAACACCAATACGGTTACGTTAATTGGGTCATCATCCAGTTCTGAAGAAACAGAAATTCCACCTTCATGGACTACCGGCACCATAATTGATATTGAAGCACCTGATACATATTCGATTGATATCAACAATGGCTACAGCGTTATTTATGGCTCTGTATCGGAGATGGCTCCGGTTGTAGGGATGGCGATGACGCTTGAGGTTAATAATGATACGTTCGATTTGTTTGTTGCTGCGTATAGCCCAGCAGTTCCAGCTGTACCTGGTGTAGGTGGCAGCACGGCGAGCATTGCGGCAAGCGCATCGCCAACCACCTATGATTTCAGCAGTACCCCTCAAACCTTTACCATCACCTGGAAAACCGTAACGTACACAATTTCGCTGACCAGCAATTATGTAACGATGAGCGGGCTTATTAATGCTATAACCAGCCAGCTTGGCGCATCTGGTCTAAGGGCGCGTGATAACTCTGGAAGAGTGGTAATTGACGAACAAAGCAGCCCATTTGCTGGTGGGTCGATTACCCATGGCGCATTGCCGGTAAGTGTATTTGGTAGCGCTCCAGTTGATACTGCCGGGGTCAAATCAACGGGCGGTACTGCAGCTGTTCCAGCGAACATCCGCCTTGCTTATGATTCAGCAACCGGCACAAAGTTTGCTGGAATACCTGTTGGGGCTCAGCGGCTAACGTTATACCCCACAGAATACAGCTATAAAATTACTGCTATTTCGGGGCTAACCATCACAGTCAGCCGTGTGAAGGTCACAACGGATGGTTCGGGTAATACAGTCATCACTGACGATCCAACATGGACTGGATTTATTCAGCGTACAGTTCTTGATGGTTCAGTCACCGGAGTTAATGATGACTATGACTGGATTGGTCCTTTTCTTACTTGCCCTGATGGTGAAACAACTAATTGCATTGAGGTCAATCTCAACTTCCAGAATGGCCTGGCAAAATATAACAGTAAGGGGAAGAGAAGATCTAAAACGGTTGGTCTTTACATTCAATATCGCATTGCCGGTTCGGCTTCGTGGACAACTTTAGAGTTGACTTACACCAGAAGCGTTGAAGACCAGATTGGTTTTACCAGGATGATCAATGTTTCTCCCGGCCAGTATGAAATCAGAATGAGGAGGAAAGAAGCTCCTTCAGGTGGTTCAACCCGTGATCAGGTTTACTGGCAGGCATTACGCTCGCGATTACCTAAAAGGCCCTCCAGCTATAGAGACATCACAACGATAGCTCTGAGTATCAGGACAGGAAACAGATTAGGTGCACAGTCTGACAGACGCGTTAATGTAACGCCAACCCGCCAGTATGAAGAAGGTGAACCCCGCAGCATCAGCGCAGCCCTTTATCACGTACTTAAATCACTTGGGTATCAGGATAATGAAATTGACAGGGCCGCGATAGATGCACTGGAAACAACCTACTGGACGCCACGAGGAGAGACATTCGATTTCGCAACTACTGATACGGTTTCCGCACTCGATATGCTTAAGACTATTACCGGCGCTGGTATGGGCTATTTCCTTCTTTCAGATGGAATGGCATCAGCCGGAAGGGAAGGGGTAAAACCGTGGAGCGGGATGATAACGCCACAGGAAACAACAGCTGATTTGACGACATCATTCAAAGCACCGAATGAAGACGATTATGACGGCGTGGATGTGACGTATATCAACGAGCTAACCTGGGCTGAAGAAACTGTTCAGTGCCGTTTGCCTGGAAACCCCACGCCAGTAAAAGTGGAGAACTTCCAGCTTGATGGTGTTCTCAACCAGGACAGAGCTTATCGCATCGGAATGCGAAGACTATTGGGCTATCAGCTGCAGCGTCTATCCCATGACACATCCACTGAAATGGACGCACTCTGTTATCAGTTCATGGACAGGGTAATTTTCACGGATGATATACCGGGCAACCAGACGTTGAGCTGCCTTATCGAGGGAATGACATATAACAGCAGTACGATAACTCTGCATTTGAGTGAAGCGCCTGACTGGACGTTCCCGAACCCGCGGGTTGTTATTCGTGATCAGGAGGGAAAAGCATCTGCATTACTGATTCCAACCAGGGTGGATGATTTCACTTTAACCGTTCCATACAGTTCAGCTTTATCACCTGAAACATGGATCATGGATGACCCGGCAGTTGAGCCACCTCGGCTATTATTCTGCTCTTCAACAAGGGTTGGGTACGATGCACTTATAGGAGAAATATCACCTGGAAGTGACGGGACAAACGATGTAACAGCCATTCAGTATAACCCCGCTAAATATCAGTACGATGACGCGACTTACCCCGGTGATGTCGCCTGAAAAAACCAATTCAACCCGCTACGGCGGGTTTTTTCATGTCTGGAGTTTCCATGACCACTTATGGCACCAACAATCCCCTGGGTTCTCAGGACCCGCGTGACCTTTACGACAATGCGCAAAACTTTGATCATTTATCAAATGACCAGGTAAATGAGAGCTGGAACGACCGTTTCGGGAACCCTCGCCAGACATGGCACGGTATTGAAACCATGACTCAGGCGGCCATGTCTGCATATGGTTATGTAATTCTTACAGGGAAAACATTCACTACCGGTGCGACTATAAACAACCCGAATGAGGTGCTGCTAAACACAGCAGACGGTGAATATTACAAATGGACAGGTTCATTTGCTGGTGGTTCTAAGGTAGTTCCAGCTAACTCGACACCGGCTAGTACAGGTGGTATTGGGCCAGGGGGCTGGCTTGGGGTTGGTGATGCTTCATTACGTTCTGCCTTGGCCGCTTTGAGCGGTGCCGGGTTGGTTGGTTTTAATGGCAGCCAATCTTACCCAGCAAATACTGTTGGTGCTGAGTTAATTTCATTAGGGAATGATACTCAAAGCCTACTTGCTCAAAGGCCCTCAGCAGTGAAATCTCTTGCCACAGCGCTGAAAAAAATCAACGATGGAAATGCGATCACTATTGCGTGGTATGGCGACTCATTGACTTATGGCGTAGACACATCTGCCACAGGCACAAATCCACCTGTGAACGGGGCAACAGAAACAAGGAGCGCTAAACCGCCAACGGAGGCTCTCCAAACTGCTCTTGGATCGTCTGGTATTACAGCAACAGTAAATAACCGAGGTTATCCGGGGGATACATCCGTATTAGGGTTTACTCGCTGGGCTTCTGCAAGTGCCACGGATGTATCTATTATCATGTATGGCACGAACGACGCCCTGCGTGGAAGCGCACTAGTACCAATCGATACATATCGCTCTCAGATGTGCCAGTGGATAGAAAGGGAAATTTCGAAAGGTGCAGCCGTAATATTGATTGCGCCACCAAAAGTTTCTGGGGTCGCCGATAACAAGAAAGTGTCTCCATACCGCGCACAAGTAAAATACCTCGCAGGACTGTATGGAATACCTTACATAGATGCTTCAGAGCAGTTATCAACAATAACTTCTATGTGGACAGACGGTACACATCTTACAACATTCGCTTACTTTGAGCTTGGCTGGCATATAGCTGCGCTGTTTTCCTCTCGAGAGGAAAAGGCACGTAGCATTGCTGGCGGCGCATTCTTCCTACCCCAGGATAACATTGTGCCTACCACAAACATTGCCCTTCGCACGGAGTCACTGGCAGTAGGTGGATATCTGTATCAGCTAGGCGCGAATGCAGCTCAAGACATTGCATTTGGTGGATATTTTGAAGAGGATGTGATCCCAGTTATTCACAGTTATAATGCCTCTCCTAATGCGGTCACGCTAAGAGCTAACTATGGTGGTGCTCCAGATTCCTCAAACTTGGCAGGGGTTCCATCGGTTGAAATTGTTCATGCCCCAGCAGATGGTATACGTCAAAGATTATATCTTGCACGGGTAAATAAAGGTTATCGGCTATTCAATATTTTGAATGTATCTACATCTCAAGTTGGTTACATCGAAGCTATTGAGTTTATTCCAGTAAAAGACTGTCTATCTACCAACAATGGTTTATTGATGAAACTCAATAACCTTTCTGGTACGCATAAGCCGTCACGTTACTATGGTTCTTTTTCTTATTGGTGGGCTGTAGATCAGAGTCTGAAACTGGTGAAAACTAGCTCATTTGTTGCAAGGCTAACTCTCAGCGATGCCGACCACTGTGGAATTGCTCTTGTCAATGGGATGCAAAACAATGCCGGTTTATTCAACGGAAATTCTCTTTGTGCGTTTCGTATTGCTGGAGCACTCGTAATTCGTGAGTACGTAAACGGTGTGGCTACTGATACAAGTACTGGTTCAGTATTCCCGGCAACAGGGGAATGGACAGGTGAGATCGAAATGTCGATCTCCGGTACGACTTTGACGGTATATGTTGATGGAACCCTGAAGGCTACAAAAACAGGTTTAACCAATGTCCAGGGCTATCCTGCGTTAATGGCAAAGCCAACGCAAAAGTTAATGTGTCACAGCGCATGGATTACTGGTTATTCCAAGCCATATTTCAATTAAAACAGCGGCCATGGACGGCCGCTTAGAACGTTTCAGAGAATCTTTTAGCCAAAAAAATAACTTCTTTAAGAGAATTAATATCACTCTCATCCTTAACATCCTGCTTGAAATCCGCAACCGAGAAAATATATCCACTGTCAGTTTTTTTAATATTTAGTCTGGCCTGATTTTTAACGAGGTTATTATCTCCATCAGTCGTAAGGAAGCGGAACGTGAAATCACCTGTTTTAGACTTGAAGGACTTAACTTCTGATACCATCAACTTTTCGCCAAGCCCGAGCCAATCACCCATGTCTCTCCCATCTTCCAGCTCCTCGGCCTCGAAATCTGAGTTCTCAAAATAAAATTTAGCCAGTATTTCCGCCATTCGCCTTTCATCACTTCTGCCAAGCAATTGTTTTATCATGCCTATCACCTCAAACTTAGCTAACTTTATTGCTTAGTTTACACTCTCTTTGTACCATTTCGTATTCAAAAACTAAGACAAACTGCACTACGGACAAAAAATGCGCAATAACGCACTGGATGCAGCCAAACTGTTGGCTTGTTTCTTCATCATAGCCGTCCACGTGGGTAACTACCCAGAGTTACCACAGCCTTTTGGTGAGCTTTTAAGAGTTTCATCAAGATGGGCGCTTCCATTCTTCTTCCTTGCGTCTGGTTACCTGATGGGAGTATCTGTACAGGAGGATCTTGGCAAAAAGATAAATAAGCTAGTAAGTATTCTTTTTTGGTCATCAATTCTCTACATACCGATCTTGTTTAGAATGGTTCAAGGAGACATTTGGAGGGTGGCCGGAAAAGTGCTATCCAATGATACATTGCATGGCGGAACTTTCTTTCATTTATGGTTTTTAAATGCACTAATTCTTGGCGTTATATTGACTAATTATTTTATAAAAAATGTCAACGTCAAGCTATCCTTAGCTGTATCAAGTTTAATTTTACTGGCGTGCTGGTACGGTGATCTTGTCAAATCTCTTCATTATGATATTTATATATTTTACGCTTTGAGGACGCTCATAGCCTTTTCACTGGTTTATCTTGGGTATTACTTTGCAAAAAGTGGCATCCTAACGCGAATTTCAAAGGGTATTGCAGTATCTATAATTATTTTTGGCATTGCATTGATGATTTTGGAAGTATATGTGCTCGGCGCAGTATATAACGCTGACATGATTGAAAGACAATTCCCTTTGTTTGCAACCCCAGTGTGCGTAGCACTGCTCAGCCTATGTATAAATACTAAAATTGACGAGAATGTTTTTTCAAAAATTGGCAGGGATTATTCCCTGGGTGTGTATCTGTTACACCCTTTAATACTCTATATTCTCATGCATGATGTTGGTCAGTATATTGCTAACAACTCTATGTTGAAATTAATTATTAGCTTTATTTCATCAATTGCTGTGCTCATGGTAGCCAAGACAACGCTACCGATAATGTACCGAAAACTAAATGGAATAGGTGTGAAGTAAATAACAGAGAAGGCAGTGCAAGTTGGCCTTTATACCGATTAAGCTAAGCGTAAGTGGTTGCATACCTTAACGTTACCAGTTGTGCAGGTGCGTTAACTTTAAAAGTATAGTTTAAAGTTTAAATTGCGCCCCTTAAGGGGCGCATTCTTAAAAACTAATATCGAACTGTTTGTTCTTTTCTCTGTCTGGCTGAATTTTAATGCTAATATTCCTATCTATCACACCATTTGATTTTAATGTCCATGATATTTCCCTCCCTCTGGTCACTGGAATAGGCCAGTTATCTGCATCCTTGCTAAATGGAACGTAAAGTATCATTTCTCTTTTATTTTCAGATGCTGCGTTTTCAACCTGCGCTATAATATCTTGAGTGACAGCATTGGCTTTCTTGTATGTAAGGCCATTGTTTTGTGGGTCTTTTAATGAATGATTCTGACTTGTACAGGCGTTTACAAGTATTAACAATACAATAGGTGTTAAGTAAATTGCATATCTTTGCTTCAGTAATGAAGCAATGCCAAACGAGGAAAGTACGATCATATACATAAGAACCCCCCACATCACAACAGGCTTTCCTATGTATCCAGGACTAGCTTTAGCACTTATCATTACCAATGCTATGAATATGATAACCATGGATATTAAAGATATTAAAACAATTTTGCATTTGTCGGCGTGGCTCCTAATTCCTGATACGCAGGAAATCGCGCAAGCCACAAAACCAAAAACAAGAACAACGATAAAAACTCCACTCATCTGAGAAAGAAGGCTGGATGCATTGTGAATAGTTCCTGAAAAATCCAGAGATGCTTTCCCCATCCTCTCTGCGCGGCCACCATTTGCCTCAAAGACAGTAGATACAACCCACAGAACCAAAACTGCAACATGCAGTGGATATGTTTTTATGGTGCTAACGATTTTGTATCTGGAAGAAATAAATTCGATAAGAATTACCGATCCACATGTCACGGCAAGAATAACGCTAGAGAAAATGTTAGAAAAGATGGAAAGATAAATCGAAATAATGATGAAGCCAGAAACGACCGGATTCGTCATCAGAATAGATTTAAGGTCTTTCCCTTTCCTGAGAACATATAGCGTAACAGCGCCATTTATAAGTGCCGGGAGAAGATAGTGGTAATAGCATGTTAAGTTCTGCTCCCAAAGCATGTATGTGCTTTTGCTATCGTTGAGAGTTCTAAACAGGCCAAACAAGCACAGGTAATGAAAGAATGTTACAACAATGCCAGAATACAGCGAGCATCCCATTCGTTCAATTGCAAAAAGATAGAACTGTCTTAAATACACAACAACCATAACTGCAATAAATGCAGCGGTGAAAAACGTAACTGACTGAAGAAATGTGAGTCCAATCGGCATTAGAGTAAAAGATGCCACGTTGATCAGAAGAGGGAAAGACACCTCTGGAACAACCTTGATTGGGTTGAAGCCATGCCACTCAGGCCATGCTTTTCTTCCCAAGGACAGATTATACCATTCATCACCTGTAAAAATTGTGGTCGGATGGATGAACCCAAAAAATACGAAAACAGACAGCAGCACAAAGAGATAGAATGACCATTCTATCTTGCAACCTTTAAATCCCTTAGACTCTAACATTACATCCTCCCATAAATCATTTCTTCAAAACATATCGAGGTCGGTTCTTTACCTCAACATAAATCCTGCCAATGTATTCGCCCAGAACACCAATCCCAATCAACTGAACCCCACCAAGGAATAGAATTGATACCAGCATGGAAGGATATCCGCGAACCGGGTTACCGAATGCTAATGTGTCGAGGATCATCCATGCGCCATATACGAAAGCCATGCTGGCAACGAATAAACCGATATAAGTCCACATGCGCAATGGGAACGTCGAAAAGCTTGTAATTCCTTCCAGTGCCAAATTCCATAGCTTCCAGCCATTAAACTTGGTGCTCCCGGCAACACGCTCCGCCCTTGCATATTCGACCAAATCGGTACGACCACCAACCCAGCTCAATACGCCTTTCATGAAAAGATTACGTTCAGGCATGAGCTTGATATTCTCAACAACTTCGCGAGACATCAGGCGGAAATCACCAACGTTCTCCTCAATCTGTGGGGTGCTGATTTTATTGTGGAGCTTATAGAACCATTCAGCAGTCTTGCGCTTCAGCCTTCCATCGGTAGAGCGGTCAGTGCGCTTAGCCAGCACCATGTCTGCACCGGCCTGCCACTTCTCGATAAGATGAGGAATTACTTCAATAGGGTCTTGCAGATCAACGTCAATTGGGATTATTGCCTCACCGGTGGCATGATCAAGCCCTGCAAACAGAGCTGGCTCCTTGCCGAAGTTACGAGTGAATGACAGGGGAACCACAAGCGGATCGACAACAGCAAGCGCCTTTATAATTGACTCTGTTGCGTCTTTACTACCGTCGTTGATAAAGACCATCTCTACTTCATGCTGTTGTAGCTCTTCAAATTCCCGCACGGTCTTATAGAAGATCGGAATTGCTTCCTCTTCATTAAACACCGGAACGACAAGAGAAATTTTCATTTCGCATCCCTAAAGACAATGAATTTTGAGTAAATGAATCCGGCAACCAGACTAAACGCCGAGAAAGCTATGAGAGTGACAACTGGTGGAGCTCCGATTACATCCGCGATTAAGCCTGTCACGCCAGCCATAACGCCCATGAAAACGACGAACGCGATGTAACGAGCAGAAGTGGCCTGAGCTTTGAACGTCCATTTTGCATTAGCAAAAAAACTAAAAGTTACCGCAATACAAAAAGCAACAACGTTCGCAACTGCCTGATTAGCCCCGATGAAATGAATAAGCGCACCGAAACACAGCCAGTGAAGAGCAGTGTTGACCACCCCCACAGAAACATAGCGAGTAAATAGCTTTAACATTATAGAAATCAGTTAATTCTGAAAGGACGGAAGTTTAGCATTAGATGATCACTTGATCGACCCTCAATATTTACGATACTGTATTTATGTACAGTATTTGTGGTGGGGGGGAACATGCCACGAACATCAGACATAAGAACCGCCTTTGTTGAGTCCATACAACTTAACCCAAAAGGCTACCGATATCTGAGAACAGATAGCTTCATCGAAAAGCTGCGAGAGTACCACTGGCACTTTAGTCAAGCAGAAGCTAACTCGTGGATTGAGAGATACCAGCTAGGCTTCGCTGATAAGACGACAGATGGAAGCGCTAACCGTTACTGGATCTTGCGTAACATGGGGAGGATTTTCTGATGGGCTTTCCTTCACCAGCGATGGATTATCAGGAGCAGCGGTTAACCATAGATCTTCTGTGCGGGATTGACGGTAACTGCAGGGTGATACAAACGTCATGTGGGTGGGCGGTGGTTAACGTTGCCCTTAGGCCAGAACAGGGTGATACGCTGCTGGTAAGAATGGATAACAGGAACCAGTTCGTAAAGCTTCAAGGTTCGGCGTTGATCACTGAAGATGGTGAGGCGATAGAAGGTGATGCGTTGGATGATGTTGAGGTTTTTGGAGTGCTAACACACAGTCTCAATCGGGTTTGGAATGATGATTGCCCAGCCATTTAAGGTATGGATTTACCACCATTCTCCATACACCCCATGCCGGTTAGCGGTACGAAAAAGTTTCGCCATTGTGACTTTTTGATATCCGTAAGGTGTTGATTCATCTGATCTTAAAATTATGAATTAATGGCGAAAAATAAACGTATGTATCTGATTATCATAGATAACACGCGTGATTTAAAATCCCTCGGCGTTCGCGCTGTGTGGGTTCAAGTCCCACTCCGGCTACCATGGGAAATAAAGAATAATCAAAGCAATAAGCAGTGTCGTATAAACCACCGAAAGGTGGTTTTTTTATGCCTGAAATTTGCTTATCCGAAGATGCGTCCGAAGATGATGTTTCCGCGAACGCATACCCAATCAGTTTTTCTGTTCTCCCAAAACTGGTAGCACTTTTACTTTCCTGTCATAAAGTGATGTTTGTCTCGAGCTATTATCGCCGGTATTGCCTGTTTCTCTGCAGTGCTAGCCGAATATAATTCGAAGCAATACTGCATCAGGCAGTGCGGGATACGCGGCTCTTCTGGTGGGTGGTATCGGACTACTGCTAAAGGAACTTACTGGAGAAGCACTATCAATGGTGTAAGCATTTCTAGTGCTACTTCTCCGGTTGTTAGGGATAACTCAGCGTTTTAAGCGTTAGCACCCTTATACGTTGAGGGGGCTAGCCTTTGATGATCTACTCTTCATTTTTGAAATTAATAATTTTCCGGTGGTTATAAACCAACGCTCAATAGTAATATGTGCAATATATGCAACAAAGATACACGCTATATATATTGTCAAAAATGATAACAATCCTTTAGGGTAATTGCTTTCACCTATTGAATGCAAGTGGTTTATGTAATACTTTAAAACCATTGCGTGAGTTAGGTAAAGTGAATAAGAAATATCAGAAAAGAATTTTGTTATTCTTAGATTTATTTTGTGTCCTGACATCTCAGAACACATTAGAGTGACAAAAATTAATGCCGCAACAATACCTTTCTCCGTTAATCCATGCATATTGGTATCTAGGAAATACATTAAGGTTAATGTAACAACACAAGCCATTAAGAAAGTATATGACACTAACTTATTAGTCGTTATTAGTTTAGTATTATAGATATGGAAGAAAATCATGCCTATTACAAACTCAATCATTAATGGTGACCCAAGTAATGTTAGAGCTGGTGTCAGGACGCCCATTTGTTCACTGTAAGGAGAAAAACCTCCGTATAATGAGATTTCACCTTTGAATGTATACTGTATGATACACATCAATAGCGCCAGAGAACAAATTGATATTATTGAACGATATTTATGGCTGAAGCACATGCCAACAAAAAATACAAAATAAAACATTACCTCGTATGCGATAGTCCAGGCAGGGTAAAGCATGTTATACCCATAGAATGGCGCTCTGCTGGCGTAATCATTTTGCATTAACGTTGCTGAATGCAGATACTTTGTATAATCATAACCCGAATTGTAGGTTAGCCAGGCAACTGTCAGGCATATAAAAAAGAGCGGATATATCCTGAAAAACCTTCTGATCACAAAGCTAGATCTATAGTGAGTTTCTTTCTTTTGCGTAGCATAACAGATTATAAAGCCACTAATTATAAAAAAGATATCCACGCCAATGTTACCGTTCTTAAATAGATCTCTGCCCATTCCCGGCCAGAAATCATATGCACCTATAAGAACACCAGCAATATGATAACCAACCACAAGAAGAGAGGCTAAACCTCTAAGAACCTCGATAAAATATATTTTTTGTTGATTTTCGCTCATTCGTAATCACTTTTAACGTTTAAAAATAATTGTGATGCCATTATTGTAACATGTGTAATTTAATATGCAGTAATTTAGTAAGATTCTGTTATGGATATGACATAGCGTATTTCGGGATTTTGCCACTATACGCTCTCAGCCCACCATACAATCTCCCCCACGCTGGTCGCGACTGCTGGCTGACAAAAGGCCATCAATTGATGGCCTTAGTATTATTTAATCTAGCTCATTCTTGATTTTATTTATAAACCACACCGAGCCTGAGTCTGTCAGATGTGCGTTATCCCATTGCATTGGCTTTACAGGAGAATCCCCAACTGTCACATTGCACGTGGCATGGTTGCACAATGTATTTAATGCGGAAATAAACTTAGCGTTGCCACTTTGACTGATAATTTCCTTGAGCTTCATTTCATTCTCAAAAAGATGTTTCTTACTTTCCAGAAGCTCAACAGGAAGCGTTCTTTGTGCATTAAGGCCATTTTTCTCAATCTCCTTCGGCAGAGGCTCCTGCCAGAAAGGGAATGGACCAATCACGATAGTGCGAATGCCTGATTCATGTAATATTTTTAGCGTGTCAGCTAAATATTTTTCGAATGGATACTGAGACCAAAATGCTGACAAAACCACAAGCCTTGGTTTGGCGCTGATTATTTCGTTCAAAACATTCGTGTTTATGTTCTTACAAAATGGCCTTTGACTGTTTTCTGCGCCAAGTAGAGGACCACAAAGACTAGACGTTCTTTGTGTAAAATTAACGCCCTCAAAATTAATATGAAGTCCTGGCATGAGATGAGCTGCATGAGAGTCGCCCCAAACAACAACTGAATTGCTGGTCATTTTGTCAGGACATTTATCAAATTGTTTATAATCCTGGTCAGGATTAAGGAAGCAGGTGCCAGGGCGCCAGTTTTTGTTATTGAATCTATAATTCACTATGTCTTTCATTTCACCATTAAATCTAAAGCTCATACCATGGTTAAGAGACACAAACACGCATGCTGTTACTAAGGATAAGCACCAGATAAAATTAGCACGGATTTTACTTCTATTTTTAAATGGAGTCTCTATAAGGTAAAATGATATTAATGCAAAACATAATGATGTGGCAATTCCGAGCAAAGTATTAACTATATTGAAGCTAACGTTATAATATCGCATTAAAACTATTACAGGCCAATGCCATAGGTACCACGAATATGATATTTTACCTATGAACTGGAGCGTTCTATTTCTTATAAGTCTCGATTCCTGATTGTTAGCTATTATGAATATGGCAGCTCCAAGTACTGGTAATAATGTATACGCGCCAGGCCACAAGTCTTTGCTGTTTAGAGCCAATATTGAAATTATTATTAATGTTATTCCAAAATAGGCTAGCGCTGGTCTTTTTTTATCTTGTGCTTTTGACGCACCGTACGCATAGACAAATCCGCCAGATATCATCTCCCATGCGCGTGTAGAAAACGAATAAAACACATCTGTTTGGTTATGTTTTGATAGTAAGACCATTGCAACAAATGATATTATCCATAAAAAGACAAGTGAAGGTATTAATGGAAGCCTGACTTTTTTAATAAGAATTACAATAATGGGGAAGAGAAGGTAGAATTGCCACTCTACAGACAAAGACCATGTGTGAAGGAGAAAATTACTTTCTGACGATGAGTCAAAATAGCTTGAGTGAGTGGCATAATATTTATTTGAATAAAAAAGTAATGATGCAGTTGCGTTTTTACTAAGTATTTCATATTCACTTGTGCTTAAAATGAACAAACCTAGAATCATTAGCGCGAGAATGACAAATACCAGAGCAGGCACAATTCTCTGAAATCTTGCAATATAAAAATCAAGCACACCTTTGTGATCTACTCGTTCAAGAACGATTCCAGTCATGAGAAAACCAGAGATCACAAAGAAGACATCGACTCCTATAAAACCACCTGATACATAAGGAACACCGAAGTGATACAGCACAACACTTAGGACTGCAAAGGCTCTCAAACAATTTATATCGAGCCTGAATTTTTTATAGCTCATTTCTTAACCATCATTCCAAAGCGCCGTTCATGGCAAAATTAATATACTGGATAATAGACGTTTTTATAAAAATCGTCATCCATACATAACGTATAACATCAATCATGTCGATGCAGATCACTAAATTTTACTCATCAAGATTGTGCCAAACAGACTCAGCCGGGCTGCATCAAGACGGATGGCGATTTAACGAGTGTCCACCTGTGGATCATCTAGTCGGATAACGAAACTATGGAATTACATCATTCTCTGTTTCCGTTATGACACTGCAGAGTGCAGGCGAAATGGACCACGTTCGATTTTACCAATAAACGAATAGTCATCAATTGGTTCAACTTCCCGAAAAAGAGCAAACTAAAGATCGCGATCTGAACTGCATGCATTTATATCAAATCACACCCCGCCCAAATACGCCTTCCTCACCTCCTGATTCCCCAGCAGCTCCTCACCGCTGCCGCTCAGCCGGATCTGCCCGTTAACCATCACATACCCGCGGTCGGAAAGCTTCAATGCGTGGTGCGCATTCTGCTCCACCAGAAAAATGGTCATGCCGTTGCGGGCCAGCTCGCGCAGCGTCTGGAAGATCTGTTTCACCACAATCGGCGCTAAGCCCAGGCTCGGTTCATCCAGCAGCAGCAGCTTCGGACGGCTCATCAGCGCCCGGGCGATCGCCAGCATCTGCTGTTCCCCGCCGGACATGGTCATTGCGCGCTGCTTGCGTCGCTCCTTGAGGCGGGGGAACAGGTCGAACATGGTTTGCATATCCTCAGCGGCAAACTGGCTGCCGATGGGGATGGTCCCCATCAGCAGGTTCTCTTCAACGGTCATATCCGGGAAGATTCGTCTGCCTTCCGGCGCCTGTGCAATGCCGCCGGACGCGACGTAGTGGGTGGATTTATGGCTGATATCTTCACCACCGAAAAGGATCTGCCCGTTGCGGATACGGGGCTGGCCAAAGATGGACATCAGCAGTGTCGATTTACCTGCGCCGTTTGCGCCGATCAGCGCCACGGTTTCACCCTTATTCACCTCGAGGGAGACCTGCTTCAGCGCCTGAATGACGCCGTAAAATACGTCCACCTCGCGAAATGCCAGCAGCGGTTCGCTCATAGGGTGACCTCGCTTTCATCTGTACCCAGGTAGGCGGCAATGACCTTTTCATCATGCTGGATCTGCTCGGGTTTTCCCCTGGCAATAACATCCCCGTGGTCGAGCACGATAATGTCGTCCGAAATCTCCATCACCATCCCCATATCATGCTCAATCAGTAATACCGTGATGTCATGATGATCACGCAGAAAGCGAATAATGCTGCTCAGCTTGTGCGTTTCAACCGGGTTCAGCCCGGCGGCGGGTTCATCCAGACAGATCATTTCCGGCCCGGTGCACATGGCCCGCGCAATTTCCAGACGCCGCTGCTGTCCGTACGACATCTCTCCCGCCAGGCGATTGGCGCACTCCACCAGATCCACCACTTCCAGCCAGTAGAAGGCTCTGTCCAGGGCGTCGCTTTCCGCCCGCCGGTACGCCGGCGTATTTAAAATCCCGGCGAGCAGATTGCGGTTAACGCGCATATGCTGCGCGACCAGCAGGTTTTCCACGACCGACATCTCGCGAAAAAGACGGATATTTTGAAACGTGCGGGCCAGCCCTGCGCGGTTGACCAGATGCGTTCCGCCAAACATTTTGTAGAACAGACGCTGCCCGAACTGCGCGGGGTGAATCCAGTCACCCGGCTGGAATTTTTGTCCGAGGACCTGAATAACGTTGGTCGTTTTAGTGCGGGTATTAAATAGAATGTTGCCGCCGGAGGCCCTGTAGAAACCCGTCAGGCAGTTAAACACGGTTGTTTTCCCCGCCCCGTTTGGCCCAATCAGGGCGGTAATAGAGCCACGCTGCACGTCCAGGTTGACGTCATTTAGCGCCTTAATCCCGCCGAAGTGCATCATCAGATGTTCAACGCGTAATATCGTTCCGTTCATGGCGCGACGCCCTTACGCACGGCAAACCCGCTGCGGTTAATGCGGATCAAACCGCGTGGACGCCAGATCATCATCACCACCATGAGCATGCCAAACAGCAGGACGCGGTACTCGGCAAAGCTGCGCAGCAGTTCCGGCGTTACCGTGAGCACAAAGGCGGCCAGCACCACGCCTAGCGTCGAGCCCATACCGCCCAGCACCACGATGGCGAGGATCAGCGCCGATTCAAAGAAGGTAAAGGAGGTGGGATTCACGAACCCCTGGTAGGTGGCGAAGAACACTCCGGCAATGCCCGCGGTGGACGCGCCCAGCGTAAAGGCCGACAGCTTAACCAGAACGTGATTCAACCCCATTGAGCGGCAGGCAATTTCGTCTTCACGCAGCGCTTCCCACGCCCGACCAATCGGCATCCGCGTCAGGCGGTGCTTGATATAGAGCACCAGCAGCACCACCAGAAATAGCACCGCGTAGATAAAAATAAACTTCATGTTCGGGTTGTAGGTCAGGTGGAAAAATTCGTGGAAGGGCACGCCGCCTTCTTTCGCGCGTCGCCCAAATTCCAGACCGAAAAAGGTGGGGGGAGGGGCCGACACGCCGTTTGGGCCGCCGGTGAAGGTCAGCCAGTTGTTCAGTATCAGGCGAATAATCTCCCCGAACCCGAGGGTGACGATGGCGAGATAGTCACCGTGCATGCGCAGTACCGGGAAACCGAGCAGAGCGCCTGCGGCGGCGGCCATGATTGCCGCCAGCGGCAGCATGCTCCAGAAGCCTAAGCCGAGATACTGGTATCCCAGCGCCAGACCATACGCCCCAATCGCGTAGAACGCGACATATCCCAGATCCAGCAGACCGGCCAGACCCACGACGATATTCAGCCCCAGGCCGAGAAGCACGTAGATCAGCCCGAGAATGGCGACGGTCAGCACATATTTCGTGGCGACAAACGGAAAGCAAATCGCAAGGGTAATCACCAGAGGAATAATCCAGCGCATGCGGCTTTTATATTCCGGTGGCCGAACATATACACCCGCGCTATCGGCTTCGAAGCGCGCCTGGAAACGGGCGCCCGCGGCGGTACCTAAAAAGACGCTCAACAGAAAACGCCCGAGCATGACGATACCAACCATCCAGGCCAGCCGCTGCCCGGCGAAGTTAAAGCTGTACCCGTCCAGCACCACGCCCGCTATGGGGCCGAAGATTATCAGCGCAATCAGCCCGGAAAAAATCGCGTCCAGAATGCAGCGTTTAAGTGAAAAACTGTGTGATGCCATCATTCTCTCCCTCACACTTTAGCCACAATCGGCCGCCCAAGCAGGCCCTGGGGACGGAAAATCAGGATCATGACCAGCAGGCCGAACGAGAAGACGTCTTTATAGTCCGAGTTCACCATGCCCGAGAACTGGGCTTCCGCCACGCCCAGGATAAGGCCACCGAGCATGGCGCCGGGGAGGGAGCCGATGCCGCCGAGTACCGCCGCAGTAAAGGCTTTAATGCCGATCACGAACCCGACGTAGAAATCAAAGGTGCCGTAATTCATGGTGATCAACACCCCCGCCAGACCGGCCATTGCCGCGCCGATGACAAAGACCAGCGAAATAATCCGATCGGTGTTAATACCCAGAATGGAGGCCATCTTACGATCCTGCTGTACCGCGCGGCACATCCGGCCCAGCCGGGTATGGTTGATTATCCAGGTAAGCACCAGCATGCCGACAAACGAGGCAACCAAAATAAACACTTTGGTGTAGGTTATCTGCACGAACCCGTCGCCCAGATGCAGGCGAATCACGCCGTCCAGCATGGTCGGCACCCCTTGCTGACGCGGACCCTGGCTCAGCTGCGCGTAGTTTTGCAGGATAAGCGACATCCCGATGGCGGAGATCAGCGGCGCCAGGCGCGTGGAGTTGCGCAGCGGCTTGTAGGCGATACGCTCGATGGTCCAGCCGTACACCCCGGTTACCACAATGGTGAACACCAGCGTCCCGAGGATCAGCAGCGGGAACGACTGCAGACCGAAGAAAGAGAGCAGCGCCAGGCCAATGGCACAGAGATAGGCGGAGATCATATACACTTCGCCGTGGGCGAAGTTGATCATGCCGATAATGCCGTACACCATGGTGTAGCCGATGGCGATCAGGCCGTAGACGGAGCCCAGCGTTAAGCCATTGATTAACTGTTGCAGGAAGAATGTACTCATCTTAGCGCGCTCGTTTTATAGGCTGCGCGAGCCGCACAGCCTGATGTTTATTACGCGCCGACGGGCAACCCCGCCGACGTTGAGCGTGACTCCGTCCCGTTACTGCACTTCCTTATATTTTCCTTTGTCGTCCCACTGGTAAACCACGTAGTCAGACACTTTCAGATCGCCTTTGCTGTCCCAGGCTTTTTTGCCCATCACCGTGTCGACGGAATTGGCTTTCAGCCACTCGCTGGCTTTGGCGGAGTCCTTGCCGCCGGTGGCCTTGAAGGCCGCGGCAATGGCCTGGACGGAGGCATAGGAGTAAAGGGTGTAACCTTCCGGTTCGAATTTACCGGCGCGGAACTTCTCGATAACCGCTTTACCGTCCGGGATAAGGCGCGGATCTTTACCGAAGGTCATGTAAATGCCGTTGGTGTATTGCGGGCCACCCGCGGCGGTCACCATCTCTTCGTTGACAATGCAGTCGCCGGAGAAGAATTTCGCCTGCACGCCCTGTTCACGCATCTGGCGAACCAGCGGGCCGGCTTCCGGGTGACAGCCACCGAAGAACACGACGTCCGGTTTCTGCGCGCCGATCTTCGTCACCAGCGCGTTAAAGTCTTTTTCTCCGCGGGATAACCCCTCATACATCACATCCTGAACCCCGCGTTTCGCCAGCGCCGCTTTGGTGGCGTCAGCCAGGCCCTGACCATAGGTGTCTTTATCGTGAATAATCACCACGCGCTTGGCTTTCAGCTTGTCGATGATGAAGTCGCTGGCAACCTGACCCTGCTGATCGTCGCGACCGCACATGCGGAACATATCGCTCATGCCGCGTTCGGTGATCAGCGGGTTAGTTGAGCCGGGGGTAATCGCAATAATGCCTGCGTCGCTATACACCTCAGAGGCGGGCATTGTGGAAGAGGAGCAGAAATGGCCGACCACGGCGTTGACTTTATCCTGGTCAACTAAACGGTTGGCTACGGCCACGGCCTGCTTAGGTTCGCAGGCATCATCCCCCTGAACCAGTTTGATCTTCTCGCCATTAATGCCGCCTGCGGCATTAATGTCTTCAGCGGCCTGCGTTGCGCCGTGCCAGTACTGATCGCCATAGGTGGCATTCGGACCTGTAAACGGCCCGGCCACGCCAATCACAATATCTGCCCGGGCGGAAAACGCCGTCACCAGGCAACCGGCCAACACAAGAGAAAGAGGAGTTCTGATAAATTTCAGCGACATTATTATGTTCCTTAGCAAAGAGGTTTTTGCACCACGGCGTAAACCCGAACGCCCGACGGCGCAGCCAATCCGAAACACGAGCAAGAACAAAATGCACTAAACGAACAAGATACAGACGGCATCCTGCATATTACGGCGAGATTTCCCTGCGCAGGGACGCGCGAAGAACGTTAAGCAAAAACGTTGCCAGAATGGTTAACCCATTGACCAGCATGCGACATGTTTGAGTATAGAGCGCCGCGTTATGCCGCCTTGCGGAAGGAGAAGAAATTACAGCGGAGATCACATATCGTTAACAATAAAGCCCATAAGTTGTGCAAAGGTCACGATTTGCACGTTTTTGCAGCAATTAAGACCTAAACTTCAGCCCGGAGAGGGGTGAGATATGTGTTAGGATCGTTTCCTTTTTTGCAGGAGTATCAGCGATGACTGAAGGCCCATTGAATGAAAGCGAAATGGCGTGGCTTGAAGAGACGTTAATGTCTTACGGTCATGATGACGCGTCCGTGATTGACGTGTCCGAACTGGACGGCATGCTTACCGCAGTGCTTTCCGGTCCTGTTGTCGTTGAGCCAGATGCCTGGCTGGTGGCGGTGTGGGGTGGCGAGAAGTACATTCCGCGCTGGAAAAACGATCGTGAGATGAACCGTTTTATCGATCTCTGCTTTAAGCATATGAACGATATTGCCGAGCGCCTGAGCGAGTACCCGGATCAGTTTGAACCGATGTTCGGCTATAACGACGTTGACGGTGAGAGCTATACCGTGGTGGAAGAGTGGTGCTATGGCTATATGCGCGGCGTGGCGCTGACGGACTGGTCTGCCTTGCCGGAAGCCCTGAAGGCCGATCTTGAGGTGATTGCCCTGCACGGGACGGAAGAGAACAGCGAAAAGCTGGATGAACTGTCCGAAGAGGAGTATATCGCCAGCATCGAGAGCATCCAGCCTGCGGCGCTGCGTTTATATCAATACTGGGTTAACAACCCGCAGCAGCCGGAAGTGAAGAAACCGACGGTGAACGGCACGAAGGTCGGACGTAACGATCCATGTCCTTGCGGCAGCGGGAAGAAGTTTAAGAGCTGCTGTTTGCACTGATAAAAAAAGGGGCTGATGATAGCCCCTTTTTTATTTAACCCACTTCCGGCAGCATCCCGGCTGCAATCAACACCTGCACCAGAATAATCACCACCCCACAGCCAAACACAACGCACAGCAGCGGTTTTCCGCCCGCCACGCGATATCCCTGCTGAGGATGCTGCTGGCGGCTCTTCCATGCCAGCAGGGAAGGGAGGAGAAGGGCAAGGATCGACAGCGCTACCCCTGCGTACCCCAGCGCCATCACAAATCCGCGTGGGTAAAACAGCGCGAACGCCAGCGGCGGCAGGAAGGTGATTGCACCCGTCTGTAACCGTCCGGCCGCGGTATTGCGACGCTGGAACAGGTCGGCCAGGTAATCAAACAGGCCGAGCGCCACGCCCAGGAACGAGGTTGCCAGCGCCAGGTCGGCAAACAGGTGTACCGCCAGCTCCACGTGCGGGGAGGTTACGACCTCGCGCAGTGCCAGCAGAAAACCGTTCAGGCCAGCGTGTTGCGCCATCAGCCCAATAAAGGTTGAAGAGTCAATGCTGCCCAGCGTCACCAGCTGCCAGAAAATATAGGCAATCAGCGGGATCGCGCTGCCGATAACAAAGACGCGGCGCAGCTTGCGGATATCGCCGTTCATATAACTGACGATGCTCGGCACGCTGCCGTGGAAGCCAAACGAGGTGAAAATAACCGGGATCGCGGAGAGCGCTAGCCCTTTTTCCAGCGGCAGCGTCAGCAGGTTGACCTTGTGCACGTGCGGCGCCAGCAGCACCAGCATGACGATCAGGAAGAGAATTTTGGCGCTGAACAGAAAACGGTTAAACAGATCGACCAGCGATGTGCCCACGCAGACCACGCCGCCGCCGATGAGCGCAAAGAAGATAGCCCCCGTCGCAGGGGTAATGTCAGAGCCAAACCAGTCATTGACGCTGGAGGCGATAAGCTCCCCGGCGCCGCTGATATAGGCGGCGGTCAGGGCGTACATCAGGAACATCATGCTAAAGCCGGTTATCCACTGGCCGTAGCGTCCCAGATAGCGCGCCGCAAGCGAACCCAGACCGGTATCGGCGGGCACATGCTGGTAAACCTCAAGCAGCAACAGTGCGGTGTAACACATCAGCGCCCAGAGCGTGCCCAGCAGCAGCAGGGTCATGCCAAATCCCACGCCCGCGGCTGCCAGAGGCATTGCCAGCATTCCTGCGCCAATTGTCGTTCCGGCGACGATAAAAATACTTCCCAGGGTTCTGTTTCTCACGCTTTCCTCTACAACGATGCTTAACCGCGACAAAATCTGCGGCGCAGAGTAAGGGAAAAGCCGTAATTCGTCAAATCACCGTTACAAGTAGTGTAATGAATACTTTACGAATTAATGACCCTCTGATCCTTTATAGGCTTATGCCTACTTCATAAGGGCAATGTTGCTGCGCGACATTCCGGCGTAACGTAAACAATAAATATAAATTATCAAATTAAGTGAGGGTTTTATGGCAGGGGAGAATCCCTTTACCGCGGCATGGAGCCGGGGAGGTAACCTGTTGTGCCATGGTCACTGGATAATCAGCTGGCAGAACCAACCCCTGATACTTCCCGAGTCCCGTCGCGAAAAGGATATGGGCACTTGGGCAATCTATTCGGTTATTGATCCTGAAGACGAAACCTTTGCACAAGGCTTACAGGAAGATGAGTGGATTATTGAGAATGTCGAGTGGTTAACGGATATGTTCTTCGAAGTGGGCGTTCCGCTGGAGACCTCCAGCTACCGCTATTTTTACCAGGCCGTGAATCCCCATGACTGGCGCTGCACCAGTTGTGCGGGCTGTATGTAAATTAACGCGGTGCCGGAAAGCGGCACCGCGCTGAAATTAATTCTGCGTATCAAGAGTGGAAAGTTCTTTATCAATAAAGTAAAGACCTTCGCCGGATTTCCCCACCAGAGATAATTTGTCCAGAACGGATTTAAACAGTTTCTCTTCTTCGTGTTGCTCAGCGACGTACCACTGCAGGAAATTAAAGGTTGGATAATCCTGGCTGGTCATCGCCGCATGAACCAACTCGTTAATTTTCTGCGTGATCAGCTGCTCGTGCTCATAGGTAGCGCGGAACAGTTCATCGAGAGAATTATACTCAGCAAAGGGTGACGTCACGGTTTCAATGCGCGGCAGGCTGCCCGTATCCGTCAGATAATCAAACAGACGCTGCATGTGGGTCATCTCTTCCTGAGCGTGACGACGCAGAAACGCGGCAGCGCCTTCGAAGCTGTGGTAGCTGCACCAGGCGCTCATCTGCTGGTAGAGCAGGGATGAAAAAAGCTCAAGGTTCATTTGTGCGTTGAGCTTGTCGATCATTTCAGTTTTCAGCATGGTGACGCTCCGGATTATTATTTCTGGTTCACAATGAGCGACACTATAATTTGTTATTTAATTATTTGCAAAACGTAAAATTTTTATTTTATTTATTTAAAATACGAATGGGAATAAAACGCATTGGCAATTTTTAAAACTTATTAATGAGAATTATTTTTGTTCGTAATGAAATAAACTGCCAGCACGCGCTGGCAGCTTCGATTAATACCACGGATTATTTGACTTAGGATTAACGGCGTAACCCATACATTTATACTGGATGGTCACGCTCTCGTTCAGGCACAAAGAGCCGCTCGTCAGGGTGCAGGTTTTAATGGGCTGACCATAGGCTGAGGCAGTGGCATACCCCATGCTCTGACACGCTTTTGCCGCCGTGCCGTTATTTACATACGCATCGGAATACGCATTTTGCAGCGCTGCCTGGCCGTAGTCGAGGCGGACGATGCCGTTCGGCGCGTCGAGGCTGCTGACTTCAGCCTGGCGGTTGATACTACATCCCGCGAGCAGCAGGATTGTGCCGGCAACAATGACTCTTTTCATGGTTCGCTCTGAGTGGATGGAAATACGTTATCGTACCCGCAGATGCCCGCTGCAATGCCTGGAATAGCCGGACGATCTGCCCTCACTCTTCGCAACGGGTCAGCGGTGAGCGCTTTCAGTCTATACCGCAAGAAAAATGTGATACGAGTCACAAAAATGTTGATTTTTGTGATGGTGGTCATATTATAGGCACGTTGATAATAAAGTTGTATAACAAGTTAATGGAGCATCATCGTGAAACTGCGCAAAATCCTGAAAAGTATGTGGGCCAATTACTGCCGCACGTTCAAAGACGTGCCGCCGGGCGCCATGTTCTGATAAAAAAAAACCTGCTTCGGCGGGTTTTTTTGTACCTGCTGACGATGAAGGGAAGATGTCAGGGGGCGTGTTTTGATACTATGGCGGCCTTTAAATAAGGAGAAAGCCCCCATGTCACAAAACCTGAGCGCCGATCAGGAACTGGTCTCTGACGTTGTCGCCTGTCAGCTGGTTATCAAACAAATCCTTGATGTTCTGGACGTGATTGCGCCGGTTGAGGTGCGCGAGAAGATGTCTACGCAGCTGAAGAACATCGATTTCGCCAGCCATCCTGCTGCCGCTGACCCGGTTACGCTTCGTGCGATCCAGAAAGCCATCGCGCTGATTGAGCTGCGATTCACGCCGCAGGGTGAGTCCCACTAAAGCAGGAAAATGGGCGACGGCATGTGTCGCCCTTTGATGCGGTCAGAAGAACGTCTGGACCAGCAGGTAGCTCGCCGCGCACGCGCAGCTTACCCCAATCAGCCCCGGCAGAATAAAGCTGTGGTTGATGATAAATTTGCCGATGCGGGTGGTGCCTGAACGGTCAAAGCCGATGCAGGCCAAATCACTTGGATAGGTCGGCAGGACAAAATAGCCGTATGACGCCGGGAAAAAGGCGATCAGCATTTTCGGGTCGATGCCGAGCATCAGGCCCATAGGCGCAACGGCCGTCAGCGCAGCCGCCTGGCTGTTCACCAGTTTTGACACCAGAAACAGCACGATGGCATACGTCCACGGGTGGCTTTTCACCACGCCTTCCAGCGCCAGCTTTAACTCGTCGAGATGCGCCTGGAAAAAGGTATCGCTCATCCACGCCACGCCGAACACCGAGAAGATCGCAACCATACCGGCCTTGAACACCGCGCCGTTGGAAATCGCCGACGCGTTGACCTTACAGGCCATCAGCATCACGGCGCCCGCAATTAACATCATCATCTGAATGACGAGGTTCATCGACAGCGCCGTCATTTTGCCTTTCAGCTCAAAGGCGGGGCGCAGGTCAGGGAACGCCCCCAGCAAAACGACCACGGCAATACCGGCAAAGAAAATCCACGTGGACCAGTAGGCCTGTTTAGGGAAACGCTGAGTCATTAACGTCTCCGTTCCGCCGTAGATAAACTCGCGCTGCTTAGGATCTTTCAGCTTCTCCTGAAACTCCATGTCGTCAGCCAAATCTTTCCCACGGCGTAAACTCCACAGGGCCGCAATAGCGACGCCGAAAAGCGAAGCGGGAACCGACACCGCAAGAATTTCCAGGATCCCCCACGCGTGGCCGATCCCATGCTGGGCCGCAAGGATAGACACCAGCGACACCACGGCAACGGAAACGGGGGAGGCTGTAATGGCCATCTGCGACGCGACCGATGCCACGGCCATGGGGCGCTCGGGGCGGATCCCTTTTTTCAGGGCGATATCCGCAATGATGGGGAACATGGTGTAGACCACGTGCCCGGTGCCGCACAGAAAGGTCAGCATCCAGGTGGTGAAAGGCGCGAGCAGGGTGATGTGCTGCGGGTGTTTGCGAAGCAGACGTTCAGCAAACTGCATCATGACGTTGAGGCCGCCCGCAGTCTGTAGCGTAGCCGCACAACCAATCACCGCGAGGATGGTCAGCATAACGTCTACCGGCGGCTTACCCGGTTGCAGACCAAAGACAAAACATAAAATAAAAAGACCAATACCGCTGATTAACCCAAGCCCCATACCGCCGAAACGCGTACCCGTCAGCAGGCAGAGGAGAATAACAACAAACTCAATGGTGATCATGATGCTCCCTCGTCAATGATTATGTAACTAAATAAATCATCACACGTTGTGTGGTTAATCATTGGGAGCCAGATCTGATTTGTTAAATTTCAGCAAAAGCAGAAGGTTGGAGAGGGGAAAAGGAATCCTGCCTTAGGTGGGAGGAGGAATCCCCACAAAACAATGCCTGCACGGACGACTCCCTCTCCCTTGAGGGAGAGGGCTGGGGTGAGGGGGAACATACGGCTGTGGTGGTCATTCCGTTCACTTCATGTTCCTTGCTACTCTGTAACGACATGACCGGTGAACGTGCCAGGGCGGCTCAATCGCCGCCGCCCTGGCGACCCGGGCTCCCGGCGGTAAATCGCCGCTTCGCGGATTGCTCGCCCCATCCTTGGGGCTCACCCTTTCAGGGCCAGCGCAGGCGCTGTCCAAAATTGCTCCCGGCAATTTTGTCCTCAGCTTATTCCTTCAGGCTATCGGGTCGGGCATGAGCCTGCATCCCTGCAGGCCACGCCCTCTCGGCGCATCCCTGCGCCTCGCCCCGGCCTTACGGAAACGCTTCGGCGATTTACAGCCGGACCAGGACATCGCTGTAAGTTATTCACTTGCCTGATACAAATTCATCGCTTCAGGTTAATAAATTCCTGGGAAACCCTCAGCCCTGTTGGAGCAGATTAAAAAACTCAGTGGTGCTGCACCGCCACAATGTCGAGCAGGTGACGGTCGGTCTGTTCAGGACATAAACCCGCCTGCTGCGCATTATGGATCTCATCCGCCAGCGTTTTCAGCAGCATGCCATCCTGCTGCTGCTCTTTGTCCATATCACGTAAGAATTTGAGCGTCGTAATGTCCTGCTGCGCCCTGGCTTCATCGGCCAGCTTGCTGAGGGTGCTGCAGCGCTGTTCATACTCTTCAAGCGTTTTCTGAAACAGTTCTTCCAGGCAAGAGTAGTTCTCATTGATCCCATCAAGGGCTTTAACGACAGGATTAGCCCCTGCGGCTTTCAGGAAGTTAAAGACACGCATCATATGGGTGACGTTACTTTGCGCCTGAGAGCGAAAGAATGTGGCAGATCCCGTGAGGCTATTCTCGGCACACCACGCGCTTAAGTGAAGGTGCAGATTCGAGGCGTAGAACTCAAGGTTCATCTGCGCGTTAAGTTTTTGCATCATCGTTTGGGTAGCCATACTCATATCCTTATTGACTGTGGGACGTGATGTCCGTTGCTTAACCTGAGCGTCAGGCAAATACGAAGAAAAGAGCAGAAATATAGATTCTGCCGTGACCGAAATTCACTTCCTGTGTTCGATACAAATAAGCATACCCTTGTCTATGGTCTAAGAAAACTCTTAATTAGGCTGTGTTTACCATACATTACAAAGTTTAATATAGTACAGAAAAGCAATTAGCTCGCCATAAATTGAATGTTGGTTAATGCTCTAATAATTAACGATTTTTATTAATATGATACACTGTTACTCTTTCGAAAATATTAAGTTGGAATAATGCTCCGTGAAAAAGAGAAATACGGATTAATCGTTTCGAATATATGATGTGCTAATAAAATTGCGTTAAATCAAATTCTGCTGAATAACGGTTTTCCAGGTGCCTGGTGCATTTTTGATGAAAAACATGTTGGACCTCTTTCACCCCAGGTGACGTTTTGCCCGCTGAGGGGCATCAGGGATATCTTAGCTAATCTTATGGATAATTCTGCTTAACCCACTTTCATTTGTCTGACAAATCCTGCCTTTTTTATGTCATTTTTCGCTGAATTTATGTACGCAATTACTGTAATTCTGCGGTGTGATGGGGCTCTCTTATGGATGATTAATTTCCCGCTAAAACTATCACCAGCAATAACGCTTATGACGAGGTAAGCGCTAATGCCTTGTTTTAAGTCCGATTAAATAAGAAGCACGCACTTATTCCCTACAGAAAAGAATGCTAAAGCTGGAGTTTACCATGCACAAATTTACTAAAGCGCTGGCGGCCATCGGTCTGGCTGCCGTTATGTCACAATCCGCTATCGCTGAGAATTTAAAACTCGGTTTTCTGGTAAAACAGCCCGAAGAGCCCTGGTTCCAGACTGAGTGGAAATTCGCCGATAAAGCCGGGAAAGATTTAGGTTTTGAAGTGATTAAAATCGCCGTGCCTGACGGTGAAAAAACCCTGAACGCCATCGACAGCCTGGCGGCCAGCGGCGCAAAAGGTTTCGTTATCTGTACCCCGGATCCAAAGCTGGGATCGGCAATTGCGGCGAAAGCGCGCGGTTACGATATGAAGGTCATCGCGGTTGACGATCAGTTCGTTAACGCCAAAGGCAAGCCGATGGACACCGTCCCGCTGGTCATGATGGCGGCGACCAAAATCGGCGAACGCCAGGGCCAGGAACTCTATAAAGAGATGCAAAAACGCGGCTGGGATGTCAAAGAGACCGCGGTGATGGCCATCACGGCAGACGAACTGGATACGGCACGCCGTCGTACTACCGGTTCAATGGACGCGCTGAAGGCGGCCGGTTTCCCGGAAAAACAGATCTACAAAGTCCCAACCAAATCTAACGATATCCCGGGCGCTTTCGACGCCGCGAACTCTATGCTGGTCCAGCATCCGGAGGTCAAACACTGGCTGGTGGTCGGCATGAACGACAACACCGTGCTGGGTGGGGTACGCGCGACGGAAGGCCAGGGCTTCAAAGCGCCTGACGTGATCGGGATTGGTATCAACGGCGTTGACGCCGTCAGCGAGCTGTCCAAAGCGCAGGCTACCGGCTTCTACGGCTCTTTGCTGCCAAGCCCGGACGTTCACGGCTACAAATCCAGTGAGATGCTCTACAACTGGGTAACCAAAGGGGCTGAACCGCCGAAATTTACCGAAGTGACCGACGTGGTGCTGATTACCCGCGACAACTTCAAAGAGGAGCTGGCGAAAAAAGGACTGGGCGGTAAGTAATACGCCGTGATTGTGCCCCTCATGCATCGTGAGGGGCCAGACGTACACACTACAGGAATCACGGAGACGTTATGCGACAGTCTGATCCGTATCTCTCTTTTTGCGGCATCGGGAAAACCTTCCCCGGTGTTAACGCGCTGACCGATATCAGCTTCGACTGCTATGCCGGCCAGGTTCACGCCCTGATGGGGGAAAACGGCGCGGGTAAATCCACGCTGTTGAAGATCCTCAGCGGCAACTACGCGCCCACGACCGGCACGCTGGCCATTCGCGGCGAAGAGGTGGCGTTTGCCGATACCACGGCGGCGCTCAATGCCGGGGTGGCGATCATCTACCAGGAGCTGCACCTTATTCCTGAGATGACCGTGGCGGAAAATATCTATTTAGGACAGCTCCCGCACAAAGGCGGCGTGGTAAATCGTTCGCTACTTAATTATGAAGCGGGGCTGCAGCTTAAACACCTGGGTCTGGACGTCGATCCCCAGACGCCGCTGAAATACCTCTCCATCGGCCAGTGGCAGATGGTGGAAATTGCCAAAGCACTGGCGCGTAACGCCAGAATTATTGCCTTCGATGAGCCCACCAGTTCGCTCTCCGCGCGTGAAATCGACAATCTGTTCCGCGTGATCCGCGAACTGCGTCAGGAAGGGCGTACGATTTTGTATGTCTCGCACCGCATGGAAGAGATATTTGCCCTGAGCGACGCCATCACCGTCTTTAAAGATGGGCGCTATGTGCGCACCTTTACCGACATGGCGCAGGTTAACCATGACCAGCTTGTTCAGGCGATGGTCGGTCGCGACCTGGGTGATATCTATCACTGGAAACCCCGGGAGTACGGCCCTGAGCGCCTGCGCCTGGACAACGTCAAAGCGCCGGGCGTGCGCACGCCCGTTTCGTTATCCGTACGCAGCGGTGAAATCGTCGGCCTGTTTGGCCTGGTGGGGGCAGGGCGCAGCGAATTGATGAAAGGCCTGTTCGGCGGTACCCGCATTACCGATGGGCTGGTCTCCATTGACGGCGAGCGGGTCGATATCCAGAAACCGGCCCACGCTATCAGGGCGGGCATGATGCTCTGCCCGGAAGACCGTAAAGCCGAGGGGATTATTCCGGTGCATTCGGTACGTGACAACATCAATATTTCCGCCCGCCGCAAGTTTATTCGCGCAGGCTGCCTGATAAACGATGGCTGGGAGTCGAGCAACGCCGACCACCATATTCGCTCGCTGAATATCAAAACGCCGGGTCCGGAACAGCTGATCATGAATCTGTCAGGCGGAAACCAGCAGAAGGCGATTTTAGGCCGCTGGCTGTCAGAAGATATGAAGGTCATTTTGCTGGACGAGCCGACGCGCGGTATCGATGTGGGGGCAAAACACGAGATTTATAACGTGATCTATGAGCTGGCAAAACGCGGCGTGGCGGTGCTCTTCGCCTCCAGCGATCTGCCGGAGGTGCTTGGCGTGGCCGACCGCATTGTGGTGATGCGTGAAGGCGAAATTGCCGGTGAATTACTTCATGAACAGGCGAATGAACAACAGGCGTTGAACCTCGCCATGCCTAAAGTCAGCCAGGCTGTCGCCTGAGTAAGGAGTTAACGATGTCCTCTGTTACTACATCCGGAGTGCCGAAGTCGAAGTCGGCGCTGAGTTTTGGACGTATCTGGGATCAGTACGGCATGCTGGTGGTCTTTGCCGCACTGTTCCTTGCCTGCGCGATCTTTGTCCCTAATTTTGCCACCTTCATTAATATGAAGGGGCTGGGGCTGGCCATTTCCATGTCCGGGATGGTGGCCTGCGGGATGCTGTTCTGTCTGGCCTCCGGCGATTTTGACCTGTCGGTGGCGTCGGTGATTGCCTGTGCGGGCGTCACGACGGCAGTGGTGATCAACATGACGGAGAGCCTGTGGATTGGCGTTCTGGCCGGTCTGCTGCTCGGCGTCATCAGCGGTCTGGTGAACGGTTTTGTTATCGCCCGCCTGAAGATTAACGCCCTGATCACGACGCTTGCGACGATGCAAATTGTCCGCGGGCTGGCCTATATCATCTCCGACGGTAAAGCGGTGGGGATTGAAGACGAGCGCTTCTTTACCCTGGGTTACGCCAACTGGCTGGGGCTGCCCGCACCAATCTGGCTGACCGTGGCCTGCCTGATCCTGTTCGGCTTCCTGCTCAACCGGACCACCTTTGGCCGCAATACGCTGGCGATTGGCGGTAACGAAGAGGCCGCTCGTCTGGCCGGGGTGCCGGTGGTGCGAACCAAGATTATTATCTTTGTGCTCTCAGGGCTGGTTTCTGCCGCCGCGGGTATTATTCTGGCCTCGCGTATGACCAGCGGCCAGCCGATGACCTCTATCGGTTACGAGCTGATCGTCATTTCGGCGTGCGTTTTAGGGGGCGTTTCCCTCAAGGGCGGCATCGGAAAAATCTCATATGTGGTGGCCGGTATCCTGATTTTAGGCACCGTAGAGAACGCCATGAACCTGCTGAATATTTCGCCGTTCTCGCAGTACGTCGTGCGTGGTCTGATCCTGCTGGCAGCCGTGATTTTCGACCGTTACAAGCAAAAAGCGAAGCGTACCGTGTAACTCCAGCGCTGTATTTTTATTGCACAACTAATAACCTTAGTTGACCCCTGAACCGCCCCGCCAGTTTTGCTGGCGGGGCGGTTGTCAAATGGCGAGCCCCGTCACACTGTCTATACTTACATGGCTATGAAAGAGGTAAAGGCGTTTACCTCTCGTAAACCGTAAGGAGGATTAGGGTGGCTGACATGTTAACCGCACCGCCTGTACTGCCCGGAAAATATGCTTTCTTTTTTGACCTCGACGGGACACTCGCCGGGATCCAGCCGCATCCTGACGACGTGGTCGTACCGGATACGGTGCTAGAGAATTTGCAGCAGCTCTCCAGACTGAACGAGGGCGCATTGGCATTGATTTCAGGGCGCTCAATGGCCGAGCTGGACGTGCTCGCCAGTCCTTACCACTTTCCGCTAGCCGGTGTACACGGAGCGGAGCGCCGCGATATCCATGATCAACTGCACGTTGTATCACTTCCTGAGACCTTAATTCAGGCGTTACACACTCAACTCTCCTCGGCGCTTGAGTCGCTTCCGGGCACTGAACTGGAAGCGAAGGGCATGGCTTTCGCCTTGCACTATCGCCAGGCACCGCATCACGAGGCGGCAATCTTTGCGATTGCCCGCAGCGTGGCCGATGCACACCCGCAGCTCGCGCTGCAGCCGGGGAAGTGCGTCGTTGAGATAAAACCGGAAGGGATTAATAAAGGTGCTGCTATTGCGGCGTTTATGGCGGAACCGCCATTTAAGGGACGTACACCCGTGTTTTTTGGCGATGACCTGACCGACGAGGCCGGGTTTCGCGTGGTGAATCAGGCCGGAGGGATCGCCGTCAAGGTGGGGCCTGGTGACACCGTTGCCGAATGGCGCCTGGCGGATGTCGCCAGCGTCTGGCAGTGGATATCTGACATCGCTAACCAGCAACAACAACAAATAGCGCAAAGCAAAGGGGGAAACCATTATGGGTCGCTTAGTCGTCGTCTCTAACCGAATCGCACCGCCTGACGATAAAAAAGCCAGTGCGGGTGGCCTGGCGGTAGGGGTGTTAGGTGCCTTAAAAGCCGCTGGCGGGCTGTGGTTTGGCTGGAGTGGGGAAATCAGTGAAGAAGAGAAACCGCTCAAAAAGGTGACGCGCGGAAACATTACGTGGGCTTCATTTGCATTGAAAGAGAAAGACTATGACGAGTATTACTCGCAGTTCTCGAATGCCGTCCTGTGGCCCGCGTTTCACTATCGTCTTGACCTGGTTAAATTCCAGCGTGAATCCTTCGAAGGCTACTCGCGCGTGAATGCGCTGCTGGCGGATAAACTGCTGCCATTAATAGAAGAAGACGATATTTTATGGATCCACGATTATCACCTGTTGCCCTTCGCGCGCGAGCTGCGAAAAAGAGGGGTGAATAACCGCATTGGCTTCTTCCTGCACATCCCGTTCCCGACGCCGGAAATTTTTACCGCGCTGCCGCCGCATGAAGAATTGCTGGAGGCGCTGTGTGATTACGATTTGCTGGGCTTCCAGACCGAAAATGACCGCCTCGCGTTCCTTGACTCCGTGTCAGGTAAAGCGCGGCTGGTGACCAAAGGTGGGAAAACCCATACGGCGTGGGGCAAAACCTTCCACACCGAGGTCTATCCAATAGGGATTGAACCTGACGAAATCGCGGAGCAGGCTTCCGGCCCGCTGCCGCCGAAGCTGGCGCAGCTTAAGAATGAACTCAAGCACGTGAAAAATATCTTCTCGGTTGAGCGTCTTGATTATTCCAAAGGGCTGCCGGAACGCTTCCTGGCGTATGAAACGCTGCTGGATAAATACCCGCAGCATCACGGTAAAATCCGCTATACCCAGATCGCGCCGACGTCGCGCGGTGAGGTCCAGGCCTATCAGGATATTCGCCACCAGCTGGAGACGGAAGCAGGGCGCATTAATGGCCGCTACGGCCAGCTGGGCTGGACGCCGCTGTTTTACCTGAATCAGCACTTTGACCGTAAGATCCTGATGAAGGTCTTCCGCTATGCGGACGTTGGGCTGGTCACGCCGCTGCGCGACGGGATGAACCTGGTGGCGAAAGAGTATGTGGCGGCCCAGGATCCTGCCGACCCGGGCGTTCTGGTGCTCTCCCAGTTTGCCGGTGCCGCAAATGAGCTCACGTCGGCGCTTATCGTGAACCCTTATGACAGGGACGACGTGGCGAACGCGCTGAATCGCGCCCTGACAATGCCGCTCACGGAACGTCTTTCCCGCCATGCTGACATGATGGAGACGATCCGTAAGAACGACATTAACCACTGGCAGGCACGTTTTATTCAGGATCTCCGGGATATCGCCCCGCAAAGTCATGAAGGCGATCTGCAAAAAAAGATCGCGACCTTCCCTAAACTCGCCTGATTTTCCGCTGGGGGGATTAATTCCCCCCAAGCGGCACTAACAGCACATCGACCTGGCTCGACGCGACAATGGATTTCGCCGCGCAGGCTGCCCGCGATATAAAGCTGTGGTTATGATTCCCGCAAATCACTAAATCAATATCCAGTTTACGACACATGTCGAGAATATGGGCGTTAAGCTCCCCGGTCGCAATAATTGTCTCATAAACCGGATATTGTGCCTTTTCCACCAATTCACGCAGAAATTGCTGCGTTTCTTCCTGAAGGACCTCTCGAATATCTTCCAGCATGGGGGCGGCCAGCTGATTATACATCTCTGGCTCTGCGGCGAGCGTGATGAGGCTGATGCGGGCATTGTGGGGTCTGGCGATGGAAACTGCCCGGGCGACGAGCTGATGACTTTCGGGAGAAACTGCAACAGAAACAAGAAGATGGGAGTAACTCATGGCGCACTCCTTAGGTGTCTGAAAGACAGCGTATGATCACCTTTACCGCGATTTCCCTGGTTCTGCAAGAGCTGATTACGACATTAGTGTGAAGCTTATCATAATTATTCATTAATTATTCTTATAAGAAGAATAACTGAAAAATGCGCCTAAATGAAAAAAATTAACAACTTAACGTAAATCACACAAATCCACGCTTTCGCGGTTAAATCGTTTTTATGCGTTACAAAATCATTTCGAATGATCACGCCCTGAAACATCTTTTTTGCGCTGTCTGCATAACTATATGTTTTTTCACGGTAAGAAAAATGTTTCCCGGAGAGGGGTTTGTTGTAAATGTTTCCGCACGGCGCTTGCGGCGGCAAAAGCACGATGCATGCCAGTTCTAATCATCCGTCTGCATGAGTATTCGTCGATTAAGAATACAAAACAGTACTGATTGGTTAAAAAGCGAACAAATTACAAGTCATACTGATGGATTTATGGGTCATATTCACTTAAATTGTGTGACGCGGATCACATTTTTTTTAAATTTGAGGATGGCTGGATTGTATGTGGCAAAACTGACGAGTAGAGTTTGCGTCGAATTAGGAAAAATCTTAGTTATTTGTAAGAAATGATAAATCTTGTAAGAGACGCATTCGCGGTTTCTCTCTTACGGTTTCAGTGAATACAAACCTAAATTCAACTATGCATTTAGCCTTTTCTTTTTTATACCGGGTGATTTCCCGGCGACATCACGGGGTGCGGTCTTTCCGCATAAAAATAATAGTTGGTTATTCGGGATGGGAACAATGCATACATCCGAGTTGCTAAAACATATCTATGACATCAATTTGTCGTATTTACTGCTCGCGCAGCGTTTGATTAGTCAGGACAAGGCGTCCGCGATGTTTCGTCTGGGTATTAACGAAGAGATGGCAACCATGCTGGGCGGCTTAACCCTCCCGCAGATGGTTAAACTGGCTGAAACGAATCAACTGGTTTGCCAGTTCCGTTTCGATGATTCACAGACAATAACGCGTCTGACGCAGGATTCCCGTGTGGACGATCTTCAACAGATCCATACCGGTATTCTTCTTTCCACTCGCTTGCTTAACGAAATCAGCCAGCCTGATGACGCAGCCCGTAAGAAAAGGGCCTAGCAATGAGCGAGAAAAGCATTGTTCAGGAAGCGCGTGACATACAGTTGGCCATGGAGCTGATTACACTGGGTGCTCGTTTACAAATGCTGGAAAGCGAGACTCAGTTGAGCCGTGGCCGTCTCATCAAGCTGTACAAAGAGTTACGTGGTAGTCCCCCGCCGAAAGGCATGCTGCCGTTTTCTACCGACTGGTTTATGACGTGGGAGCAGAATATTCACGCTTCCATGTTCTGTAATGCCTGGCAGTATCTTCTCAAAACCGGTTTGTGTAGCGGCGTTGACGCCGTGATCAAAGCGTACAAACTTTACCTTGAACAATGCCCACAGCAGGAAGAAGGCCCTCTGCTGGCGCTGACCCGCGCATGGACGCTGGTGCGTTTTGTTGAGAGCGGAATGCTTGAACTGTCGCGCTGCAACTGCTGCGACGGCAATTTTATTACCCACGCTCATCAGCCTGCAGGCAGCTTCGCCTGTAGTTTATGTCAGCCTCCATCCCGCGCAGTAAAAAGACGTAAACTTTCCCGGGATGCTGCCGATATTATTCCACAACTGCTGGATGAACAGATCGAACAAGCTGTTTAACCCGAACGTGTGGGAAAGATTCCAGCAGCGGTAAGCAATTACCGCTGCTTTTTTTTACCCCGCAAACGGTAAACGCTGCGAGCTGGACGTCCTTGCCATAGTCACTAGCGGAAGGATGATGTCGTGCTTATCTTATTAGGTTACCTGGTAGTTCTCGGTACAGTTTTCGGCGGTTACATGATGACCGGCGGGCACCTTGGAGCACTCTATCAACCGGCTGAACTTATTATCATCGGCGGTGCAGGGGTAGGGGCTTTTATCGTTGGCAACAACGGTAAATCGATCAAGGGCACGCTGAAAGCGATTCCGTTGCTGTTCCGTCGCTCGAAATACACCAAAAGTATGTATATGGATCTGCTGGCACTGCTCTATCGCCTGATGGCGAAGTCGCGTCAGCAGGGCATGTTCTCGCTTGAACGGGATATTGAAAACCCGAAAGAGAGCGAAATTTTTGCCAGCTATCCGCGAATTCTTGCTGACGCCATGATGCTGGATTTCATCGTCGACTATCTGCGACTCATCATCAGCGGCAACATGAATACCTTCGAAATCGAAGCGCTGATGGACGAAGAGATCGAAACCCACGAAAGCGAATCTGAAGTGCCGGCCAACAGCCTGGCGCTGGTCGGCGACTCGCTTCCGGCATTCGGTATCGTTGCTGCGGTAATGGGGGTGGTTCACGCCCTGGCCTCGGCAGACCGTCCGGCAGCCGAGCTCGGTGCGCTGATTGCCCATGCGATGGTGGGGACTTTCCTCGGTATTTTGCTGGCGTACGGCTTCATCTCTCCGCTGGCAAGCGTTCTGCGCCAGAAGAGCGCGGAAACCACCAAAATGATGCAGTGCGTGAAGATCACGCTGCTCTCTAACCTCAACGGTTACGCGCCACCGATCGCGGTTGAGTTTGGCCGTAAAACGCTTTACTCCAGCGAGCGTCCGTCGTTTATCGAGCTTGAAGAACACGTGCGTGCGGTGAAAAACCCAAACCAACAGACGACAACTGAGGACGCATGAAAAACCAGTCCCATCCGATCGTCATCGTAAAAAAACGCAAGCACAAGGGCGGCGGGCATGGCGCACACGGCTCGTGGAAAATTGCGTATGCCGACTTTATGACCGCAATGATGGCGTTCTTTCTGGTGATGTGGCTGATCTCCATCTCCAGCCCAAAAGAACTGATCCAGATTGCCGAATATTTCCGAACGCCGCTGGCAACGGCAGTGGCCGGCGGGCCGCGTATCTCTAACAGCGAAAGCCCGATCCCGGGCGGCGGCGATGATTACACCCAGCAGAAGGGTGAGGTGAAAAAAGAGCCGAACATCGACGAGCTGAAAAGAAAGATGGAGCAGGCGCGTCTGAAGAAACTGCGTGGCGATCTTGATCAGCTGATTGAGGCGGATCCAAAGCTTCGCGCGCTGCGCCCGCATCTGAAGATCGACCTGGTGCAGGAAGGGCTGCGTATTCAGATTATCGACAGCCAGAACCGCCCCATGTTTAAAACCGGGAGTGCGGAAGTCGAACCGTACATGCGCGACATTCTGCGCGGTATTGCACCGGTGCTGAACGGCATTCCTAACCGAATCAGCCTGTCAGGACACACGGATGATTTCCCGTACGCCAGTGGGGAGAAGGGATACAGCAACTGGGAGCTTTCTGCCGATCGTGCCAACGCCTCGCGTCGCGAGCTGGTGGTAGGTGGGCTTGATGATGGCAAGGTACTGCGCGTAGTCGGCATGGCCGCAACCATGCGCGTTTCCGACCGCGGGCCGGATGATGCCATCAACCGTCGTATCAGTCTTTTAGTGCTGAACCAGCAGGCGGAGCAGGCCATCCTGCATGAAAACGCCGAAAGTCAGAATGAGTCACTGGACGATTTAAAACAGCCTGGGGCCGTTCCTTCGGCTGCCGTTCCAACATCGCCACCAGCCAATCCGAGGTGATAGCGTGAGCATGGATATTAGCGATTTTTACCAGACATTCTTTGATGAAGCCGACGAACTGTTGGCCGATATGGAGCAACACTTGCTCGATTTGGTGCCCGAAGCACCGGACTCCGAGCAGCTCAATGCCATCTTCCGTGCGGCGCACTCTATTAAAGGCGGAGCCGGAACGTTTGGATTTACCATCCTGCAGGAAACGACCCATTTAATGGAAAACCTGCTGGATGAAGCACGACGCGGTGAGATGCAGCTCAATACCGACATTATCAACCTGTTTTTGGAAACCAAAGATATTATGCAGGAACAGCTCGACGCCTATAAAAGTTCGGCAGAGCCTGATGCCGCCAGCTTTGAATACATCTGCAATGCGCTGCGCCAGCTCGCGCTGGAAGCAAAAGGTGAGGTTGCCGCAGCCGTTGTTCCGGCCGCGAAACTGAGCGTTGTCGATGCGGTTGCTGCCGACGAGGCCGCGCCAGCCGCTGCGCAGGCGGGCAAACTGCGCGTTGTGCTGTCGCGCCTGAAAGAGAACGAAGTTAACCTGCTGGAAGAAGAGCTGGGTAACCTGGCGAAATTAAGCAACGTGGTAAAAGGCAAAGACAGCCTGGCGGCGACGCTTGATGACGGTATTGGCCAGGACGATATCGTCGCGGTGCTGTGCTTTGTGATTGAAGCTGACCAGATCGCTTTCGAAACCGAAGAGGCTGCGGTTGACGCTCCTGCGGCAGTGGAAGAGGTGGCCGTTGTCGCTCAGGCCGCCGCACCGGCCGTGACGCCTGCGGCCCCGGCGCTGAAGGCGGTGCCAAAAGAGGCCGCTGCGCCTGGCCGTGGTGAAAAACCTGCCGCGCGCTCCAGCGAGTCAACCAGCATCCGCGTTGCCGTTGAGAAGGTTGACCAGCTGATTAACCTGGTTGGTGAACTGGTGATCACCCAGTCGATGCTGGCACAGCGTTCTAACGAACTGGACCCGGTCACGCACGGCGATCTGATTACCAGCATGGGCCAGCTGCAGCGTAACGCCCGCGACCTGCAGGAATCGGTGATGTCCATCCGTATGATGCCGATGGAATATGTCTTCAGCCGCTTCCCGCGTCTGGTCCGCGACCTTGCCAGCAAGCTGAATAAACAGATTGAACTGACCCTGATGGGCAGCTCAACCGAACTGGATAAGAGCCTGATCGAGCGCATTATTGACCCGTTAACGCACCTGGTGCGCAACAGTCTCGACCACGGTATCGAACTGCCGGAAAACCGCATTGCCGCCGGAAAATCTCCGGTTGGTAACCTGATCCTGTCTGCGGAACATCAGGGCGGGAACATCTGCATTGAAGTGACCGACGACGGCGCCGGTCTTAACCGCGAGCGCATCCTGGCAAAAGCGATTTCGCAGGGGATGGCGGTCAATGAAAACATGACCGACGAAGAAGTGGGCATGCTGATCTTCGCGCCGGGCTTCTCTACCGCAGAGCAGGTGACCGACGTGTCCGGACGCGGCGTAGGCATGGACGTGGTGAAACGTAACATCCAGGAGATGGGCGGCCACGTTGAGATCCAGTCTAAACAGGGTTCCGGCACCACCATTCGCATTCTGCTGCCGCTGACGCTGGCTATCCTCGACGGCATGTCGGTCAAAGTGGCGGACGAAGTCTTTATCCTGCCGCTGAACGCCGTGATGGAATCCCTGCAGCCGCGTGAAGAAGATCTGCATCCGCTGGCGGGCGGCGAGCGCGTCCTCGAAGTGCGCGGTGAGTACCTGCCGCTGGTGGAACTGTGGAAAGTATTCGAAGTGGACGGGGCGAAGACAGAGGCCACGCAGGGTATCGTTGTGATCCTGCAAAGCGCGGGCCGCCGCTACGCGCTGCTGGTCGATCAGCTGATTGGTCAGCACCAGGTGGTGGTGAAGAACCTCGAAAGCAACTACCGCAAAGTGCCGGGTATTTCTGCCGCCACCATTCTGGGTGATGGTAGCGTGGCGCTGATCGTCGATGTCTCGGCGCTTCAGGGATTAAATCGTGAACAACGTGTGGCGTACACAGCCGCCTGATTAAGTAGAAGGTAATAACATGACCGGTATGAGTAATGTAACGAAGCTGGCGGGCGAGCCATCAGGGCAGGAATTCCTGGTATTCACTTTAGGCGATGAGGAGTACGGCATCGATATCCTGAAAGTGCAGGAAATCCGTGGTTACGACCAGGTTACCCGCATCGCTAACACGCCTGCTTTTATTAAAGGTGTCACCAACCTGCGTGGCGTTATTGTGCCAATCGTGGACCTGCGCGTGAAGTTCAGCCAGGGCGACGTTGACTACAACGACAACACCGTGGTGATCGTCCTCAACCTGGGGCAGCGCGTGGTCGGCATCGTGGTGGATGGCGTATCTGATGTGCTTTCTCTGACCTCTGACCAAATTCGTCCGGCGCCGGAGTTTGCGGTCACGCTGTCAACCGAATACCTGACCGGTCTGGGCGCGCTCGGAGAGCGTATGCTGATTCTGGTGAACATTGAGAAGCTGCTGAACAGCGATGAGATGGCGCTGCTGGATATCGCCGCGAGTCACGTAGCGTAGGTAAATGCAAAACGGCAACCCAGGTTGCCGTTTTTTGTGTTTGCTCCCTCTCCCTGTGGGAGAGGGATGGGGTGAGGGCATCAGGCCTCACCCTTTTTTTCACCTTACGCTTCCTGCTTCACCAGCTCAGCTTCCGCTTCCCGCGCGCCTTCATTCTGCGACAGCATCGCGGTCGCAATACCATTCCCCAGCACGTTAATCGCCGAACGGCCCATATCCAGGAAGTGGTCGATCCCCATCAGCAGCAGAATACCCGCCACCGGAATGTTAAAGCTTGGGATCGTCGCGGCCAGCACCACCAGCGAGGAGCGCGGTACGCCTGCAATCCCTTTGGAGGCCAGCATCAGGGTCAGCATCAGCACGGTCACTTCCGAGAAGCTCAGGTGAATGTTGTACGCCTGAGCGATAAACATCGAGGCGAAAGAGCAGTACACCATCGAACCCACCAGGTTGAAGGAGTAGCCAATCGGCAGAACGAAAGAGGCGATGTTGCGCGAGCAGCCAAAACGCTCCAGCTGCTCCAGCGTTTTAGGGTAGGCGGCTTCAGAGCTGCTGGTGGTAAAGGCCACCAGGACCGGATCCTTCAGCATGCTGACCAGGCGAAACACCTCTTTTTTCAGCACCATATAACCCACCGCCAGCAGCACCATGCAGGTGAGAAGAATGGCAACATAGTAGCCGCCAATAAAGGAGGCGTAGTTCAGCAGAATGCCCAGACCCTGCGTGGCAATGACGGATGAAATTGCCGCAAAAATGGCCAGCGGAGCAACGTACATCACGTAACCCGTTACCTTCAGCATGATATGGGAAACCACATCCAGCGCGGCCACCAGCGGCGCGTTGAATTTCTGGCCCAGCGACGCGCCGCCGATGCCGAAGAACATCGAGAACACCACAATCTGCAGGATCTCATTGTTCGACATCGCCCCTGCGATACTGGTCGGAATGGTGTGCGACAAGAACGCTTTCAGCGTCATGCCGCCAACGGCCAGACCAGTATCCACCGCTTCGGTTGGAACCGTCAGGTTCAGGCCGCTTCCCGGATGCTCCAGCGTGACGATAAACAGGCCGACCAGAATAGAGAGCACGGATGAGCTGATAAACCACACCATCGCTTTGCCGCCAACGCGGCCAATGGTGGAGGTTTCGCCCAGCTTCATAATGCCGACGGTGAGCGTGCTGAAGACCAAGGGTGCAATGACCATTTTGATAAGACGGAGGAAAATATCGGTCAGAAGGGTAATATTATCCGACCAGGCGGTGATGGCATCCGCAGATGCATATTCATGAATTGCTGCCCCTGAAAGAATACCCGCCAGCATGAATATCACGATGAAGAGTGTGAGTTTGTTTGCACTTGCCACGAAAAAAGACCCTCTATGCGCTTCAGATGTAGCCCGCATCGATACATATAAATTTTTTATTACGATGCAGGAAATTATTCGGCACATAAATTGACGCAAAGTGTAGGGGGATACAACTCCTTTTTAAGTTTTATTAATTTTGTTGTTATTGCTCTGACGATATATTGTGATCTATGTCACATATTAATGGATATATTCTCTCAGGAAAAAATAAAATTGCGGATTAAATGAATTTAACCCTCTGTTATTAATATAAAAATTAAGTCAATAAGACATATGGCTTAGGCGCGGAGGGGCGGGTGGTCGAAGCGATATCCGTAAACTAAATTCACAATAACCCCCTCAGAGGAACCTTAAGCGGGGCTAACATCTTGAACGACAAAAATAAAATGTGGCAAGGGAACGGAGACGTCTTCTGGAGGGTGGTAAATGAAAAGAAAACTTCTTTTGATCTGCGCAGGCACCTTACTGTCTGCGACAACGGCACATCAGGCGCTGGCCGTCACCAGCAGTGGGACCATCGGCGCGACGCTGACGCTGACAAACGGTTGTCTGATAAACGGCTCCCCCGCGCAGAGTGGCATTAACTTCGGTACGCTGGATTTCGGTACCCATCCCGCAACCTTTTCCACGCTTACGACGCAGCTGAGCGGTGCCAGCGGCGGAAACACCTTCACCATTCAATGTACGACCGCCAGCTATACGGTGGCGATCACCGGTAATACCCACTCCACCGCGCCCGGCTCCGTTGTCGGTTCGCCGGGCACGCCTGAACGCTATCTGGTTAATACGGCCAACGCGGCACAGGGCGTGGCTTATAGCCTGTACAGCGACAGCGGGTTTAACACCGTGATTGCCAATAACGCCGCGCTGCCGATCGCCTCTACGACCGGAGGCGTGGATAGTTACACCCTCTACGGGCGTATTACCGGCGGTGGTAACAGCGTGACGGTCGTCCCGGGAACCTACACCGACACGATTAACGTCAGCGTCACCTACTAGTCCCGAACCGCCATGAAGGCAACTCTTACAGGTCTGCGCAAACGCGCAGAGGGACGCGTGCAGCCTTTTTTCGCGCTGATCGTCGGATTCCTCATGATGCCCACGGCGGACGCGGTGACCTCACAGTCCTTTAAGGTCAGCGCGACGATAGTACCGGGATGCGTGGTGGCCACCGGTAGCGGAGGGCTTCTCGGCACGCTGGATTTTGGCAGCCATAACGGCGTCGAAAGCGCGCCGGTCAGCACCAGCTTTGTGCCAAACGGGGCGTTGTCCATCGCCTGTACGCCGGGCGTGGCGCTGAGCATGAGCATTAATGGCGGGCAGAATTATTCATCCGTTCGTCGGATGAAGCGGTCCGGTGGAGCAGAACTGGTGCCGTACCGGCTCTACAGCAGCAGCTCGCTGGCCGCGAACAGCGAAATTGGCGTCAACCAGGCGATAGCGGTGACCTATACCAACAGCAATAACATCGCGCTGCCGCTTTTTGGCGTGGCGCTACTGACCGGGTTTAGCCCGGCGGGAACCTATTCCGATCAGCTCACCGTGACCCTGTCATGGTAATAAAGGGAGAGTATTGATGAAGCCATTTTTCAGACCCGTTTGTCTGGCGGGCGCGTTGGGAATGGCGGTTGCTGGCCAGACTCAGGCGGCGGCCACCATCCTGCTCTGGCCGATCGATCCGTGGCTCTCTGCGGACGCCAACGCCACGGAGCTGTGGATCCAGAACCAGGGAAACAGCGCCACGACGATGCAGGTCCGCATCGTGCGCTGGAAGCAGGAGGACGGACACGAGCGTTATACCGCGCAGCAGGACGTGGTCGCCAGCCCGCCGATCGTCACGATTGGCACGGGCAGCAAGCAGCTTATTCGCCTTATCAAACAGGCTTCAGTTCCCGCAGGCGTCGAACAGGCCTACCGCATTATCGTCGATGAAATCCCCCAGCCGGATGCCAAAGCCGAACCCACCATCGGCCTCAAACTGCAGATGCGTTACTCCATCCCTCTGTTCGTGTATGGACAGGGGATCCCGACCATCAAAGAGGGCGCGCACCACGCGCTGGCGGAGACCCAAAACCTGAGCTGGCGGGTAACGCGGGCGGGTGGACAGCCTGCGCTGGAGGTCCGAAACCGGGGGGATGTCCACGTCAGGCTAAGCCAGGTCGCGCTGGAGCAGGGGGGGCAGAAACGCACGGTTGCGGAGGGATTACTGGGTTACGTCCTTCCGGGCAGCACCCGCAGCTGGCCGGTACCCGCTGGCGTTCGTCAGCCAGAGCGGATGAGCGCGCAGATTAATGCCAGGGACGAACAATGGCAGTCGACGCCCGTCAACTGAAGCCTGCGATGATGATACTGCTATGCGTCAGCTCCGCGACCCTGGCCGAGCCCGGCGACGACAGTTTACCGCCGCCTCCCCAGGCGCAGGCGATAAATGATGAAGCGGTTTTCCAGCTTTCTCTCGTGGTCAACCACTACGATACTGGCCTGGTCGTACCCGTGACGCAGCGTAAAGGCGCTTTCTTTATCTCCAGCGCCGATTTGCTGCGCGCGGGGCTGCCCCCGGCGCATGTTCCCACCGGAGAGGTGAATCTCTCCTTACTTGATCAGGTTCGGGTGGAGTACGACAGCGCCGCGCAGCGCCTGCTGCTGACCGTTCCCCGCGACTGGGTGACGGCCCGGGTAACCCCTTTCAGCGCGCAAACGGCGCAGGCCAAACCGCACTACGGGCGCGGGGCGCTGCTGAATTACGATCTCTACACCAACCACACGGAGCATATTGGCGGTCAGGCGTCGATCTGGCATGAGTTCCGCTACTTCAACGAGAACGGCTCCTTTTCCTCCACCGGCTACGCGCGGGAAAATTTCAGCGGTAACGACGGCCAGCAGGAAGGGTATGTTCGCTATGACACGACCCTGCTGTTCACTAACGAAGATGACGCGATGAGCTGGAGCGTCGGGGATGTGATCAGCGATGCCCTAAGCTGGAGCTCCAGCGTGCGGATGGGTGGGGTAAGCGTCGGGCGGGATTTCTCCCTGCGCCCTGACCTGGTCACATGGCCGCTGCCCGAGTTTGCGGGGGAGGCCGCGGTGCCCACCTCGGTCGATCTCTTTATTAACGGCTATCGTTCCGGCTCAACCCAGCTTCAGCCGGGCCCCTTCACCCTGACTAATCTGCCCTATATCAACGGCGCCGGGGACGCGGTGCTGGTCACGACGGATGCGCTGGGGCGCCAGGTGAGCACCACGCTACCGTTTTACGTCACCAGCGACCTGCTTAAACAAGGGCTAAGCGACGGCGCGGTGACGCTGGGCGGACTGCGGCGTAACTACGGTATCAAGAATTTTGACTACGGTTCTGCGGCAGGCAGCGGCTCGTATCGCTACGGGATGACGGACTGGCTAACGCTGGAGGGCCACGCGGAAGGGGCGCAGGAGCTGGCGCTGGGCGGCGCGGGGACGGTGATAAAACTCGGCCAGTTTGGCGTGGTGAATACCTCTTACTCGCAAAGCCGCATGCGCGGTGATGCGGGCGGGCAGATCAACTGGGGCTACCAGTACAGCACCAGCGCGTTTAGCGTCGCCACCCAGCACACGCGTCGCGACCGCGGCTTTGGCAACCTCGCCCTCTACGACCAGCCGACGGTGTTTGACGAAAACGATAAACCCATCGCCAGCTTCAGCCGTAATACGGACCAGTATTCGCTGACCTTCAATCTGGGGCAGTACGGCAACGTTGGTGCGGCCTGGATCGGCGTGGAGAGTTTTGACAGCCAAAAAACCGAGCTGCTCAATCTCTCCTGGAGCCGCAATCTGTGGGGGGCGAGCAGCATTTATCTGGCCGGCAGCCGGGATCGGCAGCGGGGAGACTGGACGGTCGCGCTGTCCCTGCAGGTGCCGCTGGGGGCACGCGACAGCGCTGCCGTCACCTTTGAAAACACCCCGGATGCAGGCAGCACCCAGCGCATCAACTATAACCACTCTATGCCTTCCGACGGCGGCTTCAGCTGGAACATGGCCTGGGCCAACCAGTCAAGATCCAGTGATTACCAGCAGGGGACGCTGGGCTGGCGCAATAACAACATAGAGCTGCAGGGCGGCGGCTATGGCGAAAGCGACACCATGACCTGGTGGGGCGAGGCGATGGGTTCCGTTGTGCTGATGGACGGCGAGCTGTTTGCGGCGAATAAGATCAACGATGCGTTTGTGGTCATCAGTACCGACGGCCACCCGGACGTGCCCGTCAGCTACGAGAACCAGCCCGTCGGTAAAACCAATAATAACGGCTACCTGCTGGTCAGCGGGGTGTCGGCGTATTACCCGGCAAGCTACCGGATTGATACCCTCAATCTGCCGGCGGATACCCGTCTGAAAGAGACCGAACGGCGGATCGCGATCCGCCGTCACAGCGGCTATCTGGTCGATTTCCCGATGGAGCAGGAGCGGGTGGCAAGCGTCATTCTGCATGACGCGCACGGGCAGGCGTTGCCGGTGGGAAGCCAGGTCCGACGCGCCTCGCGCAGCAATGCGGTGGTGGGATATGACGGCATCGCCTGGCTGGAAAATCTCAGCGATGTGAACCCGCTTGAGGTGATTACACCTGACGGAAAACGCTGCAGGGCTACCCTGACCGTGCAGGCCAATCCGGAGCACAAGCTGCAAACCTACGGTCCGCTGGTATGCCGGGAGGAGCCATGACGCGCCTGCTGCTGTTGATGCTGCTGCTTTTCTCCGGCGGCGGCTGGGCGGCGTGTACCGTCAGCACGGTTAATGCGTCGTTTGGCAGCGTCACCTCGTTCGCGCTCAGCGGAACCGGGGAGGTGGAAACCACCGGCAGGCTGGTGGTGGCGTGTGATACCGTGCTCAACGTTCTCACCAACGATTCGGTGACCCTGAGCTACACCGCGGCGTCAGTGTCGGGCAACAGTCGCGCGACCATGAAACGTACGGATAATGCGGCCATTACGGACGTAATTCCCACCCGGCTGTGCGGATTATCGGCTTGCGCGAGCAGCAGCGAGGTACAGATAAGTAAAACGTATACCTGGAGCGGGAATACGCTGCTGGGGCTGCTGGGGACAAAGCAGTACAACATTCCGCTCTATTTTCGCACCGTCGCCGGACAAAACGTCTCTGCCGGGCCTTACCAGGTGATGTTGACCTTCAGCATCAACTACAGCGTCTGCGCGTTAGGCGTGGGAAGCCTTTGTACGAACCCCCAGACGGGAACCTCGACAACCACCATCCTGTTGGATATGAACGTTACCAACGACTGCAGCGCCATGACCACGCCAGATGTGAACTTCAACAGCGCGCCGCTGGTACAAAGTTTCCCCACCGTCTCACAGGCGATTGCCGTCACCTGTACCAAAGGAAGTTCGTATACCATCGGCATTAATAATGGTGCCAACGCGCTGAACAACGTGCGGCGTATGGTGAGCGGCAGCAACACTATGAGCTACGACATCTATAAAGAAGCTACCACTAACCGCTGGGGCGGCAGCGGCAGCGAACGCTGGTCCAGCGCGGTATCGTCCCAGGTCAGCACCGACGGCTTACTGCGCACCTACAACTACACCGCGAAAGTCCTGACCAATCAGGCCACGCCGCCCGCCGGAACCTATACCGACACCCTGATTGTCGACGTGGCGTTTTAACCCCGCGCTTTTCCCTTTCTCAAATGTAAAGTTCCTGTGGGCAGTGCCGATAACACCGTTAATAAATCTATGAGAAGGTGTTGTATGTTGAACCGTATCCGCGTTGTCACAATGCTCATGATGGTGCTGGTCATTTTCGCACTTCTTCAGCTTATTTCCGGCGGGCTTTTTTTCTCGTCATTAAAACAGAACCAGGACAGCTTCGCGGCCTCGAACGATCTGCGCCTGCAGCAGAGTGAACTCACGTCGACGTGGGATCTGATGCTGCAAACGCGTATCAACCTGAGCCGCTCGTCCGCGCGCATGATGATGGATCCCAACAATCAGCAGAGCAGCGCGAAAACCGATCTGTTGAAAAATGCCCGTGCCACCCTCGCTGACGCCGCAAAACACTACGACGCCTTCAAGAAGATCGCCCCGCAGCCTGCTATGGAGCAGGTGAGCCAGAATATCGATGAAAAATACAATGCCTACCATACCGGTCTGACGGAGCTGATTCAGTTCCTGGAGAGCGGCAACATGGACGCCTATTTCGCGCAGCCAACGCAGGGGATGCAAAACGCACTCGGCGCGGCGCTCGGGGAATACGCGAAGGCCAGCGGCGATCTCTATCACTCGGCCTTTACCGCAAGCCAGAATGACTACCGCTTTGCGAAATGGCAGATGGCCGTGCTGGCGCTGGCGCTGGTCATTGTGCTGGTGGCGGTCTGGTACGGCATTCGCCATATCCTGCTGAATCCTCTTGGGCGCGTCATTGCCCACATTCGTGAAATCGCCGGCGGGGACCTGACCAAAACGCTGACCGTTTCCGGGCGCAATGAGATCACCGAGCTGGCAAACAGCGTTGACCATATGCAGCGTTCGTTAATCGAAACCGTCGCCAACGTGCGCAACGGGTCGGAGGCTATCTATACCGGCACCAGCGAAATTGCGATGGGGAATAACGATCTCTCATCCCGTACCGAGCAGCAGGCGTCCGCCCTGGAAGAGACGGCCGCCAGCATGGAGCAGCTCACCGCAACCGTGAAGCAGAACGCCGATAACGCCCGCCAGGCGTCTCAGCTGGCAGAAAGCGCCTCCGAGACGGCGCAGCGCGGCGGACGCGTGGTGGATGGCGTGGTGAAAACCATGCACGAAATCGCCGACAGCTCGAAGAAAATCGCCGACATCATCAGCGTCATCGACGGCATTGCCTTCCAGACCAACATTCTGGCGCTGAACGCCGCCGTGGAAGCGGCGCGTGCGGGCGAACAGGGGCGCGGGTTTGCCGTGGTGGCCGGGGAAGTACGCAACCTGGCCAGCCGCAGCGCCAACGCGGCAAAAGAGATCAAGTCGCTGATTGAAGATTCCGTCTCCCGCGTGGATACCGGCTCCGTGCTGGTGGAAAGCGCCGGGGAGACCATGAATGACATCGTGAATGCCGTCACCCGCGTGACGGACATCATGGGTGAAATCGCCTCTGCGTCCGATGAGCAGAGTCGTGGTATCGACCAGGTTGCCCTGGCGGTATCGGAAATGGATCGCGTGACACAGCAAAACGCCGCGCTGGTGCAGGAGTCCGCTGCGGCGGCCGCTGCCCTGGAAGACCAGGCGAGCCGTCTGAAGATGGCCGTCTCGGCGTTTCGTCTCGCTTCACTCGCTGGAAACACGGTCACCCCGCAGGCGACGTATCGCGCGCCAGCCGCTGAATCGGCTGCAAACCGTACGCGCACCGCGACGACCGGACAAGATGAAAACTGGGAAACATTTTGACTGACAATTAAACCGCGGCTGCTTGCCGCTTGATGGGAGCGTGGATGTTAAATCGTATTCGTATCTCGACCACACTGTTTTTGATTCTGATCCTTTGCGGTGTGTTGCAGGTTGGCAGTAACGGGTTGTCTTTTTGGGCGTTTCGCGATGGCTATCAGAATTTGCAGGAAGTTGAGGCGAGTAATCAGCAGCGCTCCGCACTGGCACAAACGCGTGCCGTGCTGTTGCAGGCAAGCACTGCGCTGAACAAGGCGGGGACCTTAACCGCGCTGAGTTATCCGCCGGATGACATTAAAGCGCTGATGGCGACCGCGCGCGACAGCCTGAAGCAGGCTGACGCACAGTTTAAAGCCTTTACGGCGCAGGCCGCCGACAGCGAGAAAGAGAAAGCGCTGAAGGCCGCCATGAAGACGAACTTTGAACAGTGGTACAGCGATCTGGACCACCAGGCAACGTGGCTTGAGAACAACCAGCTTTCGGACTTTATGACCGCACCGGTTCAGGCGTCTCAGGCGGCGTTTGACGGCAGCTTTAACGCGTGGCAGCAGGATATTAACCAGTCTGTTCAGCGTGCCGGTGAACAGAGTCGTAGCAGCTATCACATGTCGGGCGTCATCTTTGCCATGGTTGTGATTCTGGCAGGGCTGCTGACCGGCGGGGCGCTGCTCTGGTCGCGCAGAATGATTGTGCAGCCGCTGGCGATTATCAGCAGCCACTTCGACAGCATTGCGAAAGGGGACCTGGCGCGTCCGGTCGCGGTGTTCGGCAAGAACGAAATTTCGGCGATCTTTGCCAGCCTGAAGGCGATGCAGGGTTCGCTGCGGGAAACGGTGAGCGACGTGCGGCAGGGCAGCTATGCCATGCACACCGGGATCTCCGAGATTGCGGCGGGTAACAACGATCTCTCGTCCCGCACCGAGCAGCAGGCGGCCTCGCTGGCGCAGACGGCGGCCAGCATGGAGCAGTTGACCGCGACGGTAGGCCAGAACGCCGATAACGCGCGCCAGGCGTCTGACCTGTCAAAACAGGCGGCGATGACGGCGAAGAAAGGCGGCGACCAGGCCTCCCATGTCGCCAGCACCATGCAGGAGATTGCCACCAGCTCGCAGAAAATTGGTGACATCATCAGCGTGATTGACGGTATCGCGTTCCAGACCAACATTCTGGCGCTGAATGCCGCCGTGGAAGCGGCGCGTGCCGGTGAGCAAGGGCGCGGATTTGCGGTGGTGGCGGGGGAAGTGCGTAACCTGGCGAGCCGCAGCGCCAACGCGGCGAAAGAGATTAAGGTGCTGATCGAAGAGTCGGTCTCGCGCGTTCAGCAGGGCTCAACCCTTGTGGATACGGCGGCGAAAACCATGCACGAGATCGTCACCTCCGTCACGCGGGTGAACGACATCATGGGCGAGATTGCCTCGGCGTCGGACGAACAGCGTCGCGGCATTGAGCAGGTTGCCCAGGCCGTCAGCCAGATGGATCAGGTGACGCAACAGAACGCCTCGTTAGTTGAGGAAGCGGCAGCGGCAACCGATCAGCTGGCCAGCCAGGCCGACCGTCTGACCGGACTGGTCGCGGTATTTAATGTGAAAGAGCACGTTGAAGCAGTAACAGAAGTCGGGCGGTCGCAGGCCGTGCCAGTTGTATCCTGAATGTAATTAAGAAGGCGCTATGACATCACCAATGCCCCCTGGGCAAACGTCATTACTGTTGCAGATGACACAGCGCCTCGCGCTGTCCGACGCGCATTTTCGTCGGATATGTCAGTTAATCTACCAGCGTGCGGGGATCGTGCTTGCGGATCATAAGCGGGACATGGTCTACAACCGTCTGGTGCGGCGCTTGCGCACGCTGGGGCTGGACGATTTTGGCCGCTATCTGAGCATGCTTGAGGCGAACCAGAACAGCGCAGAGTGGCAGGCTTTTATTAACTCGTTAACCACCAACCTGACGGCGTTTTTCCGCGAAGCTCACCACTTCCCGGTCCTGGCCGAGCACGCCCGCCGTCGCACCGGGGAGTATCGCGTATGGAGTGCCGCCGCCTCGACGGGTGAAGAGCCGTACTCGCTGGCGATCACCCTGGCTGACACCCTGGGGATGACGCCCGGACGCTGGAAAGTCTACGCCAGCGATATCGATACCGAAGTGCTGGAGAAGGCGCGTAACGGCGTGTATCGCCAGGATGAACTGAAAACGCTGTCGCCGCAGCAGCTGCAGCGTTATTTCATGCGCGGCACGGGCCCGCATGAAGGCCTGGTACGCGTACGCCAGGAGCTGGCGAACTGCGTCGAATTCGCGCCGGTAAACCTGCTGGATAAGCAGTACAACGTGCCGGGGCCGTTCGACGCCATTTTTTGCCGTAACGTCATGATCTATTTTGATAAAACGACGCAACAGGACATTCTGCGTCGGTTTGTTCCGTTGCTCAAGCCTGACGGTTTACTGTTTGCCGGGCACTCGGAAAACTTCAGCAACCTCGCGCGTGAGTTTAGCCTGCGTGGGCAAACGGTATATGCGCTGAGTAAGGAAAAAGCATGAGTAAAATCAGGGTGTTGTCTGTCGATGATTCAGCGCTGATGCGTCAGATCATGACTGAAATTATCAATAGCCACAGCGACATGGAGATGGTGGCCACTGCGCCCGATCCTCTGGTAGCGCGGGATTTAATTAAAAAATATAACCCCGACGTGCTAACGCTGGATGTCGAGATGCCGCGCATGGATGGCATCGATTTCCTCGAAAAATTAATGCGGCTTCGGCCCATGCCGGTGGTAATGGTCTCCTCCCTGACCGGAAAAGGATCGGAAATTACCCTGCGCGCGCTGGAGCTGGGTGCGGTGGATTTTGTCACCAAACCGCAGCTCGGCATTCGCGAAGGGATGCTGGCCTACAGCGAAATGATCGCGGAGAAGATCCGCACCGCGTCGCGTGCGAAGCTTGCCGCCCATACGCCGATGGCCGCGCCTGTGACCCTGAAGGCCGGTCCTTTACTCAGCTCGGAGAAACTGCTGGTCATTGGGGCGTCAACCGGAGGAACAGAGGCAATTCGTCATGTACTCCAGCCATTGCCGCTTTCAAGTCCGGGTATTCTGATCACTCAGCATATGCCGCCAGGCTTTACCCGTTCGTTCGCCGAACGTCTGAACAAGCTGTGCCAGATCAGCGTGAAAGAGGCGGAAGACGGCGAGCGCGTGCTCCCGGGACATGCCTATATCGCCCCGGGCGACAAGCATATGGAGCTGTCGCGCAGCGGCGCTAACTATCAAATCAAAATTCATGACGGGCCGCCGGTCAACCGGCACCGTCCGTCGGTGGATGTGCTGTTTCATTCGGTGGCGAAACATGCGGGGCGCAATGCCGTTGGGGTGATCCTGACGGGGATGGGCAACGACGGTGCCGCCGGAATGCTTGCAATGCACCAGGCTGGCGCCTGGACGATTGCGCAGAATGAAGCAAGTTGTGTGGTGTTCGGCATGCCGCGCGAGGCCATCAATATGGGTGGCGTGAGCGAAGTGGTCGATCTTAGCCAGGTAAGCCAGCAGATGCTGGCGAAAATCAGTGCCGGACAGGCAATACGTATTTGACTCAGGAGTATTATTTTATGGCGGATAAAGAGCTTAAGTTTTTGGTTGTGGATGACTTTTCCACCATGCGTCGCATCGTGCGCAACCTGCTGAAAGAGCTGGGCTTCAACAACGTTGAAGAAGCAGAAGACGGCGTTGATGCGCTGAACAAACTGCAGGCTGGCGGGTTTGGTTTTGTTATCTCCGACTGGAACATGCCTAACATGGACGGTCTGGAACTGCTGAAAACCATTCGTGCCGATGCGGGAATGGCCTCTATGCCGGTTCTGATGGTCACTGCAGAAGCGAAAAAAGAGAACATCATTGCCGCTGCACAGGCGGGTGCAAGCGGCTATGTGGTGAAGCCATTCACCGCGGCAACCCTGGAAGAGAAGCTCGGTAAGATCTTCGAGAAACTCGGCATGTGAGGTGATGGAAATGTTGCAACCTGCTATGAAACCCGTTGAAGAACACTCGCCGAGCGATATCATCGTCCGCATCGGCAGCCTGACGCGCATGCTGCGTGACAGCCTGCGCGAGCTGGGTCTGGATCAGGCGATTGCCGAAGCGGCGGAAGCCATTCCTGATGCCCGCGATCGTCTGGACTACGTTGTGCAGATGACCGCTCAGGCTGCTGAGCGTGCGCTGAACAGCGTTGAAGCGTCACAGCCGCACCAGGATGCGATGGAAAAGGGGGCGAAAGCGCTGAGCAAACGCTGGGACGAGTGGTTTGAGAACCCTATCGAGCTGGCGGATGCCCGCGAGCTGGTGACGGATACCCGTCAGTACCTGGGTGATGTGCCGGGCCACACCAGCTTCACCAACGCCCAGCTGCTGGACATCATGATGGCGCAGGATTTCCAGGACCTGACCGGTCAGGTGATCAAGCGCATGATGGATGTTATCCAGGAGATTGAGCGTCAGCTGCTGATGGTTCTGCTGGAGAACATTCCGGAACCAGCAGCCCGTCCAAAACGCGAGAACGAAAGCCTGCTCAATGGTCCACAGCTCGACGCCAGCAAGGCGGGCGTGGTGGCAAGCCAGGATCAGGTCGACGACCTGCTGGACAGCCTCGGCTTCTGATTGCCAATTCCGCCTCAGGAGGTTTACGCCGCCTGAGGCGGTTTACGATAAAATCACCGAAAAGAGCCCGAATAAACGGGCTTTTCCCGCCATTGGATTTCCGCTGCGCTGGCATGATACCCGTGACGTAATGGGCTGAGCATGCACTGTGGCAGAAGAGAACGACGACAAAACGGAAGCCCCCACACCCCACCGACTAGAAAAGGCGCGTGAGGAAGGGCAGATCCCCCGATCCCGAGAATTGACCTCCCTGCTGATCCTTATCGTAGGGGTGTGCATTATCTGGTGGGGCGGGGAGTCGCTCGCCCGCAAGCTGGCGGGGATGTTGTCCACCGGCTTACGTTTTGACCACAGCATGGTCAACGACCCGAATCTGATCCTCAGCCAGATTATTCAACTTATTAAAGGGGCCATGGTCGCGCTGTTGCCCCTGATTACCGGGGTTGTGCTGGTCGCGCTGGTCTCACCGGTGATGCTCGGCGGTCTGGTTTTTAGCGCCAAATCGCTGCAGCCGAAATTTTCCAAACTGAACCCGCTGCCGGGCATTGCGAAAATGTTCTCTGCGCAGACCGGGGCTGAGCTGCTCAAAGCCGTTCTCAAATCGGTGCTGATGGGCAGTTCCGCGGGGTTTTACCTCTGGTACCACTGGCCGGAAATGATGCGTCTTATCAGCGAATCGCCCCTTACCGCGATGAGCAACGCGCTGAATCTGGTCGGGCTCTGCGCGCTGCTGGTGGTGCTGAGCATTATCCCGATGGTGGGTTTTGACGTGATCTTCCAGCTTTATACCCACTTCAAAAAACTGCGCATGTCACGGCAGGATATTCGTGACGAATATAAGCAGATGGAAGGTGACCCGCACGTGAAAGGGCGCATCCGCCAGATGCAGCGTGCCGTCGCCCGTCGCCGCATGATGGAAGATGTGCCGAAGGCCGACGTCATTGTTACCAACCCGACGCACTATTCCGTTGCGCTGCGCTACGACGAAAACAAAATGAGCGCGCCGAAGGTCGTCGCGAAAGGGGCCGGACTGATCGCACTGCGCATCCGGGAAATTGGCACAGAACACCGCGTGCCGATCCTCGAAGCCCCTCCGCTGGCGCGTGCCCTGTACCGCCATGCGGATATTGGACAACAGATCCCGGGACAACTCTACGCCGCCGTGGCGGAAGTGCTGGCCTGGGTATGGCAGTTGAAGCGCTGGCGTCTGGCCGGCGGTCAACGGCCTGTGAAACCTGAGAACCTTCCGGTGCCTGCCGCGCTGGATTTTATGAACGAGAAGGACACTGATGGCTAATCTGGTGGCAATGTTGCGCCTGCCCGGCAACCTGAAATCGACCCAATGGCAGATCCTTGCCGGGCCGATTCTGATCCTGCTAATTCTGTCGATGATGGTACTGCCGCTCCCGGCGTTCATCCTCGATCTGCTTTTCACTTTCAATATTGCGCTGTCCATTATGGTGCTGCTGGTGGCGATGTTCACCCAGCGTACCCTGGAGTTCGCCGCGTTCCCGACCATTCTGCTGTTTACCACCTTGCTACGCCTGGCGCTGAACGTGGCGTCCACGCGTATCATCCTGATGGAAGGTCATACCGGTGCGGCAGCGGCAGGTAAAGTGGTGGAGGCGTTCGGCCACTTCCTGGTGGGCGGCAATTTCGCTATCGGTATCGTGGTGTTCGTTATCCTCGTTATCATCAACTTTATGGTTATCACCAAAGGTGCAGGGCGTATCGCGGAAGTGGGCGCGCGTTTTGTGCTGGACGGCATGCCGGGCAAGCAGATGGCGATCGACGCCGACCTGAACGCCGGTCTTATCGCCGAAGATGAAGCCAAAAAACGCCGTTCGGAAGTGACGCAGGAAGCGGACTTCTACGGCTCCATGGACGGTGCGAGTAAGTTTGTGCGCGGTGACGCCATCGCGGGCATTCTGATCATGGTGATTAACGTGGTCGGCGGCCTGCTGGTGGGGGTATTGCAGCACGGGATGGACATGGGCCACGCGGCGGAGAGCTATACGCTGCTGACCATCGGTGACGGTCTGGTCGCGCAGATCCCGGCGCTGGTTATCTCCACGGCGGCGGGTGTGATTGTAACCCGCGTGAGCACCGATCAGGACGTTGGCGAGCAGATGGTGGGCCAGCTCTTCAGTAACCCGCGCGTGATGCTGCTGGCCGCTGCCGTTCTGGGTTTGCTTGGCCTGGTGCCGGGTATGCCAAACCTGGTGTTCCTGCTGTTTACGGCGGGTCTGCTGGGGCTAGCCTGGTGGATGCGCGGTCGTGAAATCAAACCGGCGGCGGAGCCTGTTCCGGTAAAAATGCCGGAGAATACCCAGGCCGTCGAAGCGACCTGGAACGACGTTCAGCTGGAAGATTCCCTGGGCATGGAAGTGGGCTATCGCCTGATTCCGATGGTCGATTTCCAGCAGGATGGCGAGCTGCTTGGCCGTATCCGCAGCATCCGTAAAAAATTCGCGCAGGATATGGGCTTCCTGCCGCCGGTTGTTCACATCCGCGACAATATGGACCTGCCGCCCGCGCGCTACCGTATTCTGATGAAAGGTGTTGAAATTGGCAGCGGTGATGCCTATCCGGGCCGCTGGCTGGCGATTAACCCCGGCACCGCCGCAGGCACGCTGCCGGGCGAGCAAACCATCGATCCGGCCTTTGGCCTGGCCGCTATCTGGATTGAAAGTGCCCTGAAAGAGCAGGCGCAGATCCAGGGTTATACGGTTGTCGAGGCCAGTACCGTGGTGGCGACCCACCTTAACCACCTGATTGGGCAATTCTCGGCGGAGCTGTTTGGCCGCCAGGAAGCGCAGCAGCTGCTGGACCGCGTCACGCAGGAGATGCCGAAGCTGACCGAAGATCTGGTCCCGGGCGTGGTAACGCTGACGACGCTGCACAAGGTGCTGCAAAACCTGCTCGAAGAAAAGGTGCCGATCCGCGATATGCGCACCATTCTGGAAACGCTGGCAGAGCATGCGCCAATCCAGAGCGATCCGCACGAGCTGACGGCGGTGGTGCGCGTGGCGCTTGGCCGCGCGATCACCCAGCAGTGGTTCCCGGGAACTGGAGAAGTGCAGGTTATCGGCCTCGATACGCCGCTTGAACGTCTGTTGCTGCAGGCCCTGCAGGGCGGGGGCGGCCTGGAGCCGGGGCTGGCGGACCGTCTGCTGGCGCAAACGCAGGAGGCGCTGGCGCGTCAGGAGATGCTGGGCGCGCCGCCGGTGCTGCTGGTGAACCATGCGCTGCGTCCGCTGCTGTCGCGCTTCCTGCGTCGTAGCCTGAATCAGCTGGTCGTGCTGTCGAATCTGGAGCTGTCGGATAACCGTCATATCCGCATGACCGCGACGATTGGAGGAAAATAATGCGTAAATGGCTTTGGATTTTGCTCTTCCCGCTGGCGGCACAGGCTGGCGGGGAGGGGACCTGGCAGGCGAGCAGCATGGGGGTGACTCTCAGCAACCGGGGCGTCGCCATGTCCTCTAACCCGCTGTCGCCTTCTGACGGGGTGTCCGGTCAGATGGGCCTTGTGGTCTGGAACTACCGGCTGATTGGCCCTACGCCAGCGGGCCTGCGGGTGCGCCTCTGCTCTCAGACGCGCTGTACCGAAATCGACGGCGAAAACGGCACGACACAGGCGTTCAACGGCGTACCGGCCATTGAACCTTTGCGTTTTATCTGGGAAGTGCCGGGCGGTGGACGCTTAATCCCGGCCCTGAAAGTACAGAGTAATTCTGTCATCGTGAACTACCGCTAACACCCTGTCTTTTCACCAGCCATTAGGCAATTCTGATGGCTGGCTCTCAAAATTGCCCCCATCTTTTGAATAAATAGAAACGCTGTTTTATAAATCAGTGACGCCCGTGACGATACTCTTTGCATTTTTGCCATTCACCCGCCAGGTGATGGCAGAAACAGAAAGGTATCAACAGGCCGATGCATTTACTGTAGCCGTATAAAAGCTCCCGGATGAAGCTTGCTTGCAGGGAGTCTCCCAAAACTGATTAGGGTTGACGGCAATGAAAACACGTAAAATTGGACTCGCAAATTATCTTGCTTACGGGTCAGGCGATTTCCTCGGGGCGGGTACCACCGCCCTGACGGCGGCCTGGCTTTTATATTTCTATACCACCTTCTGCGGGCTCTCACCGATCGAAGCAACCTTCATCTTTGCCGCGGCAAGGGTGCTGGATGCCGTAGTTAGCCCGTTAATGGGCTTTTTAACCGATAACTTTGGTACGACCTGGTTCGGTAAGCGCTTTGGCCGCCGTAAGTTCTTTATCCTGCTGGGAATTCCGTGCGTGTTCAGCTACTCGCTGATGTGGGTAGGGGACATGAGCTTCTGGTACTACCTGCTGACCTATCTGCTGTTTGATATTGTCTACACCATGATTCTGGTGCCGTACGAAACGCTGGTGCCGGAAATGACCGATGACTTTAAGCAGAAAACCAAGTTCTCCGGGGCGCGTATCTCTATGGCGCAGATGTCCGCCATTCTGGCCTCCTTCCTGCCGGGGATCCTGTTGACCCACTTCGGGAAAGACAACGCGGTTTCCTTCTTCTACGCAAGCCTGGTCTTCTCCGTGCTCTGCGCGCTGATGCTGACCTTCGTCTGGTTCTTCACCTGGGAACGCCCGCGCGAAGAGTGGTCTGAAGCGGCGCTGCGTGCTGAAGAAGAGAAGAAGAAGCTGACGCTGGGGCAGAGCCTCAACCGCCTGATCGTTGAGCTAAGCTCCACGCTGCGCATCAAGATTTTCCGTCAGCATCTGGGCATGTACCTCGGCGGCTATATCGCGCAGGACGTGTTTAACGCGGTATTCACCTACTACGTGGTGTTCGTGCTGATGCAGGAAGCGTCAATGGCGTCCAATCTGCTGGGCACGATGGCCATCTTCCAGTTCCTGGCGGTTATCGCCATGATCCCGCTGTGTATCCGCTTCGGGCCTGCGCCGTCCTACCGCATGGTGGTGGTGCTGTTTGGTCTGGCATCAATTTCCTACGCCGTGCTCTATTACGCGGGCCTGAGCGACGTCTACGCTCTGCTGTTGCTGATCTCTGCGGTGGCGGGCCTCGGTCGCGGCGGTATCAACTACGTGCCATGGAATACCTACACCTACATTGCTGACGTGGATGAAGTGATCACCGGCCAGCGCCGCGAAGGGATCTTCGCGGGCATCATGACCCTGACCCGTAAGGCGTCACAGGCCGGTGCGGTGATGCTGGTGGGCATTGTGATGCAGATGTCCGGCTTTGTCAGCGGTCAGAAAGTGCAGCCAGCGGAAGTGAGCCACACCATTTTGATGATCCTGAGCGTGGGCACCATCCTGGTGCTGTTCTGCGGCTTCCTCGTTTCCCTGCGCTTCAAGCTCAATTTGCAGACCCACAGCACGCTGCGCGAGGAGACCGCGAAAATGCGTGAGTGTGGTCATGCGATGCCTGAGTCAGCGACGCCACACGCCCGCGCCACCGTCGAGATGCTGGCCGGTATGCCTTATGAGTCACTGTGGGGCAATAACAACATCGGCTATCTGAATCGCAATAAGCCAGCGGCACCTTCGCTGAAGGATCGCGCGGTACTGAATTCGACATACAACAGAGGTTAAGATGATGAAAGTTTGGCCTGTCAAACATAGCCCGTTACTGCGTCAGCCAGAGCGCTTTATCGCCCGGGACGAGCTGAAATCGCTGATTCAAAAGGTGACGCATAGCCTGGTCAATATCCACGACAAAACGGGTGAATTTTTGCTGCGGCTGGACGACGGGCGCGTGATCGACACCAAAGGCTGGGCCGGATGGGAGTGGACGCACGGCGTCGGCCTGTACGGTATCTGGCAGTATTACTGCCAGACCGGCGACGAAGGTATGCGAGACATCATCGACGGCTGGTTTGCCGACCGCTTTGCGGAGGGCGCGACCACCAAAAACGTCAATACCATGTCGCCGTTCCTGACGCTGGCCTATCGCTACGAAGAGACGAAAAACCCGGCCTGGCTGCCGTGGCTGGAAAGCTGGGCGGAATGGGCGATGGCCGAGATGCCGCGCACGGAACACGGCGGGATGCAGCATATCACCCTGGCGGAAGAGAACCATCAGCAGATGTGGGATGACACGCTGATGATGACGGTGCTGCCGCTGGCGAAAATCGGCAAGCTGCTCAACAAACCGGAGTACGTTGAAGAGGCGGTGTATCAGTTCCTGCTGCACGTGCAGAACCTGATGGACCGGGAGACCGGGCTGTGGTTCCACGGCTGGAGCTACGACGGTAATCATAACTTTGCCCGTGCCCGCTGGGCGCGCGGCAACAGCTGGCTCACCATCGTCATCCCGGACTTCCTCGAGCTGGTGGATCTGCCGGAAAACAGCGCCGTGCGCCGCTACCTGGTGCAGGTATTGAATGCGCAGATTGCCGCGCTGGCGAAGTGTCAGGACGACAGCGGGCTGTGGCATACGCTGCTCGACGATCCACATTCGTATCTTGAGGCGTCCGCCACGGCAGGGTTTGCCTACGGCATTCTGAAAGCCGTGCGCAAGCGCTACGTTGGCGCGGAGTATGCCGAAGTGGCAGAAAAAGCGATTCGCGGCATCGTCACGAATATCTCGCCGGAAGGCGAGCTGCTGCAAACCTCGTTCGGTACGGGGATGGGGAGCGATCTGGAGTTTTATCGCCAGATCCCGCTGACGTCGATGCCGTATGGGCAGGCGATGGCGATACTGTGTCTGACGGAGTATTTGCGGAAATACTTCTGAACCTGTGGAGATCCCCGGTGGCACTGCGCTTACCGGGGCTACAAAACAAAACCCGGCTTGCGCCGGGTTTTTTATATTACATGCGTTCTACGGTTTCGATACCCAGGGTATCCAGACCCAGCTTCAGGGTCTTCGCCGTGAGCTGCGCCAGCTTCAGGCGGCTGTTGCGGACCGATTCGTTTTCCGCAGACAGAATAGGGCAGTGCTCGTAGAAGCCGGAGAACAGACCCGCCAGATCGTACAGGTAAGCACACATCACGTGCGGCGTTCCGTCACGCGCGACAACCGTCAGCGTCTCTTCAAACTGCAGCAGACGCGCCGCCAGCTGCGCCTCGCGATCTTCCGTGATGGTCACGGTTGCATTCGCCAGCGCGCTTTCGTCGATGTTTGCCTTACGGAATACGGAGAGCACGCGGGTGTAGGCATACTGCATGTAAGGCGCCGTGTTGCCTTCAAACGCCAGCATGTTATCCCAGTCGAAGATATAGTCGGTGGTGCGGTTCTTGGAGAGATCCGCATATTTAACCGCACCGATGCCCACGGCGTTCGCCAGTTTTTCCAGTTCGTCAGCAGGCATGTCCGGGTTCTTCTCGGCCACCAGACGGCGGGCGCGTTCCAGCGCTTCGTCCAGCAGGTCGGACAGCTTCACGGTACCGCCAGCACGGGTTTTGAACGGCTTGCCGTCTTTACCCAGCATCATGCCGAACATGTGGTGTTCCAGCGGAACGCAATCCGGCACGTAACCGGCTTTGCGCACGATGGTCCACGCCTGCATCAGGTGCTGGTGCTGACGGGAGTCGATGTAGTACAGCACGCGGTCGGCATGCAGCGTTTCGTAACGGTATTTCGCGCAGGCGATATCGGTGGTGGTGTAGAGATAGCCGCCATCCTTTTTCTGGATGATCACGCCCATCGGTTCACCTTCCTTGTTTTTGTACTCATCAAGGAACACAACCGTTGCGCCTTCGCTCTCAACCGCCAGGTGTTTGGCTTTCAGGTCGGCCACAATGCCGGGCAGCATTGGGTTATAGAGGCTTTCACCCATCACGTCGTCACGGGTCAGGGTGACGTTCAGGCGGTTATAGGTGAGCTGGTTCTGAGACATGGTGATGTCGACCAGCTTGCGCCACATCTCGAGGAAATATTGATCGCCGCCCTGCAGTTTTACCACGTAGCTGCGCGCGCGCTCGGCAAAGGCTTCATCTTCGTCGTAGTGTTTTTTGGCTTCGCGGTAGAACCCTTCCAGGTCCGCCAGCGCCATTTCACCCGCGTTTTCCTGCTGCTGTTTTTCCAGGTAAGCAATCAGCATGCCGAACTGGGTACCCCAGTCGCCCACGTGGTTCGCGCGGATCACCTTGTGACCGAGGAACTCGAGCGTGCGCACTGCGGCATCACCGATGATGGTGGAGCGCAGGTGGCCAACGTGCATCTCTTTCGCCACGTTCGGGGCAGAGTAGTCGATCACGACGGTCTGCGCCTCCGGCTGGGAAACACCCAGACGGTCAGATTTCAGCGCCGCGTCAACGTGGCGTGCCAGGAACGCAGGCTCAAGGAAGATATTGATAAAGCCCGGACCGGCGATTTCGGTTTTGCTGGCAATGCCGGAAAGATCCAGATGCGTCAGTACCTGCTCAGCGAGCTGTCGCGGCGGCATGCCCAGTTTTTTAGCCACTGCCATCACGCCATTAGCCTGATAGTCGCCAAACTGTACTTTTGCTGACTGACGAACCTGCGGTTCGCAATCCGCAGGCGCGCCTGCGGCAATCAGTGCCTGACTGACTTTTTCGGAGAGAAGAGCCTGAATATTCACCTGGATACCTTACGTTTTTGATGCGGGCTTACAACCGCCCGCGCCAGTTAAAGAATTTAGGGCGGGAGTATACTGCAAATGCCTTCTGGCGTCAGCATTGCGGGGCCCGAAGATTGCTCAGAATCCAGGCAGTGAAGGTGTGCATAATCATGCAGTCGCAAAAAGCCGGATTCTGCGGTTGGTCAAAACAGGGCAACAGAGTAAATTAGCGGCTTTGCGACACGAAAAGAGAGTGACTTATGGCGAACTGGCAATCCATTGACGAACTGCATGATATTTCCGCAGATTTACCGCGCTTCACCCAAGCGTTCACAGAACTTGCCACCCGTCTGGGTCTGGATATCGCACCGCTTGAGGCCGATCACATCTCTTTGCGCTGTCATCAGAATGCCACCGCCGAGCGCTGGCGTCGCGGGTTTGAGCAGTGCGGTGAGTTACTGTCCGAGAACATCATCAACGGTCGCCCCATTTGCCTGTTTAAACTGCATGAACCGGTTAACGTGGCGCACTGGCAGTTCACCGTGGTTGAACTGCCGTGGCCGGGTGAGAAGCGCTATCCGCACGAAGGCTGGGAACATATCGAAATTGTTCTGTCGGGAGAGCCGGAGACGTTGAACGCGCGCGCGCTGGCCCTGCTTTCTGACGAGGGTTTAAGCAAGCCGGGAATTTTTGTGAAGACGAGTTCACCCAAAGGCGAGCGCGAGCGGTTACCTAACCCGACGCTGGCCGTCACTGACGGACAGGTCACGGTGAAGTTTCATCCGTGGACCATTGAGCAGATCGTTGCCAGCGAAGCGTAAGAGATGTGAGTTCACGCCGGGACTGAAAACGGACGGCGTGCCATGATGTTTCGTTTAGTGGAATTTCAGGAGGATTAAATGGCGCTGCTGGAGATTTGTTGTTACAGCGTGGAGTGTGCCGTGACCGCGCAAAAGCACGGGGCTGACCGCATTGAACTGTGCGCGGCACCCAAAGAGGGCGGCCTCACGCCGTCCTTCGGCGTATTGAAGTCTGCCCGTCAGGCCGTCACCATTCCCGTTCACCCGATTATTCGTCCGCGCGGCGGTGATTTTTGTTACACGGCGGGCGAGTTCAGTGCCATGCTTGATGATATCGCGCTCGTTCGGGACCTGGGGTTTCCGGGGCTGGTGACCGGCCTGCTGGATGAAGACGGCAATATCGATCTACCGCGCATGCGTCAGATTATGAACGCCGCACAGGGGCTGGCCGTCACATTTCATCGCGCATTTGATATGTGTAAAGATCCGCTTCAGGCCTTTGAAACGCTTGGAGAACTTGGCGTGGCGCGCATTCTGACATCGGGCCAGCAGGCGTCAGCTGAAAAAGGACTGCAATTAATTACGGAACTAAAAGCACATTCCGGTGTTCCAATAATAATGGCGGGTGCGGGAGTCCGCGCCAGCAATCTGGAACGGTTTTTAAACGCCGGGGTAGAAGAGCTGCACAGCTCCGCGGGTAAATGGATACCTTCGCCCATGCGTTATCGCAACACAGGGTTGTCAATGTCGACGGATGCTGAAGCGGATGAGTATTCACGCTATGGCGTAGAGGGAGAGTCGGTTGCGGAAATGAAGTCGCTGATTGAGCGCCATCACGTGTAGCAACGTACCGATTTTTACCGCGCATCATGTCGCCCAATATGATGCTTGCTTGTACCAGGCCCCTGCAATTTCAACAGGGGCCTTTTTTTCTCCTGCGCCCGGTGGCGCTTCGCTTACCGGGCCTACAACATCGGGAGTAGGCCGGGTAAGGCGTAGCCGCCACCCGGCTAAAGGGCTACGGCTTGGTCGCAATCAACACCGCACGCATCGGGGCCGGATAGCCTTCGATGGTTTTGCTGTGGTCGGCCGGGTCGAGGAACTGCTCCAGCGATTCGGTGATCATCCAGTCGGTGCGGCGCTGCTCTTCGATAGAGGTCACGCTGACATCGGCAATCCGCACATCCACAAACCCGCACTTCTCCAGCCAGTTCTTCAGCGCCAGCGCGGAAGGGATGAAGTAAACGTTGCGCATCTGCGCGTAGCGATCGCCCGGCACCAGAACGGCATGTTCATCGCCTTCAATCACCAGCGTTTCCAGCACCAGCTCGCCGCCGCTGACCAGCTGATCCTTCAATTGCCACAGGTGTTCAAGCGGAGAACGACGGTGATACAGCACGCCCATGGAGAAGACGGTATCAAACGCTTTCAGGGCAGGGAGCTGTTCGATACCCAGCGGCAGCAGGTGCGCACGCTGGTCATTACCCAGCAGCTTGCGCACCGCTTCAAACTGGCACAGGAACAGCTGCATCGGGTCAATACCGACGGCCAGATGCGCGCCCGCGCCAATCATGCGCCACATGTGGTAACCGCTGCCGCAGCCCACGTCCAGAATGGTACGCCCGGTCAGATCGGAAAGGTGGGGCAGAACGCGATCCCATTTCCAGTCAGAGCGCCATTCGGTATTGATGTTCACGCCGTAAAGTGAAAACGGCCCTTTGCGCCACGGCATCAGGTTACGCATCAGCGTTTCGATGCGATTGATCTGCCCGGCCGGAAGCGGCTCTTCGCTCTCGGCGGTTACGCTGTGCAGAAGATCCAGACGATGCGGGGTCAGTTCGGGCAGAAACTCCACCGCGTTTGACCACTGCTTTAACAGGCCGTGCTGCTGATCGCGCTGCCAGGCGGCAATCTGCGCGGGCAAGGTTTCCAGCCAGTGGGAGAGCTGGTTTTTGGCAATCAGCTGATAGAAGTTACTGAATTCGATCATGCGGATTCTCCCGCTTTCAGCGCCACCAGAGAGCCAAAGTTAAAGCACTGGAACCACAGTTCGCTGTGCTCAAACCCGGCTTTGCTGAGACGCGCTTTGTGGGTTTCTACGGAATCCGTCAGCATCACGTTTTCGAGCATGCTGCGCTTCTGGCTGATCTCCAGCTCGCTGTATCCGTTCGCCCGTTTGAAATCGTGGTGCATATTGAACAGCAGTTCGCCAACCTCGGCATCTTCGAAGCTGAATTTCTCCGAGAGCACCAGCGCGCCGCCGGGATTCAGCCCCTGGTAAATTTTATCCAGCAGCAGCTGGCGGTCTTCAGGCACCAGGAACTGAAGGGTGAAATTCAGCACCACCATTGAGGCGTTATTGATCTCAATATCGCGGATATCACCTTCCACCACGTCCACCGGGACAGGGGCTTTGTACGCGTCAATATGGCGACGGCAGCGCTCAACCATGGCCGGGGAGTTATCGACGGCAATGATTCGGCAGCCTTCCTGGTGAATATTACGACGAACCGACAGCGTTGCCGCGCCGAGCGAGCAGCCCAGGTCATAGACCTGCGTGCCGGGTTGAACGAAGCGCTCAGCCAGCATGCCGATCATAGAGATAATATTGGAATAACCGGGAACAGAGCGCTGGATCATATCCGGGAAGACTTCGGCTACCCGTTCATCGAAGGTCCAGTCGCCCAGGCTGGCGATAGGCGCGGAAAAAAGCGTGTCGCGATCTGACATAACGTAAAAATCCGGGAAAAATAAAGTGGCGTATTGTGCGCTAATGGAGGGAGAAAACCAACTCCCACGGCATATACCACAGGTTAGCCAGCACCATCAGCAAAAGCGAACACCAGGTCGCACTCATGCCGGAACGACGCCAGCGGATTAAGCGGTGGTGAAAACCGTAATAATGCATCAGGCGGCCAGCAATAAGAAGCAGGCCACAGATGTGCACCATCCAGGTTTCAGCGCCATTCATCTCCATAAACAGCAGCAGGATTAAGGCTGCGGGGATGTATTCGACCGCGTTGCCATGAATGCGGATAGCGCTTTGTAGCTCTGAAAACCCGCCGTCACCGTAGGAGACTCGGTACAGCGTTCTGAGGCGCACAACATCAAATGAAAACTTAATCAGCAGTAATGCACCTAACACCGCATACAGCGCGCTGACCATACAAACTCCCTGTTTTTGGCAGATGGCACTTCACTATGATAGGGGCTGATATCAGAAAAGAGAAGATTGTTGTGGGATGCCAGGGGCGCTGCCCACGGACGGCACCGCAGCCTGCAAGGCCTGCCACAGAGCATTGACCAGTTCGGGCGCCTGGGCGATATCCGGCGTGTGCAAAAAGAGATACGGCGTGGTGGTGTGTTCCCATTTCGCTAACGTTTGCAGCCAGACGGCGAACATCGCCTGATTTTGCTGCATGTTATCGCTGCCGATAAACCTGACCATTGGGTTATGCGCGGTCACGATGGCGTGGACCGGCACTTTCGGTTTTTTACGCTGCGCTTCAACGATGGCTTCGCTATGGGGGATAGCGCTGTGCACCGGGCGGCTATCGAGGATGACACGGTTTACGGAACGCTCAAGCAGGCCGCGATTGAGCGCTTTTTCTGCTTCGCCCTTCGCAAAAAATTCAGGATGCCTGACTTCAACGCCGTAGGTGAATTCGCGGGGCAGGGCATCCAGGAACTGCCAGAGCGCAGGCAAATCGCGCGGGCCAAACGTGGCGGGTAGCTGGATCCAGTACTGACCGATGCGGTTCGCCAGCGGCGACATGCGTGTAAAAAACTCTTCGGTCAAATCCCCGCAGTTGCGCAGCGCGGCCTGGTGGGAAATGGTGGCCGGAAACTTAAAGCAGAAGCGGAAGTCGTCGGTGGTTTGTTCCCGCCAGCGCGCAACAATCTCGGCTTTGGGGAGCGCGTACAGGGTGGTATTACCCTCAACACAGTTGAAGTGTCGGGCATACTCCTCAAGGCTGGTGATGCCAAGGCGCACCCATTTCGGGTGCGACCACTGGGGCAGGCCTACATACATCATAGTGCGCTGACAATCTCATCCGTGCTGCGCACGCGGCCGATGCGCGGGAAGATATGGGTCATGCTGCCCTGATGCTGTTCCGCGGAGGCCGCGCTGCAGGCATCTTCGGCGATCACCAGGTTAAAGCCCAGCTCCCACGCGTTGCGGGCGGTAGACTCCACGCCGATATTGGTGGAAATGCCGCACAGGATGAGGGTGTCGATGCCGCGACGGCGGAGCTGCAGCTCGAGATCGGTACCGTAGAATGCGCCCCACTGGCGTTTGGTCACTTCAATATCGCCGTCGCGTTTGCCGAGTGAGACCGGGTACGTCCACCAGTTTTCAGGCAGGGCGCGTGCAGGAGCCTGGGCATCAACGGGCTGTTTTAACGCTTCGGCGTAATCCGCAGACCAGCCGACGCGCACCATGACAACAGGCGCACCGCTGGCACGACATGTTTCCGCCAGGCGAGCGGCGCGGCTGACCACATCATCCGCGGTATGCGGCCCACCGGCGAAGGGCAGAATGCCTTCCTGTAAATCAATCACGACAAGTGCGGTTTTACTGGCATCAAGTGTTAACATCGTTACTCCCGTTAAATTAGTCACTTCCGGACACCATACGACGTGATGGCCTGTTATTGGTCGGATAATTTTGTTAATTTTTGTGAGAATGCGCAATAAGAGTGCAGCAAACGACCGCCTGGCCGTGGTTCGCTCTTATCGTCCGGCGGAATTTCCAGTATAATAGCCGCCTTTTTTCATCCAGTTGTGACATACAGAAAGCTGCGACATAGTAGCCTGCATACCAGGCGACATTTAGCCTGCGGCTAATTAAGGGATATCTCATGCGTACAGAATATTGCGGGCAGCTGCGTCAGTCCCACGTCGGGCAGCAGGTAACCCTGTGTGGTTGGGTCAATCGTCGTCGTGATCTTGGTAGCCTTATCTTCATCGATATGCGCGACCGCGAAGGTATCGTTCAGGTGTTCTTCGACCCGGATCGCGCAGATGCGTTGAAGCTGGCCTCTGAGCTGCGTAATGAGTTCTGCATTCAGGTTACCGGCACCGTGCGTGCGCGTGACGAGAAAAACGTCAACGCCGACATGGCGACGGGCGCCATCGAAGTGCTGGCGTCCGATCTGGTGATTATCAACCGTGCAGAAGCGCTGCCGCTGGACTCTAACCACGTCAACACTGAAGAAGCGCGTCTGAAATACCGCTACCTGGATCTGCGTCGCCCGGAAATGGCTCAGCGCCTGAAAACCCGTGCGAAAATCACCAGCCTGGTGCGTCGCTTTATGGATGACCACGGTTTCCTCGACATCGAAACCCCGATGCTGACCAAAGCCACGCCGGAAGGCGCGCGCGATTACCTGGTCCCATCCCGCGTTCATAAAGGTAAATTCTACGCGCTGCCGCAGTCTCCACAGCTGTTCAAACAGCTGCTGATGATGTCCGGCTTCGATCGCTACTATCAGATCGTTAAATGCTTCCGCGACGAAGACCTGCGCGCTGACCGCCAGCCTGAATTTACCCAGATCGACGTGGAAACCTCCTTCATGACCGCCGAGCAGGTGCGTGAAGTGATGGAAGCCCTGGTGCGTAGCCTCTGGAACGACGTGAAAGGCGTTGAGCTGGGCGATTTCCCGATCATGACCTTCGCTGAAGCCGAGCGTCGCTACGGCTCCGACAAACCAGACCTGCGTAACCCGATGGAGCTGGTGGACGTTGCAGACCTGGTGAAAGGCGTTGAGTTTGCCGTCTTCGCTGGCCCGGCTAACGATCCTAAAGGACGCGTGGCGGCCCTGCGTGTACCGGGTGGTGCAGCACTGAGCCGCAAGCAGATCGACGACTACGGCAACTTCATCAAGATCTACGGCGCGAAAGGTCTGGCCTATATTAAAGTGACCGAGCGTGCAAAAGGCCTGGAAGGTATCACCAGCCCGGTAGCGAAATTCCTGAACGCAGACATCGTGGAAGCGATCCTTGAGCGCACCGGCGCGCAGGACGGCGACATGATCTTCTTCGGCGCAGACAACAAGAAAGTCGTGGCGGATGCGATGGGCGCGCTGCGTCTGAAGCTCGGCAAAGATCTGAGCCTGACCGACGAAAACAAATGGGCGCCGCTGTGGGTTATCGACTTCCCAATGTTTGAAGACGACGGTGAAGGCGGCCTGACGGCAATGCATCACCCGTTCACCTCGCCAAAAGACATGACGGCAGCAGAGCTGAAAGCGGCACCGGAAGACGCGGTCGCGAACGCCTACGATATGGTTATCAACGGCTACGAAGTGGGCGGCGGTTCCGTACGTATTCACAGCGGTGAAATGCAGCAGACCGTGTTCGGCATCCTGGGCATCAACGAGCAGGAGCAGCGCGAGAAGTTCGGCTTCCTGCTGGACGCCCTGAAATACGGCACGCCTCCGCACGCGGGGCTGGCATTTGGTCTTGACCGCCTGACCATGCTGCTGACCGGCACCGATAACATTCGTGATGTTATTGCCTTCCCGAAAACCACTGCCGCAGCGTGTCTGATGACCGAAGCGCCAAGCTTTGCCAACCCGGCCTCTCTGGCCGAGCTGGGCATTGAAGTGGTGAAGAAGGAAGAGAAAAACTGATATGGCATATAAGCTTCCCGTTTCGGTCCTGGTGGTCATTTATGCAGAAGACACGAAGCGGGTGCTGATGTTGCAGCGGCGCGACGATCCTGATTTCTGGCAGTCGGTAACCGGCAGTCTGGAAGAGGGGGAAACCGCGTCGCAGGCCGCCGCGCGTGAAGTAAAGGAAGAGGTCACCATTGACGTTGCCCGCGAGCAACTGACCCTGAAGGACTGTCAGCGCACGGTGGAGTTTGAAATTTTTAGCCATTTACGTCATCGCTACGCGCCGGGTACCGAGCGCAATACGGAGTCGTGGTTCTGTCTCGCGCTCCCCCATGAACGGGAGATCGTGTTTACCGAACACCTGACCTACCGCTGGGTGAATGCGGCGGACGCCGCCGCACTGACCAAGTCGTGGAGCAACCGGCAGGCGATTGAAGAATTTGTAATTAACGCTGCCTGAAAAGGCGCGCTCTTTGAGGATATTTTTATGGCAGGTCATAGTAAGTGGGCCAACACCAAACACCGCAAAGCGGCACAGGATGCCAAGCGCGGTAAGATCTTTACCAAAATCATTCGCGAGCTGGTGACAGCAGCGCGTCTGGGCGGCGGCGACCCGGCTTCAAACCCGCGTCTGCGCGCGGCGGTAGATAAAGCGCTGTCTAACAACATGACGCGTGACACCCTGAACCGTGCAATCGCACGTGGCGTGGGCGGTGATGAAGACGCGAACATGGAAACCATCATTTATGAAGGTTACGGCCCTGGCGGTACAGCGGTAATGGTCGAGTGTCTGTCTGACAACCGTAACCGTACCGTTGCGGAAGTGCGCCACGCGTTCACCAAAACCGGCGGCAACCTGGGCACTGACGGTTCCGTTGCTTACCTGTTCAGCAAAAAAGGCGTCATCTCCTTCGAGAAGGGCGATGAAGATGCGATCATGGAAGCGGCGCTGGAAGCCGGTGCGGAAGACGTTGTGACCTTCGATGACGGCGCTATCGACGTTTACACCGCGTGGGAAGAGATGGGTGCCGTACGCGACGCGCTGGAAGCGGCTGGCCTGAAAGCGGACAACGCTGAAGTCTCCATGATCCCGTCCACCAAAGCGGACATGGATGCGGAAACGGCACCAAAACTGCTGCGTCTGATCGACATGCTCGAAGACTGCGATGACGTGCAGGAAGTGTATCACAACGGTGAAATCTCTGATGAGGTTGCAGCGACTCTCTAATGAGAGCGTATAAATCCGTTACGGGGGACGCGTGATGTCGATTATTCTCGGGATTGACCCAGGCTCACGCGTCACCGGTTATGGCGTTATCCGTCAGGTGGGACGCCAGTTAACCTACCTGGGCAGCGGCTGTATTCGTACCAAAGTTGACGATCTGCCGTCGCGCCTGAAACTCATCTATGCGGGCGTGTCGGAGATCATCACCCAGTTTCAGCCGGACTATTTCGCCATCGAGCAGGTCTTTATGGCGAAAAACGCCGATTCGGCGCTAAAGCTCGGTCAGGCGCGCGGCGTTGCCATCGTTGCTGCCGTGAACCAGGATTTGCCGGTATTCGAATACGCGGCGCGTCAGGTCAAGCAGACGGTGGTGGGCATTGGTAGCGCGGAGAAAAGCCAGGTGCAGCACATGGTGCGTACCCTGCTGAAGCTTCCCGCGAACCCGCAGGCCGACGCCGCCGATGCGCTGGCGATTGCGATTACCCACTGTCACGTCAGCCAGAACGCGATGCAAATGAGCGAGTCGCGGCTTAATCTGGCGCGAGGCAGGTTACGATAATGAGAAATCAGGCTGGATAAACATCCAGCCTTTTTTTATTATGTCGGCAGTTAATTTCTCCCAGAACGCAGGAGCGTCACGTGATAGGCAGACTCAGAGGCATCATCATTGAAAAACAACCCCCGTTAGTGCTGCTGGAAGTGGGTGGCGTGGGCTATGAAGTCCATATGCCGATGACCTGCTTCTACGAGCTGCCGGATGCGGGCAAAGAGGCGGTTGTCTTTACTCAGTTTGTGGTGCGTGAAGATGCCCAGCTGCTGTACGGCTTCAATAATAAGCAGGAACGGACCCTGTTCCGCGAGCTGATTAAAACCAACGGCGTCGGCCCGAAGCTGGCGCTGGCGATTTTATCCGGCATGTCTGCACCACAGTTTGTGAATGCCGTTGAGCGCGAAGATCCGGCGGCGCTGATCAAGCTTCCGGGCATCGGCAAGAAAACCGCCGAGCGTCTGATTGTCGAAATGAAAGACCGCTTTAAAGGTCTGCATGGCGATCTGTTCACGCCGGCTGCCGACCTGGTACTGACCTCGCCTGGCGGCCCTGCCACGGATGATGATGCCGAGCAGGAAGCGGTTGCCGCGCTGGTGGCGCTGGGCTATAAACCTCAGGAGGCCAGCCGTATGGTGAGCAAAATTGCCAAACCGGACGCCAGCAGTGAAACCCTGATTCGCGAAGCGCTGCGCGCTGCATTGTGAGGTAAAGGATGATTGAAGCAGACCGCCTGGTATCGGCAGGCACCCTTCAGGCAGAAGACGTGGTGGATCGTGCTATTCGCCCTAAGCTGCTTGATGAGTATATCGGCCAGCCGCAGGTTCGTTCCCAGATGGAGATTTTCATCCAGGCGGCAAAGCTGCGCGGCGATGCGCTCGATCACCTGCTGATTTTTGGCCCTCCGGGGTTGGGGAAAACCACGCTGGCGAATATCGTCGCCAATGAAATGGGCGTCAACCTGCGCACCACCTCCGGCCCGGTGCTGGAGAAGGCGGGCGATCTCGCCGCGATGCTGACCAACCTCGAACCGCATGACGTGCTGTTTATCGATGAGATCCACCGCCTGTCACCGGTGGTGGAGGAAGTGCTCTATCCGGCGATGGAAGATTACCAGCTGGATATCATGATTGGTGAAGGCCCGGCCGCGCGCTCCATCAAAATCGATCTGCCGCCCTTTACCCTGATTGGCGCTACCACCCGCGCCGGGTCGTTAACCTCTCCGCTGCGCGACCGTTTCGGTATTGTGCAGCGCCTGGAGTTTTATCAGGTGGCGGACCTCCAGCACATCGTTGGCCGCAGCGCCCGCTATATGGGGCTGGAGATGAGCGAAGAGGGCGCGTTTGAAGTGGCGAAGCGTTCCCGCGGTACGCCCCGTATCGCCAACCGCCTGCTGCGCCGCGTGCGTGACTTTGCCGAAGTGAAGCACGATGGCACGATTTCCGCCGAGATCGCCGCTCAGGCGCTGGATATGCTTAACGTCGATGCCGAAGGCTTTGACTATATGGACCGTAAACTGCTGCTGGCGGTGCTGGATAAGTTCTTTGGCGGCCCGGTCGGGCTGGATAACCTGGCGGCGGCTATTGGTGAAGAGCGTGAGACGATTGAAGATGTGCTGGAGCCATATCTGATCCAGCAGGGCTTCCTGCAGCGCACCCCGCGTGGACGTATGGCAACGGTGCGGGCGTGGAATCATTTCGGCATTACGCCACCGGCAATGCCGTAAATAATGCCGGGTGGCGGCTACGCCTTACCCGGCCTACAATTTGGCCTTTGTAGCCCCGGTAAGCGAAGCGCCACCGGGGACATGCCCGCTATTGTGCGGTCTTCTTCATCATACTGAAGATAAACAGCACTGCCGCGCTGAGCACCACGGACGGCCCCGCAGGCGTATCGTAGAACGCCGAGAAGGTTAACCCTCCCGTTACCGCAACCATCCCAACAATCACGGCCACGCCGGCCATCTGCTCCGGCGTACGGGCAAAGCGACGCGCCGTGGCGGCAGGGATGATCAGCAGCGACGTGATAATCAGCGCGCCGACGAACTTCATCGCTACACCAATCGTTAACGCCGTTACCAGCATCAGCAGCAGCTTCACGCGCTGCAGCTTCACGCCGTCGACAAATGCCAGATCCGGGCTGACGGTCATGGCCAGTAAATTCCGCCACTGCCAGAGCAGAATAGCGAGTACTACCACTACGCCAATGGCGATAGCGATGAGATCCTCCGGCGTCACGGCCAGCAGGTCACCGAAGAGGTAGGCCATCAGATCCACGCGGATGTTCGACATCAGGCTGACCACCACCAGACCCAGAGACAGGGCACTGTGCGCCATAATGCCAAGCAGCGTATCAATCGCGAGGTGAGGGCGCTTTTCCAGCCAGACCAGACCGGCGGCCAGCAGCAGCGTAACCACAATCACCGCGTAGAAGGGGTTCACATCCAGCAGCAGACCAAAGGCAACGCCCAGCAGAGACGCGTGTGCCAGGGTATCGCCAAAATAGGACATTCTGCGCCAGACGACAAACGAGCCGAGCGGGCCCGCGGCGCAGGCAAGCATAATCCCGGCCAGCCAGCCGGGCAGTAACAGTTCAATCATGAGTGTCCATTTCCCCGACGCAGTACGATTCGTCCCTGTAAATCATGGCGATGATTATGATGATGGCGGTAAATGCCCAGCTGTTCGGCGCCGCGAGGGCCAAACATGGAGATAAATTCGGGATGCATGGAGACGACTTCTGGCGTGCCGGAACAGCAAATGTGGTGGTTGAGACACAGCACTTCGTCGGTTTTTGCCATCACCAGATGGAGATCGTGAGACACCATCAGCACTGCGCAATCAAGCTCTCGACGTAGCTGGTCGATCAGATCATAAAGCGCAACCTGACCATTCACGTCCACGCCCTGAGTCGGCTCATCCAGCACCAGCAGCTGCGGGCTGCTCAGCAGCGCGCGGGCAAGTAAGACTCGTTGCGTTTCACCGCCGGACAGTTTTTGCAGCGGCGCATCGATGAGATGGCCCGCCTGCACGCGTTTCAGCGCCGGGAGAATATCGGCTTTCCGTGTACCGGGGCGCAGACGCAGGAAACGGCTGACCGTCAGCGGCAGCGTGGCGTCGAGGTGAAGTTTTTGCGGCACATAGCCAATACGCAATTTTTCCTCGCGCTTGATCACGCCTTCATCGGGTGCGACCAGACCCAGCACCACGCGCACCAGGGTAGATTTGCCTGCGCCATTGGGACCGAGCAGCGTCAGAATTTTGCCGGGCTTCAGATCGAGCGACACGTCAGAGAGGACGCGGCGCTGGCCGAATGAGACCGAAATATTTTCAAGAGAAACCAATGTCGTCATGTCATTTTAAGCTTGAAGAAGTCAACGAATGTTATAATATCACATTCCACGCATTCACTACGATGATCAGTCGCATTATGTTACATAAAAATACGCTTCTTTTCGCAGCATTATCCGCTGCCCTTTGGGGTACAACCGCACAAGATGTTAACGCTGCGGTTGTCGCTTCGCTTAAGCCACTCGGATTCATCGCCTCGGCCATAGCAGACGGGGTAACGGAAACCCAGGTTCTGCTCCCTGATGGTGCATCCGAGCATGACTATTCCCTGCGCCCGTCAGATGTAAAACGCTTACAAAACGCGGACTTAGTCGTCTGGATTGGCCCGGAAATGGAAGCGTTCATGCAGAAGTCAGCAAAACAGGTTGCTGGTGAAAAGCAGGTCGCGATTGCCGAACTCCCCGGCGTGAAACCGTTGCTCATGAAAGGGGCGGACGACGGCGACGACGAGCATGACCATCATGCTGCAGACGGTGAAAAAGGTGATGGAGATCACCATCACGGCGAGTACAACATGCATCTTTGGTTATCCCCAGAGATAGCGCGGCTTTCAGCGGTTGCAATCCATGACAAATTAGTGGAACTTATGCCGCAAAGTCGAGCCAAACTAGACGCCAACCTGAAGGATTTTGAGGCACAATTAGCCGCAACCGATAAGCAGGTAGGTAATGAGCTCGCACCGTTGAAAGGAAAAGGGTATTTCGTTTTTCATGACGCCTACGGCTATTACGAAAAACATTACGGTTTGACCCCGCTGGGTCACTTCACCGTCAACCCTGAAATTCAGCCCGGTGCGCAGCGTTTACATGAAATCAGAACACAGTTGGTTGAGCAAAAAGCGACGTGCGTTTTTGCTGAGCCACAGTTCAGGCCAGCGGTCGTAGAAGCCGTGGCCAGGGGAACATCCGTGCGCATGGGAACCCTTGACCCGCTAGGTACGAATATCCAGTTGAGCAAAGCGAGCTATTCGCAGTTCCTCAGCCAACTGGCGAACCAGTATGCGAGCTGCCTGAAAGGAGATTAACGAGGAAGTGAATACGTGCAACAGATAGCCCGCTCTGTCGCCCTGGCATTTAACAATCTGCCTCGACCCCACCGCGTTATGCTGGGGTCGCTTACAGTACTCACCTTAGCGGTCGCCGTCTGGCGGCCCTATGTTTACCACCCGAGTTCTGCCCCTATCATCAAAACCATTGAGCTTGAAAAGAGCGAAATCCGTTCTTTGCTGCCTGAAGCCAGTGAGCCTATCGACCAGGCGGCTCAGGAAGATGAAGCCATCCCGCAGGATGAACTGGACGATAAAACCGAGAACGAAGCGGGTATCCACGAATATGTTGTGTCAACCGGGGACACGCTGAGCAGCGTGCTGAACCAGTACGGCATCGACATGGGTAATATCAGCCAGCTGGCGGCTGCGGATAAAGATCTTCGTAACCTGAAAATCGGACAACAGCTCTCCTGGACATTAACGGCTGATGGCGATCTCCAGCGTCTGACCTGGGAAATGTCCCGTCGGGAAACCCGTACCTACGATCGCACTGCAAACGGTTTCAAAATGACCAGCGAAATGCAGAAGGGCGACTGGGTTAACAGCGTTCTGAAAGGTACCGTGGGCGCGAGCTTTGTCTCCAGCGCGCGAGATGCAGGCTTGACCAGCGCTGAAATCAGCTCGGTGATCAAAGCCATGCAGTGGCAGATGGATTTCCGCAAGCTGAAGAAGGGCGATGAGTTCTCCGTCCTGATGTCCCGCGAAATGCTGGACGGCAAGCGCGAGCAAAGCCAGCTGCTGGGCGTACGTCTGCGCTCCGAGGGCAAAGATTACTACGCGATTCGTGCCGAAGACGGTAAGTTCTATGACCGCACCGGTACGGGCCTGGCGAAAGGCTTCCTGCGCTTCCCGACGGCAAAACAGTTCCGCGTCTCCTCGAACTTTAACCCGCGTCGTCTGAATCCGGTAACCGGGCGCGTCGCGCCGCACCGTGGCGTTGACTTTGCCATGCCGCAGGGCACGCCGGTACTGGCGGTAGGGGATGGCGAAGTGGTGGTGGCCAAGCGTAGCGGTGCCGCCGGATATTATGTCGCGGTACGTCATGGTCGTACTTATACGACCCGCTATATGCACCTGCGTAAGCTACTGGTCAAACCGGGCCAGAAGGTGAAGCGCGGTGACCGTATCGCGATCTCCGGCAATACCGGACGCTCTACCGGCCCGCACCTGCACTATGAAGTGTGGATCAACCAGCAAGCAGTGAACCCGCTGACGGCGAAACTGCCGCGCACCGAAGGCCTGACGGGTAAAGATCGTACTGATTATCTGGCGCAGGTGAAAGAGGTGATGCCGCAGCTGAGCCTAAACTAAGCTCTCTGTTTTTGTTAAAAAAGCCGGCGCACACTGACGCCGGCTTTTTCTTTTGTGCGTGGACGACTGCCTCGCTACACTATCTGAATAAAATTTTGCGTCATCAGACCCTGGATCCAGCATGGAAACCAAAAAAAACAATATTGAATACATTCCTGAGTTTGAAAAATCCTTCCGCCATCCGCGCAACTGGGGCGCCTGGCTTGGTGTTTACGCCTTTGCGGGGATGGCGATGCTGCCTGCCTCTGTTCGCGATCCCGTTCTCGGTAAAATTGGCCGTCTGGCCGGGCGTTTAGGCAAGAGCGCCCGCCGCCGCGCGCAGATCAACCTCTACTACTGTTTTCCTGAGAAAAGCGACGCCGAGCGCGAGGCAATCATTGATGAGATGTATACCACCGCGCCGCAGGCAATGGCGATGATGGCGGAACTGGCGCTGAAAGGGCCGGATAAAATCGTCGATCGCGTTGACTGGAAAGGGCTGGACATCATCGAGGAGATGCGCCGCAACGACGAGAAAGTCATTTTCCTCGTCCCCCACGGCTGGGGCGTTGACATTCCGGCGATGCTCATGGCCTCTCAGGGCCAGAAAATGGCGGCGATGTTCCATAACCAGGGAAATAAAATCTACGATTTTGTCTGGAACACGGTGCGTCGTCGTTTTGGCGGACGTTTGCATGCGCGTAACGATGGCATTAAGCCCTTCATTCAGTCGGTGCGTCAGGGGTACTGGGGCTACTATCTGCCGGATCAGGACCACGGCCCCGAGCACAGCGAGTTTGTCGATTTCTTTGCGACCTATAAAGCGACGCTCCCCGCGATTGGCCGTCTGATGAAGGTCTGTCGTGCCCGCGTGATCCCGCTATTCCCGGTCTATGACGGCAAAACGCATCGTCTGAGTATTGAGGTCCGTCCGCCGATGGACGATCTGCTCACCGCGGACGACCACACCATCGCGCGTCGAATGAACGAAGAGGTGGAGATACTGGTGGGCCCGCATGCCGAACAGTACACGTGGATACTGAAGCTGCTTAAAACGCGTAAACCGGGTGAAACAGAGCCCTATAAACGCAAAGAGCTTTATCCGAGGAAATAAAAAAAGCCCTCTCCGTCTGGAGAGGGCTTTTTAACACAGACGTTATTACTCGACGGTCATGACGCGCGTGGTGTTGGTTGAGCCGATGGTGCTCATCACATCGCCCTGGGTCACAATGACGATATCACCGGACACCAGATAGCCTTTGTCGCGCAGCAGGTTTACGGCATCGTGTGCCGCAGCTACGCCGTCATTGGTGCTGTCGAAGTGAACCGGCGTCACGCCGCGGTACAGCGCGGTCAGGTTCAGGGTACGCTCGTGACGGGACATGGCGAAGATCGGCAGACCAGAGCTGATACGAGAGGTCATCAGCGCGGTGCGGCCAGATTCGGTCATGGTGATGATCGCGGTAACGCCCTTCAGATGGTTTGCCGCGTACATCGCAGACATCGCAATCGCTTCTTCCACGTTGTCGAACTGCACGTCCAGACGGTGTTTAGAGACGTTAATGCTTGGGATCTTTTCAGCGCCCAGGCAGACGCGCGCCATGGCGGCCACGGTTTCTGCCGGATACTGGCCCGCAGCGGTTTCCGCAGAGAGCATCACCGCATCGGTACCGTCCAGCACGGCGTTAGCCACGTCCATGACTTCCGCACGGGTTGGCATTGGGTTGGTGATCATCGACTCCATCATCTGAGTGGCGGTGATCACCGCGCGGTTCAGCTGACGTGCGCGACGAATCAGCGCTTTCTGGATACCTACCAGCTCAGGGTCGCCGATTTCCACGCCCAGGTCACCGCGTGCAACCATTACCACGTCGGACGCGAGGATCACATCGTCCATGGCATCCTGATCGCAAACGGCTTCCGCGCGTTCAACTTTCGCGACGATTTTGGCGTCGCAGCCTGCATCACGTGCCAGGCGACGCGCATAGTTCAGATCTTCGCCGCAGCGCGGGAAGGAGACGGCCAGGTAGTCAACGCCGATCAGCGCGGCAGTGACGATGTCCGCTTTGTCTTTGTCGGTAAGCGCTTCAGCAGAGAGGCCGCCGCCCAGTTTGTTGATGCCTTTATTGTTGGAGAGCGGGCCGCCGACGGTGACTTCGGTGAACACTTTCATGCCCTGAACTTCCAGCACCTTCAGCTGTACGCGACCGTCGTCGAGCAGCAGGATATCGCCAGGCACCACGTCAGCCGGCAGGCCTTTATAGTCGATACCGACTTTCTCTTTATCGCCTTCGCCTTTGCCCAGGTTGGCATCCAGCAGGAATTTGTCGCCGATGTTGAGGAAAACTTTACCCTCTTTAAAGGTCGATACGCGGATTTTTGGACCCTGCAAATCGCCGAGGATAGCCACGTGACGGCCCAGTTTTGCTGCGATTTCACGCACTTTGTCGGCACGTAATTTATGGTCTTCTGGCGTACCGTGAGAGAAGTTCATACGCACCACGTTGGCACCAGCGGCGATAATTTTCTCAAGATTGTTATCGCGATCGGTGGCCGGGCCTAAGGTGGTTACGATCTTGGTTCTGCGAAGCCTTCTGGACATGTAATACTCCGTTGACTGAAACAACTTTGGTGTTGCGTGAACATTGAATCGGTCTTCATCTGCTGCAAGGCAGCGGAGAGTGGACCGAATGCCGTAAATCGTTACATCGTAATTATTGGTTACGTCTTCGTTATCAACTATCAGGGAACATCGCTCTTTATAAGCAATTCTTTATCAAAACGCGATTCCTTCAGCGCTTCCTTGACCCGCTTCAAGTTATCCCGGAATTTTGCGCCCCGACGTAAGGTAAAACCGGTCGCCAGCACGTCAATCACGGTAAGCTGCGCCAGCCGGGAGACCATCGGCATATAAATGTCGGTGTCTTCCGGCACGTCAAGGGTGATCGCCAGCGTCGCCTCACGCGCCAGCGGCGTGCCTGCCGTGGTGAGAGCAATCACCATGGCATCGTTTTCACGGGCCAGCTGCGCCAGCTCTACCTGACTCTTGGTTCGGCCGGTATGCGAAATCAGTACCACGACGTCATCTTCACTGCAATTCATACAGCTCATGCGTTGCAGCACAATGTCATCGGAATAAATAACCGGGACGTTAAAGCGGAAAAATTTGTTCATCGCGTCATGCGCCACGGCCGCCGACGACCCGAGACCAAAGAACGCAATCCGCTTGGCCTGGGTGAGTAAATCCACCGCGCGATTCACGGAACTCATGTCCAGAGACTGGCGGACGTGGTCGAGCGAAGCCATAGCCGATTCAAAAATTTTCGCGGTATAGGCATCGACGCTGTCGTCTTCATCCACATTACGATTAACATAAGGGGTGCCGTTAGCCAGACTTTGTGCCAGATGCAGTTTAAAATCAGGGAAGCCGCGCGTTTCCAGGCTGCGGCAAAAGCGATTGACCGTCGGTTCGCTAACACCCGCTTCCTGTGCCAGAGCGGCGATGCTCGAATGAATCGCCTGAGCGGGGGAGGCGAGAATGACCTCGGCCACTTTTCGCTCGGATTTGCTAAGGTGTTCCAGTTGAAACTGGATTTTTTCCAGCATGTTCATGTTAACAGGACGCTCATGGGTGTAAACGATTTCATAAATTGATGAAATCGTGATTCGATTTAGCCGATATTACCCTTGTGGCTTCCCTAAAGGGTAATAATCGACAAGATAATGTTGTTGTTTTTTTTCATTACTTGATCGGTGTCGGGTTTTGCCGTGACCCTGTTGCGCAAAGAAACGACGGTTGTTGCGTCATTGCGCCGTCGTAATCCTCCAAAGGGGGAAAAATCGCGGTATCGCACGCGACGATAAGCGCTAATGGTTTCAGGAATGACGTAAAAGCAGTACAGTGCATCGTAATAAAATTACAACGATACCTGGCAGAAGTACCAGGTGATCCAACTGAGGAGAATGACATGGCGGTAACGCAAACAGCCCAGGCATGTGACCTGGTCATTTTCGGCGCGAAAGGCGACCTTGCACGCCGAAAATTGCTGCCTTCCCTGTATCAACTGGAGAAAGCGGGCCAAATTCATCCGGATACCCGTATCCTGGGTGTAGGGCGCGCCGACTGGGACAAGGACGCTTATACCAAAGTCGTCCGCGAGGCGCTCGAAACTTTCATGAAGGAAAAAATTGATGAAAGTTTGTGGGATACCCTGAGCGGACGTCTCGATTTCTGCAACCTGGACGTCAATGACGTCAGCGCGTTTACCCGCTTAGGCGCGATGCTGGATCAGAAAAACCGTGTCACCATTAACTATTTCGCCATGCCGCCAAGCACCTTCGGCGCCATCTGCAAAGGTCTGGGCGAAGCCAAACTGAACGCCAAACCGGCGCGCGTCGTGATGGAGAAGCCGCTGGGTACGTCGCTGGCAACCTCGCGTGAAATCAACGACCAGGTGGGCGAGTTCTTTGAAGAGTGCCAGGTCTACCGTATCGACCACTATCTCGGTAAAGAGACGGTACTGAACCTGCTGGCGCTGCGTTTCGCTAACTCCCTGTTTGTGAATAACTGGGACAACCGCACTATCGACCACGTGGAAATCACCGTGGCGGAAGAGGTGGGGATTGAAGGCCGCTGGGGTTACTTTGACCAGGCCGGCCAGATGCGCGACATGATCCAGAACCACCTGCTGCAGATTCTGTGCATGATTGCCATGTCTCCACCGTCTGACCTGACGGCTGACAGCATCCGTGACGCGAAAGTGAAGGTGCTGAAGTCACTGCGCCGCATTGACCGCTCCAACGTGCGTGAGAAGACCGTTCGCGGCCAGTACACCGCCGGGTTTGCGCAAGGCAAAAAAGTGCCTGGCTACCTGGAAGAAGAGGGCGCGAACAAGTCCAGCAACACCGAGACGTTCGTGGCCATCCGCGTGGATATCGACGACTGGCGCTGGGCGGGGGTTCCGTTCTACCTGCGCACCGGTAAACGTCTGCCGGCCAAATGTTCCGAAGTGGTGGTTTACTTCAAAAACCCGGAACTGAACCTGTTCAAAGAGTCCTGGCAGGAGCTGCCGCAGAACAAACTGACCATTCGTCTGCAGCCGGACGAGGGCGTGGATATCCAGATCCTGAACAAAGTGCCGGGCCTGGATCACAAACACAACCTGCAGACCACCAAGCTGGATCTGAGCTACTCCGAAACCTTCAACCAGACGCACCTGGCCGATGCTTACGAGCGTCTGCTGCTGGAAACCATGCGCGGTATCCAGGCGCTGTTCGTGCGCCGCGACGAAGTGGAAGAGGCGTGGAAATGGGTCGACTCCATCACCGAAGCCTGGGCTGCCGATCAGGATGCGCCAAAACCGTATCAGGCGGGGACCTGGGGACCTGTCGCGTCGGTTGCGATGATCACCCGCGATGGCCGCTCCTGGAACGAGTTTGAGTAAGATAATCCTCTAGCTCGAAAGTGTTATTTTACCGGTAACATGATCTAACACAGCTAGTGGCACAATTTTCAACTTTTAAGCTCCGCGTGGATTCACCCGCGGAGCTTTTTTTATTACACTGCCGGAAGTGATTTTGCCCCTGAGCTCCGGACAGCAAGCGTTTCAGCGTTGTTAACAACCGCCAGCGACTTTGTAAACTCCCGAGCCCGGACAGATAAATTAGAGGAGCTTTTATGAATCCGACATTGTTACGCGTAACACAGCGCATTATTGAGCGCTCGAAAGAGACCCGCTCGGCCTACCTCGCCCGGATTGACCAGGCAAAGAGCAGCACCGTCCACCGATCTCAGCTGGCCTGCGGGAACCTGGCGCACGGCTTCGCCGCCTGCCAGCCTGATGATAAAGCGTCGCTGAAAAGCATGTTGCGTAACAATATCGCCATTATTACCTCCTATAACGATATGCTTTCCGCTCACCAGCCGTATGAGGTCTATCCCTCTATCATCCGTAACGCGCTGCACAGCGTGAATGCCGTGGGCCAGGTGGCGGGCGGCGTACCTGCCATGTGCGACGGCGTGACGCAGGGGCAGGACGGCATGGAGCTGTCCCTGCTGAGCCGAGAAGTGATCGCGATGTCCGCGGCGGTGGGCCTGTCACACAACATGTTTGATGGCGCGCTGTATCTCGGCGTGTGCGACAAGATTGTCCCAGGCCTGGTGATGGCGGCGCTGTCGTTTGGGCACCTGCCTGCGATCTTCGTGCCGTCAGGCCCAATGGCGAGCGGTCTGCCGAACAAAGAAAAAGTGCGTATTCGCCAGCTGTACGCGGAAGGGAAAGCCGACCGTCAGGCGCTTCTGGAGGCGGAAGCCGCGTCCTATCATGCGCCGGGGACCTGTACGTTCTACGGTACGGCTAACACCAACCAGATGGTGGTGGAATTTATGGGGATGCAGCTTCCGGGCTCGTCCTTCATCCAGCCGGATGCGCCGCTGCGCAAGGCGCTGACCGAGGCCGCGGCCCGTCAGGTCACGCGTCTGACCGGCAACGGCAACGAATGGATGCCGATGGGCAAAATGGTCGACGAAAAAGTCATCGTCAACGGGATTGTCGCGCTGCTGGCAACCGGGGGGTCAACCAACCACACCATGCACCTGGTGGCTATGGCGCGTGCGGCGGGCATTCTGATTAACTGGGATGACTTCTCCGAGATCTCTTCCGTGGTGCCGCTGATGGCACGCCTGTACCCGAACGGTCCGGCGGATATTAACCACTTCCAGGCCGCAGGCGGCGTACCGCTGCTGATGCGCGAGCTGCTGAAAGGCGGACTGCTGCATGAAGACGTGAATACCGTGGCGGGCTTTGGCCTTCAGCGCTACACCCAGGAGCCGTGGCTGAACAACGGCGAGCTGGACTGGCGCGAAGGGGCGAGCGCCTCTCTTGATGCGCAGGTGATCGCCACCATCGACAAACCGTTCTCTCCTCACGGCGGCACCAAAGTGCTGAGCGGCAACCTCGGTCGCGCGGTAATGAAGACCTCTGCCGTACCGGAAGAGAACCAGATTATCGAAGCGCCGGCGGTGGTATTTGAAAGCCAGCATGACGTGTTACCCGCCTTTGACGCCGGTCTGCTCGATAAAGACTGCGTGGTGGTGGTGCGTCACCAGGGGCCTAAAGCTAACGGGATGCCAGAATTACATAAACTTATGCCACCACTTGGTGTATTATTGGACCGCCGTTTCAAAATTGCGTTAGTCACCGATGGACGCCTCTCTGGGGCATCCGGTAAAGTGCCTTCAGCCATCCACGTAACGCCGGAAGCCTACGACGGCGGTTTACTGGCGAAAGTGCGCGACGGTGACATGATCCGCGTTAACGGCCAGACGGGCGAGTTAACCCTGCTGGTCGATGACGCCGAGCTGGCGGCACGTCAGCCCCATATTCCTGACCTGAGCGCATCGCGCGTGGGGACCGGACGCGAAATGTTCAGCGCGCTGCGTGAGAAACTCTCCGGTGCGGAGCAGGGCGCAACCTGTATTACGTTTTAAGACGACTTGATTTTAACGATCTGGCGAGAGAAAACTCTGATGAAAAACTGGAAAACAAGTGCAGAAGCAATCCTGACCACTGGCCCTGTCGTGCCGGTTATCGTGGTAAACAAGCTGGAGCACGCTGTACCGATGGCGAAAGCGCTGGTTGCGGGCGGCGTTCGCGTTCTGGAAGTCACCCTGCGTACCGCCTGCGCGATGGACGCTATCCGCGCTATCGCCAAAGAAGTGCCGGACGCCATCATCGGTGCGGGCACCGTTCTCAACGCGCAGCAGCTGGCAGAAGTGACCGAAGCGGGCGCGCAGTTCGCCATCAGCCCTGGCCTGACCGAGCCGCTGCTGAAAGCCGCTACTGAAGGCACCATTCCGCTGATCCCGGGCATCAGCACCGTCTCTGAACTGATGCTGGGCATGGACTATGGCCTGAAAGAGTTTAAATTCTTCCCGGCTGAAGCGAACGGCGGCACCAAAGCGCTGCAGGCGATTGCGGGTCCATTCTCTCAGGTACGCTTCTGCCCGACGGGCGGTATCTCTCCTGCCAACTACCGTGACTACCTGGCGCTGAAAAGCGTGCTGTGCATCGGTGGTTCATGGCTGGTTCCGGCGGATGCGCTGGAAGCGGGCGACTGGGATCGCATCACCAAACTGGCTCGCGAAGCGGTTGAAGGCGCGAAGCAGTAAGCCATTCGCCGCATGAAAAACGGGCCTTACGGCCCGTTTTTTATCCTGCAACCTTGACGCTCGCAGCGGCCGCTTTCGCCCTCGCCACGGCGTCGCCAGCGTTATCCCCGGTGGCTAACGCCACGCCAAGACGGCGGGTTCCGTCGATCTCCGGCTTGCCGAACAAACGTACCTGCAATCCTGCCCCCACCGCCCCGTCGACGTTATCAAACGTGACGTTCTGGCTGGTTAACTGCGGCAGGATCACCGCCGAGGCGGCCGGGCCATACTGACGTACACCGCCGACGGGCAGGCCGAGGAACGCACGCACGTGCAGGGCGAACTCGGAGAGATCCTGCGAAATCAGCGTCACCATGCCGGTGTCATGCGGACGAGGGGAGACTTCGCTGAAAATCACCTCATCACCACACACAAACAGCTCCACGCCGAACAGGCCATAGCCGCCCAGCGCCAGGACGGTTTTACGGGCGATATCCTGAGCACGCTCCAGCGCCAGGGCGCTCATCTGCTGCGGCTGCCAGGACTCGCGGTAATCGCCATCCTCCTGGCGGTGGCCAATCGGGTCGCAGAAATGGACGCCGTCAGCGGCGCTGACGGTCAGCAGGGTGATTTCAAAATCAAACTTCACGACGCCTTCGACGATGACGCGACCGGCTCCGGCACGGCCACCCTGCTGGGCATAATCCCACGCGTTATCCAGGGTGCTGCTGTCGCGAATAAAGCTCTGTCCTTTTCCGGAGGAGCTCATCACCGGCTTAACGATGCACGGGTAGCCAATCTCCTCGACGGCCTTCAGGAATGCGGCCTTATCGCCAGCAAAACGGTAGCTCGAGGTGGGCAACTCCAGTTCTTCGGCCGCCAGGCGACGAATGCCTTCACGGTTCATGGTCAGCTTTGCGGCTTTCGCGCAGGGCACCACGCGCTGGCCTTCCTGCTCGAGGGCGATCAGCGTATCGGTGGCAATGGCTTCAATTTCCGGTACGACAAAATCGGGTTTCTCGCGCGTAATCAATTCGCGAAGGGCATCGCCATCCAGCATGTTAATCACATAAGAACGGTGGGCGACGTGCATGGCGGGTGCGTCGGCGTAACGGTCTACGGCAATGACTTCCACACCTAAACGCTGGCACTCAATGGCGACCTCTTTCCCCAGCTCGCCCGATCCCAACAGCATCACTCGCGTCGCTGCAGGTCGCAGCGCAGTTCCTAAACGAATCATAACAATCCCCCTAAAAAAGTTGCGGGCAGTATAAACGAAAACGTTTGCGTCTGTCTTGTGCAGGGCTAAACGAGGAGGCAGAAATTTGCGCTTCTTTAGCCCGGCCAGACGTTTCCTGACGCCCGCTCGCTTACGCTGTGGAACATGTTCACCGTTAAGTGAGGGAAACCATGTCTGGCTGGTTAAATCAACTGCAATCCCTGTTAGGGCAGAAAACATCGTCTGGCGAGCGGGACCTTAGCAAACTGCTGGTACCCGGTGCGCTCGGCGGGCTGGCTGGCCTGCTGGTCGCGAATAAATCCTCACGCAAGCTGCTGGCAAAGTATGGCACAGGCGCGCTGCTGGCCGGCGGCGGTGCTATCGCGGGCACCGTGCTGTGGAATAAATACAAGGACAGGGTACGGACCGCGCACAGCGATGAACCGCATTATGGTGAGCATACCTCGCCGCTGGATCTGCGTACCGAACGGCTCATTCTTGCGCTGGTTTTTGCCGCGAAAAGCGACGGGCATATTGACGATAAAGAACGATCGGCGATCGAGCAGCAGCTGCGCGAGGCCGGTGTTGAAGAGAAAGGAAGAGCGCTGGTGGCGCAGGCGATAGAACAGCCGCTCGAGCCGCAGCGTCTTGCGCAGAGTGTGAAAAATGAGGAAGAGGCGCTGGAGCTCTATTTCCTCAGCTGTGCCGCCATCGATATCGATCACTTTATGGAGCGCAGCTACCTTAACGCCCTGGGCGATGCGTTAAAGATCCCTCACGACGTGCGCGAGGGCATTGAGCGGGATATCCGGGAGCAAAAACAGGCGTTACAGGGCTAACCGTCGCCGTCGCGACGCGGTTTCGCTTGCATCATGCGTGGGTTTTGCCAACCTTATAGGGTGTAAAACTTAAAAGAATGATGACATGCCACCGAAAGCCCGACGTACTCCTTATGCGATCACCACGCATGGCGATACGCGTATAGACAACTATTACTGGCTGCGGGACGATTCGCGCTCCCGGCCAGAGGTACTCGACTACCTGCACGAGGAAAACGACTATGGCCGCAAGGTCATGTCCAGCCAGCAGACGCTTCAGGACCAGCTGCTGAATGAAATGGTGCAGCGTATTCCTCAGCACGACATCTCCGCGCCCTGGACCAAAAACGGCTATCGCTATCGCCACATCTACGAGCCCGGCAATGAGTATCCCATCTACCAGCGTCAGTCGGTGTTAAGCGCCGAATGGGATGAGTGGGATATTCTGCTGGATGCCAACCAGCGCGCCGCTCACAGCGAGTTTTATACCCTGGGCGGCATGTCCATTTCGCCTGACAACGCGGTAATGGCGCTGGCGGAGGATTATCTCTCCCGTCGCCAGTACGGCCTGCGGTTTCGCAATCTGGACACCGGCAACTGGTATCCGGAAATGCTGGAAAACGTCTCCCCGGATTTTGTCTGGGCGAATGATTCCGAGACGGTTTACTACGTCAAAAAGCACGCGTCGACGCTGCTGCCTTATCAGGTGTGGCGACATACCGTGGGAACGGACTCCGCTGACGACGAGCTGGTTTATGAAGAGAAAGACGAAACGTTTTATGTCAGCCTGCATAAAACCTCCTCGCGCCACTACGTGATTATCTTCCTTTCCAGCGCGACGACCTCGGAAGTTCTGCTGCTGGATGCCGAACTGCCCGATGCCCAGCCGCTCTGTTTCCTGCCGCGCCGCAAGGATCACGAGTACAGCCTGGATCACTTCCAGCACAGCTTTTATTTGCGCTCCAATCGCGAGGGCAAAAACTTTGGTCTCTATAAAACCAAAGTGCGCGATGAGCGCAAGTGGGAGGTGCTTATCCCCGCGCGGGATCAGGTGATGCTGGAAGGGTTCACCCTGTTTACCGACTGGCTGGTGGTGGAAGAGCGTCAGCGCGGGCTGACCAGCATCCGGCAAATCAACCGTAAAACCCGGGAGGTGGTGGGGATTGCGTTCGACGACCCGGCCTACGTGACGTGGATTGGTTTCAACCCTGAACCCGAATCGTCGCGGTTGCGCTACGGCTACTCATCCATGACCACGCCGGACACCCTGTTTGAGCTGGATATGGATACCGGGCAGCGCCAGGTGATTAAACAGACCGAGGTAAAAGGGTTTGAATCCGAAAACTACCGCAGCGAGCACCTGTGGGTCACCGCTCGTGATGGCGTAGAGGTGCCGGTTTCTCTCGTTTACCATCGGGCGCATTTCCAGAAAGGCAAAAACCCGATCCTGGTGTACGGCTACGGCTCGTATGGCTCAAGCATGGACGCCGATTTCAGCAGCAGCCGGTTAAGCCTGCTCGATCGCGGTTTTGTTTTCGCCATCGCCCATATTCGCGGCGGCGGTGAACTGGGACAGCACTGGTATGAAGACGGGAAATTCCTGAAAAAGAAAAACACCTTCAATGACTACCTCGACGTCTGCGATGCGCTGATTGAGCAGGGCTACGGGGATCCGCAGCTCTGCTTTGGGATGGGGGGCAGCGCGGGCGGCATGCTGATGGGGGCGGCGATCAACCAGCGTCCCGATCGTTTTAAGGGGATTGTCGCGCAGGTTCCGTTTGTCGATGTGGTCACGACCATGCTCGATGAATCCATTCCACTTACCACCGGGGAGTTTGAGGAGTGGGGGAATCCGCAGGATGAGATGTACTACCGATATATGAAAGAGTACAGCCCGTACGATAACGTGGAGGCGAAAGCCTACCCGCATATGCTGGTCACCACCGGCTTGCATGATTCTCAGGTGCAATACTGGGAGCCGGCAAAATGGGTGGCAAAGCTGCGGGAGCTGAAAACCGATGACAACCTGCTGCTGCTGTGTACCGATATGGATTCCGGGCACGGGGGGAAATCGGGACGGTTTAAATCGTACGAAGGGGTTGCCCTGGAATATGCCTTCCTGATAGGCCTGGCGCAGGACACGCTGCCAGGCCGTGCGGAGCGCTAAGCGTCGCCCAGATAATGTTTCAGGGTTAAGCGCAGCTCCGGGCTCATTCTGTCGAGGTTGTTATACAGCCAGCGCAAATAGCCAGGGTCTTTATCCGCCACCTCTGACACCGGCTTCCCGCGATATTTCCCAAAGGTAAACGTGGTCAGCAGCGCAGGGCGGCCGGTGATCGTCGCCATATCATCCGGCGTCCAGCCAGAGATATTCATAATATCAATCAGCAGCGCGGCGGTGATATAGCAGTCATACAGGGCGCGGTGATGGTGAAGCCCCTCAGGGGTACGGACGCTGAGCTTACGGGACTTGTATAGCGCCATGTTGCTGTATTTAATCCCCGGCCAGAGGCGACGCGCCAGCTTCATGGTACAAATCCATTCGCCCGGCATCTCAGGTAACACCCGGCGGTCAAAGCTGGCGTTGTGCGCGACGTACCATGGGCTACCGTAGTAGTGCGGAATAATCTCTTCGATCCACGGCTTATCCGCCACCATCGATTCGGTAATGCGATGGATAGCCATCGCCTGAGGGCTGATGGGGCGATCGGGACGCACCAGATGGCTCATTGGGTTGACGATTTTACCGTCAACCACGTCGACAGAGGCCACTTCCACAATTCCGCCCTGAAGATCGCAAGTTTCGGTATCGATGACGCGCAGCATTGAAAACTCCTGAGCTTAAAACGCCTAGCCTAAAGGAATGATATCGCCTTGCCAACCCTCTCCGCCGAGCGTACCGGTCACCAGAAGCTCACCCTTATCCGCGCGCACGATCAGCTGGCCTTTTTCATCCCACAGCGCGCTGCCGCCGCAGGCGTTTGCCATCAGTACCGCAATGGCATATTTATGCGCGAAGCGCTGCAGGGTACTGATGGACTGCCGCCAGCGGTTATCCCTTACTGACTGGCAGCTGGTGACAAGCGTGGCTCTGGGATCGAGATTGGGGGAATCGGCATGCGCATCAATGATGCTAAGGTGTTTATCCCCCGGCACCAGGCTGGCTCCGTGACCTTGCGGGTAGCGCAGGATGCGTTGGCGAGCGGGCGTAAACAGCACGAGCCCCTTCTGGCGCTGGCCATTCCGCTCCAGGGGGATTCCGGCAATAACGGTAATTTGGTAAAAATGTGCCGCGTTAAGCAGCGGTTCCAGCTGCGCGTCATCGGGTGGGGGAGGGAGCGTCGGCGCGTCTGAGCCCGTTAATGAGAGTTCAGGGAAGACCAGCAAATCGCACCGCTGCCGTGCTGCTTCGGCGATGAAGCGCAGGTGGTGCGTAACATGGTCGTCCACGCTCTGGTGCTGACCGCCATACTGGGCTGCCGCTATATTCCAATGTGACATCGTGACTTCCTTATACACTGAGTCGCAGAGATTTAAGAATAGACCCAAATTTATCAGGGTTTTCTTATCCTGCCAGATTCCGCGTAAGGAAGTGTAACGAGTCGTTAAGCTTATTTAACTTTAGGCTCGTACGGTAAACGGGAGAGGTTAACCGAGGCGAGACGGTGGGCAATTAATCTTTCGCGAAACCAGTCGCGCAGATGGGCGGGTTGTTCCCGCTCCACGACTTCAGCCACGATGGGCATGTTGTAACGCTCTTTGAACGCGACGCCAGCGGCAGCAAGATCGACATTCACTTTATCCATCTCGTCCTGCGGAAGGGCGGCCAGATTGATCTTCATTAGCTTCTCCTTTTTATGCGGCGGCAACGTTACCGCGATTGCACGATGATGACAAGCGGAGGCAGGATGATCCTCGACTCGTTTATTATACAGCGTTATTCTTTAGCTTACAGACATAACAAAAAGGAATGATTGCGATGGGTTTCTCCGCCTCCCGCGCGGTATGCGCACTGGTTTTTGTGGCCTCGACAATGATAACGCCCTCCGTGCTGGCACATGCACATCTTACACAGCAGGTCCCGGCAGCAGATAGCGTGGTGACCGCACCGCAGGCACTTACGCTGAATTTTTCGGAAGGTATCGAACCCGGTTTTAGCGGTGTAGTGGTAACGGATGCGCAAAAGCAGGTCATCAAAACCGGAACCGCCGCGCGAGACGAAAAGAACAAAGCTCAGCTCACCGTTCCGCTGGAACAAACGCTGGCATCAGGGACTTACCAGGTGGACTGGCACGTGGTCTCCGTAGACGGCCATAAAACCAAAGGCAGCTATCACTTTAGCGTGAAATAGCATGCTGGCGCTGTGTTATATCGGGATACGCTTTATCCATTTTGGGGCGCTGATGCTGGTTTTTGGCAACGCGCTTTACAGCGTCTGGTTTGCGCCTTCCTCTCTCCACCGTCTGATGTCCCGGCGATTCCAGTCGCAGCAGAAAGTGGCGGCCTTAGTGGGCCTGGCGGCAGCGTTCCTGATGTTTATGCTGCAGGGCGGATTGATGGGTAACGGCTGGGGAGATGTGTTTGCTCCACAGGTCTGGTTCAGCGTGATGGGGACCCGGTTTGGTGGCGTCTGGCTGTGGCAAATGATCCTCGCGGCGATAACGGTCGGTGCGGCATGGCTTGCGCCGCTGAAAGGTTCGCGGCTGCTGCTGCTCGCAATGGGCCAGCTTATCCTGCTGGCTGGGGTTGGGCACGCGGCGATGAACGACGGTCCGATGGGGGCGTTGCAGCGTCTTAATTATGCTTTTCACCTGATCTGTGCCGCAACCTGGCTTGGCGGATTACTGCCTCTGCTGTTCTGCATGCGCCTGGCGAAAGGGCGGTGGCAGAATGCCGCCGTCTTTACCATGATGCGCTTCTCGCGCGTGGGGCATTACGCCGTCGCGGGCGTGCTGCTCACCGGCGTGATAAATACGCTCATGATACTGGGTGTCCATATTCCCTGGCAGGCTGGCTACGTGCGGTTTTTGTTGTTCAAATGTGCGCTGGTGGCGTTGATGGTGGTAATTGCGCTGGCAAATCGGTATTTTCTGGTGCCACGGTTTCGTCCGGAGACCGGGCGAGCACAACAGATTTTTATCAGGATGACACAGGCAGAAGTGGTGCTGGGAGCGCTGGTGCTGGCAACGGTCAGTCTGTTCGCCACCTGGGAACCCTTTTGACAAGGTTAAATATCATATGAAAAAGACAGTACTTTCTCTCATATTGCTGGCCTGCACGGGGAGCGCGCTTGCCGCCCCGCAGGTTATCACCGTTAGCCGCTTTGAAGTGGGTAAGGATAAATGGGCTTTCAATCGCGAAGAGGTGATGCTGACCTGCCGTCCGGGCCACGCGCTGTATGCGATCAACCCGAGCACGCTGGTGCAATACCCGTTAAATGATACCGCAGAGCAGCAGGTAGCCAGCGGTAAGAGCAGCGGCCAGCCGATTAGCATTATTCAGATAGATGACCCGGCGCATCCGGGACAAAAAATGAGCCTGGCACCGTTTATCGAGCGAGCCGACAAGCTCTGCTAACGTTCAGGTTTCCAATAAAAAACCGCAGATGCTGGCGAAAGCACTGCGGTTTTTCACATTTTATGATGCTCTGGCGCTTTTTTTCCGACCGCTTTAGCTGTGGACTGGAAAACCTGGCGTCGTCATCTATTCTTAAAAGGCAAGGCGACTTAGCCTGCATTAATGCCAACTTTTAGCGCACGGCTCTCTCCCAAGAGCCATTTCCCTGGACCGAATACAGGAATCGTATTCGGTCTCTTTTTATCTGTATGTTTTTCAAAGCATTGTTCGGTGTTGACTCGATATCACCCGAAACTTTCTCGAACTTTCCATATCCTGTCTAAACCATAACATACTCAGGACCGCGTGCGTCCAGGGTTTTTTGGGATCTTTGTTAAAATTTTGTGTCCGAGCGATCGCTGAGCAAACGTCTTCTGCGAGCAGAAAGGCAGCCCGTAAGTTAAACAATGAACGCGCTGAATTTATCTTTGTGGCGGACAATGTACTCCGGGAAGTTTTCAACCGTCAGCTCTTGCCTGGTTAACGTCCTGTCGCGTCCCCAGATATCTTCCGCATTTTTAATGACCTTCATGATGTGTTCCGGGTTGTTAAACTCAGGAAGATCGTATTCAGTATGGGAAATGGTAGACATTTTTTCTGAGATGCGCTCAGGTGTCATCACCCAAGAGAAATGCCAGCCACCATTTTCAATGATGCTGTTGTTAACCTTGAACCAGTTCCATTTTAGCCAGGACCAGTTTTTGACGCTACGTGTACGTTTAAGATTCCTGAATGATTCAGGCTCACCGCCAAAGAAGTTAACGAGATTTTTATATTGGGTGGCTCTCGGTAATTTACATTTTCTTGGCGTGTTGTCAGTATTAAAAACCTGCAGGTTAAACTGATAATTATAGAAATTCTGATAAATAGTAGTGCACAGCTTTTTGGGATTTATCGATGCGACCACCCGAGGGGAAAATATCTCATCCACATCGGAAACTAAAATCAAATCATCATCGTTGGCCTGCGTCAAACCCTGCATGATAGCATTCCTCTGCGCGGCTTCATTTGCCCACGCATCTACTACCATGCCGTCTGGCAGCCCCGGAATGACCTCCCGAGCCGGATGTGATTCTTCAGCGGCTTTCGTAATCGGTTCTTTATCATGAACAACGTAGATAATTTTATCTTTAAATTGACTGTATTTATTTACGTCAAAATGCAGCTGCCTCTTTTTACCGGTAAAGGTATGCGTTGACTCAACGATAACGAAGCGATCGACAATGTCCGCTAGCGTGTTTAGCCTGATTTCGAGAAGCATATCTTCATCGTAATATAAGAAGCAGTCATAGATCATTACCGAAGTCCCTCATTTTTGCGCACACATTGCGCTTTTCCCAACGCATTCGTTAGTTTCATTTCGCGCAATGCTAACTGAGCGCCCTCGCTCTGTGCAATAGTGGGATGCTTTATCATTCTTCTTTTAAACAGAATGCATCCTTTACGCAGGGAGCGAAAACGCCAGCCGGGCTCAAAAGTGGGACTTAACGGATGCCTCTATTTCATCGAGCAGCTCAAAGCGACGGCGGTATTCGGCACGTTTTTTACTGGCAATCTCTTCCAGGGATTTACGCTCCATGCGCAGCGGCAACTGCCAGCAGAAGGCCGAAAGCTTTTTACCGTCCAGCGATCCCCAAAACTCATCGTAGCTGGCATGGAAATGGCGGCCTTTGCTCAGGCGATATCGCAGCGCGCGGAAAACGTGTCCCTCGTCGCTGACGGCAAAAATCGCCCGGACGGATGACTGCGCAGCCAGCTGGAAGAGGACTTCCATCAACACCCGTTTGGGGAACAGGCCGTGGCAGGCGCGGGTGGCCTGTTTAATGACGTCTCGCGATACGCAGCGACGGGGTCCCTGAAGGCCGCCGATGACCATCACTTGCTGACCATTGCTGCGCGCGACGCTGAAGGTCAGGCTGGCCAGCAGCGTATCCTCGTTGTCGCGTAGCCACAAGGTGCTTTCGCCCTCGCGCTCGGCTTTCCCCGCAGAGGAAGCATTGACCGTATAGGTTACACCGTCTTTAGCGTGGAACCGTACGACGGTTTGCTCCTGTGGGCTGGTCAGGGCCTGAGCGAGACCGCTCTCTTTCAGGCTATCAATCCAGTAGTAATGGTTGACGATAGCGTCGGCGCGATCGTTAGGCGTCAGGCCGCGCATCAGATACTGCCGGTGGGTCTTGCTGGGCAACGTAATCTGTGAGGCCAACAGCCTGTCGAAATCGTCGCGCCCGGAAAGGGCTTCCAGCATGCGATGGGTAGAAGACCAGAACAGGAGCGAGCGTAAAAGGAACTTCAGGCGATATTCGCGTTTCCGCCAGATTGGCCCCGGCACGCGTTTGCCGTTCACCAGCTCGGAAATAATATTTGTGCGATGCGGATAAAAAACATCGTTATGCAGGTGCGTATTAGACACGTGAAGACCCCTCTTTTTTTCTACCCTTATTCTAAAGAGCCAACAAAAAGGGATTAATAGCGCGAGGATCTTTATTTCCGTTTGGTTTACCGTTTGTTTCACTTCGTGAGGACCGCGCCTGTCTGTCGCCTTTTCTGCGGTGGCTATACTGTTAAAAGGAGGTCCTATGTATCAGCGAATTGAAGGTGGGATGTGGCGTCACGTCTGGGTTGTCAGCGATATACACGGTTGTTACCAGTGGCTTATGGAGGAGCTTAAACGTCGTCACTTTAACCCGTATGAGGATTTGCTTATTTCCGTCGGGGATGTGATCGATCGTGGCCCTGATAGCGTGAAATGCCTGCAGTTAATTCATGAAAAATGGTTTCGTGCCGTGCGGGGAAACCATGAGCAAATGGCTCTCGACAGTCTGGATAATAACGATTTTTCGCTCTGGACGATGAATGGCGGAATATGGTTTTCGCAGCTTGAACGCGACCAGCAACAGCTTGCCCTGTCGTTACTCGAGGCCTGTCGGGAATTACCGCATATCATCGAGATAACCTGTGCGAACGGTCTGAATGTAATTGCCCATGCTGATTATCCGGCTGCGGAATACCAATGGCAAAAACCGGTTAGCGCCCAGCGCGTCTTATGGAACCGCGACAGACTGATGGGATTTATGGTGGGCAAAGGGCAGGGCATTAGCGGCGCGGATCATTTCTGGTTTGGGCATACGCCCCTCGACAGAAGGTATGATTTTAATAATCTCCACTACATTGATACGGGGGCTGTTTTTGACGGTTACTTTACGCTGGCGCAGCTGCAGTAATAAATAACCCGCCTTCGGGCGGGTTCTCTTTAGGTCAGGCAAGACGCATGACCCAGGCATCGGTTTTGCTATCGTAATGCTCACGGTAAAGGACAGAATGTTCGCCATCAAGTATTGCCGGGACGCTGGTGTCTGCATCCCATGCATCGAGCTGCATGCACAAATCCGGGTCGGATTTGCAGGGAATACTTAACGTTCGATCGCCTTGTGCTTCGCCGCGCAGCTCTGCGTCGTCGATTTCAAAAGCGCCAATACGCACGCTGGTTTTCGTCATAGTGCTCTCCGGGTCGGTTGTCAAAACCTGGTATGACCAGTGCGATCATCCATTTTTGATCGTAGACAAGGAGAGCAAAATCGCCAGTAAAAAAATGCGCTTTTTTTCAGCCCGTGCGATCGTTACCGGTAAACAAACGGCCATCCCTAACCAGCTCGCGCGGATAGCTGTTTTTCAGCCTTGAGCCGACCTTTTTTGCCATTCCCAGCGGATATCCCTGATACGTCACTATCACTTCATCGCCTGATGGCGCGCTGTCCGGATAGACATCGCGACCACGGTACCACTCTTCGGCTTCCTGATGCGTCAGGGCAAAGGTATTCTCGCGTCCGGCAAGGGCGATAACGGCCTCATGCTGCCAGCGATACCCTTTGTTATGCACTTCCGCCAGGCGGATCCCGATTCGCGAAAAACGGACCTTTCCGATGAGCGGCTCGATCTGTGCCGGGAACAGCCATATCTCCTTATCACGCATCCAGAGATGCAGGCTCTCATCCCAGACCAGCCCAACCTTTTTGGCTGCGGCTTCAAGCTGCGCCGCATCGCGACCTTTAAGGGGGGCAAAGGGGAAGTTGCCGACCTTGAATTTAGGTGCGGGCAGGGGAGCAACCGCCTGCGTTTTACGCAGGCGCGCCACAAAGAACCCTTCACAGTCGTAAATCTGCGGGAACACGTGAAGGAAACCCTCGGGGGTTACCGCCTCTTGTGCCGAGGCAAACAGATCGTTAAGCGGCAGAAACTCGACTGCATCCGGATAGTTCGCTTTCAACCACAGACAGACGTCTTCGTTTTCATCGCGGTTTAGGGTACACGTTGAATAGACCAGCGTGCCGCCAGGCCGCAACGCGTGAAATGCGCTCTCGATCAGCTCTAGCTGCGTGGCAGCGATCTCCAGATTGCTTTCCACGGACCAGTTTTTTAACGCATCGGGATCTTTACGCACCACCCCTTCGCCGGAGCAGGGGGCGTCCAGCAGAATGGCATCAAAGGCTTCCGGCAGGGCGGCGCCAAACACGCGTCCGTCGAAGTGCGTCAGGGCAACATTATGAATACCGCAGCGGCTGATGTTGGCATGCAGCACCTTCACGCGGCTGGCGGAAAACTCGTTGGCGAGGATCGCCCCGTGGTTATCCATCCGCGCGGCAATTTGCGTGGTTTTTGAGCCGGGCGCCGCGGCAACATCCATCACGCGTTCAGGCGCATTGCCATCGGCGAACAGGGCGGCCACCGGCAGCATCGAGCTGGCTTCCTGAATATAGAACAGACCGCTCAGATGTTCAGCGGTACTGCCCAGCGGCAGCGAGGCTTCGTCATCGCGTTCGATCCAGAACCCCTCGGCGCACCACGGGACTGGCGTAAGCTGCCAGCCGTACGGCGAGACCAGCGCCAGAAAATCATCGACGCTGATTTTCAGCGTGTTGACGCGAATACTTCGGCGTAACGGACGCTGACAGGCGGCGATAAAATCATCTAACGACAGGTGAGAAGGAAGCGCCTCGCGCATCTGCGCCAGGAATTGTTCAGGAAGAAATACGGAGTTTTGAGCCACGGGCACACCACAGGGAAAAGTTCAGGTGCGCAGTGTAGCATAAAGGCTCCGGTGCGTTGACACCGGAGCCTGTCAGATTAACGCGGCAGGGCGGTTCCCCACTCGCGCCACTCTTTCGGTTCGCTTTCGAGCAGCAGGAAGTGTTTACCCGGCTGCGCTTTTGGCGCCAGCGGCGTTCCCGGCGGCGTGGCAAACGCGATACCGCCGCGAATGAACTGGTTGAAGGTGCCGGTTTTCACCACGCCTCCCGTCAGGCCAAAGTCCAGCGAATAGCCGGATGCCAGCCAGAATACCGAGTTATTACGTACCAGGTGCTGATAGCGTTCGCTGATGCGTAACGCCACCATCACGCGGTCGGAGAGCGTGCCCAGCGTCAGGCCCGTGACCGTACCCACTTCAATACCGCGGAACAGTACCGGGGTGCCGATGCTAAGCGAGCCCGCTTCCGGCACTTCCACCACGATGCTCAGGCCGCCAAGGTAGCGCGAGTCGGTGATCGTGGCTTCCTGCAGCTCGAAATCACGACGGGCATTGCCCTGGCCTGGCTCAACGTTGATGTACGGCTGCAGGATGGTGTCGAGATGCTCAACGCCCGCGGCCGAGATCTGCGGCGTGACTACCGAGAAGCGCGAACCCGTCCGGGCGAAGGTCTGCACATATTCCGGGTAAAGCACGGCGGTGGCCTGCACCTCGTTACGCGAGGTAATTAGCGTCAGCTTCTGGATCTGCCCGATATCAATACCCAGATAGCGGATTGGCATACCTTCCGCCAGCTTACCGGCATCAAACGCGTGCAGGGTAATCTGTCCACCCACGGCACGTGCGGCGGTTTCGGACGGGAAGAGAATACGCTTATCACCTTTACGCAGATTCGCGCCCGCGCCGCTGAGGTTATCGAAGCTAATCGCCCCGCGCAGCGCGCGTGAGAGCGGGGAGGCCTGCACGGTCAGCCCGTTACCGTTAAGCTGAACTTTCGCGCCGCCTTCGGCCCAGAAGACGCTATTTGGCGTCAGCAGCTTGCGGTACTCCGGCTTGATATGCAGTTCGATATCGAACGCGTCCGCACGCGGACGAACGGTGATCACTTCCCCGACTTCAAACTTGCGATACAGCACCACGGATCCCGCCTGTACGTCCGGCAGCGTCTCGGCGCTTAGCGTCAGCGTGGTGGTAGGAAGATCGCTCAGGCTGTTTTCAATCGCTTTCTCCAGGTTGGCATACAGCGGATAGCTGTCGCGCACGGGGCCTTTATCGCCGGGCAGAATGCGGATACCGCCGTTAACCCATTCGCTGGCGCTGGCGCCGAGGAACTCCACGCCGTCCAGACCCACCTTCACGTCGACGCGACTGTTCACCACGAATTTGCTGTCACCGTGCACCAGGTCGCTGTATTGCGGATCGATGGCGACCGAGAACGTCACGCCATCCGCGGAGAGCTTACGCTCCAGTACCTGACCGACCTGCACGCCGTGTAAAATTAACGGCTGTCCGGCTTCGATACCGTAACTTTCTGGCGCATTCAGCGTGACCGTCACCACGCCCGGCTTTTGCAGCAGGGCTTTATCCGCCGGGGCAATCACGAAGCTATTGCTGGGCTCGCCTTCGCCGGGGATGAGCTCAAACGTATTGCCGGTCAACAGCGTGCTGAGGCTGGCATCGTTCAGAGAGAGCTTCGGACTGCGCATTTCGATGCGCGTTTTCTCACGCAGGAGATCGACCACGCTCGGGTCGACAGTCATTTCGCCGGTGACCGAGCCGCCCGGGTTGAGCGTCATCTTGGTGAGCTGACCAACCTGCAATCCCTGATACATCAGCGGCGTCGAACCCGCTTTTAGCCCTTTAGCATCGGGCAGGGCGAGTTTGACGATCACGCCGCGCTGGCTGTGCGCCAGGTCAGCATACAATCCAAATGAATCATCAGCGGTGGCAGGGCTTGAGTTTTCCGGGGAGTCAAAGGCAATGGCGCCATTCACCAGCGCGGCCAGACTCTCCAGCTTCACTTTCGCACCGCTCAGGCTGAGGTCCGCATCCACGCCGGAGACGTTCCAGAAGCGGCTGCCTTTTTTCACCAGATTGGTGAAGCGGCGCTCGATCAGCACGTCGATGGTGACGCCCTGTTTATTTGGGTTGATCGCGTAATCGTACACGCGGCCAACCGGGATTTTGCGGAAATAGACCAGCGAACCGCTGTTCAGAGAACCGAGATCCGGCGCCTGCAGATGGATCATTAAATCGCCGTTATTGAGGCGGTACTTGGGCTGTGTATCCAGCGCAACAAAGTGATCCTGCGGCTCGCCTTTACCCGGCATCATGCCGATATAGTTACCGCCCACGAGCGCATCCAGCCCGGACACGCCGGCCAGAGAAGCTTTCGGCGTCACCAGCCAGAACTGCGTTTCGCTGCGCAGGGCATCCTGCATGTCAGATTTAATACTGACCCGCACCTGAATCTTGTTCAGCCCTTTTCCAAGGGAGATGTCCTGAACCGTACCCACTTCAACCCCCTGGAAGCGAACGGGCGTTCGCCCGGCGACGATGCCGTCGGCGGTCTGGAAATCAATGGTGACGGTACTCCCGCGATCTTCATAGCTCGTCCAGATAAGCCAGCCTGCAATCATCAGGGCGATGACGGGCAGCAACCAGAATGGCGAAATGCGGCGTTTTGTTTTAATTCTCGCTTCAGTCGGCGAAGCGGGGGTTTCCTGACTCATGTGCATCCCAAAGTAAGCGGCTATCCAGCCATTCCACAGCAAGAATAGTCAATATCACCGCAGAGCCGAAATAAAAAGCCGCGGGTCCCATTGTAAAAGCAAGTAGCTGGTCGCGATTGATGAGCGACATCATCAGCGAAATCACGAACAGATCTAACATTGACCAGCGGCCAATCCAGGTAACGAACCGCAGCAGCAGAATACGGGTCCGTAAGCCTTGTTCACACTTAAAGTGAATGCTGATGAGCAGGGTAAACATCACCACCACTTTGGTAAAGGGAACCAGGATACTGGCAATAAAGACGATCGCCGCCACCCCGACGTTGCTGTGCGCAAGGGAGATAATCCCGGAGAGGATAGTATCCTCCTGGCGCCCGCCATTCACGTAAATGATGGAAATCGGCAGCATATTGGCTGGGATCAGAAACACCAGGGAGGCGATCAGCGCGGCCCAGCATTTTTGCAGGCTGTTGTTGCGCCGCAGTCTCAATGGAATGTGGCAGCGCGGGCAGCGTCCTCGCGCGTCGGGCAAGCCGGTATAGTGACATCCCAGACAGACGCGCAGATTGTCATCAGGACGCGTGGCGGGGCGCTGAGGGTAAAACCGTTCCCAGAGCTGCTCGACGTTCAGGTGGATCAGCGTCAGGATGCTCAACAATACCAGGCAGATGAAAGCAAAGAGCCCGATGCCGGGCTGCAAGAAGGCGTAGTCCTGTACCTTTATTGACGCAACGCCCACGCCCACCAGATAAATATCCAGCATCACCCACTCTTTGAGCTTATCCAGCATCAGCAGCACCGGGCGAAGGTTCATGCCGAGAATATTGCCAAACCAAAGATAGGCAATGGCGGCGACCAGCACCAGCGGCGCGCCAACGGTGCAGAACAGCACCATGGCAGCGGTGATGGGATCGCCCTGACGGGTCATCTGCCAGATACCCTGCAGCACGTTGGCGTCAATACGTACCCCAAGCAGGTAGAGTTTTAGCAGCGGTTCGCTCCAGGCGAAGGGCATCAGCAGCAGCATGGTGACGGCCATGGCGGCGAGGCGGGTTAGCGACCAGTCGCGACCATCACGAATTTTGGCGTCGCAGCGGGGACAAAAGGCACTTTGGTGCGATTTCATCTTCGGCAACATAAAAAGCGTATCGCACTGGGGGCAACGCTGATAATGTGCACGTGGCAAAGCTTCGCTTACCGTATGGACAGTTATCTTTCTTGTCGGCGTAATTTTGGTTGTTTTTAAGGCCATCAGCTGCGCACAAATAAGTATTGTTGAAAGTTATAATAACTCATGAACGGATTCATCTTGAGCATGAGCGCATTTAATGCTTATTTTAATAGGCTATGCGGTAAATTTGTAAGACAACTAAGTGATTGAATAATGAACAAAACAGAATTCTACGCGGATCTGAACCGCGATTTTAAGGCATTGATGGCGGGTGAGACCAGCTTCTTAGCCACTCTGGCAAATACTAGCGCATTGCTGTTTGAACGTCTCTCTGACGTGAACTGGGCCGGCTTTTACCTCCTGGAAGGTGAAACGCTGGTGCTTGGCCCGTTCCAGGGCAAACTGGCCTGCGTACGTATTCCTGTAGGGCGCGGCGTATGCGGCACGGCGGTAGCCGAGAATCAGGTCCAGCGTGTGGAAGACGTTCATGCGTTTGACGGTCACATTGCCTGTGATGCCGCCAGTAACTCTGAAATCGTTCTGCCGCTGGTGGTCAAAAATCAGATTATTGGCGTTCTGGATATCGACAGCACGGTCTTCAGTCGCTTTACAACCGAGGACGAACAGGGGCTGCGCGAGCTGGTGGCTAATCTGGAAAACGTACTCGCTGCAACCGATTATCAAAAATTCTTTGCGAGCGTCGCAGGATAATCAACGGATAACGTAGCATTTACTGATAGCGTCATTATAATGACGCCTGTTCATGCCTGCGCTTGTTGGCAACGTCCGTTGTAATCAGGAAATTTCATGGAAAATCAACCTAAGTTGAATAGCAGTAAAGAAGTTATCGCATTTCTGGCCGAGCGTTTCCCGCAGTGCTTCAGCGCGGAAGGTGAAGCTCGTCCCCTGAAAGTCGGTATTTTTCAGGATCTGGTGGCGCGTGTTGAAGGGGAAATGAACCTCAGCAAAACTCAGCTGCGTTCCGCCTTACGTCTTTATACTTCGAGCTGGCGTTACCTGTACGGTATCAAAGCTGGCGCGACCCGCGTGGATCTCGACGGTAACCCTTGTGGTGAGCTGGACGAGCAGCACGTTGAGCACGCGCGCAAGCAGCTTGAAGAAGCCAAAGCACGCGTTCAGGCACAACGTGCAGAACAGCAGGCGAAAAAACGCGAAGCCGCAGCGGCAAACGGCCAGGAAGAAGCGCCTCGTCGTGAGCGTAAACCGCGCCCTGCGCCGCGCCGTCACGATAATAACGATCGCAAACCGCGTGCAGACAAACCAGCAGCAAAAGCCCCGCGTGCCCCTCGTGAAGAACCGCGCCATACGCCGGTTTCTGACATTAACGCCCTGAGCGTAGGTCAGGCGCTGAAGGTAAAAGCGGGTAACAATGCTATGGACGCCACCGTACTGGAAATCACCAAAGATGGCGTTCGTGTACAGCTGACTTCTGGTATGTCAATGATTGTACGCGCAGAACACTTGTTGTTCTGAAACGGAGGCCAAGCCTGGCATGAACACTTTTTTTAAGCTCACCGCGCTGGCGGGCCTGTTTGCTATAACAGGTCACGCTTTTGCAGTGGACGATATCACGCGTGTTGATCAAATTCCGGTACTTAAGGAAGAGACGCAGCACGCGACGGTGAGCGAGCGCGTGACCTCACGTTTTACCCGCTCGCACTATCGTCAGTTCGATCTCGATCAGGCCTTTTCGGCCAAAATCTTTGACCGCTATCTGAACTTGCTGGATTACAGCCATAACGTTTTGCTCGCCAGCGATGTCGAGCAGTTCGCTAAGCGCAAATCCGAGGTGGGTGACGAGTTGCGTTCAGGCAAGCTGGATCTGTTCTACGATCTCTACAACCTGTCGCAAAAGCGCCGTTTCGAACGCTATCAGTACGCGTTGAAAGTGCTGGAACGTCCGATGGACTTCACCGGCACTGACACCTTTAATCTGGATCGCAGTAAAGCACCCTGGCCGAAAGATGAAGCCGAGTTGAATGCGCTGTGGGACGGTAAAGTTAAATACGACGAACTGAGCCTGAAGCTGACCGGCAAAGACGAAAAAGAGATCCGTGACACGCTGACGCGTCGTTACAAATTCGCCATTCGTCGTCTGGCCCAGACCAACAGTGAGGATGTCTTCTCGCTGGCCATGACCGCCTTTGCTCACGAAATCGATCCGCACACCAACTATCTCTCTCCGCGCAACACCGAACAGTTCAATACCGAGATGAGTCTGTCTCTGGAAGGTATCGGCGCGGTGCTGCAGATGGACGATGATTATACGGTGATCAATTCGATGGTCGCGGGTGGCCCGGCATCCAAAAGTAAAGCGATTAGCGTAGGCGATCGCATTGTGGGTGTAGGACAAACCGGCCAGAACATGGTCGATGTGATCGGCTGGCGTCTTGATGACGTGGTTGCGCTGATCAAAGGTCCGAAAGGCAGCAAGGTTCGTCTGGAAGTTCTCCCTGCAGGAAAAGGCACCAAAACCCGTATCGTTACCCTGACCCGCGAGCGTATCCGTCTTGAAGACCGCGCGGTGAAAATGTCGGTGAAAACCGTGGGTAAAGAGAAGGTCGGTGTTCTGGATATTCCTGGCTTCTACGTTGGGCTGACTGACGATGTGAAAGTTCAGCTGCAGAAGCTTGAAAAGCAGAACGTCAGCAGCATTATCATCGACCTGCGCAGTAACGGCGGCGGTGCGCTGACGGAAGCGGTTTCACTCTCTGGTCTGTTCATTCCATCGGGTCCTGTGGTTCAGGTGCGCGATAACAACGGTAAAGTGCGTGAAGATGCGGACAACGACGGTGTGGTCTACTACAAAGGCCCGCTGGTGGTCCTGGTTGACCGCTTCAGTGCTTCCGCGTCTGAAATCTTTGCCGCTGCAATGCAGGACTATGGCCGCGCGCTGATCGTCGGTGAGCCTACCTTCGGGAAAGGCACCGTTCAGCAGTATCGTTCTCTGAATCGTATCTACGATCAAATGCTGCGTCCGGAATGGCCTGCACTGGGCTCGGTTCAGTACACCATTCAGAAATTCTACCGCGTGAACGGCGGCAGTACGCAGCGTAAGGGCGTAACGCCGGACATCATGATGCCGACAGGCACGGAAGAGACGGAAACCGGCGAGAAGTTTGAAGATAACGCGTTGCCGTGGGACAGCATCAATGCCGCGACCTACGTGAAAGCGGGTGATATGACGCAATTTGGCCCTGAACTGCTGAAAGCGCATAACGACCGCATCGCGAAAGATCCGGAGTTCCAGTACATCATGAAGGACATTGCACGGTTCAATGCCCTGAAAGATAAGCGGAATATCGTTTCTCTGAACTACGCGCAGCGTGAGAAAGAGAACAACGAAGACGATGCAACCCGCCTGGCGCGTATCAACGATCGCTTCAAGCGTGAAGGTAAGCCTCTGCTCAAGAAACTGGACGATCTGCCAAAAGATTACCAGGAGCCGGATCCGTATCTGGACGAGACGGTGCATATCGCTCTCGACCTGGCGAATCAGGAAAAAGAGAAACCTGCCGTACAGCCCGCTCCGGCAAAATAATCTCCCAACAGGCACAAGAAATTGTGCCTGTTTCTTTTTGTTCTTCATCCTTCCGTCAGCCAGATTTCCAATTGTGTAAAGTTGTGTCTTTCTGGTGACTTACGCCCGCCGGATGCTTGAAAATAGCCGCAATACCCATACGATGTGGGTAATCGCATAGTGCGTTTTGTTAAACTGAGGTAAAAAGAAAATTATGATGCGAATCGCGCTCTTCCTGCTCACCAACCTGGCGGTCATGGTGGTTTTCGGGCTCGTGCTAAGCCTGACAGGAATTCAGTCGAGCAGCGTTCAGGGTCTGTTGATTATGGCGCTGCTGTTTGGTTTTGGTGGCTCGTTCATCTCCCTGCTGATGTCGAAGTGGATGGCACTGAAATCGGTGGGTGGTGAGGTTATTGAACAGCCGCGTAACGATATGGAACAGTGGCTGATGAATACGGTGGCTCAGCAATCCCGTCAGGCCGGGATCGCCATGCCGCAGGTGGCGATTTATCATGCCCCGGACATCAACGCTTTCGCCACGGGCGCTCGTCGCGATGCGTCACTGGTTGCCGTCAGCACCGGATTGCTGCAGAACATGAGCCGTGACGAAGCCGAAGCGGTTATTGCCCACGAAATCAGCCACATCGCCAACGGTGACATGGTGACCATGACCCTGATTCAGGGCGTGGTGAACACCTTCGTAATCTTCATCTCCCGTATTCTGGCGCAGATTGCGGCAGGCTTTATGGGCGGCAACCGTGACGAAGGTGAAGAGAGCAACGGCAATCCACTGATCTACTTCGCCGTTTCGATGGTTCTGGAACTGGTCTTCGGTATTCTGGCCAGCATCATCACCATGTGGTTCTCCCGCCACCGTGAATTCCATGCGGATGCCGGCTCGGCGAAACTGGTCGGTCGTGAGAAGATGATTGCCGCGCTGCAGCGTCTGAAAACCAGCTACGAGCCGCAGGAAGCGAACAGCATGATGGCCTTCTGCATTAACGGTAAGTCCAAATCGCTGAGCGAGCTGTTTATGTCTCACCCGCCGCTGGATAAACGTATCGAAGCGCTGCGCAGTGGGGAATACCTGAAGTAACGCAAAGAACCCTAATAAGCCGGGCAGGAGAAAACTCCGCCCGGCTTTTTTTATGCCTGAACCCTGGGTTGGGTTACGCGCAGGCCACTGACAACCGCCGCGAGAGAGGCAAGGGCACCTGCGGTGAGAAGCGCAACATGGTTGCCGTTTTGCCCGGCGAGGTTAAACATCAGGGCGACCAGCGCCGCACCGCTGCTTTGCCCCAGAAGACGCGCGGTACCCAGCATGCCGCTGGCACCTCCGCTGCGATGACGCGGCGCGGAGGTGATAATGGTGTGATTGTTAGGCGACTGGAACAGGCCAAACCCTGCGCCGCACAGGATCATGCGCCAGATGATGTCCAGATCGGTTGGCGATGACGGCAGCAGAGCCAGCGCGAAAAGGCCTGTCGCCATCACAGCCAGCCCCAGTGCTCCCAATAAACCGGCATGGACGCGTTCAATCAGGTAACCTGCCAGCGGCGCCATCACCATGGTCGCCAGCGGCCAGGGGGTTAACAGCAGGCCGGTCTCTACTTCTGAACGTCCCAGCACGCTCTGCAGAAAGAAGGGCAGAGAAACCAGTGCCAGCATCTGGGCGCAGAACGAGCAGACTGATGTGCAAATGGAGAGGGAAAAGAGGGGAATACGCAGCAGATCGACCGGTAGTAGGGGCACAGGGAGGGTGAGCTGGCGGCGAACAAAGAAGAAGCCGATCGCCAGCAGGGCGATGAGCTCCGCGCCGGTAAGCATCAGAGACTGCCCCTGTGCAAAGCCGCTCAGGGCCGTAATCAGCAGGCCAAAGGTCAGGGCATTCATCACCGCGCTCGCCACGTCGAAGCGCGGCATGGTGCTTTTAGGCCCGTTAGCGGGAAGAAAGCGCAGGGCAAAGAAGATGGCGACGATACCCAGCGGCACGTTAATGGCGAACAGCCATTGCCATGACGCAACGGAAAGGATCGCCGCCGCAATGGTAGGCCCGGCGGCGGAAGAGACGGCGACAATAAACGAGTTGATCCCCATGCCTCGCCCCAGATGACGCTGCGGATAAATTAAGCGGATCAACGCCGTGTTTACGCTCATGAGCGCCGCGCCGCCAAACCCCTGCGCAATGCGGGCAAGCGTCAGGGTATGCAGTGAATCTGAAAGGGCGCATAGCAAGGACGTGAAGGTGAAAACCACCAGACCGCACTGATACACCCGGCGGTAACCGAACATATCGCCCAGGAAAGAGAACGAGAGCAGGGAAACCACAATCGCAATCTGATAGGCGTTAACAATCCATATCGAACTGGCGGGAGAGGCGTGCAGGTCGCTGGCGATGGTTGGCAGGGCGACGTTTGCGATTGCGCCGTCAAGGACGGCCATTGAGATACCGATAATGATGGTCGCTATAGCACCATACCGCTGGGGTAAAGGCAGGCCATCGGAAAGGGTCTTTTCCATTAGGATTAAAAAAGCTCAGCGTGAAATTATTCTCAGGGTAACTATTTTAGCATTGTTACAGCCGCGATATGTCGCAGATTTGTAACGAAGTAAACGCGGATTGATTGCAGGTGACATGACGGGAACTTATAATAAAAACCGGTTCTGATTTTTATAAAACACTCTCTATGAGGTGGTAAATGGCTATTGCGGATTTGGATAAACAGCCAGATTCTGTTTCTTCCGTGCTGAAGGTGTTTGGCATCTTACAGGCGCTGGGAGAAGAGCGTGAAATAGGTATTACAGAGTTGTCGCAGCGCGTGATGATGTCAAAAAGCACCGTATATCGCTTTTTGCAAACCATGAAGTCGCTGGGCTACGTGGCCCAGGAAGGCGAATCTGAAAAATACTCTCTGACGCTGAAGCTGTTTGAGCTGGGTGCCCGTGCGCTACAAAATGTTGACCTGATCCGCAGCGCCGATATTCAGATGCGTGAAATCTCTCGCCTGACCAAAGAGACCATCCATCTCGGCGCGCTGGATGAAGACAGCATTGTTTACATCCATAAAATCGACTCCATGTACAATCTGCGCATGTATTCGCGCATTGGTCGTCGCAACCCGCTCTACAGTACCGCCATTGGTAAGGTTCTGCTGGCGTGGCGCGATCGTGAGGAGGTGAAGCAGATCCTCGAAGGCGTGGAATACAAGCAAAGTACCTCACGAACCATTACCAGCACGGACGCGCTGTTAACGGTGCTCGATCGCGTACGCGAGCAGGGGTATGGCGAAGATAACGAGGAGCAGGAAGAAGGGCTGCGCTGCATCGGCGTTCCGGTGTTTGACCGCTTTGGCGTGGTGATCGCGGGCTTAAGTATCTCCTTCCCAACCTTACGCTTCTCCGAAGAGCGTCTGCATGAGTATGTGGCTATTCTGCACACTGCCGCACGTAAGATTTCTGAACAGATGGGATATCACGACTACCCGTTCTAATCTCTGCTTGCATAAAAAACGCCGCAACAGATGCGGCGTTTTTTGTCAGTCATTTTCCCGGCTGTTTAGCCATTATCAATCACGACAGATGTTTTACGCAGTACGGGACAATTCGTTAAACCAATGAACCCGCTGTCAGAATGCAGATACTGCGCAGTGCTCAGCCCTTGTGCTGTTACATACTTACACTGAATGCCTAAGCCGGCAGCGTTTTCGGTGCTTCCCACAAGCACGCCGTAACCCGTTAGCAGAAGGCCAATCCAGACAATGGCCAGTGCAACAATTGTTCGAATGATTAACCGCATCATTTCCTCTTTTATCGTTGTTATCATAGTGCTAGCGTAAACGGTTTACGCGACGAAACAAGTGCAGAAATCTGAAAAAAGCGCGATGGAGGCACAGTTAGTCCTTGTTTAAGATAAGCGTGATAACCTCGTTACATCAGGTCATTAGACGGAGTGTGGAGTGAAAAAAATACGCTGGGTAATTCTGATTATCGTGCTGATAGCGTGCGTGGTGTTATGGACGCAGACGATCAATGTGATGTGCGATCAGGATGTACAGTTTTTTAGCGGCGTTTGTGCAATCAATAAGTTTATCCCGTGGTAACACGCATTTTTTCTCAAGGTGATTTCCTTCCTTCGCGCCAGTGGTAAAATAGACGTTTTTATTGAGGTGGTGAAATGGGTGAGTTACTGAATTCAGGGATGCTGAATATGGCATCCCTGATGATTTCTTTGGTTGTTCTGCTGGTGGGGCTGGTCATTTGGTTTTTCGTGAACCGCGCCAGTTCCCGTACTAACGAGCAAATCGAACTGCTGGAAGCGCTGCTCGATCAGCAAAAACGTCAGAATGCGCTGCTGCGCCGTCTGTGTGAAGCTAACGAACCGGAAGAGAAAGACGCACCGAAAGACGCGGTTGCTGAAGATAACAAAGACGAAGACGACTTTATCCGCCTGGTGGCTGAGCGTTAATCTTTTTGCTGGGAGGTGGCTGTGGTCTGGAAAAATCCCTGGTATGACCCCTCCCTGAAACATCACACCCCGAACGGTTTTCGTAATACCGATCCTGTCGGACATCAGCCCGGCGATCTTGACCGCTGGCGTAAAGCGCGTAAAGAGGCCGGTTTACCGAAGCCGCCCGCGCTGGGTTATGAAGACTTTATCCACCAGTGGTGGCAACCGGTTGAGCTTACGCATCCTCATGAAGATGGGGTGTGGTGGCTCGGACACGCGAGCGTGTTGCTGCAGCTGGACGGCAATATCATTCTTACCGATCCGGTGTTTTCACGGCGCGCATCTCCGCTCCCTTTCCTGGGACCCCAGCGCAAAACGCCTCCCGCGCTGTCGGTCGATCAACTTCATCAGCTTGATGCGGTCGTCATCTCCCATAATCATTACGATCATCTTGATGACGCGACCATTCGCCGTATCCTCAAACGCTTCCCCGACGTCAGTTTTTTTGTTCCGCTGGGGCTTGCCGACTGGTTTCGCCGCCGGGGGGCAAAACGCGTGGTTGAGCTCGACTGGTGGCAGAGTTTCACCTGGCAGGGGATGACGCTAACCGCCGTACCGGCACAGCACTGGAGTATGCGCACGCCATGGAACCGCAATCGCTCACTATGGTGCGGCTGGGTTATGGAAGGGCGACATCATCGTTTCTGGTTCAGCGGCGATACGGGGTATTCGCCCGAGCTGCTGTTGATACCTGAACGCCTGGGCCATATTGATGCCGCTGCGTTACCGATAGGTGCCTATGCCCCACGATGGTTCATGGCTGTCCATCATATGGATCCGCAATCCGCTGTGGCATTATGGCAGCAGTTGGGTTGTCCGCTGGCGTTTCCCATTCACTGGGGCGTGTTTGAACTGGCAGATGAAGCTCTTGATGAACCTGTGCGGGAGTTAACTGACGCGCTAGATAATTTAGCACCAGTTAATCATTCTTTCAGGATACTGAAAATTGGCGAATATTTATCCTTATAAACGAAGCGATTAATTGTTGCATATATTCTGTATGTAAACGTGCGCAGAAATGTTTTATTTATATCGAAACGTTTTGCTTGCCTTCTTTTGATGCAGGTTCATAAAAATTTCATTATTTTGGTGCATAACACTGTTTATTAGCTGGTGCATTTTAATACAGTTGAGCGTGGGTTATTAACGGTGTTTTTTCTCTGAAACAATTTGGTCGCGTTACAATGATTTAAGCATAAGTTTTCACAAATTGTTCTAACTCAATCAAGACGTAAGATTTCTTTTCCCGGTTGCTGGACGCTTCGTTATGATTGAGCTATGTTAAAAAAGTCTTAGATTACAGCGGTTGTGAAAGCAACGCCGGGTCTTTGTTACGCAGCAGAGCTGTCTGTACGTGATGCGCATAATTGTGCAAAACCTGACAGGCACTGTTCGAATTTGTGCGGCGGATCGAGACATGTTTAAAAATGGCTTGCCATATTAAACATAGTGTGTGATAACACGTTTTGGGTCAAACGAGGTACAGTTCTGTTTATGTGTGGCATTTTCAGTAAAGAAGTCCTGAGTAAACACGTTGTCGTTGAATACCGCTTCTCTGCCGAACCTTATATTAGTGCCTCATGCAGTAATGTCTCAGTTTTATCTCAGTTAATGCCTGCGGGCTAAGAAAACACTCTAAGGAATTTTGCAAAATGGCAAAGATTAAAGGTCAAGTTAAGTGGTTCAACGAGTCTAAAGGTTTTGGTTTCATTACTCCTGCTGACGGCAGCAAAGACGTGTTCGTACACTTCTCTGCAATCCAGGGTAACGGCTTCAAAACTCTGGCTGAAGGCCAGAACGTTGAGTTCGAAATTCAGGACGGCCAGAAAGGCCCAGCTGCAGTTAACGTAACTGCTATCTGATCGAACCGCTGCTGACTGAAGCGCTTAGCACTTCAATCTCAGACATAAAGCCTCGCATAACGCGGGGCTTTTTTATGTCCCTTATCTTTCAAAATATTACCATTGGCGGTCTCGTTAGTAACTTGTTGCAAAGCTGCGAGGTTAGTAGCACTGTTTTGCCACCCTAAACCCATCTTTTCCCGTTAAATCAGGGCGTTGTTTAACAGCCCTGGGGTTCAGGTGAAGAAGACATTGATAACGGCAACTGGGAATTTCACGCCGGCGCGTTTTGTGCTGCTCTGTTTAGCTATTTTTTGTAGTCTGGCTTTTTTGCTGGGCCGCGTTGCCTGGCTGCAAATCATCAAGCCTGACAATCTGGTAAAGCAGGAAGATATGCGCTCCCTTCGGCAGCTGGCGATTGATGCGCCGCGCGGCATGATAATGGATCGCGAAGGTCGCCCCCTGGCGGTGAGCGTGCCTGTCCGGGCCGTGTGGGCCGATCCTAAAACGGTGCTGGCAAAAGGGGGCGTTGGCGTTGACGAACGCTGGCAGGCGTTGGCAAATGCGCTACATCTCTCCCTGGACGCTCTCTCGGCGCGAATCAACGCCAACCCGCAGGGCCGTTTTATTTATCTTGCCCGTCAGGTCGATCCTGCACAGGCAAAGTGGATCGATAAGCTCAATCTGCCAGGCATCAATTTACGCGATGAATCCCGCCGTTTTTATCCTGCCGGCCATGTGGCAGCGAACCTGATTGGCTTCACCAATATTGACGGGCAGGGTATTGAAGGCGTGGAAAAAAGCTTTAACGCGCAGCTGACCGGCAAGGCGGGTGTGCGACAGGTAAGGGAAGACCGCTACGGACGCGTGGTTGAAAACCTGACGGAAGTGGCGCCCGCACCGGCGCATAACATACAGTTAAGTATCGACGAGCGTCTGCAAACCATCACCGAAGATGCGCTCGATAATGCCGTGGCCTGGAACAAGGCGGAGTCTGGGGCATCGGTGCTAATTAATATCCCAACCGGGGAAATCCTCGCCATGGCGAGCTATCCGGATTTCAACCCCAATAACCGGGAAGGCGCGACGATAAACGATTTTCGCAACCGTGCGATCAGCGATACGTTTGAACCCGGTTCCACGGTCAAGCCGCTGGTGCTGATGACGGCCCTGCAGCAGGGACTGGTCCAGCCGGACAGCGTGATTGACACGCACCCGTATACCCTTGACGGGCATCGTATCCGCGATGTGGGCTACTATCCTGAACTGACAATGACCGGGATCCTGCAAAAATCGAGCGACACCGGCGTGTCCCGACTGTCCCTGGCAATGCCTGTCCAGCATCTTATTGATACCTATCGAAACTTTGGTTTTGGCACGAATACGGGGCTTGGTTTAACGGGGGAGAGCGCGGGACTGCTGCCCCAGCGTAAATACTGGAGCCAGCTCGACCGCGCGACCTTTGCCTTCGGCTACGGGCTGATGGTGACGCCGCTCCAGCTGGCGCACGTCTACGCGACGATTGGCGGCTTCGGGCTTGAGCGGCCTCTCTCAATTACGCGTATCGATCCACCCGTTATCGGGCACCGCGTTATGCCGGAAGAGATTGCGCACGAGGTGGAGCACATGATGGAGAGCGTTGCGCTGCCCGGAGGCGGGGGCGTTAAGGCCGCCGTTCGTGATTACCGGGTGGCGGTGAAAACCGGTACGGCGAAGAAAATTGACGACAGCGGGAAGTACGTCGATAAATACGTCGCCTATACGGCCGGCGTTGCGCCTGCCAGCGATCCGCGCTTTGCCCTGGTGGTGGTCATTAACGATCCGCAAAATGGCGCCTACTACGGCGGTGCCGTTTCCGCGCCTGTCTTCAGCGAGATTATGGGCAACGTGCTGCGTCTGGAGAATGTGAAACCTGACGGGTTACCGGCGGGTTCCGATCACCTTATCGTTATGCGTTAACCGGGCGTTTATAACCAGGGCGAATAGCGGTACACTTCGCCCTTTGATTATGCCCCGGAGTCACCATGTCCTTCAGCTGTCCCCTTTGCCACGCCCCCCTGACGCACTCAGATAAAAGTTATACCTGTCCGCAGGGGCATCAGTTTGATATGGCAAAAGAAGGCTACGTGAATCTTCTGCCGGTGCAGCATAAGCGCTCCCGCGATCCAGGAGACAGTGCAGAGATGATGCAGGCGCGTCGCGCGTTTCTGGATGCCGCGCACTATCTGCCGCTGCGGGAGACCGTCGCGCAGATGCTCAATGACATTCTGCCGGATTCTGCCACCGGCATGCTCGATATCGGCTGCGGGGAAGGGTACTACACCGCCCGGTTTGCCGAGATTGCCCGTGAGAAGGGCGCGCTGACATTCGGTCTGGACGTGTCGAAAGTGGCCATTCGCGCGGCGGCAAAGCGTTACGCGGACGTGACGTTCTGCGTGGCATCCAGCCACCGGCTGCCGTTTGACGATGCCAGCATGGACGCAGTTATCCGCATTTACGCGCCCTGCAAGGCGGAAGAGCTGGCTCGCGTGGTGAAGCCGGGCGGATGGGTGGTCACCGTAACGCCGGGCCCGCGTCATCTGATGGAGCTGAAAGGGCTGATCTACGACGAAGTGCGTCTCCATGCCCCTCATTCTGAACAGCTGGCCGGTTTTAGCCTGAAGCAGGAGCAAAGCGTGGCGTATGAAATGACGCTGAAAGGGGAAGAGGCCACCGCGTTGCTGCAGATGACGCCGTTCGCGTGGCGGGCAAAACCGGAAGTATGGGAAGCGTTAGCTGCACACTCAACATTTAACTGCCAGACGGATTTCAGTATCCACGTCTGGCAGCGCGAAGATTAACCGGTGAAGTGTGCCCAGAGGATCTGGGCACCAATGCCAATCAGCACAATTCCCCCCAGGATCTCGGCGCGTTTACCCAGCAGCGGGCCGATAAACCGTCCAACCATCATGCCCAGCGTCGACATAATCAGCGTTGCGCAGCCGATGGCCAGCGCGGTGGCGATAATATTGACCTGCAGGAATGCCAGACCGACACCGACGGCCATCGCATCAAGGCTTGTGGCAATCGCCGTGGTGACCAACAGCCAGAACCCGTGGCGGTGCTGCGGCTCCTCGTCTTCTTCATCACCACCGCGAAAACCTTCTATTACCATTCGACCACCGAGAAAGACCAGCAGGACGAACGCAATCCAGTGGTTCCATTCAAGCACGAACTGGCTGGCGAGCATGCCAAGACCCCAGCCGATAAGCGGCGTCAGCGTTTCGATAGCACCGAAAATGAGACCGGTACGCAGGGCTTCTGAGAATTTTGGTTTATGGAGCGTGGCGCCTTTTCCGATAGAAGCAGCAAATGCGTCCATGGACATGCCAAAAGCGAGGAGGATCGTAGCGGAGATATTCATAACAGCGTCCAGACCGGGGATATCCATATGACACATCACTGCCCCCAGTAAACAGCAGTTGATGTATCTATGGTCTCGCCTGATCGCGCCGCACATAAGATGTGCTGTCAGCGATCCGTACGCGCCACGTTTTTCAACGAGTATGTTGACACGTACATTTCCTGCGAGCAGGAAATCGGCTACTCCCCAACGACGGGCGCAACCTTAACATATTTTGAGAATATAAAACAACAATGAAGAAGCATTATTTAAAATGCTTATTGATAACGATTTTCATTTGTCTTTAAGCGTGAAGATATCGTTAACAAATAGAGATCAAATTAACGAAGGGGATATAGCTTTGGCTATATTTCTTGCGCACGATAAACGCAATATATAGCCATTGCTATATATCTAACTCATTGAGTTTTAACGAGTAACTTGTATATTTTTTCCAGGTCGTCAATATTCTTCACCCGAACAAGCAGGCGGCGTTGTTCTAATTGCATCACCAGAACACCGTCTTCGGATAAATTCATCTCTTTAATACGGTTATATTCTATCCATACATTGGCGAAGAAAAAACCGCGGGATTTAAAAATGATTTTCGGCGTGCGGATCCAGAACAGATAAACAGCCATTAATGCCAGCGCACATAATAACCATGTGGTTAATATTGCACCATGTCCGGTGACGTTATTGTAAATAAGAATAGCGATGAGGCCCGCGAAGATAAACGCATCCACGCGCCCGCGTCGCAGAAGGGGAAGGGAGAGCAGCGTCTCGCCGTGACGGCGGGGCATGATGAACTCGTCATAGATCGCGTAAGCCAGAAGGGCAGCAATAAATAAAACCAGTACGATGTCCGTGACAGTCATTCATCCTCCAGATAAAAAAACCGGGGGCAAGCCCCCGGCCTATAGCATTGAAACTTACAGACCCAGCAGGCCGACCGCGTAGCCCGCGATACCGATGACGAAGAAGCCAACGATAATCCACAGCGGGTTCACTTTCTTACGCAGCAGCCACATGCAGGCGAAGGTCAACAGCAGCGGTACCAGGCCAGGCATCAGCTGGTCCAGAATCGTCTGCACGGTGGTGACGCGCGTCTGACCATCCTGCCCGGTGATGGTCGATACCACCAGAGGGATGTTCACGTGCGTCCACTTGTTAACCAGCGCCCCCATGACAAACAGGCCGAGGATTGACGCCCCCTCAGTCAGTTTCTGCAGGAAGCCGCCGCCCATGTCCTTAACGATATCCACCCCTTTACGGTAGCCGTAGGCCACACCGTAATAGCGGGTCAGCAAACGCACGGCGTTGAACAGGATGAAGAACAGCAGCGGGCCAAGCAGGCTGCCGCTCATCGCGATACCGGCACCCAGCGCCGCGAAGACCGGACGCACGGTCCCCCAGAAGATAGGGTCACCGACACCGGCCAGCGGGCCCATCAGACCGACTTTGATACCGTTGATAGCACCATCGTCAATCTCTGCGCCGTTCGCACGCTGTTCTTCCATCGCCAGCGTTACGCCCAGTACGGGGGCCGCAACGTAAGGATGGGTGTTAAAGAATTCCAGGTGACGCTTGATCGCCTGACGGCGCGCCTCGTTGTTTTCCGGGTACAGGCGTTTGATCGCCGGTACCATGGAGAAGCAGAAGCCCAGCGCCTGCATACGTTCGAAGTTCCATGAACCCTGAAACAGGTTAGAACGGATGAACACGCCACGAATATCACCCGGAGTGAGTTTTTTCTCGGTGGTAGTTTTTGTCATATCAACCATTTCGCTCACCTGTTAGTCCAGTTCGTTATCGAGATCGTTGTTACCAGCAGCCTGCGCTGGGGCACCCGCGACGCGGTTGTATTTCGGGCTGAGCTGGATGTAAAGAATCGCCATCACCGCACCAATCACGCCCAGAGCAACCAGGTTGAAGTTGGTGAAGGCAGCGGTCACGAAGCCGAGGTAGAAGAACGGCATCAGGTAGCCTGCGCGCATCATGTTGATGACCATCGCATAACCGACAACCACGATCATACCGCCCGCGATGTTCAGACCGCCGGTGACCACTTCTGGAATGGCGTTCAGCATGCTCTGGACTTCACTGGTACCGACGGAGATCGCCACGATAACCGCCGGGATCGCGATACGCATCGCCTGCAGGAACAGGGATGAAACGTGGATCCATGACAGCGCCGTGAGGTTGCCATTTTCGGCCGCCTTATCCGCCGCGTGCTGGAAGGCCACGGTGATAGTACGAACGATGATGGTCAGAACCTGGCCTGCTGCTGCCAGCGGTATCGCCAGGGCGATACCGGCACCAATACTCTGGTGACCGGCAATAACCAGAACGGTCGAAATGATAGAGGCCAGCGCGGCATCGGGCGCAACCGCCGCGCCGATGTTCATCCAGCCCAGGGCGATCATTTCCAGGGTACCACCGATGATGATACCGGTTTTCATGTCCCCCAGAACGGCCCCAATCAGCGTACAGGCCACCAGAGGGCGGTGGAACTGAAATTCATCAAGTACGGATTCCATACCCGCAATACATGCGACGACGAACACCAGCACAATCTGAAGAGTGGTAATCTCCATTGCACTTCTCCTATTACATAAGCTTTATGTGATAACCGGCGCGGGCTTATTTCCCAACTTTGCCGATCAAATCCATCATTTTCAGTTTTTGATCCGTGGAAACCTTACGGGCTTCCAGTTCAATACCGCGTGCATTCAGCTTGTTGAATGCCTCGATATCTTTCGCATCGACTGAAATGGCGTTGTTGACCTGCGTTTTGCCCTGACGGAATGCCATACCACCAATGTTCACGGAGGTGATTTTCACGCCGCCTTCAACAATGCGCTCAACGTCTGTCGGGTTAGTGAACAGGAGCATCACGCGTTCACCCGCGTATTTCGGGTTGTTGTACACGCGGATCATCTTGGCGACATCCACGACGTGCGCGGTAACGCCAGGAGGAGCTACCTGAGTCAGAAGGGTTTTACGTACGGTATCGGCGGCCACTTCGTCGCTGACCACGATAATGCGTCGAACGTTGGTCTCTTTGGTCCAGCGCGTGGCAACCTGGCCGTGGATTAAGCGGTCATCAATACGGGCAAGGCCGATAACCATGTAATCGTTCGGGCCCATCGGTTTTGCCGGTGCTGCCGCTTTTGGTGCCGCTGCAGGCGCAGGGGCAGGTTTTTCAACCGGCTGCGCTTTCAGGGCTTTTACCCCTTCGCGACCGGTTTCAACAGCCAGTGCCACCAGCTCATCAAACGCAGGATTGTCGTCGCGCGCCATGAAGGTTTCCACCAGCATGGGAATATTCACCCCGGCGACAACTTCATAGTGCTCTTTATCGACGACAATGCGGCTGGCGGCATTGAACGGGCTGCCGCCCCATGTATCAACGAGAAACAGCACGCCTTTGCTGGTATCCAGCTTCGCGAGTTGAGCGTTGTACTTCTCTATCAGCGTCTCGGCGTTTTCACCGGGAACGAAATCGATCCAGCCGACGTTTTCCTGCTCGCCCAACAGCATCTCTGCCGTTTTGAGTAGCTGCTCAGCAGCCCAACCATGTGTGCCTATGACAATAGCAATGGTCACTTGCTACCTCCTTTTATTATCATTAATACGCCTGCCAGGCAGTCGTACTGAGAATCGTATTGGCGAACCGAATCGATTCAGATAAGGGTTAGAGTTCAAAAAACTAAGACTTCCGCGAATTATTTTAGATAGTGAAAAAATAATTTATGTGATGAAGATCCGTAATTTAGCCACGCGTTACAGATTTATCTGTAGAGTAAAGCCGCTGTGTTACAGAACTTTGCAAAGGAACGTAAATCTTTGCTAAAAACACATTGTCTCTGATATGTTTAGCCTCCGTTTAATAGTTCAGGAGTATAGGGCTACAGCCCACTATATGGACCGTCACCGACGTCAGTCATCTGCCAGGCCATTTCGCGCCTTATTCACCGGCGATCCTCGCCACGTATCGACTCTGTTTACCTCTGTTTTGCCCGCGTTGAGTGGGGCACCGTTTCGTCATTCCTTTAGCAGGAGCTTGTCATGGAATTCTTAATGGACCCGTCAATCTGGGTGGGATTGCTCACGCTGGTGGTGCTGGAGATTGTTCTCGGCATTGATAACCTGGTGTTTATCGCCATCCTTGCGGACAAACTGCCGCCAAAACAGCGTGATAAAGCGCGCCTGATTGGTCTCTCGCTGGCGCTGGTCATGCGGCTGGGGCTGCTCTCCGTCATCTCGTGGATGGTCACGCTGACCAAACCGCTGTTCTCCGTCATGGATTACACCTTCTCCGGGCGTGATTTAATCATGCTGATCGGGGGGATATTCCTGCTTTTCAAAGCGACGACAGAGCTACATGAGCGGCTGGAAAACCGTCAGCACGATGATGGGCACGGTAAAGGCTATGCCAGCTTCTGGGTGGTGGTAATGCAGATCGTGGTGCTTGACGCGGTCTTCTCGCTGGATGCGGTGATCACGGCGGTCGGCATGGTGAATCATCTGCCGGTAATGATGGCGGCTGTCGTTATTGCGATGGCGGTAATGCTGCTGGCCTCGAAGCCGCTGACGCGCTTCGTCAACCAGCATCCGACGGTGGTCGTGCTGTGTCTGAGCTTCCTGCTGATGATTGGCCTGAGCCTGGTGGCGGAAGGTTTTGGCTTCCATATTCCAAAAGGCTACCTGTACGCCGCGATTGGCTTCTCGATCCTGATCGAGCTGTTCAACCAGATTGCGCGCCGTAACTTTATTAAGCAGCAGTCGAATCAGCCGCTGCGCGCCCGTACCGCAGATGCCATTCTGCGCTTAATGGGCGGTCGTCGACAGGTGAACGTCCAGTCTGACTCCGAAAACCATAACCCGGTTCCGGTCCCGGAAGGGGCGTTTGTGGAACAAGAGCGCTACATGATCAACGGCGTGCTCTCCCTGGCCTCCCGTTCGCTGCGCGGCATCATGACGCCGCGCGGGGAAATCAGCTGGGTCGATGCTAACCTGAGCGTGGATGAGATTCGCCAGCAGCTGCTCTCTTCACCGCACAGCCTGTTCCCGGTGTGTCGCGGTGAGCTGGATGAAATCATCGGCGTTGTGCGGGCGAAAGAGATGCTGGTGGCACTGGAAGAGGGCGTTAACGTGGAAGCCGTTGCTGCCGCGTCGCCTGCGATTGTCGTGCCGGAAACGCTGGATCCTATCAACCTGCTCGGGGTGCTGCGTCGCGCTCGCGGTAGCTTTGTTATCGTCACCAACGAGTTTGGCGTGGTGCAGGGGTTGGTTACGCCGCTGGACGTGCTGGAAGCGATTGCCGGTGAATTCCCGGATGCCGACGAAACACCAGAGATCGTAGCCGACGGTGAAGGCTGGCTGGTTAAAGGTACTACCGACCTGCACGCGCTCTCGCACACGCTGGGGTTGGAAAACGTGATCAACGATGAAGAAGACATCGCGACCGTTGCCGGTCTGGTGATCGCCGTTAACGGGCAAATCCCGCGCGTCGGAGATGTGATCGAGCTGGGGCCGCTGCACATTACGATCGTTGAAGCCAACGACTATCGCGTTGATATGGTTCGCATTGTTAAAGAACAATCAGCCCACGATGAAGATGAGTAAGCCGGCTTAGCGCAGCGGCATTAAGGGCACGATGTGCCCGTTATGATGCGCTGGCGGGGGAGCGCTTCCCGCCAGCCACTTCGGAAAATCCCGTAGCGGCATGGGCCGCGCATAGAAAAAGCCCTGCAGGACGGGTACGCCATGGCGGCGCAAATAGCGCGCCTGCTCCTCTGTCTCGACCCCCTCAGCAACCAGTTCAATATTCAGCCGCTGACCCAGCGCAATAATCATATCCGTCACCGTCGAGTTCACGGCGTCGGTGCCGATGGCGGTGGTAAACGACTGGTCAATTTTCAGCACGTCCGGGTGCAGCTTTTCAAGCCAGGAGAGGGAGCTGTTCCCGGTACCAAAATCGTCGATGGCCAGCTTCACCCCTTTGCGATGCAGCTCGCGCACGATGCGATAGTCCGCATCCAGCAGCGCATCCCGTTCCGTGAGTTCAATCACTAGCTGTTGGTGCGGGAAGGCGCTGAACCAGAGGCGGTTCAGGTCCTGTATCAATACCGCGTGTCGGAAATGGCTGGCGGCGACGTTGATACCGATGTGAAAACCGGCGTTGGCGGGGAAGTAGCCTATCTGGCGCACCGTTTCGGCGATGACATAGCGGGTCAGGGGGACAATCTGGTTATGTTCTTCTGCCAGAGGGATAAACACCTCCGGGGTGATCCAACCCTGACGCGGATTGTTCCAGCGCAGCAGGATCTCCACGCCGGTGCACGCCTGGGTACGGGCATTCACCAGCGGCTGGCAGAAAAGCTCAAATTCCCGCGCCGCAATGCCCATATCAATCTCCCACGTGAAGCTCATCCTGTTTGCCGTTGCCAGCCAGGCGAGATAGCCCAGCAGCAGGCTGAGCATGAGCCCCAGCGGCAGCTGGGCTGGCAGGCTTTTTAAGGCTAACTCTCCAGGACCCGGCCCGCTGACCGTAATGGTGAAAGGATTTCGAGTTGATGACTGCCGGAAAAGAGAGCCCTCCTCATCAAAGGTCAGGCTGTCGCTGACGCGCTGCCCATAGCGCAAAAAGCGATCGCCCACGGTCAGCGCCACGTCATTAATAAGCGGGCGCTGGGGCTCGAGGATCATTTTGGCGATCAGATCGATATTGATGATTTCGATAACGCCAGCTTCACCGTCCTGAGAGACGGGATACCACTGGACCAATATCGGGCTATCTTTAAGCAGCCACTGATCGGTCGATAAAATCAGCTTCGCCGTGCTGGCGGGGAGTTCTTTCAGGAAGTCGCGAACGGGCACGTTGCGGCTCCCGAAAATACTTGAGCAATACAGGATACCCTCGTTAATCAGGGCGATGGAGCGTACCGTCTGCAAAATGGCGGCCTGCTTTCGCAGCGCCAGGTGCGCCTGCGGACAGGGCTGCCCCACCAGGGGCTGCAGCACGCTGCGGCGGTTCTCTAAAGAAAGCAGGACGTTATCAAGGGCGCGAACGGTGTGGCTGGTAAAATCGAGGATCCGCTGTTGGTTAACATTGCGCTGTGAAATAAAGCGAATGCCTAACGTCAGGATGAGCGTGAGGAGCGCAACCGTGACACAGACGATAACGCGTTTTCGGCGATAGTTTTTAATGATCGTTTGTGCAGTTTGCATGAACGGTCGCCTGATAAGCCACCAGCCACAAAAGCCGGACGCAGCAGTAGAAGTGTAGTGGGGAAAGCAGAAGGAGACGAGAAAGAAGAGGGAAATTCGCCCATCCGTTGCAGATGGGCGAAAGGCAGTATTAGTCGCACTGCACCTTAATGGCCAGGCCACCGCGGGACGTCTCGCGGTATTTCGCGTTCATGTCCTTGCCGGTTTCGTACATGGTTTCAATCACCTTATCCAGCGATACGCGAGGTTCGCTGGTACGGCGCATCGCCATACGTGAGGCGTTGATGGCTTTCACCGAGGCAATCGCGTTACGCTCGATGCAGGGCACCTGAACCTGGCCCGCAACCGGGTCACAGGTCAGACCGAGGTTATGTTCCATACCGATTTCAGCGGCCACGCAGACCTGCTCAGGGCTTGCGCCCAGCAGCTCTGCCAGACCCGCCGCCGCCATGGAGCAGGCAACGCCGACTTCACCCTGACAGCCCACTTCAGCACCGGAAATGGAGGCGTTCATTTTGTACAGCGCACCGATGGCACCTGCCGCCAGGAAATAGCGGATGTAGATGTCCGGCGTCACGGGCTCAATAAAGTGATCGTAATACGCCAGCACTGCCGGAACGATACCGCAGGCACCGTTGGTTGGCGCCGTCACGACGCGGCCACCGGCGGCGTTCTCTTCGTTAACCGCCAGGGCAAACATGTTTACCCAGTCGACCACGTTCATCGGGTCGTTAGAGAACTTGTCCGTGGTCACCAGCATACGGCGCAGGGCGGAGGCACGACGCGGTACGCGCAGTGGACCCGGCAGAACGCCTTCGGTGTTCATCCCGCGATCGATACAGGCGCGCATGGTTTGCCAGACGTTCGCAAAATAGTCTTCAATCTCTTTTTTGCTGTGCAGGGCCAGTTCGTTCTGCATCACCATACCGGACAGGGAAAGACCGGTCTCTTTGCAGTAGCCCAGCATTTCGGTAGCCGATTTGAACGGGTACGGTACGTTGACGTCGCCGACGCTGTCTTTGCCAAAATGCTCTTCATCCACGATGAAGCCACCGCCGATGGAGTAGTACGTTTTGCTGTAAATCTCTTTTTCACCGCTGTAAGCGTGAATGGTCATGCCGTTTTCGTGCAGCGGCAGGTTGTCGCTACGGAAACGCATGCCGTCATCCTGCGGGAAATCGACTTCCTGCTGGCAGTTTGCCAGCAGCAGGCGGCCGCGTGTTTCCACGTCGCGGATGAATGCCGGGATGGCATCAATATCTACGGTATCCGGCATATTGCCTGCCAGACCCATAATAATGGCGATATCGGTGTGGTGGCCTTTACCCGTTAATGACAGCGAGCCGTAAACATCCACGGCGACACGGGTAACGCTTTCCAGTAATCCTTTTTCGACCAGATCATCGACGAACTGTTTACCGGCCTTCATCGGGCCAACAGTATGGGAAGACGAAGGGCCAATTCCCACTTTGAACATGTCGAATATACTAATCACTTTCACACTCCTGACAGGGTTACCGGGGTTCCAGTAACGATGTTATAACTGCGCATAGTGTAAGAGGGAACACCGACCTCGGCTTAACTATTCACATGAATTAAACTAATGGTTAACGATGGGTTTTGCTAATAGCGCGACGCAGATCGCAAACCTGGCCGAAGAAGGCGGAATGTAAAGTATAGTCAAGGTTTCAGGCCGATCTGCAACGCCAGCTCACGAATAATGCCCGCCGTCATGCCCCAGACAAAATAATGCTGATACCAGGACAACCAGACCCGATGGTCATGCCCGCGACGCTGAATATCCAGCGGGTGATAACGACTCAGTCGGAGCGCCTCTTCAAGCGGCATTTCAAACACCGCAGAGACTTCATCGACGCTGGCGTGATACTGCAGGCCCGGCGGGATAATGCCCACCACCGGCGTGACCTGAAAACCGGTGACGCTGTCGACGGGGGGCAGCACGCCGATGACTTCCACAGCCTCCGGCGGAATGGCAACCTCTTCCTGCGCTTCCCGCAGTGCGGCGGCAATCAGCGAGGCGTCGGAGCTGTCTACGGCGCCACCCGGAAAGGCGACCTGACCCGCGTGCTTACGTAAATGGGGAGAACGCTGGGTGAGCAGCAGGCCAGGCTGCTCGCGACGCACGACCGGGATCAGCACGGCCGCCTGTCGCTGATTCAGCGCCTCGCGGTTGACCTGCGGTCGTAATAGCTGAAAGCGAGATAAAAAGTCATCCAGCGTCAGGTTCTCTTTTTCCACCCGTGATTACTCCAGTTGTTTCAGGATACGGTTAACTTTATCAAAGGTTTCCTGATATTCCGCATCGACCTGGCTATCGGCGACAATGCCGCCCCCGGCCGAACAGTAAAGGTTTCCGTCGCAGGCGGTCAGCGTGCGAATGGTAATGCTGGTATCCAGCGTGCCGCACAGGCTGATATAGCCAATGCTGCCGCACCAGGCGTTGCGGCGGTGCGGCTCCAGCTCATCAATGATCTCCATCGCCCGCACCTTTGGCGCACCGGTGATGGAGCCGCCCGGGAACGCCGCGCGCAGAAGATCGCAGGCCGTGTGTGATGCCGGCAGCGTCGCGGTGATGGTACTGACCAGATGATGCACCGCCGGGAAAGGCTCGACGACAAACAGTTCCGGCACGCGCACGCTGCCCGGAACGGCCACCCGGCCAATGTCGTTACGCATCAGATCGACAATCATCAGGTTTTCGGCGCGGTCTTTCGGCGAGGCGGCCAGCTTTTCCGCCTGCCGGCGATCGGCGTCGGGATCGGCAAGACGCGGCAGGGTGCCTTTAATCGGACGGGTTTGAATCGTGCCCTCGGCCAGATGAATAAAGCGCTCCGGAGACAGGCTGAGTATGGCCCCCTGTTCCAGACGGACAAACGCGCTGAACGGCGCCTTATTGCTGGCATTAAGGCGGGTAAACGCCTGCCACTCATCTCCCCGGTATGACGCCTGGAAGCGCTGGGCGAGGTTAACCTGGTAGCAGTCACCGCTTTGCAGATACGCCTGAACGCGCGCGAATTTTTCGGCATACTCCGCTGCACTCATATTTGAGCGCCAGCCGGAGGTGAGCGTGAACGTCTGTGCCGTTGCAGGCTGCTGCGCCTCAAGCCACGCCCGGCGCGCCTGCACGTCATGATGGCTTAGCAGAGACACCGTTTTTTTCAGGTGATCGACGATTAACGCCCAGTCATACAGCCCCACGGCCATGTCTGGCAGGGAGATATCAGCCTGCGCATGCTCCGGCAGCGTTTCGAAACGGCGGCCCAGGTCATAACCAAACAGGCCCAGCGCGCCCCCCTGAAAAGGGAGGTCCGGGTTCGGCATGGCAGACAAGCCCAGCGCGTTAATGGCCTGCTGAAGCTGCACCAGCGGATCGTCCGCTAACGACAGGTCATCGGTTGTCAGCGTCTGCAGCGGATCGGCCACCAGAATGTCGAAGCGGCTATAGGGATGATCCGCATGGCCAGAATGCAGCAGCATCGCAAACGGAAGATGGCTCAGGCGGGCAAACCAGAATTCAGCGGCGTCTGCACGCCAGGGCAAGGTAATAACTGTGGGGAAGCGCATGTTCATGTGTGGCATACTACCGGGCAGCGTGAAATAATTAGCGCGAATAATTTAGCAGGAGTTGACGATGTTTGCAGGTTTACCTTCTCTGAGCCATGAACAGCAGCAGAAAGCGGTTGAGCGAATTCAGGAACTGATGTCCCAGGGGATGAGCAGCGGGCAGGCGATTACGGTTGTCGCTCAGGAGATTCGCGCCAGTCATTCCGGCGAGCGGATTGTGGCGCGATTCGAAGATGAAGATGAAGATCCAGAAGAGTAATCGGGCTTACACCGCCGCGATAATCTTGATCTCAACCTTATACTCCGGTTTCATCAGCGTGGCCTGTACGGTGCAGCGTACAGGCGCGTGACCCGCCACAACCCATGCATCCCAGGCTTTGTTCATCGCCGCGAAATCATCTTTGTTTGCCAGGAAAATCGTCGCATCCAGAATGCGGGATTTGTCGCTGCCCTGTTTTTCCAGCACCGCATCAATCTGCGCCAGGGTGTTAGCCGTCTGCTCGAACGCATCCGCGTCCAGGTTAGCCGGTACGCCGGTGTAGTAGAGCGTCTGGTTATGGATCACTACATCAGACCAGCGGGCTTCGGCATCAATGCGCACAATTGTCATAAACGTTTCCTCGTTATTTTTCGTCGTCAGGCGGCAAGACTGCCATATTGTTCTCCTGTCGTCACTATTTGGGGTGGCACAGGAGAGGATGGGCTGACATAATCCCTGTGCAAAAATACAGTGAGAGAGCACCGTGGCAGACGATTTTTCCCCTGAAGGTCAATTAGCGCAGGCTATCCCCGGCTTTAAACCCCGTGAGCCTCAGCGTCAGATGGCGCACGCCGTTGCGCACGCCATCGATAAGGCTCAGCCGCTGGTGGTCGAAGCCGGAACCGGCACGGGTAAAACGTATGCTTACCTTGCTCCGGCGCTTCGCGCGAAGAAGAAGGTGATTATTTCCACCGGCTCGAAGGCGCTGCAGGATCAGCTCTACAGCCGCGATTTGCCCACGGTGGCGAAAGCGCTGAAATACAAGGGGCGTCTGGCTCTGCTGAAAGGGCGCTCCAACTATCTCTGCCTGGAACGTCTTGAGCAGCAGGCGCTGGCGGGCGGCGACCTGCCGGTGCAGACGCTGAGCGACGTCATTATCCTTCGCGCCTGGGCGAACCAGACCGAAGAGGGCGATATCAGCACCTGCGCGAGCGTGCCGGAAGATTCCCCGGCCTGGCCGCTGGTGACCAGCACCAACGACAACTGCCTCGGCAGCGACTGTCCGCTGTATAAAGACTGCTTCGTGGTGAAAGCGCGCAAAACGGCGATGGACGCGGACGTGGTGGTGGTGAACCATCACCTGTTCCTCGCGGATATGGTCGTCAAGGACAGCGGCTTCGGCGAGCTGATCCCGGAGGCGGACGTGATGATCTTCGACGAAGCCCACCAGCTTCCTGACATCGCCAGCCAGTATTTCGGCCAGTCGCTTTCCAGCCGCCAGCTGCAGGATCTGGCGAAAGATTTCACCATCGCTTACCGGACCGAACTCAAAGATACCCAGCAGCTGCAGAAGTGCGCCGACCGCCTGGCCCAAAGCGCGCAGGATTTCCGCCTACAGCTCGGCGAGCCGGGCTATCGCGGCAACCTGCGTGAGCTGCTGGCGGACAAAAACATCCAGCGCGCGCTGCTGCTGCTCGATGATGCCCTGGAGCTCTGCTACGACGTGGCAAAACTGTCCCTCGGCCGTTCCGCGCTGCTGGATGCGGCCTTCGAACGCGCCACGCTCTATCGCGGGCGGCTCAAACGGCTGAAAGAGATTAACCAGCCGGGGTTCAGCTACTGGTATGAGTGCACCTCGCGGCACTTCACGCTGGCGCTCACGCCGCTGACGGTGGCGGATAAGTTTAAAGAGGTGATGGCGCAAAAACCGGGAAGCTGGATCTTCACCTCGGCAACCCTGTCGGTGAATGACGATCTGCATCACTTCACGGAACGTCTTGGCATTGAGGAGGCGGAATCGCTGCTCCTGCCCAGCCCGTTCGATTACGAAAAACAGGCGCTGCTCTGCGTTCCCCGTAATCTGCCGCTGCCAAACCAGCCGGGTGCGGCGCGCCACCTGGCCGCGATGTTAAAACCGATGATCGAGGCCAACAACGGCCGCTGCTTCATGCTCTGCACCTCTCATGCCATGATGCGTGACCTCGCCGAGCAGTTCCGCGCCACCATGACCTTACCGGTGCTGCTGCAGGGCGAAACCAGCAAAGGCCAGCTGTTACAGCAGTTTGTCAGCGCCGGGAATGCCCTGCTGGTGGCGACCAGCAGCTTCTGGGAAGGGGTCGACGTGCGGGGCGATACGCTCTCGCTGGTGATCATTGATAAGCTGCCGTTTACCTCTCCGGACGATCCGCTGCTGAAGGCGCGCATGGAAGACTGCCGCCTGCGCGGGGGCGATCCGTTTGACGAGGTACAGCTGCCGGACGCGGTGATTACCCTTAAGCAGGGGGTAGGGCGATTGATCCGCGACGTTACCGATCGCGGGGTGCTGGTCATTTGCGATAACCGGCTGGTGATGCGTCCTTACGGGGCAACCTTCCTCGCCAGCCTGCCGCCCGCGCCGCGGACGCGGGACATAAAACGCGCGGTGCGTTTCCTGGCAAACCCAACGGCGGAGTAATTTACCCCGGAGTGTGCTAAGATGCGCGCCATTTTGTGACTGACCCTTGCGAGAGCGCGACGACTGATGCGAATTCTGGCTATTGATACCGCGACTGAGGCTTGCTCTGTCGCTCTGTTGAACGACGGTGCTGTTTCTGCCCATTTCGAAGAGTGCCCACGGGAACACACCCAACGCATTCTGCCCCTGGTAAAAGCCATTTTAACCCAGGGCAATACCTCCTTAACCGACCTCGACGCGCTGGCCTTTGGCCGTGGCCCCGGCAGCTTTACGGGCGTACGCATCGGGATTGGGATTGCGCAGGGGCTGGCGCTGGGCGCTGAACTGCCGATGATCGGCGTCTCAACCCTCGCCACCATGGCGCAGGGCGCATGGCGCATGACCGGGGCAACGCGCGTCCTGGCCGCAATAGATGCCCGCATGGGCGAAGTTTACTGGGCCGAATACACCCGCGACGAGCAGGGCGTGTGGCACGGTGAAGAGACGGAAGCCGTGCTTAAGCCGGAAGCGGTCACTGAACGACTGCAACAGCTCACCGGCGAGTGGGCGACCGTCGGCACCGGCTGGCCTGCGTGGCCAGAGATGGCGAGCGGCACCGGCGTGACGCTGGTGGACGGCAACATGCTGCTGCCGGCTGCGGAAGATATGCTTCCGATTGCCTGCCAGCTGCTCGCAGCAGGACAAACCGTTGCCGTTGAACACGCGGAGCCGGTTTATTTGCGAAACACCGTTGCGTGGAAGAAACTTCCTGGCCGCGAGTGAATCTCAGTAACAGGAACTGAGAAAAAGGAGTCGCATCATGGCGGTTCAGACTAAAGTAGTACGCCTTATTATGGCAGGCGCGGTTGCCATAGCACTGAGCGGATGCGTTTCCGTTCCTGATGCGATTAAGGGCAGCAGCCCGACGCCACAGGAGGATCTGGTTCGGGTGATGAATGCGCCTGAGCTGTACGTTGGCCAGGAAGCGCGCTTTGGCGGTAAGGTCATCGACGTACAAAACCAGCAGGGGAAAACCCGTCTGGAGATCGCAACCGTTCCGCTGGACAGCGGCGCGCGGCCGGTACTGGGTGAGGCCTCCCGCGGGCGTATCTATGCGGACGTCAGTGGTTTCCTCGATCCGGTCGATTTTCGCGGACAGCTGGTGACCGTCGTCGGGCCGATTACCGGCGCCGTGCAGGGCAAAATCGGCAGCACGCCGTATAAATTTATGACCATGCAGGTCAACGGGTATAAACGCTGGCGGCTGGCACAGCAGGTGATCATGCCGCCTCAGCCGATGGATCCGTGGATGTGGGGTCCACATCCCTATCGTTACGGCTACCCGGGCTGGGGTTGGTACAACCCGGGACCTGCACAGGTTCAGACGATCGTTACTGAGTAACTTACTGTTATTGTTAGAAAAGAGACAGCGGCTCAGCCGCTGTCTCTGTTTTTTTACGGATAAAACGAAAAAAAAGAGTGACGCGCTTCGCAACCTTAAATCTGAACAATTAATAAACTGGTACGCTGAGTTAATATAATGTTAACAAACTGTTTATTATCGGGGTTGTGATGACGACGAACACTCATTTCAGAGGTGATGCATTGAAGAAGGTTTGGCTTAACCGTTATCCCGCAGATGTTCCTGCTGAGATCAATCCTGACCGTTATCAATCCCTGGTGGAATTATTTGAGCACTCGGTAAGGCGCTACGCGGACCAGCCCGCATTCGTGAATATGGGCGAGGTCATGACGTTCCGTAAGCTTGAGGAGCGTAGCCGCGCGTTCGCGGCGTATCTTCAGGAAGGGCTGGGGCTGCAAAAAGGGGACCGCGTCGCGCTGATGATGCCAAACCTGCTGCAATACCCGGTGGCGTTGTTCGGTATCCTGCGAGCCGGGATGATTGTCGTCAACGTCAACCCGCTGTATACCCCGCGCGAGCTGGAGCATCAGCTGAACGACAGCGGCGCGGCCGCGATTGTCATTGTGTCCAACTTCGCCCATACCCTGGAAAAAGTGGTCGACAAAACCCAGGTTAAACACGTCATCCTGACGCGTATGGGGGATCAGCTCTCCACCGCCAAAGGCACGCTGGTTAACTTTGTCGTCAAATACGTCAAACGTCTGGTGCCAAAATACCACCTGCCGGACGCCATCTCCTTCCGCCGCGCGCTGCATGCGGGCTACCGTATGCAGTATGTGAAACCCGAAGTGGTCGCGGAAGATCTTGCGTTTCTGCAATACACAGGCGGGACCACCGGCGTCGCCAAAGGGGCCATGCTTACCCACCGCAATATGCTGGCAAACCTTGAGCAGGTGAACGCCACCTACGGGCCGCTGCTGCATCCGGGCAAAGAGGTGGTGATCACCGCGCTTCCGCTGTATCACATCTTTGCGCTGACCATGAACTGCCTGCTGTTTATTGAACTGGGTGGTCAGAATATCCTCATCACCAACCCGCGCGATATCCCGGGCCTGGTGAAAGAGCTGGCGAAATACCCGTTCACCGCCATGACAGGGGTAAATACCCTGTTTAACGCGCTGCTTAATAACAAAGAGTTCCAGCAGCTGGATTTCTCCACGCTGCATCTCTCTGCGGGCGGCGGCATGCCGGTTCAGCAGGCGGTCGCCGAGCGCTGGGTGAAGCTTACCGGCCAGTATTTGCTGGAGGGCTACGGACTGACGGAATGTGCTCCGCTGGTCAGCGTTAACCCGCATGATATCGACTATCACAGTGGAAGCATTGGTCTGCCGGTTCCTTCCACAGAGGCCAAACTGGTCGATGATAACGATAACGAAGTCGCGCCGGGCGAGCCGGGTGAGCTGTGCGTCAAAGGTCCGCAGGTGATGCTGGGCTACTGGCAGCGCCCCGATGCGACCGACGAAATCATTAAAGACGGCTGGCTGCACACCGGTGATATCGCGGTGATGGATGACGAGGGCTTCCTGCGCATCGTCGATCGCAAGAAAGACATGATCCTGGTCTCCGGCTTCAACGTCTATCCGAATGAGATCGAAGACGTGGTGATGCAGCACAGCGGCGTGCTCGAAGTGGCGGCAGTCGGCGTCCCCTCCGGCAGCAGCGGCGAAGCGGTTAAGATATTTGTGGTCAAGAAAGACGCTTCACTCACGGAGGAGGAGCTGGTAACGTTCTGCCGTCGTCAGCTGACGGGCTACAAGGTGCCGAAGCTGGTTGAATTCCGCGATGAGCTGCCGAAATCCAACGTCGGAAAGATATTACGACGAGAATTACGTGACGAAGCCCGTGGCAAAGTAGACAATAAGGCCTGAGCTTCACGCTAATCGCCCAGACGCCGGTTAAGCCGGCGTTTTTTATGGGCGCAAACAAAAGAGAACCCGTTTTGAATTACCAGATGATCACGACCAACGACGAGCTGGCTTCGCTGTGCGAAGTGACGCGCGACTTTCCTGCCATTGCCCTGGATACCGAGTTTGTCCGTACCCGGACCTATTATCCGCAGCTGGGTTTGATTCAGATGTACGACGGTAAACACGTGTCGCTGATCGACCCTCTCGGCATTACCGACTGGACGCCGATGCGTGACCTGCTGCTCGATACCGCCGTGACGAAATACCTGCACGCAGGCAGTGAAGATCTGGAAGTCTTTCTGAACACTTTTGGCATCATGCCCCAGCCGCTGATTGACACGCAGATCCTCGCGGCATTCAGCAATCGTCCGCTCTCATGGGGCTTTGCTGCCATGGTAGAGGAGTATACGGGCCTGACGCTGGATAAAAGTGAATCCCGTACCGACTGGCTGGCGCGTCCGCTAACCGAGCGCCAGCTGGAGTATGCGGCGGCAGACGTGTTTTACCTGCTGCCGATTGCCGGACAGCTGATGAAAGAGGCAGAAGCTTCTGGATGGCTGTCTGCGGCGCTTGACGAGTGTCGTATGACCCAGCAGCGCCGCCAGGAAGTGGTCGACCCGAAAGAGGCCTGGCGCGATATCAGCAACGCCTGGCAGCTGCGTACGCGTCAGCTGGCATGCCTGCAGCTGCTGGCAGACTGGCGCTTGCGTAAAGCGCGCGAGCGCGATCTGGCCGTTAACTTCGTGGTTCGCGAAGAGCATCTCTGGGCGGTCGCGCGCTATATGCCGGGCAGCCTGGGCGAGCTGGACAGCATTGGGCTTTCGGGCAGCGAGATCCGCTTCCACGGCAAAACCCTGCTGGCGCTGGTCGCAAAAGCGCAGGAGCTGCCGGAAGATGCGCTGCCGGAACCGCTGCTGAACCTGATGGATATGCCGGGCTATCGCAAAGCTTTCAAGGACATTAAAGCGCTGGTGCAGGACGTTGCGGCGGAAAGCAAGCTGGGCGCGGAACTGCTCGCCTCACGTCGTCAGATTAACCAGCTGCTGAACTGGCACTGGAAGCTGAAGCCGCAGAGTGGCGTGCCGGAAATGATGGCGGGATGGCGCGGGAAATTGATGGCCGATCGTCTGAATACGCTGCTGGAAGGTTATCCGCGATAAAAAATATGCCGGGCGATATACCCGGCATATTCCCCCGGTGGCGCTGCGCTTACCGGGGCTACGAAATCAAAAACCTACGGACGCGACTCTTCCGCTTCCGGGAGCGTAACGTTCAGCTCCAGAATCGAAATATCCCCGTCTTTTTGTTCCAGCTGCACCGTGACCATCTCCGGGTCAATCTGCACGTACTTACAGATCACTTCCAGGATGTCCTTACGCAGCTGCGGCAGGTAGTGAGGCTCGGCGTCGCTACGACGACGCTCCGCAACGATAATTTGCAGACGTTCTTTTGCGATGTTGGCGGTGTTCTTTTTCCGCGAGAGAAAAAAGTCCAGTAATGCCATAACTTATCCTCCGAACAGGCGTTTGAGGAAACCTTTCTTCTCTTCTTCAATGAAGCGGAAAGGACGTTCTTCTCCCAGCAGACGGTCAACGGTATCGGCGTAAGCTTTACCTGCATCTGCCATTGTATCAAGGATCACTGGCTCGCCCTGGTTAGAGGCGCGTAACACGGACTGATCTTCCGGGATAACGCCCACCAGCTTAATGCGCAGGATCTCCAGCACGTCTTCCATGCTCAGCATATCACCTTTGTTCACGCGGCCCGGATTGTAGCGGGTGAGCAGCAGGTGTTCTTTAATCGGGTCTTCGCCATTCTCCGCACGACGGGATTTAGAGGCGAGGATCCCCAGAATGCGGTCAGAGTCACGCACGGATGAAACTTCAGGGTTGGTGGTGATGATTGCTTCATCAGCGAAGTACAGCGCCATCAGGGCACCGGTTTCGATGCCGGCAGGGGAGTCGCAGACAATGAAGTCGAAATCCATTTTTTTCAGATCGTCGAGCACCTTTTCCACCCCTTCACGGGTCAGGGCGTCTTTGTCACGCGTCTGAGAGGCCGGGAGGATGTAGAGGTTCTCGGTGCGCTTGTCTTTAATCATCGCCTGGTTCAGCGTGGCATCGCCCTGAATGACGTTCACGAAGTCATACACGACGCGACGCTCACATCCCATGATGAGGTCGAGGTTACGCAGACCGATATCGAAGTCGATAACGATGGTTTTCTTTCCCTTCTGGGCCAAACCAGTAGCGATGGCCGCGCTGGAGGTGGTCTTGCCAACGCCTCCTTTACCCGAAGTAACAACAATAATGCGTGCCATAGAAATTCCTTGTTAAAAAGGGATCAATTCAACGGTTGAACGGTCAACGCGTCGTCTGCCAGAAGCAGGCGAGCCGCTTTGCCATAAAATTCGGCTGGGATCTTGTCACTCAGCCAATATTCACCTGCGATGGACACCAGTTCCGCCGTCAGGTGAGTACAAAATATTTGCGCATCTCGATCGCCACTTGCACCTGCGAGCGCACGTCCACGCATCATACCGTATACGTGAATATTGCCATCTGCAATCAGCTCAGCGCCAGCACTGACGTGGCTTGTAACAATCAGATCACAGTTTGGTGCATAAATGCGCTGACCGGAACGAACCGGCACATCAATCATTCGCGTTTTTGTGACGGTAGTAACGTTTTGTACCGCAGGAGGGGGCGTTTGCACGGCAACGGGTGCCGCACGCGAGGCTTTTTCTTTACCCTCATTCAGAAGAGGCAGCCCCGCACGCTCAATTTCCGCTTTCAGCTCAGTATCTTTGCAGCCGCTGATGCCCACGATACGCAGCCCGGTCGAGGAGACGGCCTGCTGAAGAAGTTTCCAGTTAACCGGAGCCTCAAGACCGCTGACGTTGATAACAACAGGGGCGTGCTTCAGAAAGGCGGGAGCCTGGGCGATTTTGTCTTCTAACGCCTGACGAATAACCTCGGGTTTTGCATCATGCAAATGTACCACTGATAAGGTGAAGCTACTGCCTTTAAGCTCGATGGGCGTGTTTGACATCCTGGCCTTACTCAATTTGCTATTAACCGCAACCACTCGCTGCGATATTCCGAAGAGTATCAGGCATGTTATAGTCAGGAGTATATTGAGGCAAGCAACCACCCATTAATTCAGAGTAAAAACATGTTTTGTGTGATCTACAGAAGTACAAGCCGTGACCAGACCTATCTTTATGTCGAAAAGAAAGACGATTTTTCACGCGTGCCTGAAGAATTAATGAAGAACTTTGGCCGACCACAGCTGGCGATGCTGCTGCCGCTTGATGGTCGTAAGAAACTGATTAATGCCGATCTGGATAAAGTGAAAACGGCCTTAGCCGAGCAAGGCTATTATTTACAGCTTCCACCGCCACCCGAGAATTTATTAAAACAGCATCTTGAGGCGAACGGTAAAAAATAGTCTCAACTGTTTTTGGGCACAACACATCAACCGTTTAGGGGTCGACCATGTATCAACATCATAACTGGCAAGGTGCATTACTGGATTATCCCGTCAGCAAAGTGGTTTGCGTGGGCAGCAACTATGCAAAACATATTCAGGAGATGGGCAGCGCGACGCCAGAAGAGCCGGTCCTGTTCATTAAGCCTGAAACGGCGCTTTGTGATATCCGCCAGCCGCTGGCGCTGCCGCAGGGGCTGGGCTCGGTGCATCACGAAGTTGAGCTTGCCGTGCTGATCGGCGCGACGCTGCGCCAGGCCTCAGAAGAACATGTTCAGAAAGCGATTGCCGGTTACGGCGTGGCGCTGGATCTCACGCTGCGTGACGTGCAGGGCAAAATGAAGAAAGCAGGGCAGCCGTGGGAAAAAGCCAAAGGGTTTGATAATTCCTGCCCCATCTCGGCGTTTGTGCCGGTGAGCGAATTTACCGGCGATCCGCAGGACACCCCGCTTAGCCTGAAGATTAACGGCGAGATCCGCCAGCAGGGCACCACCGCGGACATGATCCACAAGATTGTGCCCCTGATCGCCTACATGAGCCGCTTCTTTACCCTGAAGCCGGGCGATGTGATCCTGACCGGAACCCCTGAAGGTGTTGGCCCGCTGCTCAGCGGTGACGAGCTTGAGGTCGGTTTTAACGGCCTGTCGCTGAAAACCCGCGTGCTGTAACCCCATCTTGCCGCCTGAAGCGGGCGGCAAAACTTGCAACAACGTGCCAGACTCGTTATAAGGTGCGCTTTCTTTTGACGTGTGGACATCCTGATGAACGACATCCCTTTCTGGCAAAGCAAAACTCTTGACGACATGACCGATGCGGAATGGGAATCATTGTGCGACGGCTGCGGGCAGTGCTGCCTGCACAAGCTGATGGATGAAGATACGGATGAAATCTACTTCACCAACGTTGCCTGCAAGCAGTTAAACATTAAAACCTGCCAGTGCCGCAACTATGAGCGCCGGTTTGAATTTGAGCCTGACTGCATCAAGCTAACCCGGGATAATCTGCCGACGTTTGAATGGCTGCCGCATACCTGCGCGTATCGCCTGCTGGCGGAAGGGAAAGGTCTGCCTGACTGGCATCCGCTGTTAACCGGTTCAAAAGCGGCGATGCACGGTGAACGCATTTCTGTGCGCCACATCGCGGTGAAAGAGTCCGAGGTGCGTGACTGGGAAGACCACATCATGAACCACCCGACCCGTTGAGATTAAAAAACCCGCCGAGGCGGGTTTTTTATTGTGTTTGTGCGGCCTGATGCCCTCACCCCAACCCTCTCCTACGGGAGAGGGCGCAAACACGAAAAACGGCAACCGAGGTTGCCGTTTTGCTTTTACCTTCCGAACAGATCGCGTTTCTTCGGTTTGAACGGCTGAGCGATCAGCACCAGCAGCGCCACGACGAAGTAGGCGGCAAAAATACCCACCAGCCACTGCGGCATCTCCAGCGTCAGGAATTCCCACTGACGAACGGAGCAGTCACCGGATGCAACAAACACCTGCGGCAGCCATTTGTCCAGCGGCAGCCAGTTCGGGAAGCGGGCGGCAAAATCACAGGTCATAAACGGTGACGGATGCAGTTGCATCATGGTGTGCTGCCAGGAGAGTTCAATCCCTTTCCAGGCGCTGTAGATCCAGATGGCAATACCGGCATAGCGAAGCGGCGATTTTGGGGCAATCGCGCCGACCAGGCCCGCACCCATAATGCCGAACAGCGCGCAGCGTTCGTAAATACAAAGCACGCAAGGTTTCAGTCCCATTACATGCTGGAACCACAGCGCGACCATTTCCAGCGCAAAGGCGGTCAGGGCCATTAACAACCACGCTCCGCGACCGCGGGAGCACTGGTTTAAAAATCTCAACATAATCATTTCCCTGGAACATGCTTAGAAAGCGCAGTGTAAACGAATTCGTTTTTCGCGCCACCTGTACCTGGCGAAATAAAACGTAATTGGATGTTTATCGTGCGAAAAGGCAAACGGGCAGCGAACTGCCCGAGATGCATAGTTTACTGCGCCGCAAGTATACCCGCTTGTATCAACCATTGCGTACAGGGAATAAGGGTAATTTTGATGCAAAGCAATCCGACGATCGTGAGCACCAGCGTGTAGGGCAGCGCCATCCACACCATCCTGCCATAAGAAAGACGTATGAGCGGCGCGAGGGCGGAGGTCAGCAGGAACAGGAAGGCGGCCTGGCCATTTGGCGTCGCCACCGACGGCAGGTTGGTGCCGGTATTGATCGCCACCGCCAGCAGCTCAAACTGTCCGGCGCTGATAACGCCTTGCTCCATGGCCGCTTTGGCCTCGTTGATGTAGACCGTCCCGACGAAGACGTTATCTGAGATCGACGAGAGCAGGCCGTTAAACAGGTAAAACAGCGACAGCTGAGCATCCGGTGACGCCCGTAATACAAAGGCAATAATCGGCGCGAACAGGTGCTGGTCGATAATCACGGCCACGACGGCAAAGAACACCGCCAGCAGGGCGGTAAACGGCAGGGCTTCGGTAAACGCCTTGCCGATGGCATGTTCGTCCGTCACGCCGGTAAAGGTGGTGGCGAGAATAATGACTGACAGGCCAATCAGCCCCACTTCGGCAAGATGGAGCGCCAGCGCCGCGATAAGCCAGACGCCGATGATCCCCTGCGCAATGAGTCGTAGCGTCTCCTGGCGCGTCCGCTGGCTGCGGCTCTGCTGATCGAATTTATGCAGCTCCTGACGAACCGGCTTCGGGAGCTGCGCCCCATAGCCAAAGAGGCGAAACTTCTCCACCAGCAGACAGGTCGCCAAACCGCAGATCAGCACCGGTACGCTCACCGGCGCCATTCTCAGGAAGAACTCACCGAAGTGCCAGCCCGCCGCTTTGGCAATGATCAGGTTTTGCGGCTCGCCCACCATGGTCATCACGCCGCCCAGCGCGGTACCGACGCCGGCATGCATCATCAGACTGCGCAGGAAGGCGCGAAACTGCTCCAGTACGTCACGATTATGCGCATCGACATGGCTGTCATCCTGCAAATCTTCACCCGGGCGAGAGGAGGCCACGCGGTGATAAATACCGTAAAACCCAACCGCTACGCTTATCACCACCGCGACGACCGTCAGCGCATCCAGGAAGGCCGACAGGAAGGCGGCCGCAAGGCAAAACGCCAGCGAGAGGAACATTTTCGACGGAATGCTGAGCAGCAGGCGCGTGAAGATAAACAGCAGCAGCTGTTTCATGAAGTAGATGCCCGCCACCATAAACATCAGCAGCAGCAGCACTTCGAGATTTGACGCCAGCTCTGCTTTGACATGCTCGGCGCTGGTCATGCCGATGACGACCGCCTCAAACGCCAGCAAACCGCCCGGCAGCAGGGGATAACATTTCAGCGCCATGGCCAGGGTGAAGATAAACTCCGCCACCAGCAGCCACCCGGCAATGAACGGGTTAACGCTAAAGAGGAGGGGGTTAACGACCAGGAACACCAGAAGTATAAGTTTGTACCAGTCCGGAGACTGGCCTAAAAAGTTGCGCCACAGCGCGCGCCCAAAAGAAATTTCCACGACAGACGTCCATCCCCGTCAAGTAAGACAAAACATCAGTATACGCAAAAATCGCGGCCTGGAGGCGGATAAGGCTGCATTGTAAATTTCACAAAAATGAAACGGCGATCCCTCTTTTCTCTCTTTGCCGCGCTACCTGCCACTGGCTGCCTCTGGTATGATGAGTCCAATTTGCTAAAGCTGTGTAATGGAAATCTCACTATGGTCATTAAGGCGCAGAGCCCGGCGGGTTTCGCGGAAGAGTACATCATTGAAAGCATCTGGAATAATCGTTTCCCTGCGGGGTCCATTCTTCCGGCTGAACGCGAACTCTCTGAACTGATTGGCGTCACTCGCACCACGCTGCGTGAAGTGCTCCAGCGGCTGGCGCGCGATGGCTGGTTGACGATCCAGCACGGCAAGCCGACGAAAGTAAACAACTTCTGGGAAACGTCCGGGCTGAACATTCTTGAAACGCTGGCGCGTCTCGACCATGAAAGCGTGCCGCAGCTCATTGATAATCTGCTCTCCGTTCGCACCAACATCGCGACGATCTTTATTCGCACCGCTTTCCGTCAGCATCCTGAAGACGCCCTTGCGGTGCTGGCCAGCGCGAACGAGGTGGAAGATCACGCCGATTCCTTTGCCACCCTCGATTACAACGTGTTTCGCGGCCTGGCGTTTGCCTCCGGCAACCCGGTGTACGGCCTGATCCTCAACGGTATGAAAGGGCTTTACACCCGCATTGGCCGCCACTACTTTGCCAATCCTGAAGCGCGTAGCCTGGCGCTGGGCTTCTACCATAAGCTGAGCAAGCTCTGTACCGAAGGCCTGCACGATCAGGTTTATGAGACGGTGCGCCGCTACGGTCATGATTCCGGTGAAATCTGGCACCGTATGCAGAAAACGCTGCCGGGTGATTTAGCGATTCAGACCCGCTAAAAGAAAAAACCTCTCGTACGAGAGGTTTTTTTTCGCCCGGTGGCGCTTCGCTTACCGGGCCTACAAAACCAGTAGGCCGGGTAAGGCGTAGCCGCCACCCGGCAAAAAAACACTACAGCGTATTCAACCGCGCCGGGCAGCGTTCCAGCAGCTCGACGCTCCCGTCTTCATTCTGCTGCTCCAGCTGCACGTCAAAGCCCCACAGGCGATGCACATGCTTCAGCACCTCTTTACGCCCTTTATCCAGCGGCGCGCGATTGTGTGGGATATAGCGCAGCGTCAGGGAGCGGTCACCGCGCAAATCGACGTTCCAGACCTGAATATTCGGTTCAAGGTTGCTCAGGTTGTACTGGGAAGAGAGGCGAGAGCGGATCTCACGGTACCCCTCTTCGTTATGGATCGCGGAAATCTCCAGATAGTTGTTGCGATCGTCGTCCAGCACGGTGAAGAAGCGGAAGTCACGCATGATCTTCGGCGACATAAACTGGCTGATGAAGCTCTCATCCTTAAAGTCGCGCATCGCAAAGTGCAGCGTTTCCAGCCAGTCAGAGCCGGCGATATCCGGGAACCAGTATTTGTCTTCTTCCGTCGGCGACTGGCAGATACGCTTAATATCCTGGAACATGGCGAAACCAAGCGCATACGGGTTTATTCCGCTGTACCACTGGCTGTTGTAGGGCGGCTGGAACACCACGTTGGTATGGCTGTGGAGGAATTCCATCATGAACCGCTCGGTAACTTTCCCCTCGTCGTACAGATGGTTGAGGATGGTGTAGTGCCAGAAGGTCGCCCAACCTTCGTTCATGACCTGCGTCTGCTTTTGCGGGTAAAAATACTGGCTCACCTTGCGCACGATGCGCAGGATCTCACGCTGCCACGGCTCCAGCAGCGGGGCGTTCTTCTCCATAAAATAGAGCAGGTTTTCCTGCGGCTCGGACGGATAGCGCCGCGCTTCGGCGATCGTTTTTTCCTCCTCACGCTTCGGCAGGGTACGCCACAGCATGTTCACCTGGCTTTGCAGGTACTCTTCGCGGCTTTTCTGCCGGGCCTTCTCCTCCTGCAGGGAGATTTTCTGCGGACGTTTGTAGCGATCCACGCCGTAGTTCATCAGCGCGTGGCAGGAGTCGAGCAGTTTTTCCACTTCGTCCATGCCGTAGCGCTCTTCGCAGTCGGTAATGTATTTGCGGGCGAAGATCAGGTAATCGACGATGGAGCTGGCATCCGTCCAGCTGCGGAACAGGTAGTTATTTTTGAAAAATGAGTTGTGTCCGTAGCAGGCGTGCGCCATCACCAGCGCCTGCATGGTAATGGTGTTCTCTTCCATTAAATAGGCAATACACGGATTGGAGTTAATCACAATCTCATACGCCAGCCCCTGCTGGCCGTGCTTGTACAGCCGCTCGGTTTCAATAAATTTTTTACCAAACGACCAGTGCGGATAGTTAATCGGCATCCCGACGCTGGAGTAGGCGTCCATCATCTGTTCGGACGTAATGACTTCAATCTGATGGGGATAGGTATCCAGACGATACAGCTTTGCGACCCGGTCGATTTCGGCGAGGTAAACATCCAGCAGCTCGAAGGTCCAGTCGGGTCCATCGCTCAGACGAGTGTTGTCCTTGTTCAGGGAATCAATAGTAGCCATTAGCGCGCCCTCGTTGTGGGTGCTCTCTCTGTCTGGAGAGCCTCCTTTCAAGCATAGATCAACGTGTTAAAAAGCGTGCTGGGGCAGAAATTTTTTCTTTGCGATTTCGCGTTTTTGATACGGCAAAAAAACGGTATGTCTCAGCATATTATGCTGGTTAAAAATAACGCGCAGCAGGAGATCCCAAATTAGCACTATCCCCTGATGCTGGGGGATGTGTGAGGTAAGTCACCATAAAAAAGTCGTATGTTGAATAATATTTTCAACTAGGTTATCAATCTGTAATTAGAAGATTGTTCTTTTGCACATAATGGAGTGGCTATGCGTGTTGTCATACTGGGAAGTGGTGTCGTTGGGGTAACCAGCGCCTGGTATTTAAGTCAGGCGGGACATGACGTAACCGTTATCGATCGTGAATCCGGTCCCGCGCTTGAAACCAGCGCGGCGAACGCCGGGCAAATCTCTCCGGGGTATGCGGCACCGTGGGCTGCGCCGGGCGTTCCGCTGAAAGCGATTAAATGGATGTTCCAGCGCCATGCGCCGCTGGCTATCAGCCTTGACGGCACGCAGTTCCAGCTGAAGTGGATGTGGCAGATGCTGCGCAACTGCGACACCCGCCACTACATGGAGAACAAAGGGCGCATGGTGCGCCTGGCGGAATACAGCCGCGACTGTCTGAAAGCGCTGCGCGCGTCGACGGGGATTGAGTATGAAGGCCGTCAGGGCGGGACGTTACAGCTGTTCCGCACCGAGCAACAGTACGAAAATGCCACCCGCGATATCGCCGTGCTGGAAGATGCCGGCGTACCGTACCAGCTGCTGGAAGCCAGCCAGCTTGGTCAGGTTGAACCGGCGCTGGCGGAAGTGGCGCATAAGCTGACGGGCGGCCTGCGCCTGCCAAATGACGAAACCGGCGACTGCCAGCTCTTTACGCAACGTCTGGCGCAAATGTGCGAGCAGGCGGGAGTGAAGTTCCGCTTCAACACCTCTGTCGACAAGCTGCTGTCGGAAGGGGAAAAGATTTACGGCGTGAAGTGCGGCGACGAGGTGATCAAAGCCGATGCCTACGTGATGGCGTTTGGTTCGTACTCCACCGCCATGCTGAAAGGCATTCTCGACATTCCTGTCTACCCGCTGAAGGGCTACTCGCTGACCATTCCGGTGAAAGAAGAGAGCGGCGCGCCGGTGTCGACCATTCTGGATGAAACCTACAAAATCGCCATCACCCGCTTCGATAACCGCATTCGTGTAGGCGGCATGGCGGAGATTGTCGGCTTCAACACCGAACTGCTGCAGCCGCGTCGTGAAACGCTGGAGATGGTGGTGGGCGATCTCTTCCCGCGCGGGGGATTTGTTGAGCAGGCGACGTTCTGGACCGGCCTGCGTCCGATGACCCCGGACGGCACGCCGATCGTGGGCCGCACGCCGTATAAAAACCTGTGGACCAATACCGGACACGGCACGCTTGGCTGGACGATGGCCTGCGGATCGGGCCAGCTGCTGAGCGACCTGATTTCCGGGCGCACGCCGGCAATTCCGTTTGACGATTTAAGCGCCGCACGCTATCAATCGGGGTTTACGCCTTCGCGTCCACAGCATCTGCACGGCGCGCATAGCTAAGGAGCTGTCATGTCCCGTCCTGTTCTGGCCCAGCTGAACCTGCAGGCCCTGAAGGATAATCTGCAAATTGTTCGTCGGGCGGCACCCGGTTCGCGCGTCTGGTCGGTGGTGAAAGCGAACGCCTACGGCCACGGTATCGATCGTATCTGGAGCGCGCTGAGCGCGACCGACGGCTTTGCGCTCCTGAATCTGGAAGAGGCCATTCTGCTGCGCGAGCGCGGCTGGAAAGGGCCAATTTTACTGCTTGAAGGGTTCTTCCACGCGGACGATCTGCCGCTGCTGGACAAGTACCGTCTGACCACCAGCGTTCACAGCAACTGGCAGATTAAGGCGATCCAGGATGCGAAGCTTCATGCTCCGCTGGATATCTATCTCAAGGTGAATAGCGGCATGAACCGACTGGGCTTCCAGCCTGAGCGGGTGCATACTGTCTGGCAGCAGCTGCGCGCCATGAAGAACGTGGGCGAAATGACGCTGATGGCGCATTTTGCCGACGCGGAAAAAACCGACGGAATTGCCGATGCCATGGTCCGCATTGAGCAGGCGGCAGAGGGGCTGGACTGCCCGCGCTCGCTGTCGAACTCGGCGGCCACGCTGTGGCATCCCGAGGCGCACTACAACTGGGTGCGTCCGGGGATTGTTCTGTACGGCGCGTCTCCCTCAGGCCAGTGGCAGGACATCGCCAACAGCGGCCTGAAGCCGGTCATGACCCTGCGCAGTGAAATCATCGGCGTGCAGACGCTGAAGGCCGGTGACTCGGTGGGCTATGGCAGCCGCTACCGGGCACAGGGCGAGCAGCGAATTGGCATCGTGGCGGGCGGCTATGCCGACGGCTACCCGCGCATCGCGCCGACCGGCACGCCGGTCTGGGTCGATGGGGTTCGCACGGGAACGGTGGGCACCGTATCAATGGATATGCTGGCCGTTGACCTGACGCCATGCCCGCAGGCGGGCATCGGTTCACCGGTCGAGCTGTGGGGTAACGAAATTAAGATCGATGACGTTGCTGCCGCTGCGGGCACGGTGGGGTATGAATTGATGTGCGCGCTGGCACCGAGAGTGCCTGTTGTGACGGTGTAACGAATGGTTGTGTCGGGTGGCGCTAACGCTTACCCGACCTACGTTCGAGGGTTTTGTAGGCCGGGTAAGGCGAAGCCGCCACCCGGCAAAAAAACAACTACTCGGTTTCCTCTTCCATCGGCCTGACGCCGACTTTTCTGACCGCGTTATCTTCTTTTTCCGCAACCGTCCAGATCATCCCGGCGAACTCCACCTGGTCGCCGACGACGGGGGCCGCTCCCAGCAGTTGCTGAATGATTTCCCCTAACGTTTGCTGCTTGTCGCGGTACTCCAGCCCTTCATCCAGGCCGTAAATCAGCGCCACATCGGCAAACTTGGCGCTGGCTTCCAGAATAAAATCGCCGAAGAAACGCTGATCCAGCGCCACCGGAGGCGACTGGCTGAACAGCTTGCCCAGCGCCGGCAGGTCGCGCTCGCGGCCAATGACGCAGAGAATATCCCCTTCGCGCAGGCGGGTGCTGCCGGTAGGGTGCAGCAGGACATTATCGCGGAACAGGGCGGCAATGCGCGTTTCGGCCGGCATGTGCAAATCGCGCAGCGAGGCCCCCACGCACCATTTGTCGGCGCTCAGTTGATAAACGAACTGTTCCCACGGGTTCTCCGGGTGAATGTCGAGCCCCACGCGGGAGACCGGCCAGCCCACGGGAGGGACCACCACTTTGGCTTTTTTCGCCGCCCACCCGAGCGAGGTTCCCTGGAACAGCAGTGAAATCAGCACCACGAAGAACGCCACGTTAAAGAACAGCCGCGCGTTATCCAGACCGGCCATCATCGGGAACACCGCAAGGATAATCGGCACCGCGCCGCGCAGGCCCACCCAGCTGATAAACACCCGCTCGCGCAGGTTGAAGCCGCGAAACGGCAGCAGGCCTGCAAATACCGACAGCGGACGAGCGAAGAAGATCATCCACGCGGACAGCAGCAGCGCCGGAACGGCGATCGGCAGCAGATCCGATGGCGTGACCAGAAGGCCGAGCACCAGGAACATGCCGATCTGCGCCAGCCAGGCCAGACCGTCAAAGTTCTGCAAAATGGCATGACGGTTACGGATCGGCCGGTTGCCCATCAGGAACCCGCAGAGATAGACGGCGAGAATGCCGCTGCCGTCCAGCGCGGTGGTGACGGCAAAAATGAGAATACCGCCGCTCAGCGCCAGCAGGGGGTAAAGCCCCGCGGGCAGCGAGATGCGGTTGATCATCTGCTGTAACAGGTATCCCCCCGCGAGGCCGATAACAATCCCCAGCCCGAACTGCTGCAGGATATGCCAGACGAACATCCAGCTCAGGCCCGTCTCGTGCTGCTGGATCATCTCAATCAGGGTGATGGTGAGAAACACCGCCATCGGATCGTTGCTGCCGGACTCAATCTCCAGCGTGGAGCCGACGCGTTCGTTAAGCCCTTTTCCGCCGAGCAGGGAAAATACCGCTGCCGCATCGGTTGAGCCCACGATGGCGCCAATCAGCAAACCTTCCATGATGTTGAGATGGAAAAGCCACGCGGCCATCATTCCGGTGAGGCCAGAAGTAATCAACACGCCGACCGTGGCGAGCGACAGCGCAGGTCCTAAGGCCACGCGGAAGGAGCTCGCCTGGGTGCGCATCCCGCCGTCCAGCAGGATCACCGCCAGCGCGAGGTTACTCACCATGTAGGCGAAGGGGTAGTTATCGAATGGGATACCGCCAATGCCATCAATGCCGGCGAGCATGCCGATGGCGAGGAAAATGACAAGAATAGGTATGCCGAGACGCGATGAAAATGAACTTAATAAAATACTGCTGGTTACAAGGACGGAACCCAAAATGAAAAGGCTGATTATCGCTGCGGCATCCAATGTTCTCTTACTCCCACCTCAATGTTAACGCTGTTACTAAAACCCTAACATATTAACAACGGCAACAGCGTTTTATTAAGGGGGTATAACGGCTTTTTTATGCCTTTATGACAGGATGGCCGCTGATAGTCAGCCGACTGCCGGAATCGTTGTGGATCAGGGAGGCGTGCGCCCCCAGCGCCAGGGTTACGGTTTGCTGCTCATGGCCGAAATCCAGACCGGTGATGACCGGAATATCCAGCCGCGAGCGAACGAAGTCGATCATGGTCTCCAGGGAGTAACCCTCGTCATAGTCATTCGGAGCAGAACCGCTGAAGCTGCCCAGCACAATCGCGGACTGGCGTTCAAGAATACCGGCATGATAAAGCTGCAAGAGCATGCGCTCGACGCGGAACGGATGTTCGTTGATATCTTCCAGCACCAGAATGCCGTCCTCGATTTGCGGCATCCACGGCGTGCCGATAAGCGAGACCAGCATCGCCAGGTTACCGCCCCAGAGCTGGCCTTCACACTCCCAGTGCGGTCCATTGCCCTGCCACTCCACGCTGTAGGTAGGGTTACGCAGCGCGCGCCAGAAATGTTCTACGGTAAACGCATCCAGCTCCGGCGCGCCGAAGTTACCGGCCAGCATCGGACCGCTGAAGGTGATAACGTTATGCAGCGCCAGCAGCCCGAGCTGGATGACGGTGAAATCGCTGTGGCCGCAAATCAGCAGCGGATCGTGCTGCTGGCGCAGCGCCAGCCCCTGCCAGTCAATGCTCTCCAGCAGCCGGCTCGCACCATATCCGCCGCGCACCGCAAGCACAATCCGGTTTTCGCCCGTCAGGTTCACCAGACTATTGATATCATTCAGCCTCTGCGCTTCGGTACCGGCAAAACGCTGCTGGCGGCGGGGGATAATCGTCTGATTTTCTACCTGATGACCCGACTCCAGCAAACGCTGAACGCCCCGCTGCGCCGCGTCCTGGTTAATGCAGTAGCCCGACGGCGCGATGAGATGAAACTGAGACATGGCAATTCCTTGCTGAATGAGAAACTAATTGTCTATATCATGCCGCTTATACGCCGCCTGCTTCAAGAGGCGGCGCACCGCGATGACCGGCTATAAGGATAGATGACGTGAAATTGAGATGGTTTGCTTTTTTGATTGTGCTGCTTGCTGGCTGTAGTTCAAAACATGATTATCAAAACCCACCCTGGAACCCGGAAGTGCCGGTGAAACGGGCCATGCAGTGGATGCCGATCAGTGAACAAGCCGGGAAGGCCTGGGGCGTCAGCCCGCGTCTCATCACGGCGATCATTGCGGTGGAGTCCGGCGGAAATCCCACGCTTGTCAGCAAATCCAACGCGGTGGGCCTGATGCAGCTTAAAGCGTCAACGGCGGGGAAAGAGGTTTACCGCTACATGGGCTGGAGCGGCCAGCCGTCGACCAGCGAGCTGAAGAACCCGGAACGCAACATATCAATGGGCACGGCCTACCTGAGCATAATGGAGCATGGCGTGCTGAAGGGTATTAAGGATCCGGAGGTGATGCAGTATGCGCTGGTGGTGTCGTACGTTAACGGTGCCGGCGCGTTGCTCAGAACCTTCTCCTCTGACCGCAAAGAGGCGATAGAAGAGATTAACGACATGGACAAAGACGAATTCTTTGAACATGTGGCGAAAAATCACCCGGCACCACAGGCGCCTCGTTATATCTGGAAAGTACAGAAAGCGATGGATGCCATGTAATGCCGCAGACGGGCGGCGGTCACGCTGCCCGATTTTCCTTACAGAACTTTATTTGCGCGTTCCCGCGCCTCCCGCTCCAGCGAATAAATAATGCGCTGAAGCTCACGCTCTGCGCCGGGCCCGACGTTCAGGAACCGGAAGCTCAGACGCGGCGTGGTGATGGTTTCATTTTTGCTGTCCACGACGGTACGGTCGCTGATGGCAATCAGCTGTGCATCGAAATAAAAGCGACCCCAGCCCCCCATATCCAGCTCAATTTGCGAAAACCGCATGCCCTCTACCAGGCCGTCGGGTTTCGGCGTATCCATCAGCGCGCCCATGCCGCCGAGCGACAGGTCGAAGAGGCGGAAGCGGATCTCTTTTTTGTCCGGCATTTTGGCCTTACAAAAATAGGCGGGGTGAAGCGGGGCGCTGATGCGGAAATATTCACGACGCTGAACGAACCAGAGGTTGGTGGGAAGCGGGGTAGCAAAAGCAGGAAGTCCCTGGTATTCGCTCATTTCCAGCCGAGTCAGGACAAACTCCACTTTGGCGCCCTGCGTTTCGGCCATCACCGCGATATTCTCCGCTTTCAGCGCCGCGCGGTTTTCATACTCCTGACTGCCTAAATCAATCACCAGCCGCTCCTGCGAGGCGTCAAGGATCTTGCTGATGAACTGATTATTCGACCAGCTGATGCGCAGCGGCACTTCACCTTTTTGCAGGTCGCGTAATACCCCTAATACAGCCAGCGGATTTTGCTTGAGGAACTGCTCACTGTAATGACTCACGCCGGATGGCTCCTTGATTGATGACGGACTGTCTTAGCGTTATCGGCAATCTGCAATGAAACTTAATACAAACCGGTGAGTTTTTTTTGCCTGTTTAAGCAAAGATAAGTCGGTGAGATGAAAATGATTTTCCGGCGATGACCTATACTTACGTTAGCTGTGCAGAAGGTTTTCTGCGCACGCGTTAAACCTGCAAGAGGGCATCGCTATGGGTATCATCGCCTGGATTATCTTTGGTCTTATTGCTGGCGCTATCGCTAAACTGATCATGCCGGGAAACGATGGCGGCGGCTTTATTTTGACCTGTGTACTCGGGGTCGTTGGTGCGGTTGTGGGCGGCTGGCTGGCGACGATGTTTGGTTTTGGAGGCAACATAAGTGGTTTCGACCTGCACAGTTTTCTGGTCGCTGTCGTGGGTGCCATTGTGGTGCTGGGCATATTCAGGTTGCTGCGACGAGCATAAATTGACGTAAACGGCTCTCTGCGGAGGGCCGTTTTTTTGCCTGAGTATTGATTTGTTAATCTAAATGATAATAATTGTCGTTCCGTATTGCATCTAACAACAAGACGACATTATGAATACCTCACGCTTTACGCTTTGCGCCCTGGCAGGCGCCGTTACGCTGGCATTGCAGGTCCCGGCGCTCGCCGAAGAATCCACCATCGTCGTCACGGGCTCAGAGCAGGGCAGCGCGCTGCCGGCCTGGACGAACAGCGCCACGAAATCGGCCGTTGCCGAAAGTAAAACGCCGCAGGTCATCACGACCCTCTCTGCGCCGGAAATTGAAAAGCGTCATGCGAATTCGGTGAATGAAATCCTGCGCTATGCCCCAGGCGTCTCAACCGAGGTGCGGGGCAATACCTCCTACATGAGCGAATATAAAATTCGTGGCTTTACCGTCGATCAGGAGTTCTACAACGGGCTGCAGCTGCCCTATAACGTCACCGGCAATACCAAAGCGCGCATCGATCCGCTGCTGATCGACAGCGTTGATATCCTGAAAGGCCCCTCATCGGTCCTTTACGGTGGCGGTTCGCCGGGCGGGCTGGTGAATATTCAAAGTAAAAAACCGCAGCGGGAAGCGCGAACGGAGATCGGCGTTAACACCGGAAACCGTAATCTGAAAGAGGGCTATCTCGATTCAACCGGGCAGATTGCCGACAGCGACTGGAACTACCGTCTGCTGGGCAAAGCCACGGAAAACGACGATCAGCCGCACACCACTCGGTATGAAAACTACCTGGTTGCGCCGTCCGTCACCTGGCAACCGGACAGCAAAACCCGCCTCACCTTGGACGCGCTGGCGCAAAACACCCCGAGCCTGACGCCGTCTAACCCGCTGCCGCTCGCCTACCTGCGCTCAAAATACGCGGGCAAGCGCGATTACGCCGGAGACGAATGGAGCGGGTTTAAGCAGCGTCAGTGGATGCTGGGCTACAGCTTTGAACATGAATTTGACAGCGGCTGGGGATTTAACCAGAAGGCGCGCTATTTCGACGTCGATACCCACCAGCGCAGCGTCTACGCGACAGGGACGGGAAGCGAGGTGTATCAGCTCAACCGCTTTGCTTACACCACCGATGAAGACCTTAAGAGCTTCAACATCGACAACCAGGTGACCAAAACCGTTGCGCTGGGCGACTGGAAACACCATCTGCTGGCCGGGTTTGACTATCAGAAGCTGAACTCCCATTTCCACTATCGCTACGCGTCGGCCACGCCGGGTATCGATATGCGGCATCCTGACTATTCGCAGATTCAGGAAAGCGCACTGGGGCTCTATACCGCCCAGAAAAACCGCCTCAGCTATCAGCAGAACGGCTATTACTTACAGGATCAGGTAGAGTTTGGCGGTCTCAACCTGCTGGGCAGCCTGCGCTACGACGATTACCGCTCCGTCACCACCAACTACCTGCAAAACGGTGATAAAGCCTGGGTGTCGCAGGATCGCGTCACCAAACGCCTGGGCGCGCTTTACGCCTTCGATAACGGGATTTCACCATTTATCAGCTATTCAGAAGGTTTTGCGCCGGTGTCACCGCAGGGAACGCTCGTGGCGAAAGACGTCAAGCCAACTACCAGCAGGCAGGTGGAGGGTGGGGTGAAATATCTGCTGGCCGACTACGCCACCACCTTTACCGCCTCGGTGTTTAACATCCGTCAGAAAAATGTCGTCACCTCCGACCCGGGCTTCCTGAACTATCGTCAGACCGGGGAAGTGGAATCTAAAGGGGCAGAGCTGTCCGCCATCAGCCGCCCGACGGACAACCTGACGCTGATTGCCAACTATGCGTACACCCACGCGATCAACCGGGAAGATGACAAGTACAAAGGTAAACGTCCAACGCAGGTCCCGGAGAATGCCTTCAACCTCTGGGGGGATTACACCTTTGACAACACGCCGCTGAAAGGACTGATGCTGGGAGCGGGCGCACGCTACACCGGGCCGATGGAAATCTCTCCGGCAAACGACGCGGGTAAACTCGGGGGCACGACGCAGTACGATCTGGCGGCTTCCTACCGGATGGGCGAAATCCTGCCCTCGCTGGCAGGGCTAACGCTTAAAGCCAGCGCGCAGAACATCACCAATAAAGAGACGCTGACCTGCTACGACGCGACCAACTGCTGGATTGGGCGTGACAGGACGTATCAGCTAGGGGCGAGTTACAGTTTCTAAGTAACTCCCTGTGAGTTCAAAATGTAGGCCGGGTAAGGCGTAGCCGCCACCCGGCAATACTCCCTTACTGCGCCGCAGCTTTCACCGGCGCAGCCTCATCATTCGCCGCAGGCTGATTCTCCGGCACGCTGTCGCACGGTTTTGCTTTCGGGCAGACCCGATCCAGCATCTTCAGCGTCACGCCGTTGCTCCAGCCGAAGCCGTCCTGCAGCGGATACTCCCCGCCGCCGCCGCCCGTACCGGTTGTCGATACATCATATTTCTCGACCAGTTTCTTTTCCCTGTCGTATGTATGCTGAACGTTCTTCAGGAAGCGCCAGGTCACGTCCATCGAGACCTTCTCTTGGCCGTAGTTCTGCAGCCCTTCCGCGGCCACCCACTGCAGCGGGGCCCAGCCGTTTGGCGCATCCCACTGCTGGCCACTGTTGACGGTGGTGGTCGCAATACCGCCCGGTTTCAACAGGCGCGACGAGGTTGCCGCGGCGACTTTATCGGCCCGATCCTGCGCCGCCGCCTTCACGTAAAGCGGGAACAGGGCTGCCGCCGTGAGCTGATTACGTACCTTCTTGCTCTTCAGATCGTAATCCGCGTACCAGCCCTCTTTATCATTCCACAGGTGGCTCTCGATGGCTTTCTGACGCGCCGTAGCCAGCGCCTCGTATTTGCTTGCGCTGGCGGCGTCGCCACTCTCCTGGCCTGCCCGCGCCAGCAGTTTTTCCATCTTGAACATCAGGGCGTTCAGGTCCACGGGGACAATGCTGGTGGTCCGGATAGTGCCGAGCTTTTGCGGGTCGTCCATCCAGCGGGAGCTAAAGTCCCAGCCCGATGCCGCAGCGGAGCGCAGATCGCGGTAGATCTCGGTCGCAGGTCGGTTAGGGTTACTTTTGGCGGTATTCACATCGTCAAGCCAGGACTCCGGGCGCGGGGTATCGCGGTCATCCCAGTAGCGGTTGAGGATAGCGCCGTCATCCAGCTTCACCACGCGTTTGTTAGCCTGCCCCGGCTGAAGGGCGTCGACGCCGTCCATCCAGTAGGCATACTCTTTCTCCATCTGAGGACGATACTTCTTCAGCGCATCGCTGTCGTGCGTTGCCAGCAGTTCCACCATCAGCGAGAAGAACGGCGGCTGGGATCGGCTCAGGTAATAGCTGCGGTTGCCGTTGGGAATGTGGCCGAAGGTGTCAATCTCATACGCAAAGTTATCCACCATGTCGCTGATTTTGTCCCAATGATCGCTCTCAGCCAGGCCCAGCATGGTGAAATAGCTGTCCCAGTAGTAGACCTCGCGGAAACGTCCGCCGGGCACAACGTAAGGTTTGGGTAACGGCAGCAGGGAATCCCATTTGTTGCTGGCTTTATCCGTGGTGCGCGTCAGCACGGGCCAGAGATCGTCGATGTGCTCACGTAAACTTTGTCCAGCAGGCGGAACATATTTTTCCCCTTCCGCAGGGAGCGTGAAGTTCATCTCGACAAAGTGGCGTAAGTCAAAGCTGGACTGCGTGTGCTGCATCCGATAGTCCGCCAGGATCATCAGCGGGTCGCTTTTGGGGACGGCATCAGCGAAGGTTTTCTGATCGGGAAACAGTTTGGCGCTTTGCACATCGTTAAACAGCGGGCCCAGCAAAATATCGGGTGAGGCTGTCTGGGCTGCGGGGCTATCGTCGGCATAGCCGAATGTCGTTACGCCGAGCAGCGCGCCTCCTAACGCAAGGGGCAAAAACGCGGGGCGTAGTGTACGAGGTCTTATCATTAGTTCGTCTCCTGTCTTCACTAAACAGCGTGACCGCTGTTGTCAATCACCTGAAAACCTTAGACGAATATTGCCCGCTTCGCGTTAAATATTGCTGGTCAGTCAGACCTCTTCCGGCGTCTGGCTGGCTTCCCGCAGCGTGCCCGGCGCATGTCCAATAATGCGCTTAAATGCCCGGCTAAACGCCGCCAGAGAGCCGTACCCCAGCCGCAGCGCGACGGTTTCAATCGGCTGATTTTCGTGGCGAATGTACTGGATGGCCAGCCGCATCCTCAGCTCGCTGAGATATTTTGCCGGGGTGGTTCCCGTCGCGGCCAGAAACCGTTCGGCGAACACGGAGCGGGACGTACCCGCTTCTTTTGCCAGATCCGCCACGCTCCAGTTCAGGCCGGGCTGCTGGTGCATGGCGTAAATGGCCCGGCTCAGGCGCGGGTCGCGCAGAACCTGCACCCAGCCGGTGGCTTTACCACAGCCGCCTTCAACCCAGCCGCGCACGATTAACGCCGCCACCACGTCGGCCAGGCGCGCGAGGATCCCTGCGTACCCGGCCTGACGCGCCACGGATTCCCGCTCCATCGCCGCCAGCAGCGGGTGGATCTCCGGCCAGGTGGACATCAGCCGGCTGACCATCATCACTTCCGGCATCGCCTTGATCAGCGGCTGCATCCCGCCCAGCTCAAAATCCATGCACCCGCTAAAGATGATGGTGTTCTCGCTTTCCGGGCAGGGCTCGCAGGTGATGGCGCAGACCGAGCTGCAGATAGGCTCGCTGGGAAGGTCGCTGACCGGGGTAATGGTGGCCTGCTCGTCGGAGAGCAGGGCATGGGAATTGCCGCCGGGAATAAACAGGGCATCGCCGCTGCTCAGCTGAAAGGCCGCACCGCTCTCCATTCGCAGCAGGGCGCTGCCGTGGCTCACGAAATGAAACTGCGCTTTGCCGGGGGCGTGATGGAACGCGACGCCAAACGGTGCGCTGGCCTGGATCCGTCGGTATTTCACCCCTGACAGGCGCATGCCGCGTAAAAGTTCGCTGATCAGATCGGGTGACTGTACGGTCATGGCGCAACTCCGGACGAATAATCAATAAGTGGAGATTATATGTCATAGATCGTCCAGGGTGAACCTTCTATGCTTTTGCGACAGTTGTCACATTTTTATAACGGGAGAAAAACAGATGAATTCATGTGTCGCGGCGAGCGAGGCGGTAGCGCCTGCAAAACCCGCCTGGCGGGCCGTCTATTCACTGGGGCTGGGGGTGTTTGGTTTGATTACGGCAGAATTTCTGCCCGCCAGTCTGTTAACGCCGATGGCCGCGAGCCTGGGCGTGAGTGAGGGAATGGCCGGACAGGCCGTCACCGCCACCGCGCTGGTGGCGCTGGTGACCGGACTGCTGATTACGCCAGCCACCAAAAGTATCGACCGCCGCTGGGTGCTGATGTTTTTCTCGGTCCTGCAAATTATCTCCAGCCTGCTGGTGGCCTTTGCGCCGACGCTGCACGTGTTGCTGATGGGACGTCTGCTGCTGGGCGTAGCCATCGGGGGATTCTGGGCGATGTCGACGGCAACGACGATGCGTCTGGTCCCGGCGGATAAAGTGCCGAAGGCGCTGGCGGTGATCTTCTCCAGCGTATCGATTGCCACGGTGGTCGCGGCGCCGCTCGGCAGCTATCTGGGCAGCCTGATCGGCTGGCGCAACGTCTTTGTTCTCTGCATCCTGCCGAGCATGCTGGCGCTGCTGTGGCAGCTCTGGGTACTGCCGTCCATGAAGCCGGAGAGCAGCGGCAGCCTGAGTACGCTGTTCCGCGTGCTGCGTCGTCCGGGGATGATCGGCGGCATGCTGGCGACCATCCTGATCTTCAGCGGTCATTTCGCCTTCTTTACCTACCTGCGTCCGTTCCTGGAAACGGTAGGTCAGGCGAGCGTTGAGACCATTTCGCTGATCCTGCTCGGCTTTGGGCTGGCCAACTTTGTCGGCACCTCCGTTGCCGGGCATCTGCTGGCGCGCAATCTGCGCCTGACGCTGGCGCTGGTGCCGTTCGCGATGGGCGTTCTCGCGCTCACGATGGTGGCGTTTGGTCATCTGGCTATGCTGGACGGGTTCCTGGTTGCGCTGTGGGGCTTTGCATTTGGTCTGGTTCCGGTGGGCTGGTCAACCTGGCTTGCTACCACCGTTCCGGATGAAGCCGAAAGTGCGGGAGGGCTGCTGGTGGCCTCAATTCAGCTGGCAATCAGTGCCGGTGCGGCCGGGGGAGGGGCGGTGTTTGACCTCAACGGCGCCAGCGGCGTATTCGCGGGCAGCGGCTTCCTGCTGGTGACGGCGATGGTCATTGTGTTTATGGGTGTGAAAGTTAAAGCGGAGTGAATTATTTGCCGGGTGAACGCATGCGCCACCCGGCTTCAGGCTTACAGCCCTTTCTTATCCATCAGCACCGCCAAATCCACCAGGCGGTTAGAGAAGCCCCACTCGTTGTCGTACCACGCCAGGATCTTCACCATGTTCCCGCCAATCACCAGCGTGGAAAGCCCGTCGATAATTGAGGAGCGTGGGTCGCCCTGGTAATCGCTGGAGACCAGCGGTTCATCGCTATAGCCCAGAATGCCTTTCAGGGGCCCGCTGGCGGCAGCATTGCGGAACGCGTTATTCACCTCGTCGGCGGTCACGTTCCGGCTCAGCGTTACCGTTAAATCCACAATCGACACCACCGGCACCGGCACGCGCAGGGAGTACCCGGTCAGTTTGCCGTCAAGAGAGGGGATCACTTTCCCCAGCGCTTTCGCCGCGCCGCTGGAGTAAGGCACAATCGACAGCGCCGCCGCGCGTGCGCCGCGCAGATCTTTCTCCGGCTGGTCGTGCAGCGCCTGGCTGTTGGTGTAGGCATGGGTGGTATTCATCAGGCCATGCTCAATCCCGAACTGCTGATGCAGCACCTGAGCGGCCGGTGCCAGGCCGTTCGTGGTGCAGCTCCCGTTACTCACCACAGCGTGTCGGGCGGGATCGTACTGCTCATGATTCACCCCCATCACAATCGTCAGGTCGTCGTTCTTCCCGGGAGCGGAAATGATGACGCGCTTAGCGCCGCCGTGGGTAATATGCACCGCCGCTTTTTCCCGCTCGGTAAAGAAGCCGGTGGCCTCAATCACCACGTCAGCGCCGACGTCACGCCACGGGATATTCGCCGGATCGCGTTCGCTAAATACGGCGATCCGCTGCCCGTCTACCTGCAGCGCGCCGTCTGCCGCTTCAACGGGGGCGGGCAGCTTGCCCAGAAGGGAATCATGCTTCAGCAGGTGGGCGAGGGTTTTACTGTCCGTCAGATCGTTAATGGCCACAATCTGCAGATCCGGGTTACCCAGCGCCGCGCGCAGGAAATTACGTCCGATACGGCCGAAACCGTTAATACCGACCTTAACCATGGTGCACTCCTTATCTCTGTTGTCTGGAGTCACTGTAGGCGTCGGGCCGGTTGGCGTAAACGACAAAAAAGGATCAGATTACGCCATCTTGCGGCAGTGGAATCGCTGGCGGTACTCGCCGGGCGTGAGGTGAAGCTGTTTCTCAAAGATGCGGCGCAAATTAATGCTGGTGCCAAACCCGCTTTGCTCGGCAACGCGTTCAAGAGAGTCCTGGGTCTGCTCAAGCAGCTGACGGGCCGCGGCCAGACGCGCTTCGGTCACGTAGCGGGCCGGAGAGACGCCCGCGTCGCGGGTAAACACGCGGGTGAAATTACGCGGGCTCATCGCCGCTTTCTCGGCCAGATTCTCCACGCACAGGTCGGCGGTGAGGTTCTGCAGGATCCAGGCCTGCAGTTCGCTTATCGGGCCCGATGCGCCAGGCGGCTGCAGGCTGTAACGACTGAACTGCAGCTGGCCGCCGGGGCGGCGCAGATACATCACCATATCCTGCGCCACGTCGCGGGCGAGGGTAAATCCGTAGTCGTCTTCCACCAGCGCCAGGGTCAGATCGAACCCGGAGCTCACGCCGCCGGAGGTCCAGATTGGGCCATCCTGAATATACAGCGGACCGCCTTCGACGTGGATAGCCGGATACTGCGTTTGCATCGTCTCCAGCAGCCGCCAGTGGGTGGTCGCGCGCCGACCGTCCAGCAAGCCGGTCTGGGCCAGCAGCATCGCGCCGCCGCAGATAGAAGCCACCCGCCGGGCATGCGGCGCAGCGAGGTGCAGCCAGTCGACCACCGCCGTGCTCTCCAGCTCGTTCATGCCGCGTCCGGTAATGATAATGGTATCCAGCGGTTCACGCGGATCCAGCTCCGGCAGACGATAGTCCGCCAGCAGATTCAGGCCGGACTGGCCGTGGATCACCTGGTGAGGCTGCGTGGTGGCGATGATAATCCGGTAGCGGGGGTGGGAAAGCCCTTCCGGGTGCAGCCGGTTGGCCTGCATCAGAATGTCGGCGATACCGGCGGCTTCAAACAGCATGCCGCCGTCGGGAACGATAATCAGGATCTTCTTCATGTCCTGAAAAGTACCTTTATCACAGAATAAGTCAAGCGGCGCGTGCGCCCCACGTTTCTGGCAAAGCAAAGCGATTTAAGTTCTTTGTTATTTCAGGCGTTATCCCCGATCGTCAGGGCACTGTCTCTGGCGAAACGGCGTCTGAAGGAATGAGTCAACGAAGCTCCCTCTATTTACATCCGCAACAACGCGAACAAATCCGCCATCTCGCATCGGGTTTTTTATGGCGAAGCGAACTGCCCACGTGGCTGTTGATTGTCACTATTTATGCCGGCTGGTTTGCCACGCTGGCGTTCTGGCAAACGCTCGGCCTGCTGCCCGCCACGCTGCTGCTGATCGGGTTTACCGCGTGGTACATGTCCCTGCAGCATGAGCTGATCCACGGACACCCCACGCGTTTTGCCTGGCTCAACCAGCTGTTTGGCACGCTCCCGCTGGCGGTCTGGTATCCGTATGGCCTGTACCGGGACTCCCATCTTGCCCATCATCGGTACCATAGCCTGACCCATCCGGTGGATGATCCGGAGTCGTACTATTTTACCGACGAGAGCTGGGCGCGCTTTTCTCCGTGGCGGAAACGCGTCATCCGCGCCCGGAATACCTTCGCCGGGCGGCTGATGCTGGCGCCGCTGCTGGATATCCTTCAGACGCTGGGCAGCGCCGCGACGGCGTTTCGTCACCTTCAGCTGCGGGCAATGACGATGTGGCTGGTTCACGTTTTACTGCTGGTGGCGCTCTTCGCCTGGATGACGCATACCGGTTTTTCACCGGTCTGGTTCGTGCTGGCGGTTAGCTATCCGGCGCTGGCGCTGACCAAGATCAGATCGTTTTTCGAACATCGCGCGGCGGACGATCCGCTGGCGCGCTCCGTTATTAACGAGGCGGGGTTATTCTGGCGGGTGCTGTTTTTGAATCTCAACTACCATTCAGTCCATCACGATCTGCCGGGCGTTCCCTGGTACGGGCTGAAGGCGATCTACCAGCAAAACCGGGAGGCGTACCAGCAGCGAAACCACGGTTTTCTCGTCAGGGGCTATGGTGAATGGCTGCGCCAGTTCTGGGTCAGACCCGTCGACGTCACCGTTCACCCCGGAAAACAACAGGGGGAAGGGTATGAGTAACCTGCTGGCGTTTCCCATGTATGCAGTGGATCGCGCCGACACCCGCGCCCTCTGGCTGGCGGTAAAGGGGCTGCTGGCCGCGCGCGGTGTGTCTGTCGATCGTGACCCCGGCTGGCCGGAGTCCGATCTGCTGACCCACTGGCAACAGCCTGCGCTTATCCTCAGCCAGACCTGCGGTTATCCGCTGGTCACGCAGCTCCCGGACGTGCAGGTGGTCGGCGGTTTTCACTACACGGCGCCGGGCTGCGAAGGGAACAAGTATCGCAGCTTTCTGGCGGTGCGCGAGGAGGATCGGCACCTGACGCTGGCAGATTTTCGCGGACGTCGTGCGGTCTGTAACTCCCCGGATTCCCAGTCTGGCTACAATGCGCTGCGAAAAAAAGTGGCTCCCCTGCTGAGCGGCGATCTGTTTTTCGCGCAAACGTCCTTTAGCGGCAGCCATCGCCAGTCGCTGATTGATGTGAAACGCGGGGCAGGGGATATCGCGGCCATCGACTGCGTAACCTGGGCACTGCTGCAGCGCCATGAGCCGGAACGGCTTGCGGGGCTGGCGATCATTGACCGTACACCGCTGACGCCGGGACTGCCGCTCATTACCTCTCATAACACCTCACCTGAAACGCTTAACGCCATTCGCGATGCGCTCCACGCGCTGGTCAGTTCACCTGAACATCGGGAGATTTGCGACGCGGTGCTGATCGGCGGTTTTAGCGTCGTGACGCGAGAGGCCTACGCCTCATTGACCGCGTGATAAATCTCCTGCGCGTCGGTAAAGCAGCGCAGCGCCAGCGAAGAGATGGGCTTCTGCCTGCGCATAATCAGGCCGACGGGAGCCTCAATGTTCGCATCTTTGATGGGGACAATCCTGAAATTGCCGTTCAGTACTTCCAGCCCGTTGTTCAGCGGCATGACGGCGCAGCACACGCCGCTCTGAACCGCCTGAATGATCTGGAACGTGGAGTCGCTCTCGAAAACGGACGTCGGTTCGATGCCGGCAGATTTAAAGCTGGCCTCCATATGCGCCCGGTAGTGCATCCCTTTGGTCAGGAAGCCCAGCGGAAAATCCGTCAGATCGTGCCAGGTCAGCGTTGCCTGGCCGAACTTGAAATGGCGGACGTCGTGCAGCAGGCCCATCTTCGTTTTTGGCAGCTGGATAACGTCAAACAGGCTGGTGTCGATGCTGTTGAGGTAGCAAATTCCCAGCTCAAGCTGGTTGCGACTGACGCCGTCGGCAATCTGCGCTGAGGACATGGAATAGAGGCTATAGGTCAGCTCCGGGTATTTTTGCGTCAGCAGGCGAATAAAAATCATCGGATCCACGCTCGCCAGCGGCACCATCCCCAGGCGTAATTCGCCCACCACCTGGCCTTTGCACAGCGCGGCTTCCGCCTGTAACCCGTCGTGCGCGGCCAGCAGGGCGCGGGCCCACGCGAGGATGCGTTCACCCTCCGGCGTAAACCCTTCAAAGCGCTGTCCGCGCGCAATCAGCACCAGCCCCAGCTCCTCTTCCAGGCTGCGGATGCGCATGGAGAGGGTCGGCTGGGTGACGTTGCACTGCGAGGCCGCTTTACCAAAGTGCCGGGTCTCGTCGAGTGCGATTAAATATTTTAACTGTTTAATATCCATCATATTCTCTGCGCGAGCTGCCTTACAGCATGCGGATCTCTTTTGAGCGCAGGGTGATGCGAACCGGAACGGATTTATACGACGGCGTACCGCTGTCCTTATCCAGATAATCAAGCGGCACCAGCACGTTGGCCTCCGGGTAATAGGCGCCGACGGTGCCCGGTGCGATGCTGTACGCCACCACGGTGATGTCTTCCAGACGCTGAACGCTGCCGGGCAAGGCGGTTTCAATATCCACGCGGTCACCGTGTTCCAGGCCTGACTGCGCCATATCGTCTTCGTTCATAAACAGCACGTCGCGGCGGCCAAATACGCCGCGGTAGCGGTCGTCCAGGGCGTAAATCGTGGTGTTGTACTGGTCGTGGCTGCGCAGCGTGATCAGGCGCAGAACGTGCTCACCTTCACCGCTGGCGTTCTCGTGAACGCCGTCGAACACCGAGAACATCGCTTTTCCCGTCGCCGTTGGCCAGATACGCTGCGTTGGCGGCAGCGGCATACGGAAGCCGCCGGGAACGCGGATCCGCGCGTTGTAGCTCTCAAAGCCTGGAATGGTCTGCTCAATCAGAACGCGGATGCGGTCGTAATCCTCAACCAGCGTTAGCCAGTCCACGCGGGTGGCCAGCAGGGTGGCTTTCGCCATGCCCGCGACGATAGCAGGTTCAGACCGAAGCAGCGGTGAGGCGGGCTTCAGCTTGCCGGATGAAGCATGCACCATCGACATGGAGTCTTCGACGGTAATGGACTGACGACCGGTGGCCTGGATATCCAGCTCGGTGCGGCCGAGACACGGAAAGATAAAGGTCTCTTTGCCCACCAGCAGATGGGTGCGGTTGAGCTTGGTGCCGACGTGCACGCTCAAATCCAGGTTACCCATCGCCGGAAAGCCCCGCTCGTGATCGGGCATCGCGACGGCAAAATTACCGCCGAGGCAGATGAGCGCTTTCGCACGACCGTCGATCATCGCCTGCGTGGCCTGCACCGCATCGTGTCCGTGGTGAGACGGCGGCTCAAAGCCGAAAACGTCCTTCAGACGGTTCAGAAAGGCCGGGGTAGGCTTCTCGCTAATCCCGACGGTACGGTTCCCCTGAACGTTTGAATGGCCGCGCAGGGGGCAGATACCCGCGCCGGGCTTGCCGATATTCCCGCGTAGCAGCAGCAGGTCGGCAATCAGTCGGACGTTCGCCGTGCCTTTATTGTGCTGGGTAATCCCCATCCCGTAGGTAATGATGGTGGCATTTGATTTCGCATAGGCGTCGGCGACCTTCCCGAGCGCGGCCCGGTTCAGGCCCGACTCTCGCTCGATCTCGTCCCAGCGGGTTTGCGCGATATCGGCGGCGAAGTCCTCAATGCCCTGGGTGTGTTCGGCAATAAATGCGCGATCCAGCACGCCGCCGCGTTCGGCCTCCATTTCGAGAAGGTGTTTGGCAATGCCCTTCAGCGCGGCGGCATCGCCCCCGGCCTTCACCTGGAAATAGGTCGAGGCGATATCCGTGGAGCCGTAGGTTGCCATTTCAATCACGCTTTGCGGGTCGGCGAAACGCTCCAGGGCGCGCTCGCGCAGCGGGTTAAAGACGATAATCGGCACGTTGCGACGTGCCAGCTCGTGGAGCGTACCCATCATTCGCGGATGGTTGGTGCCGGGGTTGTGGCCGATGGAGATCACCAGCTCGGTCTTATCGAAGTCGTCCAGCGAGACGGTGCCTTTCCCGATACCAATCGAGCGCGGCAAACCGACGCTGGTGGCCTCGTGGCACATATTCGAGCAGTCGGGGAAGTTATTGGTGCCGTATTCGCGAGCGAACAGCTGGAACAGATACGCCGCTTCGTTAGAGGCTCGCCCGGAGGTATAGAACTCGACCTGGTCCGGTTCGAGCCCGCGCAATACTTCGCCGATGCGTTGAAACGCCTCGTCCCAGTCGACGGGCCGGAAGGTATCGCTTGCCCGGTCATAGCGCAGGGGATGCGTCAGTCGACCGTAGCCTTCCAGTTCAAAGTCCGATTTTGCCAGCAGCGAGGAGACGCTATTTTCGGCCAGAAACGCGGGGGTGACGCGTTTGCTGGTCGCTTCCCAGGTCACCGCTTTGGCGCCGTTCTCGCAGAACTGAAACGTCGATTTGTGTTCTTTATCGGGCCACGCGCAGCCCGGGCAGTCAAAACCGTCAGGCTGGTTGGTGCGCAGCAGCGTGGCGGGGGCATCAAGGGTATCCATTTGGGTACGTACCGCGATGGCCGTTGCTTTTAATGCCCCCCAGCCTCCGGCAGGACCGGCATAGTGTCGGATACCTGGCACCGAGCGTCTTTTCTTATTCATACCCACTCCTGATTTGTTCGGTCACGCAACGTCTTAATCCATAAAAGCCCTGAACGGGACAATAAGCGAAAGCAATGACGACCGGATGGCGACGCGCATGCGGTGTGGAAAAGTGCTTAATCTTAAATTGTTTTATTACAGTGGTTTATAGGATCTGACGCGTAAATATTTAAAGAAATTATAACGAATTTTTAGCATTTTAATAATAAATATTATCTATCGCCCGGTAGGCGAGATAGATGGCGGTGAGTAAGGAAGGATGTAGCACCGATAAAACTTCGAATGAAGCCTGTGAGCGGTAGAAATAGACAATGCTCGCGGCTGGCGGGGAATTGCATGCATTTTTTGGTTGTGACAATGACGGGAAGGTTAACTCAGGCTTAATGATTAATGGTTATATTTTATGCCTGACAGGGCAATTATCACATCGTGAAATATAAAGTTATTTTGTGCCGTGAAATTAACGTCGCGCGGCATAAGTGAAATAGGGACAATCATGGCGTAAAGTGCATTCAATATTAAAGATACCCTGTTAGTGCAACAAATAATTCATCGTCAATATATTCTGCTGACATCACCAATACGCCAATTCTACTAATTATGGTAGTGGCGATAATAGCGATATTGCGTTAATGAAAGTGGTTCTCTTTCGTGTTTTTATTTTGTAAAACATAATGTTATGTAGTTTTGTGATGAAAAAATAACGCCATTTAGGCTATGTAGGATTTTTTATTAGGATTAATCCTATAATCTACCGACTGCTTCATTTACCAACAGTTACGTAACGGTAAATATTGAATTGATGCGAAGCTCATGTAAACTTGTTTACCGTTTGTCAAAATATGTCAGGAAGACGCTGGGCCTTATTCTGAAGGGCTCGTGCGGTAGCTATGCCCTTAAAATAGTAACGCCCCGAAAATATCCTGGCTATTTTAACAATAGCACTTAAGTCAAACTTCACTCCCTTATCTTCATCATCGAAATATCGCTACGGAAAAGCATATGAAAATGCGCGTACTGTTTTCACTTCTGTTTGTAATGGCGGTGGCGGGCTGTAAAGCGCCGCAGAAACCTGTGATCAACGACGATACGATCGAGACCAGCCAGGTCAACGGCGTAACCTTAACCCACCGTCACGCCGTTACGCCGCCGGCGGAGTTCACGCCGGTTAACGAGCCGTATCGTGCGATGTATCCGGCCTCCCTGATGAGCCGTCCTGACTTCGGCGGCAAAGTTATCCGCAATCTCGAGACCGGAAAAACGTACGTGGTGCTGGGTCAGGTTGAACACTACTGGATGGCGCTTGCCGATGAAGGTAACGATCAGCTGATTGGTTACGTCCCGATGCGCGCCGTGATCAAGGCCGACCTGTACGACGCCGCCGTGCGTAAACAGGCCATTCGTCCGAAGGTGCGTAAAAAAGCGACCTGCGTCGATGTCGATGGCAACAGCAAAGCCTGCAAAGACAGCGCTAACGGTACCTGGATCCTGAACTAAACGGCTTTCATGAGCGCATTTTTATGAATAATAAAAATTTTCATAAGCTGTGGTTATTCTTCTACGCGGTGATTTTCGCCCTGGTCAGTGGTTGTACGTCGTCTTCACACAGCGACCCCTCCCGCTACAATCTGCAGTTTCAGGCTCATCCACAAATCAATGACTCTGCGCCGCTTAAGGTCCGGGTGCTGCTGCTGAAATCCGATGCGGATTTCATGTCCAGCGACTTCTACTCCCTGCAGAACAACGCGTCAGCCACGCTTGGCGCGAATCTGCTGAACAGCGATGTGTTCTTCCTGATGCCGGGACAGCTGTCCAAAACCCTCAGCGGGCAAAGCTCTCCGGAGGCCCGCTACATCGGCGTGATGGCGGAGTATCAGGTGCTGGATGGCAAAAAATGGCGCGTTTCACTCCCTCTGCCTGTGCCTGGCGAAAATCATATCTACCAGTTCTGGAAATGGTCCGCAGATGAACTTCAGGCCAACGTTTTTCTCGACGTGAACGGCATTCGGGTCATCAACCAGTAACGCGCTTCAACACAGGAAACACATCATCATGACGAAAGCAGAAAAGGTCGTCTGGACCGAAGGCATGTTCCTGCGTCCACACCATTTTCAGCGGACTGAAAGTTATCTGCTCAACCATGTTCGTGAATGGGGTGCGCTACAGCGGTCATATCTCTGGGGCTTTCTTGACGTTGAACTGGATGAAGCGATGCTTCGTCAGGGATGCATTGCCCTGAGCTACTGCAGTGGCCTGCTGCCGGACGGCACTTTTTTCCAGGTGCGCAACGGGCGCAACGGCCCTGCGCCGCTGAAAATTCCTGACAACCTCACCAACGAAAAGGTGGTGCTCGCGCTGCCGGTCCGTCGTGGTGAGAGAGAAGAGGTGATTTTTAGCGAAGAGCCGGCCTCGCTGGCGCGCTTCATCGCTTTCGAGCAAGAGGTGGAAGACGACAACGCCATGTCGGTGGGGGATGCCACCGTCCAGTTTGGCCGCCTGCGTCTGACCCTGATGCTGGAAAAAGACCTCACGGCGGAATGGACCGCCATCGGCGTGGCGTTTGTGACGGAGAAACGTAACGACAACCACGTGCGGCTCGACCACAGCTACATCCCGCCGATGCTCAACGCCAACAACAGCCCGCAGATCTACAGCATGATTAACGATCTGCACGGTCTGCTGGTGCAGCGCAGCCAGCAGATTGGCGGTCGTTTACGCCAGCCCGGCCGCTTTAATACCTCCGAACTGATTGAGTTCACGCTGCTGTCGCTGGTCAATCGTCATCTGGGCGAAGTATCTCATTTAAAAACCCTCCCGCTGCTGCATCCGGAAACGCTCTGGCGCAGCTGGCTGCCGTTTGCGACCGAGCTCGCCACCTGGACGTCCCAGCGTACCGCCGAGAGCGTGCTGCCGATTTACGATCATGACGATCTGGCAAACTGCTTCAGCAAGCTGATGCTGATGCTGCGTCAGGGGCTGTCGCTGGTGATGGAGGACCACGCGATCCAGCTGCCGCTTAACGAACGCTCTCACGGCCTGAACATCGCCACGGTGCCTGAAACCAGCATGGTGCGTGAGTTCGGCTTCGTGCTGGCGGTTAAAGCCAACGTGCCAGGCGAACACCTGCAAACCCATTTCCCGGCGCAGATGAAGGTCGCGCCGGTCTCGAAAATCCGCGATCTGGTTCAGCTTCAGCTGCCGGGCATTATGCTGCGCGCCATGCCGGTCGCGCCGCCGCAGATCCCATGGCATGCCGGCTACAGCTACTTTGAACTGGAGAAGGGCAGCGAGCTGTGGCACGAGATGGATAAGTCCGGCGCATTCGCCCTGCATCTTGCAGGGGAATTCCCGGGGCTGGATATGGAGTTTTGGGCCATCCGTAGCCCGACAGAATAATAAAGCGAGCGCTTAATATGCAGGAACGACAGGACACCGGCAGTGATGCCGGGTTTACCGGAGCCAGTAGCAACAATCAGCTGGTGGCGGCCGCCAATCCGCTGCTCAACGCGATTCCGCAGATCCGTCATTCGGTCTCCCATGACGATCAGGTGGCGTTACGCCAGCGCCTAATCGATGAGATTCGCCGTTTCGAAGTCCGCTGCCAGCAGGCGGGGCTGCCCTACGAAGTGATCGTCGGGGCACGTTACTGCCTGTGTACGGCGCTCGATGAGGCCGCCGCGCTCACCCCCTGGGGCAGCAGCGGCGTCTGGTCAAGCAACGGTCTGCTGGTAACGTTCCATAACGAAACCTGGGGCGGCGAGAAGTTCTTCCAGCTGCTGGCGCGCCTGTCGCAGAACCCGCGCGAGCATATTCTGCTGCTGGAGATGATCAACTACTGCCTGCTGCTGGGCTTCGAAGGACGCTATCGGGTGCTGGATAATGGCCGCACCCAGCTTGAAACCATCAAGCAGCGCCTGTGGCAGATGATCCGCGGCGTGCGCGGCAGCTATCCGCCGCCGCTTTCTCCCCATCCGGAAGATCGTCCGGTGCTGCGCAAGCTCTGGCGGCCGATGGTTCCCCTGTGGGCCTGCGTGGCGCTGGCCGGGTTTATCGCCTGCCTGTTTTATATCGTGCTTAACTGGCGTCTTGGCGATAACACCAACCCGGTGCTGGCGAAGATTTATCAGTCCCAGCTGCCGGAAACCACTATTCAGCAACCGGCCCGTCAGCTACCGGCGGTGCTGAACCTGCGCGGCTTCCTGAAGCCTGAAATCGAGGCTGGCCTGGTCGCGGTGAAAGACGAAGCGGACCGCAGCGTCGTTATCCTGAAGGGCGACGGGCTGTTTGCCTCTGCCTCTACCGTCGTGCGTGACCGCTATGAACCGGTCATCAACCGCATTGCGCAGGCGATGAATAACGTCAGCGGCAAAATTCTGGTGGTGGGCTACAGCGACAACGTGCCGATCCGCAGCGCGCGCTTTGCCTCTAACTATGAACTCTCTCTGGAACGCGCCCGCTCGGTACAGAAAATGCTGCAGGGAAGCCTCTCTCAGCCTGGCCGCGTGAAGGCGGAAGGGCGGGGCGAGATTAACCCGGTGGCGCCGAACACGACGCCTGAAAACCGCGCCCGTAACCGCCGTGTGGAAATTACTCTGCTGGTGTCGCCTGAAAACACTCAGGCTGAGCTGAACGGATTGCCGCAAGGAAACTAAGGATGCTGACTACACTTCTTTCCATCTTGACCAACCGCATTCTGTGGAGCTTCCTCGGCGTAACGGCGCTTGCGGCGGTGATCTGGATGATTGGTCCCCTGTTGTCCATCGTGGACACCCGACCGCTTGAGTCTGAACAGAACCGTATTATCAGCATTGCCGTGGTCTATCTGCTCTGGGCGCAGGGCCACATTCTGCCGCGCCTGTACAATGCCTGGCTGAACCGCAAGCTGATGGACAAGCTCAAAGAGAATACCGCCAGCCCGGAAGCCGCGGATCCGCAGAAGCGGCTGAACAGCGAGGAGCAGATCCTCGCCAGCCGCTTTGATGAAGCCGCGCAGATGCTGAAAAAAGCGCACTTCAGCAAGGCGGGCCAGGGCGCCCAGTGGACGCAGCGCTTCAGCACGCAATATCTCTATCAGCTGCCGTGGTACGTCATTATCGGCGCGCCGGGCTCCGGTAAAACCACGGCGCTGGTCAACTCCGGGCTGCAGTTCCCGCTGGCCGACCGTTTCGGTAAGACCGCGCTGCGGGGCATTGGCGGCACGCGTAACTGCGACTGGTGGTTCACCAATGAGGCGGTGCTGCTGGACACGGCGGGTCGCTATACCACCCAGGAAAGCGAGCAGGTGCAGGACGCCGGCGAATGGCTTGAGTTTATGGGGTTACTGCGTAAGTATCGCCGCCGCCAGCCGATCAACGGCGTCATCATCACCATCAGCATTTCTGACCTGCTCACCCAGTCCGCCGAGGCGTCCCGCCAGCAGGCGGTGAACCTGCGTCAGCGTCTGTCCGAGCTGCATGAACAGCTGGGTATCCGCTTCCCGGTGTACGTGATGGTGACCAAGGCCGACCTGCTTAAAGGCTTCCGCGCCTGGTTTGCCGACTACGATAAAGCGCAGCGCGACCAGATCTGGGGCTTTACGCTGCCGTGGGAGCAAACTAAACACGCCGATTACGACCTGATGGGCAACTTCCAGCAGGAGTTTTCTCTGCTCCAGCAGCGCCTCGATGCCGGGCTGCCGGAAACCATGCTGAAAGAGCATGACGCGAAAACCCGCGCGGAAGCGTATCTCTTCCCGCAGGAGTTCGCCGCGCTGCGTCCGCTGCTGGCGGACTACCTGAGCACGGTCTTCGCCCGCTCCAACTTTGAAACCGAGTTCTCTCCGCGCGGGATCTACTTCGCCAGCGGGACTCAGGAAGGCATGCCGTTCGACCGCGTAATGGGCGAACTGAACCGCGCGCTGTCGCTGCCGGAAGGGGGAGAGGCGGATAACTGGGATTCGGTCAGCAAAGAAGCGCCTATCCCGGGTGCTAAAGGTCAGAGTTTCTTCATTAAGAACCTGCTGCAAAACGTCATCTTCCAGGAAGCCGGGATCGCGGGCGAAAACCGCTGGTGGGAGCTGCGCAACCGGGCGGTGATCTGGTCCGGCTATGCGGCGCTGCTGGCCCTGCTGGCGATCCTCGGCGGTCTGTGGCTGACCAGCTATGCCAAAAACAAAACCTATCTGGCAGAGGTGGATGCGAAGGTGCCGCTGCTGGACCAGCAGAGCAAGGCGTTACAGAACCAGCCGCAGCGTGACCTGTTCGATCTGCTGCCGCTGCTGAATGGTCTGGTTGACCTGCCGAAAAGCGACGACTTTGATGTCAACGATCCGCCAGTATCCCGCCGTATGGGGCTCTATCGCGGGGATGACGTCAGCGATGCCGCGCAGTCTCTGTACCAGAAAGCGCTGGATCAGATGCTGTTGCCTGCCGTCGCCATGCACATCACCACCTGGCTTCGCAACGACAACGGCAGCGATGTGGAATACAGCTATGAAGCGCTGAAAGCCTATCAGATGCTGTATCAGCCGAAGCACTATGACGGCAAATTCCTGCATTCGTGGGTGATGCTCAACCTGCAGCGAAATCTGCCGCAGAACGTCACGAAGGCGCAGCTGCAGCAGCTTGAATGGCACCTGACGCAGCTGCTGGAACCGAAAATTCAGGCCTCGCCGTACGCGCAGGATGAATCTCTGGTTGCCCGCGAAAGAGCGATGATCAACCAGCAGCCGCTCTCCACGCGCGTCTACGGCCGCCTCAAACGCCTGCTGGAACATGATGACAACCTGAAGCCGGTCTCCCTTTCCGATCTGGGCGGACCGCAGAGCGAGCTGGTGTTTTCACGCAAAAGCGGCAAGCCGGTGAGCGAAGGCGTACCGGGCCTGTATACGCCGGACGGCTACTGGAAAAGCTTTAACGGCCAGATTGACAGCGTAACCACCGCTCTGCATGAAGACGACGCCTGGGTGCTGGGGGCCGCCACGGCGCAGGAAGATAAACAGCAGATCGATAACGCCGTGCGCCAGCTCTACATGCGCGACTTTATCGCTAACTGGGATAGCTTCCTCGCCGACATTCAGCTCAATAACAGCGCCGATCTTTCCCAGCGCATCAACACCGCGCGCCTGCTCTCGGGCGCAAACTCGCCGCTGCGCCGCCTGGTGCAGAACCTGAGCCAGGTCCTGACGCTGTCACGCAATGCGCCAGCGCCGGACGATGCGGATAAAGCGCAGGCGCAGAGCAACCGCGCCACCCGTACGCTTGAAGCGCTGTTCAGCAACAATGACGCTGCGCCGACCCAGGCCGCCGTGGTCACCCAGGCGCCGGAACAGCTGGTGACCGACCACTATGCGCCGATGATTGAGCTGGCGCAGCCGCTGGAGAAGGGCGGGAAGACCATCGTGTTTGATGATTTTCTCAAGCAGGTGGACGAGCTCTATCGCTACCTTACCGCCGTCCAGGACGCGGCCAACAGCGGCATGCCGGCACCGGGCGGCGAGGCGATCAGCCGTCTGCAGGCCAGCGCCGGTCGCCTGCCGGGCGGTCTGCAAACCATGTTCAGCAATATGGCGGTGGGCGCCAGCAGCGATACCCAGCGCCGTGACCTCGAAAACGTGAGGAAGCGGATTAACGTTGAGGTGGGCGGTTTTTGCCGTCAGGCGATTGCCGGTCGTTACCCGCTGGTGCGCAGCGCCAGCACCGAGGTCACCCCTGACGATCTCGCGCGCATGTTTGCGCCGGGAACCGGGCTGATGGACGCTTTCTTCCGCGACAACCTGACCAACAAAGTGGATACCACGCAGGCAAACTGGCGCTTTATGCCGGGTATCGACGGTAAAACGCTGCCGGGAAGTGAAGGGCTGCTGAGACCGTTCCAGCAGGCCCAGTCGATTCGCGACGCCTTCTTTGCTAACGGCGCAACGACGCCGTCCTTCAAGGTGACGGTTCGCACCGTGCGAATGGATAACTCCATTCTGAACCTGACGCTGGACGTTGACGGCCAGCTGCTGCGCTACAGCCACGGTCCGCAGGCCGTGCAGATCATGAACTGGCCGGGGCCGGGCGGCACCAACCAGGTCCGCATGCAGCTGGGGCTGGCTAACGGCAGCACGGCGACGCTGGTCACCAACGGCGCCTGGGCGCTCAACCGCTTCTTCGATAAAGCGAGCACCAGCCCGGGCGCGGGTAGCCTGAGCCGTCAGGCCACCTTCAGCGTCGACGGACATCAGGTCACGCTGGAGTTTGCACCTAACAGCATTCGTAACCCGTTCCAGCTTCCCCGTTTCTCATGCCCATAACCGCAAGGACAGCCGTATGACGAATACCCCTGCGATGAACCGCTACAGCTGGTATGGCAAGTTACCCAGCGCCGGAGATTTTTTGCAGCGTCGCTTTCCTGACACTTTACAGCGCCAGTGGTCACACTGGTTCCAGGTCGGTCTGCTGGCCTGGCAGCAGGAAGAGCAGCGCAGCGGCGAGCGCCAGTTCCAGAAAGCGCCAGTCTGGAATTATGTGGTACCGCCCATGCTTGGCAGCCAGATGATCCAGATGGGCTGTCTGTTGCCCGGCCGCGACAGCGTTGGCCGACAGTACCCGGTTTGCCTTCAGCTGAGCTTCGCCCCGTCAGAGTGGTCGACCAGCCTGCTCAGCCAGGCCGAAAGCTGGTACCAGCAGATTGGGCGCCTGGGGCTGCACGCGGTGCGCAACAGTTTTTCCGCCTCGCAGCTGGACGAGATGCTGATGACCATTCCGGCGCCGCAGCCCGTCGAGCCGCAAAAGCGTTCCGACATCCTTGATGTAATTGGCTATGACGAGGATGGCCAGAGCACGCTGGGCTGGCCTCAGGCGGCGGAGTGTTTTGATCCGCTGCGTCAGACCAGCTACTGGTGGACCAACCGCTGCGACGGTTACCCGCTCTACACCCACGTGCACAGCGGTAACTTTACCGGGCAGCTTTTCACCCTGCTGTTCGACCCGGCAGGGGGCGCCCGTCCGGGGCGTCACGGTCTTTATCCGCCCATGTTTGAATAAGCAGGGATCTTATGAATATCGAAGAATTTCTCGCGCCAATAAGCCCCGAAAAACCCTGCGGCGAAAACCTGGAGTACGACGCCGACTTCCAGATCATGAATCAGGCAAGTCTTGGGAAAGCGGAACAGCAGTTTGGCGACACCATTATCCCGGCAGAGCCCGCTGACTGGAACACGGTAGAAAAATTCGCCACCAGCCTGCTGACCCGCACCAAAGATCTTCGCGTACTGCTGGCGTTAACCCATGCCTGGACGCGCCGCCGCGGGCTTGCGGGCTACGCGGACGGATTATTGCTGGTGCAGGAGGCGATCGCCCGTTACTGGGAGACGCTCTATCCGCTGCTGGAAGAGTATGGCGAAACCGATCCGTTCTATCGCATTAACGCCCTGGCAGGGCTGAGCGATAAATCTGACCTCACCGTCGCCGTGCGAAACGCCTCGCTTCTGCGTTCAAACGGCGATGAAATTTCGCTCCGGGATGCCCAGGCGCTACTGGACGGCAGCAAGACGGAATGTCCGGACTATCCCGGCGGCCGTCCACGGCTGATTGATGAACTGGCCCGCGGCGACCAGCCGGGAACCGCAGCGGTTATCGTCATTAACGAACGTCTGCTGGCGATTCGCGAGCTGCTCACCGGGCATCTCGGTGAAAGCGGTGTGCCCGAGATGGAGCAGCTGCTGAAAACCGTCGGACTGGTCGCCAGCGCGTGTCAGGTGACCGACATCAGCAAGCTGCTGCCGAACCGCGAGGCGCAGGCAGAACCACAGGCCGAGCAGCAGTCGGCGGTAGCGCAGCCCGCTCAGCCGGTCACCGACTGGCGCAGCGTGCAGGTTACCAGCCGCGCCGACGCGCAGCTGATGCTGGAAAAAGCGAAGCAGTATTTTGCGCAGTACGAACCGAGCCACCCCGCACCGCTGATGATTGAACGGGTGCAGCGGCTGTCAGAACTTAACTTTATGGACATTATTCGCGACCTGGCGCCAGACGGCGTTAACCAACTTGAAAACATCTTTGGGCGCCGCGAATAACGCGTCCAGGCATTATGACGACAGGCATGGAGCCTGCCGTTTCACCTTCACCGCGCATCTTTGATGGAGAACATCATGGCAATGAGTAACAGTGGGCAGAAATTCATCGCACGTAACCGTGCCCCCCGCGTGCAGATCGAGTACGACGTAGAGATCTACGGTGCAGAACGTAAGATTCAGCTGCCGTTTGTGATGGGCGTCATGGCCGATCTGGTCGGCAAACCGGTAGAAAATCTGCCGGCCGTCGACGAGCGTAAATTCCTCGAAATCGACATCGACAACTTTGACGAACGCATGAAGGCGCTGAAGCCGCGCGTGGCGTTCCAGGTGGATAACACCCTGACCGGCGAAGGTAAGCTCAACGTGGATCTGACCTTCGACAGCATGGACGACTTCCTGCCGGATGCGGTGGCACGCAAGGTTGAGCCGCTGAACAAGCTGCTGGAAGCGCGTACCCAGCTCTCTAACCTGCTGACCTATATGGACGGCAAAAACGGTGCGGAAGAGCTGATCGCTAAAATTCTGCAGGATCCGACGCTGCTCAAATCCCTGAGCCAGTTGCCGAAAAATGACGAAAGCGCGAAAGGTAGCGAGGAATAATCGATGAGCAACCAGACTCAACAACATGAGCAGCAGGCGGGTCAGGCGTTCAGCCAGGATGAGTTCAGCGCACTGCTGAACAAAGAGTTCCGCCCGAAAACCGATCAGGCGCGCTCCGCCGTTGAAAGCGCGGTCAAAACCCTGGCGCAGCAGGCGCTGGAAAATACCGTCACCTTCTCCAATGATACCTACCGTACCATTCAGAACCTGATTGCCGGTATCGACGAGCAGCTGTCGCAGCAGGTGAACCAGATCATTCACCACGACGAGTTTCAGAAGCTGGAGAGCGCCTGGCGCGGCCTGAGCTACCTGGTGAACAACACTGAAACTGACGAGATGCTGAAGATCCGCTTTATGAGCATCTCCAAGCAGGAGCTGGGCCGCACCCTGAAGCGCTTCAAGGGCGTGGGCTGGGACCAGAGCCCGATCTTCAAGAAAATCTACGAGCAGGAGTACGGTCAGTTCGGCGGCGAGCCGTTTGGCTGCATCGTGGGCGATTACTACTTCGACCACAGCCCGCAGGACGTTGAGCTGCTGGGCGAAATGGCGCGCATCGGCTCTGCGGCGCACTGTCCGTTTATCACCGGTACCGCACCGGGCGTGATGCAGATGGAGTCCTGGCAGGAGCTGGCTAACCCGCGCGACCTGACCAAGATCTTCCAGAACACCGAATACGCGGCCTGGCGTTCACTGCGTGAATCCGAAGATGCCCGCTATCTGGGCCTGGTGATGCCGCGCTTCCTGTCGCGCCTGCCGTACGGCATTCGCACCAACCCGGTCGACAGCTTTGATTTCGAAGAGCAGACCGACGGCGCGAACCACAACAGCTACTCCTGGGCGAACGCCGCGTATGCGATGGCCGCCAACATCAACCGCTCCTTCAAAGAGTACGGCTGGTGCACCTCGATTCGCGGCGTGGAGTCCGGCGGGGCGGTGGAAAACCTGCCGTGCCACACCTTCCCGAGCGATGACGGCGGCGTGGACATGAAGTGCCCGACCGAGATCGCCATCAGCGATCGTCGTGAAGCCGAGCTGGCGAAAAACGGCTTTATGCCGCTGGTTCACCGCAAAAACTCCGACTTTGCCGCCTTCATCGGCGCGCAGTCGCTGCAGAAACCGGCCGAGTACCACGACCCGGATGCCACCGCTAACGCGCGTCTGGCCTCTCGCCTGCCGTACCTGTTCGCCTGCTGCCGCTTTGCCCACTACCTGAAGTGCATCGTGCGCGACAAAATCGGCTCCTTCCGCGAGCGCGAAGAGATGGAGCGCTGGCTGAACGACTGGGTAATGAACTACGTGGACGGTGACCCGGCGAACTCCTCTCAGGAGACCAAGTCCCGTAAACCGCTGGCGGCTGCGGAAGTGCAGGTGCAGGAAATTGAAGACAACCCGGGCTACTACGCCGCGAAGTTCTTCCTGCGTCCGCACTACCAGCTGGAAGGTCTGACCGTTTCCCTGCGTCTGGTTTCTAAACTGCCGTCGCTGAAGACGAAAGACGCGTAATGATAATGGCTGCCGGGAAACCGTGCCCGGCGCTGGCTTTATAGCATGGGAATTTGAGAGGAAATATGACAGCGAGACCTTCGTTTGTTGCTGCTTGGGCGGCGGCAACACGTATTTACGATGCAAATGATTCTATCGGCAAAGTTAAGCAAGTTATCGGCGGCAAGGTTAAGCACAACTTCGAAATACCCGAAAATCAGGGCGGTTGGTCAAACAGTTGTGCCGTTCGCATGAGTTATGTTCTGAATTATACCGGGCATCCCGTTCCGCGTATTGCAAATCTCACAGTATCCGGTGCTGATAATAAATGGTACTTCTACCGCGTAAAAGATGTTATTGCCTGGTTGACGCGCCAGTGGGGTAAACCTGACATGATCGTGAGTTATCCTTCCATACCCGTACAGCAATTGGCCAACAAAAAGGGCGTAATTCTGTTTGAGGTACAGGGCTGGAATGATGCCGCCGGTCATGCCACATTCTGGAATGGTTTAACCTGTTCGGATCACTGTTATTTCAATGCGCCGGATACAAATTACACGACGACCAAAGCCAATTTTTGGGAGTTGCCATGAAAAAAATAATTGCCAGTCTACTGTTGCTCACCAGTTCCGCCTCTGTTTATGCAACTGACGATCCGGTGTCATTTGTCAAAAAATTGCCTTATAGGCAAGTTGTTAAAGACATTGTTTTTTCTCGCTGTCTGGCACAAGTGGCTGATGATAAAAGCCAGTTTTCTCTGGATGCAGCGCGTAGCAGTAATGCATTACTGGAATGGGTGCCTTTCGATATTGAGAATGGTAATGACAAAATTAACGCTCTCATCAATAAATACAAGGGCGCAACCAATGCCTTCCATTCTGAGAGAAAACCAGAAGTACAAGGTGTGACCTTAAACTGTCTGCGACTTTATTATAGTGACGAACTTAATAAACTTGCTCCTCAATTAATCATCGGAAATCCTGACCGCACCTGGATTCAGGATAACCCGCAGTAGTAAAAGACTTCACATTCTTTCCGTTCATTCAGGGGGAATGTAAGACTGTCAAATGACACGGGTCATTTGATGTGAGGCAGAGGTAAAATATGGACGGTTTTATTCAGCCCCATGCTTTCCTGTTTGCCATATAAGTGCTTTTTCGAAAGCAATATTGTTCATCCACGAAGAGTAGATATTATGGCTATTGATATGTTTCTGAAGGTCGAGGGTGTTACGGGCGAATCTAAAGATTCTAACCACACCGGCTGGACTGATATTACCTCCTTCTCCTGGGGCGCTTCCCAGCCAGGTAATATGAGCGTTGGCGGTGGCGGCGGTGCCGGTAAAGTTAACTTTAACGACCTGCACGTAAACGCGCTGATCGACAAATCCACCACAGCTGTCCTGAAACACTGCGCTAGCGGTAAACACCTGACTAAAGTTGAGCTTTCCGTCTGTAAAGCCGGCGGCCAGCAGGTGGAATACTCCCGCATTACGCTGGAAGATGTGCTGGTCACTTCTGTTCAGTACACCGGTGCAGACAACGGCGATACCGTTGGTGTGACCTATGCATTCCAGGCGGCGAAAGTGAAACAGCAGTACTGGGAGCAGACCACGTCTGGTGGTAAAGGTGCTGAAAGCAGCGCTGGCTGGAACATCAAAGAGAACAAAGAAGCGTAATTGCGTATGTGGCCGGGGAGTTTTCCCCGGTCATTATCAACCTAAAGAGCCCTAAGGATTGGCGGGCATGGTTATGCAAAAGTTATTCGGTGTGTTTGCAGTCACGTTAATGGTCAGCGCCTGTGTGTCGCATCCAGCACAATATCAGTCGCTTTCGGTTACGCTGAAAAACAATGAACCCTGCTTTGCTATCCCTGCTAACTCCGGGTTAGAAGCGCCGGTCATCAGCCATACACCCACCATTATGAAAAGAGCGGGAAAGGAATGGAAAACGATATCGCCGCCATCAACATATATCCCTGTAGTGACGTTAAATTCTCAGCAGTGCAACCAGTGGCGTGGTATCGCGTGGCAAACCGGAGAATATGATGTCGCACAGACAGTGTCGGCTAAAAACGATTCTATTCGATATGCTGCCCGTTTCACCTTACAAGAAGGTCCTTCAGGCCAGTTTAAGCTTACGCAGACTGAATAGAATGTGTTAACCCCAAACGCCGCCGTTTTCGTCCCGAGAGCGGCAGCGTTTGAGCGCTAATCATACCAGCAGGAATACGCCATGCGATTCACGATTATTTCTACGAAACCCGGTCATCAGCCGCCGCAAAGCAGCTGTGATTTTTACGCCCCGGGCGGCACCATTGGGCGCGGTACGGATAACAATCTGGTATTGCCGGATAATGACCGCACCATCTCTCGTCTGCAGGCCATTGTTCACGTGGACGCCCAGGGCGAATGCCGCGTGACCAACCGTGGCAGCGTCACCCGCGTGGTATTAAATGACATTCCGCTTGAGCGAGGGCGTCAGGTTGAACTGCAGGATGGCGACATTCTCGGTATTGATGACTACCGTATCGAAGTCACCGAGCTGATCCACGATACCCAGCCCGTGAGCCGAATGGCGGCCAGCATGCATCAGCAGGCGCGTCCGACAGCCGCACCCGCGCCCGCTCCGCAACCGAAACCGGCGAGTGCCGCACCGCGCGGGAAGGCCGAGCCGACCGCCGTGCCAACGGAGATCTGGGATAGCCTGATGCAGGAGTTCTCCATCTCCGACAGCATCTCCAGCAACCGTACAAAACCGCAGCCTGCTGCATCGCACGATCCGTTCTCCCAGCCTGCGGCCCCGGAGCGTAACGCCGAAGATCCGCTGGCGATGTTCAACGACAGCGATCCAAAGCTCGAGCGTAAGAATGTCGACCCGGACACGCTGTTCAGCGACGACGCGCTGTTCAAAAAAGAGAGTATTCTTGACGACGTCACCCCGTCAACGCTGGTGCCGCCGGGCGAGAATAGCCCCGTTAAGCCAGAAGAGGAGGCGACGGATGAGCTCGATCCGCTGGCCCTGTTTGGCGGTAAGGCCAGCGCGCCAGCCGCGCGTAATGACGACCCGCTCGGGCTGATGGGGGGCGCGCCGTTAACCCATCCGGATGACATTGTTGACGAAAAGCCTGCGCCAGTGCCGGAACCCGTGCAGGATGAGGACGTGCTGGCCGACTCTCCGCTGTTCGCCCCTGAGCCGCAGGAAGAACCGCGTGCTGAAGAAGAGCCCGCGCGACCGGATTATGCAGGCTTCACCATGCCTACGCCACAGGCCGTTGCGCGCAGCAGCGCTCAGACCCCGAAGGGCCGTCTGCGCATCGACCCGGTCAATAACGCCGCCGCCCCAGCCGCCACGGCGAACAGCGGTGAAAGGGGCGAAGTGCTGCAGGGCGAGCTGCTGGAGGCGCTGCTGGAAGGGATGGGGCTGAGCGAAATGCAGCCCGTCCCGCAGTTTGACCGTGAAAATATGCGTCAGCTGGGGCAGATCCTCGGCATGTTCTCTCAGGGAACCGTGGCGCTGCTCTCCTCGCGCTCTATCCTCAAGCGCGGCGTGAAAGCCGATATGACCATGGTGCTGGACGATGCCAACAACCCGTTCAAGCTGTTGCCGACCGGCAAAACCGTGCTGATCCAGATGTTCGGCACCCCGATGCCGGGCTTTATGCCGCCCACAAAATCGGTGCGCGACGCGCTGATCGATCTGCAGGCGCACCAGCTGGGCATGATCTCCGGTATCCGCGCCATTATTGCCGCGATGCTGCAGTCCTTTAACCCGGAACAGCTGGAAGAGCAGGCGAAGCAGAACGGGATGACCTCTCGTCTGGCGCTGCCGGGCAGCCGCAAAGCCGCCCTGTGGGACTATTTTGTGCGCAGCTATGGCGAGACGGCTGGCGAGATTGAGGATGACTTCCACACCCTGTTCGGCGAGGCCTTCCTCCATGCGTACGACATGGAGGTGAATCAGTACAAAGACTCACAGAGCGGATCGGAAGACAAATGAATATCGCAACGGCTTCTCTCTCCCGCCAGGGGACGCGCGCCAGCAACCAGGATCAGACGGGAGAAACCATAGGGGAACGTTCAGCCTGTTTTGTCGTCTGCGACGGCATCGCGGGCCTGCCGGGCGGTGAGGTGGCTGCAGAGCTGGCCCGCAACAGCATTATCTCCCGCTTCGATGGCGACAAACATCTTAACGCGCAGCATATCCGCGACTACGTGCAGACGGCGAACCGCACTATCCTCAGCGAACAGCAGGCCGTTCAGGACTATCGCCGGATGGGTACGACGCTGGTCAGCCTGTTCATTGACCGTGATTACGGGCTGGCCTACTGGGCGCATGCCGGAGACAGCCGCCTGTACCTGTTTCGCCGGGGATGGCTGTGGCATGTGACCACCGACCACAGCCTGGTGCAGCAGATGAAAGACGCCGGGCACCAGACCGACAACCTGAACAGCAATTTGCTCTATCTGGCGCTGGGGATTGAAAACGGCGGGCCGGAAGCGAGCTACAGCGACGTGGTGCAGGTGGAAGACGGCGATGCATTCTTACTCTGCACCGACGGGTTCTGGCACGGCGTCAGCGAAGAGCAAATGAAGCAGTCGCTGCATATGGTCAATACGCCGCAGGAGTGGCTGACCTTAATGAACCAAATCATTCAAAAGAATGGCGAACAGGAGGGGAATGCTCAGGATAACTATACTGCCCTGGCGGTATGGATGGGCAACCCTCAGGATACCACTTTGCTGCACACCCTCTCTGACGCAGCACAATTTCTTCCCTGCGGAACTGATTAGACACACAAGGAACGATATGAAACTTTGGCTATCGGGTTTGGCACTTCTGGCGGTCACCTCCACCGCGCAGGCTGAGAATTTCCGCATCGTGCAGTCTCCTGCGCAGAAGCTGGATATCTGGATCGACAACATCAAAGACAACACGCCGCAGAGCTGGTGTAAGCCTGAGGTGGCGCTGCGTATCGTGGCGAACGGCAAGAAAGACGTCTCCGTACTGGAGAACTTTGTGCCGCGTCTTGGCTCCCTGCTGGAACACCAGTGCAGCAAAGTGAATAAGCTTAGCTGGACGCTCAACGACCCGGCGGGTACCACGCTGGCGCAGGGTACGGCTGGCAAAGCGCAGGATTGGGCGCTGGTGGTGAAACAGGAGCAGGCCGCGCCTGCTGCGACCGTCACCGCAACCCCAGCCAGCGGCGCGTTGCTGCCGCCAGACCAGAACGTGGCATCCCGCACTGTCGCCGCTGACCGCACGCCGTGGCAGGAATTTACCCTGCAGGACGGCTGCCACCTGCGCACCTTCTGGGAAGGCGGCGCGTCCGCTCCGGCGCTCTTTATTCCGGATTCTGACACCACCCGCTGCGGTAACGGCAGCTGGCTGAGCGGACACACCGTTGTTTCGCAGTCCCGCAACGGCGGACAGAAAGAGATGGCGGTGACCTACATCCATGGCTTCCCGGTGACGGGTCTGAATCAAAGCGCCGATCCTGAAAACGCGCTGATCACCTCCGTCAACAAAGAGCGCATGGTATTCAGCACGCCAAACAGCGACCAGAGCTGGATGATCCTGCCTTACGATAACACCCTGAACAGCTGGAAAAGCAACGGCACCGTAGCGATAGAGATTTCACGTGAAATCGCCAGCGATGACGCGAAACTGCAGGCGCGCATCGCGGCGGTGAAAAAGACCTGGAGCGCCTGGGTTACACCCGGCACGCCGCTCAATATCGTTCTGATTGACACCCTGCGTCCTCAGCTGCGCGATCCGGCCGTCGGCGCATGGCGCGCGGCGAATTAAGGAATGGCTATGAATACGCTCTATAAACGCCTGGCGGGCGAGTCGCTCAACGATGCGCTGGCGCGCCTTGAGGCTGAAATCAAAGCCCGTCCGGCGGATGCCGACCTTCGCGCCGCGTTCGTGCAGTTTTTAACCCTCAGCGGCAACTGGACGCGTGCGCTGACCCAGCTGAAAAGCTGGCTGGCGCTGAAGCCTCAGGCGAAGCCTACCGTCACGCTGCTGGAGCAATCCATTCAGGGCGAGCTGCAGCGCGCGCAGGTGATGGCGGGACAGGCGCGTCCGGCCATGCCTGAAGCCCAGTGGCCGTGGCTGACTACCCTTGCCGCGGCGCTGAGCGAGGAGGGCGAACGCGCCCGGGCGCTGCGTCTGGAGGCCCTCGATCGGGCTGAGGCCACCGCCGGCCAGATTATCCTCGAAAACGAGGAGACGCAGGCTTTCGAGTGGCTGATGGATGGCGACGCCCGCCTCGGCCCGGTCTGCGAAACCATCGTGAACGGCCGTTATTTCTGGCTGCCGTTTAGCGCTATCGCGGAGATCCGTTTCCAGGCGCCAGCCAGCGTGACCGATCTGGTCTGGCGTCACGCGCTGGTGCGCCTGACCGACGGTACGGAGCAGGTGTGTCAGATCCCGGCGCGTTATCCTTTTGCTGCCGATACCACTGATGCGGTCAAACTGGGCCGCACCACCGAATGGCAGCCGCTCGACGAAGACGGCACCCTTTACGAAGGGATGGGCCAGAAAGCCTGGCTGAGCGAGCAAAGCGAAAGCCCGCTGCTGTCCTTAAGCCTCGTGACGTTTGCGACGGATGGAGCCGATGAGTAATCCCGCTGGCGATGGCGATCTGCTGCGCAGCGGCTGGCAGGCCCGCAGCAAGCAGGAGAAGGTGGGGGCGCGCGACAAAATGCAGCCCTCGCTGCTGGATCGCCTCACCGATAACGACCCGGAAAAAAAACGCGAGTCGGCCAACAGCAATCTGATCACCCACGCCGCCCTGCGCCGCAATGTGCTGCGCGATCTGCAGTGGCTGTTTAACACCATCAACCACGATGCCTCCGGCGATTTGAGCACCTTGCCGCACGTGAACCGTTCGGTGGTCAACTTCGGCGTCGCGCCGCTGGCCGGAAAGAGAATGTCGGATATCGAATGGCACGATATCCAGCGCAAGCTCACCGAGGCGATCATCAATTTCGAACCGCGCATTTTGCCGCAGGGGCTGCAGGTCCGCTGCGTGTCGGATACCTCCTCGCTGGATCTGCACAACGTGCTCTCCATCGAGATCAAAGGGCGTCTGTGGTGCGTGCCGTACCCGCTGGAGTTTCTGTTTCGTACCGATGTCGATCTGGAAAACGGCCATTTTGAACTGAAAGATGCGGGGTAATCATGGAAAGTAAACTGCTCGAATACTACAACCGTGAGCTGGCCTACCTGCGCGAAATGGGAGCCGAGTTTGCCGAACGCTATCCTAAGGTCGCCGGGCGGCTGGGCATGCGCGGCATCGAAGTGGCGGACCCGTATACCGAACGTCTGATGGAGGGCTTCGCCTTCCTGACCTCCCGCGTGCAGATGAAAATGGACGCGGAGTTCCCGCGCTTCTCCCAGCGTTTGCTGGAGATGATTGCGCCTAACTATCTCGCGCCTACGCCGTCGATGGCGATCGCGGAGATTGAGCCCGACAGCAGCCGGGGCGACCTGAGCAAGGGCTTCATTGTGCCGCGCGGCACCATGATGGACAGCCTGGCGCTGAAAAAAACCGGCGTGACCTGCAGCTATACCACGGCGCACGAGGTCAACCTGCTGCCGCTGAAAATCGACAAGGTCGAGCTGGGCGGCGTGCCCGCCGATCTGCCGCTGGCGCAGCTGGGGCTGACCCAGCAGGGGATCAACAGCGCCTTACGGATCCGCATCGCCTGCGACGGCCCGCAAAACCTCGGGCACCTGGATTTCGACCGCCTGGAATTTTTCCTCGGCGGTCCGGATATTGAGGCGCTGAAGCTGCTGGAGCTGGTGATGGAGCACCACGCCGGGATCGTTTGTCAGACGGTCAGCCCGCAGCCGCAGCGACAGCTGCTGGCGTCGGATGCGCTGCGCCAGGAGGGCTTTGAGCCTGACCAGGCGCTGCTTCCGGACGATCTGCGCAACTTTGACGGCTACCGCCTGCTGCAGGAGTATTTCGCCTTTCCGGCCCGTTTCCGCTTCATTAGCCTGAGCGGTCTGAGCAAGCTTATCCAGCGCTGTGAAGGCGAAAAAGCCTTCGACATCTTCATTCTGCTGGATAAGTCGGATGAACAGCTGGAGCGCGTGGTCGATGCCAGCCATCTGGCGCTGCACTGTACGCCGGTCATCAACCTGTTTCCCAAGGTCGCGGCGCGTCAGAAGCTGAATGAAGGCCAGCATGAATACCATCTGGTGGTGGATAACATCCGTCCGCTGGATTATGAAATTTACGCGGTCAAAAAAATCTATGGCAGCGCGGACGGCCAGCGTGATGACCAGACGTTTCGTCCTTTCTGGAGCACCTGGAGCGGGGACGCGGGCAACTACGGGGCCTATTTTTCCCTGCGTCGTGAACAGCGCGTGCTGTCCGAGCATGCCCTGCGCTACGGCACCCGTACCGGCTATATCGGCTCGGAGGTGTTTGTTTCGCTGGTGGATGAACAGCACGCCCCGTGGCAGGAAAACCTGCGCTATATCTCTGCCGAGGTGCTGTGCACCAGCCGCGATCTGCCGCTGATGCTGCAGCAGGAGCTGGGGCAGTTCATTATGGCAGACTCCATGCCGGTGAAATCCCTCACTCTGCGTAAAGGCCCGACGCCGCCGCGTCCGGCGCTGGCAGAAGGGTTCAGCACCTGGCGGCTCATCAGCCAGCTGCAGATGAACTATCTCAGCCTGATGGACAGCGAAAGCGAAGAGGGTGCGGCCGCGCTGCGTCAGCTGCTAGGGCTGTACGCCAACCTGGCAGAAACGCCCGTTGCGCGTCAGGTGGAGGGGGTACGCCACTGCGTGCTGGAGCCGGTTCACCGCCGCGTGCCTGAACCCGGTCCGGTCGTTTTCGCCCGCGGGATCGGCATTACCCTGACTGTCGATGAGCGAGCCTTTTCCGGCGCCAGTCCGTGGCTGTTTGGCAGCGTGATGGAGCGTCTCTTTGCCCGTCTGGTGTCTATCAACAGCTTTACGGAGTTCACCCTGAAGAGTCAGCAGCGCGGCGAGATTGGCTACTGGGCGCCGCGCATGGGTAAAAGGGCGCTGATATGAGTGACGCTGCCACCGCACCGCTGCGCGTGCATCGCCTGACCCGGCTGCCGGATGCGTTCTGGCACGGGGTCCGCGAGACGCCCTGGCGCTACGATCTGTTTCAGCTGCTAAGGCGCATTGATGCCCAGGGCGGCGAGCGCTACCCGCTGGGACGCGCGCCGCTGCCGAAATTTGAGCCGCTGCGCATAGGCCAGCAGCCGTCGATGAGTTTTGCGCCGTCGACGCTGGCCCAGGTCCGCCAGCGGGAGGAAAGCGGGCTGCATGAGGTGTCTATCCTCAGCTTCGGCCTGTTTGGCCCGAACGGCCCGCTGCCGGTCCACATGACCGAATACGCTCGCGAGCGTATTTATCATCATCAGGACACCAGCCTCAGCGCGTTTGCCGATCTGTTCCATCACCGCCTTGCGCTGCTGTTTTACCGCGCCTGGGCGGATGCGCAGCCGGCCGTCTCTCTGGATCGTGCTGATAACAGGCGCTTTGAGGGCTACCTGGCGTCTCTGATTGGCATGGGGCAGCCGGGGCAGATGAACAAAGGCAGCCTGAGCTCGCATGCCCGCTTTACCCACGCCGGACACCTGACCCGTCACGGGCGGGATCCGGAGGGGCTGGAGAAGATCCTGCGCAGCTATTTTAAAGCGCCGGTTAAGCTGGTGAGCAACGTGCCGCAGTGGATGCCGCTCTCCACGCGCGAGCAGGCGCAGCTTGGCGCAGGACGCCGCATGCCGCGCATGGGGGAATCCGCTTTTCTCGGCATTGCGGTGCGCGACGTGCAGCATAAATTTCGCATCGACATTGGCCCGCTGAGCGCGGAGGAGTACAACCGCTTTCTGCCGGGTGAAGCGTGGGTCACCGAGCTGCGCGACTGGGTGCGTCAGTACGCCGGGGTGGAGTTTGAATGGGAAACGCGGGTGATCCTGCGTGAAGACGCGGTGCAGGGCACCACGCTCGGCAGCAATGGGCGATTAGGCTATAACACCTGGCTGGGCCTTCAGCCTCAGCCAATCCCGCGTGGCGATCTGGTGTATTGCGCAGAGCGATAATTTTTCTAACGCATTGTTATCAATGGAACCGAACATGTCAGAAATTAGCCGTGCCGTGCTTTTCGGCAAACTGGATACGCTGTTATTTACCTCTCTGGAAAGCGCCACTGCGTTCTGCAAGCTGCGCGGCAACCCTTATGTTGAGCTGGTGCACTGGCTGCATCAGCTGATGCAGCAGCAGGATGGCGATCTGCAGCAGGTCATCCGCCACTTTGCCCTTGATGAACAGCAGCTGACGCGCGATATCGTGGCGGCGCTGGATGTGCTTCCGCGCGGGGCGAGTTCCGTTTCCGATCTCTCCGAACACATCGACAGCGCCGTGGAGCGCGCCTGGGTCTTCGGCTCGCTGAAGTTTGGCGTCAGCCGTATTCGCGGCGGCCATTTGCTGATCGGCATGCTTAAAACCTGGAACCTGGCCAACGTCCTGAAAAGCATCTCGGCGCAGTTCACCCGTCTTAACGTCGAGGTGCTGATTGAGCAGTTCGATGCCATTTGCGCCAACAGCAAAGAGACGCAGCAGGCCGCAGCCGCCGTCGATGCACCGGCGGGTGCGGTACCGGCTGCGCAGGGGACGCTGGCCCAGTACGGCCAGGACCTGACCGCCCGCGCGCGTGACGGCAAGATTGACCCGGTTGTCGGGCGTGATGAAGAGATCCGCCAGATGGTCGATATCCTGATGCGCCGCCGTCAGAACAACCCGCTGCTGACCGGGGAAGCCGGGGTCGGCAAAACGGCGGTGGTGGAAGGGCTGGCGCTGCGTATCGCCGACGGCGACGTGCCGGAGCCGCTGCAAAATATTCAGCTGTGGCTGCTGGACATCGGCATGCTGCAGGCAGGTGCCGGCATGAAAGGCGAGTTCGAGGCCCGACTGCAGGCGTTAATCAATGAGGTGCAGTCCAGCGCCACGCCGATCATTCTGTTTATCGATGAGATCCACACCCTGATTGGCGCAGGCGGTCAGCAGGGAACCGGCGATGCCGCCAACCTGCTGAAGCCGGCCCTGGCGCGCGGACAATTGCGCACCATTGGGGCAACCACCTGGGCGGAATACAAAAAATACATCGAGAAAGATCCGGCGCTGACCCGTCGTTTCCAGACGGTGCAGGTTCACGAGCCGGACGAAGCGAAAGCCGTTCTGATGCTGCGCAGCACCGTGTCGCCGCTGGAGACGCACCACCAGGTCCTGCTGCTCGACGAAGCGGTCAGCGCGGCGGTGAAGCTGTCGCATCGCTATATTCCGGCGCGTCAGCTGCCGGACAAAGCCGTTGCCCTGCTCGACACCGCCTGCGCCCGCGTCGCGGTCAGCCAGAGCGCGCCGCCGGCGCAGCTGGAAGACTGCCTGCGCCATCTCGCCGCGCTGGACGTGGAAATCGATATAGCCGAACGCGAAGCGCGCGTCGGTGCCGGTGACGCCGGGCGCGTCACGGCATTGCGCGCCGAGCGCGACGCGTATGAAACAAAACGTGAAGCCCTGGCCCAGCGCTGGGAAGAAGAGCGCAGCCTGGTGCAGGAGATTATCCGCCTGCGCGCGGCGCTGTTCGCGGCGGGCGATGAAGATACCGCCGAACTGCGCAGCCAGCTGGCGGAGCAGCAGCAGGCGCTGAACGCCTTACAGGGCGATGAACCGCTGCTGTTTGCCGCGGTAGATGAAAACGTGGTGGCCGCGGTGGTCTCTGACTGGACCGGGATCCCGCTGGGCCGGATGGTGAAAAACGAGATCGACGCGGTGCTGAACCTCGCCGACACGCTGAACCAGCGCGTTATTGGACAGCGTCACGGACTGGATCTGATTGCCCGCCGCGTGAAAACCTCGCGGGCGAAGCTCGACGACCCGAACAAACCGGTGGGCGTCTTTATGCTGTGCGGCCCGTCCGGCGTCGGTAAAACGGAAACCGCGCTGGCGCTCGCGGAATCCCTGTACGGCGGCGAGCAGAACGTTATCACCATCAACATGAGCGAGTTCCAGGAAGCGCACACCGTTTCCACCTTAAAAGGTGCGCCTCCGGGGTACGTAGGGTATGGTGAAGGCGGCGTGTTAACCGAGGCCGTGCGCCGCCGCCCGTACAGCGTGGTGCTGCTGGACGAAATTGAAAAAGCGCACCCGGACGTTCACGAAATCTTCTTCCAGGTCTTTGATAAGGGCTGGATGGAAGACGGCGAGGGGCGCCACATTGATTTTCGTAACACCATAATTATTCTGACGTCTAACGTCGGTACCGACCTGATTAGCGCCATGTGCGCCGATCCGGAGCTGATGCCGGAGCCTGAGGCGTTAAGCGGCGCTCTTCGCCAGCCGCTGCTGGAGGTATTCCCGCCGGCGCTGCTGGGCCGCCTGCTGGTGGTGCCGTACTACCCGCTCAGCGACGATATGCTGGGGCAGATTGTTCGCCTGCAGCTCAAGCGCATTCAGCGTCGTCTGGAAGAGAATCACAGCATTATTTCTGAGTTTGACGACAGCGTGGTGGAACAGATTGTTCAGCGCTGTACCGAGGTGGAGTCCGGCGGCCGCATGGTGGACGCTATTCTGACCAACACCTTGCTGCCTCAGATGAGCCAGATATTACTTACCGCCAGCCGCAGCGACGAGCAGTACCGACGTCTGCACGTCACCTGCGAGCAGGGCGAGTTTCACTGTCAGTTTGCCGCGTAATAATCATCAAGAGAACTGTAAAAGATGACGGATAATGATAACAATCGGACTGTCCCAAACGCGCTCCCGGTCGGGTACCGCTTCAACGAGTTTGAAATCAAAGAGGTGATCGGCGGCGGCGGTTTTGGCATCGTCTATCGCGCGTGGGATCACCAGCTCGAACGCACTATCGCTATCAAAGAATTTATGCCTTCCTCGCTCGCGGTGCGCGGCGACGACATGACCCTGGTGCTGCGCAGCGAGCGCTTTGGCAAAGCGTTTTCCGCAGGCCTGAACAGCTTTATTCAGGAAGCCCGTCTGCTGGCGCGCTTTAACCACCCGAACCTGCTGCACGTCCTGCGTTTCTGGGTGCAAAACGATACGGCCTATATGGGGACGCTGTTTTACAGCGGCACCACGCTTTCTCGCCTGCGCGAAGAAAAGCCGGAGCTGATCAACGAAGCCTGGATCCGCCGCACGCTGCCGATGCTGTTCGGCGCGATCAAGACTATCCACAACGAAGGCTACCTCCACCGCGACATCTCTCTGGATAACATTCAGATCCAGGATAACGGCCTGCCGGTGCTGCTCGATTTCGGCTCCGCGCGACGCACCATCGGTAACCTCTCCGATGAAACGGAAACCATGCTGCGCCCGGGCTTTGCGCCAATTGAACAGTACACCGACGACAACGAAAGCGAGCAGGGCCCGTGGACGGATATTTACGCTCTCGGCGCCGTGCTGCGTACCCTGATTGTGGGCTCTCCGCCGCCGGTCAGCGTGGTGCGCTCTATCCAGGATACCTGCAAACCGCTGGTGGAAATCATGCCGCAGGGCTATTCCATTCCGCTGCTGCAGGCCATCGACCGCGCGCTGGCGCTGCACATGGAGGACCGTCCGCAGTCAATCGACGAGTTCGCCGCGCTGATAGAGATGCCGGTCGCCGGGATCAACGACGTGCTGGCGGCGAAAAAGCCCGGCACGATGCTGGTTCCGGTCGAAGACGAAAAACCGGCTTCGCTGCTCGACTGGCGCCGCTACAAGATCCCGGGCATGGTTGCCGCGGGCGTGCTGGTGGGTATTGTCGCCGGGGCGATGATTTTCAGCGGCGGTCACGATGCGCCCGAGCAGGCTGCACAGGCACCGGCAGAGACGCGCCCGTCTGAAACCGCCGCGAACACGCCAGACGTGAAGCCGGAAACGGCGAAGGTGAGCGAGCAGGCGGCTGAACAGACTCCACCACCTGTCGACACCAGCCCGGTCGCGCTGGTCTATATCCGTATCCAGGACGGCGAAACGCTGAAAGTGAACGGCGAGCCAAAAGCGCTGCGTCCGGCAACCAACGGCTATGCATCGCTCAAGCTGCCGGCCGGAGAGGTGAAGATTGAACTGCAGGGCAACGGAAGAACGCGTGGCCAGACGCTGGATATCACCAAGCCGGGCACCTGGCTGGTGAATCCGTAAGTCAGACAGGGACAGGGAACAGGACGGAGCGAATGTATAACATTAAGTTTGTCTATCTTTTTAGCGAGAACGTCTCGCCGGCGCTTTTTGCGAAAATTATCCGCCCGTCCGTCGCCGGGCAGTGGATTATGTCGGTGCCCGACAATTCGCTGCGCTCGCTGTTCACGCGCTACGATTTGCTGCGAACCATCACCGGTGCGAATCCCTATCAGTCCGGGCGCGATACGCGCAAGCTGATCGCGCAGGATCTTGATATGGGCAGAATCGTTGCAATTGACGAAAGTTTTCGCAGCTGGTCATCGGTAACGGAAATTTTTTACATCAATGCCGAAGGGCGGCTTCAGGCCGCCTCGCTCACCGGGCTGGGCTGGTTCCCGGTAAGCACTATCGTCGATCGTTACGAAACGATGGTGCGCACCTATGGTTCCCGCCCTGCGCCAACGGAGCTGCCGACACAGGTGGTGAAATCCAAAGCGGCTCAGGTGCCTGACCAGCCAACGCCGGGCAAAGACGGTAAAACCTATGCGGCGCAGCTGCAGAATATGACCAAAGCCGAACGCTGGCAGGCTCGTAAGGACCTGATTGCGAAGGGCAGCAACAGTCTCTACCCGGATGCACAGATCGCGGCTAAACGGTTAGCGGCGAATAACATTGCCGTGGAGAAAGCGAAGCTTGCGGAAAATGTTTATAAGACCGTAAACCCGCTGGAAACGACGCCGGGCGTGCCGGAGGGGTGGACGGATATTAGTAATGATGATGCGCTCCTGGGCAAGTATGGCCTGAATAAATCAATGCTCTTCGATGATGACACTTCTCCCAATTTTCTTGCTCGCGTCTATCAGCCTAAACCGGATGTGTTTGGGAATGATATGAATCCCACGGTGGTATTCCGCGGATCGAGGGAGCCGGGTTTTGCGTCGCTGTCTGATAATGTTTCCTCCTTGCTAACCAAAGGGGAACTGGCGCCAGTTAAAAACGGTGCAGACTGGTCTAATAACTTCTCCCAGGGTATGGGAATGGCATCTGATTATTATAAAAAAGCCGTGAATATTAGTAAGGAACTGGCAAGGTCAGGCCAGAATATTGATATTGCCGGACACTCGCTGGGAGGCGGTCTCGCGTCTGCAGCTTCAATGGGAAGTGGTAAAGCAGGATGGACATTTAATGCCGCAGGGCTTAACGCCGGGACGGTAGAAAAATACGGCGGTAAGATCCTGGGCAGTACGGAGAATATTCAGGCGTATCGGGTTAACGGAGAACTGCTGACGAAGATTCAGGAAGTTAATCTTTGGGAGGATCTAAAAACGGTGAAGGGGCATGTCCCGGCTTTAATTCTCAAAGAGGAAATTTCTGCGCTGAGCCCGAATGCTGCGGGCATCGCCCACGACCTTCCCGGTGGAACCGGAAGTGCGCTCGACCGGCATGGTATTAATCAGGCGATTAATTGCATTGAGCAGCAAAAGGATGAGGATATTTCGATAATCGGGAGTCGGTTGTGAAAAAACGTTTGATGGCTTTTGTAGCGTTATGTTTTTTAATCATGATTCAGGGGTGTAAGCAGGATATGGAACTCAATCCACAGGATTACTTCAGCGGTCAGCAGCTTGAACTGGCGAGAGCGATTGAAGAAGGCAATGTCGACGTGGTGAAGACGCTTGCACCCGATAGCAACCTTAACCAGCCCGGTAAGCAGGATATGACGCTCCTTTTCTGGGCGCTTGGCAACGCAATTAATGATAAAAAAACATCTCCCCATTTGAAGGTCATCACTTTGCTTGTTGAGGCCGGTGCGGATCCGTTACAGCCTCGGCCACAAGGGAAAAGCAGCCCCGCAGAATTCGCTCTGAAAGGGGACAGTGCTGACTGGATTAACGCGATGCTTGACGGTGGCCTGTCGCCCGATGTGAAAGATAAGGTTTTCCACGAGCCGATAATCTTCCAGACGATTAAAGCGCAAAACACGGAGACGCTGGAAGCGATGCTCGATCGCGGTGCTGATGTCAATGCAGCCAATTCATTAGGCAAAACGCTTGTATTCGACGCGCTGGATAATCAGTCATACGATCATGTTTTATTGTTGCTCGATCGTGGAGCCGATCCGTCAATTAAGGCAAAAAATGGCTGGTCAATGAGCAACGCGCTTGCGGATGCACTGAGTGGGCTTGAAAAAGGCAGCGAACACTACGAAAAATTAAACGAAATTAAAGAGAAGCTCATCCAGAAAGGTGGTAAATGGCCGCCTGAGCCTGTCAGGTAATTATTAGCATTCATGAGAGCCAGAGATAAGGTTTTCATTTTCTGGGGAAGCATGGATGCGCTGGCTGTAGTGCTTTATTGCGCTCAGTCGGTGCGCCATGACAGGATCCCTTTTATTGCTGATATGCTCTCCTTTAGTACAGCAGTGGACACGTTTTCAGCTGGCGGATATAACGCTCTACTTATCTTATTCTTTTGTCTCGATTTCGTGTTGTTGCTGTCATTTTTTGCCTCTGCATGGTGCTTTATTACCCGGAAGCCCTTCGCAAGCAAACTGGCGCTTTGTCAGGAAGTTTTGCGTCTGGTCTCCTTCCGGTGCTCTGTTGCACTTTTCCCCCTGTTTTTGGCTATCGCGGGTGAGTCGAGCGTCTGGCTGAGCAGTATTTTGTTTAGTGTGTCGGAGTGTCTTAAAATTTATTCTCTGTGGGTTTATAAATACGAAAAGGTGGCCTCTCCCGCATAATAACTAAGGGATTCTCTTGTTGAGTTTTAAAGGCATAGTGATGTGATGCTTTATTTCGTATCTACCCATCAAACGGATAAGGACGCGTAATGCTCGATCTTCACAGTGAGGATGCTGTGGTTAACCATTATGCCGATCGCTACCGTAATCTGATGCCGATAAATATCCGCAAGACCATGCAGAGGATGGATACGGCTGAAGCGATAGCGTCTGAGGCATGGGATAAAACATTACCACTCGTCACAACGGAAGGTATGTCGCTCGATAAAGCACTAGGTGCATTCGTAGGCCTGGCGGTTGGTGACGCCGTAGGGACGACGCTGGAATTTAAACGTCGAGATAGCGAACACATAAATGACATGCTCGGCGGCGGGCCTTTCCAGTTAAAACCCGGGGAATGGACTGATGATACCTCAATGGCAATCTGTGTGGCACAGACCTACCTTTCTGAAAAAAGAATGCATACCGATGTTATGCGGCAATGGCTTCTCAAGTGGTATCTCACGGGTTTAAACAGCAGCAACGGCCGTTGTTTTGACATTGGCAATACCACCCGTTTTGCGCTTGAACAGTACAGGTGTATCGGTCCATCCTGGTACGGTAACACCGAGAAGCATACCGCTGGAAATGCCGCTATTGTTCGCCAGGCGCCCGTCTCGATCTTTCGCAGAAAATCGCTCCGCGCAATCTATTTTGAATCTCAGGCGCAGAGCCGGGCAACTCACGGTGCGGTAGAATCCATTAATGCATGTCAGTTTCTGGGGCTCATCCTCCATTATTTAATGAGTGGTTATTCAAAAGAGGCGTCGTTCAAGCCTCATCGGTTTCCTTTGTGTGCAAGGGTAATGATCGTTAACGCTGGCGAGTACAAGCATAAGGCCCGTCATCAGATTCGCTCCAGCGGTTATGTTATCGATACGCTTGAGGCCGCAATGTGGGCGGTATGGCATACGGATAATTTCCGTGATGCGATCCTCCTTGCCGCCAATCTGGCGGATGATGCCGACAGCGTTGCGGCAACGGCAGGTCAACTGGCCGGTGCGTTATATGGCTATTCAGGTATTCCGCAGAAGTGGAAAGATAAACTGGTCCAACACGAACGTCTCGTCAGCATGGCAGGGGAGCTATTTCACAGTGCACCTGAGGATAACTTTCTTTAACGTTTCTGACGCATAAGAGCACCGGCGCATATCCAAAACCACTTAGTCAAAATTAGCTTTACGTTCAAACACGTTTACAGCATAAACCATTACGGAATACAGATTATGCTCAACCGAATTACCGTCCAGCTCCCGGTTGAGGGGCTGCTCTTCTGGAAACTCTCCGGCCGCGAGGCGATGTCCGAGTCGTTTGCCCTGACGCTGACCCTGCTCGGCACGGATGCGCGCATTGACCGCAGCAAATTGCTCGGTCAGCCGGTCACGGTGACCATCCCGACGCAGAACCTGCTCACCTCCCGCTACATCAACGGCAAAGTCACGCGCGTGGCGGTCAGCGCCGTTGAGCTGACGGGCACCCGCTATGCGGTCTACCAGCTGACGGTGGAGCCGGACCTGTGGCCGATGAAGCGCGACCGTAACCTGCGTATTTTCCAGGGCCAGACGGTGCCGCAGATTGTGAAAACCCTGCTGGCTGAGCATCAGGTCAACGTTGAGGATAAACTCACCGGCAGCTACCGGGTGTGGGACTACTGCGTGCAGTATCAGGAGTCGAGCCTGGACTTCATCAGCCGCCTGATGGAGCTGGAGGGGATTGCGTATCACTTCAGCCACGAGGCCGACAAGCACACCCTGGTACTCACCGACGCCGCCACCCAGCATCAGCCGTTTAGCGGCTATGAGGTCATTCCTTACCACCAGACGCCTTCCGGTGGCAGTACGGATGAAGAGGGCATCAGCCAGTGGGCGCTGGAGGACAGCGTGACGCCGGGGATTTACAGCCTCGACGACTACGACTTCCGCAAGCCGAACGCGTGGCTGTTCCAGGCCCAGCAGAACCCGGCGTCGCCGAAGCCGGGCAGCATTGACGTGTACGACTGGCCGGGGCGCTTTGTTGAGACCGGTCATGCGGAGTTTTACGCCCGCATTCGCCAGGAGCGCTGGCAGGTTGAGCACCAGCAGATTCAGGCCACCGCCACGGCGGCGGGGATTGCGCCGGGCCACATCTTCACCCTGACCAACGCGCCGTTCTTCAGCGATAACGGGGAGTATCTGGTGACGGCGGCGGGATACCACTTCGAGGAGAACCGCTACGCCAGCGGCGAGGGTGAAACTGTTCACCGGACCGATTTCACGGTCATCCCGGCGTCGGTCTCTTATCGCCCGGCGCAGAGCACGGCGTGGCCGCGCACCTATGGCCCGCAGACGGCGAAAGTCGTGGGGCCGCAGGGGGAGAGCATCTGGACGGACAAATACGGTCGCGTGAAGGTGAAGTTCCACTGGGACCGTCTGGCGAAGGGCGATGACACCAGCTCCTGCTGGGTGCGCGTGTCGAGCGCGTGGGCGGGCCAGGGTTACGGCGGGGTGCAAATCCCGCGCGTGGGCGATGAAGTGGTGGTGGACTTTATCAACGGCGACCCGGATCGTCCGATTATTACCGGACGCGTGTACAACGACGCGAGCATGCCGCCGTGGGCACTGCCGGCGGCGGCGACGCAGATGGGCTTTATGAGCCGCACGAAGGACGGTTCAGTCGATAACGCCAACGCCCTGCGCTTTGAGGATAAGGCAGGAGGCGAGCAGGTGTGGCTCCAGGCCGAACGCAACTTGGATATCAACGTCAAAAATGATGAATCCCATTCGACTGAAAAGAATCGAACCCAATATGTGGGAGAAGATGAAACCTTACGGGTTGTAAAAAATCAGAATGCGGGGGTCAAAGGGGACGTCGTTTGCCTGACGGGTAACAGTCGCAGTGACAAAGTAGTTAACGACTATATTCTTTCAGCGGGTAATACGCTGAGGCTGGAGTGCGGTGAAAGCGCCATTGAATTATCGAAAGATGGAAGCGTTAATATCATTGGCAATAACTTCAACTTTACTGCTAAGCAGAATGCGCAAATAAACACGCTTGGTGGTGAACTGCATCTGAATCCTGCCGGTGGAAGTAATGCGATCAATCCTCCTGGGGCATCCCACCAGTCGGCAATCCAGCAGGAAGTGGATGGCTTTTTCGTTTTCAACGCTAATAAGTAAACGTATTCAGGCTGGCACATAACCGACTACCCCGTCACCGTAAGGCGACGGGGTAGTCGATGGGATAAATTGTAATGCACTGGTTTTTCTTCCTTTTCTTTTTGATCCTGACGCTGGCGGTTATCTGGAATGAAAAGAGCACCTTTGATAAAAAACAGTGGATAACAACGGGCCTGATGTTGGTGCTTGTTCTGCTTTCTACGGTTGTCATTGGTTTCTTTTTGAAATGGCTGGCGCTGTCACTTTTATTATTTCCTGTCGCGGTGGCAAAAAAATACTCCATCATTATTTCTATGTCTCTCCTGTGCGTCTGGGGCATGAGATTTGCCGTCGCTTTGCTGTGTACTCTTTTTTCAGGCGTTATGGCCGCGCATAAAAAAATGAATTTTCGCAATTATGAAAAGATCTCCCTTATGTCACGCACCGCAGCGCCGCCCTTATTTGTCTTCGCTAAACTCCTTCTCTCGTTAGGGAGTGTCCTTATGTTTTCAGGCCTGTGGCTTAAGTAAGTGTTGCGATTGACGCTGCTTCGTGGCCGCTGAAACAAAGATGTTGCATTTACGGAATAACGATTATGCTCAACCGAATTACCGTCCAGCTCCCGGTCGAGGGGCTGCTCTTCTGGAAACTCTCCGGCCGCGAGGCAATGTCCGAGTCGTTTGCCCTGACGCTGACCCTGCTCGGCACGGATGCGCGCATTGACCGCAGCAAATTGCTCGGTCAGCCGGTCACGGTGACCATCCCGACGCAGAACCTGCTCACCTCCCGCTACATCAACGGCAAAGTCACGCGCGTGGCGGTCAGCGCCGTTGAGCTGACGGGCACCCGCTATGCGGTCTACCAGCTGACGGTGGAGCCGGACCTGTGGCCGATGAAGCGCGACCGTAACCTGCGTATTTTCCAGGGCCAGACGGTGCCGCAGATTGTGAAAACCCTGCTGGCTGAGCATCAGGTCAACGTTGAGGATAAACTCACCGGCAGCTACCGGGTGTGGGACTACTGCGTGCAGTATCAGGAGTCGAGCCTGGACTTCATCAGCCGCCTGATGGAGCTGGAGGGGATTGCGTATCACTTCAGCCACGAGGCCGACAAGCACACCCTGGTACTCACCGACGCCGCCACCCAGCATCAGCCGTTTAGCGGCTATGAGGTCATTCCTTACCACCAGACGCCTTCCGGTGGCAGTACGGATGAAGAGGGCATCAGCCAGTGGGCGCTGGAGGACAGCGTGACGCCGGGGATTTACAGCCTCGACGACTACGACTTCCGCAAGCCGAACGCGTGGCTGTTCCAGGCCCAGCAGAACCCGGCGTCGCCGAAGCCGGGCAGCATTGACGTGTACGACTGGCCGGGGCGCTTTGTTGAGACCGGTCATGCGGAGTTTTACGCCCGCATTCGCCAGGAGCGCTGGCAGGTTGAGCACCAGCAGATTCAGGCCACCGCCACGGCGGCGGGGATTGCGCCGGGCCACATCTTCACCCTGACCAACGCGCCGTTCTTCAGCGATAACGGGGAGTATCTGGTGACGGCGGCGGGATACCACTTCGAGGAGAACCGCTACGCCAGCGGCGAGGGTGAAACTGTTCACCGGACCGATTTCACGGTCATCCCGGCGTCGGTCTCTTATCGCCCGGCGCAGAGCACGGCGTGGCCGCGCACCTATGGCCCGCAGACGGCGAAAGTCGTGGGGCCGCAGGGGGAGAGCATCTGGACGGACAAATACGGTCGCGTGAAGGTGAAGTTCCACTGGGACCGTCTGGCAAAGGGGGATGACACCAGCTCCTGCTGGGTGCGCGTGTCGAGCGCGTGGGCGGGCCAGGGCTACGGCGGGGTGCAAATCCCTCGCGTGGGCGATGAGGTGGTGGTGGACTTTATCAACGGCGACCCGGACAGGCCGATTATTACCGGGCGCGTGTACAACGACGCGAGCATGCCGCCATGGGCGCTGCCGGCGGCGGCGACGCAGATGGGCTTTATGAGCCGCACGAAGGACGGTTCCGTCGATAATGCCAACGCCCTGCGCTTCGAGGACAAGGCGGGTGCAGAGCAGGTGTGGATTCAGGCCGAGCGCAATATGGACACCAGCGTTAAGAATGATGAAACGCACAGCGTCGGCGGCGAGCGCAGCCATTATGTGAAGAAAAACGAGCTGCATCGCGTGGAAGCTAATCAGATCCAGGCGGTGAAAGGCGGAACCGAGATCCTGACGGGGAAAGGCAAGCTGGATGCGGCGGTTGAGCAGTACGTTATTGCTTCCGGGACGAAGCTGCGTCTGGTCTCGGGGGAGAGCGCCATCGAACTTAATGCTAACGGCAAGATTAACCTGATCGGCAAGGAGTTTAACTTCTTCGTTGAAGGGGACGGTTATATCACTACGGGCGGTAAGCTGCACCTGAATACGTCGGGAACCAAGCCGGGCACAACGGCTCCGGGATCGGGGCATAAAGGGGATATTGACGCGGCGGTGCAGGCGAAATTTACGGCCAAAGATGAGTAAGGCAGGTGCGGTGCTTATCGCGTTACTAACGACGGGAATGGCTGGAGGAGACGCGCAGAAAAAGGATCTTTGGATGTTCATTTCCGGGATGAGTGCATCGCTTAAGACGTTATCCGTTACAACCCTTAGTAACGCGCCGTTATCGTTTAAGATGACCAGGCAAAATGAATATATCAATTTCTACAATGCTGACGATTTCAAACTGGATGATGGAACGAGCATTACCACAATTGGTTTACGCTTAAGCAAAGATAACGGCGGCATGGCGCCTTTACTGAATTTTTCACCGTCAGGTCAATGCATAACGCTTGATACCGTTAAAAAGCGCTATCCGCAACTGGTGTTAACTGACTATCCTCGAGGCCGCTCTGAGAACGAAGTGACCAGCTATACAGCGCCAAAAGATGTGAATGGACAAAAGGTGAGCTTCAGTTTCACCGTGAAAAAACCTGACTGTCTGGGTTCAGTCGTCATTAGCGCCGAATAAGGAACACTGCTCCCATGTCCTGGCGGTTTTCCAGTGGTGAGAAGCGCAATACACATTCACTAAATGACAATTAACGTGAAAAAGCACACTCCGACCTTTCTTTGTTCTGCCCTGATATTGACCTATCTGAGCAGCAATGTGGTTTTGGCTCAGGTTATGCCGCCCGTTCTGACAAAACAGGATTTTTCCGTGAAGGTCAAAGACCAGCCTGTCACCCTGGGCGACAGATGGCCCCCTGATATCGCGCATAAAATTGAAATGCCAGTGGAAGGCAGTTTTACAGGTGAGGTACCTTTTGACGGAACCTATTATAAGTTCTTCCTACATCAAAGGGCTGGATTAGAAATATTCAGTTCCAATCTTTGGTGGGATAAAGCGGAAAGAAGCGTTGATGATTATATCGTGTCTCAAATTACGCTGACTGCCGAAGACTTCGCAACGCCGCGCGGTGTCCACGTGGGTTCAACGAGAGAGGAACTGAACCACGCATACGGTAACGGTCAGGAAGACAATGATTCGGGGGAACACTGGATTACCTACGAATTGGCTAAAAAAGCGCTCTCGTTTGAGATGAAAGGCGGCAATGTTGTGAAAATAACAATGAATTACGATAATGGTTCTTCAGAGTAATTTATGACCAAAAAATATTTGGCAGTCGTATTGTTCACCGCTTTATTGACAGGGGGCGTTGAAACGTCAACAGCGCTTGAATTATCGCAATACAATAAGCTCGATACGGTAAGTCGCATCGTTAACGATAGCGAAGTGACAGACAATCTCCGGAAGACGCTGGGAAATCATTACCAGACCTTTATTGATAACTTTGATGTCTTCGGTGAACCGCATACTACCGCAGGTGGCGGATTGTTTGTTGAAGGCTGGCTAAAGGATCTCCACCAGGTGAATGCGTCAGCGCTGGTCATCAATCCTGACGGCAAAATCTTTGCGGCTTGGGTGGTTCCGGAGTCGGACGTTATTCATTACCAGTCTTCAGATAATAGCCCGGTTATTCATGCCGATATTCAGCAATGGGCCGCCAGATTCAACGCGATGCATTTTGCAACGAACAGCCAATCAGGCCTCGCGTTTGACGGAGAATGGGCTGGCGAATACGAGAACGACTCAACGTTAACCCTGCGGTTAGCTGAATCAGGCAACCGTATCACCGGGTCTTATTGTTATATCTCCCAAAGAGGAAACCGCATAGATTGTCCGGAAGATGATGAGCAAAATCTTAGCGGTACGATCGTTGGCAATCGTGCCAGCGTTGAGTTCAACTCATCGTTTGGCGGCGTGGGCGGACGGGCTGTTCTGGAAATAAAGGGGAGTGAAATGGAATGGCGCTTAGTTACTCCTCCTCAAAAAGGAAACTATTATGCACCGCTGCGTTATACGTTACGTAAAGCCGCTTCGGTTCAAAACGCGGAAACCAGAAAGCTCGACACCGAAAAGTTCGCTATTTCGCTGATGAACACCTGCGGCCATTTTGAGAGTGAATGTGACGAGATGGTTTATCTCGGCGTGCGCAAAAGCGATAACAGTACGATCTCCTTAAGGGGAAAAACGTTGCACGACTCTGCAGGTAAAATAATCGGCTCAACGTATAAGAATGGCGAGACCGTTTACACCGTGACGTATGCCCCCATGAAATTGGTTGTCAGCAAAGGCAGCCATGTTTTAGTCGAACAGTCAGGTCAATGGCTTAAATAATAAAACAGCCAGCCAAAGGGCCAGCATGGATTGGCCTTCTTGTTTCTCACAATATTAATCATCCCGAGTTCACTTATGAAATACACCCTCCAGGAAGGTTCGTTTTCCCTTTTTCCTGCTGCCTGGCAGGATAACAGCATGAACATTATTCGCGATGACGAAAGCGGGCTGTCCGTGGTGGTCAGCCGCGGCGTTATCCCGGATGGCAGCAACTATGAACAAGAGTTCCACCGCCAGTGGGATGTGCTGCGTCCTCAGATGGGCGAAATTGCCCAGAGTGAATTCCGGAACGTAAAGGCCGGGCCTGACGGAAAAATTAACGGGCTGGAAGTTGAGACGACGTTTGACCGTAACGGGCAGCGCCTGTGGCAAAAACAGCTGGCCGTACAGACGCCGGGCAAACCGGTACTGATGATTTTTACCCTTTCGGCACTCAGAGCATTCACCGAAGAGGACGAGGTGCGCTGGAGCGCGCTTAAGCAGAGTCTGACGCTAAACGACAACCGGAATGTGTAAGGCATGAGCGATAACAACGCGGCCCGTAAGGGCGACGAGATTATTCACTCCAGTATTTTTGCTGACATCACCAGCATCGTGGCGGAGGGTGCCGCCTATGCGGTGATCGGCGCGGCGGTAGGCGCAGCAGCAACCGTGGCGGCGCCATTGCTGGGGGCGGGGGCAGCAGCAGCAGGCGTGGCAGCAATTGGATCCAGCTGTCTGTTAAGCGGCATCATTGGCGGCGTGCTGGCGAACGTGGCGGGGATCACCGACGATATCAGCAACGCCGCTGAGGGGTTAGGCAATGCGCTTTTCCCGCCGTCGCCTGCGGGTAAAATCACAACCGGTTCGAATAACGTTCTCACCAACGCAATCCCCGCCGCGCGCGCGGCAGGTACGCTGACGCCCGCCGATACACCGTCCCCTGAGCCGCAGTCGCCGGGCAGCTTTGCCGATTACGCGGGCATGCTGCTTTCCGCCGCCGGACAGTTTGGCAGCGAAATGTGGCAGCCGAGCGTCGCCTCTGCCGCCGCGGGAACCTCGCCGCTGGAAGAAGACAAGGTGGCGTGCGAAAAGCACTCCGGTCCGCAGTATCTGGCGGAAGGTTCTAAAAGCGTCTTTATCAACGGGCAGCCCGCTGTGCGAGCGAAAGATCGTACCACCTGCGAAGGCACCGTTTCCGACGACGTCTCCCCGAACGTGATCATCGGCGGCGACACGCTCACGGTCCGCGACATCAAAAGCGGTAAAACGCCGGGCCTGGCGCTGGGGATGATTGCGCTCTCCCTGCTGCGCGGGCGTCCGGGCAAGATTCTTAAAAACATGCCCTGCGCGCTGGCGGCGGCCGGCGGCGGGATGCTGGCGGATATGGCGGTCAACGCCGTGTTTGGCTCCTCGCACCCGGTTCACGCCGCCACCGGCGTGAAGGTGCTGAATGACGACGATGAGCTCGATTTCTCGCTGCCGGGGCGCTTCCCGCTTCGCTGGCAGCGCAGCTACAACAGCCTGACCACCCGCGAAGGGCTGTTTGGTCTGGGCTGGGCAACCACCTTTGACAGCTATATGACGCTGGAAGAAAACAACGCGACCTGGTTCGACGAAACCGGGCGCGAGTTGAGCTTCGAGCTGCCGCCTGTCGACCGCGCGTTTTACAGCATCAGCGAAGGCATCATTATCCGCCGTAATGAGAACGGCGACGTGGCGATTGCCGACGATGACGGTGCGGTATGGCGTCTGTATAAACCGACCCGGGCGAATCCATCTATCCTGCGTCTGGCCTCCCTCAGCGACGAATACGGCAACGCGCTGCTGATGGAGTGGGACGAGCACGGCAGGCTGGTCGGTCTTCACGACGAGCCGCGGGCGATAGACGTCACCCTGCGCTATGACGATGAACGATTCCCGCAGCGTGTTACCGCAGCAAGCCATTTCGACGGCAGCCAGACGTGGCCGCTGATGCGGTGGGGCTACGACGCGCGCGGCCAACTGGCGAGCGCGACGGATGCCTCCGGCGTGGTGACCCGTGAATACCGCTATAACGACCACGGCCTGATGGTCTGGCACCGGATGCCGGGCGGTCTGGAAAGCGAATACCGCTGGAAAAAATTCGACCACTGGCGCGTGGTGGAAAACCGCACCAGCACCGGCGACGGGTGCCGCTTTAGCTACGATTTAGCCGCCGGGCTGACGACCGTTGAGCACTATGACGGTCAAACGCGCCGCCACTACTGGAACGCGCAAAATCTGATTGTCCGCTACGTTGACGAGCGCGGTGAAAACTGGCGCTACGAGTGGGATGACAACGAACTTCTGACGCGTCGCATCGATCCGCTCGGAAACGTCGTCACCTTCGTCTATGACGAGATGGGCAACCGGGTTCAGGAGATCGACGCCGACGGCAATACCCGCACCACCGCCTGGCTGGAGCACCGCGCGCTTCCTGCGGCCATTATCGAAGCCGACGGCAGCGCCACCCGCTTCTGGTACGACGAACATCACGGGCTGAAGCGCGTAGTGGATCCGATGGGGCAGACGACGCTGCTGCGCCGGGACGAGTTTGGGCTGGTTGTTGAGGAGGTCGATGCCGCCGGAAACAGCCGATACCAGGAATACAACGAGGCCGGGCAGATCGTTCGTTCGACGGACTGTTCCGGGCGTATTACCCGCTACCGCTACCATCCGCTGGGCTGGCTGGTGGCTGAAATTAGCGCCGACGGGGAAGAGACGCGATATCGCTACGACGCCGCAGGGCGTCCGGTGCAGCTCGATCGTCCGGAAGGCTGGACGGAATCGCTCAAATGGAACGAACGTGGCTTGCCGGTGAAGCATGCTGGCGCCGACGGTAAAGAAAGTGAGTTCAGATACGATGAGGCAGGGCGCTTAACCGCGACGCGCAATACCCAGGGCGAAGAGGTGCGTCGCCGCTGGGACAGCCGCGGGCGTCTGATTGCCCTGGAAAACGAAAACGGCGAAGCGTATCAGTTCCGCTGGGGCGCGGACTCGCTGCTGCTGGAAGAGGTGGGGCTTGATGGCGTAGCCTCGCAGTATCGCTACGACGCCTGCGGGCGCACGATAGCGCGCACGTTTGCCGCCGGTCATCCGGAGGCCATCACCCACGCCTTCGCCTGGAGCGCGAGCGGCCAGCTGGTCGCCCGCACTACGCCGGAAGGGCAGACCCGCTACCACTACACTCCGGCCGGACTGTTAAGCCGGATTGGGCTGCATCCTGCGCTTGCAGCCGACGCGTGGACCACCGAGGCAGAGCAGGAGCTCGCCTTTGACTATGACGCGCTCGGTCGCGTCACGCGCGAGGCGGGCGAGCACGGCGAGCTGACGTGGGAGTATGACGCGCTGGGTAATCGCACCTCCGTCACGCTGCCCGACGGCCGAGAGCTGAAGCTGTTCTACTACGGCAGCGGACATCTGCTCAGCATTGCTCTCGATAAGCTGTCGGTATCCGATTTTACCCGCGACGAACTCCACCGGGAGACGAGCCGCACCCAGGGGCTGCTGACCACCCGCAGCGAATACGATTGTCTTGGCCGACTGCATCGCCGGGACGTCTTTACCGGCAATGCCCAGCGCCCGTCGCCGCGCCGCTGGTCCCGCCGCTGGGATTACGACTATCGCAATAACCTGGTGAGGGAAGAGCGGGACGATAACCCGTTTAGCTGGTACCGCTGGCAGTACGACAGCGCCGGGCGTCTGCTGGTTCAGGACGGCACGCTGCCCGGACAGGAGCAGTGGCGATGGGACGCTGCCGGTAACCCGCTCGAAGGATCTGCTGAGAAGGTCACGCACAACCGCCTGACGCAGCTGAACGGCATTCGCTGGCGCTATGACATCCACGGCCGCACCGTGGAGAAGGATAACGGCCAGACACGCTGGCACTACCGCTACGACGGTGAACATCGCCTGACAGAGGTTATCAGCCAGCCGCGGGACCGCAACAAGCCGCAGACGCAGGTCAGCTTCCGCTACGATCCGCTCGGGCGACGCATCAGCAAAACGCGACGCCAGATGCTGGGCGGACAGCCAACCGGCAAGCCGGTCACCACCCGATTTGTCTGGGAAGGGTTCCGCCTACTGCAGGAGGTGCATGGTGATGTGCCGCTCACCTACGTCTACAGCGATCAGGACAGCTACGATCCGCTGGCGCGTATTGACGGCGTGGAAGCCCCGGAGATTTTCTGGTTCCACTGCCAGCCGAACGGCACGCCGGAGCGGATGACGGATATCGAAGGGAAGGTGCGCTGGGAAGGGGTGAACAGCGCCTGGGGCAAGCTGCTGCGGGAAAGCGAGACGCAGGTATCAGGATATTCTCAGAACCTGCGTATGCAGGGGCAATACCTGGACCGTGAGACAGGGCTGCACTACAATCTGTTCCGTTATTATGACCCGGACTGCGGAAGGTTTACGCAGCAGGACCCGATAGGGCTGGCGGGGGGGATAAACCTTTACCAGTATGCGCCGAATGCGCTGGGATGGGTGGATCCGTGGGGGTTAAAATGTGGTTTTTCTCAAAAAGATCGTATAACCCAAAGATGGGTGGATAGATTAACAGGGAAAAAACCCGCTGATGTTCATAATATTTTAACATCCAAAGGTTGGACGAGAACATATCCACAAGCCAATAAACCAGGGGCTATCCAACATATTCAATATGTCAAAACAACAAAATCAGGTACTACGTACAAATTAGATTATCATCCCGGAGGGACTCCAACGCAACCTAATATTCATGGTAATGATTACTGGAAAGTCTATCGCGAAGTTGATGGTGCTGATGTGGTATATGGGAGAATTGGTCATGGAGAGTTTAAAAATTATGATTTAATAAGCGATTCACCTGTTTATGTTGACGGAATTTTACTTAATGGAGGGGGTGTAAAATGATTGATTTTAATGCTGATATTTTATCAGGAAGAGCACTAGGCAACGTTTATTTGGGTGAAAATATAAGTAAATATATAACTGAGTTATATGCCGGCTATAAGGTGACTTACTTTGATTATTTATTGCCTGATGAAGAGAAAAGGCTTGCATATATTGTGGATGACACAATGACAATCGCTACACTTCAAGATGGAACGATCATTTCTATTGGTTGCAATGTAAACTATAAGGGGAGCTATAATAACATATTACAAACAGGCCAAACGATGAGGGAAATAATGGAGTTGACTTACAAACAGCGTATTTTTAATGGTTGCATTATTATAAATGACGACTTTGGTTTTTCATTCGAGTTGCCAGCGCCATATGATGAAATCGCAGATAGCATTGCACATATTCCACCAGATCTCGTTCTTAATGAAATCCGTGTTGCCGATTATTCTGATTGGAACCCTCAAAAAATAAAAGGCTGAAGTGTGGGTAAGGATTGATCCTTCTGATTATTTACTCGACATAAAAGCCCTTGGTAAGCATTCGCTGGACTCATGACATCCACTGTCGTAAGTAAAATACTCAGCATCAGTCGCCGCGCCCCTGGGATTACTACTACCGCAATAACCTGGTGCGCGAAGAGCGGGACGATAACCCGGTCAGCTGGTACCGCTGGCGGTACGACAGTGCCGGGCGCCTCCTGGTTCAGGACGGCACGCTGCCCCGAGAGGAGCATTGTCGCTGGGATGCAGCCGGTAACTCGCTCGAAGGTTCTGCTGAGAAGGTTACCCACAACCGCCTGACCCAGCTGAATGGCATTCACTGGCGTTATAATATCCATGCTCGCACCGCAGAGAAGGATAACGGCCAAACCCGAGGAACCGCAACAAACCTCAGACGCAGGTCAGCTTCCGCTACGATCCGCTCAGTCGCCGCATCAGTAAAACGTAACGCCAGAAGCTGGGCGAACAGCTAACACCCAGTTTGTCTGGGAAAGACTGCCTGCTGGGGGAAGCGCACGGGGATGTGCTGCTCACCTACGTCGAAAGAGGTCAGGACAACTTCGATTTGCTGGCGCGTGTAACTGGTGTTGATGCTCCATATATATTCTGGTTCCATTGCCAGTCCAACGGCACGGCGCAACTGATAACTGATATCTAAAAGCAGTAACTATGGTGCAGGTTCAAGTATTGGTAATGTTTTATCAGAACTGCCAGATGGAACAAGAATAAAAGTCGAGGTAATATAATGAGTGATAAGAGCATGCAAACAGTAGATCTACTTATTTCGCATAGTCAAATAGTGTTACGATCCCGAGACTATGACGAAAAGCTGAGTCAGTGGGGAAAAGGCAATGTTTCTCAAGGTGCTGTTCTACACAAGGATTATGTTATATTCGATCCATTACCAGAGGACGCGTTTGGAGCAAACGTCAATATCAAAATAGAGAATGCTTTTAAAATGGATGAAAATGCTCAGCGCTGTATTGTTGTGCCATTTTTCATTACGGATAAAGATAAGCTGCAAATCGCTTCTGCAACTGAGAAATTCGATTTAAATATAGATGTGAACGATAAGGATTATTCACTCTTTTATGAGATTTGTGAAGGAGATGAAATTTACTATAATTTCACTCTTGTGCCGGCAAAAGAAGCTATTGCTGCTAAGTTTTTGCTAGATGACCCTTGGGGAGGAATAAAAGAACATCCTCTCAAAGAAGGCGTTTTTTAAATTTAATATTAACCGGGGAAATTATCTCGGAAAAAAATCCACGCCAAGGCGTGGATTTTTTTCATTCAAAATAAATCAAACGTTAAACAGGAAGTTCATCACATCGCCATCTTTAACGATGTAATCTTTCCCTTCCGCACGCATCTTGCCTGCTTCTTTCGCGCCTTGCTCACCCTTATAGGTGATGAAGTCTTCAAACGCGATGGTCTGCGCGCGAATAAAGCCTTTCTCGAAGTCGGTGTGGATTTTACCAGCAGCCTGAGGCGCAGTTGCACCCACAGGGATCGTCCACGCACGCACTTCTTTCACACCAGCGGTGAAGTAGGTCTGCAGGTTCAGCAGCTCATAGCCTGCGCGAATGACGCGGTTCAGGCCCGGCTCTTCCAGACCCAGCTCGGCCATGAACTCTTCACGGTCGGCGTCGTCCAGCTCGGCGATATCGGATTCCACGGCAGCGCAAACCGCCACAACCACAGAACCTTCCGCCGCTGCGATTTCACGCACTTTGTCCAGGTATGGGTTGTTCTCAAAACCGTCTTCGTTAACGTTGGCGATGTACATGGTTGGCTTCAGGGTCAGGAAGCTCAGGTATTTGATCGCCGCCTTGTCTTCTTCAGTCAGGTTTTTCAGCGCGCGCAGCATGCCGGCGTTTTCCAGCTGTGGCAGGCATTTTTCCAGCGCAGCCAGTTCCGCTTTCGCGTCTTTGTCGCCGCCTTTGGCTTTCTTCTGCACGCGGTGAATCGCGCGTTCGCAGGTGTCGAGGTCAGAGAGCGCCAGCTCGGTGTTGATGACCTCGATGTCGTCAGCCGGATCCACTTTGTTGTTTACGTGGATGATGTTGTCGTTCTCGAAGCAGCGTACAACGTGGCCGATCGCTTCGGTTTCACGAATGTTAGTCAGGAACTGGTTACCCAGGCCTTCACCTTTGGATGCGCCTTTTACCAGGCCCGCGATGTCCACGAATTCCATGGTGGTTGGCAGGATGCGCTGCGGCTTCACGATTTCCGCGAGCTGGTCCAGACGCGGGTCCGGCATTGGCACAACGCCGGTGTTAGGTTCGATGGTACAGAACGGGAAGTTCGCCGCTTCGATACCCGCTTTGGTAAGCGCGTTAAACAGGGTGGATTTGCCCACGTTTGGCAGACCGACGATACCGCATTTGAATCCCATTTCTAAATCACCTTAATATCTTGATAATCAATCCGTTAACGATAACCGACTGATGAAAAGTAAATAACTACGCCTATTATACACGTAACCCGCATGACGCGCGGTAAAAAAGCCGTATCGGGCGGATTATTGCGCTTTGAAAGCGTGCAAGCGGTTTGTCGCTTTGGTTAACCCATCTTTCAGCCAGATTTCGGTGCAGCGCGCCGCTTCGTCTACCGCTTCGTCAATCAGTTTCTGCTCAGAAACCGGGGGCTTACCGAGTACGAAACCGACAACTTTGTTTTTATCGCCCGGATGGCCGATTCCTACGCGCAAACGGTGGAAATTCGGGTTATTACCCAGCTTGCTGATGATGTCTTTAAGACCGTTGTGACCGCCGTGCCCGCCGCCCAGTTTGAATTTTGCCACGCCGGGCGGAAGGTCCAGCTCATCGTGGGCCACCAGAATTTCATCCGGATTGATGCGATAAAACGTTGCCATTGCCGCCACGGCTTTACCGCTCAGGTTCATAAAAGTGGTGGGCACCAGTAAGCGAACATCCGCGCCAGCAAGGTTGATACGTGAGGTATACCCGAAGAATTTAGGTTCTTCACGCAGGGGAGCACGTAACCGCTCGGCCAGCAGATCGACATACCATGCCCCCGCGTTGTGGCGGGTGGCTGCGTATTCTGCGCCCGGGTTGGCGAGGCCGACAATCAGTTTAATCGTCACGATTCAATTCCTAATGGGTTCCAGATCTGGCGCGTAGTTTACTGTCTGGCGCGCCGCTTGACAAAATTCTGCGATCTTCTCAGCGAAATACGAATAATTTCTGATTTGAACAATTAGAATTTCAAGCTGTTCAAAGTCTTATTTGTAAACTTTTGTTTGGGAGTTATCTGTAATTGTGATCATTCACGCAACTCATAAAAGGGGCGTTGTCTATACTTTACACACAAGGATTAGGGGCTTTTCCCCTGACAACCCAAAGTTCCGGAGGTGACACATGAAACGCAAAAACGCTTCGTTACTCGGTAACGTGCTGATGGGATTGGGGCTGTTCGTGATGGTAGCCGGCGTGGGTTATTCAATTTTAAACCAGTTACCGCAGCTTGACCTCCCGCAATACTTTGCGCATGGCGCGATATTGAGCATCTTCGTTGGTGCGGTATTGTGGCTGGCAGGGGCTCGCGTGAGCGGTCATGAGGAAGTGTGTGACAAATACTGGTGGGTGCGCCACTACGATAAACGCTGTCGTCGCGACCAGCATAAGCACAGCTAGTGCTACGATAAAGAACACCGAAACGGCTCCCGAGGGAGTCGTTTTTTTTTGCATCAAGGATTGACCCTCACGTAACGTAAGGCTCCAGAGTGGCGCCACTGGCAAAGAAAAAGGAGCAGTTATGTTGATTCAGGTGGGTGAGCTGGCGAAACGTGCCGGGATCACCGTGCGGACATTGCACCACTATGAGCAAACAGGGTTGTTGCTGCCTTCTGCCAGAAGCGCGGCAGGTTACCGGCTTTACAACCTGGCGGATGTTCAGCGTCTGCACATGATCCAGACGCTGGCAAAAGCGGGGCTGGAACTTGCTGAAATCAGGGATTTCCTGGAACAGGAGTCGCTGTCGTTAACCGAGTTACTCGATGCGCAAATCACGCTGCTGGATAAACAGCTGCGCAGCATACATACGCTGCGCGACCGCCTGGTGGAGCTGCGGACCGGGCTTATCGACGATGCGACGCCGGATCTGGAATCCTGGCTACAGACTCTGGAGTTAATGAATATGTACGATCGCTGGTTTAGCAAAGAAGAGTTACAGCAGCTGCCGTTTGCGATGCAGAAGGATGCGCTGACGGCTATCTGGTCGGGGCTGGTTGCGGAGGCCAGTGCGCTGCTGGAACAACGTATACCCGTTACGAACGCGCGAGCCATGGATCTGGCGACGCGCTGGATGGAACGCCTGGAGCAGGACACGGCAGGCAAGCCGGAGTTTCTCACCCGGCTGAACGAGATGCACAGCGTTGAACCGCAGATGCAGGCGCAGACCGGTATCACGCCTGAGATGACGGATTACATCACGCGCGCGTTTGCGGAATCCAAGCTCAGCATATGGGAGAAGTATCTCACTGCCGAAGAGATGGCCTTTACCCGGGCACACTACTTTGACCGCATGATGGAGTGGCCGCCGCTGGTGGCGAAACTGCATCAGGCGCAGCGGGATAATATCGATCCTGCCTCGGAGGAGGCGCAAAAGCTGGCTGAAAACTGGCTGGTATTGTTCCAGTCTTACGCGGGCACCAGCCCGGAGACCCAGCAAAAGTTTCGCACTGCCATGCAGCAGGAGGCGCACCTGATGAAAGGAACATGGATGATGCCTGCCGTGATTGCATGGCTCCAGCAGGCGATCGGGGTGATGATGCAGAGACGTTTCTCTGCATCAGGTCACTCACAGATCCGCTAACGCGGCGTCACGGTTAGGGTAGAAGGAGAGTCGGCCAGGGATAGGCTGCACGCCCGCGCGCGCCATGGTGCGCAGAGGCTGGAATTCCAGGTTACTCACCCGCAGCTCACAGCCTTCCGGCAGACGTGCTACAAAGCGCTGGAAGGCATCCAGGCCGCCTGCATCCAGCACGGGTACGGCATCCCACTTCAGCACCACAACCCGTTTGCCCGCGATGCGGGACTCCAGATCGTTAAACAGACCTTCCGCTGCGGCGAAGAACAGCGGGCCAATCACGCGCAGCACCAGCACATCGTCAGGCACCTCGACGTTAACCGGGGAAAGGCGCGTCATCTGCGCGATACGGCGCATAAACAGCAGGGACGCCAGCACGATCCCGACGCTGATGGCGATAACCATGTCGAACAGCACGGTCAGCGACATGCAGATCAGCATCACGATGATGTCGTCTTTCGGCGCGCGTCGCAGCAGGTTCACCACCTTATGCGCCTCGCTCATGTTCCAGGCAACCATCAGCAGCAGGGCGGCCATGGCGGAAAGCGGCAGCCAGGAGAGCAGCGGGGCGAGGATCAGCAGGGCGAGGATCACCAGCACGGAGTGGATCACCGCCGAAACGGGTGATGTTGCCCCCGCGCGCACGTTGGCAGCAGAGCGGGCGATGGCTGCCGTTGCGGTAATACCGCCGAAGAACGGCGCGACGAGGTTGCCTAATCCCTGACCAACCAGCTCGCTATTGGCTTTGTGTTTAGTGCCGGTCATACCGTCCAGAACGACGGCGCAGAGCAGGGATTCAATCGCCCCCAACATCGCCATAGAGAACGCGGCGGGAAGCAAAGCACGCAGGGAATCCCAGCTTAGGGTGAAGCTGGAGCCGGGCATGTCCCACGGCAGCACCAGCTGCGGCAACAGTTGCGGAATGCCGCTACCCTGTGAACCGTCCGCCAGAACATAGTGGAACTGCGAGCCGATGGTCGCGACATGACCACCGAACATATTGACGATGGCCATCACCGCGCAGCCCAGCAGCAGCGCGGGAAGGTGTCCCGGCAGACGGATCCCCAGACGTGGCCAGACGATCAGCGTACCCAGCGTCACAATCCCAATGGCGGCGTCGCCCAGGTTGGCCGTCGGCAGCGCCATGAACAGCGCCCCCACTTTTTGCAGGTAGTGTTCCGGTACGTGGGGCATCTGCAGACCGAGGAAGTCCTTGATCTGCATGGTTCCGATGGTGATACCAATCCCCGAGGTGAATCCCAGCGTCACGGAAAGGGGGATGTACTCGATCAGCCGCCCAAAGCGGGCCAGGCCAAACAGAATCAAAAAGACGCCGGACATCAGGGTGGCGACCAGCAGGCCTGCCAGACCAAACTGCTGCGAAACCGGGTAGAGGATCACCACGAAGGCGGCGGTCGGGCCGGAGACGCTGAAGCGCGAGCCGCCCGTCAGGGCAATGACTATCCCGGCAACGGCCGAGGTGTACAGACCGTACTGCGGCGCAACGCCGCTGCCAATCGCCAGCGCCATCGCCAGCGGGATGGCGATAATGCCGACGGTGATCCCGGCAATCAGGTCACGGACAAAGCGTGACGAGGTGTACTTCTCTTTCCAGCAGGCGTCGATGAGGGCGCGAAAGGGCAGAACATGTGAGGAGGTTACGTTTTTCACAATTATCTATCATCCGTATGCGCATCATCTGTCATGTGAATGGCAGGTGAAGGAGGCATTAATCATACAAATAAAACCCAGAGACAAAAAAACCCGCCGCAGCGGGTTTTTCGGCCGTGTTCGATTAGTGTTCGAACATTGCTGAGATTGATTCTTCGTTGCTGATACGACGAATCGCTTCGGCCAGCATCCCGGACAGGGTCAACGTACGCACGTTTGGCAGTGCTTTGATCTCGTCGCTCAGTGGAATGGTATCGCATACCACCACTTCGTCAATGACGGAGTTGCGCAGGTTGTTTACCGCGTTACCGGAGAAGATCGGGTGAGTCGCGTAAGCGAATACGCGCTTGGCACCACGCTCTTTCAGCGCTTCAGCTGCTTTACACAGCGTACCGCCGGTATCGATCATGTCGTCAACCAGCACGCAGTCACGTCCAGCAACGTCACCGATGATGTGCATCACCTGAGAAACGTTAGCGCGCGGACGGCGTTTGTCGATGATCGCCATGTCGGTATCGTTCAGCAGCTTAGCGATAGCACGGGCACGTACCACGCCGCCGATGTCCGGAGAAACCACGATTGGGTTATCCAGGTTCAGTTGCAGCATGTCTTCCAGCAGAATTGGGCTGCCGAATACGTTATCAACCGGGACGTCGAAGAAGCCCTGGATCTGCTCTGCGTGCAGGTCAACGGTCAGTACGCGGTCAACGCCGACGCTGGACAGGAAGTCAGCGACAACTTTAGCGGTGATTGGCACACGTGCGGAACGGACGCGACGGTCCTGACGGGCATAGCCGAAGTAAGGGATTACAGCAGTGATACGGCCTGCTGAAGCGCGACGCAGGGCGTCGACCATAACAACCAATTCCATCAGGTTGTCATTTGTTGGAGCACAGGTGGACTGGATGATGAAAATATCACCACCGCGTACATTTTCGTTAATTTGTACGCTGACTTCGCCGTCGCTAAAGCGACCTACGGCGGCGTCGCCGAGGGAAGTGTACAGGCGGTTGGCAATACGTTGTGCTAGTTCCGGGGTGGCGTTACCAGCAAAAAGCTTCATATCAGGCACGAGAAGAACCTCAGGCATGCGTCCAGTGGTGGATAGCGTTCGCCGCAAACTGTGCGGGCCAGGCGAAGGCTATCCAGGCGGTGTATTAAAGAGCGCGATGCAACGTCTGGAACAGGGTGACGTTGTCACCGAAACTCAGTCTGCGCCAGAATGGCCTGCTGTAGGGGGGAGGTGTTCATCCCACGTGCTACAAAACCATGCAGCCAAACCGGCGCTTGCTCAAGCACCTGACGAGCGGCGGATTCGGTGTCAAATTCAGCAAAGACACAGGCCCCTGTACCAGTCAGGCGCGACGGCGCGTATTCTAACAGCCAGGAAAGCACCGCATCAACCTCGCGAAAACGTTTTCTTGCGATATCCTCGCAATCGTTGCTGAATTCACAATTTAATAACGTTTCTATTGACCGAACCGGGGTATTCCTTTTCAGGTCAGGATCTTTAAAGATGACCGGGGTCGGAATGCTCACGCCAGGGTGGGCAACCAGATACCATTTCTCCGGCGGTTCAGCCGGGGAGAGGATCTCACCCACGCCCTCAGCAAAGGCCGCATGACCGCGCACAAACACCGGGACATCCGCCCCCAGCGTCAAGCCCAGGGCTGCCAGTTCGTCCTTCGACAGCCCGCAGCCCCAGAGATGGTTCAGCGCAACCAGCACGGTGGCGGCGTTAGATGAGCCACCGCCCAGACCGCCGCCCATCGGCAGGCGCTTCACGATACGGATATCCGCACCGCTTCCCGCAGGCAGACGGCCCGATTCCGCTGCGGCTTTCATCAGCAGTCGCGCGGCGCGCACGATCAGGTTGTCTTCATGCGCCACGCCGTCGACCGGCGTGAGCAGGCAAATCTGCCCGTCCTGGCGCAGTTCAATGGAGATCGTGTCGCCATAGTCAATAAACTGAAACAGCGTCTGCAGGGTGTGATAACCGTCAGCACGCTGGCCGGTGATGTATAAAAACAGGTTCAGCTTTGCCGGAGAGGGCCAGTGGGTCATCATTTAACGATCCAGTTGTCCATTTTCAGCTTGATGCGCTGGCTGCCCTGGGTCAGTTCCATATTCGATGGCAGCGACGGTTTACTCTTGCTGTCATAGGCGCTGTACACCACTTTCCAGGTTTTACCGTTCTGGGTGTAGTTCACCTGGCTCAGACGGTACTGGTCGTCAAGGCTGTAGTCAGTTGCCTCACCCGGCAGGCCAAGGATCCACTGGCGCAGGCTGTTGAGCGGGATAGGCATCCCGGTCAGTTTGCCAATCATCTCTTCGGCATCAGTCGCGGTATAGTGCTGGCCTTTGTTATCGGTGATCTGCGCTTCACCCGTTTTCGCGATAAGCTCCAGCTCGGTGCTGCCCAGCGGGTTCAGCAGCAGCAGGCGATAGTTGTCCTGACCCGTCTGCTGCCAGAAGAAGCGGGCATAAACCTTTTGTTCGTCAGAGAGATAAGCGAAAGCGCCGCGGGTCTGGTACTGGTTCAAATTACGGACGTCCTGCTGGTGCTGACGCCACTGCGGTGAATCAGGGCTTTTGCCCGGGCCTTTTGGTTGGGTGACGGTACACGCGGTCAGAACCAGTGCTGCCAGCGGCAGCAGGCGAATCAGTCGGGTCATAATGAGGACAAATCCTTGAGATACGTTGCAGTTATAACTGTTAATGCTAGCGTCGAAGGGGGCTACCGTCTACGTTCAAATTATCTCAAAGCGTTGTGTAACCTATTACTCCGAAAGGGGGCAGTCCCTTTTATTGATCTCGCGCATCCTGTATGATGCGTTCTGCTAACCTTATTAACGCTGGTACTACTCCCGCTCAACATGACCCTATTAGCACTCGGCATCAACCACAAAACGGCTCCGGTTTCGCTGCGAGAACGCGTGACGTTTTCGCCGGATACGCTTGACCTGGCGCTGGACAGCCTGCTTGCACAGCCGATGGTGCAGGGTGGCGTGGTGCTCTCGACGTGCAACCGTACCGAGCTGTATTTAAGCGTGGAAGAGCAGGACAACCTGCACGAAGCGCTGATTCGCTGGCTATGCGATTACCATAATCTCAACGAAGACGAGCTGCGCAACAGCCTGTACTGGCATCAGGACAACGATGCGGTCAGCCATCTGATGCGCGTCGCCAGCGGTCTGGATTCGCTGGTGCTGGGCGAGCCACAAATTCTGGGTCAGGTGAAAAAAGCCTTTGCGGATTCGCAAAAAGGGCATCTGAAGGCCAGCGAGCTGGAGCGCATGTTCCAGAAATCGTTCTCCGTGGCGAAGCGTGTGCGAACCGAAACCGACATTGGTGCCAGTGCGGTTTCCGTTGCTTTCGCGGCCTGCACCCTTGCACGCCAAATCTTTGAATCCCTGTCTACCGTCACCGTGATGCTGGTGGGTGCGGGCGAAACCATCGAACTTGTGGCGCGCCATCTGCGCGAGCATAAAGTGAAAAAGATGATTATCGCTAACCGCACCCGCGAACGCGCGCAGGTGCTGGCGGATGAAGTGGGCGCAGAGGTGGTTGCCCTGAGCGACATCGATGAACGCCTGAAAGAGGCGGACATTATTATCAGCTCTACCGCCAGCCCGCTGCCGATTATCGGAAAAGGGATGGTGGAGCGTGCGCTGAAGTCCCGTCGCAATCAGCCGATGCTGCTGGTGGATATCGCCGTCCCGCGCGATGTTGAGCCGGAAGTGGGCAAGCTGCCTAACGCCTACCTCTACAGCGTGGATGACCTGCAAAGCATCATTTCGCACAACCTCGCCCAGCGTAAAGCGGCGGCGGTTCAGGCGGAAACCATCGTTGAGCAGGAAACCAGTGAGTTTATGGCCTGGCTGCGCGCGCAAAGCGTCAGCGAGACCATCCGCGAGTATCGCGGGCAGGCGGAGCAGGTGCGTGATGACCTGACTGCCAAAGCGTTAGCGGCCCTTGAACAGGGCGGCGACGCAAATGCGATTATGCAGGACCTGGCGTGGAAACTGACCAACCGCCTGATCCATGCACCAACCAAATCTCTTCAGCAGGCCGCCCGTGACGGGGATGATGAACGCCTGACTATTCTGCGCAACAGCCTCGGGCTGGAATAGCGCCCTATACCCATTTTCTAAGACAAGGTGCACTTACGCCTATGAAGCCTTCTATCGTCGCTAAACTGGAAGCTCTGCACGAGCGCCATGAAGAAGTACAGGCGCTCCTCGGGGATGCCGGGACCATCGCGGACCAGGAACGTTTTCGCGCGCTCTCGCGTGAATACGCGCAGTTAAGTGATGTTTCTAAATGCTTTACCGACTGGCGACAGGTTCAGGAAGATATTGAAACCGCGCAGATGATGCTCGACGATCCTGAAATGCGCGAGATGGCGCAGGAAGAGTTGCAGGACGCGAAAGCGCGTTCTGAAGAGATGGAGCAGCAGCTTCAGGTGCTTCTGCTGCCGAAAGATCCGGACGATGAGCGTAACGCGTTTGTAGAAGTGCGCGCCGGTACAGGCGGTGACGAAGCGGCCCTGTTTGCCGGGGATCTGTTCCGCATGTACAGCCGCTACGCCGAATCGCGTCGCTGGCGCGTGGAGATCATGAGCGCTAACGAAGGCGAACATGGTGGCTACAAAGAGGTTATCGCCAAGATCAGTGGCGACGGCGTGTACGGTCGTCTCAAGTTCGAATCCGGCGGTCACCGCGTGCAGCGCGTACCGGCCACCGAATCTCAGGGACGCATTCACACCTCAGCCTGTACGGTCGCGGTGATGCCGGAGCTGCCGGAAGCAGAACTGCCGGACATCAATCCGGCGGACCTGCGTATTGATACCTTCCGCTCCTCTGGCGCGGGCGGTCAGCACGTTAACACCACCGATTCCGCCATCCGTATTACCCACCTGCCAACCGGCATCGTCGTCGAATGTCAGGACGAGCGTTCACAGCACAAAAACAAAGCCAAAGCGCTGTCCGTGCTGGGCGCGCGCATCCACGCAGCGGAAATGGCGAAACGCCAGCAGGCGGAAGCCTCTACGCGTCGTAACCTGCTGGGCAGCGGCGATCGCAGCGATCGTAACCGCACCTATAACTTCCCGCAGGGCCGCGTAACCGACCACCGCATCAACCTGACGCTGTACCGTCTGGACGAGGTGATGGAAGGGAAGCTGGATATGCTGATCGAGCCTATCGTGCAGGAATACCAGGCCGACCAGCTGGCGGCACTGTCCGAGCAGGACTAATGGATTTTCAGCACTGGTTACGCGAGGCGGCCGGAGAGCTTTCAGAAAGCGAAAGCCCGAAACGCGATGCCGAAATTTTGCTTGAGCATGTGACGGGTAAAGCCCGTACGTATCTGCTGGCTTTTGGCGAAACCGAACTGACCGCAGAGCAGGAAGCGCAGCTCGCCGCGCTGCTTGCCCGTCGTAAAACCGGCGAGCCGGTGGCGCACCTTGTCGGTGAACGTGAGTTCTGGTCGTTGCCGCTGTACGTCTCGGCGGCGACGCTGATCCCGCGTCCGGACACCGAGTGTCTGGTTGAGCAGGCGCTTGCGCGTTTACCGGCGGCGGCCTGCAGCATTCTCGACCTCGGGACGGGGACCGGTGCTATCGCGCTGGCGCTGGCCACCGAGCGGCCCGACTGCGCGGTGATGGCGGTGGACGTAATGCCCGACGCGGTGGCGCTGGCGCAGCGTAACGTGGAACGTCTCGGGCTCCGCAACGTGACGGTGCTGCAAAGCAGCTGGTTTGCCGCGCTGGAGAATCGCTTATTTGCGATGATTGTCAGCAATCCTCCTTATATCGACGAACATGACCCGCACCTTGCGCAGGGAGATGTTCGCTTCGAACCGCTCACGGCGCTCGTGGCCGCCAACGCGGGATTAGCCGATCTTGATCACATAGTGACAACGTCACGGGAACATTTACTTCCCGGCGGCTGGCTGCTCGTGGAGCATGGCTGGACGCAGGGAGAAGCCGTGCGGGCACTGTTTACGCAAGCAGGCTATGGCGCTGTCGAAACCTGCCGCGACTACGGCGGCAACGAACGCCTGACGCTGGGGCAGTGGTCTTGAGTTCTGGGTATCTGCCATTAACTGATAAAGGCGCATGGCTGACTGAAAAGCTGTTTGGCGTTATCATCTAAATCGTTTTGAGTTTTATCGCGCCTGAGCGTCATTGTTCGCTTAGTCGTTACTGGGGTAAGTCATGAGGTCCTTAGCCGATTTCGAATTTAATAAAGTGCCGCTTTGCGATGGCATGATCCTGATTTCTGAGATGATTCGCGACGATTTTACGTCGCAGTTTGTCTACGATGAGCTGGAGAATCTGGTCAGCCTGGCGCGTGAAGAGATTAATCAGGCTCGCCCGCAAGACTGGCAATTAGAGAAGCTGCTGGAGCTTTTCTACGGCGAATGGGGTTTCTGCGACACGCGGGGCGTGTATCGCCTGTCTGACGCGTTATGGCTGGACCAGGTCTTAAAAAATCGTCAGGGCAGCGCCGTGGCGCTGGGCTCTATTTTGCTGTGGGTCGCGCACCGTCTGGATATTCCGCTGGTCCCGGTCATTTTCCCGACGCAGATGATCCTGCGCGCGGAGTGGCTGGACGGCGAAATGTGGCTCATTAATCCTTTCAACGGCGACACGCTGGATGAACATACGCTGGACGTGTGGCTGAAAGGCAATATCAGCCCGGTGGCTGAGCTCTTCAACGAAGATCTCGACGAGGCGGATAACGCCGAGGTCATTCGCAAGCTGCTGGATACGCTGAAGTCCGCGTTGATGGAAGAGCGTCAGATGGAGCTGGCGTTGCGCGCCAGTGAAGTGCTGCTGCAGTTCAACCCGGAAGACCCGTACGAAATTCGCGATCGCGGGCTGATCTATGCGCAGCTCGACTGTGAGCACGTGGCGCTGAATGATTTGAATTATTTCGTCGAGCAGTGTCCGGAAGATCCCATTAGCGAAATGATTCGTGCGCAGATCAACGCGATCTCGCACAAACAAATTACACTGCATTAATCTTAATTCCGATTCACACCTGAATAAGGCGATCCTATGAAACAAAAAGTGGTTAGCATTGGTGATATCAAGGTAGCAAACGACCTGCCGTTCGTACTGTTTGGCGGCATGAACGTGCTGGAATCCCGCGATCTCGCCATGCGTATCTGCGAACACTACGTGACCGTGACCCAGAAGCTGGGCATCCCGTACGTGTTTAAGGCCTCTTTTGACAAAGCCAACCGCTCCTCCATCAACTCTTACCGTGGCCCGGGCCTGGAAGAAGGGATGAAGATTTTCCAGGAGCTGAAGCAGACCTTTGGCGTGAAAGTGATCACCGACGTGCATGAAGCCTCACAGGCGCAGCCGGTGGCAGACGTGGTGGACGTGATTCAGCTCCCGGCATTCCTGGCTCGCCAGACCGACCTGGTTGCGGCGATGGCGAAAACCGGTGCTGTTATCAACGTGAAGAAACCACAGTTCGTCAGCCCGGGTCAGATGGGCAACATCGTCGATAAGTTCATCGAAGGTGGTAACGACAAGGTGATCCTGTGTGACCGTGGCGCAAACTTCGGTTACGACAACCTGGTTGTCGACATGCTGGGCTTCAGCGTGATGAAAAATGTCTCCGGCCAGTCTCCGGTGATTTTCGACGTGACCCACGCCCTGCAGTGCCGCGACCCGTTCGGTGCCGCGTCCGGTGGCCGTCGTGCCCAGGTGACCGAGCTGGCGCGTGCCGGTATGGCGACCGGCCTGGCAGGTCTGTTTATTGAAGCGCACCCGGATCCGGCTAATGCGAAATGCGACGGCCCATCTGCGCTGCCGCTGGATAAGCTGGAGCCGTTCCTGAAACAGATCAAAGCGATTGACGATCTGGTGAAGAGCTTCGACGAGCTGGATACCAGCAACTAATAAAAAAACCCGCTTCGGCGGGTTTTTTTATGGGGCATATTGCCGGGTGGCGCTGCGCTTACCCGGCCTACAAAACCCGTACGCCCTGCAAGCGAAGCGCCGCTGGGCAAAAAAAGCTACGCAAAAATCGTCATCAAATAGGCAATAAACAACGCCATATGCGCCGCGCCGTTCAGCACGTTGGTGCGTCCGGTTGAGAATGAAATCTGGCACAGCAGCAGCGAGGCGACCATCACAATCATCTCCGGTGCACCCAGCGCAAACTGCAGCTCGTTGCCCGTCATAAAGGCAATCAGCGTCACCACCGGGACGGTGAGTGAAATCGTCGCCAGTACGGAGCCGAAGAACAGGTTCATTGCGCGCTGCACCTGATTATTCAACACCGCTTTCAGCGCGCCCAGCCCTTCAGGGGACAGAATCAGCAGGGCCACCAGGAAGCCGGTAAACGCTACCGGCGCGTTCAGCTCGGTCAACAGCGTTTCCAGCGGGTTGGCATTCATCTTGGTGACCGCAATCACCGCAATCAGATGCACGATCAGCCAAACCGTATGCCAGGCGCTGCTGTGGGCCGACGGCTTGCCGTGGTGCGGGTCATCGTCGTCGCCGTCGTCTTCATGCTCATACACAAACAGGCTCTGGTGCGTTTTGGTCTGAATCAACAGGAACACGCCGTACATGGCGGCGGAAATGAGCGCGACCAGCAGCGCCTGACCGGTAGAAAAATTCGCGCCCGGCAGCGCCATCGGGAAGACCAGCACGATAATGGCCAGCGGGAAGAGGGCAATCAGATACTGTTTGATGCCGAACAGGTTCATATACTGGGTTGCGAACTTACGGCCGCCCAGCAGCAGAGAGAAGCCCACCAGGCCGCCCGTCACAATCATAATGATCGAGTAGAGCGTGTCGCGCATCAGCGTCGGCGCGGCATCGCCGGTTGCCATGAGCGCGGAAATCAGGCTGACTTCGAGGATAACAACGGAAAGGCTGAGAATTAACGATCCGTACGGCTCGCCCAGACGGTGGGCCAGGACGTCCGCATGGCGAACGACGCTAAATGCGCTGATTAAGATGCCGACCAGGGCAAGAATATTGATACCAACCACCACTGGCAGTGACTGACTGCTTCCCCAGAAGAGCAGCACAACCAGTGCCAGAACCGGGAAAATGAGTGACGTCTCCTTGTGGCGGGTCTTTACCGCCTCGTGTGTTGCTGTCATGTGCTTCTCCATCAATGCAGGTGCTTGTAATTATAGATAGATTTTTGAGGTCATTAAACTAACAGATCTCTGTTAGATACCCTTTATTTTTTACTTAATTTTACCCTTTGTCGTAATTTTGTTTCTTGATGGGTAAAATGCAGAGTCTTTGTATATTAGTCATTAAATAACAATGTATTAAAAATATAATGTCCTCATAAATTATTGCCGGGTGGCACCATGCCATATCGTCGTCCACACTTATCTCTTTAGCCAAAAGAGAGGTCAGTGATGCCCTATAAAACGAAACGCGAATTACCCGATAACGTGCAAAACGTGCTGCCCGCCCACGCGCAGGATATCTACAAAGAGGCGTTTAACAGCGCATGGGATCAATACAAAGATAAGGACGATCGCCGGGATGATGCCAGCCGTGAAGAGACGGCGCACAAAGTCGCCTGGGCCGCCGTAAAACATGAATATGAGAAAGGAGACGACGATAAATGGCATAAAAAGAAATAGCCGTGAAATAATTCGCCGCCTTCATTTTGACTTTTCAGGCGGTTGAACTTCCGTTGTATTGCAACTGGTCCGCTAATTGCTTATCGTTATTCGACTGCTGGCAAAATGACCAGCACATATACCCGTCATACTTCAAGTTGCAGATGCGTTGGCTGCGCTCGTTCACCCCAGTCACTTACTTATGTAAGCTCCTGGGGATTCGCTCTCTTGCCGCCTTCCTGCAACTCGAATTATTTAGGGTAAAAAGCCGGGAAGGCGAATTACAGATGTCGCAAGGAAGCATGCAGTGGCGGAGGTGGAAAGTGTTAACGCGTGATTTCTTAATGAAGGCAGATTGTAAGACGGCATTTGGTGCTATTGAGGAATCGCTTCTCTGGTCAGCTGAACAACGTGCGGCGTCACTCGCTGCCACGCTTGCCTGCCGCCCGGATGATGGCCCGGTATGGATTTTTGGCTACGGCTCCCTGATGTGGAACCCGGCTCTGGAATTTGTCGAATCGGCAACGGGCACGCTGCCTGGCTGGCATCGCGCATTTTGCCTGCGACTGACGGCCGGACGCGGCAGCGCGTGCCAGCCGGGGCGCATGCTTGCACTGAAAGAGGGCGGGCGCACCACGGGCGTGGCGTATCGGCTTCCGGATGCCACGCTGGAGGAGGAGCTCACGCTGCTCTGGAAGCGCGAGATGATCACCGGCTGCTATATGCCGAGCTGGTGCAAGCTGGAACTGGACGACGGTCGTACCGTCAATGCGCTGGTGTTTATTATGGACCCGCGCCATCCGCTGTATGAAGCGGATACCCGTACGCAGGTGATTGCCCCGTTGATTGCCGCCGCGAGCGGGCCGCTGGGCACCAACGCGCAGTATCTCTTCTCCCTCGACCAGGAGCTAACCCGCCTCGGCATGAAGGACGACTGTCTGAATGAGCTGGTGGTGAAGGTGAAGGCACTGCTGGAAGGGAACCCGCTCAACGGCACGCTGCGAGCAGGCTTTGCCTGATAATACGCCCGGCTCGCCGGGCGTTTAATCTTATGCGGCCACGTAGCTGACGGAATGCTCCAGCGACTGACTGTGGCTGTCGATCAGCACATCCCACGTGCCGGTATACGGTACGGTAAGCCACGCTTTATCATCCTGCACGGTCAGAATATCCGCCTGGGATTGTTTTTGTGCTTTCGCACTCATCAGATGAATACGGCAGCGCTCTGAGCAACGCACCACTACCGTATCCCCGCCAAACAGTTTCAAACTTGTTTTTACCAGTGCCATTTTTTACCCCGTCGATTTTGCCCATCCCGAGCGTGATATTGTTCACAAATTACTCATTGCATAACACCAAAGCGGGGGGCGAGGGATGATGATTTTGATCAAAAAATGGCATAACGTTTAAACAAAAATGACAAAATGCCTGAAAGCATTCAGCTGGCGCGGGTTTTACCCGGAAACCCGCGCCGGAATAAAATTAAATGCGGAAATGGCCGGCTGTTTCAGCAAGGTCGCCCGCCTGGCTCTGCAGGGCACCCGCGGCGGCGGCGGATTCCACCACCAGCTCGGCGTTCTGCTGCACCATGCGGTCGAGATGGGTCACCGCGTGGTTGATCTCGTGAATGCCTTTCATCTGCTCGCTGGTGGCGATGGAAATTTCGCGCATGATGCCTGAGACGCTGCCGATGCTGGAGCGGATCTCATCCATGCTTTCCCCTGCCAGATGCACGTAGCGGGAGCCGGTTGCCACGCTATCGGTGGTGGAATCAATCAGCGATTTGATCTCTTTTGCCGCCTGAGCGCTGCGGCTCGCCAGGTTACGCACTTCGCCTGCCACGACGGCAAACCCGCGCCCCTGCTCACCGGCACGCGCCGCTTCGACGGAGGCGTTCAGCGCCAGAATGTTGGTCTGGAAAGCAATGCCGTCAATCACGCTGGTGATATCGCCAATTTTAGCCGACGCGACTTCAATGGACTGCATGGTGCTGATCGCCTGCGATACCACCTCGCCGCCGCGCGCCGCGGCCGCTGAGGCTTTGCTCGCCTGATCGTTGGCTTCTGCTGCCGATTCATTCGACTGGGTCACGGAGGCGGTGATCTGCTCTACTGCGCTGGCCGTCTCGCGCAGGCTGGATGCCGCCTGCTCGGTGCGTCCGGAAAGATCCTGGTTACCCGCGGCAATCTCCTGCGCCGCGTTTTTCACCGATTCACTGGCATCCCGGAGCTGCACCATCACCACCGACAGCTTATCGCTGAAGGCGTTAAAGGCCTGGGCAATCTGCGCGACTTCGTCCTCGCCGCTGTCCGGCAGGCGCTGGGACAGATCGTTAGTCCCGTTGGCAATGTTGTGCATCGCGTCGCGAATGTCGGACAGACGCTTCAGCAGGCGGGCAATCAGGAAGTGAACAATGGCCGCGCTCAGGAGTGCCAGGATCACCAGCGAAATCGCCGATGCTTTAAGCAAGGAACGCATGCCGGAGGTGGCGTCACCGTTGTCGAGCGCGACGACTAGCAGCCAGTTAGTGCCCGGTACGGCTGTCGCCACGAAGGTTTTTTCAGCGTCGTTCAGCGTTCCGTCGACGAGGTTACCGCTTTTCAACGCAGCAAAATCAATACCTTTTATCGTCTCAGCAAAGGGTTTGAGCGTCAGGGCCGGATCGTTAGCGGCAATCACGCTGCCGTCACTGTTCAGAAGCAACCCGCTGCTGGCCGGAGTTGGATGGATCCCGCGCACGTTTGCCACCACGCTGTCCATCGCCACATCGCCCGCCACCACCGCTTTAAGGGTGCCATTTTCTTTCACCGGCACGGCGAAGGTCACCACCAGTTTACCGGTTCCCGCGTCAACGTAGGGCGCGGTGACAACCGGACCGTCCGTGCTGACTACCTGCTGATACCAAGGGCGAATGGTCGGGTCATAGTCCGCCGGGACGCCCGCCGGCTCAGAGAATTTCGCCGTTTTGCTGGCGTAGCCAACATAGACGTTGGTAAAACCACCCGCCTGCGCAAGCTGTTTAAACACCGGAACCGGATCGTCATTCAGCGCAACGGTCTGCGCAGAGGCAATCACCGTCATCTTGCTTTTGACCCAGTCGGCAATCGCCATGTTATGGCTGGCGCTGGTGCTGGTCAGAATATCGCGCTGGGACTGCTGGTTATCCTGACGTGTGACCTGAAAGTTAATAACGGTATTGAGGAGAAGGGCGACGACCAGACAGCCTGCCGTCGCAACGATGATGCGTGCACGAATCGATCTGAACATAAGTGAAATACCTGCTGTGTTGTTTCCATGCCTATCGGCAACCCCGCAGGTAAACTTGATGCTGAAACCGCGTCCATAAGAAAATAATATTTTTACGAGTTTATTATTAAAAAGTTAATACTTTATCTGCGGACAGCGTCCACTCGGCAAGCTCAACCAGCGTACCAATTTCTACCCCCTCAATCAGCGGCAGTCCGGTAATGCCGCGGCCGTCGGTGCAGGTCTTGCACAGCTTCACCGGCACGTTTTGCGCGGTCAGGATTTCAATCATTTGCTGAATGTTATAGCCCTCTGCCGGTTTTTGACCCTTCAGCCCCGCGGTGACCGCGTCCGACATAAAAAAGAGCCGTAACGCCAGGTCGCTCTCTTTTTCACGCAGCGCAATGGCCAGGCGCAGGCTGTTAAAAAGGGATTCGCTGCCGTAGGCCGCACCGTTGGCGACGATCACAATCTTTTGCATGTTGACTCCTGTTCTTATAAAGGCACGGATAATATAGGGTTTAACGAGTTTACGCTCCTTGCAGCCGACAATAAACTTCAGGTTATTCCTGGAATGTCCCGTAAGGCTGCAATTCTTTCCCAATGACGTTAAGGTAAGAGGGTCTTTAACAAAACTCAGGCGCAAATCCCGACGTTGATGGCTGTATCGTCCCGCATTCGTTTGCTGTTATTACTCCCCCTTTTTACGGCCGGAGCCGTTCACGGTGCGCCGAATTCCTTTATCCAGCAGGCACAACATCCCTTCGATAATAATGGGGACAGTTTGCCTGACCTCGGCATGGCGGCACCAACGGGCGAGGGGGAGAAGCACCTGGCCGAAATGGCGAAAGCCTTCGGTGAGGCCAGCATGACCGACAACGGCCTGACAACGGGTGAGCAGGCGCGTCAGTTTGCGTTTGGTCAGGTGCGCGACGCGGTGAGCGGCGAAGTGAACCAGCAGATAGAATCCTGGCTTTCGCCCTGGGGTAACGCCAGCGTGAACCTACTGGTAGATAACGATGGCAAATTTAACGGCAGCAGCGGGAGCTGGTTTATCCCCTGGAACGATAACAACCGCTATCTGAGCTGGAGCCAGCTTGGCCTGACCCAGCAGACGGATGGCCTGGTGAGTAACGCTGGAATCGGTCAGCGCTGGGTCGCCGGAAAATGGCTGCTGGGTTACAACACCTTTTACGATAACCTCCTGGATGAAAACCTGCAGCGTGCCGGGCTGGGCGCGGAAGCGTGGGGGGAAAATCTGCGCCTGTCAGCCAACTATTATCAGCCCTTTGCCGGCTGGCGCGACCGCTCCGACGTCCAGGAGCAGCGCATGGCGCGCGGATATGATGTCACCGCTAAAGCCTGGCTGCCGTGGTTCCATCATCTCAATACCAGCGTCAGCTTCGAGCAATACTTTGGCGATAACGTCGACCTCTTCAACAGCGGAACCGGCTATCACAACCCGGTAGCGGTGAATCTGGGGCTTAACTATACCCCCGTACCGCTGGTCACCTTAACCGCGGCGCATAAGCAGGGCGAAAGCGGCGAGAGCCAGAATAACCTCGGACTGAAGCTCAACTATCGCTTTGGCGTGCCGCTGGTTAAGCAGCTTTCCGCCGGTGAAGTCGCCGCCACGCGCTCCCTGCGCGGAAGCCGCTATGACTCGCCGGAGCGCAATAGCCTGCCGGTAATGGAGTTCCGCCAGCGTAAAACGCTGTCCGTGTGGCTGGCAACGCCGCCGTGGGATTTGAAAGGGGGCGAGACCGTTATGCTGAAGCTTCAGGTTCGCAGCATGAACGGTATTCGTCAGATCCACTGGCAGGGGGATACGCAGGCGCTGAGCCTGACGTCGCCGGCTAAAAGCAACAGCAGCGACGGCTGGAGCGTGATTATGCCTGCCTGGGATGACCGCGAAGGGGCGACAAACCGCTGGCACCTGTCGGCGGTGGTGGAAGATGAGAAAGGCCAGCGCGTCTCGTCCAATGAGATTGCGCTGACCGTCGTGCAGCCGCTGGTCGCATTGCCGGACAACGACCCGCGCTGGAAGCTTCTGCCGGAGGAGTAATCCTTAAAAAATGCGTTCCTGGTGCACCCACACCGCGGCTTCAACGCGGGATTTGAGCTTCATTTTCTTCAGCATATGCTTCACGTGCACTTTGACCGTGCTTTCGGTGATGTCCAGGCGGCGGGCGATCATTTTGTTCGGCAGCCCCTGGGCAATGAGTTTGAGAATATCGCGCTCGCGCGGGGTTAACTGACTCACGTCACGGTCAGAGGTGGCGCGGTTGGCGCGCAGGCTGGCGGCCAGCACCGGCGTTAAGGCTTCGCTGAGAACCATTTCGCCCGCCGCAGCCTGCTGCAGCGCCTTAAGCAAGTCTTCCGGCTCCATATCCTTCAGCAGATAACCATCCGCCCCGCGCTTCAGCGCCGTGACCACATCCTCTTCATGGTTTGACACGCTAAAGACGACGATGCGCCCGGAAAGCGATTTTTCCCGCAGCTTGTCGAGGGTTTCCAGCCCGTTCATGCCGGGCATATTCAGATCGAGCAGGATCAGATCGGGATCGAGGGATTCGGCAAGCTCAATGCCCTGTTCACCGTTGCTGGCTTCGCCCACCACGGTGATATCGGGTGCCATGCTGACCAGCTGTTTCACGCCAGTACGCAGCATCGGATGGTCGTCGATCAACAGAATGGATGCCGGTTCCTGATTAGTCATGGGTTTCTCCTTGAGCAGTTGTAAGCGGTTTCTCGGGAATAAAGGTGACGACAACTTCCGTGCCGCCCGTCTCTCTCCGGCGAACCTGGCAATCACCGCGCAGGCTTTGGGCGCGGTCTCGCATAATAATTAAACCATAGTGGTTAGTGCGTTCGGCATTTTCCGGCACGCCGCGGCCGTTGTCATGAACCGTGAGCTTCACCTGATTGCCGTGCTGACTGACGGTGACCGTTACCGCCGTCGCGCCGGAATGCTTGAGCACGTTGCTCAGCGCTTCACGGGCAATCTGCAGTAAATGTATGGCCTGGTGGGAGGGGACAAACCGCGGCGGCAGCTGGTAGTCCAGCTTCACCGGGAACCCCAGCCGGGCGCTAAATTCGTGACAGCTGGCTTCCAGCGCCGGGCGCAGGCCCGGCTCGGTCAGCTGCAGACGGAAGGTGGTCAGAAGCTCGCGAAGCTGTATCCAGGAGGTGTTCAGCTCGTTGCGGATCTGGCTGAGCAGCTGCTTGTTGCTTTCCGGCATCTCCGCATCCTGCATCTGCAGGCAGCTCACCTGCATTTTCATACAGGAGAGCGACTGGGCGATAGAGTCGTGAAGCTCGCGGGCAATAGTCGCGCGTTCTTCCATGACAATCAGCTGCTGCTGCTTTTCCTGATGCCTGTCGAGCGCCAGCGTGGCCGTGAGCTGTTCGACCAGCGTATCAACCAGCTGCTGCTGGTCGTGGCTCAGGTGACGCCCGGCAGGCAGCGTTGCCAGCAGAATACCGTACTGGGTGTGGCTGTCGGTCAGGCGCCACTTCAGGGTGGTGCCGCCGGACGTCAGCGGCGGCAGGCCGCGAGGGCAAAGATGGCAGCCTTTGTCATCGCAGGACATATCGGACTGGCAGGTAAATTCCTGATGGTTATCTTCGTCTTCAACGTCGTAGACCCGCAGCTCAAGGTCGTGCAGCAGGGTCAGATTTTGCAGGCCGTTCAGCACCGGCGAGAGGCGTTCGCATAGCGGCACCTGCATGTGCAGACGACGGTTAGCCTGCCACAGGAAGGAGAGGATCTCGTTTTTCTGCTCCAGTCCGGCCGTTTTTTCCTGAACGCGCTGCTCCAGCACCGCGTAGCTCTCGGAGAGCTCTGCCGACATGGTGTTGAGCGCCTGGCCGAGCATGGCCATCTCGTTGCGCCCGCTGATGTGCGTGCGCTGGGTAAAATCGCGTGCGGTGACCGCGCGGGCCATTGCCAGCAGCTGTTTCCACGGGTTCAGCAGCCGCGCGCGGAGCCAGACGATGGTGAAGATCAGCAGCAGACCCATAAACAGCGCCATCGCGCGGTGAACCATCACCACCCGATCGATGCGGAGTTCGGTGGTTTGGTCAAAAGAGGAGACCAGCGCATCAATGCGTGAGACGAACCCCGCCACGTCCTGCGCAACGGTTTCTGTGCTGCGCGCCTGCTTCAGCCCGGGCTCCAGCTGGCTGTGCCAGTAGCCCTGAAGGGCGTTAAGCTGGGACTGCTGACCGGCGCGGATGGCCGCGTTTTCCAGTTCGGGGCTGAAGACCGTGCGCTCCATTTCATCAATCAGGGGCCGATCGTCCTGCGTCAGGGGAACCGATGCCAGCAGGCGATAACTCTGCATGCGTAGCGAGCCTGCCTCGTTGATGGCATGCGCATTACCCTGTACTCCCTGCACCAGCCAGCCGGAGATCGCCATGCCGGTCACGCCGATGGCGGTGGACAGCAAAACGATAAGGGCTAGCTGATTCACGAGCGTCAGCGGAGATAAACATCTTTTTAACATAGAGGTGGCGTGCTCCTGACGTGGCCTGCTTGCAGGAATGGCGCTATTCTGGTGCATACCCTGGAGTATACCCATACCAATAAAGGATTACCCCTAAATTGCCAACGGAGTAGAGGGAAGGAGGTGGGGGTAGCGAGGAACCGTCAGTGCCGTGAAAAACCACGTCTTTTTTACCGAATTAGCCTACTCACTTAGGGTGAGGCCTTATTTTGCGCCGCAAATCCTCCCACTTTTCCTTTGATTTATATCAACTTACCGCCGCCCTAAAACCCTAATGTTTGCAGCATCATTCGAGAATCAGAGGTGTCTATGAGTCACTCATCCGCTCCCGAAAGGGAAAATGGTGCCGTTATTACAGACTGGCGTCCAGAGGATCCGGCGTTCTGGCAACAGCGCGGCCATCGTGTAGCAAGCCGGAATCTATGGATTTCCGTGCCCTGTTTGTTATTAGCGTTTTGCGTATGGATGTTGTTTAGCGCGGTGGCGGTCAATCTGCCGAAAGTTGGGTTTACGTTTACGACCGATCAGCTGTTCATGCTGACCGCGCTGCCGTCGCTGTCAGGCGCGCTGCTGCGTGTACCTTACGCGTTTATGGTGCCGGTATTTGGCGGTCGTCGCTGGACGGCGTTCAGTACGGGCATCATGATCGTCCCCTGCGTCTGGCTCGGCTTCGCGGTGCAGGATACCTCTACGCCGTTTAGCGTATTCGTGATTATCTCCCTGCTGTGCGGTTTTGCGGGCGCGAACTTCGCCTCCAGCATGGCGAACATCAGCTTCTTCTTCCCGAAAGCGAAGCAGGGCGGCGCGCTGGGCATTAACGGCGGTCTGGGGAACATGGGCGTCAGCGTGATGCAGCTCATTGCCCCGCTGGCGATCTCGGTCTCCATTTTTGCGGCCTTTGGCGGCGGTGGCGTTGAGCAGGCGGATGGTTCTTCCCTCTATCTGCAAAACGCCGCCTGGATCTGGGTACCTTTCCTGGTAGTCTTCACCCTCGCAGCCTGGTTCTTTATGAATGACCTGTCCGCGTCGAAGGCGTCGCTGAGCGAACAGCTGCCGGTGCTGAAGCGTGGACACCTCTGGGTGATGGCGCTGCTGTATCTGGCCACCTTCGGTTCGTTTATCGGCTTCTCTGCGGGCTTCGCGATGCTGTCGAAAACGCAGTTCCCGGAGATTCAGATCCTGCACTTTGCCTTCTTCGGGCCGTTTATTGGTGCCCTGGCACGTTCGCTGGGTGGCATGGTGTCTGACCGTCTCGGCGGCACCCGCGTGACGCTGGTTAACTTCGTCATGATGGCAATCTTCTGCGCGCTGCTGTTCCTGACGCTGCCAGCCAACGGGCAGGGCGGTAACTTTATTGCCTTCTTCGGCGTGTTTATGGTGCTGTTCCTGACGGCCGGGCTGGGGAGTGCGTCTACCTTCCAGATGATCTCCGTGATCTTCCGCAAGCTGACGATGGATCGCGTGAAGGCGCAGGGCGGGAGCGAAGAGCAGGCGATGCGCGAAGCGGCGACGGATACGGCTGCGGCGCTGGGCTTTATCTCTGCCATCGGCGCGATTGGCGGCTTCTTTATCCCGAAAGCGTTCGGTATCTCTCTGGACCTGACCGGCTCTCCGGCTGGTGCCATGAAGGTCTTCCTCGTTTTCTATATCGCCTGCGTTGTGATTACGTGGCTGGTATATGGCCGAAATACTAAGAAAAATAAGTAAGTGTGATTATCCGTTTACGCGGCCTTCGGGCCGCGTTTTTTTTAGCCTGAATAATAGTTACAACATACTTACGGATTTTACGGCAGGCGGTTGCGGTGACACTGCGATCGCCATCGCTCTGCAGGTGGGTCTACCCCTTAATACCTGAGATGTTAAATTTTGACTGGCTTTTTGTACGATAAAATAAAAATAACTTTATATTTCATATTGATAAGAATTTTTTGAAGATACCGCTTTGGTGGTATTCGGTATAACCCCTCGCCTGAAAGTCCCACCTCGTCTTGATCGTTATCAATTCTCCCCCTCTTTCAGGGCGTTACCTTCGCTGCAAATCAGCAATGTCGATTTAGAGAGCCACAGGCTCCACACAGGAGATACCCGATGAGCAAATTTTTGGACCGGTTTCGCTACTTCAAACAGAAGGGTGAAACTTTTGCCGATGGGCACGGCCAGGTTCTGGATACCAACCGGGACTGGGAAGACGGTTACCGTCAGCGCTGGCAGCATGACAAAGTCGTCCGTTCGACCCACGGCGTGAACTGTACTGGCTCATGTAGCTGGAAGATTTTCGTTAAAAACGGTCTGGTGACCTGGGAAATGCAGCAGACCGACTATCCACGCACCCGCCCGGATATGCCAAACCACGAACCGCGCGGCTGCCCGCGTGGCGCCAGCTACTCCTGGTATCTCTACAGCGCTAACCGTCTGAAATACCCTCTGATGCGCAAGCGCCTGATGAAGATGTGGCGTGAAGCGAAAGTGCAGCACAGCGATCCGGTGGATGCCTGGGCATCCATCATCGAAGACGCGGACAAAGCAAAAAGCTTCAAGCAGGCTCGCGGTCGCGGTGGTTTCGTTCGCTCCTCATGGAAAGAAGTGAACGAGCTGATTGCCGCCTCCAACGTCTACACCGTCAAAACCTACGGTCCTGACCGCGTGGCGGGCTTCTCGCCAATCCCGGCGATGTCGATGGTCTCTTACGCCTCCGGGGCGCGCTATCTGTCGCTTATCGGCGGTACCTGCCTGAGCTTCTACGACTGGTACTGCGACCTGCCGCCTGCGTCTCCGCAGACCTGGGGCGAGCAGACCGACGTGCCGGAATCCGCGGACTGGTATAACTCCAGCTACATCATCGCCTGGGGCTCTAACGTTCCTCAGACGCGTACGCCGGACGCGCACTTCTTTACTGAAGTCCGTTACAAAGGCACCAAAACCGTGGCGGTGACCCCTGACTACGCGGAAATCGCCAAGCTTTGCGATCTGTGGCTGGCGCCGAAACAGGGTACCGATGCCGCGATGGCGATGGCGATGGGCCACGTCATGCTGCGTGAATTCCATCTTGATAAGCCAAGCCAGTACTTCACCGACTACGTTCGCCGCTACACCGACATGCCGATGCTGGTCATGCTGGAAGAGCGTGAGGGCTACTATGCCGCTGGCCGCACGCTGCGCGCCGCCGATCTGGTGGATTCACTGGGTCAGGAAAATAACCCTGAGTGGAAAACCGTTGCGTATAACAGCAACGGCGAGCTGGTGGCGCCAAACGGCTCTATCGGCTTCCGCTGGGGCGAAAAGGGCAAGTGGAACCTTGAGCAACGCAACGGCACTACCGGCGAAGAGACGGAGCTGCGCCTGAGCATGCTGGGCAGCCAGGACGAGATCGCTGAAGTCGGGTTCCCATACTTCGGCGGTGAAGGTTCAGAGCACTTCAACAAGGTTGAACTGAAAAACGTCCTGATGCACAAACTGCCGGTTAAACGCCTGCAGCTGGCCGACGGCTCTACCGCACTGGTCACCACCGTTTATGACCTGACCATGGCGAACTATGGTCTGGAACGCGGTCTGGGCGATGAAAACTGCGCAACCGGCTATGACGACGTGAAAGCCTACACCCCGGCCTGGGCGGAGCAGATCACCGGCGTTCCTCGCGCGCACATTACCCGTATCGCACGTGAGTTCGCCGAAAACGCGGACAAAACGCACGGCCGTTCGATGATCATCGTCGGTGCGGGTCTGAACCACTGGTATCACCTCGATATGAACTATCGCGGACTGATCAACATGCTGATCTTCTGCGGCTGTGTCGGTCAGAGCGGCGGCGGCTGGGCGCACTACGTGGGCCAGGAAAAACTGCGTCCTCAGACCGGCTGGCAGCCGCTGGCGTTTGCCCTCGACTGGCAGCGTCCGGCACGCCACATGAACAGCACCTCCTACTTCTATAACCACTCCAGCCAGTGGCGCTACGAAACGGTCACCGCGCAGGAGCTGCTGTCGCCGATGGCGGATAAATCCCGCTACAGCGGCCATCTGATTGACTTCAACGTGCGTGCTGAACGCATGGGCTGGCTGCCGTCTGCGCCGCAGCTGGGCACCAACCCGCTGCGCATTGCGGAAGCGGCGAAGAAGGCGGGCATGTCACCGGTGGATTACACCGTGAAATCCCTGAAGGATGGCTCTATCCGCTTCGCGGCAGAACAGCCGGAGAACGGTAAAAACCACCCGCGTAACCTGTTCATCTGGCGCTCCAACCTGCTGGGCTCGTCCGGGAAAGGCCATGAGTACATGCTGAAATACCTGCTCGGTACCGAAAACGGTATCCAGGGGAAAGATCTCGGCAAGCAGGGCGGCGTGAAGCCGGAAGAGGTGGAGTGGAAAGATAACGGTCTCGACGGCAAGCTGGATCTGGTGGTGACGCTCGACTTCCGTCTGTCCAGCACCTGCCTGTACTCCGACATCGTGCTGCCAACCGCGACCTGGTACGAAAAAGACGACATGAATACCTCGGATATGCATCCGTTTATTCATCCGCTGTCTGCGGCCGTTGACCCGGCGTGGGAATCGAAAAGCGACTGGGATATCTACAAAGATATCGCGAAGAAATTCTCCGAGGTCTGCGTAGGGCACCTGGGTAAAGAGACCGACGTGGTGACGCTGCCCATCCAGCACGACTCCGCTGCCGAACTGGCGCAGCCGCTGGACGTGAAGGACTGGAAAAAAGGCGAATGCGACCTGATCCCGGGCGTGACCGCACCGCACATTATTCCGGTTGAACGCGACTACCCGGCAACCTACGAGCGCTTTACCTCTATCGGCCCGCTGATGGAGAAAATCGGTAACGGCGGGAAGGGGATCGCCTGGAATACCCAGAGCGAAATGGATCTGCTGCGCAAGCTCAACTACACCAAAGCGGACGGTCCGGCGAAAGGCCAGCCAATGCTGAACACGGCGATTGATGCGGCAGAGATGATCCTGACTCTGGCCCCGGAAACCAACGGTCACGTTGCCGTGAAAGCCTGGGCGGCACTGAGCGAGTTCACTGGCCGTGACCATACGCACCTGGCGACGAATAAAGAGGAAGAGAAAATCCGCTTCCGCGATATTCAGGCGCAGCCGCGCAAGATTATCTCCAGCCCGACCTGGTCAGGCCTGGAAGATGAGCACGTGTCTTATAACGCGGGCTACACCAACGTTCATGAGCTGATCCCATGGCGCACCCTGTCAGGCCGCCAGTCGCTGTATCAGGATCACCAGTGGATGCGCGACTTCGGTGAAAGCCTGCTGGTCTACCGTCCGCCAATCGACACCCGCTCCGTGAAAGCCGTGATGGGAGCGAAATCGAACGGTAACCCTGAGAAAGCGCTCAACTTCCTGACGCCGCACCAGAAGTGGGGTATTCACTCCACCTACAGCGACAACCTGCTGATGCTGACCCTGTCGCGCGGCGGTCCGATTGTCTGGATGAGCGAAGCGGACGCCAAAGATCTGGGTATTGAAGATAACGACTGGATCGAAGTGTTTAACAGCAACGGTGCCCTGACGGCGCGTGCGGTGGTGAGCCAGCGCGTACCGGCCGGGATGACCATGATGTACCACGCGCAGGAACGTATCGTTAACCTGCCGGGGTCAGAAATCACCGAGCAGCGCGGCGGGATCCACAACTCCGTGACCCGCATTACGCCGAAGCCGACCCACATGATCGGTGGCTATGCGCAGCTGGCCTACGGCTTTAACTACTACGGCACTGTAGGATCGAACCGCGATGAGTTCGTGGTGGTACGTAAGATGAAGAACATTAACTGGTTAGACGGCGAAGGTAATGACCAGGTACAGGAGAGCGTAAAATGAAAATTCGTTCACAAGTCGGCATGGTGCTGAATCTGGATAAATGCATCGGCTGTCATACCTGCTCGGTCACCTGTAAAAACGTCTGGACCAGCCGTGAAGGTATGGAGTACGCCTGGTTCAACAACGTGGAAAGCAAGCCGGGCACCGGCTTCCCGACCGACTGGGAAAACCAGGAGAAGTGGAAGGGCGGCTGGATCCGTAAAATCAACGGCAAGCTGCAGCCGCGCATGGGTAACCGCGCGATGCTGCTGGGTAAAATCTTCGCTAACCCGCACCTGCCGGGCATCGACGATTACTACGAGCCGTTTGACTACGACTATCAGAACCTGCACAACGCGCCGGAAAGCAAGCACCAGCCGATCGCCCGTCCTCGCTCGCTGATCACCGGTCAGCGCATGGACAAAATTACCAGCGGTCCAAACTGGGAAGAGATTCTGGGCGGCGAGTTCGAGAAACGCGCCAAAGACCAGAACTTCGAGAACATGCAGAAGGCGATGTACGGCCAGTTCGAAAATACCTTCATGATGTACCTGCCGCGCCTGTGCGAGCACTGCCTCAACCCGGCGTGCGTGGCGACCTGCCCAAGCGGCGCCATCTACAAGCGTGAAGAAGACGGCATCGTGCTGATCGACCAGGACAAGTGCCGCGGCTGGCGTATGTGCATCACCGGCTGCCCGTACAAAAAAATCTACTTCAACTGGAAGAGCGGCAAGTCTGAGAAGTGCATCTTCTGCTACCCGCGTATCGAAGCCGGGATGCCAACCGTCTGCTCCGAAAGCTGCGTGGGCCGTATTCGCTACCTCGGCGTGCTGCTGTATGACGCGGACGCAATTGAAAATGCGGCCAGCACCGAGCACGAGAAAGATCTGTATCAGCGTCAGCTGGACGTCTTCCTCGATCCAAACGATCCGAAGGTGATTGAGCAGGCGCTGAAAGACGGCGTGCCGCAGAGCGTCATCGACGCGGCGCAGCAGTCTCCGGTGTACAAAATGGCGATGGACTGGAAGCTGGCCCTGCCGCTGCATCCGGAATACCGCACCCTGCCGATGGTCTGGTACGTGCCGCCGCTGTCGCCGATTCAGTCTGCCGCTGACGCGGGCGAACTGGGCAGCAACGGCATCCTGCCGGATGTGGAAACCCTGCGTATCCCGGTTCAGTACCTGGCTAACCTGCTGACCGCAGGGGATACCCAGCCGGTACTGCTCGCGCTGAAGCGTATGCTGGCGATGCGTCACTTCAAACGTGCGGAAACCGTAGACGGTGTGACCGATACCCGCGCGCTGGAAGAGGTCGGACTGACCGAAGCGCAGGCGCAGGAGATGTACCGCTATCTGGCGATTGCCAACTACGAGGACCGTTTCGTAGTGCCGAGCAGCCACCGTGAACTGGCCCGCGAAGCCTTCCCGGAAAAAAATGGCTGTGGCTTTACCTTTGGCGACGGTTGCCACGGGTCAGACAGCAAATTCAACCTGTTCAACAGCCGCCGCATCGATGCCATGGATGTGACCAGCAAAACGGAGCCGCACCAATGATTGAACTCGTCATTGTTTCGCGTCTGCTCGAGTACCCTGATGCTGCGCTTGCGCAGCATCAGCAGGAACTCTTTGATGCACTCGCGTCATCTGAAAACCTGGATAAAGAGGATGCCCAGACGCTGGGCGTCTTCCTCCGCGATCTGCTCGCGTGCGATCTTCTGGATGCCCAGTCGGACTACAGCCAGCTGTTTGACCGCGGGCGCGCGACCTCGCTGCTGCTGTTTGAACACGTGCACGGTGAATCCCGCGATCGCGGGCAGGCAATGGTGGACCTGATGGCCCAGTATGAACAGCACGGCCTGCAGCTCGACAGCCGCGAGCTGCCGGATCATCTGCCGCTGTATCTGGAGTACCTGGCGCAGCTGCCGAAAGAAGAGGCGCTGGGCGGTCTGCAGGACATCGCGCCGATCCTGGCGCTGCTCGGCGCGCGCCTTCAACAGCGCGAGAGCCGCTATGCGGTGCTGTTCGATCTGCTGGTGAAGCTGGCCAACGCCGCGGTCGACAGTGAAAAAGTGGCGGAGAAAATTGCGGATGAAGCCCGCGATGATACGCCACAAGCGCTGGACGCGGTTTGGGAAGAAGAGCAGGTGAAATTCTTTGCTGACCAGAACTGCGGCGAGTCTGAAATCTCCGCTCACCAGCGTCGTTTTGCCGGCGCGGTTGCCCCGCAATATTTGAATATCTCTAACGGAGGACGGCACTAATGCACTTCCTGAATATGTTCTTCTTTGACATTTACCCGTATATCGCGGGCACCGTGTTCCTGGTGGGAAGCTGGCTGCGTTACGACTACGGCCAGTACACCTGGCGTGCTGCCTCCAGCCAGATGCTGGATCGCAAAGGAATGCATGTGGGATCTAATCTGTTCCACATCGGTATTCTGGGGATTTTTGCCGGCCACTTCCTGGGAATGCTGACGCCGCACTGGATGTATGAAGCGTGGCTACCGATTGAGGTGAAGCAGAAGATGGCGATGATCGCCGGCGGTGCCTGCGGCGTGATGACCCTGGTCGGTGGCCTGCTGCTGCTGAAACGCCGTCTGTTCAGCCCGCGCGTGCGTGCTACTACCACCGCAGCGGACATCCTGATCCTCTCCCTGCTGATGGTGCAGTGCGCGCTGGGCCTGCTGACCATTCCGTTCTCGGCGCAGCATATGGACGGCAGCGAAATGATGAAGCTGGTCGGCTGGGCGCAGTCCGTGGTGACCTTCCACGGCGGCGCGTCCGCGCACCTGGACGGCGTGGCGTTTATCTTCCGCGTTCACCTGGTGCTGGGGATGACGCTGTTTGTGCTGTTCCCGTTCTCTCGTCTGGTGCATATCTGGAGCGCGCCGGTAGAGTACCTGACGCGCAAATACCAGATTGTGCGCGCCCGCCGCTAATTCACCGTTTTGACACTCACCCCGCACTCGCGGGGTTTTTTTTCGCCCCAGCCCAGGTTGTTGCCCGCTGCAGCTAACAGGATCAGCGCGCCGCCCGCGAGCTGCGTCAGGTTCAGCGAGTGTCCGAACACCAGATTATCGACAACGATCGCCACCACCGGATAGATAAACGACAGGGAGCCGGTTATAGGCGTAGGCAGCTTTTGAATTGCGCTGTATAGCAGCTGGTACATAATGCCGGTATGGACGATGCCCAGCGTCAGCAGGATCGGCCAGGGAAAATCACCGGAAAATGACGGCATGCTGGCAAACGGTAAAAGCATCACGACGCCCGTCAGCACTTGGATAAAGGCAATATGCTGAGGCGCAACGGATCTGAGTTTGCGGGCAATAATGGCCGTGACCGCATAGAAGAAAGCCGCGGCCATCGCCAGGCCGATTCCGGCGGGCCATTCACTGCCATGCGCGCCGGTCAGCTCGCTGGAGAGCAATATCACCACGCCGCCAAAGGCGAGGATCAGCCAGCCCCATTTCACGAGGCTGACGCGTTCACCTAAAAACATTCCCATCAGGACCAGCATAAACGGCTGGGTGTTATAGACCACGGTCGAAAGACCAATAGAGATCCGCTCATAGGCTGCGAAGAGCAGCAGCCAGTTCACCACTAATGCCACGCCGCCGAGAATAGCCAGCAGCAGCGTGGTGCGGGTGAGGGGACTAAAGGGCTTTTGACTTACCCGGATAAAAATAAAAAGCGCTATTGCCCCGATAAGACAGCGCCAGAACACCACTTCCGTTACCGGCAGACCGCTGAGTAAAACAAACGCGCCGATAGAGCCGGAAATTAACATCGCCAGGCTCATTTGCCAGACGCCTTTATGTAAATCACGCATTATCCACCTCCTGATTAGTGACGTTATTGTCGAAAATAGCTGTCGGGTTTTACAGAGGTGAGATAAGGTTGAATACGTTAATGGCTTTTTAAAATTAGGTGAAAGCGATGGAATACCTTCTCGATGATATCGACCGACAGATTCTAGCCTGTCTTGTCGAGGATGCGCGCATGTCTTTGAAGGTGCTCAGCGGACGCATCGGTCTGACTTCCCCCAGCACGGCAGAACGCCTGAAAAGGCTGGAAGAGCGCGGTGTGATTCAGGGGTATGGCGCACGGGTGAATCTGGCGGCGCTGGGGTATACGCTGCAGGCGCTGGTGCGCGTGCGGCCTTTGCCGGGGCTGTTGCATAAGGTGGATAAGTACATTCAGGCGATGCCGGAGTGTATTGAAAGCGACAAGGTCACCGGGGAAGATTGCTTTGTGATTAGGCTGGTGGTGCGATCGATAGAGCAACTGGATACGTTGCTGGACGGCCTGGCAGAGCATGCCCAGTGTAATACGTCGATTGTGAAAAGTTCGCCGGTGAAGCGCCGATTACCGCCGATGTAGGTTTCTGTCGCCGGGTGGCGGCTACGCCTTACCCGGCCTACAACGACGGATTCGGTTTTTATGTTGAGGAAGGATTACTCGGCGCGTTGCGCCTCGCCCTTCGGGTCGTTGCCTGCGGCAACGCTTTCTCGCTACGCTCGAATCGAACCTTAGTCGAAGCTTCTCATCCTTCCCCGTTAAGGAAATGCATGATACCTGGTGCGAACAGAAGATTTGGAGTTATTTGGAAGTGATGGTGGTGGGGGAAGGATTCGAACCTTCGAAGTCGATGACGGCAGATTTACAGTCTGCTCCCTTTGGCCGCTCGGGAACCCCACCAGGGGTAATTCAAATTTTGAGGTCGTGCTGAGAGATGGTGGTGGGGGAAGGATTCGAACCTTCGAAGTCGATGACGGCAGATTTACAGTCTGCTCCCTTTGGCCGCTCGGGAACCCCACCACGGGGTAATGCTTTTAACTGGCCTGCTTCCTGCTGGAAGCGGGGCGCATCATATCAAATGAGACGCCCCTGTAAAGCATTCCTTTAGGGAAATGAAGCTGTTTGCCTGCTTTTTATCCGTAAAGGCGCAAAGCTAATCAATTCATTTTCCGAAAGATTAAAGAATGATGGTTCTGTTGCCGTACACGAAGACCCGCTGCGCCAGCACCTGATACAGCGCACGACTCAGCACGTTCTTCTCTACGTCACGCCCCGCACGCATCATGTCCTCGGCCGTGTAGGTGTGATCCACGTGAATCACGTCCTGCATGATGATTGGACCTTCGTCCAGGTTGTCATTCACGTAGTGCGCGGTCGCACCGATGATCTTCACGCCACGTTCATACGCCTGGTGGTAGGGACGCGCACCAATAAAGGCCGGCAGGAACGAGTGGTGAATGTTGATGATCTTGTTCGGGAAACGCGACACGAAGGATGGCGTTAACACGCGCATGTATTTCGCCAGCACCACGTAGTCCGGGCTATGCGCTTCAATGGCCTGTGCCATCAGATCGTCGTGTTCTTCACGGGTATGGCCTTCGTGGCTCACCAGCTCGAACGGAATATCAAAACGCTCAACCAGCGTGCGCAGCGTCTCATGGTTGCCAATAACGGCAGCAATTTCAACGTCCAGACCGCCGTAGTTTGCTTTCATCAGCAGGTCGCCAAGACAGTGTGCTTCTTTGGTCACCAGGATCACGATGCGGCGTCGACCTGCTGGGGTCAGTTCGCGCACGGAACCTTCCGGAAGCGCGCTGTCCAGATCGGCAAGCAGGGTGGTGTCGTTGAAAATACCTTCCAGCTCGGTACGCATAAAGAAGCGGCCGGTACGGTGGTCAACGAACTCGTTGTTCTGCACGATATTCAGTTCATGTTTGTAGCAAATGTTGGTAATTCGTGCGATCAGCCCTTTTTGATCGGGACAGATGGTGCGCAGAACTTTACGTTGTAATGATTGCATCGCCGGGAAATCCTGTTTGTATTTGCGAAGTCTGGGCTGTCAGGCATTACTGCCCGCAACACTTTTTAAATTTTTTACCTGAACCACATGGGCAGGGATCGTTACGACCAAACTGTGGGCGCGTTCCGTCAATATAATACCACTGCCCGCTTTCCTTTAAGAACCGGGAACGCTCGATAATGGCGCCAGGTTTATTATTCTCGGTAAAACGGGCAGCAAAGCTGACGTAACCTTCATCAGCATGACTGCCTGTTGCGGATTCATAGACGGTAAGGCCGAGCCACTGCGTGTTCGCGAACCCGGCTTCGATGTCCTGTCTGAATTCGTCAGCGTGGCAGGAGGGATGCCAGGTTTTAATCAGGTAGTCTGCGTCTTTGATCACAAAAGCAGTGTACCGTGAACGCATGAGGTGTGACGGGTCTGGTGCAACCTGATCGCCAGACAGATATCGCTGGCAACATAGGCTATACTCCAGAGCGCTACCACAGGGGCAGAGTTGAGACACGATTCTCTTCCTGGAACAAAAATTAAAGGCGTTAAACGCTTCGGGTAGCACTATGTTAACTGAGCTATTGCGTTGACGCTATGTCAGGAATCCAGGGGAAGTAAAACAGGACTAATGAGAAAGGTTAAAATTGGACTGGCGCTGGGCTCAGGTGCAGCCCGGGGATGGTCACACATCGGCGTTATTAATGCCTTAAACAAGATGGGCATTGACGTTGATATCGTCGCAGGGTGTTCAATAGGATCGCTTGTCGGCTCCGCCTACGCGTGCGGGAAGCTTCCGGAACTCGAGACGTGGGTGCGCTCCTTCAGCTACTGGGACGTGCTGCGTCTGATGGACCTCTCGTGGCAGCGCGGTGGGCTGTTGCGCGGCGAACGCGTATTTAACCAGTTCCGCCAGGTTATGCCTCTCGAAGACTTCACTGATTGTCAGATGCCCTTCGGCGCCGTCGCGACGAACCTCAGCACGGGTCGCGAACTCTGGCTGACCGAAGGGGATATTCACCTTGCCGTGCGTGCCTCCTGCAGTATGCCGGGGCTCATGGCGCCTGTCCCACACAACGGCTACTGGCTTGTCGACGGTGGCGTTGTGAACCCGGTCCCCATCTCTTTGACCCGTGCAATGGGGGCAGATATCGTGATTGCCGTCGATCTGCAGCACGATGCTCACCTGATGCAGCAGGACCTTATGCCGGTCAATCTCCAGAGCGAAGATGCCGAGGGCGAGAAACTGGCCTGGCATGAGCGCCTGCGCGGAAGAATCGGGCGTATGGCCGCACGTCGCTCGGTTACCGCACCGACGGCAATAGAAATCATGACCACGTCAATCCAGGTACTGGAGAATCGCCTTAAGCGCAATCGTATGGCAGGCGACCCGCCAGATATTCTTATTCAACCCTACTGTCCGCAAATATCTACCCTTGATTTCCATCGGGCTGAGGCCGCCATCGCAGCGGGCTCGTTAGCCGTCGAAAAGAAAATGGACGAGTTGTTGCCTTTTGTGCAAGCAGCACGTTAAGCACCTTTTTTTGATTACTTCAGCAAAATCTGACAGGCGATAGTGCCGATAGCATGCCACTATTTAGTTACTGTCAGCCAGGGGAGGAACCATGACGCAGCCATTGGCCGGAAAACACATTTTGATTGTTGAAGACGAGCCCGTTTTCCGATCTCTACTGGAATCGTGGTTATCCTCGCTGGGAGCAATCACTTCTCTGGCTGAAGATGGCATCGACGCCCTGGAAAAAATGAGCAGCATTACGCCCGATTTGATGATTTGCGACATTGCGATGCCGCGCATGAACGGGCTGAAGCTGGTAGAACATCTGCGCAACGAAGGCAACCAGACGCCGATTCTGGTGATCTCTGCCACAGAGAATATGGCGGACATCGCCAAAGCATTACGTCTTGGCGTACAGGATATTCTGCTTAAACCGGTCAAGGATCTGAACCGGCTTCGTGAAACGGTCTTAGCCTGCCTTTATCCCAATATGTTTAATTCCCGGGTAGAGGAAGAGGAGCGTCTTTTCCAGGACTGGGATGCCCTGGTGAGTAATCCGCCTGCCGCAGCGAAACTGTTGCAAGAACTTCAGCCGCCCGTACAGCAAACTATTTCACACTGTCGCGTAAATTATCGCCAGCTGGTGGCTGCTGACCAGCCAGGGCTGGTGCTGGATATCGCGCCTCTGTCTGATTCCGACCTTGCGTTTTATTCTCTGGATGTCACCCGGGCGGGAGATAATGGTGTATTAGCCGCGTTACTTCTTCGCGCGCTATTTAATGGTTTGCTGCAGGAACAGTTATCGCATCAGGGACAACGGCTGCCGGAGTTAGGCAGTTTACTCAAACAGGTAAACCAGCTTTTTCGCCAGGCCAATTTACCCGGACAGTTCCCGCTGCTGGTCGGCTATTACCACAGCGGTTTAAAGAATCTGATCCTCGTTTCAGCAGGTCTCAATGCTTCACTGAATACCGGTGAACATCATATTCAGGTAAGTAACGGTGTGCCGCTTGGGACATTAGGAACGGCGTATCTTAATCAAATTAGCCACCGCTGTTCCTCCTGGCAGTGCCAAATTTGGGGCGCCGGGGGACGGCTACGCTTAATGTTGTCCACGGAATAAGCAATTGGATCTTAATTTTAAGATTGCTTTACCTGTGTTTTGCGGGGAGTGCTACTATCGCTGCCCAGTTACATGCGTATTTATCCTAATTGATCGGCAACGCGTTCTTTTCAGACCCGGACTGCGGGGCGAGGCTGATATACTCAACGCGTTATTTATTGCATAAAAGTTCAAAACTTGAACAACTCAGGAGAATTTGAATGGCTGCCCTAAATTCGAAAGTCAGAAAGGCCGTCATCCCGGTAGCGGGATTGGGGACCAGGATGTTACCAGCAACTAAGGCGATTCCTAAAGAGATGCTGCCTCTGGTTGATAAGCCATTAATCCAGTATGTCGTTAATGAATGTATCGCAGCCGGCATCACTGAAATTGTGCTGGTTACGCATTCATCAAAAAACTCTATCGAAAACCATTTCGATACAAGCTTTGAACTTGAAGCCATGCTGGAAAAGCGTGTTAAGCGTCAGCTGTTAGAAGAAGTTCAGTCTATTTGCCCGCCACACGTTACCATTATGCAGGTTCGTCAGGGCCTGGCTAAAGGTCTGGGCCACGCTGTTATGTGTGCGCATCCTGTTGTGGGTGATGAGCCTGTCGCGGTCATTCTGCCTGACGTTATTCTGGACGAATACGAATCCGATCTGTCTCAGGATAACCTGGCTGAGATGATCAAACGTTTCGACGAAACAGGCAGCAGCCAGATTATGGTTGAGCCTGTTGAAGACGTGACGGCGTACGGCGTGGTTGACTGCAAAGGCGTTAACCTTGAGCCGGGCGAAAGCGTGCCAATGGTTGGCGTCGTAGAGAAGCCTAAAGCCGACGTAGCGCCTTCAAACCTGGCCGTCGTAGGCCGCTACGTTCTGAGCGCGGAAATCTGGCCTCTGCTGGCGAAAACGCCTCCAGGAGCGGGTGATGAGATCCAGTTGACGGATGCCATCGATATGCTGATCGAGAAAGAGACTGTTGAGGCTTACCATATGAAAGGTAAGAGCCACGACTGCGGTAATAAGCTCGGCTATATGCAGGCGTTTGTTGAATATGGTATTCGCCACAATACCCTTGGCGAAGAATTTAAAACCTGGCTCAAAGAGAGCGCTGGTTTTAAGAAATAAGCCAGGGCTGCATATGTTCGAAACCGGTGAGGCGCTGCCCACCGGTTTTTTTATGCCCAAAACACCCCGGAATCAGCGTGGTTGTAAGCGTTGTGAAATAGCCGAATAACGCTTTATGACAGAGTGTAAGGGGATGTTTGCGATAAATTTTGGTTAAAAAAAATCCCGCATTACGCGGGATTTTTCTGAATGTGGCGTGATTAATCCTTGATCAGGAAATCATCCAGCTGTTTACCTTGCTCATCCATGGCTTTCTTGATAACAGCAGGAGTACGACCCTGGCCAGTCCAGGTTTTAGTTTCGCCGTTCTCGTCAACGTAGCTATATTTAGCAGGACGAGCAGCACGCTTGGCTTTGGTACCGGTTTTAGCGGCAGCCATGCTGTTCAGCAATTCATTTGGATCGATACCATCAGCAATCAGCATTTCACGATATTGCTGCAGTTTACGAGTACGCTCTTCGATTTCAGCAGCAGCAGCGCTTTCTTCTTCGCGACGTTCATTAACTACAACTTCTAATTTTTCCAGCATTTCTTCAAGCGTTTCGAGGGTGCATTCTCTTGCCTGCGCACGAAGAGTACGGATGTTGTTCAGAATTTTAAGTGCTTCGCTCATTGTAGTAATCTCAAACTTATAATGGGGGGTGGTTTGTTGACCTAATAATAGAGCCATAAATTCAGATGTGCAATAGCCAGGAATGTAAGGAATTCAAAAAATACTAAATAATGTCACTATTATTAATTACGCTAACTTAAATTTCATCACCCGACAGTCTCGCCTGTTATCACGTAAACCTGCTTAACCCGGTCGATTGCATCTTTTTTTTGTGACATTTACCGCAGGAATTATAGTTGCGGCGGATAAATATCAGCCTTTTGTATTAGTTCCCACCCGTGATGTTAAGACTGAAATAGTTAATAAATGGTGAATTTTAATGAACGGTGATTCCACTATAAAAAGAAGTGTTATGTTTGGCTGAACATATAACATATTGACCTGGCTGAATGCGTTTACTTCATGTTTTAACGGATTATTTTCGCAAACAGAAGGCGCTGAGCTCCGCGCTGAACCGCTTCCTCTGTGCGCAGTATCGCTGATGACCTGACAAAATATGGTACAATGACTCATCGGGAATATTACACATTGATTGGGGTTTTTACGGCCAATGGCACAACTTTATTTCTACTATTCGGCGATGAATGCCGGTAAATCCACCGCGTTGCTGCAATCCTCGTACAATTACCAGGAGCGCGGGATGCGTAGCGTTGTTTATACGGCTGAAATTGACGATCGCTTTGGCGCAGGGAAGGTGAGCTCCAGAATAGGGCTCTCGTCGCCTGCCAGGCTGTTTAACCCGAAAACCGATCTGTTTGAAGACATTCGCACAGAACATGCTGAACGACCCATTCACTGTGTCCTGGTAGATGAGAGCCAGTTTCTGACGCGTGAACAGGTTCACGCCCTTTCTGAAGTGGTTGATGAGCTCGATATCCCGGTGCTTTGTTATGGGCTGCGTACGGATTTCCGCGGTGAGCTCTTTGCCGGGAGTCAGTATTTGCTTGCCTGGTCGGATAAACTCGTCGAACTGAAAACGATCTGCTTCTGCGGTCGCAAAGCCAGTATGGTGCTTCGTCTCGACCAGGCCGGGAAACCTTATGCAGATGGTGAGCAGGTGGTAATAGGCGGTAATGAACGCTATGTATCGGTATGTCGTAAGCATTATAAAGAAGCGCTGTCTGTAGGCTCCCTGACGGCGATTCAGCACGACAACAGGAAATAAGGTCAGTCTTATTATTCAGATATAAAAAAACCCGCCATAAAGGCGGGTTTTTCATTTGCTGTCAGTTAAGCGCTTTTCTTCGCTTTCTTGTCAGCTTTGATGACAGGAACTTCTGTTTTCACAGCGGCAACGTCATTTTCTTTGAACTCACGACCGTAGAAGGTATCCAGCAGAATCTGTTTCAGCTCGGAGATCAGTGGGTAGCGCGGGTTAGCACCAGTACACTGGTCATCGAATGCATCTTCAGACAGCTTGTCTACGTGAGCGAGGAAGTCAGCTTCCTGAACGCCTGCTTCACGGATAGATTTAGGAATACCCAGTTCAGCTTTCAGGCTTTCCAGCCATGCCAGCAGTTTCTCAATCTTCGCAGCAGTACGGTCGCCCGGTGCGCTCAGACCAAGGTGGTCTGCGATTTCAGCATAACGACGACGCGCTTGCGGACGGTCGTACTGGCTGAAAGCAGTCTGCTTGGTTGGGTTGTCGTTCGCGTTATAACGGATAACGTTGCTGATCAACAGGGCGTTCGCCAGACCGTGAGGAATGTGGAACTGAGAACCCAGCTTGTGCGCCATAGAGTGGCAAACACCCAGGAAGGCGTTCGCAAACGCGATACCAGCGATGGTTGCTGCACTGTGAACGCGTTCACGGGCTACCGGGTTTTTAGACCCTTCGTTGTAGGACGCTGGCAGGTTTTCTTTCAGCAGTTTCAGAGCCTGCAGAGCCTGACCGTCAGAGAACTCAGACGCCAGTACAGAAACGTAGGCTTCCAGGGCGTGAGTTACCGCATCCAGACCACCGAACGCACACAGTGACTTCGGCATTTCCATGACCAGGTTCGCATCAACGATGGCCATGTCTGGGGTCAGCGCATAGTCAGCCAGTGGGTATTTCTGACCTGTTGCATCGTCTGTTACTACCGCGAATGGTGTCACTTCTGAACCGGTACCGGAAGTCGTGGTTACCGCGATCATTTTCGCTTTTACGCCCATTTTCGGGAACTTGTAGATACGTTTACGGATGTCCATAAAGCGCAGCGCCAGTTCTTCGAAGTGGGTTTCAGGATGCTCGTACATGACCCACATGATTTTCGCGGCGTCCATTGGGGAACCACCACCCAGTGCGATAATCACATCTGGTTTGAAGGAGTTAGCCAGCTCAGCACCTTTACGCACAACGCTCAGGGTAGGGTCAGCTTCAACTTCAAAGAACACTTCTGTCTCAACGCCAGACGCTTTCAGCACAGAGGTGATCTGGTCAGCGTAGCCGTTGTTGAACAGGAAACGGTCAGTCACGATGAGCGCACGCTTGTGGCCATCAGTAATCACTTCATCCAGCGCGATTGGCAGTGAGCCACGGCGGAAGTAGATAGATTTCGGAAGTTTGTGCCACAACATGTTTTCAGCTCGCTTAGCAACGGTTTTCTTGTTGATCAGGTGTTTTGGACCAACGTTTTCAGAGATGGAGTTACCACCCCAGGAACCACAACCCAGAGTCAGGGAAGGTGCGAGTTTAAAGTTGTACAGGTCACCGATACCACCCTGAGAAGCAGGGGTGTTAATCAGGATACGTGCAGTTTTCATCATCTGACCGAAGTGAGCAACACGTTCTGGCTGGTTATCCTGGTCGGTGTACAGACAAGACGTGTGACCGATACCGCCCATGGCAACCAGCTTCTCGGCTTTCTCTACCGCGTCTTCGAAATCTTTCGCACGGTACATTGCAAGCGTTGGAGACAGTTTTTCGTGCGCAAACGGCTCGCTTTCGTCGACAACTTTCACTTCACCGATCAGGATTTTGGTAGTTGCCGGAACGGTAAAGCCTGCGAGTTCAGCAATTTTGTACGCTGGCTGGCCCACGATAGCGGCGTTCAGCGCGCCATTTTTCAGGATGATGTCCTGAACGGCTTTCAGCTCTTTGCCCTGCAGCAGGTAGCCGCCGTGGCTGGCGAAACGTTCGCGAACGGCGTCGTACACGGAATCGACAACCACAACAGACTGTTCAGATGCACAGATCACGCCGTTATCGAAGGTTTTAGACATTAGTACAGACGCAACGGCACGTTTGATGTCAGCGGTTTCGTCGATAACAACAGGGGTGTTACCGGCGCCAACACCGATGGCAGGTTTACCGGAGCTGTATGCGGCTTTAACCATGCCAGGACCACCGGTCGCCAGGATCAGGTTAATGTCTGGGTGATGCATCAGTGCATTGGAGAGCTCAACGGAAGGTTGGTCGATCCAGCCAATCAGATCTTTTGGTGCGCCAGCAGCGATCGCCGCCTGCAGGACAATATCCGCAGCTTTGTTAGTCGCGTCTTTCGCACGTGGATGTGGAGAGAAGATGATTGCGTTACGGGTCTTCAGACTAATCAGTGATTTGAAGATAGCAGTAGACGTTGGGTTGGTAGTCGGAACAATACCGCAGATGATGCCGATAGGTTCAGCGATGGTGATGGTACCGAAGGTGTCGTCTTCGGACAGCACGCCACAGGTTTTCTCATCTTTATAGGCGTTGTAGATATACTCGGAAGCAAAGTGGTTTTTGATCACTTTATCTTCCACGATACCCATGCCGGATTCGGCAACGGCCATTTTAGCGAGAGGGATTCGAGCATCTGCAGCAGCCAGTGCGGCCGCGCGGAAGATTTTATCAACCTGTTCTTGGGTGAAATTGGCATATTCACGCTGGGCTTTTTTAACGCGCTCGACGAGTGCGTTCAGTTCAGCGATATTAGTAACAGCCATAATGCTCTCCTGATAATGTTTAAACTCTTTTAGTAAACCAGCGCTCGATACGTCACACAGTATAGACAGAGCCGATACGACTTGCGTAACACAAAGTAAAACAAAGAGTTACTTTCTGCGTCAGCACACTAATTTACTAAAAGAGCCTTACCTTAGCATCATCCCTTTTTGTCAGGCGATCTCCCTGGGGGCGTAACCAAGATTACTCACTTCTGAGTACGGAAATCATGATCTGCGTCAATTTTCCCCCAAGCTGATACCTTTCAGCAGGGTTATTTTGTTGAGATTTTTCCAGTGTTAAATAATTACGTAAGTATTGGAAGCGCCGCTATCATTGATTATACATATGTTTAACATCCTGAAATGATAACGTTTTGGCACAGATTTCGAGTGAAGTGTGCTAATAAAAAGGGTATCTTCAGCGCGATTTCTCACAACAAATTGTCAGTCCCGGGCATGTGTATAAGCGGAGCAAAACGTGATCCAAACGCTCTTTGATTTTCCAACGTATTTTAAATTTTTTATTGGTTTGTTTGCCCTGGTCAACCCGGTGGGGATCATTCCTGTCTTCATTAGTATGACGAGTTACCAGACGGCGGCGGCCAGGAATAAGACCAACCTCACCGCTAACCTGTCAGTGGCTATCATATTGCTCACCTCCCTTTTCCTGGGTGATGCCATCCTCCAGCTCTTCGGGATTTCGATCGACTCTTTCCGCATTGCGGGTGGGATCCTTGTCGTGACCATCGCCATGTCCATGATCAGCGGTAAGCTGGGCGAGGATAAACAGAACAAGCAGGAGAAGTCAGAAACCGCTATCCGCGAAAGTATTGGCGTGGTGCCGCTGGCCTTGCCTCTCATGGCCGGCCCCGGTGCCATCAGTTCAACTATTGTCTGGGGCACGCGTTACCATAGCCTGATGCACCTGATTGGTTTTTCCGTCGCCATTGCGCTTTTCGCGCTCTGCTGTTGGGGCGTATTCCGCATGGCACCCTGGCTGGTGCGCCTGCTGGGGCAGACGGGCATTAACGTCATAACCCGTATCATGGGCCTGCTGTTGATGGCGTTAGGGATTGAATTCATCGTGACGGGTATTAAAAGCATCTTCCCCGGCTTGCTGCACTGATATTTCGTATGAAAGAACGGAGCGACGGCTCCGTTTTTTTTACGTCATTATCAGTAAATCCTATAACTAAAGTTGAAATGCTCACATATCATAATAAATTCTACTAATAATGTTCATTGCTTGTATTTCAACAAGTTATTAATTCCTCTAAAACCCGCCTGCACAGAAAATCTGCGATCGCTCTGTTATTTTACTCACATGATACTCTGGGGCTTGCTGAGCGATAACCGAAATGATATTAGTAATTTCAACATTCCCCTAGATGAATGTGCTAAATAATAACCAGTTGTTAAATTTTTGTACAAAATCACTCGATGATAGCGCAGCGACGCGCTTGTAGAGAAAAATTTCTCTATCTTATTGAATATCATGTTTTTTAAGTGATGTTCGACGTCCGGCAGGGCTGCCCTCAACGATGCGGTACTCACCGTAAAAGAGAATTGCTTAACAAATTTGCAAAATGTATTGGCGCGCGTTTACGCCATTTGATACTTTCCGGCCTAATATTTTGCAGCATAAAACAAGCAGATGAGAATTATTTTCATATGGTTCTCTTCTCAGATATCCATCGCAGGTCTCAAACAGGGGAGGCCTGTAAAGAATCGACGCAAGACGGCCATACGAGCGGTCAGTAATAAAAAAGTCGGTGATAGCAAGCAGTAAAAGAAGAACCTGACAGCAGCAAAAAAAAACTCCTGCGCTGTACAGGCCCCAACAGGGGATTACACAGCTGGCGAAGGCCAGTCATTATAATGAGTGGAGTACCAACACAATGTCCATCATCACAAAAAAAAATCTGGTAGCGGCGGGGATTTTAACTGCGCTAATCGCGGGCAACGCTGCAATGGCTGCGGACGTTCCTGCAGGTGTTCAACTGGCTGAGAAACAGACGCTGGTGCGTAACAACGGTGCGGAAGTTCAGTCTCTTGACCCGCACAAAATTGAAGGTGTTCCTGAGTCTAACGTTAACCGCGACCTGTTCGAAGGCCTGCTGGTGACAGACGTAGACGGCCACCCGGCGCCGGGTGTTGCAGAAAAATGGGAAAACAAAGATTTTAAAGTCTGGACCTTCCATCTGCGTAAAGATGCGAAATGGTCCGACGGTACACCGGTCACAGCCGAAGATTTCGTTTATAGCTGGCAGCGTCTGGCGAACCCAAACACCGCCTCTCCGTATGCGAGCTACCTGCAATATGGCCACATCGCCAATATTGATGACATCATCGCGGGCAAAAAGCCGATTACCGACCTGGGCGTAAAAGCGATCGATGCTAATACCTTTGAAGTGACGTTGAGCGAACCTGTTCCGTACTTCTATAAGCTGCTGGTTCACCCGTCCGTCTCCCCGGTACCAAAATCCGCAGTGGAAAAATTTGGTGAGAAATGGACGCAGCCTGCCAACATCGTAACCAACGGTGCCTATAAGCTGAAAGACTGGGTAGTCAACGAACGTATGGTGCTTGACCGTAACCCGCAGTATTGGGATAACGCGAAAACCGTGATTGACCAGGTGACTTACCTGCCAATCTCTTCCGAAGTAACTGACGTTAACCGCTACCGCAGCGGTGAAATCGACATGACCTATAACAACATGCCGATTGAACTGTTCCAGAAACTGAAAAAAGAGATCCCTAAAGAAGTTCACGTCGATCCGTACCTGTGCACCTACTACTACGAAATCAATAACCAGAAAGCACCGTTCACCGACGTACGTGTCCGTACTGCGCTGAAGCTGGCACTGGATCGCGATATCATCGTGAACAAAGTGAAAAACCAGGGCGACCTGCCGGCGTACAGCTATACCCCTCCATACACCGATGGCGCAAAACTGACCGAGCCAGACTGGTTCAAACAGACTCAGGAACAGCGTAACGCCGAAGCGAAGAAACTGCTGGCCGAAGCGGGCTACACCGCAGATAAGCCGCTGACCTTCAGCCTGCTGTACAACACCTCCGATCTGCACAAAAAACTGGCTATCGCCGTCGCCTCGATCTGGAAAAAGAACCTGGGCGCGAACGTGAAGCTGGAGAACCAGGAGTGGAAAACCTTCCTCGACAGCCGTCATCAGGGCACCTTTGATGTGGCTCGTGCTGGCTGGTGTGCGGACTATAACGAACCGACCTCCTTCCTGAACACCATGCTGAGCGACAGCTCGAACAACACCGCGCACTATAAGAGCCCGGCGTTCGACAAGCTGATTGGCGACACGCTGAAAACCACTGATGAAGCACAGCGTAAAGAGCTGTACTCTCAAGCCGAGCAGCAGCTGGATAAAGATTCCGCGATCGTTCCGGTTTACTACTACGTTAACGCCCGTCTGGTGAAACCGTGGGTAGGTGGGTATACCGGTAAAGACCCGATGGATAATATCTACGTTAAAAACTTGTATATTATCAAGCATTAATGGCAATGAGTGGGGCGGGCGTGCTCGCCCCACGGTGTCTAACCAACGTCATATAATATAGGCACACGCCAGAAGGTACGGGCAATGTTGAAATTTATCCTACGTCGCTGTCTTGAAGCGATTCCAACGCTATTTATTCTCATCACGATTTCCTTCTTCATGATGCGCCTTGCGCCGGGAAGTCCATTTACCGGTGAGCGTACGCTGCCGCCTGAAGTCATGGCGAATATCGAAGCGAAATACCACTTGAACGATCCTATCTCCACCCAGTACTTCAATTACCTGAAGCAGCTGGCCCACGGCGATTTTGGACCGTCATTTAAATATAAAGACTATTCCGTTAACGACCTGGTTGCGTCCAGCTTCCCGGTTTCGGCTAAGTTGGGTGCTGCGGCATTTATTCTGGCCATCGTTTTCGGGGTCACCGCAGGCGTTATCGCCGCGCTCAGACAGAATACCAAATGGGATTATGCCGTAATGGGGGTGGCAATGACCGGGGTAGTGATACCCAGCTTCGTTGTCGCGCCATTACTGGTGATGATATTTGCCATCACGTTGAAATGGCTGCCTGGCGGCGGCTGGAACGGCGGGGCATTGAAGTTCATGATTTTGCCGATGGTGGCATTATCTCTGGCGTACATCGCCAGTATCGCGCGTATCACCCGTGGTTCAATGATCGAAGTGCTGCACTCGAACTTCATTCGTACCGCGCGCGCTAAAGGGCTGCCGATGCGTCGGATTATCTTCCGCCACGCGCTCAAACCGGCGCTGTTGCCCGTGCTCTCCTACATGGGACCGGCATTCGTTGGGATCATCACCGGCTCTATGGTTATCGAAACAATCTACGGCCTGCCTGGCATTGGTCAGCTGTTCGTTAACGGTGCGCTCAACCGCGACTATTCGCTGGTACTGAGCCTGACGATTCTCGTCGGTGCGCTGACCATTCTCTTTAACGCTATCGTCGATGTGCTGTATGCCGTCATCGACCCGAAAATTCGTTACTAACGCTGGAGCACGCCATGATGTTGAGTAAGAAAAACAGCGAGGCGCTGGAAAACTTCAGTGAAAAACTGGAAGTAGAAGGTCGTAGCCTCTGGCAGGACGCGCGCCGTCGCTTTATGCACAACCGTGCAGCAGTTGCCAGTCTGGTTGTTCTGGTGATCATCGCGCTGTTTGTGACCCTGGCGCCGATGCTGTCGCAATTTACCTATTTCGACACCGACTGGGGCATGATGTCCAGCGCGCCGGATATGGAATCAGGGCACTATTTCGGTACGGACTCCTCGGGACGCGACCTGCTGGTGCGTGTCGCTATCGGTGGCCGTATCTCGCTGATGGTGGGTATCGCAGCCGCGCTGGTGGCGGTGATCGTGGGTACGCTTTACGGCTCACTTTCCGGCTATCTTGGCGGCAAAATAGACTCGGTAATGATGCGTCTGTTGGAAATCCTGAACTCCTTCCCGTTCATGTTCTTCGTCATCCTGCTGGTGACCTTCTTTGGTCAGAACATCCTGCTGATCTTCGTGGCCATCGGGATGGTGTCCTGGCTGGATATGGCGCGTATCGTTCGCGGCCAGACGCTGAGCCTCAAACGCAAAGAGTTTATCGAAGCCGCGCAGGTAGGCGGTGTATCTACCGGGAATATCGTGGTTCGCCATATCGTTCCTAACGTGCTGGGCGTGGTGGTGGTCTATGCCTCACTGCTGGTGCCAAGCATGATCCTGTTTGAATCTTTCCTGAGCTTCCTGGGCCTCGGTACACAAGAGCCGCTGAGCAGCTGGGGCGCGCTGCTCAGCGATGGCGCAAACTCGATGGAAGTTTCACCGTGGCTGCTGCTTTATCCGGCGGGTTTCCTGGTCGTCACCCTGTTTTGTTTTAACTTTATCGGCGATGGCCTGCGTGATGCCCTCGACCCGAAAGACCGTTAAGGAGCGCCGTCATGACAATTATTGAAACGGCCACTGCGCCACAGGTGCAACATCAGAACAATCTTCTGCTGGATGTGAAAGACCTCCGCGTGACCTTTAAAACGCCGGACGGGGATGTTACCGCCGTCAACGATCTCAACTTTAACCTGCGTGCGGGTGAAACGCTGGGGATCGTGGGCGAGTCCGGTTCCGGAAAATCCCAGACTGCCTTTGCGCTGATGGGCCTGCTGGCCTCTAACGGCGTTATTGGGGGTTCCGCTAAATTCAACGGTCGTGAAATCCTCAACCTGCCTGAACACGAGCTGAACAAGCTGCGTGCCGAACAGATCTCGATGATTTTCCAGGATCCCATGACCTCGCTGAATCCGTATATGCGCGTCGGCGAGCAGCTGATGGAAGTCCTGATGCTGCACAAAGGCCTGGGCAAAGCGGAAGCCTTCGAAGAGTCGGTCAAAATGCTGGATGCGGTGAAAATGCCGGAAGCACGCAAGCGTATGCGCATGTTCCCGCACGAGTTTTCAGGCGGTATGCGCCAGCGCGTGATGATTGCGATGGCGCTGCTGTGCCGGCCAAAGCTGCTTATTGCCGATGAACCTACCACCGCGCTGGACGTTACCGTTCAGGCGCAAATCATGACCCTGTTGAACGAGCTGAAGCGTGAGTTCAACACGGCGATTATCATGATCACCCACGACCTGGGCGTGGTGGCGGGCATCTGTGACAAAGTGCTGGTGATGTACGCCGGTCGTACCATGGAATACGGCAAAGCGCGCGATGTCTTCTATCAGCCTGCGCACCCGTACTCGATTGGCCTGCTGAATGCGGTGCCGCGTTTGGATGCGGAAGGGGAATCCCTGCTCACCATTCCGGGTAACCCGCCAAACCTGCTGCGTCTGCCGAAAGGCTGTCCGTTCCAGCCGCGCTGCCCGCACGCGATGGAAATCTGCAACAGCGCTCCGCCGCTGGAAGAGTTTGCACCAGGCCGTCTGCGCGCCTGCTTTAAGCCGCAGGAGGAGCTGGTATGAACGCATTAGATGAAAAACGCAACGTGCTGCTCGAAATCGCCGATCTTAAAGTGCATTTCGACATCAAAGATGGCAAACAGTGGTTCTGGCAGCCGCCAAAAACCCTCAAAGCCGTGGATGGCGTCACGCTGCGCCTGTACGAAGGGGAAACCCTGGGCGTGGTGGGAGAGTCCGGCTGCGGTAAATCGACCTTTGCGCGAGCCATTATCGGCCTGGTAAAGGCTACCGACGGAAAAGTGGCCTGGCTGGGTAAAGATCTGCTGGGCATGAAACCCGACGAGTGGCGCGAGGTGCGCAGCGATATCCAGATGATTTTCCAGGATCCGCTGGCGTCGCTTAACCCGCGTATGACCATCGGCGAGATTATTGCCGAGCCGCTGCGGACCTATCATCCGAAGATGTCTCGTCAGGAAGTGCGCGATCGCGTTAAGGCGATGATGATGAAAGTCGGCCTGCTGCCTAACCTCATCAACCGCTATCCGCATGAATTCTCTGGCGGTCAGTGCCAGCGTATTGGTATTGCCCGTGCGCTGATCCTCGAACCGAAGCTGATTATCTGCGATGAGCCGGTTTCCGCGCTGGACGTGTCCATTCAGGCCCAGGTGGTTAACCTGCTGCAGAAGCTGCAGCGCGAAATGGGGCTGTCGCTTATCTTCATCGCGCATGACCTGGCCGTGGTGAAACACATCTCTGACCGCGTGCTGGTGATGTACCTGGGCCATGCCGTGGAGCTGGGCACCTATGACGAGGTGTACCACAATCCACTGCACCCTTACACCAGAGCACTCATGTCCGCGGTGCCGATCCCCGATCCCGATCTGGAGAAAAATAAAACCATCCAGCTTCTGGAAGGGGAATTACCCTCACCGATTAACCCGCCGTCGGGCTGCGTCTTCCGCACGCGCTGCCCAATGGCCGGGCCGGAATGTGCGAAAACGCGACCGGTTCTCGAAGGCAGTTTCCGACATGCGGTTTCCTGCCTGAAAGTAGACCCGTTATAATCGCAAGGGCTGACATGATGTCAGCCCTTATTTTTTTGCGAGGTCACTGTGTCGCGTTTATTCACGTCAGCCCGTCGGCGGCTATATCATTTTTTATTCGATCCTGAAACGGTATCCGGACGACGCTTCGAAGGTCTTTGCGGTTTATTTGCGCTCCTCAGCGTGGTTGTCATCTTTATAGAATCAGGGGCCGGGACGCAATACCACCTGACGTTTGACGAATGGCATATCTTTGTCTGGCTCGAGCTGGCGATTACCCTGGTCTTCACCGCTGAATATCTCCTCCGGGTGATAGCCTGGCCCAACCCGGCCAGATATGTTTTCAGCTTCTGGGGATTTATCGATTTAGCCACCATCCTGCCGCTCTACGTGATGTGGCTGTGGCCAGAGATCAGCCTGAGCTATGTCTTTGCCTGGCGAGCGATGCGCGTGATTCGGGTATTACGTATTCTGAAATTACTGCGTTTTATGCCGTCATTACGCGTGTTCTGGAGCGCGATCGTCAGCGCGCGGCATCAGCTTATTTTGTTCTACTCGTTTATTGCCATCGTCATGATCGTTTTTGGCGCGCTGATGTATTTAATAGAAGGGCCGAAGTATGGCTTTACGACGCTCAATGCGTCCGTCTACTGGGCCATCGTGACCGTCACCACCGTGGGGTACGGTGATATCACGCCCCATACGCCGCTGGGCCGCATTGTGGCATCAGTGCTGATTTTGATTGGCTATTCGGTGATTGCGATCCCAACGGGACTCATTACCACGCACATGAGCAGTGCCTTTCAGAGCCGCAAGCAGCAGCGCAAATGTCCTCATTGCCAGCAGGGCGAACATGAACACAGCGCGCGGTTTTGTTACCGCTGCGGCAGCGAATTGCCGGAGTAAATAAAAAAGGCTGCAATCGCAGCCTTTTTTATTATTCGCGCCAGAGTATATGGCACAGCTTATGGTCTTTCTCACGACACAGCAGGACGCGAGCGAAAATATCGTTAATTTCGCCGCCATCTTCATCGGCCAGCCCAATCACCACTTCGGCAAAGAAGTCCGGATTCAGGTCGAAATCCACATGCTCAGCCCAGTCTTCTGAAGGGTCGAACAATTCAGCGCCGCCGCGCTCTTCGAACTGCAGATTAAAGAGGATCACGTCTGCGGGATCGAGGTTATCAACCGCCAGTTCGAGAAAAATGTCATAGGCCTGCTCGAGCGTTTCGTCTTCGGTCAGGCGATTGTTCAGATCCATTTCCATGATGACTACCTGTTTAACATCGTTGGGCACGTTTTACAGCAACGGACTAAAGAAGTAAAACAGTCGTTCGGCAATTCTCTGCCACAGCGGACGTTTTACCCACAGTCTGGCATCCAGCAGCCGCGAGCGGGAGATATAATCATCCTGCACCGCGGCGAGATCGCCGCCAAAGCCAGCATCATCAATGACCAGCGTAATTTCAAAGTTTAGCCACAGGCTGCGCATATCCAGGTTGACCGTTCCCACTAGGCTCAGCTCACCGTCGACGAGAACGCTCTTGGTGTGGAGTAGTCCGCCCTCAAACTGGTAAATTTTCACCCCGGCGGCCAGCAGTTCGCTAAAGAATGCCCGGCTGGCCCAGCCTACCAGTAGGGAGTCATTTTTACGCGGCAAAATGATGCTCACATCGACACCGCGCTGCGCTGCGGTACAGATCGCGTGCAGGAGGTCGTCGCTGGGGACGAAGTAGGGCGTCGTCATGATCAGATATTCACGCGCTGCGTAGGTTGCCGTCAGCAGCGCCTGATGGATTAAATCCTCCGGGAAGCCCGGCCCGGAAGCAATGGTATGAATGGTGTGACCGCTGGCCTCTTCAAACGGCATAATATTGCCGTCCGGCGGTGGCGGCAGGATACGCTTGCCGGTTTCAATCTCCCAGTCGCAGGAATACACGATGCCCATCGAGGTGGCAATCGGCCCCTCCATTCGCGCCATCAAATCAACCCATTGACCTACGCCCGAGTCCTGTTTGAAGAAGCGCGGGTCAACCATGTTCATACTGCCTGTGTAGGCAATATAGTTATCGATCATGATCATCTTACGATGCTGGCGGAGGTCCATCCGGCGCAGAAACACGCGCAGGAGATTGACCTTAAGCGCCTCAACCACTTCGATCCCGGCATTGCGCATCATGCCCGCCCAGGGGCTACGGAAAAAGGCCACGCTACCCGCGGAGTCAAGCATCAGGCGGCAATGAATGCCGCGACGCGCGGCGGCCATCAGCGACTCAGCGACCTGGTCAGCCATCCCGCCGGGCTGCCAGATATAAAAAACCATCTCGATATTATGACGCGCCAGCTGGATATCGCGGATTAACGCCTGCATGACGTCGTCGGATGAGGTCAGCAGCTGCAGCTGGTTGCCCTTAACGCCGCCAATCCCCTGGCGGCGCTCGCACAGCTTAAAAAGTGAGGAGGCGACGCTGCTGTTCTCCTCGGCAAAGATATGCTTGCAGGCTTTAAGGTCGTGGAGCCATTTCGCGGTTGAGGGCCACATGGCACGGGCCCGCTCGGCGCGGCGTTTACCCAAATGAAGCTCGCCGAAAGAGAGATAGGCAATAATTCCCACCAGCGGGAGGATATAAATGATCAGAAGCCAGGCCATGGCAGAGGGTACGGCTCTGCGCTTCATCAGGATGCGTAATGTCACACCCGCGATTAACAGCCAGTATCCCAAAATGACCAGCCAACTCACCACGGTGTAGAAGGTTGTCATAGGTAAAAAAATCCTTTTGAAAGCGTATTGTTATGAGTGTACGCATCAGGATTCATCTGGCAAATAAAAACGCCAGGTAAAAGCGCTGGTTTGCTGCCGGGTTGGGTTTATAATGGCCTTTCTTTTAGAGAAAAAGTGTTAGTGAAAGAGTTGTAGACATGAAGCGCAGTAGAACAGAAGTAGGGCGCTGGCGCATGTTGCGACAGGTGAGTCGTCGCAAGGCTCGTTGGCTGGAAGCACAATCCCGCCGCAATATGCGTATTCACGCCATCAGAAAATGTGGAATGACCCGGCACCGCAACGCGTTGCTGTTCGCAGTCCAGGATATCTGAAACCATGAGGGCACCGTAATGGTGCCCGCTGATTTTATAGCGTCTGATTTTTTGGGAATAGCGTATTTGCAGCGTTGTTCCTGCTGTGTTTAGCAAAAGGAGGGAGAAGTGTTTGCGGAGTTTGGCGTACTGAATTTCTGGACGTATGTTGTTGGTGCGTTTTTTATCGTGCTGGTGCCAGGGCCGAATACCCTGTTTGTGCTCAAAACCGGGATTGGTCACGGCGTTAAAAAAGGGTATCTCGCCGCGACGGGCGTATTTATCGGCGATGCGGTACTGATGTTTCTGGCCTGGGCGGGCGTCGCGGCATTAATTCAGACCACGCCGGTACTGTTTAATATCGTGCGCTACCTCGGGGCCTTCTATCTGCTCTGGCTGGGGGGCAAAATGCTCTGGTCGGTAGTGAACCGTCAAAAAAACGCGCATGAGAGCGGCCCTGAACCTGCCAGTATGATCATGAAACGTTCGCTGGTGTTAAGCCTGACCAACCCCAAAGCGATTTTGTTCTACGTATCGTTCTTCGTTCAGTTCATTGACGTGAATGCACAGAGTACCGGCACTTCTTTCCTGATCCTCGCCACGACGCTGGAGTTAATAAGCTTCATGTACATGAGCTTCCTGATCTTCTCAGGAGCGTTTGTCACTCGTTACCTGAAAACCAAAAAGAAACTGGCAAAGCTGGGCAACGGTCTGATAGGGCTGTTGTTTGTTGGATTTGCGGCGAGGCTGGCGTCGCTGCATTGATGAATAAAAGGCTCCTGAGGGAGCCTTTTTTATAATGTTTGACAACCCCTCATCATTTAGTTGTATAGTACAACTAAATGATGAGGACAGATCATGCACAGCGAAACCCCGTTAGTCAGTGTTATTCGACGCTCCTCGCGCCTCATGGTGCGGGAGTTAGGTTTTATGGCCTCGACCCTGGCCTCAACAAATTACTCTCCTTCAGCCGTCCATACCCTGGTCGAAATCGCCTTACGCAAAGAGATGACGGCGAGTCAGCTGGTACAGCTGCTGGGCCTGGAAAAGTCCAGCGTCAGCCGGATGCTGGCTCGCCTGATTGCCGCGGGCGAACTGGAGGAGGTGATTTCACCTGAAGATGCGAGAGCAAAGAGCCTCAGGCTGACCGCGAAAGGTCATGAGACGGTCAGTAAAATTAATACCTTTAGCAATGAACGCGTGGTCTCAGCAATAAAGCGTCTTGCTCCTGCCCAGCAGCAGACCATTTCTGAGGGACTCTCCCTTTATGCCAACGCGCTGCTGGCGTGCCGTGAAAAGGGCAACGACACGCGCCCTGACGAACTCACGATCTTTAAGGGGTATTCTCCCGGCATGATTGGCCGTATCGCGGAGATGCACGGGGTTTATTACGCGCGCGAGCACCATTTCGGCCGCTTTTTTGAGGCCAAAGTGGCTGCAGGGGTTGCAGAGTTTAGTGACCGCCTGGATAAGCCATGCAACCAGATCTGGCTGGCGGTGATGAACGGCAGGATAGTGGGGTCAGTGGCGATAGACGGCGAGGATTTAGCGCCGGGTGAAGCCCATCTTCGCTGGTTTATTCTTGACGATGGCTGCCGGGGACACGGGGTGGGGAAAAAACTACTGACCGATGCGATGCGCTTTTGCGACAGCCTTGGTTTCTCTGCCGTGCATCTCTGGACATTCAATAAGCTGACCGCCGCACGACGTTTATACGAATCGTTTGGTTTTACGCTCGTCAAGGAGTGGGAAGGCGACCAGTGGGGAAGCCTGATTACAGAGCAGCAGTTTACACGGTATAAAGACGCCTAACCGCCGCGATAAAAAAGGCTCCTTTCGGAGCCGCTTTGGTATCAGAACACTTTCTTATACGGTCGAACCGTCACTTTCGCATACACACCTGCTGCGACATACGGATCTGCGTCAGCCCATGCCTGAGCGGTTTCCTGAGATTCAAACTCAGCAATCACTGTAGAACCGGCAAAACCGGCGGCGCCCGGATCGTTGCTGTCTACTGCAGGCATTGGGCCAGCGGTCAGTAAACGGCCCTCATCCTGGAGCAGCTGCAAACGTGCCAGATGCGCAGGGCGCACAGCCTGGCGTTTTTCGAGCGAATCAGCAACATCTTCAGAGTAAATCACGTAAAACACGGCGAAGCTCCTTAACCGGTAAAAGTGTCAGTTACGTTATGTGAAAGGGCAAACGACTGCAATGTAAAATAAAAACAATGTTAATACCCTGATCTGAATGCGCCTTTTTTGGCCTCTCATGCGCTAAAGTTGCGTCAGAACAAAGTGTCTTATTGAATATGATTGCTATTTGCATTTAAAATCAGTGTTCGGTTTTTTAACGTTGATGATTATGACTTCGATGACCCTTGATTTACCTCGCCGCTTTCCCTGGCCGACGCTGCTTTCTGTCGTGATTCACGGTGCTGTTGTGGCGGGTTTGCTGTATACCTCGGTTCATCAGGTTATTGAAATGCCCGCGCCCGCGCAGCCGATTTCGGTGACGATGGTCTCGCCAGCGGATCTCGAACCGCCGCAGGTTGCCCCTCCGCCGCCACAGCCGGTAGCTGAACCTGAGCCAGAGCCCGAGCCTGTTCCGGCGCCACCGAAGGAAGCGCCGGTGGTGATCCACAAGCCTGAACCGAAGCCAAAACCTAAGCCGAAGCCAAAGCCGGTTAAGAAGGTCGAGGAGCGTCCAAAACGCGAAGAACGCCCGGTTGAACCGCGCGCGACCCAGACGGTCGAAAATGCGGCGCCTTCGCGTCCGGTGATGAATAACACCGCAACAGCGCCTAAGCCGACAGTCAGTGCCCCGGCGGGCCCGCGCGCGCTGAGTCGCAACCAGCCTCAGTATCCGGCACGAGCGCAGGCCTTACGTATTGAAGGCCGCGTACGGGTAAAATTTGACGTCACTGCGGATGGACGCGTGGATAACGTGGAAATCTTGTCCGCTCAGCCTTCTAATATGTTTGAGCGCGAAGTGAAATCGGCGATGCGCAGATGGCGCTATGAAGCCGGAAAACCGGGCAGCGGACTGATTGTGAATATTGTTTTCCGCCTGAACGGCGGGGCGCAGATGGAATAAAAAAAGCCTCCTGATGGAGGCTTTTTTTTGCCTGTCGATCAGGCCTGCGGAAGTTGGCGAGGTTTACCCTCGCTATCTACGGCGACATAAATAAACAGCGCTTCGGTGGCCTTATAACGCTGTCCAATAGGTTCAGAAGAGACTTTCTTAACCCATACTTCGATGTTGATTGAAATAGAGGTGTTGCCGCGTTTGACGCAGCGCGCGTAGCAGCAAACCACATCTCCCACCGCAACCGGGCGCAGGAAGGTCATGCCGTCCACTCGCACAGTCACCACGCGCCCGTGGGCAATCTCTTTTGCCAGAATTGCGCCGCCCATATCCATCTGCGACATCAGCCAGCCGCCAAAAATATCGCCATTGGCATTGGTGTCAGCGGGCATTGCCAGTGTGCGTAAAACCAGTTCGCCCTGCGGGGCGTTATTTGTTGTCATTGTTTTAACTCGTAACGGAAGACTTCAGGCGGGATGCTACTATGATTTCACAGCGGAGAGAATAGACCAGAACGCCTGTCGTTCACGTTCTGGTCAGTCGTTAATCAGTGCTTGTCGTCCTGCGGCATGTGGCGATAAATGTATACGCCGCTTAACAGCGTGAAGATAAGCGTCAGCGCGGTCAGGCCGAAGACCTTGAAGTTGACCCAGATATTCTGCGGCAGCCAGAAGGCAATATAGATATTGGCAAGACCACAGAGAATAAAGAAGATCGCCCAGGCGATATTCAGACGGGACCAGACTTCCTGAGGCAGCATCAGCTCTTTGCCCAGCATGCGCTGGATCAGCGGCTTTTTCATGACCCACTGGCTAATTAACAATGCGCCCGCAAACAACGCGTAAATAACGGTCACTTTCCACTTAATAAATTCATCGTTGTGGAAGAACAGCGTAAGCCCACCGAACACGGCGACCAGGACGAACGTTATCAGCGCCATCTTTTCGACTTTACGATAGCGAACCCAGCTATAGATCAGTACAACAGCGGTCGCAACGATCAGCGCAGTGGTCGCGGCATAAATGTCATACAGCTTATAAAAAGCAAAAAAGACTACGAGCGGTAAAAAATCAAGAAACTGCTTCATTCTGTGATTCCATCTTCTGAGCGGGCGGGAGGCAGCGATGCCGCCCGCCTCAGGATTACTGACGAATTAACATATACAGGCGGAACAGATAGACCAGCAGTACCGCTGAAATCAGATTACTCAGCGTATTCGCCACTACCGCACCAACATTTGGCGTTAATACCGCAAAATTCGGTGCAAACAACAGCAGGAGCGTTTTGGCGAGCAGCCAGCCGATCACGGCGGGAGCCACCAGACGCATATTAGCCCATGCCAGCCTGATGCTGCTGCGCATCGCGGTAAAAATCCCCATCTTATCCTGCACGACCATCACGGGCGCGAATGAGAGCACGATAGCCAGTAATACGCCCGGCACCACAACCAGCATAATCCCCATTTGCACCAGCAGGGTGGTTAAAAAGATCAGGATAAACAGCTTAGGTAAGACTGGCGCACTGGCACCAATCGCCCGTAAAGCGCTGACCCGGTGACCCGCCGATACCAGCTGAATCATCAGCAAAACGCCGCCCGCCAGAACCGCATTACCAATCAGGCCTGAGAACGTGGATGCGGCAGACGCCCGCAGCAGAATTTGCTGCTGTTCCGGCGTCATGTTTTGCACCAGTTCAAATAGCCCCACGCTTCCGGCAAGGTGGTCGCCCTGGCTCAGGCTGGCAATCTGTTCATCGCTAGGTGAGAAGGCATGGCCCAGCACCACCGTGATAAAGGCACATAGCAACGCGATCAGTAAAAAGGTTATGAACTGATTGCGGAAAAAGTTTCCCGTGTCACGGTAGACAGACTTCGCCGTGATAGACATGCACTCTCCTTGAGTATTGCAGGTGTTAATTAGCCGGCAATTGTACACCGGATGCGCCTGCTGTGGCAGCATCAAGGCTTGTATGGAAAAGCATATCTTTGTAAAGCGGCGGTAATCCAACGCGCGCCCGGGCCCGATTGCAGGCTTCGTTGACCTGCCCATCTTCCCCCGACATGGCAAATTCCCGGCACGGGCTGGGCCGATCTTCATAGATAGAACACCGGGTAGAGACCCCAGGCTCACCCTGTAGCGCCATGCAGCGGACCTGTTTTTGGTTCGTGCCGCTCATGCAGCGCAGAAAAGGCGTTAGCGGCTCTGTGAGATGAACCGGAACGGTACCGCCGCCATCGCTGGCTTCGGCCCAGTAGAAAGAGACTCGAAAATACGCACAACAGGCTCCGCACGTCATGCACGGGTTGATATCACTCATGGCACACCTGCTAAAGAAGAACGCATCAAATCAATTTGTGAGAGCGATAAATTATCCAGCCGCCTGAGGAAGAGCAAGAGGGGGAAAAGGGAAAATTTTGTAACTGTGAAATGCCAAAAATTGACATGGAAACAACTTATCGCTTTTGGATGCGTAACAAAAAATTAATCCAGATCAATGAATGTTAAGTTACTGGTTTTAATGTGATCTGTAGCAGATCACTTATTACTCATTTGTGAGTATATTCTCACCCGCGATTAAAACCACAACGATGGAGCGGATATGAAAAAATTAGCGGTGGCAGCCCTTGTATTAAGCAGTCTCTCTGGCGGCGCGTATGCGCATGAAGCAGGCGAATTCTTTATTCGTGCCGGTTCGGCTACGGTTCGCCCAACTGAAGGATCGGATAACGTGCTGGGTATGGGCGGTTTTAACGTCAGTAATAACACCCAGTTAGGGTTAACGTTCACCTATATGGCGACGGAAAACGTTGGCGTTGAGCTTCTGGCTGCAACGCCGTTCCGTCATCGCGTGGGTCTGGGCGCAACGGGTGATATCGCTACGGTTCACCATTTACCGCCAACGCTGATGGCGCAATGGTACTTTGGCGATGCCAGCAGCAAGGTGCGCCCTTATATTGGCGCCGGTGTGAACTACACCACCTTCTTTGACGAGAAGTTTAACGATACCGGTAAAGAGGCCGGTCTGACGGACCTCAGCCTGAAAGATTCATGGGGTATGGCGGGGCAGGTCGGTCTGGATTATCTGATTAACCGCGACTGGCTGATCAACGCCTCGGTCTGGTACATGGATATTGATACGGACGTACGCTTCAAGGCGGGCGGTCAGCAGCAAAGTATCAATACTCGCCTGGATCCGTGGGTGTTTATGTTCTCTGCGGGTTATCGTTTCTGATCCGCCGTCAAACTGGCCACAGGGTGGCCAGTTTGCTTTGCTCACTTCAAAACGACGGATAAACCGGCCGCTCATCAAGCTTTACGCAGTGCCTCAGGATCTTTTCCCCATCGTATAAATAGCTGAAAGCGTCGCTGGACAGGGAATGGAAAAGAATATCGCCGTTGGCAAACGGGATAATTTCGGTATCACCCGCACGTTTATGTCCCGCACCGGTTTCAAAATGACCTTGCCATCGTTCCTGGGTATGGTCATAAACGTGCAGAATGACCTCGACAAGTCCTCTTTGCGGACAATTAAGGCGCAGGAAGGTAGAAGAGAAATTCAGGGACAGCGCATGGAAGGGAATCAATAAGGCGAAAACCAGTAAAGCTCGTAAATACATCAAACCGCGAAAACCTCCTTCAAAAGGGAAATGAGATTTTACTTAAGTCAAAAATTGCGTTTTTGCCGTGGATCAAGATGTCCTATAATTCAATAGGATAAAGGCCCCTTACGAGGCCCTTAGCGATCATTTCTGAATCAAATAGCGAATGGTCGGACCATCCTGCTGGATATCCAGCACCGTGTAGCCGTGGTTTTTCGCATCCAGCGGAATGTTGTTAATGGACTGCGGGCAGTCGCTGACCACTTCCAGAATTTCACCTTTCTTGAGCTGCGGTAGCGCTTCAAGCGTGGCAACAGCCGGATAAGGGCAGGGTTCACCGACCATATCCAGACGGTAATCGGGCACGATCTCTTTCATGCAGCATTCTCCTGGGTTTCTGTTTTAACTAACACTCGCACGACGGAAGAAGCGTTTCTCCTGCGCGACAACCAGTAAAAAAGCGACCAGCAGCAGGGCATAGGTGACGAGCAGGCCGCCGAGGGGGCCAAAGGTGCTCAGCAGGTTGACCTTGTCCCAACTCGTGGCAAGCGCCGGGGAAAGATCGTCCCAGAAGTACGCCAGGATCGTAGAGCCAATCACATTTCCCAGACCCACCCACCAGTAATGCACCTGGCCTTCGACGGCGCGATACATCCAGCCGGTTTCACACCCGCCAGCCAGCACGATCCCGAAGCCGAACAGCAGGCCGCCAATTACCGCGTTAGGACCGGCCCACATTATTTTCGGTTCGACGCCGAGCTGAACATAGCTGAAGATACCGATGGCGCTGACCGCCATCCCGGCGATAATCGCCTTCGCCATCATCGTCCGACCGGTGATCCACATATCGCGAAACGCCGAGGTAAAGCAAATCTGCGCGCGTTCAATGAGCAGACCAAAACCCACGCCGAACAGCATCGCCAGGCCGAGTTTGGGCTGGTTCATCGCAGTGCACATTGCCCAGGCGACCATAGCAAAAAAGACCAGCATACCGAGGCGGAAGCGGCGACGCGCCTGAGAGGGCTTCTGGGTTAACGGAGACGCTGCGCTGACTTTTGTCATTTTCACCGGAATGCGGAACAGCGGCAGCAGGGTGAATTTTGCGCCAAAGTAAGAGCCGATGGCCGTGGCGACAGCAAAGAACCAGGCGTGAAGCGAAAACTGAGGAATCCCCGTAAAGAAAGCGGCCAGGTTACAGCCCATCGCCAGACGGGCGCCAAACCCGGCAATGATACCGCCGACCACCGCCTGCATTATGCGAATCCGGCTTTTGGGCATCCGCAACTTAACGTTGTTTGCCCACAGCGCCGCCGCGAAACAGCCGCCGAACATGCCGATGATCATCATCCCGTCGATGCGGGTAAGCGGCGTGCCGTCCAGATGAATGAGTTTAAAGTACCCCCACTCTTCGGCATGTACGCCAGCGAGCTGAAGCAATTGACCACCCCAGCGGGTGAACTCGCCGGTTACGGCCCAGAAGGTGCCGGTAATACCGAAATAGTAGGTAGAGAGAATGCCTGCCGCGATAACGGCCGGAACAGGTGACCAGAACTTAACCAGGTAAGTCTGTTTGAAGTATTGCCATGACATGAATAAGCCTCTGAACTCAGAAGGATTAAAGATAAAAAAGAGTCCAGATCATACGCTTACATGACAGTTTGAAAAGCCATTCATACCGAAAATATCGAAAGGATCAATTTTGACGTAATCCTTTGTTGATGGTGGGGAAGAAAGGGTAACCGTCTGGCTGAGATGCCAGACGGTAGAAGGATTATGCTTTACGCGTCGCCGCTTTCATTGCGGTCACAAACGTTTTCAGCTCGGCCAGCATCTGCTCTGGCTTGTCCACGTTCTTTTCGATGATCTTCACAATCGCGGAGCCGGAGATGGCACCAGCCGCCTTCGCGTCAATCGCTGCGGTGACCTGATCCGGGGATGAAATCCCGAACCCCTGCAGCGGAGGCGCGGCATGGTACTCGGCCAGCTTCTCCACCAGATGATGCAGCGGCAGTGCGGCTTTATTTTCGGCACCGGTCACGCCTGCGCGGGAGAGCAGGTAGGTATACCCGCGTCCGTAAGAGGCAATCTGGCGCAGCAGTTCGTCATCAGCGTTCGGTGGGCAGATGAAAATCGGGGCGACGTTATGGCGCATTGCCGCCTGACGGAATGGCGCAGACTCCTCAACCGGCGCGTCTGCCACCAGAACGGAGTCGACGCCCACGCGAGCGCACTCGGCGTAAAACTCATCAATACCGCGGTTGAACACCAGGTTGGCGTACATCAGCAGGCCAATCGGAATGGTCGGGTGCTTCTGGCGAATCGCCGCCAGCATCTCGAAGCACTGGGTCGGCGTCACGCCGGATGCGAACGCGCGCAGCGTCGCGTTCTGGATGGTCGGGCCATCCGCCAGCGGGTCAGAGAACGGAATACCCAGCTCCAGCGCGTCGGCACCGGCTTCAATCAGGGTGTCGATAATCTTCAGCGACTGTTCCGGGCCCGGATCGCCCAGGGTGACGAAGGGAACGAAGGCGCCTTCCTGGCGGGATTTCAGCTCTGCAAATACGTTATCGTAGCGTTCCATCAGATTTCCCCTCGTGCTTTCAGAATATCGTGAACGGTGAAGATATCTTTGTCACCGCGGCCGGAAAGGTTCACCACCAGCAGCTGTTCTTTTTCCGGGTTTTCTTTAATCATTTTCAGCGCATGCGCCAGCGCGTGCGAAGACTCCAGCGCCGGGATGATCCCTTCGCTGCGGCACAGCGTTTTAAAGGCTTCCAGCGCTTCGTCATCGGTAATGGAGACATAGTCCGCGCGGCCGGTACTGTTCAGGAACGCATGCTGTGGCCCGACGGACGGGAAGTCGAGGCCGGCAGAAATAGAGTATGACTCTTCAATCTGGCCCTCATCGGTTTGCATCATCGGGGATTTCATACCGAAGTAGATCCCCACGCGGCCATGCTTCAGCGGCGCGCCGTGTTCACCCGATTCAATGCCGTGACCGGCAGGCTCGACGCCAATCAGACCCACGCTGGTGTCGTCGATAAAGTCTGCGAACATACCGATGGCGTTAGACCCGCCGCCAACGCAGGCGATCACCGCATCCGGCAGGCGACCCTCTTTTTCAAGGATCTGCGCTTTGGTCTCTTCACCGATCATGCGCTGGAATTCGCGCACGATAGTCGGGAACGGGTGCGGGCCCGCCGCGGTACCGAGCATATAGTGCGCGGTGTCGTAGCTGCCAGACCAGTCGCGCAGCGCTTCGTTACAGGCATCTTTCAGCGTGGCGGAGCCGCTGTGCACCGGTATCACTTCTGCTCCCATCAGACGCATACGGAAAACGTTCGGAGACTGACGCTCAACGTCTTTCGCCCCCATATAGATGCGGCATTTCAGGCCGAGCAGGGCGCTGGCAAGCGCAGAGGCCACGCCGTGCTGGCCCGCACCGGTTTCGGCGATGATTTCGGTTTTGCCCATACGCTTCGCTAGCAGCGCCTGGCCCAGCACCTGGTTAGTTTTATGCGCGCCGCCGTGCAGCAGGTCTTCACGCTTCAGATAAAGCGTGGTTTTGGTGCCTTCCGTCAGGTTGCGGCATTTGGTCAGCGCGGTCGGACGACCGGCGTAATTTTTCAGCAGGTCGGTAAATTCCGCCTGAAACGCCGGATCCTTCTGCGCGCTGACAAAGGCTTCTTCCAGCTGGCGCAGCGCGGGCATCAGGATTTGCGGGACGTACATCCCGCCGAACTCACCAAAATACGGGTTAAGTAATGTCGTCATCTTCTCTTCCTTAATATGCACGCAGAGTTTTAAAAACCGAGGCCAGCTTGCTGGCATCTTTAATACCCGGTTCTGACTCTACGCCTGAATTGAAATCGAGGCCTACGCAGCCGGTTTTGGCGGCTTCTACGCAATTATCCGGGCTTAATCCGCCCGCCAGCAGGACGTTGTCCAGTTTTTCGCCGTTCAGCAGCGACCAGTCAAAACGCTGGCCGGTACCGCCCTGGCCGTTATCGAGGACGTATCTGTCCACATGGTTGAGGTTTCGCGAGGGCAACGTATCGCCAACGCTTTGCGCTTTCCAGATCTGCACCTGGGGTGCCAGCGCGGCGCGCAGGGCATCGATGTAGCTCTGGTCTTCATCGCCGTGGAGCTGCACCGCGCTCAGGGATAACGCGTCGGCTTTGGCCGCAACGTCTGCAATATCTGCGTTGCGGAAAACGCCCACGTAGCTGAGCGGAGCCGCTGCGATGACCTTACGCGCCTGCTCTTCGCTGACCGCGCGTGGAGAGGAATCCACAAAGATCAGCCCGCCGTAAATCGCCCCGGCTTCATACGCGGCCTGGGCATCCTGTTTGCGGGTTAAGCCGCAGACTTTGTTTTCACCCAGCAGCACGCGTCGCACGGCCGCATTGAGATCGTCATGCTCCATCATGGCGGAGCCGATCAGGAAACCGTTGGCGAAGTGGCTCAGCTCGCGCACCTGGGCATAGCTGTTAATGCCGGATTCGCTGATAACCGTCACGCCAGAACCCAGACGCGGCGCCAGCTGGCGGGTACGGTTCAGGTCAATGGACAGGTCGCGCAGATCGCGGTTGTTGATCCCGACCACTTTGGCTTCCAGCGCAATCGCGCGTTCCAGCTCCTCTTCGTTGCTCACTTCGGTCAGCACGCCCATGTTCAGGCTGTGCGCTACGGCGGAAAGCTGGCGATACTGCTCGTCGTTGAGCACCGAGAGCATCAGCAGGCAGGCGTCGGCCTGGTAAAAACGCGCCAGCCAGATCTGATATGGGTCGATAATAAAGTCTTTGCACAGGATCGGCTGCGGCGCGATGCCGCTGACGATCGGCAGAAAATCGAAGCTGCCCTGGAAATATTTCTCATCCGTCAGCACGGAGATGGCTGACGCATGATGCTTATAAATGCCGGCAATACGCGCCGGGTCGAAATCGTCACGAATAACGCCTTTAGACGGGGAGGCTTTTTTGCACTCAAGAATAAACGCGGTGCGTGCACCCTGCAGGGCATCATAGAAACGACGCTGGCTTGGTACGACGTCATTCTGGAAACTGGCAAGCGGCTGCTGTTGCTTGTGGGCTTCCACCCAGATGGCCTTATCGGCAACGATTTTCGCTAAAACGGTCTGCATTCTTTACCCTCTTGCCGCAAGTGCGGTAACGCGATCGTAAGCTGCACCGGAGCGCAGTACATCCAGAACTTTTTGAACGTTGGCCTTCAGGTCTTCCTCACCGTGCAAACGCATCAGCATGGCGACGTTGGCTGCAACGGCGGCCTCATGAGCGACCTCTCCCTTACCTTGTAATAAGCGCGTCAGAATGTCACGGTTTTCTTCCGGCGTACCGCCAGCCAGCGCCTCCTGGTGATACGGCGCGAGGCCGAAGTCGGCAGCGTCCAGCTGATAGCTCAGGATTTCACCGTCGCACAGTTCTGCCACCAGCGTCGGCGCATGAAGAGAAACCTCATCCATACCGCCGCTGTGCACCACGGCGGCACGTTGGTAACCCAGCACGCGCAGCGTCTCGGCAATCGGCAGAACCAGTTCCGGGCTATAGACACCAATCAGCGCCAGCGGCGGGTGCGCCGGGTTGATCAGCGGGCCGAGCACGTTAAACAGCGTGCGGGTTTTAAGCTGCTGACGAACCGGCATCGCGTGGCGGAAACCGGTGTGATACTTCGGCGCAAACAGGAAGCAGACGCCCAGGTCATCCAGCGCTTCACGGGAACGCTCGGCGTTCATATCGAGATTAATACCGAATGCGGCGAGCAAATCGGAAGAACCTGACCGGCTGGAAACGCTGCGGTTACCGTGTTTCGCGACCTTCAAACCACACGCCGCCGCCACGAAGGCGCTGGCGGTGGAGATATTGATGCTGTTACTGCCGTCCCCCCCGGTGCCGACAATATCGGCAAACTGATAGTCCGGGCGCGGGAACGGGGCGGCATTTTCCAGCAGGGCCGTAGCGGCACCGGCGATCTCCTGCGGGCTTTCGCCGCGCACCTTCATGCTCACCAGCGCGGCCGCCAGCTGTTCAGGTTTCAGCTCACCGCGAACCACGGCGGAGAAGAGCTGGTGGCTCTCCTGCTGGCTCAGGGTCTGCGCCTGGTACAGTTTTTCCAGAATCGGCTGCAGGGTATTGGTCTGCTCCAGCTTCTGTAACGCCCAGTCAAGCGTCTGCTCCAGCAGGCGGGCGCCGTGGGAGGTCAGGATAGATTCCGGGTGGAACTGCAGGCCGCAGACGCGGTCCGCATCGTGGCGCACCGCCATCACCATGCCTTCAAACGAGGCGTTGATGGTCAGCCCAGCTGGAATATTGCTGCCAACCAGCGAGTGATAGCGCGCGACCGGGAGCGGGTTCGGCAGCCCGGCAAACATTGCCTGGCCGTCATGTTCAATGCTGGAGGCTTTACCGTGCAGGATCTCGCCCGCCTGGCCAACGTAGCCGCCATAGGCTTCAACAATCGCCTGATGACCGAGGCAGATGCCGATAATCGGCAGCTTGCCGCGCATACGGGTCAGCAGCTCCGGCATACAGCCCGCTTCGCTCGGTGCGCCTGGCCCCGGGGAGAGCATCAGCACCGGGTTTTGCATGGTGGCCAGACGGTCAATCAGGGTCTGCGCCGGTACGTGGTTGCGGTAAATAACGACGTTATGGCCATTCGCACGCAGCTGATCTGCCAGGTTATAGGTAAAGGAGTCGATATTATCGAGCAGCAGAATGTCAGCCATCAGAAAATCTCCTGTGCATGGTGTGCGGTAGCAATGGCACGAAGGACCGCACGGGCTTTACTGCGCGTTTCGTCAGCTTCAGACTGCGGAACAGAATCAAGGACAATCCCGGCACCCGCCTGGACGGTGGCAATACCGTCTTCAACGTAGGCGGAGCGGATTACGATGCAGGTGTCGAGGTCACCGTGAGCCGTGAAGTAGCCCACCGCGCCGCCGTAGCTGCCGCGACGGCGTCCTTCGGCGGCGGCAATCAGCTGCATGGCGCGCACTTTCGGCGCGCCGCTCAGGGTGCCCATGTTCATGCAGGCGCGGTAGGCGTGCAGCACGTCAAGGTCGTGGCGCAGCTCGCCGACCACGCGGGAGACTAGGTGCATCACGAACGAATAGCGGTCGACTTTAGTCAGGTCAGCCACGTAGCGGCTGCCGGGGGTGCAAATGCGTGCCAGATCGTTACGCGCCAGGTCAACCAGCATCAGGTGCTCGGAGAGTTCTTTGTGGTCGGTACGCATTTCCAGTTCGATGCGGCTGTCCAGATCGCGATCCAGGGAGCCATCTGCGCGACGTCCGCGCGGACGGGTTCCGGCAATCGGGTAGATCTCAATCTGACGGCTGGTGGCATCGTACTTCAGCGAGCTTTCCGGCGAGGCGCCGAACAGCGTGAACTCGTTGTCCTGCATGAAGAACATGTACGGGCTTGGGTTACTCTTTTTCAGCACGTCGTAGGCTGCGAGCGGCGACGGGCAGGGAAGGGAGAAGCGACGGGAAGGTACGACCTGGAAAATTTCCCCGGCGCGAATCGCCTTTTGCATCTGGCGAACCACGGCGCCGTACTGGTCGTCAGTCTGGTTAACGTCGCATGTCATTTTTTCCACTCGCTGCACCGGAAGTGCAGGCGGTGCTTCCGTCATCTGCTGCTGCAGTTGAGCGATGCGGTGCTCAAGACGATTTTTCTCAGCGGGAGAGGGCGTGAACAGGCTTGCCTGGATGCGGGTGTATTGCTTCTGGTGGTCGATTACCAGCAGCGTTTCAGCCAGATAGAAACAATAGTCCGGGCAGCGATTACCCTGCTCAGTTTCCGGCAAATCTTCAAATCCGGCTACCAGGTCATAAGCGAACAGCCCACCAAAGAACATCGCCTCACGCTCGTCTTCCGGCACGGTGACCAGGTTCTGCAGCAGGCGGAAGGCATCGAAAACGGACAGGGAACAGAGGCGCGCGTCTTCGTCCAGCAGCTGGCTCACCGGCGGGAAATGCAGAATGCGCATTTCTGGATGACGTTCGTTTTCAATGCCTGAAGGCAGGGCGGCATCCAGCAGCGGCAGCAGCGATGCGCCATTGTCTGACAGCGCCTTGATTGTGACGGTGTCACCTAAAGCGGTAATGCGCAGCGCGCTGTCGACCAGCAGCAGGCTCTTGAGATCGTCTTTACTGTCGATATCCGCAGATTCGAGCAGCAGAGTTGCCGGACGGGCACCGCAGACCTGATGAAACAGCGCGGTGGGGTTGTGGCGATAGGCCGCCTCGCAGGTCAGCAGTTCGAGGTGTGGTTTGGCTGTTTGCATTATTTTGTTCTCATTTTCTGTTCAAAAAAAAGCCCGCTTGGAAGCGGGCTGGGTATCTGTTTGCATTTCGCAGACGCGTGACACTGCCCGAAGATCAGGAAGTACGCCACCAACCGTGCAGAGTGAAATGTGTTGTCATTTTCAGATACCTTTCTCGTGTGAACTTGCGTACTAGTTAACTAGTTCGATGGCGAGTTGTCAACCCTTGATTTCAGAATTTCGCGTTAAGTCGGTATCATGGTGTTTTCGGATGTCTCCAACCTGTTATGGGAAGTGCTTTGAGCGATACCACCTACGCCATTATTTATGATTTACACAGCCATACTCAGGCCTCTGATGGCCTGCTGACACCCGAAGCCCTGGTTCATCGTGCCGTTGAAATGCGCGTCGGCACGCTGGCGATAACCGATCACGATACGACAGATGCCATTCCGGCGGCGCGCGCCGAGATTGCCCGCAGCGGGCTGGCGCTGAATCTGGTTTCCGGCGTTGAGATTTCAACCCTCTGGGAAAACCATGAGATTCATATCGTTGGCCTGAACATCGATATAGACCATCCGGCACTGACGGCATTTTTGCAAGAACAAAAAACGCGCCGCACTCAGCGTGCAGAGATGATCGGCGAGCGTCTCGAAAAGGCGCATATTCCGGGCGCGCTGGAAGGTGCGCAAAAGATGGCGAACGGCGGGGCGGTCACTCGCGGTCATTTCGCCCGTTTTCTGGTAGAAGCCGGCAAAGCGACGAACATGGCGGATGTCTTTAAAAAGTATCTGGCGCGCGGGAAAACCGGATACGTTCCGCCACAGTGGTGTACAATAAAACAAGCTATTGATGTGATTCATCATTCTGGCGGTAAGGCCGTGCTGGCCCACCCGGGACGGTATAATCTTTCTGCTAAATGGCTGAAAAGGCTACTGGCACACTTTGCCGAATGCGGTGGCGAGGCGATGGAAGTCGCCCAGTGTCAGCAGGCGCCCAACGAGCGCGCGCAGCTCGCGACCTATGCCCGTCAGTTTGGCCTGCTTGGGTCACAGGGGTCTGATTTCCATCAGCCCTGCGCCTGGATCGAACTGGGGCGCAAGCTCTGGTTGCCCGCTGGCGTTGAGCCGGTCTGGCAGCTCTGGGAACAGCCGCAGCAAATTGAAGAGAGGGAAGTATGAGTCAGTTTTTCTATATCCATCCGGATAACCCGCAGCCACGTCTGATCAACCAGGCCGTGGAGATCGTCCGCAAAGGCGGCGTAATTGTCTACCCGACCGATTCCGGCTATGCGCTGGGCTGCAAAATTGAAGATAAAGGGGCGATGGAACGCATTTGCCGTATTCGCCAGCTGCCGGACGGCCATAACTTTACCCTGATGTGCCGCGATCTCTCTGAGCTGTCGACCTATGCGTATGTCGATAACGTGGCGTTCCGCCTGATTAAGAACAACACGCCGGGTAACTACACCTTCATCCTGAAGGGCACGAAGGAAGTACCGCGTCGTCTGCTGCAGGAGAAACGTAAAACCATCGGCATGCGCGTGCCGTCGAACCCGATTGCGCAGGCGCTGCTGGAAACCCTCGGCGAACCGATGCTGTCTACCTCGCTGATGCTGCCGGGAAGCGAGTTTACCGAGTCCGATCCGGAAGAGATCAAAGATCGTCTGGAGAAGGTGGTCGAGCTAATTATTCACGGCGGCTATCTCGGCCAGCAACCGACCACCGTGGTCGATTTAACCGAAGATGCACCGGAAGTGATTCGTGAAGGCGTGGGTGACGTAAAGCCTTTCTTGTAAACCCGAGGAATAAGGGGGCACAACGCCCCCTTATTCTCAACGGCGAGTCAATGCCAGGCGTAGACCTAGCCCTATAAATGTTACGCCAACAATTCGATCCAGCATTTTCTGCAATCTTCTATTCTGAGAAACTGCACCGGCGGCGCTACCTGCAAGAACAGCAAAAGCGATATCTGTCAAAAATGCTATCAGCGCGTAGACCATACCCAGAACCAGGAAAGAAGTGGTGTGATGTTCACCCCCTGGTGAAACAAACTGGGGGAAGAAGGAGATGAAGAATAAGAGCACCTTCGGATTGGTCAAGGTTGTAATAAAGCCTTTAGAAAGCAGATTCGTAAGAGTAGATTTTGTCTTCACGGGTTCAGCTTCATGGCGATTGACGGTTTGTTTTGCAAATGTTCCCAAAACCATTTTACTGCCGAGATACATCAGATAAGCCGCACCAAGATACTTAATGATGGTGAACATCAGTGGAGAAGCTGTAATCAATGCAGTTAATCCCACTGCGCTCGCAACAGCATGAGTACAGCTACCTAAAGCCACGCCTGCAGCAGAAATGATCCCCGCTCGTCTTCCGTTAGCCACACTTTGACCTATCACGTAGGCCATGTCAGGCCCTGGTGTGATGGAAAGAAGAAAAACAGACAGGGCAAAAAGCCCAAAGTTTGTTATGTCCAGCATAGTCATCTCCGAAAACTCTACATTTAACACCTATGATAACATTGAATGATTATGCATTAAATTGTGTTTTTTATGCTGGCGAGAGGGTGCCAGTATCAATATAAGCACGCGTTTCATTTTTGATTGCCTCGCGGAGAATTTCATTTACATCTGGCGAAAAAGACTGGTTTGTTTCAACACGACGTGGTTTCGACGGGTTAGCGTGTTTCAGCTATCATTGCCGGGACTCAGACGCATAAAACTTGTTGAATCTTTTAGTCTAAAGTTAGTGTAGTATGTGCGCCCACGAATCATTCTGTATGGCATATTGTTTGCCATGCGGTGCACCATGAAATGGTGATATATCAGTGAGTTAAGTTGTTTTTACGCTAACTCGTTGTTTTTGAAAGTACACCAGACGCCTGTGAAGGCGACACCTGAGGAAGCTCAATGAGCGAGAAGTTACAGAAAGTGCTGGCGCGTGCCGGCCACGGTTCACGCCGTGAAATCGAAGCCATTATTGAAGCGGGCCGCGTGAGTGTGGACGGTAAAATCGCCACGCTGGGTGACCGCGTTGAAATCGTACCGGGGCTGAAGATCCGCATCGACGGTCATCTTATCTCCGTGAAAGAGTCTGCTGAACAAATCTGCCGCGTGCTGGCTTACTACAAGCCGGAAGGCGAGCTGTGCACCCGCAACGACCCGGAAGGGCGTCCGACGGTGTTTGACCGTCTGCCTAAACTGCGTGGCGCTCGCTGGATTGCCGTCGGTCGTCTGGACGTAAACACCTGCGGTCTGCTGCTGTTTACCACCGATGGTGAACTGGCAAACCGTCTGATGCACCCAAGCCGTGAAGTGGAACGTGAATACGCGGTGCGCGTATTTGGCCAGGTTGATGAGAATAAACTGCGCGATCTGTCGCGTGGCGTTCAGCTGGAAGACGGCCCTGCGGCGTTCAAAACCATCAAGTTTACCGGTGGGGAAGGCATTAACCAGTGGTACAACGTGACCCTGACCGAAGGACGTAACCGCGAGGTGCGTCGTCTCTGGGAAGCGGTAGGCGTCCAGGTAAGCCGTCTTATCCGTGTCCGTTACGGCGACATTCTGCTGCCGAAAGGACTGCCTCGCGGTGGTTATACCGAACTGGATCTAACCCAAACCAACTACCTGCGCGAGCTGGTCGGCCTGACGCCGGAAACAACCTCAAAAGTGGCGGTGGAAAAAGACCGTCGTCGCATGAAGGCGAATCAGATCCGTCGCGCGGTGAAGCGCCACAGCCAGGTGAGCAGCAGCCGCCGCTCCGGCAGCCGTAATAACAACGGTTAACATAAAAGCCCGGTCAACGCACCGGGCTTTTTTCGTTTAGTAATCAACGCCAATTTGCGCTTTGATGCCCGCATCAAACGCGTGTTTGACCGGACGCAGCTCGCTGACGGTATCGGCCATCTCCAGAATATCCCGATGACATCCACGCCCCGTGACGATAACCGTCTGGTGTACAGGACGGTTCTTCAGAGCATCCAGCACGGCTTCTAGCGGCAGGTAGTCATAGGCGACCATATAGGTGATCTCATCCAGCAGAACCATATTCAGCGAGGGATCGGCCAGCATTCTCTTTGCATGCTCCCAGACGGCGAGACAGGCGGCGGTGTCCGTTTCCCGGTTCTGGGTATTCCACGTAAACCCGGTCGCCATGACCTGAAACTCGACGCCGTGAGGCTCTAGCAAATTCCGCTCGCCGTTAGGCCATGTGCCTTTAATAAACTGGATCACGCCCACTTTTTGCCCGTGACCGACGGCGCGTGTCGCCGTGCCGAATGCGGCAGTGGTTTTCCCCTTGCCGTTGCCGGTAAAGACGATGACGATCCCACGCTCGTCCTGTGCCGCCGCGACGCGCGCATCGACCTGTTCTTTCAGACGCTGCTGGCGCTGCTGATGACGTTCTTCACTCATTGCGAAATTCCTGGTTTACGGCCCGGCTGGGCGTCAAAGGTCATCCCGGTTTTGCGGCGGCTGTCGTCGCCCATCAGCCAGAGATAGAGCGGCATAATGTCTGCCGGGGTTTTCAGCTTCTGCGGATCTTCGCTCGGGAAGGCGCTGGCGCGCATTTTGGTGCGCGTACCGCCCGGGTTAATGCAGTTTACCCGCAGATGGCGGCTCTGATACTCCTCCGCCAGCACCTGCATCATGCCTTCGGTCGCGAATTTTGATACGGCATAGGCTCCCCAGTTTGCGCGTCCCTCACGGCCAACGCTGGAAGAGGTAAAGACCAGGGACCCCGACTCGGATTTCAGTAATAAAGGAAGCAATGCCTGTGTGAGGAAAAACGTGCCGTTGACGTTGACCTGCATCACCTGCTGCCAGATATCAGGATCCTGTTCATCCATCGGACGCACTTCGCCTAACAAGCCAGCGTTATGCAGCACGCCGTCGAGTCTCGGATAGTGGGCGCTGATGCGCTGGGCTAACTCCTGGCACACCGCGGGCGTGCAGGTTAGCAAATCCAGTGTATACCACGGGGCCGGCGTGCCGCATACGGCCTCAATCTCCTGAGCGACGTTTTTCAGCTTTTCTTCGTTGCGCCCGATCAGAATGACGTTCGCGCCGTATTCGGCGTATGTCAGGGCCGCCTCGCGGCCAATCCCGTCGCTGGCACCGGTGACAAGAATAATCCGGTTTTGCAGCAGATTTTTTTGCGGTTGATAATGCACGGTGACTCCTCAGGCGACCGGTAACGCAATGGCGCCTTTATGATGACTTTTCGGCTTTATGCCCGAATTAGCCTAATAATTCAATCAGTCTACAGGACGCATTACTGTAAAATTAACAATTTGCAAATATTTAAACTCCAGGACGGGGATTCCTGAAGGCGGCTCGCAGAGGTAATGTCACGAGCGAGACGCATGGGCAGGGCTGTTGTACACTGCCGTGAAAGATTCGTGGTTAAATCAAGGTGGAACGCGTGGAATTACTTTCTCAATATGGGTTGTTTTTGGCCAAAATCGCGACGGTGGTGATTGCCATTGCGGTGGTTGCCGTTCTGATTGTCAACCTGACGCAGCGCAAGCGTCAGCGAGGGGAGTTACGCATCACCCGCCTGAGTGAGCAGTACAAAGAGATGCAGGAAGAGATGTCTCTGGCGCTGCTTGATAGTCATCAACAGAAACTCTGGCTGAAAGCACAGAAGAAAAAGCATAAACAGGAAGCCAAAGCGGCAAAGGCAAAAGCAAAGCTTAATGCGCCGCAGGATAAGGCTACGCCACGTGTCTATGTGCTCGATTTTAAAGGCAGTATGGATGCGCATGAGGTTTCCTCTCTGCGGGAGGAAGTGACTGCCGTTCTGGCCGTGGCGACGCCGCAGGATCAGGTTGTCGTGCGTCTTGAAAGCCCCGGCGGGGTGGTTCACGGTTACGGGCTGGCCGCCTCACAGCTGCAGCGCCTGCGTGAAAAACAGATCCCGCTGACCGTGGCGGTGGATAAAGTGGCGGCCAGCGGTGGCTACATGATGGCCTGCGTGGCGGACAAAATTGTTGCCGCGCCGTTCTCCATTATTGGCTCGATCGGCGTGGTTGCGCAAATTCCAAACTTTAACCGCTTCCTGAAAAATAAAGAGATTGATATCGAACTTCACACGGCGGGTCAGTACAAACGTACCCTGACGCTGCTGGGGGAAAACACGGAAGAAGGGCGTCAAAAATTCCGTGAAGACCTCAACGAAACGCATCACCTCTTTAAAGATTTTGTGCACCGTATGCGTCCGACGCTCGATATTGAACAGGTTGCGACAGGGGAGCACTGGTACGGCGTCCAGGCGCAGGAAAAAGGGCTGGTGGATGACGTCGGAACCAGCGACGATCTGCTGCTCAACCTGATGGAAGGCCGGGAACTGGTGGGCGTGCGCTTTACCCAGCGTAAGCGACTCCTTGACCGCTTTACCAACAGCGCGGCGGAAAGCGCGGACCGCCTGCTGCTGCGCTGGCTACAGCGCGGACAAAAACCGCTGCTGTAAACAAAAACGCGAGGCACATGCCTCGCGTTTTGCATTAATCGACCAGGTGATATTTCTCGGAAAGCGTATGCGCCAGGTATTTGAACATGTTAAACACGGCGGTGCTTTTCGGGGTCGGCAACCCCTGCTCGTCAAGGAAGTATTCGCCGCTGAAAATCAGCACGCCATTACGCTGCTCGACGCCGGTGGCTTCAATGCCCGCCAGCGTATCTTCATGGTCACGGATAAGCTTGTTTGCTTCGATAAGCAGAGAGGCTCGGTCAATAGGTTGGGTCGTATTCTGCATAATCCACTCCTTAAACAGTGACAATAGTCTACGCCGAGGGCGCTTTGGGGGCAAATTTTCCCTGTAATGTGAGGGGATAAGGTGCAGGGGCCTGGCTGGCGGGATTTGCTTTTGCATGCTAATAAAGTTGCGTAACGAATTTTATCAGGTAGAGTGTGCGCTTTCGTCATTCTGGCAACAGAATTGCTTGACATTCAACCGGGAATTCGTCACGAATTACACGAGATGTGAGAAAAATACCCGAAAACTCAATCACCTGGGCGTCTTTTCTTTAACGCCCGGTAAGACAAAGGGGTTGATATCTCCTGACGCAGTCGCAATATCATTGGCTCGTCGTCAGCGGAAGGGAAATCAACGTGCGGCGTATTCCTGGAAGAATTAAATTAGGTAAAGGTGAATATGGGTAAAGCTCTCGTCATCGTTGAGTCCCCGGCAAAAGCCAAAACGATCAATAAGTATCTGGGTAATGACTACGTGGTTAAGTCCAGCGTGGGTCATATCCGCGATTTGCCGACCAGTGGCTCAGCCAGCAAAAAGAGCGCAGACTCTACCTCCACCAAAGGGGCTAAAAAGCCTAAAAAGGATGAACGTAGCGCGCTTGTCAACCGCATGGGTGTGAACCCATGGCATAACTGGGATGCACAATATGAAGTGCTGCCCGGGAAAGAAAAAGTCGTTAACGAGCTGAAGCAGCTTGCTGAAAAAGCAGACCACATCTATCTCGCAACCGACCTTGACCGCGAAGGGGAGGCCATTGCGTGGCACCTGCGGGAAGTGATTGGTGGTGATGACAAACGCTACAGCCGTGTAGTGTTTAACGAAATTACGAAGAATGCGATTCGTCAGGCTTTTGAGAAGCCGGGCGAACTGAATATTGACCGTGTAAACGCGCAGCAGGCACGTCGCTTTATGGACCGCGTTGTGGGCTACATGGTTTCTCCACTGCTGTGGAAGAAGATTGCCCGTGGCCTGTCCGCAGGTCGTGTGCAGTCCGTCGCCGTGCGTCTGGTCGTTGAGCGTGAGCGCGAAATTAAAGCTTTCGTGCCGGAAGAGTTCTGGGAAGTTGACGCCAATGTGACCACGCCGGGCGGTGACGCTCTGCCGCTGCAGGTGAGCCATCACAACGATAAGCCTTTCCGTCCAGAAAACCGCGACCAGACCATGGCCGCCGTAGCGCTGCTGGAAAAAGCACGCTATCAGGTGCTGGAACGTGAAGACAGACCGACCAGCAGCAAACCGGGTGCGCCGTTTATTACCTCTACGCTGCAACAGGCTGCAAGCACGCGTCTGGGTTATGGCGTGAAGAAAACCATGATGATGGCGCAGCGCTTGTATGAAGCGGGCTACATCACCTACATGCGTACTGACTCCACCAACCTGAGCCAGGACGCTGTTAATATGGTTCGCGGCTATATCAGCGACAATTTCGGCAAAAAATACCTGCCGGAAAGTGCGAATCAGTACGCCAGCAAAGAGAATTCCCAGGAAGCGCACGAAGCAATTCGTCCTTCCGACGTCTCCGTCCTCGCGGAATCGTTAAAAGATATGGAAGCGGATGCGCAGAAGCTGTATCAGCTGATTTGGCGCCAGTTTGTCGCTTGTCAGATGACGCCTGCGAAGTACGACTCCACAACGCTGACCGTCGGCGCGGGTGATTTCCGCCTGAAGGCGCGCGGTCGTATTCTACGCTTCGACGGCTGGACGAAAGTGATGCCTGCGCTGCGTAAAGGCGATGAAGACAGAACGCTGCCTGCGGTTAATAAAGGTGACGAGTTGTCGCTTGTCGATCTGGTTCCGGCACAGCACTTCACCAAGCCGCCTGCGCGCTTCAGTGAAGCGTCCCTGGTGAAAGAGCTGGAAAAACGCGGTATTGGTCGTCCGTCGACCTACGCGTCCATCATCTCGACGATTCAGGACCGTGGCTACGTACGCGTTGAAAACCGTCGTTTCTATGCGGAAAAAATGGGTGAGATCGTCACCGACCGTCTGGAAGCTAACTTCCGCGAGTTGATGAACTACGATTTCACCGCGCAAATGGAAGACAGCCTCGACCAGGTTGCCAGCCATCAGGCGGAATGGAAAAAGGTACTCGACAGCTTCTTCAGCGACTTTACCGACCAGCTTGAAAAAGCGGAGAAGGATCCTGAAGAGGGCGGCATGCTGCCGAACCAGATGGTTCTGACCAGCATCGACTGCCCAACCTGCGGCCGCAAGATGGGGATCCGCACCGCAACCACGGGCGTGTTCCTTGGCTGCTCCGGCTACGCGCTGTCGCCAAAAGAGCGCTGCAAAACCACCATCAACCTGGTGCCTGAGAACGAAGTTCTCAACGTGCTGGAAGGTGACGATGCGGAAACTAACGCTCTGCGTGCCAAACGCCGCTGCAAAAAATGCGGCACGGCAATGGACAGCTACCTGATTGATCCAAAACGTAAGCTGCATGTCTGCGGTAATAACCCAACCTGTGACGGGTATGAGATCGAAGAGGGTGAGTTCCGCATTAAAGGCTATGACGGCCCGATTGTGGAGTGCGAGAAGTGTGGCTCTGAAATGCACCTGAAAATGGGGCGTTTCGGTAAGTACATGGCCTGTACCAACGACGAGTGTAAAAACACGCGCAAAATTCTGCGTAACGGTGAAGTGGCTCCGCCGAAGGAAGATCCGGTTCCGCTGCCAGAACTGCCGTGCGAGAAATCCGACGCGTACTTCGTGCTGCGTGACGGCGCTGCGGGTGTCTTCCTGGCCGCTAACACCTTCCCGAAATCGCGTGAAACCCGCGCGCCTCTGGTGGAAGAGTTGCATCGCTTCCGCGATCGTCTGCCTGAGAAACTGCGTTATCTGGCCGATGCGCCACAGCAGGATCCGGAAGGCAACAAAACCGTGGTGCGGTTTAGCCGTAAAACCAAGCAGCAGTATGTTGCGGCCGAGAAAGAGGGTAAAGCGACCGGATGGTCAGCTTTCTTTGTCGATGGCAAATGGGTTGAAGGCAAGAAATAATCTTCCCTTACCGTAACTTACCTGTAAAAGGGCCGGATTTCCGGCCCTTTTTTATTGCCTTGTTATTATTTTTTGTTCCGTACTATACAGTCAGGCTATAAATGATATAGTGGTTATAGTTAACCTGTTTCTTATTATTAAATCGTCTTAAGCGATTGACCGCATGCGCTAAATCGGATGGTCTGGCATGAAATTACAGCAGCTTCGTTATATCGTTGAGGTGGTGAATCATAACCTTAACGTCTCTTCTACCGCCGAGGGGTTATATACCTCGCAACCGGGCATCAGCAAACAAGTTCGTATGCTGGAGGATGAGTTAGGTATTCAGATATTTGCCCGCAGCGGTAAGCATCTTACCCAGGTGACGCCTGCGGGGCAGGAAATCATCCGCATTGCGCGGGAAGTCCTCTCCAAAGTCGATGCGATTAAGTCAGTGGCAGGGGAACACACCTGGCCGGATAAAGGTTCGCTGTATATTGCCACGACGCATACCCAGGCGCGTTATGCGCTTCCCGGTGTTATCAAAGGCTTTATCGAGCGTTATCCCCGCGTCTCTTTGCATATGCACCAGGGCTCGCCAACGCAAATTGCTGAAGCCGTTTCCAAGGGTAATGCAGACTTTGCCATCGCCACCGAAGCGCTTCACCTTTATGACGATCTGGTCATGCTTCCATGCTATCACTGGAACCGCTCTATCGTGGTGACCCCGGATCACCCCCTGGCGGGTAAAGGGTCGGTCTCTATTGAAGAGCTGGCGCAATATCCGTTGGTGACGTATACGTTTGGCTTTACCGGACGGTCCGAGCTTGATACGGCCTTTAACCGGGCAGGACTAACGCCGCGCATTGTCTTTACCGCGACGGATGCCGACGTGATTAAGACCTATGTGCGTCTTGGTCTGGGGGTGGGAGTCATTGCCAGCATGGCGGTGGATCCGGTGTCAGACCCTGACCTGGTGCGTCTTGATGCGCACGATGTTTTCAGTCATAGCACCACAAAGATTGGATTCCGTCGCAGCACCTTCCTGCGCAGCTATATGTATGATTTTATTCAGCGCTTTGCCCCTCATTTAACGCGTGATGTGGTTGATACTGCCGTTGCATTACGCTCAAATGAAGATATTGAAGAGATGTTTAAAGACATCAAACTCCCCGAAAAATAATCACATCCGGTATCTTTCCCTTACGGAAAGATACCGAAATAACGCCTCAAAGCTAAATTAGAATTATCATCATCTACGCACTCCCTGTCATATAATGTCATTATCCATTTAACCTGTAAGGTTATAATGTCGTGAATTGGCGACAAAAGTAGAAACTAATTTACGCCTTCGCAAATTTTTCTTTTCAATTATTTATTTCTGGTCAAAAGATTGAATATTTCATACCTCCCGGTGCGTAAATTCACTGGCTTTTCGGCTAAAGTTTCTTTAGGATTTATCTCAACAGATGATTAATTGTACCAATTGTTTGGTCCTAAATGATAAGCGATATCGATTGTATGAGGTTAGCAATGCCTTCAGGAAGTGAAGAACCGCAAAGGGATCCTGCGCTCAAGCGTAAAGCCTGGCTGGCGGTCTTTCTCGTCTCTACCCTGTTTTGGGTGGTGGTTGCTCTCCTGGCCTGGAAATATTGGGGTTAAATATGGCAGTGACGGTACGTACAGAAACGGTTAAACAGATGTGTCAGCATCGTGACAACGGCCACAGAGGGCGTAAAGCACCTGCGACTACTGTTGTACCCGCGTCCTGGAAACTGACGCCGCAGCAGCAAGCGTTTATTGATGTGTTCGCAGAAGACGAACCCAAAAAACAATAATTTAGTTAATTGCGTAATGATGCAAATAGTCTGAATATCGACTCTGCACTTTTGTACTCTTTAATAAATACACATCAGCAATATAGCACTGAGGACTTACCTCGGAACTTTTTATAAATAATGCCTGGTGTCCCTATGATGAATAACATGACGTCTCACAAATACTGGTCATGGATCGGCGTTTTTACCGTGTCGATTCTGTGCTGGAGTCAGCTCATCTGGTTGGCCCTCCACTAAATTGTAAAACCTCGCTACGGCGGGGTTTTTTGTTTTCCCATTCTGGACCAATCCTAAATTTATCAATTTGGGTTGTTATCAAAACGTTACGACATCTTTGTGTTATCTTTAATTACGGCCCTGATGATTGTCGGGGCATCTCTGTGATTAAGGAGGAGCTTATGTCGTTAACCCTACGCGAAGCCAGTAAGGACACATTACAGGCAGAAAACAAAACCTGGCATTACTACAGCCTGCCACTGGCTGCCAGAACGCTTGGGGACATTTCGCGTTTACCCAAGTCATTGAAAGTTTTACTGGAAAATCTGTTGCGCTGGCAGGACGGTGACTCTGTCACCCTCGATGATATCCAGGCACTGGCAGGCTGGCTTGAAAAAGCCCATGCCGACAGAGAAATCGCCTACCGCCCGGCAAGGGTGCTTATGCAGGACTTTACCGGCGTCCCTGCCGTCGTTGATTTAGCCGCGATGCGCGAGGCCGTTAAGCGTCTCGGCGGAGATACGGCAAAAGTGAATCCGCTTTCCCCTGTTGACCTCGTCATTGACCACTCCGTAACCGTTGACCGCTTTGGTGATGACGACGCCTTTGGCGAGAACGTGCGTCTGGAGATGGAGCGCAACCACGAGCGCTACGTGTTCCTGAAGTGGGGGCAGCAGGCGTTCAGCCGGTTTAGCGTGGTCCCGCCGGGTACCGGTATTTGTCACCAGGTTAACCTTGAATATCTGGGTAAAGCCGTCTGGAGTGAATTACAGGATAAAGAGTGGGTCGCCTATCCGGACACGCTGGTGGGCACGGACTCCCATACCACCATGATCAACGGTCTGGGCGTGCTCGGCTGGGGCGTCGGGGGTATCGAAGCGGAAGCGGCCATGCTCGGCCAGCCGGTGTCCATGCTTATCCCTGACGTGGTGGGCTTCAAGCTCACCGGCAGGCTGTCTGAAGGCATTACCGCCACCGATCTGGTGCTCACCGTCACCCAGATGCTGCGTAAGCATGGTGTGGTGGGCAAGTTTGTCGAATTCTACGGAGACGGACTGGATTCGCTGCCGCTGGCCGACCGCGCCACCATTGCCAATATGGCACCGGAATATGGCGCAACCTGCGGCTTTTTCCCCATCGATGATGTCACGCTGGAATACATGCGCCTTAGCGGACGGAGCGAAGAGCAGGTCGCGCTGGTGGAGGCCTATACCAAAGCGCAGGGCATGTGGCGAAACCCGGGCGATGAACCGGTCTTCACCAGCACGCTTGAACTCGATATGGGGAGCGTCGAGGCGAGCCTCGCCGGGCCGAAACGTCCGCAGGATAGGGTTTCGCTGAGTGACGTACCAAAAGCCTTTGCCGCCAGTAATGCGCTGGAAGTGAACGTGGCGCAGAAAGACCATCGTCCGGTCGACTATGTTCTGAACGGACATCAGTATCAGCTCCCGGATGGCGCGGTGGTGATTGCCGCTATTACCTCCTGTACCAATACCTCGAACCCCAGCGTATTAATGGCGGCCGGTCTGCTGGCGAAAAAGGCGGTAGAGCTTGGGCTAAAACCTCAGCCATGGGTCAAGGCCTCGCTGGCACCGGGTTCCAAAGTGGTGTCGGATTACCTGGCGCAGGCCAAACTGACGCCGTACCTTGACGAACTGGGCTTTAACCTCGTGGGCTATGGCTGTACGACATGCATCGGTAACTCCGGCCCGCTGCCTGAACCTATTGAAACGGCGATCAAGCAGGGCGACCTGACGGTAGGCGCGGTCCTGTCCGGCAACCGTAACTTTGAAGGGCGTATTCACCCGCTGGTGAAAACCAACTGGCTGGCCTCTCCGCCGCTGGTGGTGGCTTATGCCCTGGCAGGGAACATGAATATCAACCTGGTGACCGACCCGATTGGCCACGATCGCAAGAATGACCCTGTCTACCTGAAAGATATCTGGCCATCTTCGCGTGAAATCGCGCTGGCCGTTGAAAAGGTCTCAACCGAGATGTTCCGCAAAGAGTATGCGGAGGTCTTTGAAGGCACGCCGGAATGGAAAACCATTAACGTTATTGGCTCAGATACCTATGACTGGCAGGATGACTCGACCTATATTCGTCTGTCGCCGTTCTTTGACGAGATGCTGGCCGAGCCGGCGCCGCTTAAGGATATTCACGGCGCGCGCATACTGGCGATGCTGGGGGATTCTGTCACAACGGACCACATTTCTCCGGCGGGGAGTATCAAAGCCGATAGCCCGGCTGGCCGTTATCTGCAAAGCAGGGGCGTCGAACGTCGTGATTTTAACTCCTACGGATCGCGTCGCGGTAATCATGAAGTCATGATGCGCGGGACGTTTGCCAACATCCGCATTCGTAACGAAATGGTGCCGGGCGTAGAAGGGGGCATGACGCGCCATCTGCCGGGAACGGAAGTCGTTTCGATTTATGATGCAGCGGTCAAATATCAACAGGAAGGTACGCCGCTGGCGGTGATCGCCGGGAAAGAGTACGGTTCCGGCTCCAGCCGCGACTGGGCGGCGAAAGGTCCGCGTCTGCTTGGCGTTCGCGTGGTCATCGCCGAATCGTTCGAACGTATTCACCGCTCGAATCTGATCGGTATGGGGATCCTGCCGCTCGAGTTCCCGCAGGGTGTGACGCGTAAAACGCTGGGGCTGACCGGGGAAGAGCAGATTGAGATTAGCGGTCTGCAAAATCTGCAGCCGGGTAAAACGGTGCCGGTGAAGTTAACGCGGGCAGACGGGAAAACCGAGGTGCTGGACTGCCGGTGCCGTATTGATACGGCAACCGAGCTGACCTATTACCAAAACGACGGCATTTTACATTATGTGATTCGTAAGATGCTGGACTGATGAAACAAGCCCGGCACGCGTGCCGGGCTTTTAGCATCACTCTTTCAGCAGATGGCCCATCTTGGCGGCTTTGGTATCAAGGTAGTGGGCGTTTTTCGGGTTACGGCCGACAATCAGCGGTACACGCTCGACGATGTTGATCCCCGCTTCGGTCAGGATCTCCACCTTTTTCGGGTTATTGGTCAGCAGGCGAACTTCGTCCACGCCCAGCAGCTTGAACATATCGGCGCACAGGGTGAAGTCGCGCTCGTCAGCGGCAAAGCCGAGCTGATGATTTGCTTCAACCGTATCGTAGCCCTGGTCCTGAAGCGCGTAGGCGCGGATTTTATTCAGCAGACCAATATTACGACCTTCCTGACGGTGATAAAGCAGCGCACCGCGACCTTCTTCTGCAATATGAGACAGGGCGGCTTCCAGCTGGAAACCACAATCACAGCGCAGGCTGAACAGCGCGTCGCCGGTTAGACACTCTGAATGGACGCGGGAGAGCACCGGCGTCTGCCCTGAAATGTCGCCATACACCAGCGCGACATGATCCTGTCCGGTTGCCAGTTCTTCAAAACCCACCATCAGGAAATCGCCCCATGGGGTTGGCAGTTTGGCTTCTGCCACACGTTTAAGCTGCATGTGATTCTCCAGAGTAGGCTGACACGTTTCGTGCCTTTGCCCTGTTTTGCTTTCTGTATCAGTTCATTTTGCCACAAGCTCAGCAGGTTCGCCTAATGGGCACCATGCTATATGAACGTTAAACGCACGATCCGACATCTCCACCCGGAGGATTAATTTCAGTTATGATTGTGACGCTTAGCGAATAAGGAGAAGACATGCTTTCAATCGCCAGACGTACGGCAGCAGGCGCGGCCATTTTACTGATTATGCCTTTGGCCGTTTGGGTATCTGGCTGGATGTGGCAGCCCGGGCAGAATGCTACGTGGCTTAAAACATTGTACTGGGTTACGGAAACGGTCACCCAGCCCTGGGGCATTATTACCCACGTCATCCTCTGCGGCTGGTTTCTGTGGTGCCTGCGCTTTCGACTGCGTGCGGCGCTGATGCTCTTTGCTATCCTCGGTGGGGCAATCGTTATTGGTCAGGGCGTGAAGTCATGGGTAAAAGACAACGTTCAGGAGCCAAGGCCGTTTGTCGTCTGGCTGGAAAAAGCACACCATGTTCCGGTGGATGAGTTCTACACTTTAAAGCGTAAAGATCGCGGCGTGCTGGTGAAAGAACAGCTTGCGGAACAGGAAGATATTCCAAAATTCCTGCGTAAACACTGGCAGAAAGAGACCGGGTTTGCGTTTCCTTCCGGTCATACCATGTTTGCGGCCAGCTGGGCGCTGCTGGGGGTCGGGCTGCTTTGGCCGAGGCGTCGCACGATCACCATCGCGGTGTTACTGGTTTGGGCGACAGGGGTAATGGGCAGCCGCTTACTGCTGGGGATGCACTGGCCGCGGGATCTTGTCGTCGCCACGCTGATCTCATGGCTGCTGGTTACGCTGGCCACCTGGCTTGCTGAACGATTCTGCGGCCCGCTAACGCCACCGCCGGAAGAGAAAGAAGAAATAGCCGAAAGGGACCAAACGGACGCCTGATGGTTGATATTCCGCATTTTGCCCATAGATCCATGACCTGCGCGTCACTTTTTCCGTTTCGCGCTCGTCGCTAAAATGGTAGTTTATAAGGCTGATTGCGGTGAGTTGAACACACTTTATTCGCTTGAACCACATAACGGGAAGTAATGTGAAATATTTACTCATTTTCTTACTGGTATTGGCGATTTTTGTCATTTCAGTCACGTTGGGTGCACAAAACGATCAGCAGGTGACGTTTAACTATCTGCTGGCTCAGGGTGAGTATCGCGTCTCGAGCCTGCTGGCGGTCTTATTTGCTGCTGGCTTTGCCATTGGCTGGCTGGTTTGCGGTCTGTTCTGGCTGAAAGTCCGTGTTTCTCTTGCGCGCGCTGAACGTAAAATTAAGCGACTCGAAAATAACATTGCCCCTGCGTCTGACATCCCGGAAAGCTCTGGTGTGCCGGTCGTGAAGGAATAATCGACTATGCTGGAGTTGTTGTTTCTGCTTTTGCCTGTAGCCGCAGCCTATGGCTGGTATATGGGCCGCAGAAGTGCGCAACAAACAAAACAGGATGAGGCCAACCGTCTCTCCCGCGACTACGTTGCGGGGGTAAACTTCCTCCTGAGCAATCAGCAGGACAAAGCGGTAGACCTGTTCCTCGATATGCTGAAAGAGGATACGGGGACGGTTGAAGCGCATCTCACCCTGGGTAACCTGTTCCGCTCGCGCGGCGAGGTCGATCGCGCCATTCGTATTCACCAGACCCTGATGGAAAGCGCCTCGCTGACCTACGATCAACGTCTCCTTGCGGTACAACAGCTGGGGCGGGATTACATGGCCGCAGGGTTGTACGATCGCGCAGAAGATATGTTCACGCAGCTGGTGGACGAAACAGATTTCCGCATCGGCGCGCTGCAGCAGCTCCTGCAGATTTATCAGGCCACCAGCGACTGGCAGAAAGCCATTGATACCGCCGAACGTCTGGTGAAGCTGGGTAAAGATAAGCAGCGCGTTGAGATAGCCCATTTCTACTGTGAGCTTGCGCTTCAGCAGATGGGCAATGACGACATGGATAAAGCCATGGCGCTGCTGAAGAAAGGCGCCGCCGCGGACCGCAACAGCGCGCGAATCTCCATCATGATGGGGCGCGTCTTTATGGCGAGCGGCGACTACGCCAAAGCCGTTGAAAGCCTGCTGCGGGTTATCGACCAGGATAAAGAGCTGGTCAGTGAAACGCTGGAAATGCTGCAAACCTGCTATCAACAGCTCGACAAGCAGGAAGAGTGGGTAGCATTCCTGCGTCGTTGCGTGGAAGAAAATACCGGCGCCACCGCTGAGCTGATGCTCTCAGACGTTGTTGAGCAGTATGAGGGAAGCGACACCGCGCAGGTTTATATTACGCGTCAGCTGCAGCGCCATCCGACCATGCGGGTGTTCCATAAGCTGATGGATTACCACCTGAACGACGCAGAAGAAGGGCGCGCCAAAGAGAGCCTGATGGTGCTGCGCGACATGGTTGGCGAGCAGGTGCGCAGCAAGCCGCGCTATCGCTGCCAGAAGTGTGGTTTTACCGCGTATACGCTCTACTGGCACTGTCCTTCCTGCCGCGCCTGGTCCACCATCAAGCCAATTCGTGGCCTGGACGGGCAGTGATTTTTTAAAATATCTCATTTTAGTTACAACATACTGATGGCTTTTACCACACGCCGTGCATCGTGCGGTTTGCCGGCCTGGCAGGCGCGAAAATGGATCCTGTCAATTTGCGGCGTCGGCAGGTAGAATGCTGGCCGTTTATCTGTTCCGCGCCGCTGCGCGCCCATAGACGAAAAGGGCTGGTCATGACGTCTGTTACATCCTCCACTTCCCGCGTAATTACGGATTCTCCTGTTGTTGTTGCGCTTGATTATAATAAGCGTGACGCCGCACTGGCGTTTGTCGACGGCATTGACCCTCGCGACTGCCGTCTGAAAGTTGGCAAAGAGATGTTCACGCTGTTCGGACTGCAAATCGTTCGCGATCTGCAGCAGCGCGGCTTTGACGTTTTCCTCGATCTCAAATTCCACGATATCCCGAATACCACGGCGCACGCCGTTGCCGCAGCCGCAGAGCTGGGCGTATGGATGGTCAACGTCCATGCATCGGGTGGAGCCAGAATGATGACGGCCGCTCGTGAGGCGCTCCTGCCGTTCGGTAAAGATGCACCGTTGCTGATTGCGGTCACCGTGCTGACCAGTATGGACGAAAGCGATTTACGCGACCTGGGCGTGACGTTGTCACCCGCCGAACATGCCGAACGTCTTGCGCGTCTGACGCAGCATTGCGGCCTGGATGGCGTTGTTTGCTCCGCGCAGGAAGCGGTACGTTTCAAATCAGCGCTGGGCAAGGATTTTAAACTGGTCACGCCGGGGATCCGTCCTGCAGGCAGCGACGTGGGCGATCAGCGCCGCATTATGACGCCTGAGCAGGCGCTGGCTGCTGGCGTTGACTATATGGTCATCGGGCGTCCGGTGACGCAGTCTGCAAATCCGGCTGAGACGCTTAAGGCTATCAACGCATCGCTGAAAAAGGGGGCGTAATGACCGATTCCAACAGCCGTCTGGTCTATTCAACCGATAGCGGTCGTATAGATGAACCGAAAGCGAAAGCGGAACGTCCTATGGGGGACGGCATCGTTCGGATCCAGCGCCAGACCAGTGGACGAAAAGGGAAAGGGGTTTGCCTTATCTCCGGCATTGACCTGGATGATGCTGAACTGACAAAGCTGGCGGCCGAGTTGAAAAAGAAATGTGGCTGCGGCGGGGCCGTGAAAGACGGCGTTATTGAAATCCAGGGCGATAAGCGCGATTTAATAAAATCTCTGCTTGAAGCCAAAGGGATGAAAGTCAAACTGGCAGGCGGCTAAAATAAATGAGCCACGGCAAATGCCGTGGCTCGTGTTATATACGTGCGTATGTCAGACCTGAAATGCGTTCAAATATCGCAATACCGGGGAAGGCTTAGATAATAATTATTTGCCAACCTGGTGACCGATAATACCACCGACAGCAGCGCCACCTAATGTACCCAGCGTACTACCATCCGTTAATACTGCACCACCGAGAGCACCGGCACCGGCACCAATAGCGGTGTTACGGTCACGTTTAGACCAGTTAGAGCACGCGCTCAGGGACATTGCTACAGTGATTGCCAGAACAGCGGCGGCTAATTTTTTGCTGGTTAAGGTCATAATACTTTCTCCTGAATTATCGATTCACGGAAAGATGTACACGTTAAGTATAGACGAATCGAATACTTAATTCTGTTCTCCGTGAAAGCTGGTCGCGCAGGCGTTACGTAATCACGCAGGTGATAGTCACTTCCTGTTATATCGCTAACATTAATTTTACGACTTTAATGCAGGTTAAACAGGTAAAAACTCTTAAAGAAGTACCAGGAATCATCTCAGAGAAAGAAGGGCGTGTGCGCCCGAAATTCGGGCGCGGAGGGGGCTCAGGCGGTCGTTTTAATAATATTGACGATCAGTCCGTCATCTTCCAGCTTATTACGGTGCGCGTCGCTCAATCTTTCGTCGGTAATCACGCGGCTAAAGCGTGAAACGGGGCCCATCGTATAAGGGTGAACGGCGCCAAATTTAGAGCTGTCGGTGAGCACAATGGCTTCACACTCTTTTTCCAGCACGGCATTCACGACGTCAGAGCGCATCATATCCCGGCCGGTAAAACCCGTCTCCGGCTGCCAGCCGTCAATTCCGATGAAGGCCTTGCTGAAATGAACCTGCTGGACATACTGACGGGTCAGTGGGCCTACCATGCTTTCACTTTTTTTCTGGTAAATACCGCCGAGCAGAATCACCTCGCAGCGCGTCTCTTTAAGCAAATGCGCGATATAGCTGCTGACGGTGATGATAGTAACGTCCTTTTGATCGGCAAGCGTGCGCGCCAGAAGGGCATTACTGCTGCCGTTTTCAATAAAGACGGTCTCGCCGTTGTTCACCAGGGACGCGGCAAATTCCGCCAGTTCACGTTTGAGCGCGTAGTTATTCATCATGCGCGTCTCAACGTCATCGCTGTCCAGCGGGACAGCATATCCGTGCGCGCGACGCAGGTAGCTCTGTTTTTCCAGCAGATTAAGATCCTGACGGATTGTGACTTCAGACACGCCGGTGGTTTTAGCGAGATCGACTACGCTTACGCGTCCCTGATCGATGACCATCTGCAAAATGAGTTGTTGTCGGGAATTCATAGCATCCATTTAATAAAGCGAAACGAGGTCGGAGACGGTGGGGTTAAACTTCCCACGGCGCTTTTGGCTGTCTGTTTTCAGGCGCATTGTCAGCACCATTCTGAGCAAGAAGTTCAGACTTCAGGATCTCGAGATTACGGATAGCAGAGTGATAATCGCCCGCCACCAGGATATCCAGCACGGTATCAATTCGTTGTGCTACAGCTTGTGCGTCAATAGTAGACATAATCTCACCCCAGGCGCGAAAAGTTAATATTTTCAATGATGCAGAAATTAGGTTCAAAAGAGAAGGGAAAAAATGCAATAACTAAATTACATAAACGTAAGTGATAAATTTATTCCCCCTCATGCAGCGGGCTTATTGAGTGGATTAGTCTAAAACTGCGCGCAAGGCGCTTTTTTATAAGAGGAATTAGACTATGACAGTTATCAATCAGCCTACCTGCACACTGTTTACCGATACTGAACGGTTCACGCAGCTGTCTGGGTATTACGAGGCGGAGCGTCACACCGTCTGGATGATGCTGCGGGCTCAGCCACGCCCTTGCTTTAACCATGCGTTAATTGAGGAAATCATGAACTTTTCATGGCTGGTTCGCGAGTCTGGTTTTGCGGTTGATTTTTGGGTAACCGGTTCGCTGGTTCCTGAAATGTACAATGTGGGCGGTGATTTACAGTTCTTCGTTGAGTGCATTCAGAACGGACGTCGGGAAGCGTTACGGGCGTACGCTCGCGCCTGCGTTGATTGCGTCCATGCGGCCTCACGGGGGTTTGATACGGGGGCCATCTCTCTGGCGATGGTCGAAGGCAGTGCGCTAGGGGGCGGGTTTGAGGCCGCTCTGGCGCACCATTTCGTCCTGGCTCAGCGCGATGCCCGTCTGGGTTTCCCGGAGATTGCCTTCAACCTGTTTCCGGGTATGGGGGGATATTCCCTGGTTGCACGCCGTTCAGGCATGAAGCTGGCGGAGGAACTCATCTACAAAGGGGAATCCCATACGGCTGAATGGTACGAACAGCACGGGCTGGTGGATGTCCTGTTTGAGCCCGGACAAAGCTATGTCTCCACCCGAACCTTCATCGATACGCTGCGGCCAAAACTGAATGGCGTAAGGGCGATGCTGCGCGCCCGTACGCGCGTTCTGCAATTGCCCCGCAGTGAACTGATGGACATCACGGAAGACTGGGTAGATGCCGCTTTCTGCCTGGAGCCGAAAGATATCGCCTACATGGAGCGTCTGGTCACGCTGCAAAACCGCCATCATGCGGCGGGCCTGCGTAAAGCCAGTTAACGTTGATTTCGCGCTTGATATCGTTTTAACCATCGCTCGAATGCGGCAGCGGGCATCGGCTTAGCAAACAGAAAACCCTGCCGTTCGTTGACGCCGTTCTTGGTGAGAAAGGCGTCTTCTTTTGCACTTTCCACACCTTCGGCAATCACCTGCAGATTTAACGCCTGCGCCACCGCGACGATAGCGCGCACCAGAGACTGGGAGATGGACTGCTTATGAATATCCCTGACAAAAGATTGATCGAGTTTAATGGCGTCGATAGGGAAGCGGGCCAGCTGCGAAAGGGAAGAGTAGCCGGTGCCAAAATCATCCAGATGAATTTGCGCCCCGAGTCGGCTGAACTGCTGGATCACGGACAGCGCCAGCTCTTCGTTCTCGATAAGACAGCTTTCGGTTAATTCGACGTCAACAGGGCAGTATTCAAAGTTCAGATCCTTCAGCGCCTGCTTTAAGTCACTGAAAATAGTCTGGTCGGCCAGCTGGCGCGCGGAGACGTTCACCGCCACGCGCAGGTTTATTCCCTTATCGCGCCATTTCGCCACCTGGCGAACCACGTCGAGCATCACCCAGCGGCCCAGCGGCACAATCAAGCCCGACTCCTCGGCATAAGAGATAAACTCCAGCGGCGGAATCAAACCACGCTCTGGCGATTGCCAGCGGACCAGCGCTTCGAGGCTTCTGACTTCCCCTCGCCAGGTTATTTTCGGCTGATAGTGGATCAGAAGCTGATCGTTATCCAGGGCCTTACGCAGGTTAGTATCCAGCCAGAGATACTCAAACACGCGCTGGTTCATCTCGGGTGAGAAGACGCAGAACTTGCCCCGGCCGTTCTCTTTGGCGGTGTACATAGCGGTATCGGCGTTACGAATGACGCTTTCCCGGTCGTTCCCGTGCTGCGGGGCGAGGGCGATGCCCAGGGAGCAGCCGGTATAAATCTCAATCAGTCCGATTCGGAACGGCTGACGCAGACGAGTTAAAATGCGCGATGCCATCGCCTCCAGAGAGCCCTGCGAGGTATTGGTGGCCATGACGATAAACTCATCACCGCCAAGTCGCGCCAGCACCTGTTCCTCGTCCAGACAGCTCAAAATGGCGAGGGCGACGGCCTGTAACAGCTGATCGCCAAACATATGCCCGTAAGCGTCGTTGACCTTTTTAAAATTATCCAGATCGAGATACACCACGCCCACCTGCGTGTCGCCGCGGTTGTCGATGGCGTCGGAAATCAGGTCGTGGATCGCATTGCGGTTTGGCAGACCGGTGATGGTATCGGTATTGGCCAGCACGCGCAGCCGCTCCTGAGCGCGGCGCTCCTCGGTAATATCGGTCCCGGAACAGATAAGGAAAATTTCATTTTTACCGCTGCCGCTGTGCACGAATTTGTTTCTGAACAGAAACAGCCGCTGCCCTTTACGCGTTTTGATCCAGCGTTCGACTTCGTAGGAGCTGCCGTTGCGAAAAAAACCGGTAATATTGCGCTTTGAAGCGGCCGCTTCGCTGCGGCTCATAAACAGCTTAAACACGTTCTGGCCAATCACTTCTTGCTCTTTCAGGCCGGTGTACTCTTCGCTAAGCCGGTTAAAACGCTGGATATTGCCGTGCCGATCGAGAATAACAATGACGGAGTTGGCCTCTGAGACAACCTGTTCCGCGAATGAGAGCCCCTGAGCCAGATCGCGCGCCACGGAGGGCGTATCGTTCCAGGCGGAAGCGGTTCCGGCCCACTCGTTACGGGTAATTTTACGGCCCACAAGATGAACCGGAACATCTTCCCCGTACAGGGAGAGTGACATGGAAATACTGGAGGTAATAACGGTTAAATGACGGATGAGATCGGCCTGTTCATCGTCCAGCGCCACGACCTGAGTGACATCGGCATTTTCGCTGGTAGAAAGGTGCAGAGCGTTGCTGTCGGCTGACAAGCGCCACCACGGACTGTGAGTTCCCATGTAGCGAAACAGCAAATTCTGCTCCAGATCGTCCATCATGTTTTCTCCCGCAGCTTTCATTAGCGCACAAATTATTCATTTGCTGTCGACTTTTCCGTTGAGAAACAGCGGCAAAACCGAAGTGAACTTATTGTTTTTCCCTGTTTTCTTATAATAAAACGAGACAGGTTAAAAAGGATACTGAGCGTATAAAAATTCACGTAACCGAATATAACAACACTCTTTTACTGTAGATAATTATGGCGGTTTTGGGCGAAGGGATGCTGAAAATAGTAAGGAAAAATAATGATTTTGTGGCGGGGATAAAAAGAAAAATTGTCGGCCCCTCCGGAAAGGAAACGGCCGACAATTGAACCGGTTATCAGGCGACAGGGCGCGCGATAATACTGCGGGTTTCCATGCGAACTTCGGCGATAGTAACGTCAATCACGTCGGTGACTTTGTAAACTGTTTCACCTTTAATTTGCACAGTACCGTTTTCCTGGCTACAGACCATTTCGTCACGAACCGCGTGCAGGAATGGCGCAGGAATAAACGCGACAGCACCGTTATCGACCAGGCGGACGCGCATGCCCCCGCGGCTGATATCGATGATCTCTGCGGCGAAACGGGTGTCCGTACCGGCTTTATCCTGCAGGAAGCGTGCGTACAGCCAGTCTCCAACGTCACGTTCTGCCATGCGGTTCAGACGGCGGCGATCGGCCATCTGCAGCGTGGTGTCCTCCTGAGGACGGGCAATGGTTTCACCTTTGATAATCGCTTTCAGCAGACGGTGGTTAACCATATCGCCATACTTACGGATCGGCGATGTCCAGGTGGCGTAAGCTTCGAGGCCAAGACCAAAGTGCGGGCCAGGTTCGGTGCTGATTTCCGCGAAGGACTGGAAGCGGCGAATGCGGCTGTCGAGGAAGCCCGACGGCTGCGCGTCCAGTTCGCGGCGAAGCTTGCAGAAGCCCGGCAGCGTCAGCACTTCTTCCGGATCGACGTGCACATCGTGATTCTTCAGCAGGGCCGCCAGCGCTTCGGTATTCGCCGGATCAAACCCGGTGTGGACGTTGTAAATGCCAAAGCCCAGCTTGTCGCGCAGCACGCGTGCGGCGCAGATGTTGGCGGAAATCATCGCTTCTTCAACGATGCGGTTCGCAATGCGTCGCGGTTCGGCCACGATGTCCAGCACTTCGCCTTTCTCGCCCAGCACAAAGCGATAGTCCGGGCGGTCTTTGAACACCAGCGCGTGGGTTTTACGCCACTCGCCGCGGTTCAGGCAGATGCGATGCAGCAGACGGATTTGCGCGGCAATGGCGTCGGATTCAGGTGTCCAGCTACCGGTATTTTCAAGCCAGTCGGACACGTTATCGTAGGCCAGCTTGGCTTTCGATTCGATAGTGGCGGCAAAGAACTCGATGTCGTCTTCAATCGCGCCATCTGCGGCGATGGTCATGCGGCAGGCAAGCACCGGGCGCACTTCGTTTGGACGCAGCGAGCAGAGATCGTCTGACAATTCGCGCGGCAGCATCGGAATGTTGAAGCCCGGCAGGTAGTTGGTGAAGGCGCGGATTTTCGCGGCGTCATCCAGCTTGCTGCCTTCGGCAATCCAGGCGGTTGGATCGGCAATGGCCACGGTCAGATGCAGTTTGCCATCGGCGCTCTCTTCTGCGTACAGCGCGTCATCCATATCTTCTGTGCTGGCGCTGTCGATGGTGACAAACTCCAGCGCGGTGAGATCGCGGCGCGTCAGACCTTCGTCCTGCATCTCAGTCGCTACGCCGTTCGGCGCTTCTTTTTCAAGATTATGGCGTGCCAGCGTGACCCACCATGGTACGAAATGGTCGGCGCCAAAGGTGATGAACTGGGTCAACTCCGCATAAAAACCGCGATCGCCTTTCAGAGGATGACGGCGCATTTCTGCTACGGCCCAGTCACCCTCTTTAAAATCATGCTCAACGCCACGGGCGGCGCGGCAGGGAATGGCATCTTTCAGCAGGGGATGATCCGGCACGATAGAAAGACGATCGTTTTTTCCCTGCACCTTACCCACAAAACGGGTCAGGAACGGTTCGATCAGTTCTTCCGGCTCGGCAGACTCGCGGTCCTTCTCGGTATGAATGACGGCCATGACGCGATCGCCATGCATCACTTTCTTCATCTGCGGTGGCGGAATGAAGTAGCTTTTCTGCGCGTCAACCTCAAGGAAGCCAAAGCCCTTTTCCGTGGCTTTTACGACCCCTTCTGCACGCGGCGTCTGGGAATGCAGTTGCTGTTTAAGCTGCGCTAGCAGCGGGTTGTCCTGAAACATAATGTTCTATTTTCGTAGCCATTGAGCGGCTGACAGTTTTACGCGATTCTCACTGTCTCAGCAAGCGGTCTTTGGGTAATTAGTATGGTTATTCCTCTTTACCAAACGCGACTTTCAGACGATTGAGCCAGCCGTCAAACGCACTCTGGGTAAGCAGCGTGATGGCATGTTCGCCGGAGAGTCCTTGATCCGTGAGAGGGGTAAACTGCGCGGCGCTGAAGCGGTCCGGAGAGCGTGTCAGCAGTTCAACAGCAGCCGAAAGTGCGGGGGACGTCAGCGAGATCTCTTCACGGCTGTTTACCAGGATCTCTCCGGTCAGGTCGAGCAGCGACGGCTCGTGGCAAAGGACCGGCGTCAGCGCCTCCAGCACAGGTTCTGCCTGCCAGCGAGACAGCGACTCAAGCTGATGCGCACTCGCATAGCGCAGCTCGACGACGGGCAAAAGCGGCACCCACGCGGCGTGGCGCGCGGGCAGCGTGTGCGGCTGAATATGATGGCCTGGCAACCAGCGAACAGGGTGTCCCAACAGCGCCTGAAAAATCGCGACGACGCGCGCCTGAAACCCGATAAACCCGATAATCTGGTTTATCACCACAATGTCATACGTTGACAGGCCCACCTCATCAAGCTGGCTCTGCGCTTTATCATCAATGACATCAGGGGAGCTGGCGAGCTGGCGGGCATACTGCGTAATTTGCGCCAGACGTCGGTTACTTTCGCGCGAGGAGTCCGGGCCGGGAAGCGGGGCGAGGAGGGCGGCGTAATGGTTACAGAGCCGCTGAACGCCACAGGCCTGTGCGACCGTTAGCGCGGTACTGAGTCTATCGTAGGCGCTGAGCGTATGCAGGCGGTTCACGGGAATCGAGAGCGGAAACAGCTGGTGGCATAAGGCCCTGGCAGGGGTAAGCCAGCCAGAACAGGCGGCGACAATCTCATCAGGCAGGGCTAAATCGAGCAAAAAACGATCGTCGACGTTAGCGGCTTCGGGCACCAGAGGCAGAACATCTGTCTGCGCGTGGTTTGACTGGGTTTCGTGATACCAGTGGCCTTTGCCGGAAAAACGGCGTTGTTCCATGTGCGTTCCTTGATCTCAAAATGGCGATCAATATCCTGGCGTAAGGCAGATAAAGGGAAAAATATTGTTAGGTGATAACAAATAGCAGAACGGAATAACGAAGGGGTGGTGCGGGTGGAAAACTCTCTTCCCGGGCGGGAAGAGAGTCACAGCTTATTTAATTTCCAGCTCGTTCATTGCAGCGATGTTGAAGCCGCCGTCAACGTGAACCACTTCGCCGGAGATACCCGCGGAAAGGTCAGAGCACAGGAATGCTGCAGAGTTACCCACATCTTCAATGGTAACGGTACGACGAATCGGGGTAACCGCTTCGCAGTGTGCCAGCATTTTTCGGAAATCTTTAATACCGGAAGCGGCCAAGGTGCGGATAGGGCCTGCAGAGATAGCGTTAACGCGCACGCCTTCAGGACCCATTGCGTTCGCCATGTAGCGTACGTTCGCTTCCAGAGACGCTTTAGCCAGACCCATAACGTTGTAGTTAGGGATAGCACGTTCAGCGCCCAGGTATGACAGGGTCAGCAGGGCTGCGCCCGGGTTCAGCATCGCGCGGCAGGATTTCGCCATCGCCACGAAGCTGTAGGAGCTGATGTCGTGAGCGATTTTGAAGCCATCACGGGTTACCGCGTTCACGTAGTCGCCGTCCAGCTGGTCGCCAGGAGCGAAGCCAATGGAGTGAACGAAACCGTCGAATTTCGGCCATGCTTTTGCCAGTTCAGCAAACATGCCGTCGATGCTTTCGTCTTGTGCAACGTCACATTCCAGAACAATGCTGGAACCCAGCTGCGCGGCAAACTCTTCAACACGGCCTTTCAGCTTGTCGTTCTGGTAGGTGAACGCCAGCTCAGCGCCTTCGCGATGCATTGCCTGTGCGATGCCGTATGCGATGGACAGTTTGCTGGCAACGCCAGTCACCAGAATGCGCTTACCGGAAAGAAAACCCATAGCTTTAATCCTTATATTCATTGCTTATTTTGCCTTGTAATTCATAGCGTTACAGGCAGTATTTCAAAATCATTCGAAATTAGCTCGAAATTATAGCCCACTCACAGCCCCTTGTGTCACGATATTTCTCGCACTTCTCCGAAGACGCCTGCTCCGAAGAATGCACCGCGGACTCGCGGAGGCTCAAAATTTCAGCATTCGTCCAGTATATCACCCGGCAACAGCTTCGCCTCATCCAACCAGAGAGGGAGCGCGATTCCACCAGGGTATTCACGCTTTCCTGATGTTGTCGACGAAACGCGCAATGACGATAAAGAAAACCGGTACGAAGAAGATCGCGAGAAGCGTACCGCTGATCATGCCGCCAAATACGCCGGTGCCGATGGCATGCTGCGTACTGTCGCTCGCACCGCTGGCCAGCATCAACGGAACAACTCCTAAGGTGAAGGCTAACGAGGTCATCAGAATGGGGCGCAGGCGCTGACTGGCGGCGTGAACGGTTGCCGCCAGCAGAGGTTGCCCTTCGCGATGGAGCTGCCTGGCAAATTCAACAATCAAAATGGCGTTCTTGGCCGACAGGCCGATAAGTGTGATCAGGCCGACCTTGAAGAAAACGTCATTCGTCATGCCCGCAACGGACACCGCGATCACCGCGCCGATAAGACCCAGCGGAACCACCAGCATGACCGCAAAAGGAATAGACCAGCTCTCATACAGCGCGGCGAGAACCATAAATACGACCAGTATCGACAGGACGATAAGGCCCGGAAGCTGAGATTCCGATTTTCTCTCCTGCAATGAACTCCCGGCCCACTCGCCCGCCATGCCCTGAGGTAAATCTCTGGACAAACTCTCCATAACCTTCATTGCGGTGCCGCTGGACTCTCCCGAGGCCGCACTTCCGGTAATGCGAATAGCAGAATATCCCTGGTAACGCGTCAACTGCTGCGGCGCAACGTTCCAGGAAAGCGTGGCAAACGTCGATACCGGTACCATCTGCCCCATCCGGTTTTTCACAGATAATGTCAGTATCTGCTCAGGCTGCATTCGGTAGGGCGCATCGGCCTGAATAATCACCTGCTGAACGCGGCCGCTATTCGTATAGTCATTGACGTAATTTGAGCCCAGGGTGACGGAGAGCGTCTGGTTGATTTCATCAAATGAGACGCCCATCGCTTCCGCCTTTTCTCTGTCCACCTGGAGCGCAAGGCTTGTTCCTTCCGGAAGACCGTCTATATACACGTCACTCAGTTCAGGACGTTCATTGGCTTGCAGGACCAGCGCGTCGGCAGCGCGCTTTAACGCCTCGTAGCCCAGACCCGCTCTGTCCTGCACGTACCAGGTGAACCCCGAGGAGGTGCCCATATCCGAAATGGCCGGCGGGAGCAGGCTCATCGTGACGGCATCAGAGACGTTCGCCATGCTGGCCTGTATATGGTCGGCTTCATCCTGAGCCGTCGAGCCCTGCCGGTTTTTCCAGTCCTTCAGCGTGGTGAAGGCCATAGCCGAATTCGGCCCTGAACCTGAAAACCCAAACCCCAGAATCATAATGTTGCTTTCAATATCCGGCCGGGCCGCAATTTCCTCTTCAAATTTTTTAACCACGTTGAGGGTGCGCTGCATCGTGGCATCAGAAGGCAGCTGGATTGAGGACATAAAGTAGCCCTGATCTTCGTCCGGCAGAAAGGACGACGGTAACGAAGACAATCCCAAAAACAGCGCAGCACAAAGCGCAACGTACAGGAGCAGCATACGTCCGGTTCGCTTCAGAACGGCTCCCAGCCCGGCTTCGTAACAGACGGTGAGCGAACGGAAGCGCGCGTTAAACCTGGCCGCGAACCGTCCACTTCCGCTCTTTCCTGCCTTGTGCGGCTTGAGTAACGTTGCGCACAGGGCGGGCGTCAGCGTCAGGGCAAGAAACGCGGACAGCAGTATGGATACCGCCATGGAAATACAAAATTGTCGGTAGATAATCCCGACGGATCCTTCGGCAAACCCCATGGGGATAAAGACGGCGGTTAGCACCAGCGTGATCCCTATAATCGCCGGGGTGATTTCCTGCATGGCTTGCCGCGTGGCGTCACGCGGGGACAGGCTTTTTTCCTCCATCAGCCGTTCAACGTTTTCTACGACCACAATGGCATCATCAACGATAATCCCTATCGCCAGCACCATGCCGAACATCGTCAGAATATTGATGGAGTATCCGCTCAACAGCATCACTGTGAAGGTGCCAAGAAGTGCGACGGGAGCAACAATCGCCGGGATAAGCGTACAGCGTATCTTGTGCAGAAACAGCAGCATAACCAGGAAGACGAGGACCATCGCTTCCACAAATGTCTGAACAACCTTCACGATAGACAGTTTCACAAAAGGCGCGGTATCGAAGGGAACCGTAAACGTCATTCCGTCGGGTAACACCCGGGAAAGCTCGTCGATGCGCGCACGTACGCCTGAAGCCGTACTCATTGCGTTGGCGCCTGGCGAAAGCTGAATTGCTGCCGCCGTCGCAGGAACCCCGTTTTCGCGGATACCAAAGGCGTAGCTTTGCAGGCCAGATTCAACCCGTGCAATGTCGGACAGTTTCAGGCGGGCGCCGGATGCGTCAGATTTCAGGGTGATATTCCTGAACGCCTCGACCGAGGAGAGTTGTCCCTTTACGGTGATGGGATACGTTACCCCTTGTCCTTCAGATGCTGGCTCATCTCCTGTTTTACCGGGCGAAACCAGGGCATTTTGCTGGCCAACGGCGGTAAGAACATCACTTACCGAAAGCCCATAGCTATGGAGCTTCATGGGATCCAGCCAGATGCGCAGCGCTTTTTCGCCGCCAAACAGCTGAACTTTCCCTACGCCGGGCACGCGACGAAGCTCGTCGCTGACGTTTCTGGCGAAATAGTCGCTTAAATCGGCTTCCTCAAATTGACCTGTCGTGGACTTCAGCCCCACCATCATCAAAAAGCCAGAGTTAGCGGCCTCGACGTTAATGCCGTTTTGTCTTACCGCCTGAGGCAGACGAGGCTCGACGATCTTAATCTGATTCTGCAGGTCCATCTGCGCCAGCTTGATGTCCGTGCCCGGTTTAAACGTGACGGTAATCGATGCCGAGCCGGTTGTGTCACTGGATGATTCGAAATAGAGCAAGTTATCGACTCCAGAGATTTCGCGCTCGATTAACGACACCACCGACGTATTCATGATGTCGGGGCTGGCCCCCGGGTAACTGACGGAAATAATGATTCCGGGCGGTGCCACCGCCGGATACTGCGCAACTGGTAAACGGGGGATAGACAGGAGTCCCGCCAGAACGATAAAAAGCGCCACTACCCAGGCGAAAACGGGGCGTTCAATAAAAAAATGAGGCATTAAATTAACGTCCAGTTACGTGAATTTCATCATCAGTGGATACGCGTTTACCGATATCCCTGAGCTGCGAAAATTTCTCAAGAAGCTGCGGTGCGTCATCGAGGCTCGTCGCGAACATCCACATGTAAGTCATCACGGAATAAATATGCCCGGCGGTGATGCCGGTTGAGCGCGTCATCCAGACGATGGTCAGTGTAAAAAGCGCGGCAACAAGTACGCCAACCCACAAATAGCCCCACGCCTCGCGGTCAGATAGTGCGATACGTAAACGCGCCAGCGTGGCGTAATGTCGGTGAAGGGTCGCCGTGCCAGCCTTATGAACATAATCCACTTCTTTTTCCAGCCGATTATTCAGGCGCATGAATAGCCATTCATTTTTACTGGCATATCCGGAGACAAATCCGAGCAGGATAAATACAATCGCAAAGCACATGACGCCGGCCCAAAATTCAATAAACAGCAACATGATGGCGGCACCAAAAAGTGAACTCAGCGATGTAATCAGCAGGGGAAGGTGCATTTCAAAGAAATCCACATATTCGCGCGAGAGCGTGACTCTGGCGGCGATTGCCGAATGGTTTAGCTGATATTTGCGCTGTGCCAGGACGACGGATACCGCGAGTCCGGCATAAATGCGTGCAAACGTGCGCGTGTCGATGCTCCGTCTGGCCGCGCCGATGAACCACATACAAAGTACCATCAGGCCATACAGCGCGGCGTTAAGCGTCTCTCCTGCGAGGATGGCATTTATCGCGATGCCTGCCAGTACGGGATAAAGTAAAAAAGTCACGTTTTCGGCCACCACCAGGAAGAAAGTAACAGCCAGTTTTTTTCGGTGCCGTATCGCGAGTTTTTTAAGCGAGTGCATCACACCGGCAGGTTCAGAAGAACGAAGATTATTATTACGGTTCATCATTATGGGTAAGTCGTGTCAGACTTTTCAGTGAGTTATTTTTGTGCAAAAAAATGAGATAGAGAGTCTACCGCTAGCCTGTTTAGCGGACATGGGCGGTTTATGGAGGACGTGTGGAGCAGCGGCTCAAATCATTCTCATAATGAGGTACAGCGGTGCTCCGCCAAAAAAAATGATCAAATAACACTCGTAGTAAAAGACCAGATCCTCGATATCGGGCATCGCGTTTAACAGCACGGTGAACGTAATAATGAGATAGATAAAAATCACTATTAGCCAGAAGGCGATGACAAGCAGCTCCGTCAACGCGCCAGCTTTATTTTGTATTATCAGAGAGACAACCGACAATGCGATGCAGCCATAGATAATGGGTGAAGAGAGCAGCGTCGAGGCGACTTTTTCATCCATTCTGTGCACCAGCACCAGCCAGGTATAAAGTAATCCCCACGACAGCAGCAGAAACAGGGAATATATGCCCAGTTTTTTAGGTGAGAAATATTTTGAAAGTTCCATGTTCATTATTTCAGCCAACTTCATAAAATCTTTAAGAAACAGTGGTAATTTGCAGCGCGCAATGCACAAAGGGTTATGCCTCAATAGCGATTATGAGCGGACATTGTCGAGTCTTTATTGACTGAATGTGTAGGCTGTGTGGAGAAATAACCGGGCATTTAAATTACCCGGGAAATTTTCGTGACCACGGCACTTTTTCGCTGAGGCTGTGTCTTATTGTGCTAAAGATATCTGATAGCGTGCTCAAAGGGATTTCACCCACGGAGATAAAATGCACAAAAATACGCTGATCCTTATTGTTGAAGATGAAGACGAAATCGCCGATATACTGATGAGCTACTTAGAGCGTTCGGGAATGAAAACGCTCAGAGCCAGGCAGGGCGAACAGGCCATAACGCTCAATCGCCTCCATAAACCGGATCTCATATTGCTGGACATTCACCTGCCCGTATGTGACGGCTGGAGCGTACTTACCACGCTTCGTCAGGAAAGTTCTGTCCCCGTCATTATGGTTTCCGCTCTCGATCAGGATGTCGATAAGCTCATGGGGTTGCGGCTGGGCGCGGATGATTACGTGATCAAACCCTTCAACCCTTCTGAGGTTGTCGCACGGGTTGAGGCGGTGCTGCGCAGGACAAAAACTGCGCTTCAGCAGGCGGGTTCCCTTCCGCTCAGAACGCCCTTTATTACGGTCTATCCGGATGACTTCTACGTGGAAGTGACCGTGGGAGAAGAGGTTATCTCCCCGGTATTAACGACGACCGAATTCAAATTACTTACCTGGCTGATGCGATATCCGCGAAAGGTCTGTTCCCGCGAAGAGTTACTCAACGCGTGTCTGCCGGAAGGTGACGCGCTCGACAGAACCGTCGACAGCCATATGAGCAAGTTGCGTAAAAAACTGGAGCTTGCCGGTCTTCACGGTGTTCCTGAGAGCATCAGAGGCATGGGCTACCGGCTTGGGGAAAAGAAATGAACAGAGAGTCTGTCCTGAGTCGTCAGATCTTAACGTATATGCTGTTGCTGACGTTTACGATAATTGCCATCGCCATACTCGGCTCCTGGTTTTTTTACTCCTTTATTCTGGATCACCTCCCGGGCGGCCCTGCTGCGGGTGATGACGAGCAGATGACGATGTGGGACTGGGCATGGATTGGGACCGCGACTACGATCAGTATGATTATTGCCCTCTTTTTCACGGTCAAACTTTCATCGCGAATACTCACCCCGCTAAACGCGGTGGCGTCCAGCCTGAAAAGGATTTCTCAGGGCGATCTGGACGCACGGGCATTTTGCGCCAGTTCCCGGCTGGGTGAGATCAATCACCTTGTGACGGATTTCAATGAAATGGCGGAAAAATTACAGACGCTGGATATTCAGAGAAAATCCTGGAATGCCGCTATTGCGCATGAGCTGAGAACGCCGGTCACGATTTTACGCGGACGGCTTCAGGGGTTGGTTGACGGTGTTTTTACCCCGGACCCGGTACTGTTTAATAATCTTCTCAAACAGACGGAAGGGTTAACCCGTCTGATTGAAGATCTCCGGGTTGTCAGTTCGAATGGCGGGGCGGGATACACGCTGTGCCAGTCAAGAACGGATCTAAAAGGGACAATACAGGATGCACTCGATACATTCATGCCCGAGTTCAACCGTAAGGCATTTACCGTCACTACAGAACTGAGGGAGCAGCAATGCGTATTCGATCCGTTACGCATCAATCAGTGTCTGACCGTTTTATTTGACAATGCCTTACACTATTCAACCTCGCGCAAACTCATCGTGAAAAATGGCGTTTCTGATAAAGGCAATTATATCCTTATTCAGGACGGGGGACCGGGCATCCCCAGGGAGTTTCATGATTTCTTATTTCAGCCCTTTCAGCGCGATAATGGCGCCAGACATGTGAACCCGGAAGGCTGTGGTCTGGGCTTGTCGGTGGTAAAAGCCATCATGCTGGCTCATGGTGGCGATGTTACCTATACCTTATCGACGCAAAACCACTCGATATTTAAGCTCACCTGGCCCGACTCGTGAGCTTCAGCGGCAGGTCAAATGCGCCTGCCGGCGATAAATGCCATATTTTTCCTAACTTAGCATCCCATTCCTGCGGGGTAATTGTCAGTTTACCGCGTCTCGGGCTTAGGGTTATTTCACTGAAATAGATTTCATCTTTCTTTAGCATCAGGTCAACGCGGCAGTAGTCAATTCCATCCGCCAGCTCCTGGGACGCCAGCAATGCCTGTCGGAACAAGACCGGTTCGCCTGGATCTGCTGAAGTATTCGGATATTCCATCTGGAAGGGTTGTAAGTTCCAGTGCCTGTCATAAACGTTGATAAAACCGTTGCCGTTATCATCCGTAAAATCAGCTTCAACATAGTGGGCAACGCCGTGAAAGCAATGGATCCTCAGCATTTCGGGCGTTTTATTTCTGTCAGCATCATCGAAGAGATCGACGAACGGCTCGCAAAGTATACTCGGGGTAATGTTTTTGTACTGCCATTCGCGCGTGGTGTAGTAAAGATTTTTCTTTAACGCGAGGCTCAGCTTTTTACATGCTTCCCCGACATTAAATTGCGCTTTATTTGTACATATTATTGTGCTGCCGCTGTCATGGTTGCACTTAAGGACGAATTTGTCAGGGAGTACTGAAAAATCAATTTGCGACGGCCGGGAATAAACGCCAATTAATGGCACCGTTTTCACGCGCGTTGTTCTGGAGGAAACGTATGCCCGAACGGCGAGCTTATCGGCGAGCATTGTGTAGAGGTTATTATGGTCATAAACCAGACGATGACATATTTTTTCACTCAACGTCGTGGGTGATTGAATGTCAGGGGTTTTCCCGGATGTTTTGCTGAGCCTCACAGTATGAAAGTGCAGGTCCGTCATTAAAAATGAACGGCATTTTCTGATGAGATACTCGGTGTATTTTAGAACGTAAGTGGTGGTGTTCATTTCTTCTCCTCCGTAATGTCCGGATATTCTGGAGAAGAACTGTTGATTTATTTTGCTTAGAATATGGAGCAGGAGTGGAGATGAAAAAGTTAAAGGATTAAACAGCGTGTAAAAGCTATTTAATCCTTATTGAACCATGCAACGTTTGTTTAACGGTCTTTGCGCCATGCATCGGCGGTTAATGCTTCACCGAAATGACCGGCTATCAGTCGTTTCGTCAGCTCATGAAGCGGGGAGGCCATCACATCCGCCGTGCTGCCGCGCTCGACAACTTCACCCTGGTGCATGACCATCACCTGATCGCTGATGTGCTTCATCATTCCCAGATGTTGGGTGACGTAGATATACGAGATCCCCTGTTTTTCCTGCAATTCCAGCATCAGGTTAATCAGCTGTGAGCGCATTGACATATCCAGCGAGGCAAGCGCTTCATCCGCAATGATCACTTTTGGCCGCAAAATCAATGCACGCGCCAGACCCAGACGCTGTTTCTGGCCGGGGGCCAGCATATGCGGGTAGTAGCTTTCGTGATCCGGTAGCAGGCCAACCATACGCAGGGTTTCAAATACGCGCTTACGGCGCGCCTCCGGCTCCAGGTCGGTGTTCAGACGCAGCGGAAAATCGAGGATTTGCGAAATGCGCTGGCGCGGATTAAGCGAGGTAGACGGATCCTGGAAGATCATGCGGATGCGCTGGCTGCGGAAAGAGTAATCGCCGAACGTCAGAGGATGATCGTCAATCAACACTTCGCCTGCAGTCGGTTCAACCATGCCGGCGAGCATTTTCGCCAGGGTGGATTTCCCGGAACCGTTCTCGCCGATGATCGCCAGGGTTTGTTTTTCACGCAGCGTAAAGCTCAGCGGCTTCACCGCGTCGACAGTTTGACGATGAAACAGCCCCGTGCGGTAGCGAAAGGTCTTACTCAGGTTGCGAACTTCCAGTAAGGTTTCGACCATTTCACTCTCTCTCCATGTTCAGCGGGAAATGACAGGCGTAAAGATGATTTTTGGCCCCGGTCAGGCGCGGCGTCTCGATACATTTACGCTGAGCATAAGGGCACCGCGGCCCCAGACGACAGCCTATCGGCAGGGATTCCAGCAGCGGAATCGCCCCCGGCAGGGTATTCAGGCGGCTTTTATGCGGCATGGCGCTGCCAAAATCCGGAATGGCGCGGATAAGCGCCTGCGTATACGGATGATGCGGGGCGCCGATCAGATCTTCACTCGGCGCGGTTTCGACCGTTTGCCCGCAGTACATCACGTCAATTTTATCCGCCCATTTGCTGAGCATTTGCAGGTCGTGGCTGATCAGCAAAATGGTGGTGTTGTTATTCTGGTTGAGGCGCGACAGCAGGCGGAAAATTTGCGCCTGCGTGGTGGGTTCCATCGCGTTGGTGGGCTCATCCGCAATCAGCAGACGCGGCTGATTGGCCAGCGCGATGGCGATCATCACTTTCTGACATTCGCCGTCGGTCAGCTCATAAGGGAAGCTGCGCATCGCATCTTTGTGATCTTTAATCCCAACGCGGTGTAAAAGCTCGATGGCGCGACGCTTGCGCCAGCCAACGCGTTGCCACCAGCGGCCTTTATAGGTCCAGCCGGGAATGTTCTGCATGAGCTGTTTACCCACGCGTTCGGACGGGTCGAGACAGGACTGCGGCTCCTGGAAAATCATCGAGACGTTATGCCCGACCAGCTTACGCCGCTCGCGGGGGGAGAGGCGCAGCAGATCGATATCATCAAAACGCATACGGTCTGCGGTCACGCGCCAGTTGTCTTTCGCCACGCCGCAGATAGCCTTGGCAATCAGGCTTTTTCCCGAGCCGGATTCCCCCACCAGCCCGCGAATTTCACCCTCCGCGAGGGTGATGCTGATGCGATCGACGGCTTTAACCCAGCCTTCACCGGTTTTGAATTCGATGGTGAGGTTGCGAATATCAAGAAGCGGCATTATTGCACCCCCGCGTTAATTGCACGGCGAATACCGTCGCCCAGCAGGTTGATGAGCAGCACGCTCACCATAATGGCCGCACCCGGCAGCATGACCGTCCACGGTGCCACGTAGATGAGTTCCAGCGCGTCGCCGAGCATCGCACCCCATTCGGGTGACGGCAGCTGCGCACCGAGGTCGAGGAAGCCAAGCGCAGCGATGTCCAGGATCGCCATCGACAGGGCGCGGGTGATCTCGGTGACCAGCCCGGCGGCGATGTTTGGCAGCACGGCAAACCACAGAATGTTGAAGGTCGTCGCGCCGTCCAGACGCGCGGCGACGACGTACTCTTTTTCCAGCTCATCATGCACCATGCTGTAAACCGAGCGCACGATGCGGGGCAGGATAGCCAGCCAGACGGCGAACATGGCATGCGACAGATGCGGACCGGCAAAGGCAACAACAATGATCGCCAGCAGCAGGGACGGAATCGACAGCAGCGTATCCAGAATGTGGTTAAGCACCGCCGAACGCAGGCCGTGCGTGGATCCTGCAAAAATACCGAGCGCCAGCCCACAGATCGTTGCCGCGAGCGTCACCACAAATGCGCCGCCCACCGTCGGGGCTGCGCCGCTCAGCAGGCGGCTCAACACGTCACGTCCAAGGTCGTCCGTTCCCAGGAAGAAAGAGACTTCGCCGTAGCGCGACCAGGACGGCGGCAGCAGCTGATAGCCAAGGAACTGCTGGTCGATGCCGTACGGCGCAAACCACGAGCCAAAGACGCAAAGCAACACCAGGCCGGCACAGCCGTAAAGGCCTATCATCGCCGTGGTATCACCATAGAATTTACGCCACACGGTGCGCAGCACACCGGGCGTGCGCTTTTCACTGTATACGCTATCGTAAGGCATACCATTCCTTATGCTTCAATGGGTTGGCCATGGCACCCAGAATATCGGACATCACGTTAACAATAATTACCAGCGAACCAATCACCATCACGCCCGCAGAAATCGCGGCGTAGTCCTGTTGGCGGATGGCGTTAATCAGCCATCGCCCCAGGCCAGGCCAGCTAAAGACCATCTCGGTGATCATGGCCAGCGTCAGCATGGTGGAAAACTGTAATCCCAGACGCGGAATAACCGGCGGCAACGCGTTGTGCAGGACGTTGCGGCGTAGTATGGTCAGGCGTGACAACCCGCGCGTGGCGGCGGCTTTGACGTAGTTCTGGTCAAATACCTCAATGGTGCTCAGGCGCATCAGGCGGATCACTTCGGTTGTCGGCGCAACCGCCAGGGTCAGCACCGGCAATACCATATGGCGCAGGGCGCTGACGATCATCTCATGACGCCATACCGAATCGGACAGCCACGCGTCAATGATGGCAAAACCGGTCACCGTTTTAACCGTATAGAGCAGGTCAAAACGACCCGAAACCGGCAGCCAGCCCATCGTCAGCGAGAAGAACAGCGTCAGCAGCAGCGCCAGCCAGAAGACCGGGATGGAGAAGCCGAGCAGGGCGAGGGCGCTGATAAACTTATCCTGCCATTTATTGCGGTAGATCCCGGCCAGCATGCCCACGGGAATGCCAACCATCAGGGCAAAGCCGAAGGCCAGAATGCACAGCTCCATCGTGGCCGGGAACACCTCTTTCAGCTGCTGGGAAATCAGCTGTCCGTTAATGCTGGACACGCCGAAATCCCAGTGCAGCAGCCCGTTAAACCAGAAGAGCCAGGCATCCCACAGGGACGACCCCTGGAGCGGGGCGTGGGGCGTGAAATAGCTCAGGCTGAAGCCGACAAAGTTCAGGAAAAAGAGCGTCACCAGCAGCAAAAGGAGCCGACGTAAGGTAAAAATAATCATGGTTTTTTCACCTCTTGTTCTTTTTCACGCGACACGCCGGCGAACGAGGCGTTGCCGAACGGACTCAGCACAAGACCTTTAATATCATAACGATAGGCCTGAAGACGCAGGGAAGAGGCCAGCGGCAGTACCGGCAGTTCCTGGGCAAGGATCTTCTGCGCTTCATCATAGGCGTCGATGCGTGAGGCCAGCTGCTGGGAAGCCAGCGCTTTTTGCAGCACGGCGTCAAACTCCCGGTTACACCAGTGGGCGTAGTTGGTCTGCGAGTTTATCGCCGCACAGCTCAGCAGCGGCCGGAAGAAGCTGTCCGGATCGTTACTGTCGGTAGCCCAGCCGGTCAGGGTTAAATCATGATTCATGTCCATCAGGCGCGCCTCCTGGAAACGGCCCTCAACCGGTACGATGATCACCTTAACGCCCACCTGCGCCATATCCGCCTGCAGCAGTTCGGCGGTCTTGAGCGGGCTCGGGTTCCACGCCTGGGAGCTGGTTGGCACCCAAAGCTGCAGCGTGAGGTTTTCCGCCCCCAGCGCCTTCAGCTGTTCACGCGCTTTTGCCGGATTGTATTCCGTAATTTTAGCTTCACCGTCATAGGCCCACGAGGCGCGCGGTAAAATTGAGGCGGCGGTTTCCGCCGTGCCGTAGTAGATCGACTGCATCAAACGCTGGTTGTTAATCGCCAGCGCCAGAGCGTGACGAACGGCAGGGTTATTCAACGGCGGCTTATCGGTGTTAAAGGCCAGATAAGCGATATTCATGCCGGGGCGCAACGTCAGACGCAGGCGCGGATCGTCGCGCAGAATGGTGAGCTGGCTGGCCGCGGGCCAGGCGAGCACGTCACATTCCCCGGTGAGCAGTTTCGACAGACGTCCTGTTCCACCTGAACCGAGATCGACCACCACCTGCGGCATCAGCGGGGTGCCGCGCCAGAAATGCTCATGGCGCTGCAGACGAATATATTGCCCGGCGCGGTATTCGGCCAGCTGGAACGGACCGGTGCCGACCGGCTGACGATCGAGTAACTCCTGGCGATCCTTTTTCGTCAGGTCCGCCGCGTACTCAGCGGACATGACCGACGCATAGTGGGTCGCCAGGTGCCAGAGGAAGGAGGCATCCGGGCGCGTCAGCGTAAATTCAACCGTCCGGTTATCCAGCTTACGCACGCTTTTGACGGTGTCGGCAAACTGCAGGCTGTCGAAATAGGGGAAGTTGCTGCCGTTAACGTTATGCCACGGGTGGTTGCGGTTAAAGATGCGCTGGAAGGTGAAGACCACGTCATCTGCGTTCAGCTTGCGCGTGGGGGTAAACCACGGTGTGCGCTGAAACGCGACGTCATCGCGAAGGTGAAAACGGTAGGTTGCGCCGTTATCCAGCACTTCCCAGCTTTCCGCAAGCTCAGGTACCAGACGGTAGGTGTACGGGTCAACATCAAGCAGACGGTCGTAAAGCTGCGCGGCCAGAGTATCCACGATCAGGCCGCTGCCCGCTTTTTGCGGGTTGAAGGTATCCACCTGGCCGCTTACGCAATAGACGAAGCCGCTGTCACGAATGTCAGGCTGCGGCGTTAGCCCGGGCGCGGCAAAGGCCAGGCTGCTAAACAGACCGAGTGCAAAAAAGGACGATAAAACCAGACGCATAATTTTTAAGGTTTTTAGGTTCGATCTGCAAAGTGTATCGCACTTACGCCTGCTTCGTAAAAATGTCTGCGGGTAAGTGCTGATATTGTCAGCGCATTTGATGCTTTTTGAGCAATGCCCTTAACTGATGGTAGGTCAGACCCAGCAGTTCAGCCGCCCGTTTCTGGTTATATTTCGCCGTCTTCAGGCTTTGCTCCAGCAGCTGTTTCTCCTGGTCGTTCTGGAACTGGCGTAAATCAAGGGGGAGAGTAGGGAGTTCGCCTGAAGACGTTGGTGCGGACAGCGGCGGCATGCTGCGCTGGAAAGGATCGATAATGATGTTGTCCAGCTCCGTCTCGCTGCTCCCGTGGCGATAGACGGAACGCTCCACGACGTTTTTCAGTTCGCGGATATTTCCCGGCCAGTGGTAAGCAAGCAGCGTCTCCTGTGCATAATCGCTGAAGCCGGGGAACAGCGGCAGGCCGAGCTCGCGGCACATCTGAATCGCAAACTGGTCTGCCAGCAGCATGATGTCGCTTTTGCGCTCGCGCAGCGGAGGAAGCTGAACGACGTCAAAGGCCAGGCGGTCAAGCAGGTCGGCACGGAATTTCTCCTCCGCCACCATCTCCGGCAGGTTGGCGTTCGTGGCGCACACCAGACGCACGTTAACCTGCAGCGGCTGGCTACCGCCGACGCGCTCCAGCTCGCCGTACTCAATCACGCGCAGCAGTTTTTCCTGTACCAGCATGGGCGCGGTGGCCAGTTCATCAAGAAACAGCGTACCGCCGTCGGCGCGCTCAAAACGTCCGGGATGGCGCTTCTGGGCACCGGTAAACGCGCCCGCTTCATGGCCGAAGAGCTCGGTGTCGAGCAGGTTTTCATTCAGCGCCGCGCAGTTAAGGGAAATGAAGGGGCCGTCCCAGCGCCCGGATAAATAGTGCAGACGGTTGGCTATCAGCTCTTTCCCCGTTCCGCGTTCACCGACGATCAGCACCGGTTTGTTGAGCGGCGCCAGGCGAGAGACCTGTTCCAGCACTTCAAGGAAACTGTTTGCTTCGCCGAGTAAATTGTCTTTGTATCCAGGCATGATGAAATTAACCACTCCTTAGCGATATTCACCAGGGAAGGATAGTTCTTCGCTGCATGAAAATCAATCAGAGTTAGTGAAATCAATAAGATAAAAAGTTGGCATGATGTTTGTATAATCTCTACAGCAGGGCATAGCCCGATAACAGAACTATGAGGATTAGATTATGGGTATTTTTTCTCGTTTTGCCGACATCGTGAACGCCAACATCAACTCACTGCTTGAGAAAGCGGAAGATCCGCAGAAGCTGGTACGCCTGATGATTCAGGAGATGGAAGACACGCTGGTTGAAGTGCGTTCTACCTCCGCCCGCGCGCTGGCGGAGAAAAAACAGCTTACGCGTCGTATTGAACAAGCTACCGCTCAGCTGAACGAATGGCAGGAAAAAGCGGAACTTGCGCTGCGCAAAGATAAAGAGGATCTGGCCCGCGCGGCGCTGATCGAAAAGCAGAAGCTGGCCGATATGGTCGCGACGCTCGAGCATGAAGTGACGCTGGTGGACGACACGCTCACCCGTATGAAGAAAGAGATCGGTGAGCTTGAAAACAAACTGAGCGAAACCCGCGCGCGTCAGCAGGCGCTGACCCTGCGTCACCAGGCGGCAAGCTCTTCCCGCGACGTGCGTCGTCAGCTGGACAGCGGTAAGCTTGATGAAGCGATGGCGCGTTTTGAATCGTTTGAACGTCGTATCGACCATATGGAAGCCGAAGCCGAAAGCCACGGCATCGGCAAGCAGAAGTCGCTGGATCAACAGTTCGCCGACCTGAAGGCCGATGATGAAATCAGCGAGCAGCTGGCGGCACTGAAAGCCAAAATGAAGCAAGACAACCAATAATAATTCCTGCGGCACCTGAGCGTGCCGCATCGTAAGACAAGGAGTACACATGAGCGCGCTTTTTCTGGCCATTCCCCTGACAATTTTCGTGCTGTTCGTTTTGCCGATTTGGCTGTGGCTGCACTACAGCAACCGTTCTTCACGGGGCGAACTTTCCCAGAGTGAACAACAGCGTCTGGTACAGCTCACCGATGAGGCGAACAAAATGCGCGAACGCATTCAGGCGCTGGAAGCCATCCTGGATGCCGAACATCCAAACTGGAGGGACCGTTAATGTCTGGACTGAATCTGAACAAAAAGTTGTGGCGTATTCCCCAGCAGGGCATGGTGCGTGGCGTTTGTGCCGGGCTGGCTCATTATCTTGATGTCCCGGTCAAACTGGTGCGCGTGGTCACGGTGCTATCGATCTTCTTCGGTCTGGCGTTTATTATCCTGGTGGCATACATCGTCCTGTCGTTTGTCCTTGATCCGATGCCGGAAGGAGAACTGGCTGCGGAAGGTGCCCCCACCAGCAGCGATCTTCTCAATGCGGTTGATGAGCAACTTGCCGCCGGTGAGAAGCGTCTACGGGAAATGGAACGCTATGTCACGTCGGATACCTTTACGCTGAGAAGTCGTTTTCGTCAGCTTTAAGAGAGAGATGAGATGAAACAACACTGGCAACAGGCCGGTCAGAAGGTAAAACCCGGCCTGAAAATTGCAGGTAAACTGGTCCTGCTGACCGCGTTACGGTTCGGCCCGGCAGGTGTGGCGGGGTGGGCGATTAAATCCGTTGCCCGCAAGCCGGTCAGAATGGTGCTGGCCGTGGCGCTCGAACCGCTGTTGCAAAAGGTGGCAAAACGGCTTTCTCGTCGTTACTTATCCCAATAATTCCCGCTGGCGTTAGCCCTTTCCCTTCCGGGAGAGGGACTGGCGACGGTTAACCGCATTTCTCTTTTCCTCGTGCTTTCTTTGCGGCAGCTCACAATATTGCGCTGAGCTGCTTTGCAAACACCTTTTTCTCCTCCCTGGTCCGTTGACAGATATTTTTCATGGGAGTAGATTTCCACTCCGTGGGACCGCTACCATGGAAAATGAAATGAAGGCAAAAATTAAAGAGATCATTAATCTTGTTTACGGGGAAACGTTTTCTGAAGCCCATCTTAATGTGCTGCTGGAGAATATTGAAAAGGTTGCTTCTGTTATTACAGAAAAACGTAAAATGGCCTGGGATGAAAAAGATGTTGTTCTGATTACCTATGCCGATCAGTTTTCAGCGAAAGGGGAGAAGGCGCTACCTGTTTTTACACGTTTTTATAACAAATGGCTTTCACATTCTTTTTCTCATGTCCATCTTTTACCTTTTTATCCATGGTCTTCGGACGACGGGTTTTCTGTTATTGATTATCATGAGGTTGCACCTGAAACGGGTACGTGGCGAGATGTTGCTGAGTTAAAACAGTCAGCCAGCTTAATGTTTGATTTCGTCTGCAACCATATGTCAGCCAAAAGTAAATGGTTCGCTAATTATCTGAAGCAAACGCCTGGGTATGACGATTTCTTTATTTCTGTCGATCCTGAAACAGACTTATCCGCGGTAACGCGTCCGCGTGCCTTACCGCTTCTTACGCCTTTCACGCTGCATGATGGCAGCGTGCGACACCTGTGGACCACCTTCAGCGAGGACCAGGTTGACCTCAATTTCGCCTCTCCGCAGGTGCTGATCGCGATGGTGGACGTACTGCTGCATTACCTGATTGAAGGGGCGCGGTACATTCGTCTGGATGCTGTAGGCTTCATGTGGAAAATACCCGGAACAAACTGCATCCACCTTGAGCAAACCCACCAGCTCATCCAGCTTTTCCGCGCTATTACCGAGGCTGTCGCCCCGGGGACGGTGATTATCACCGAGACGAACGTTCCGCATAAAGATAACGTTGCTTACTTCGGCGACGGTGAAAATGAAGCGCAGATGGTGTATCAGTTCTCTTTGCCCCCGCTGGTACTGCATGCGGTGCATAGTCAGAACGTCCGGACGCTGAGCCAGTGGGCAGCCTCGCTGACGCTGCCTTCCACGAAAACCACCTGGTTTAACTTCCTGGCCTCGCATGACGGGATTGGTCTGAATCCGCTACGCGGCATTTTACCTGAGTCGGAAATCCTCTCGCTTGTGGAGAAACTCCAGGCTGAAGGGGCGTTGGTTAACTGGAAAAATAACCCGGATGGTACACGCAGTCCTTATGAAATTAATGTGACCTATCTGGATGCATTAAGTACGCGTGACAGTCTTGATAGCCAGAGGATTGCCCGATTTATTCTGGCGCATGCCGTCTTATTAAGCTTCCCCGGCGTGCCCGCGGTTTATATCCAGAGTATTCTCGGGTCGCGTAATGATTATACAGGTGTTGAACGCCTGGGATACAACCGCGCGATAAATCGTGAGAAATACGCTGCGGGACAAATTGATAGCGTGCTTGAAGATAAAAATAGCCTGCGTTCTCAGGTCTATTGTGCGTTGAGTCAGTTAATCGCGCTGCGTCGGGCCGAAAAAGCATTCCATCCTGACAGTGAGGCTTATTTCAGTACGTCAGGTGAACATGTATTAAAAATCGTTCGCGTGGCGAACTGTGGCGAGAAAATAACGGCGTTGTTTAATTTCAGTGATGGCATTCAAACGGTGGGCTCCGATATTCATTCCGGAACGGAGTTGATTACCGGAAAAGATATTACAGATAAAACGCTGACCCTACATCCATGGCAGGTGTTGTGGATTAAAGAAAACTAAAAAGGACCTTAAAAATGAAAATGCCCAAAATTGTGCTGATATCAGCACTGGTTTCGTGCGCCCTGTTATCGGGCTGTAAGGATGACAAAAAGTCTGCTGTCACCATTGAGTTTATGCACTCATCGGTCGAGCAGGAGCGTCAGGCGGTTATCACGAAGCTGATCGAAAAATTCGAGAAAGAGAACCCCGGCATCACGGTGAAACAGGTGCCGGTAGAAGAGGATGCCTACAACACCAAGGTCATTACGCTCGCCAGAACGGGCGCGCTGCCCGAGGTGATTGAGGTCAGCCATGACTACGCGAAAGTCATGGACAAGGAACAGCTGCTGGATCGCAAGGCTATCGGTGAAGCCATTAAAGCGGTAGGTGAAGATACCTTCTATGACGGCATTTTGCGTGTTGTTCGAACGGAAGACGGTTCTGCCTGGACGGGGGTGCCAGTCAGTGCCTGGCTATCTGGCGTCTGGTATCACAAAGATGTACTTGCTGCGGCGGGTATCCAGGAGCCACACAACTGGGAACAGCTGCTGAAAGCCAGCCAGCGCCTTAACGACCCGGCCAAAAAACGTTACGGCATTGCGCTGCCCACCGCGGAAAGCGTGATGACAGAGCAGGCATTCTCCCAGTTTGCGCTTTCCGGCGGCGCGAACGTTTTTGATGCCGAAGGGAACATCGACATCGAAACCCCTGAAATGGCAAAGGCCCTGGCATTTTATAAATCCCTGGCCGCGACCACCATGCCGGGTTCAAACGACGTCATGGAGATCAAAGATGCCTTCATGAACGGCTCCGCGCCGATGGCGGTTTACTCCACCTACATCCTGCCGGCGGTATTCCATGACGGAAACCCTGCCAACCTGGGCTTCGTCGTCCCAACAGAAACCTCTTCTGCTGTTTACGGCATGGTCACGTCGCTGACGATTACCACCGGTCAAACCGAAGATGAAACTCAGGCGGCTGAAAAGTTTGTGACCTGGATGGAGCAGGCTCAAAACGCAACCGACTGGGTCATGATGTCGCCTGGCGCGGCACTGCCGGTGAACAAGCTGGTGGTGGGCACCGATACCTGGAAAAACAACGATGTGATTAAAGCGTTTGGGCAACTGCCTAACGAACTGATTGCGCAGTTCCCAAATGTGCAGGTGTTTGGCGCTGTCGGCGATAAAAACTTCACGCGCATGGGCGATGTAACCGGGTCCGGCATCATCAGTTCCATGGTGCACAACGTCACGGTGGGGAAACACGATCTCAGCAGCACGCTTAGTGACAGCCAGAAGCGACTGACTGATCTGATTTCACAACGATAGGAGCGCTCTGCGGAAGGAAATTATGAAGACGTTGTTTTCTGGTCGTTCAGATATGCCTTTCGCCATGCTGCTGTTGGCCCCCAGCCTGATTTTGCTGGGGGGCCTGGTGGCCTGGCCAATGATTTCCAATATTGAAATCAGTTTCTTACGTCTGCCGCTTAACCCGCGTATTGATGCGGTGTTCGTCGGGCTCGATAACTACATCCGCATTCTCGGTGATGCTGCGTTCTGGCACTCCCTGTGGATGACGTTCTGGTACACCGCGCTGGTCGTGCTCGGCAGTACCGGGCTGGGGCTTGCCGTCGCCATCTTCTTTAACCGGGAGTTTCGTCTGCGGAAAACGGCGCGTTCGCTGGTGATTTTATCCTACGTTACGCCGTCCATTTCGCTGGTGTTTGCCTGGAAATACATGTTCAACAACGGCTACGGCATTGTGAACTATCTGGGCGTTGACCTGCTGCATCTGTATGACCAGGCGCCCCTGTGGTTCGACAATCCTGGCAGCAGCTTTGTACTGGTGGTGCTGTTCGCCATCTGGCGCTACTTCCCGTACGCGTTCATTTCGTTCCTGGCGATTTTGCAGACCATTGATAAGTCGCTGTATGAAGCGGCGGAAATGGACGGCGCGAATGCCTGGCAGCGTTTTCGAATCGTTACGCTGCCCGCGATTATGCCGGTGCTGGCAACGGTGGTGACGCTCCGCACTATCTGGATGTTCTACATGTTTGCGGATGTCTACCTGTTGACGACCAAGGTCGATATTTTGGGGGTCTACCTCTACAAAACGGCATTCGCTTTCAATGATTTGGGTAAAGCTGCGGCGATTTCCGTCGTGCTGTTCGTGATCATCTTCGCGGTGATTCTGCTGACCAGAAAAAGGGTAAACCTCAATGGCAACAAATAAACGCGTACTGAGCCGTATTGGTTTTTATCTCGGTCTGGCGGTATTCCTGATCATCACGCTGTTCCCGTTCTTCGTGATGCTGATGACGTCATTCAAGAGCGCGAAAGAGGCCATATCGCTGAATCCGACTATTCTGCCGCAGGCGTGGACGCTTCAGCATTATGTCGACATCTTTAACCCGCTTATCTTCCCGTTTGTGGATTACTTCCGCAACAGCATGGTGGTGTCGCTGACCTCCTCGGTAATTGCCGTGTTCCTCGGCACGCTGGGGGCTTACGCCTTGTCCAAACTGCGTTTTAAGGGCCGCACGACGATTAATGCGAGTTTTTATACCGTCTACATGTTCTCCGGGATATTGCTGGTGGTGCCGCTGTTCAAAATCATCACTGCCCTTGGGATCTACGACACCGAGCTGGCGCTGATTATCACCATGGTGACCCAAACGTTACCGACAGCGGTGTTCATGCTGCGCAGCTATTTCGACACCATCCCGGACGAAATCGAAGAAGCCGCGATGATGGACGGCCTGAACCGCCTGCAAATCATCTTTCGCATCACCGTGCCGCTGGCGATTTCCGGGCTCGTGTCGGTGTTTGTCTACTGCTTCATGGTGGCGTGGAACGACTACCTGTTTGCGTCCATTTTCTTGTCCAGCGCCAGCAATTTCACCTTGCCGGTCGGGCTGAACACGCTCTTTAGCACGCCAGATTACATCTGGGGTCGCATGATGGCGGCATCGCTGGTGACGGCGCTTCCGGTGGTCATCATGTACGCCCTGTCTGAACGTTTTATTAAAAGTGGTTTGACCGCCGGTGGCGTGAAGGGCTGAGGCGGCCAATTTTAACAAGGAGTCAGTCATGAAAAAATTAGTTGCGACAGCGCCACGCGTGGCGGCGCTGGTGGAATATGAAGATCGTGCTGTGGAAGCACATGAAGTGAAAATTCGCTCCCGCTTTGGCGCGCCGAAACACGGTACCGAAGTGGTGGATTTCCGCGCCGCCAGTCCGTTTATTGACGAAGAGTTCAACGCTGAGTGGCAGATGTTTACCCCGCGTGAAGAGGGGGCGGCCCGCGGGATCGAATTCGGTAAGTTCCAACTGGGCAACATGATTGTTGGCGACATTATCGAATGCGGTGATGACGTCACTGAATATCAGATCGGCGACAGCGTCTGCTGCTACGGTCCGCTGCAGGAAACTGTCATCGTTAACGCGGTGAATAACTACAAGCTGCGCAAAATGCCGCAGGGGGCCTCCTGGAAAAACGCCGTTTGCTACGATCCGGCGCAGTTCGCCATGAGCGGCGTGCGTGATGCCAACGTCCGCGTGGGCGACTTTGTGGTCGTGGTCGGTCTGGGAGCCATTGGGCAGATTGCGATTCAGCTGGCGAAAAAAGCCGGGGCGTCCGTCGTCATCGGTGTCGACCCTATCGAACACCGCTGCGAGATCGCTCGTCGTCACGGTGCGGACCACTGCCTGAATCCAATCGGTACCGATGTGGGTCTCGAAATCAAAAAGCTGACCGGCAAGCAGGGCGCGGACGTGATCATCGAAACCAGCGGCTTTGCAGACGCTCTGCAGTCCGCGCTTCGCGGACTTGCCTACGGCGGCACCATCTCCTACGTAGCCTTCGCAAAACCGTTCGCGGAAGGCTTTAACCTTGGCCGCGAAGCGCATTTCAACAACGCGAAGATTGTCTTCTCCCGCGCCTGCAGTGAACCCAATCCGGACTATCCGCGCTGGAGCCGCAAGCGTATCGAAGAGACCTGCTGGGAACTGCTGATGAACGGCTATCTGAATTGTGACGATCTGATCGACCCGGTCGTGACCTTCGCCACCACCCCGGAAAGCTACATGACGTATGTCGATCAGCACCCGGAACTCAGTATCAAAATGGGCGTCACTTTTTAAGCTAAGGAGAGCACATCATGAAAATCGCAACACAAAACCAGGCCTTTTTCCCAACCAACATCATGGAAAAATTCGAGTACATCAAAGCGATGGGCTTTGATGGCTACGAAATTGACGGCCGCCTGCTGGTTGAAAACCTCGACGACGTAAAAGCCGCTATCAAAGCCACCGGTCTGCCGGTGACAACGGCCTGCGGTGGATACGATGGCTGGATCGGTGATTTCATCGAAGAGCGTCGTCTGAACGGATTAAAGCAGATTGAACGCATTCTGGAAGCGCTGGCTGAAGTGGGCGGCAAGGGCATTATCGTGCCTGCCGCGTGGGGAATGTTTACCTTCCGTCTGCCGCCAATGACCTCTCCACGCAGCCTGGACGGTGACCGCAAAGCGGTGAGCGCCTCCCTGCGCTGGCTGGATGAGGTGGCGGCGCGCACCGGAACAACCGTCTACCTGGAGCCGCTGAACCGCTACCAGGATCATATGATCAACACCCTGGCTGACGCGCGTCGCTATATCGAAGAGAACGACCTGAAGCACGTGCAGATCATCGGCGATTTCTATCATATGAACATCGAAGAAGATTCGCTGACGGACGCGCTGCATCAGAACCGCGATCTGCTGGGCCATGTGCACATCGCAGATAACCACCGCTATCAGCCGGGCAGCGGCAGCCTCGATTTTGCCAGCCTGTTCGACCAGCTGCGTGCCGATAACTATCAGGGATACGTGGTGTATGAATGCCGTGTTCGCGCCGAGGATCCGGCTAAGGCTTATCAGGACTCCCTTACTTATTTGCGTGAATGCTAAGGATGACGAGCGAGATGAGTGCTTCTACACCTTCGCCTCTGCGCGTTGCCATCATTGGCGCCGGGCAGGTCGCGGATAAAGTGCATGCCTCGTATTACGCCACGCGCAGTGATGTTCAGATGGTGGCTGTCATGGACAGCCATCCTGAACAGGCTCGGGCGTTTGCGGAACGTCATGGTATTTCCTCGGCATGGCAGGATGTGCGAGAGATGCTCGAGGCGGTTAAGCCGGATGCGGTGAGCGTCTGTTCGCCTAACCGGTTCCACTTCGAGCACGTCATGGCAGCGCTGGAAGCGGGCTGCCACGTAATGTGTGAAAAACCGCCGGCCATGACGCCGCAGGAGGCCGATCGGATGCGCTTGGCCGCGCGCAGGGCGGGAAAAGTGCTGGCGTATGATTTTCACCATCGTTTTGCTCTCGATACGCAACTGCTGCGTGAGGCTGTGATAAAGGGTGCTCTGGGGGAAATTTATTACACCACGGCGCAGGCGCTACGGCGCTGCGGGGTTCCAGGCTGGGGCGTTTTTACCAACAAAACGCTACAGGGCGGTGGGCCTCTGATTGATATCGGCATCCATATGCTAGACGCCGCAATGTATGTTCTGGGTTTCCCTGCGGTAAAACGGGTGACCGCACACAGCTTCCAGAAGCTGGGAAACCGTAAAAGCAGCGGTCAGTTTGGCGAGTGGGATCCCACGCAGTTTACCGTGGAAGATGCTCTGTTTGGCACCATTGAGTTCTGCAACGGCGGCATTCTGCGTCTGGACACGTCGTTTGCGCTCAACATCCGCGAGCAGTCGATCATGAACGTCGCATTCTGCGGTGAAAAGGCGGGGGCAACGCTGTTCCCGGCGCACATCTACAGCGACGAAGCCGGTGCTTTAGTCACCCTCACGCAGCGTGAAGAGGCTGACGACCAGCGTCATATGCGCAGTATGGATGCGTTCGTACGCCATGTGCTGGGAGAGCCCGTGATGATCGCTGATGCGGAGCAGGGGCTGGTTATCCAGCAGCTTGTCGCCGCGCTGTATGAATCAGCAGAAACAGGGGAAAGCGTGACGTTATGCTAAACGTGTCTGTATTAACCGACCCGGGATTTTGTCCACACAGCCTGAATAAATACGCCTCCATCATGGCCTGCGGTAATGGCTACATGGGGATCCGGGCTACGCATGAAGAAGATTACACCCAGCAAACCCGAGGCATGTATCTTGCAGGTCTCTATCATCAGGCGGGTCGTAACGAGACCACTGAGCTGGTTAATCTGCCGGATATCACCGGTATTGATGTTGAGCTGGATGGCGTCAATTTCACGCTCCTGTCAGGCGAAATCCTCGAGTGGCAGCGCGAGCTGGCATTTGCCAATGGCGAACTTCGTCGCAGCGTCGTCTGGCGCTCGCCTGACGGGAAACGCTATCGTCTGGAAAGCCGTCGTTTTGTGTCGCTGGACCAGTTGCCTTTAGTGGCCATGCAGCTTTCGATCACACCGCTTGATGCCGCCACGCAGGCCGTGCTGAAAACCGGCATTGATGCAACGCAAACGAACAGCGGCAGACAGCATCTGGATGAAATGTCGGTCAGAGTGTTCGACCAGCAATACATGCAGGGCGTATATGAAACGCAGGACCGTGCCTCAGAAGTTGTTGTTTCGGCGTTTTGTCAGCTTTCCGCGAAGAGCGACAGCTGTTTCACCGCTAAAAATCGTCGTCTCAGCGTTCATCATTCGCTGACGATTGCGAAGGGTGACACTGTCACGATTGAGAAAATCGTCTGGGTGACGCATCGCAGTGATAAAGCGCTGTCGCAGGCATCTTTCGCCCGCAACGCGCTGGCCGATCTTAAAGTCTGTGCGGCAAGAGGCTACGACGCGTTGCTTGAGAGCTCAACGTATGCCTGGGAAGAGGTCTGGCGTGACGCTCGGGTGGAGGTGGACTCTACGGAGTATCAGGATCAGATGGCGCTGGATTACGCCGTCTGGCACTTGACGACCATGACGCCTGCCCATGATGAGCGAAGCAGTATCGCCGCCAAAGGGCTGACGGGCGAGGGATACAAAGGCCACGTCTTCTGGGATACCGAAATTTTCCTGCTGCCTTTCCATCTGTTCACCCGCCCGAAGATAGCCCGCAGCCTGCTTCGCTATCGCTGGCTTAATCTCTCAGGCGCACGGGAAAAAGCCCGTCGCAACGGCTGGCCCGGCGCGCTGTTCCCATGGGAAAGCGCCGCCAGCGGCCTGGAAGAGACGCCGGAGTTCGCGGCTATTAACATCCGAACCGGCACGCGCCAGAAGGTAGCCTCCGCGCTGGCGGAACACCACATCGTGGCGGACATTGCCTGGGCCGTCGTCGCATACTGGCAGGCGACGCACGATGATGCCTTTATGCGAAATGAAGGCCTGACGCTACTGATGGAAACCGCTGCATTCTGGATGGGCCGCGCAACGGAAATCAATGGTCGCCTCGAAATCCATGACGTCATCGGACCGGACGAATACACCGAGCATGTGAACAACAACGCGTATACCAACTATCTGGCCTGGCACAACGTTGCCTGCGCTCGCCGGTTTATGGCGATGTTTGGGCGCGAGGATGACGGTTTTACGCAGAATGCCACACGGTTCCTGGCGCGCTTATGGCTGCCGGAAGCCAATTCAGACGGTGTGATCCCGCAGGATGATACCTTCATGGCAAAACCTGCCATCGATCTGAGCCGCTACAAAGCCAAAGCGGGTAAGCAGACCATTCTGCTCGATTATTCCCGTGCGGAAGTTAACGAGATGCAGATCCTTAAGCAGGCCGATGCGGTGATGCTTAATTATCTACTGCCGGAGCGGTTTACCCCGCAGCAGTGCGCCGCCAATCTGGCGTTCTACGAGCCCCGCACAATCCATGATTCGTCACTGAGCAAGGCCATTCACGGCATTGTGACCGCCCGCTGCGGTGACACCGAAGGTGCCTACGCCTTCTGGCGTGATGGCGTCGCCATTGATCTTGGTGACGACCCGCACAGCTGCGATGACGGGATTCACGCCGCTGCGACCGGCGCTATCTGGTCCGGCGTCATTCAGGGCTTTGCCGGTATGCAGATAGTAGAAGGGGAACTGCACCTTTCGCCCAGGTTGCCGGCCCACTGGCGAAGACTTGCTTTCCCCCTGCGCTGGCGGAACGCAACGCTGCACTTTACGTATGAAAACGAGGTTTTAACCATTGAAGCTTCAGCACCGGTCACGCTGACGCTGTGGGGCAAAACGCTACACGTATCGGGGCACAAAGTTTGCGCCTATAAGAACTTTCTTACATCTGTAAATGGGACCGCTACCACGGAGGTGCGCCATGACGCTTAAGGCTGTTGTATTCGATCTGGACGGTGTGATCACCGATACCGCACACCTCCATTTTTTGGCCTGGCGTGCAGTGGCGGAGGAGATCGGCATCACCTTCGATGAAGTCTTCAACGAACAGCTGAAGGGAATAAGCCGCATGGATTCCCTCCAGCGCATCCTTAAGCATGGCGGGAAAGAGGGGACGTTTAGCGATGAGCAGTGCCTCGCGCTGGCGACGAAGAAAAACGCGCTCTATGTCCAGTCTCTGGCGTCACTGACGGAGGATTCTCTGCTTCCCGGTATTCGCGACGTGCTGGCGGATATCCGTGCGGCGAACGTCAAAATTGGGCTCGCCTCCGTTTCCCTGAATGCCCCCGGCATATTGCGTGCCCTTGGCATTCAGCACGCGTTTGATTTTTGCGCTGATGCTTCCCTCATTGCCCGTTCGAAGCCGGACCCGGAGATCTTCCTCGCCGCCTGTGCAGGCCTGAATGTGCGTCCTGAAGAGGCCATTGGCATCGAAGATGCACCTGCAGGCGTTGAGGCGATCAACGCGGCGGGAATGCTGTCGGTTGGGATTGGATCTGGCCTGAACCATGCGGGATTACAACTTCATTCAACGCGGGAACTGACCTGGAAATGTCTGACCGAGTTTTGGGCATCCCGGACGTATTGATAAGGAATTAACAATGGCTCAACTGTCTCTGAAACACATTCAGAAAATCTATGATAACCAGGTCCACGTGGTTAAGGATTTCAATCTCGAAATCGAAGACAAGGAGTTCATCGTCTTCGTCGGGCCTTCGGGCTGCGGTAAATCCACGACGCTGCGTATGATTGCCGGTCTGGAGGAGATCAGCGCTGGGGAACTGGTCATTGACGGGGTGTGCATGAATGACGTGCCCGCCAAGTCTCGCGATATCGCGATGGTGTTCCAGAACTATGCGCTTTATCCGCATATGACAGTCTACGACAACATGGCGTTTGGCCTGAAGATGCAAAAAATTGCGCCTGCGGTTATCGAAGAACGCGTTAACTGGGCGGCACAGATCCTCGGTTTACGCGAGTATCTCAAGCGTAAGCCGGGCGCGCTGTCCGGCGGCCAGCGTCAGCGCGTGGCGTTAGGCAGGGCGATCGTGCGCGAAGCGGGCGTATTCCTGATGGATGAACCGCTCTCCAACCTCGATGCCAAGCTTCGCGTGCAGATGCGGGCTGAAATCAGCAAGCTGCATCAGAAGCTCAACACCACCATGATTTACGTGACCCACGATCAGACGGAAGCCATGACGATGGCGACCCGCATCGTGATCTTAAAAGACGGCATTATTCAGCAGGTCGGTGCACCGAAGCAGGTGTACAACGAACCGGCAAACATGTTTGTCGCGGGGTTCATTGGATCGCCTGCCATGAACTTCATTCGCGGCGCTATCGACGACCGCTATTTCGTCACGGAAACGCTGCGTCTTGAGATCCCGGAAGATACGCTCGCTTCACTGAATGCCGCAGGGTACCAGCGTAAAGCCGTGGTCTTTGGGATCCGCCCGGAAGATATTCTGACGCTGCAGAGCAGTGGTGAGAATATCGCGGCGAAAGTCAGCGTAGCCGAACTGACCGGTGCGGAGTTCATGCTCTACGCCACCGTGGGCGGCCATGAGCTCGTCGTTCGCGCTGGCGCCGCGAATGATTATGCCGCCGGGGATAATATCGACATCCAGTTCGATATGAATAAGTGCCATTTCTTCGACGCTGAAACTGAAGCGGCTATTAGATAAGAAAGGTGTTCGCCGGAAATGCAAATTTCCGGTTTTTTTGTTTGTTACTTATAAAGGGAATATTTAATGGGTACTCTACTAAGAAGTGCTGCGCTCGTTCTGTGCGCAGGGGTTAGCTGTGCACAAGCATCAGAAACAGCTAAACAGTGGGAATTTAATATTGGTGCAATGTATGAAATCGAAAACGTCGAGGGGCAGGGTGACGATAAAGATGGATTATATGAACCTTCCGTGTGGTTTAATGCAACCTGGGACGCGTGGACTATTTCGCTGGCGATGTATCAGGAGGGGCCGGTTGATTATAGCAGTATGACCCGTGGAACCTATTTCGACCGTCCTGAATTTGAATTACGCTATCGCTTTATCGGAACCGATGATTTTACTTTCGGTCTGACCGGCGGTTTCCGAAATTATGGCTATCACTTTAAAGATGAACACGGCGCCAAAGACGGCAGCGCGAATATGCAGCGCTACAAAGTTCAGCCTGACTGGGATATTAAATTAACCGACGACTGGCGTTTTGGCGGCTGGTTTGCCATGTATCAGTTTGCTAACGATCTGGAAAAAACCGGCTATGCTGACAGCCGCGTCGAAACCGAAACGGGCTTTACCTGGACCATTAACGAAACCTTTGCGGCTAAAGTGAATTACTATTTAGAGCGCGGTTTCAATATGGACAGTTCCCGTAATAACGGCGAGTTTTCTACCCAGGAAATTCGTGCCTATCTGCCCATTTCGTTAGGCCAGACCACCCTGACGCCTTATACCCGCCTGGGGCTTGATCGCTGGTCGAACTGGGACTGGCAGGACGATCCTGAGCGTGAAGGACACGATTTCAATCGACTCGGTCTCCTCTACGCTTACGATTTCAACAATGGTTTATCCATGACGCTGGAATACGCCTATGAGTGGGAAAACCACGATGAAGGCGACAGCGACCGCTTCCACTATGCGGGGGTTGGCGTAAACTACGCGTTCTGACCGACGGCACGCCAGGGGCGTTACGCCCCTGGTTTTAGCGAAGGGATGCAGCCAACAGAAAGTGGGTATCAACCAGCACTTTTTGCGGGGCGGGCTGACCGGCAATACGCCTGAAAAGAAGATCGCAGCTCTCTTCCCCCAGCTTTCGGGTGGGGATATCAAAGCCGCCGGGTGCGGGCGTTAAAATGAGAGACAGCATCGGGTCACTGTATCCGGCTATCACCACCTGCTCCGGGATCATCAGGTTCAACTCATCCGCCGCGCGATAGAGGCTGAGCAACTTCATGCTGTCGGTAGCAAATACCGCATCAGGTGGCGTGGATGACGATAACAGTTCCAGAGCCGCCGCAAGCGCGCTCTCATGGGTATAACCGCCATTTCTGATCCAGTCCGGGTTAATGGCAATTTGGTGCTTTTCCAGACTGGCTTTATAACCCGCCAGACGATCGATAGAAACATGATAATCAAGCGGCGCATGCAGGCAGGCAATTTTTCGGCGACCGTTTTTTATAAAGGTTTCGGTCAGCGTGGCGCTGTCATGAAAATTATCCGTGTCGACCGAATAAATATTCTGATAATCACCTTCAACTTTACCGATAACCACTACCGGTACGCCATAGGCATCCAGCGTGGTGAAAAAGGATTCATTTGCCGGTGAGCTCAGCATAATGATCCCTTTGATCATCTTCTGTTTTATTTTACTCACACATTTCAGCAGATCGTCTTCGCTGCTTTTTGAGGTCTGTAAAATAACGTCAAAACCTTCTTCTTCCGCTTTTGCCGTAATGGCATGAAGGACATCGGAGAAAAAAGGATTACCGGCGGTGGTTTTGGTTGATCGGGTCGAAATAACCATAATGGCATCGAAGCCTGAAGAGGTCAGGGCGCGGGCCAGTTTGTTGGGCTGATAATTTAATTCGTCAATCGCCTTAAGCACTTTTTCACGCGCTTCGGGAGAAATATTCGTTTGTTTATTCAAAACGCGGGAAACGGTTGATTTCGATACGCCCGCAACCCGTGCGATATCATAGATGGTGGGTGACATACACCTTACTCACTCCGGACTGACAGCAATGCCGTTCATCTTACTGGAGAGAAAACGGCAATAGCAATAAATAAGAATTGATAATCAACGATCTGCCCCCATTTATTGTATTCTGAAACCATGCATTCAAGGCTTCCAGGCAACGAAGGACGGCGATGAAGCGACTTAAAAACGAAATCAATTCACTGGTGAACCGCGGCGTTGACCGTCATCTGCGTCTGGCCGTGACGGGGCTGAGCCGCAGCGGTAAGACGGCGTTTATCACCGCGATGGTAAACCAGCTCCTGAACCTGCACGCCGGGGCGCGTCTGCCGTTGCTTAGCGCGGTGCGGGAAGAGCGCCTGCTGGGCGTGAAGCGCGTCCCTCAGCGTGATTTTGGTATTCCACGCTTTACCTATGACGAAGGGCTGGCGCAGCTCTACGGCGATCCGCCCACGTGGCCGACGCCGACGCGAGGGGTCAGTGAGATTCGCCTCGCGCTGCGTTTTCGCTCGAATGAATCCCTGATGCGCCACTTCAAGGATACCTCCACGCTGTACCTGGAAATCGTCGATTATCCCGGTGAATGGCTGCTCGACCTGCCGATGCTGGCGCAGGATTACCTCAGCTGGTCCCGTCAGATGACGGGCTTATTGCAGGGGCAGCGCGCCGGGTGGTCGGCCAAATGGCGACAGCTGTGCGAAGGCCTGGACCCGCTTGCGCCGGCAGATGAGAACCGTCTGGCCGCCATTGCCGAAGCCTGGACGGCGTATCTGCATCAGTGTAAGCAGGAAGGGTTGCACTTCATTCAGCCGGGTCGCTTTGTCCTGCCGGGTGATTTAGCGGGCGCACCTGCGCTTCAGTTCTTCCCCTGGCCGGATGTGGATGGGGCGGGCGAGTCGAAGCTGGCGCAGGCCGACAGGCACACTAACGCCGGGATGCTGCGCGAGCGTTACAATTACTACTGTGAAAAAGTGGTCAAGGGATTCTATAAAAACCACTTTTTGCGATTTGACCGTCAGATTGTGCTGGTGGATTGTTTGCAGCCGCTCAACAGCGGGCCACAGGCCTTCAACGATATGCGCCTTGCGCTGACGCAGCTGATGCAAAGTTTTCACTACGGGCAGCGGACGCTGTTTCGCCGTTTGTTCTCTCCGGTGATCGACAAACTGCTCTTTGCGGCCACCAAGGCCGATCACGTCACGGTCGACCAGCATGCCAATATGGTATCGCTGCTGCAGCAGCTGGTGCAGGACGCCTGGCAAAACGCCGCCTTCGAAGGGATCGGCATGGATTGCCTTGGCCTCGCGTCCGTGCAGGCGACGCAAAGCGGGCTGATTGACCTTAACGGCGAGAAAATACCGGCGTTACGCGGGAACCGGCTCAGCGACGGTGAACCGCTTACCGTCTATCCGGGCGAAGTGCCCGCGCGGCTGCCGGGTCAGGCCTTCTGGCAGAACCAGGGCTTCCAGTTTGAAGCCTTCCGCCCGCAGGCAATGCGCGTCGATCGGCCATTACCGCACATCCGTCTGGATGCGGCGCTGGAGTTTTTGATTGGAGATAAATTGCGATGACGGAACCGTTAAAACCGCGCATAGACTTTACCGGAACGCTTGAGCAGGACCCTCAGGAAGCGTTCAAAACCGCGCAGACGTTCAGCGGCACGCAGGCTGATAACTTTGCCCCGGCCCTGACTGAGGAGCCGGGCGTCGAGGAAGGTCCGGCGGAGGCGGTTGTGGAAGCCGCTCTGCGTCCAAAACGCAGCCTGTGGCGCAGGATGGTCACCGCCGGTCTGGCACTGTTTGGCGTAAGCGTGGTTGGGCAGGGCGTGCAGTGGACGATGAATGCCTGGCAAACTCAGGACTGGGTCGCGCTGGGCGGATGTGCCGCGGGCGCGCTGATTGTGGGGGCGGGCATCGGGTCGGTTGCCACCGAGTGGCGGCGGCTCTGGCGTTTGCGCCAGCGCGCGCATGAGCGTGATGAAGCGCGGGATCTGCTCCACAGCCACGGCACCGGGAAAGGTCGCGCATTCTGTGAAAAGCTGGCCAGCCAGGCCGGCATCGATCAGTCGCATCCGGCGCTTCAGCGCTGGTATGCCGCCATCCATGAAACCCAGAATGACCGGGAAGTGGTGACGCTCTACTCCCATATGGTTCAGCCGGTGCTGGATGCCCAGGCGCGACGGGAGATCAGCCGTTCTGCGGCGGAATCCACCCTGATGATTGCCGTCAGCCCGCTGGCGCTGGTCGATATGGCCTTTATCGCCTGGCGCAACCTGCGCCTGATCAACCGTATTGCAAATCTTTACGGCATAGAGCTGGGTTATTACAGTCGGCTCAGACTGTTCAAACTGGTCCTGCTCAACATCGCGTTTGCCGGGGCGAGTGAGCTGGTGCGCGAAGTGGGCATGGACTGGATGTCGCAGGATCTGGCGGCGCGTCTTTCTGCTCGTGCCGCCCAGGGTATCGGCGCGGGATTATTGACGGCGCGTTTGGGGATTAAAGCGATGGAGGTCTGCCGTCCGCTGCCGTGGATTGATGGCGATAAGCCCCGTCTGGGGGATTTCAGGCGTGAACTGATCGGCCAGCTCAAAGAGACGCTCAATAAAAAACCTGCTCCGTGAGGTTTTGTTCACTTATCGTGCTGGCTGTCAATATTTGTTGACAGCCATCTTCCGGATCGCCGTGTTCTGACATATCATTTTACTGTTATTGGCTTAAAACGGTGAATTTCCCATGCGTCTTGAAGTCTTCTGTGAAGACCGTCTCGGTCTGACCCGCGAATTACTCGATCTTCTTGTTTTACGTAGCATTGATTTACGTGGCATTGAGATCGATCCTGTCGGGCGAATTTACCTCAATTTTGCCGAAATTGAATTTAATACCTTCAGCAGCCTGATGGCGGAAATCCGCCGTATCGCTGGCGTTACGGATGTACGCACCATTCCCTGGATGCCCTCTGAGCGTGAGCACCTGGCGCTGAGCGCGCTGCTGGAAGCCATGCCAGAACCGTTCCTCTCCCTGGATTTGAAAAGCAAAGTTGAGCGCGTTAACCACGCGAGCTGCCAGCTTTTCGCGCAGAGCCAGGAGAAGCTCAGCAATCATAACGCGGCACAGCTGATCCCCGGCTTTAACTTCCAGCGCTGGCTGGAAAGCAATCCGCAGAACACGCTTAGCGAGCATGTGGTGATTAACGGGCAGAATTTCCTGATGGAGATCACGCCGGTCTATCTAAAAGGGGAAGGGAATACCCGCGTGTTGACCGGGGCGGTGATCATGCTGCGCTCGACGTTACGCATGGGTCGCCAGCTGCAAAACCTCTCAAGCCAGGACGTTGGCGCATTCAGCCAGATTATTGCCGTCAGCCCGAAAATGCGCCACGTGGTTGATCAGGCTCGCAAGCTCGCAAGCCTGACCGCGCCGCTGCTGATTACTGGGGATACCGGCACCGGGAAAGACCTGCTGGCTCACGCCGTGCATCTGGCGAGTCCGCGTGCGGCCAAGCCTTATCTGGCTCTTAACTGCGCCTCTATTCCGGAAGATGCCGTTGAAAGCGAGCTGTTTGGTCACGCGCCGGAAGGCAAGAAAGGGTTCTTCGAGCAGGCTAACGGCGGCTCCGTGCTGCTGGACGAGATCGGCGAAATGTCGCCGCGTATGCAGGCTAAGCTGCTGCGTTTCCTGAACGACGGAACGTTCCGCCGCGTCGGTGAGGATCACGAGGTGCATGTGGACGTGCGCGTCATTTGCGCCACCCAGAAAAACCTGGTTGAACTGGTGCAAAAGGGGATCTTCCGTGAGGATCTTTATTACCGCCTTAACGTCCTGACGCTGAATATTCCCCCGCTGCGCGATTGTCCGCAGGACATCATGCCGCTTACAGAGCTGTTCGTCGCCCGCTTTGCCGACGAGCAGGGGGTGCCGCGTCCGAAGCTGTCTGCCGATCTCGGCACGGTGCTCATGCGCTACGGCTGGCCGGGCAACATTCGCCAGCTCAAAAATGCCGTTTATCGTGCGCTGACCCAGCTTGAAGGCTACGAACTGCGTCCGCAGGATATTCTGTTGCCTGATTATGACGCGGGGACGGTGTCTGTCGGCGAAGAGGCGATGGAGGGTTCGCTGGATGATATCACCAGCCGTTTTGAGCGCTCGGTGCTGACGCAGCTGTACCGCAGCTATCCGAGCACCCGCAAGCTGGCAAAACGTCTTGGCGTCTCGCATACCGCTATTGCGAACAAGCTGCGCGAGTATGGTTTGAATCATAAGAAAGGTGACGAATAACAAAAAAGCCTCTGCAAAGAGGCTTTTTACTTTACGTTTATTCCTTCGCCATCGGCGTGTTAACGATTTCTGTTTTTGTCTCTCCCTGAATCGACGCAATCCTGTTTTCCACGTCTTTCACCTGCTGCGGGCTGTGCAGCAGGGTATAGGTCAGATCAAACTGCGCGCTGGCACCGGGCTGCAGCTGCTTAACCCGCTTCTGCTCGCGTTCAATCGTAACGGGGTAGGCGTAGCTGGTGCCTGGCTCAATGCCCGTGACGTAGCCCTGCTTCAGCGTGTCGGTGTTCTTCCATAAGGTCAGCACGGGCAGCTGGCGGGTATCAAACTGGATTGACGCGCCTTTATCTCCGGCTTTATTGACCACCGCTGCGAGCGTTTCGTGGTTATTGTCCGCGAGCGGTTTAATGTTAAAGACCATCTCATCAAAGCCTTTTGTCGGCCCGGCGTAGGTTTGCCAGTCGTTAACGCCCGCTTTGGCATAGTCATTGAATGGGCTCACGCTCACCGCAGGCGCCAGGAAACGGGCGCCTTCTTCAAGGATCGGCGTGCCGAAGTTGCTGTGATAGATGATTTGGTAATCATGAGGGTAATCTGCATGGTTTGTCAGAACATCATGCAGGCTGAACTGGTTGGTTCCGGGAACGTAGCGCAGTTCGGTCATGGTTTGCAGATCCGCTTTTTTAAACGTGCTCTCTTTGATTAAACCCCGAACGCGGATCTCATGCGGGGCGGCATCGGCGATTTCAACCTCGACCTGCGAAACCGGGGTATTACCGGCCCTGCCGTGCAGGGTATAAATTTGCCCGTCCGCGGTGACCGGGTGCCCAGTCCACTCATAGCCACAGCGCACCATCATCTCGTTGAAACCATCCAGCCAGCCAAGGCCGTTGCGGCTTTCAAGATTGATATAAGCCGGGTTCACGACCTCTTTGACGGGGGAATTCCACCCCAGTCGGGTGCCAAAGCCTTCAACGTGCAGAAGGTTCATCCCGCGGGTCGGGCTCAGGGTAATGGTCAGGCCATCTTTGCTGCTAATAATGATGACTTTGCTGCCTTCCTGTTTACCGCCGTGCAAGACTTTTTGCTCAATGCTGAACGTTTGGTCTTTAACTTTCAGCTCATCACTGGAAATCTTCCAGTTTCCTTTCTCTACGCTGCTTTCAGCGCTTGTCAGCACCCAGGTTTTGGCCGCTGCATGACCAGAAATCAGTACCGCAAGGAGCGTAAAAGCGAATTTAATCTTCATATATTATCCTTTTTGCTGAAACGATTATTTTCTTTCGTAAGCAAATCTAATGTTTAGACAAAAAGGGAAATGTGATGCGCTTCACTGGGGATGAAAATAGGGAATTTTAACGATTATTATGCGTTATTGATCACGCTCATGTTACATATTGTCTAAGTTATTGCATGATTAATGTGACTGGTGCGTATTTGTGCTTTAACGATTCAGCTTTGACGTAATAAAAAACCCCGCCGCGGCGAGGTTGAGAATAAGTTGTATAGAATGCTAAGGACTTATTATGCTTTCAGCACGTCCAGCGCGGCAGTGTAGTCCGGTTCGGTGGTGATTTCGTTAACCAGTTCGCTGAAGACGACGGTGTCGTTTTCATCAAGAACCAGTACAGCACGTGCTGCCAGACCTTTCAGCGGGCCTTCCGCGATGCTGACGCCGTATTTCTCGAGGAAATCTGCGCTGCGCAGGGTGGAGAGGGTAATCACGTTGCTCAGTCCTTCGGCACCGCAGAAACGGGACTGGGCAAACGGCAGGTCAGCGGAAATGCACAGCACAACGGTGTTGTCCATTTCAGTCGCCAGCTGGTTGAATTTACGCACGGATGCGGCACAAACGCCGGTATCAATGCTTGGGAAAATGTTCAGTACTTTGCGTTTGCCCGCAAACTGAGCCAGTGTGACGTCAGACAGATCTTTAGCCACCAGAGTAAAAGCCTGCGCTTTGCTGCCAGCCTGCGGAATGGAACCTGCAACAGCAACCGGGTTGCCCTGGAAATGAACGAGTTGTGACATAGATATCTTCCTGTTTACATATAGTTAACGTCGTGGCTAGTGTATGCCATCAGCGGATAACACGGCAAACCAAATTTTTCGCCTTTCCGGGCCGCAAGGAGTCAGTGATGAGAAGCGTTAAGGTCTATGAAGAAGCCTGGCCATTGCATACCCCGTTTGTGATCTCCCGCGGCAGTCGAAGTGAAGCCAGCGTGGTCGTGGTTGAGATCGAAGAAGAGGGGGTTAAAGGCGTCGGGGAATGTACGCCTTACCCGCGCTACGGAGAAAGTCCTGCGTCGGTGATGGCGCATATCATGACCCTGGTGCCTGACCTGCAAAAAGGGCTCACGCGCGAGGCGTTACAGCAGCGTTTACCCGCCGGGGCAGCGCGCAACGCCGTCGACTGTGCGCTCTGGAACCTTGAGGCCGCCAAGCAGCAACAATCGCTGACGTCCTTGCTGGGTGTGGCGCTGCCGGAGTCCGTCGTGACGGCGCAAACGGTCGTGATTGGTGAGCCGGAGCAGATGGCCGCCAGCGCAAAAGCGCTCTATGACGCCGGGGCCACGCTGTTAAAAGTGAAGCTCGACGATCGCCTGATCAGCGAGCGGATGGTCGCCATTCGCTCGGCGGTGCCCTCGGCCACGCTGATTGTTGACGCCAACGAGTCGTGGCATCCCGAGGGGCTTGCCGCACGATGCCAGCTGCTGGCCGACCTGGGCGTGGCGATGCTGGAGCAGCCTCTGCCAGCGAAGGATGATGCGGCGCTGAAGAATTTTATCCATCCGCTGCCCGTCTGCGCGGACGAGAGTTGCCATACCCGAGAGAATTTGAGCGCGCTTAAGGGGAGCTATGAGATGGTCAATATCAAGCTCGACAAGACCGGCGGGCTGACAGAAGCGTTGGCCCTGGCGGCGGAAGCGCAGGCGCAGGGCTTTTCCCTGATGCTGGGATGCATGCTCTGCACATCCCGGGCGATCGGCGCGGCGCTGCCGCTGGTCAATCAGGTCCGTTTTGCCGATCTGGACGGCCCAACGTGGCTGGCGGTTGACGTTTCACCTGCGCTTAATTTTACCAGCGGCGTGCTTCACCTTTGAGGCTGCCAGCGCAGAAGCTCCATCATCGCTTTTAGGTAGATTTCGCTGGCTTCGTCGGAGGATATCGGCGGGAATTCAGCGGTGATGCAGGGCAGGCTCAAATCGGCGCACCAGCTTCCGAAGGACCCGGGGGTTTCATAGCCCACGCTGGTGACGAGCGGCAGGGCGAAAGCCTGCGCCAGCCACGCGCCCAGATCGGAGTGACGCGGATCTTCAATGCAGGCCAGCGGATCGTGGAAAGAGACAACCCATGCGGGGTGGATCTTATGGATAAGCTGGCACAGCGCCTGCGTTTCTGGCTCGGAGCCAGGCTTGTCTCCCGTCAGCAGCACCACGTCCCGCTCCTCGGCAGAGCTGTTCCAGCGATAAACCGTTTCTCCGGCGCGCCAGTTTGCCGCCGGGAAATTACGGTTCAGGTCGACTCCCCTCGCATTCGCCCGTAATCCAAGCTGACAGCCATCCGGATTCACGGCAAGAATCACATGATGACGTCGCAGTGAAGGCGTCAGCGTCCGCAGCGCGCAGGAAAGCGTGACGATGGACGAGTTCTCATCTCCGTGCGTGCCGGCAATGATCAAACCGCTGTTGCGATCGGCATCGGGCGCCGGGAACCAGATCAGCGATGCGCCTAAAAATGAGCGGCCATATTGCTCAGCGCCTGGCGGAAAGGCCCCGCGCTCCGCTCGTGGTCGGGTGATTGCCATACGAAATCCTGATAAAGAAGTCTCTACTGGCAGTGTTGTGCAAAACTCGCTGTTAATCAAATAGTTTCCTTGAAGGCTGAGAATTGCCTCAAATCACTATTCCGGACGAAGGTATTTGCATTTCTCTGTTTCGAAACAAATAATTACGCATCTGCTTGTTACCTGAATTCATTAAAGGGGATCTTATGAAGCATCCTGTTTCGCGTCTCTGTGCTGCACTGTACCTGTGCGGACTCTCTACACTCTCGTACGCTGCTGATGTGCCACAGGGCACGGTACTGGCGCAAAAACAGGAGCTGGTCAGGCATATTAAAGACGAACCGGCTTCGCTCGATCCGGCAAAAGCGGTGGGATTACCCGAGATTCAGGTGATTCGCGATCTTTTCGAAGGGCTGGTAAATCAGAACGAGAAAGGGGAACTGACCCCGGGCGTGGCGACGCGCTGGCAGAGCAACGATAACCGTATCTGGACCTTCACCCTGCGCGATAACGCGAAATGGTCTGACGGTTCGCCCGTCACCGCGCAGGATTTTGTCTACAGCTGGCAGCGTCTGGTCGACCCGAAAACCACGTCTCCGTTTGCCTGGTTTGCGGCGCTGGCGGGAATCAACAACGCCCAGGCCATTATCGATGGCAAAGCGGCGCCTGACACCCTGGGCGTGACGGCGGTGGATGCCAGGACGTTACGCGTCCAGCTGGACAAACCGCTCCCGTGGTTTAGCAACCTGACGGCAAACTTTGCCTTCTATCCGGTGCAAAAAGCGAACGTTGAAAGCGGCAAAGAGTGGACGCGTCCGGGCGCCCTGGTGGGCAATGGCGCATACGTCCTGAACGACCGCGTGGTGAATGAAAAACTGGTTGTCGTTCCGAATACGCACTACTGGGACAATGCGAAGACTGTCCTGAAAAAAGTGACTTTCATTCCGATTAATCAGGAATCATCCGCCACTAAGCGCTATCTGGCGGGGGATATTGATATTACCGAATCGTTCCCGAAAAACATGTATCAGAAGCTCCTGAAGGACATTCCGGGACAGGTGTATACGCCGCCTCAGCTCGGAACCTATTACTATGCGTTTAACACGCAAAAGGGCCCGACGGCCGATGCCCGGGTTCGTCTTGCGCTGAGCATGACTATCGATCGCCGCATTATGGCAGAAAAGGTATTAGGTACAGGCGAGAAGCCGGCCTGGCATTTCACCCCTGACGTGACGGCGGGCTTCACCCCTGAGCCTTCACCGTTCGAGCAGATGTCCCAGCAGGAGCTGAATGCGCAGGCGAAAACCTTGCTCCAGGCCGCAGGCTACGGTCCTCAGCGTCCGCTGAAGTTGACCCTGCTGTACAACACCTCGGAAAACCACCAGAAAATCGCCATTGCGGTGGCGTCCATGTGGAAGAAAAATCTCGGTGTGGATGTCAAACTGCAAAACCAGGAGTGGAAAACCTATATCGACAGCCGTAATACCGGCAATTTTGATGTGATCCGCGCGTCATGGGTAGGCGATTACAACGAGCCGTCGACCTTCCTGTCCCTGCTGACCTCAACCCACAGCGGCAATATCTCGCGTTTCAATGAGCCGGCCTACGATAAAATTATCAACCAGGCAACGCTGGAAACCACCGCGAAAGCGCGTAATACGGACTACAACATGGCGGAGAAAATCCTCATGGAGAAAGCCCCCATCGCGCCAATTTACCAGTACACCAATGGCCGCCTGATCAAGCCCTGGGTGAAAGGTTATCCCATCAATAACCCGGAAGACGTGGCGTATAGCCGGACGATGTATATTGAGAAGCACTGACGTTTAACGAGAACTGGCGCATTCGCGCGCCAGTTCCGCAGTACGCGGTATCGCTTCATCAGCACTGCGTGGCCCGATGCCGGGTCTCTGTTATTCTAACAATGCACTAAACTTCGCCAGCCACTGCGGATGCGCGGGCCAGGCGGGAGCCGTCACCAGGTTGCCGTCTACATGGGCCTGATCGATGCCGATAGTGGCGTAGTGTCCACCCGCGAGGCGTACCTCAGGCGCACAGGCCGGATAGGCGCTACAGGTTCGTCCTTTCAGGATACCCGCGGCAGCAAGCAGCTGCGGGCCGTGACACACTGCGGCAATCGGCTTACGCGCGGCGTCAAATGCCTGCACCAGCTTTAACACGTCCTCATTTAGCCGCAGATACTCGGGCGCTCTCCCGCCGGGGATGAGCAGCGCGTCGTAGTCCTGCTCCTTTACGGCGGAAAAATCGGCGTTGAGGGTAAACCGGTGACCCGGTTTTTCGCTATAGGTCTGGGCGCCGTCAAAGTCATGGATTGCCGTCATGATGTAATCGCCCTTCGGTTTGTCGGGGCAGACCGCATCCACCTGATGGCCAATCATCTGCAAAGCCTGAAAAGGCACCATGGTTTCGTAATCTTCGGCGTAATCGCCAACCAGCATCAGGATCTTCTTGCTCATCATTCCTCACCTTTTTTAATAAAGATGATTAAGATATAGCCTGGCATGGCTGAATTGCCGGAAATAAAAAAGCCCGTCAGAGCACGGGCAACATAAGCAAATGAATAAGTGATGCGTTATCAACATTGTTGGAGGATAACGCCGCGTATTTTACGCGGCAGTAAGGGAAGCAGATACCCGACATATTCGGTAGGTGAAACAAGCGATTAAACGTGCGTTACGGTACGTCGAAGGTCGGGTAAAGGCTATTTTCAAGAAATTCGACGAGATACCAGATCTCACCGCTAAAAATAAACCAGAAGCCAAATATAATAAGGAGTAAAATAATTAAGGTGAGTATTATTTCGGTTTTTCCCATTGCAGCTTTAACCCACCTGAAGCTAATTGATTCGAGGTGGGCATTGTAGCGGGGCTTTCCTGGATACTCCAGTTTCATGCAGCAAGGACTTTATTGCGTCCGTCATTTTTAGCGCGATATAGCGCATCGTCCACACGCTTAAACAGCTCGTCAATACTCTCCCCCTGCTCGTGCCGCGCTACGCCAATGCTGACGGTAAAGCGCGGCAAGCCCGGGATCGTAATACGGGCAACGGCTGCACGGACTGACTCGGCAATCTGCAACGCGGTATCGAGAGAGGTATGGGGCAGCAGGATGACGAACTCTTCGCCCCCCCAGCGGAACACCATATCACCCTCCCGACTACAGGCTTCCAGCGTCCGGGAAAGGGCGATAAGCACCTCATCGCCTTTCAGATGACCGAACAGATCGTTAATGTTTTTGAAATGGTCGGTATCCACCAGCAGCAGGCTAAATTGCTGCTGCGCAGGTAGTTTATTCAGGTTGCTCTGATCGGTAATCGCGTAGAACTGCCGCCGGTTGAGTAGCCCGGTCATGGAGTCACGTAACGCCACATGTTCCAACTCCTGCTCCAGCCTTTTTTGCTCGGTGATGTCGTGGATGATGCACAACATCAGCTTGTCACCGTAGATCTCAATGGGCCCGGCATACGTCTGAACATGGCGAGTGGAGCCATCGGCAAGGCGGTGAACAAAATTGAGCGGCTTATGTCCGCCGGGCAGCGCGGCAATCGCAGTCATAATGGGCATCACATCACGCCCCAGGATGTTGATTTCCCAGGTATGCTTACTGCACATGTCATCATGTGAATAACCATAAAAATTGAGCGCGGCCAGATTCGCATCGACGATTTGACCATCGCGGGCAGGATCGATTAGCAGCATCGGGGCGCTGTTGGTCAGAAAAAAGCGCGCATAAAAACCCTGTTTTTTCCGCCGGTAGGTGGCGGAACGGCTGGCCTTCAATCCTGAGAGTATTTGTGGAGAGACCCCCTCGAAAACAATTACATCTCCCCAGGGGGCGTAGTGGGCAAGCGAAAGACGACAGGTTAACGGCGTATCCTGTCCATCCCGGCTTAGCGTCCAGATTTCGACGATCTCCTGCTCTGTTTTCAGTTCAGGTACATACATCGACAGGAGGGTTTGCGCGCTGGCAGAGTAGATCCCTTTGCGCAGGTCATCGAGCGTTTTATCCCCCATAACCTGCGTTGCGACCACATTCGCAAAAATGATCTGTTCCGACACGGGTGAAATGAGCCACACGGGTGTTTTAATTACATTCAACGCATCAAAACAAGGTTGCGACATAGGCATTTCCTGTTCATCGGCACGCTGTGGCCGACAGTCATGACAGAATTGACTCGCGTGTACTCCTTTGAAACATACTCTACAAAATCCCGTCAGGCATGATTTTTTTGTGAAATAAATGCGGCGTCCGTTTGAATTTTATTAATGGGTATAATTTGCCTGTCGGAGTTTATTTGCAGAAGCAGCCACGGCACCTGTTCGGCAGGCAAAGGTCGGGAAAAAAGGTAGCCCTGCAGGTAATCGCAGCCGAGACGGGTGAGGACCGCCTGCTGTTCCTCCGTTTCGATCCCTTCTGCCACTACATTCATCTCCATGGTCCGGGCGATACTGATAATGGTCTCAACCAGCTTGTAGCTTTTTTCATTTTCCAGCATTGAGGTTACAAAGCTTCTGTCGATCTTAAGCTCTTTAGCCGGAAGCACGCTAAGCATCAGCAGGTTGGAATAGCCCGTACCAAAATCATCAATCGAGACGACGATCCCCGCTTGATTAAACGCATTGAGCAACTCAATGCTGCGGTCGAGATTTTTAAGCGCGGTGCTCTCCGTTACCTCAAGGATAAGCCTCGACGGAGACAGGTTATATTTTTCCAGCATCGACGAGATGATATGGAAAATGTCCGGCTGTTCGAACTGGACGGGGGATAGGTTGAGCGACAGCGTCCACTGGCTGAACCCTTGTTCAGTCCAGAAATGAAGCTGACGGCATGCCGCTTCAATGGCCCAGTTACCTACCGGAATAATTAAGCCCGTTTGCTCCAGCGAGGGGATAAACAGATTAGGCAGCACAACCCCTTGCTCAGGATGTCGCCAGCGCAGAAGGGCTTCAAAACCATGAATGGTTTTCTCTCCCGCATGCCAGGTTGGCTGGTACCACAGTTCAAACTGATCCCGTTCAATCGCCTGAGAGAGCTCCTGCAGGAAACCGGGTTTCGCCGGGATCGCCGTTGACATCTCGGCCCGGTAAATCGCCCAGCCGTTGCGGCCATCGTCTTTAACATGATGCAGGGCTGCGTCCGCCTTGAGCTTCAGCTCGTGCAGCGTTTCGCCATCCTGAGGATAGAGGCTGACGCCCGCGCTAATCGTCGTGCTTAACGTATGTCCGCAGATAGACAGGGGGCGTCGTACATCCCCGAGCAACGAGGTGAGCAGGGCGTTGAGCTTTTCGTCATCACATTCAGGCACCAGCAGGATAAAGGCGTCTCCTCCCAGCCTTGCCAGGGTCATCTCACGCGTGAGGCGGGCCGTGATGCGCTGCGCGACGGTGATCAATAGCTCATCACCGACGCTGTGACCCCAGGTGTCGTTAACGCGCTTGAAGTGATCGACATTCAGGAAAATAACGGCAAATGGCTTCTTGCTCAGCAGCGCGCTGCGCAGACAATCCTGCATGCGGAGATCCATCTGGTGGCGGTTTGCGAGCCCGGTGAGCGCGTCAAAACGCGCCTGTAGCTCTAGCTGGCGGTTGAGCTGCTGCAGATTATCCGTCAGCCGGCTGGTGCGGCGGTGAGAATCGATAAGTGAAATGATCAACATCACCCCGAGCAGGCAGAGCGTGGTGACTGAAACCCAGATGGATAACCCCAGCTCGCCAATCCCACCGGGGAGGGTGTGCGCCATTTCCTGAAACTGCGCGGCGCTCATGCCGGTATAGTGCATCGCGCAAATCGCGGCGCCCATGACGAAGGCCGCGAGAATGCGATCGATAAAGACGCCTTTGTGTTTATCCCGCAGGCGGAAAGCCAGCCACAGCGCGGTGCCGGAGGCAACAACGGCAATAACCACGGATACCGCCACAATGCGGCGATCCCAGATGATGCTGCCATCCAGCATCAGGGCCGCCATACCGATGTAGTGCATAGACACCACGCCAGCGCTCAGGATTGCCGTGGCGAGGATCAGTCGAAAGGGAGAACGTTTTTTGCCCGTGACGGCAATATTAAGGGCCGTGGCCGAAGCAACCACCGCAACGCCCAGGGACGCAAGGGTTAACCAGAGGTCGTAGCTCATCATCATGGGCATTTGCATCGACAGCATACCGATAAAGTGCATTGACCAAATGCCAATGCCCAGCGTAACCCCACCGGCAATGCGCCAGAAGAGGGCAGCCTTGCGGCTGGAAAGGGGGATCTTTCCGGCGCTGTCCAGCGCCACAAAGGAGGCGATAAACGCCACCAGATAAGAGATAGCGATTAACACAGGGTCCCACGATATATTGAGCATTATGCAATCCCACGCCTGAGAGGGTCACCGATTTCGCCTGCCGGGTACATCTTTATTGGGCAACGAACATGCGCATTCAAACCATATTAGTTATTTATCGTGAACAATGACCAGTCATATTAAAACTCTAAAACTTATTTAGAATATAAAATATATTCTATTTGTTAATGTATTAAGCATTGCTAAACAAAAACGAATAACAGTAGCAAGGCTCCTTAAATATGAGGGCGATCGCATCGTCTCACCGCGGGCGATACTATCGCTTAAGATGGCGGGAGACCAGTATCACAGCATCCTGAGTAGAACATTTTTACTAATACGCTCTTTTTATCTGACTTAAGACAAATCTCAGGATGCTAACGGCGAAACCAAAAACAAGCGTCGTTTGCGATGAAAAACTTCTGAGCCAATGCTATAAGTCTTAATGCCGACCAAAATATAAAACGTGGGTGTTATCATGCTAAAAAATATTAGTGTCAGGACCTTTATTATTGGGTTCCTGTTATCTCTTTTTTTGGTGAATGCAGGTGTCGTTGTTCTATTTTCCAGCAATCCTTCTCTCTTTATTTCGCTTAATGTCATCAACTTCGTTGCGCTATTTTTGCTCTGGGTCTATATGACGAAGTATCTTGTGACGCCGATCAATACGGTGAAGAAAAGTATTGAAGAGGTGACAGCAGGTAACCTTGGCGTCTCTATCCCTGAGTTTGGCAATAACTGTGCGGGCCGGCTCATCCCGGGGATCAATAGTCTTTCCGGCAACATTGCAACGCTGGTGCGCGAGATCAGGGCGTCATCGCAAACCGCCATGACCTTATCGGATCAGCTCTCGACACGGAGCGCTCAGCTTTCGGTAAAAACCGAGCAGCAGTCAGCGTCTTTAGTGCAAACCGCAGCCAGCATGGAGCAAATGGCCGCGAGCACCAGGAATAATGCCGATAACACCCGCCTGGCGAGCGAGCAGGCCACTGTGGCGACGTTACAGGCGCGCAAGGGCGGCGAGCTGATGGGGCAGGTCGCCAGCAATATGCAATCCATTACCGAATGCGCACAGCAGATGACGGAGATTATTTCGCTGATTGACGGCATTGCGTTCCAGACGAATATTCTGGCGCTCAACGCGGCCGTTGAGGCGGCGAGGGCGGGCGATCATGGAAAAGGGTTTTCTGTCGTTGCCGAAGAGGTAAGACACCTGGCGCACCGCAGCGCAGAGGCCGCGAAGAATATCAAAACGCTGATTGACGTCACCAGCAGTAACGTCACCCAGGGGGCCAGCGTTGTGTCACAGGCAGAGAAAAATATGCATGAAATTGTCACCGGCTCTGGGAATGTCAGCCGGTTGATGGACGACATTTCCGCATCGACGTCAGAGCAGGAGAAAGGAATCTCTCAGATTACGCTGGCGCTATCGGAGCTGGAGCGGGTCACGCAAAGTAACGTGGCAATGGCAGAAGAACTCAACGGTTCCTCTGATGTACTGCGCAATCAGGTGATTGAGCTACAGGCCCGAACGCGTAATTTCAGGCTCGACCCGGGCTCTTCTTCCTCATCATCTGGCGGCTCGCCATCCTTCCTTCAGCGGCCAGAGCACTCAATGTGACATAATCTCAAAGCCTGGCATGCCAGGCTTTTTTACGCCTCTGGCCAATTCCTGAGCGATATCAGCGCTATGGGATACATAGTTGTTGCTTAACCCCTGATGACAGCTAGACTGACACCGAAAGAGTTAAAAAGGTGGAGGCGCGGTGGAAAGCATTAAAGGATCTGAACTTAACGTTCCAGACGCAGTTTTTGCGTGGGTGCTGGACGGTCGCGGCGGTGCGCGACCGCTGGAAGACAATGATGTGATCGACAGTGCGCATCCCTGCTGGCTACATCTGAACTACACCCATACGGACAGCGCTGACTGGCTGGCCTCGACTCCGCTCTTGCCTAACAACGTGCGCGATGCCCTCGCGGGTGAAAGCCTGCGGCCCCGCGTGAGCCGAATGGGGGACGGGACGCTGATCACCCTGCGCTGTATTAACGGCAGCACGGATGAACGTCCGGACCAGCTGGTTGCGATGCGTGTTTACATGGACGATGGGCTGATTGTCTCCACCCGGCAGCGTAAAGTTCTGGCGCTGGATGACATCGTCAACGATCTGAAAGAGGGCACCGGGCCGGTCGACTGCGGCAGCTGGCTGGTGGACGTCTGTGACGCGCTTACCGATCATGCGAGCGAGTTTATCGAAGAGCTTCACGACAAAATCATCGACCTGGAAGATAACCTGCTCGATCAGCAGATCCCGCCGCGCGGTTTTCTGGCCCTGTTGCGTAAGCAGTTGATTGTGATGCGCCGCTATATGACGCCGCAGCGCGACGTGTACGCGCGTCTTGCCAGCGAAAGGCTCACCTGGATGAATGACGATCAGCGACGCAGAATGCAGGATATTGCCGACAGGCTGGGGCGCGGGCTGGACGAGATTGATTCCTGTATTGCCAGAACGGCGGTGATGGCGGACGAAATCGCGCAGGTGATGCAGGAGTCGCTGGCGAGAAGAACCTATACGATGTCCCTGATGGCGATGGTCTTTTTACCCAGCACGTTTCTTACCGGGCTGTTTGGCGTGAACCTGGGGGGAATTCCGGGGGGCGCTTATCGCTACGGCTTTACCGCGTTTTGCGTCATGTTAGTTGTTTTGATTGGTGGTGTTGCATGGTGGTTGCATCGTAGTAAATGGCTGTAAATTTACGCTTTTTTGTTCTTTTACCGGGATCAAAACGCTCTTTTAATTGAGCGAAGTCAATAAACATCTACCCCGTAAGGTGCAATATTACTCCCGCAGGTGAATGCAACGTCAAGCGATGGGCGTTGCGCTCCATATTGTCTTACTTCCTTTTTTTGAATTACTGCATAGCACAATTGATTCGTACGACGCCGACTTTATAGTCGGCTTTTTTTTGCCTCCTGATTCTCAGCGTCTACCCTAAAAGGGACGACAGCAAATTCTGGAGGGAATGATGAGCATCCTGAACGCTCTGCTACCGCAACAATCGCGTCAATCCGATCCTATCCCCAGCGATCCGGTGCCAATGCCCGATCCTATCCCGCGCCCGCAGCCGATGCCCGACCCGCCGCCAGATGAAGAACCGATTAAATTGTCGCATCGGACCGCGAGATCTGCGAGGATACGCGCCATCTGACCGCAAAGATGACCACGAGAGACTACTGTGACCGCTTTTTCTATCCTGAATGTTCTGCCCGCCGCCCAACTCGATAACCTCAACGAGTTGGGATACCTCACGATGACGCCTGTTCAGGCGGCCGCGTTGCCCGCCATCCTCGAGGGTCGTGACGTGCGCGTGCAGGCGAAAACGGGCAGCGGGAAAACGGCGGCATTTGGCCTTGGCCTGTTGCAGCACATCGATGCGGCGCTTTTTCAGACCCAGTCTCTGGTGCTGTGCCCGACCCGCGAACTGGCAGACCAGGTTGCGGGCGAACTGCGTCGCCTGGCGCGTTTCCTGCCTAACACCAAAATTTTAACCCTCTGTGGCGGACAGCCGTTCGGCGCGCAGCGTGACTCACTCCAGCACGCGCCGCACATTATTGTCGCCACGCCCGGACGCCTGCTGGATCACCTGCAAAAAGGCACCGTCTCGCTGGATGCGTTACAAACGCTGGTGATGGATGAGGCAGATCGCATGCTGGATATGGGCTTCAGCGATGCGATCGACGAAGTGATCCGTTTTGCACCGGCCGATCGCCAGACGCTGCTGTTCTCTGCGACCTGGCCGGACGCAATCGCCGCCATCAGCGGGCGCGTGCAAAAAAATCCACTCACCATTGAAATCGACAGCGTAGATGCGCTACCCGCTATCGAGCAGCAGTTCTTTGAAACCTCGCAGCAGGGGAAAATCCCGCTTCTGCAGAAATTGCTGAGCCAGCATCAGCCTGCGTCCTGCGTGGTGTTCTGTAATACCAAAAAAGACTGTCAGTCGGTCTGTGATACCCTCAATGCCGCCGGGCAAAGCGCATTGTCGCTGCATGGCGATCTGGAACAGCGCGATCGCGATCAGACGCTGGTTCGTTTCGCAAACGGCAGCGCCCGCGTTCTTGTCGCAACCGACGTCGCTGCGCGCGGTCTGGATATTAAATCCCTTGAGCTGGTGGTGAACTTCGAGCTGGCGTGGGATCCTGAAGTGCACGTGCACCGTATTGGCCGTACCGCACGAGCAGGGAACAGCGGTCTGGCGATCAGCCTCTGCGCGCCGGAAGAGGCGCAGCGCGCCAACATTCTCTCTGAGATGCTGCAGATTAAGCTGAACTGGATGAATGCCCCTGCTGGCGTCAGCCTGGTGCCGTTGGAAGCCGAAATGGCGACGCTGTGCATTGATGGCGGTAAAAAAGCCAAAATGCGTCCAGGGGACGTATTAGGCGCGCTGACCGGGGATGTGGGTCTGGACGGGGCGGATATCGGTAAGATTGCGGTCCATCCGGCGCATGTCTACGTAGCGGTTCGCCAGGCGGTGGCCCATAAGGCATGGAAGCAGCTGCAAAACGGGAAAATTAAGGGTAAAACCTGTCGCGTACGCCTGCTGAAATAAAGAGTTGAGCGTCTCAGAAGATGTTTCTGAGACGCTAATCGCTTACTTCACTTCAAGCACGTTCAGACGCAACTCTTCAAACTGACTATCATCTTCTTCCGGTTGCCAGCCGGCAGGCTGCATGGGAATATCTTCCCGGTCAAAGGCCAGGTCACCGCCATTCACCACGTCTGAGTCATGGTTGATGCCTTTAAAGTCGAACAGTTCAACATCCGCGAGATGGGAAGGGACGACGTTCTGCATCGCGCTGAACATAGTTTCGATACGACCCGGATAACGCTTATCCCAGTCGCGCAGCATGTCGCCAATCACCTGACGCTGCAGGTTCGGCTGAGAGCCGCAAAGGTTACAAGGAATGATCGGGAACCCTTTAGCCTGAGAAAAACGCTCAATGTCTTTTTCACGACAGTAGGCCAGAGGGCGGATCACAATGTGTTTGCCGTCATCGCTCATCAGCTTAGGCGGCATGCCTTTCATCTTGCCGCCGTAGAACATGTTGAGGAACAGCGTTTGCAGGATATCGTCGCGGTGATGGCCCAGCGCAATTTTGGTCGCGCCCAGCTCCGTCGCGGTACGATACAGAATGCCGCGGCGCAGGCGAGAGCAGAGTGAGCAGGTGGTTTTCCCTTCCGGGATTTTCTCTTTCACAATGCCGTAGGTATTTTCTTCGACGATTTTGTACTCAACGCCCAGCTTCTCGAGGTATTCCGGCAGAATATGCTCCGGGAAACCCGGCTGTTTCTGGTCAAGGTTGACCGCCACCAGAGAAAATTTCACCGGTGCGCTTTGCTGAAGATTACGCAGGATCTCCAGCATGGTATAGCTGTCTTTACCCCCTGACAGGCAAACCATGATGCGGTCGCCTTCTTCAATCATGTTGAAGTCTGCAATGGCTTCGCCCACGTTACGGCGCAGTCGCTTTTGCAGTTTGTTGAGGTTGTATTGCTCTTTTTTGTTAATCTCTTGATTCTCTTGCATTGAGTACTACCTTCGGAGCCAGCAGGGGCAAACATTGTATGCCGCGTATGGTACGGATTCCGGCGGCGAATACCAGCACGTTTTACAGCGGGGTTATATCTGGGGTTGCAACGCGCTGTCAGCGCGCGCTGTGGTTTCAAGACCTATAGCATCTTACTCGTCCTGGTTTTCCATATTTGTTATATGACGGCAGGGAATTTATATGGCATAAGAGCGTTAAACGAACATCGAAAGGAATGACGTTATGTCGCTTTATGACCTCAAAACCGAAGCACTTGCATTACCGGAGGCCTGGCACTCTCATGTATTAGGCCGCATTGGAACGGCGAATCTCAAAGTTTTACGAATGGATGAATGTTCAGTGATTGAAGAGGTACATGAGTATGACGAGGGGTTACTGGTCATTGATGGACGTCTGGAGCTGAGCGTGAAGGGTAAAAAAATCTCTGTAACGTCTGGACAGCTTTATGTAGCCAAAGCTGGCACTCCCCATACTGTAGAAACAGGCAGTTTTGGCACACTGGTTATCATTGATTTATCCGAAGCGGAAGTAGCCTCGCTTTAAGCGGCTTGCGATGGGGTCACAGATTGTCAGGATTGTTCGACGTGCTGATCCAAACTTTAATCAAACTCAACGTTATCAACCCCATCACAACGGCAACAGCGGTTACTACAATATAAGATGTCATAAAATAATCTTTTCTGGTAAGTGTCTTCATTTGACCCATTTCTTTTTCATTAGTTCCTGCAAGGAGCAAAATTTTAATGAAAAGAAGTGTCGAGCTTTAGTCTGTGTTGTGTAAATAAAAGTTGGGCGGTGTAGGATTACAGATTCTATAAAAACGCCTGCATTTAGCAGGCTTTAATTGTTAGGCGTTTTAATTATTTTAATTCAAAAGATAAAACCTAAAAGCGCTCGCCGAAAATATCGGCGATGTTACTGAGGTTTTATCTTTCCATGTGTGAAGTGGCTGAGATTTTGCCGGAAACGCATATCACAAATGGTTTTTTGCGGCATCAAGTATCTTCTGAGAGGTGAGTTCTCTATCAGAGGCAACGTAGACAAAGCTGCGATCTCCGGTTAAAGATGGGAAACCAGCGGACATGATCTGAAGGAATATTTCTTCTCCATCCGGATACTCCTGCCTAACGGACGTAACGCCTTGTTGCACCGTGACAACTTTACCTGGTGTTCCATTGAAAAAAACGATGACATCCTTCATAAACCACCTTGTGTTTTTTGGGAACATTAGAAAACTAAAGCAAGCATTTTTTAGCTTTAACGTGTATTGTGGCAATCCGTAAAATCAGGAGATGCCTATGTCTGGACGTAAAAATACACAATCCCATCGAAATCATTTAGTCAAATGTTCATGCCCAAATTGCTCTAAAGATTCTGAGCATAGTTTTAATCGCGTGCAAAAGGGCGCTCAACTTGTCTGCCCGTACTGCCACGCTTTGTTTAAATCTACTCAACGATTCTAAACCAAAGTAGCTGACAAAATGAGTTAGCTTTGAGTTTTAGATCATTCATGCAGCAGTTCTGCACTTCATCACATGGGTCAGCGCACTCGTTAAGAAAATATGCTGGCCGTTGATATGAATAACAGTCATATAATCCAGGGCCCGTATACTCAGGAAACCTTATTGGTAATCACGGGCCATTGATAATATTATCTATCAAGAAGAATGACATTTGCAGCAGCAGGGCCTTTATCGCCGCTTAGAATCGCAAATTCGACTTTCTGACCTTCAAATAGCGTATTAAAGCTTTCTCCCTGCAGGGCAGAGAAATGGACAGAAACATCTTTACTGCCATCAAGCGGGGAGATAAAGCCAAAGCCTTTATCATCATTAAACCACTTAACCAGACCTTGAATTCTTGAAGACATAAATACTCCTTTTAAAGACTCTTTAAATGATAAGAAATGACAAAACGTATGGACTCAAAAGGAGGGGATATCAGCGATAGCGCCTGGTTATGAGGACTGCCTGGTAAAATAGTGTATTCGGTATTGCATCGAGCTAACTAAATCATTAAGGCACGGACTGAGTTGATAAGCAAACGTTATTTTAGCCATCCGGGCGGCTGCCTTGGTGCGCTTCCAGCCACGTTGAATCTGGTTCAATTCTCGATAAAAGTCGTCGGCTCTATGTTCTTCTTTGCGAAGCTGGTGCCGGAAAAAGAGCTGCGCGCATTGACCTTGTGAATATATTTTGATTAGGCTATGTATGTTCGGCACCACGCTTTTTCTTAAAAATTTTATCCCATTGGAAGGGTTTTACGTGTTCAAGCTTAATTCATCTCTACTGGCCATTCTCCTGCTGTCAGGCTGTAGTTCTGATCTGGTTCTCAGTCCACCTCAACGACCCGAATACAAGGCTATGCCAGAAATAACCCAGTCTGTGACGCCATCGCAGCAGCGTGCAATCATGGCTGGCGAGAGGCCTGACTGGTCAGAAAGAACGCCAGTCAACGCTACAAAGCGCTATTAATAAAAACGTATCAGCAGGGCTGCCATTCGGTGGCCTTTTTGTATCACCTCGATTATGTCGTTTATTGCGCCATGGGAGCAGACCAAACATTCGGGTCTGAACGAAAATTTTCGACGCCTGACATGGTAATTATTACGTTATCTACCATGATTAAGTCGATGACAATTCAATCACTTCAGCATCGTTGAAGCGGTTACTTCACGCTAATTGAGAACCCTAAATGCGCCATGCATCTATCCCCGTAGCTGCAGCCGCGGCAATATTTTTGCTGGGCGTTTTTATCATCAATTTACAGGTTTGGTATTCTGCACGGGCTGACAGCCTTGCAGGGGCGCACTATGTCGTGCGGAACATGAACGTCATTCTTAAGGAAGCCCGTCATGCAACTCAGCTGGCGAAGCAACTTGCTGAGAATGAGTGTGATGCGGAAGGACAATATCGGCTCGGCACTGAGGCTGCATTACAGCCTCACCTCAGAACGATCGTTATCCTGAAAAATGATGCGGTCTGGTGCTCCTCTTTACCAGGAAACCGCGTGTTGTTGGTCAACAGTTCAATACTGCCAGAATCATCATTGCTGCTCGTCCCTGCGGGAAGTACCGTCAACGGCCTTCCTGTGCTTCTATACCAGACCAATCACGCCGGAAGCCGAATCATCGTTAGCATCAGCGACAGCCATATCCGGGATGCGCTGGATATGCCATTAAACGGCGTTGAATATTCACTTCGAGTAGGCAATACCCTTTTGGGTATGTCAGGTAATGTGGCGACGGCAGACCATTCGAAGAAAGAGGTATTGACGGTAAAAGCCTCTAATTATCCATTCGAGATACAGTTTAACTCTCCAGGCCTTTTCAGCCTTAAGAGATTGTTCAATCGAGCCGGCGGCGTGGTGCTATTCCTGCTGATAATATCGTCTCTTTCTGCTTATATACTTCAGCGATATCTCTCTAAAGATGTTTCACCAAAAGAATCACTGCGCACCGCCATTTACAGAAATAAAATAACCCCGTATTACCAACCGGTTGTTAGCGGCAGGGAGGGAACCTTGCGGGGTGTGGAAGTGCTGGCCAGATGGAAGCATCCGCAATCCGGGTTTATTTCTCCCGCTTCATTTATTCCCCTCGCGGAGAAATCTGGCTTAATTATTCCTTTAACCCAGAGCTTAATGCGTCAGGTTGCTGCGCATATGAATTCAATTTCAACCTTGTTGCCGGAAGGGTTTCATGTAGGGATTAACTTCAGCGCTTCTCATATCGTTTCGTCCACCTTTGTAGAAGAGTGTCTCCACTACAAACACAGTTTTATTCGACAGGATCTTAACCTTGTCATTGAGGTAACCGAGCGCGAACCGCTCCACATCGATGAACATCTCGTCAGGACGCTGAATGAACTGAATAACAACGGTTTTGCCATTGCCCTGGATGATTTTGGCACGGGATATTCCGGTCTATCTTACCTGCAAGAACTGCATATTGATTACATTAAAATCGACCAAAGTTTTGTTGCCAGGGTTAATGCCAATGAGGACTCAACCCTGATCCTGGATTCGGTTCTGGAACTGGCAAAAAAACTGTCAATTAGTATCGTGGCGGAAGGGGTTGAAACACAAGATCAACTTAATTACCTGATCCGCAATAACATCCGTTTTTTACAGGGGTTCTTCTTCTACAAACCTCTTCCTTTCAAGGAACTGGTCAAAGTCCTCTTGTCGAAGCCTAAAGTTAAGGTGAGGGTGGAGTGAGGTTTATCCAGCTATCAGCGTTTCTCCCGAAACAGGACTAAGATAGCGTATAATGCGTCTTCCAAAACCGCTCAATAACCCAGTGACGCATTCAATGACCCTCAATCGCTTTTGTTACTTGCTCCTGATATCCGCTGCGATCGGCAGCCTTTTATCGTCTAATCCTTTGGTCGTGTGGTTTCTGCTGATCAATGTGCTGACGATGGTCATATATGGTGCCGATAAAATGGCGGCACGGAAGGGGATGCGCAGGGTTCCGGAAGCGACGTTGCTGGTATTTGGCGTGACCGGAGGCTGGCCTGGCGCCATTGCGGGGCAACAGCTCTTTCGCCATAAAACGCAAAAGCAGCCTTTCAAGACCTATTTTTTCATCAGCATTGTCGTCAGCATCGCCGTGATGGCGGCGGTTTACCATTTATCGGCTTATTCTCCCTTATATTAATCCCTCGGTCACTGCCAATAGTAGTAGGACTATTCTTAAGGGGTTGCTGTTTTTTGCACAATCTGAATAATACGTGCAACAACACGGACGACAACATCCCATGAAAATAAAATCTATTCTACTGGCAGCGCTGGCGGTCTTTTCTGTGCCTTCCTGGTCCGCTTTTCAGGAGCGGGAATATAATACCTGGTATATGAAAAATGCGGTGCTTTACGATATGACTCAGACCTCGACAGGCTATCCCGTCATGGTGAGCGTCTCCCAGCCAGGGAGGAAATCCGCTAATTTGCTGGTGTCCTATATTACTGAAGGCCGCTGTGATGAAAATAACCTGCCGCTGAATGTAAATGGTAAAGTGCTGCCCGCAAAATATAATTGCGTCCAGATAGGGAAAAACAGAATTGAGCATTTTTCAGTGGTGGATGCGGAAAGCGTCAATGGCATGGTGATGAACCTGAAATCTGATTTCACTATTCTCCTGCAAAATGATATTAAAATTTGGGCGGCAAATATCAAAACGCCAAAATATGGACTGGCACCGAGATTCTAACTATGAAATGCCTCTATTACGACAGGCATTTTTTTGGGGATGTAAAGCAATCATTTCTAAGTTAATAGTTTTAATGCATTACTAATCAATATAAAGGGTAAGTGGCCCTGGTTTTTTACGTATTTAAATGGACTGTATGCTAAACGGTACAAAACCGCACAAATAATCCTTTCTGACATTATGGATAAAGCTCATTACCAGACTTACGCTTGCTAGCGGCGTTTTAGTTGTTCAACACATCTTTACTGGTAAGGAGCAGAAAATGTCGCAACGTAATAGTCTGGATTTACTAAGCCGTAAAGAAGGAATGTGTCTGTTAGAGCAAAGCATGGGTTTTGTCTGGCAGGCAGCGCTTCGGGCGGTCGCGGTCTTAGGCGTCGCAGATCGTCTGGTGGAAGGAAAAAAATCCGTCAAGCAACTGGCGAATGAGCTGAATGTCGACGCTGACTATCTTCATAGAATCATGCGCTTATTGTCCTCTCGTGGAGTTTTCAACGAATTATCTGAAGCTGAATACAGTCTTAGCCATTCAGCACAATTCCTCTGTTCTGAGCATGAATTTTCCTTGCGCGCGGCGGTGCTCATGCTAACAGACCAAACATTCTGGCAGCCAGCGGCTAAAATGGATGAGATATTGCAAGGCAAACCAGTTTTTAACGAATTGTTTGGTAAGCCTTTTTACGACTACTGGCAGCATGACGATAGGGGGGCTGACAGCAACGTTTTTCATGCCGGTATGGCCTCTATGTCATCCGTAGAGAATGAAGTCATCGCAGATAGCTATTCATTCCCTCAAAACGCTGTCGTTGCCGATATCGCCGGTGGGCTGGGGAATTTATTGCTGACCGTTTTACGTCGAAATCCGACCTTGACGGGGATCCTTTTCGATCAAAAAGACGTTCTTGAGCGGAATCGACTGCACCTTTTAAAGGATAATCGTCGATGGAAGACCGTTGAGGGCAGCTTTTTTGAAGCCTGTCCTGTAGCGGACATTTACCTGCTTAAGTATATTTTGATGGACTGGCCTGATGAGAAGGCCATTCAGATCCTTCAATGCTGCAGAAAGGCTATGAAAGAAAACGCCCGACTATTAATTTTTGAGCCGCTTATTAAAAAAGAAAATAATGAGCTGGGACGATTCGAAATTGACCTTCTGCTGTTAACAAGCTTTGATGGGGGGCGGGCACGAACAGAGTCTGCGTATCAGGCCTTGTTTGAGCAGACCAATCTGAAGTTGAACAAAATAATAGACACCCATTCGTATCTGTCGATTTTAGAAGTCGTACCTGTCTGAACTGTTTAAATAATATTTACAGAGCATGCGCCCCGCATTCCGTTTTACCGTATTCCTGCTACGCTTGTTTGTTGTACCAGGAGCATGAATATGAAAAACAAAGATGAACAAACCGGATTAGTGGGGCTGGCGATCGGGGCCGCCGTCATTGGGCTGGTTTCAGCGCAAAAACCGATCCATCGCAACAGTATTGTCGATGAGCTGGTCAGGCTCGGAAGGCAAAAAGGCGATGGTGTAGAAGACGAGGTTTTCGTGAAAGCCGCCGAGCTGGTGAGAAAAGGGGTATAGCCCATGGCTGAAAGACGTAATGCGAAGTGCCATTGCGGCGCGGTGGCATTCACCGTTGAGCTTACCGATGGCCTGAACACCGCGCGGCGCTGCAGCTGTTCTTTTTGTCGAATGCGAGGCGCGGTGGTCGTCTCTGCGCCGCTGTCGGGGATTACGGTGACCAAAGGTGAGGATAAGCTCACCGAGTACCGCTTTAACACGGGAACGGCACGGCATTTCTTTTGCTCGGTGTGTGGAATTTACACGTTCCACCAGCGGCGTTCTAATCCTAATGAATACGGCGTGAACGTCGCCTGTTTTGAAAGCGTTTCTCCCTTTGATTTCCCTCAGGTAACCGTGATGGACGGTGTCAACCATCCCACTGATGGGGAAAGTGGAGTATTTGGCTATCTCACTTTTCGCGAGAAAGGGGAAGAGCAGGCATGATTGCCGCCTGGCCACTCTTTAATCAGCCTGGCTATAGTGGAGAATGGTTATCTGAAACAGGAGAAACTATGCTCTGTGTTGAAAAAGACGATCCGCGTGAGGCCCCTGAGTCAGGGGATAAAAAGCCTCAGCCTGTGAAAAAATAACGCGAGGTATGCGTTTACCCGCCACCGGCACTGCTGGTGGCTTTTTGTTTCCAGGGAACGCGATTAACTGCCATCCAGATGGTTTAACAGCGCACCGAGATGCCCGACGATATCACCAAAATCAAAAATTAACGCCATCCACAGCATGGCTAAAAGGGTAAGTACGGTAAGGGATACACGACCAAACAACGCTGTTATCCTTAGTGACGAAAGGGCTATCACCTGAGTTTAACCAGCTTTCTTTCAACTTACCCTCAACCAACCCCTTTCTGAAACTGCCTTTTGTGACGGACTTCAAAAAACAAGCGAGCCCGCATGATTATGCGGGCTCTGACAATCAGAACTGGTAAACCAGACCTAACGCTACGACGTCATCGGTGCCGATGCCGTTGTTTTTGTAGAAGCTGTCATCTTCATCCAGCAGGTTGATTTTGTAATCAACGTAGGTGGACATGTTTTTGTTGAAGTAGTAGGTCGCGCCTACGTCAGCGTATTTAACCAGATCCTGATCGCCCTGACCGTTGCCCAGGTCCTTACCTTTAGACTGCAGGTAGGAAAGGGTTGGACGCAGGCCGAAGTCGAACTGGTACTGCGCGGTCACTTCGAAGTTCTGGGTTTTGTTCGCCACGGCGTCGGTGTTATCACCATACGGGGTCATATTGCGGGTTTCAGAATACATTGCCGCCAGGTAGATGTTATTGGCGTCATATTTCAGACCCGCAGTCCATGCATCCGCTTTGTCACCACCCGCTGTGGTATTCATCACCTGCTCGTTGGTTCGGTCAGAAGAGGTGTAGGCGGCACCCGCAGTAATCCCCATACCGAAGTCATAGGTGGTAGAAATACCGAAGCCATCACCATTCTCGTGACGCGTGTCGCGACCGTTGTTGGTGCCTTCCTGATTGTTGCTGGCGTCTTCATTTTTGCCCTGATACTGCAGCGCAAAGTTCAGACCCTGCACCAGACCATAGAAGTCGGTGTTGCGGTAGGTTGCCACGCCGTTGGCGCGGCCCGTCATGAAGTTGTCTGCTTTGGTGTAGGAGTCGCCGCCGAACTCAGGCAGCATATCGGTCCAGCCTTCCACGTCGTACAGCACGCCGTAGTTACGACCGTAATCGAAGGAACCGTAGTCGCCCACCTTCACACCGGCGAAGGCCAGACGCGTCCAGGACTGGTTATCAGACCCTTCGGTGTTGTTGGCCTGAATGTTGTATTCCCACTGCGCGTAGCCGGTCATCGTGTTGTTGATCTGGGTTTCGCCTTTGAAGCCCAGACGCATATAGGTTTGATCCCCGTCAGCGCCTTTATCGTCGGAGAAATAGTGCAGACCATCTACTTTTCCGTACAAATCTAATTTGTTACCGTCTTTATTATAAATTTCTGCTGCATGTGCAGAGCCAGCCATTAACAGAGCCGGAATCATCAGAGCCAGTACTTTTCTTTGCATTGTGATAATCCTTTGCAGTTGTTTTTATTTAATTACCTGTTGAACTTTCAGAATGAGAAAGTTGTCTCATGCTAAATCACTCCTGTGTAAGAGTAATAAAATATAATTGTTACGAGCTAAGTAAAATCTAAACCGAATAAATCAGCGGAAATGGTCATTGATTGGGTGAATGATTTAAAAGTAAGTATATTAAATTGAAATTATTAATCAGGCGTTAATTAAGGTAATCTTGCTGGTGTTATATGCCTTTAAGATGATTGATCCATAATTAACATGAATGCTATTAAGGAAACTCAATAGATATTCATTGATTATCTGGATTCGCCCGGTGTGAATACGCCGGGCTTTTTTTATGGCAAAAAAATGCCCGGACAAGCCGGGCAGAGGAACTAGTCGCTGGTCGGTTTTTCGGCTTTACCCGCCATTTGCGCCAGGAAGTCATAGCGTTTTTGCAGGTCAGCAGCGGCGTCTTTCCAGAGCTGTTCGGCCACTTCCGGCTGCTGCGCATTAAGGCGACGGAAGCGCTGTTCCTGCATTAACGTCTCGGCCAGAGCATCTGACGGCGGACGCGAATCCAGCGCCAGCGGTAATTTACCCTCGTCAGCACGACGCGGGTCGAACCGGTACAGCGGCCAGAAGCCGGTCGCGGTCAGCTGACGCATCTGGTCGTGGCTGAGCGCCAGGTCGTAGCCATGCTCTTCGCAAGGGCTGTAGGCAATGATCAGCGACGGGCCTGGATACGCCTCCGCTTCCTGGATGGCTTTTACCGTCTGGTTAAGCTGGGCACCCAGCGAGATTTGCGCGACGTAAACGTGACCGTACATCATCATGCTCACGCCGAGATCTTTGCGCGCCTTGCGTTTACCGTGCTCACCGAATTTCGTCACGGCGCCTAACGGCGTGGCTTTCGACGCCTGACCGCCGGTATTGGAATAACACTGCGTATCCAGAACCAGGATGTTGACGTTTTCGGTCAGGCTCAACACGTGATCCAGTCCGCCAAAGCCGATGTCGTAGGCCCAGCCGTCGCCGCCAATCATCCAAATTGATTTTTCGACCAGGGCGTCAGCGTCGGTCAGCAGCTGTTCAGCTCCCGCCACGCCCTGAAGTGCCTGACGCAGCTCAGCAACCTGCTCACGACGTTCTTCTGGCGTCGCGTCCGCATGAAGCGCGTCATTGAGCTCAGCAGGGATCTGCCCGGCAAACTGCTCCAGCAGGCGCATCACGCGCACGCGGTGCTGGTCGACGGTCAGGCGGAAGCCCAGGCCGAATTCGGCGTTATCCTCGAATAACGAGTTTGCCCACGCCGGACCGCGACCATTTGCGTCGGTGGTGTACGGAGTGGAAGGCAGATTACCGCCATAAATTGAGGAACAGCCGGTTGCGTTGGCAATCAGCATCCGGTCACCGTACAGCTGGGTAAGCAGCTTGATATACGGCGTCTCACCGCAGCCGGAGCAGGCTCCGGAGTACTCAAACAGCGGCGTAATCAGCTGTGACGTACGAATATCAATACGTTCCAGTTTACTGCGATCGATTTCCGGCAGATTCAGGAAGAAGTCATAATTAACCTTCTCCTCTTCAACGTGCTCCAGACGCGACATCATATTGATGGCTTTGATCTCCGGATCCTGCCTGTCTTTCGCCGGACAGACCTCGACGCAAAGGTTACAGCCGGTGCAATCTTCCGGCGCGACCTGCAGAACGTATTTCTGTCCGCGCATATCACGGGATTTCACATCCAGGGAATGCAGGCTGGCCGGCGCGGCTTCCATCTCTTCCGGTGACACCACTTTGGCGCGAATAGCAGAGTGCGGGCAGGCCGCAACGCAGTGGTTGCACTGGGTACACAGCTCTTCTTTCCAGATGGGGATCGCTTCGGCAATGTTACGTTTTTCCCAGCGCGTGGTGCCCATCGGCCAGGTGCCATCCGGCGGGAGCGCAGAGACGGGCAGGGCGTCGCCCAGACCGGCCAGCATCGCCGCCGTCACGGTCTTAACGAAATCAGGCGCCGCATCGGACACCACCGGAGGGCGATTCGGACTTGCGGCATTCACCGGCTGCAGCGGTACCTCGAACAGCGACTCGCGCGCCAGCGCCAGCGCCTGCCAGTTTCGCTCGACCAGCTCCTGGCCCTTGCTGCTGTAGCTTTTGGCAATCGCACCCTGCAGTTCCACCAGCGCGCTGTCGCCCGGCAGGATATTGGTCAGGTGGAAGAAGGCCATTTGCATTACGGTATTAATACGCGCAGCAAGGCCACATTCGCGGGCAATTTTTGCGGCGTTGACCACGTAGAAACGGGCTTTTTTCTGGTTCAGTACCGCCTGAACTTCCTGCGGGAGCCGCGCCCAGACTTCGTCCGCGCTGTAAGGCGTATTGAGGAGGAAAATACCGCCGGGCTTCAGGCGCTCGGCCATCTGGTATTTATCGATAAACTGCAGCTGGTGGCAGCCGACAAAGTCCGCCTGAGAAATAAGATACGCGGAGCGGATGGGCTGTTCGCTCACGCGCAGGTGGGAAACGGTCAGGCCGCCTGCTTTTTTGGAGTCGTAAACGAAGTACCCCTGGGCGTACCACGGCGTTGAGTTGCCGATGATTTTGATGTTGTTTTTGGTCGCGGAGACGCTCCCGTCGCTGCCCAGACCGTAGAACAGCGCCTCAAGTTTGGCGGTCGAGGGCAGGGTATTTTCCGGCAGCGACAGGGACAGGTTAGTCACATCATCATAAATGCCGACGGTGAAGCGCGGCTTTGGTTTCGCTTCGCTTAACTCGTTGAATACCGCCAGCACGCAGTCCGGCCCAAACTCCTTGGAGGACAAGCCATAGCGACCCCCGATCACGCGCGGCAGCGTTTCACGCTCGCCCTGATTAAAGGCTTCTGCCAGGGCGGTCATCACATCCAGATACAGCGGTTCCGCCTGTGCGCCAGGCTCTTTGGTACGGTCGAGCACCGCCACAGCGCGGGCGCTTTCAGGCAGAGCCGAAAGCAGATGTTTAGCCGAGAACGGACGATAGAGACGCACCTTAAGCACGCCAACTTTTTCGCCGCGCGTCAGCAGCTCGTCAACCACTTCTTCACAGGTCCCAATGGCTGACCCCATCAGCACAATGACCCGTTCCGCCTGCGGATGGCCGTAGTACTCAAACGGTTTGTACTCACGGCCGGTCGCGGCGGCAAAGTCATTCATTGCCTGCTCAACATGGTCGTAAACCGCGTTGTACCAGGGGTTCGTGGCCTCGCGGGACTGGAAATAGGTATCCGGGTTCGCCGATGTCCCGCGAATAACCGGGTGTTCAGGATTCAGAGCCCGGGCGCGATGCGCGTCGATTTCCGCCTGCGGCAGCAGATTCAGGATAGTATCGTCGGCCAGCGGGACGATTTTGTTGATTTCGTGAGAGGTGCGGAAACCATCAAAGAAGTGAATAAACGGCACGCGGCTTTTGAGCGTGGCGATATGCGAAATTAAGGCAAAGTCCTGCGCTTCCTGAACGCTGCTGGCGCACAGCATCGCGCAGCCGGTCTGGCGCACGGCCATCACGTCAGAGTGATCGCCAAAGATAGAGAGCGCGTGGGTAGCAACGGTACGCGCGGCAACGTGCAGAACGAAGGGCGTCAGCTGACCGGCGAGTTTGTAAAGCGTAGGGATCATTAACAACAATCCCTGAGAAGAGGTAAACGACGTGGAAAGCGCGCCGGTCTGAAGCGCGCCGTGTACCGTGGCAATCGCCCCGGCTTCAGACTGCATTTCAACCACTCTCGGGACATCGCCCCAGACGTTTTTTAACCCGTTACCCGCCCATGCATCCGCCTGCTCGGCCATGGTAGAACTTGGCGTAATCGGGTAGATGGCGATAACTTCACTGGTGCGAAACGCGACTGAGGCAACTGCACCATTACCGTCAATAGTTTGCATAGGACAACACCCTTACATTGCGCAAAAAATAGGGGTCTGTATAACGGCAACAAACCCTGAATATTATCAGTGTATTCTAGCAAATGCGGGATTTAACGATTTTCGCTTTTGTGTCCTTGGTATTCTCTCCATCAATGAGTAGATCAAACTTTTGGCGAAAAAATTGCGAGAAATTGTTTCTGAAGCGCATAAATACGCACTTACGCTCTCGACGACGCGGGATGTGATGCCTATTATGCATAGGTTTCGCATTATTCATGGGGGAGAGAGCATGCGCTCAGCATTTTTGATAGGGTGTGCCGCATTATTGTTGTCGGCATGTAGCAGTGAGCCAGTCCAGCAGGCAACGGCAGCCCACGTGGCGCCGGGAATGAAGGCGGCGATGTCCAGTTCAGGCCAGGCCAACTGCGCAATGATTGGCGGTTCGCTGTCTGTCGCCCGCCAGCTTGATGGTTCTGCTATTGGGATGTGCGCCTTGCCAAACGGCAAACGCTGTAGTGAACAGTCGCTTGCCGTTGGAAGCTGCGGTAACTACTGATTATTCTGCACGCCTAAACATCAGCGTTTTATCGGCTGTCGCCAGCGTTAACTGATCCTCAGTCAGGTCGACCTGCGCCCCTTTGCGCAGCATGTCGCCGATGGTCTGATCCAACTCATTCAGCTGAGGTTCAGTACAGAGCTTGCGCGTCATGGCCAGCGTTTTAACCTTAAGCTCGCCTTCGGATAATTTCCCCTGTCCGTTGAAGCGGTTACACATCTGGCCAGAAACGCTGATGTTATTAACCAGGCTGATATCTGGCAGCGCGCTAAAACCGATCTCAGGTTGCGTTGTCGCGGTCTTCACGGCCTTACCGTTTACATTTTCCAGCACAAAGCGGTGGTTTTTAAGTTGCTCCGGCTGTACGGAGGCTTTACCCGGATTAACGCACCCGGTAAGGACAAGACTAATAACACTTAACGCAATGAGCTTTTTCATTTTTCTTCTCAAACTATAAATACTGTGAATCTTTTTCCAGTGTAACGATACTCTGCCGTGCGTTAATGGGGTTTATCTGAAAGTGCGGGGGAAAGTGCCGGGCAACGCAGCGGTTGCCCGGAATGGCGTTAATGCGATTTAAACCCTGCCGCCGTCATCAGCATACGGAAGAGCATACTGACAGCAGCCAGCGCCAGTACGCTGCCGCCCCAGATAATGGCCAGCCACAGTAATCTTTTCCAGACCGGTTGTTGCATCAGTGATAACCCTCCCCATGCTGAACTTTGCCGCGAAACACGTAGTAGCTCCAGAAGGTGTAGACCAGAATAACGGGAATGATCAACAGCGCGCCCACCAGCATAAAGCCCTGGCTTTGCGTCGGTGCTGCGGCCTGCCACAGGGTGATCGACGGTGGAATAATATGCGGCCAGATGCTGATCCCAAGCCCGCTAAAACCGAGGAATATCAGCCCCAGTGTCAGGATAAACGGACGGCTATGGCTGTCGGGATTATTCAGGCAGCGCCACTGATACAGGCTAAAAATCACCACCAGGGCGGGGACAGGCAGCAGATAAAACAGATTCGGCAGCGTAAACCAGCGCGCAGCGATGGCCGGTTGCGCCAGCGGCGTCCAGAGGCTGATCGCCGCAATAAACGCCAGCAGCACGATTAACAGCGTTTTCGACACCTCACGCATCCGCTGCTGCAGCGCGTTTTCGCTTTTCATCACCAGCCAGGTAGAGCCTAACAGCGCGTAAGCCACCACCAGCCCGGCCCCGCAAAACAGGTTAAACGCGGTAAACCAGTCAAAGGGGCCGCCGGTATAGGTCCGACCGGTGACGGTAAAGCCGTTAATGACGGCGCCTACCGTCACGCCCTGGGTAAACGTTGCCAGAATTGAACCGCCTATAAACGCCTTATCCCAGAAGGGGCGGTGGGCCGGCGTGGCTTTAAAGCGAAACTCAAATACCACCCCGCGGAAAATAAGACCGATCAGCATTAACGTCAGCGGAATGGTGAGAGCATCAACGATAACCGCATACGCCAGCGGGAATGCGCCGAACAGTGCGGCACCGCCAAGCACCAGCCAGGTTTCATTTCCGTCCCAGACCGGCGCGACGCTGTTGACCATCACGTCGCGATCGTCGGCGTTCTGCGTTGCCGGGAAGAGAATACCGATCCCCAGATCAAAACCGTCCATCACGATATACATCAGCGTGGCAAAGACGATAATGACAAACCAGATAATGGAAAGATCGATACCCATTATGGCTGCTCCTTATGTTCAGTTGTGACGGCAGAAAGCGGGCGCGCCGGACGTCCGTCGGACTCGGTGGCGAATGATTCATGCGGCTGCGGGCCTTTTCGGATGAGGCGCACCATATAGCTGTAACCCACGCCGAATACCGAGGTATAGACGACGAAGAAGGCCAGCAGGCTCACGCTCATGTGCAGGTCACCATGGGCAGACACTGCATCCTTCGTTCGCTGGAGTCCGTAGACCACCCACGGCTGGCGGCCCACTTCGGTGGTGATCCACCCGGCCAGGATGGCAATCAGCCCGGTTGGCCCCATCAGCAGCGCAAACCACAGGAAAGGGCGTGACGAATACACGCGTTTTTTATAGCGCAGCCAGAGTGCCGTCACCCCAAGCAGCAGCATCAGCATGCCCAGGCCCGCCATAATGCGGAATGACCAGAAGACGATGGTGGAATTCGGACGGTCTTCCTTCGGAAACTCCTTGAGGGCCGGAACCTGTTTATCCAGGCTGTGCGTCAGGATAAGACTCCCGAGCGCCGGGATCTCCAGCCCAAAGCGGGTCCGCTCCTGTTCCATATCCGGCCAGCCAAACAGCAGCAGCGGGGTAGGCTCACCCGGCGGATTTTCCCAGTGGCCTTCAATGGCGGCAATCTTGGCGGGCTGGTGCTTTAAGGTGTTCAACCCGTGCATATCGCCAACCATGGCCTGGATGGGGGCGACAATCAGCGTCATCCACAGCGCCATCGAAAACATCGCGCGGATAGCAGGGGTATTATTCCCGCGCAGCAGATGCCATGCCGCGGATGCGCCCACAAACAGGGCGCTGCTCAGGAATGCAGCTATCGACATATGCAGCAGGCGGTAAGGGAAGGAGGGGTTAAACACCACGGCGAACCAGTCCACCGGTACCACCTGACCGTTGACGATCTCATAGCCCTGCGGGGTTTGCATCCAGCTGTTCGATGAGAGGATCCAGAAGGTGGAGATAATGGTGCCCAGCGCCACCATGCAGGTGGCGAAGAAGTGCAGACCCGGCCCGACCTTGTTCCAACCAAACAGCATCACGCCGAGGAACCCGGCTTCGAGGAAGAAGGCGGTGAGCACTTCATAGGTCAGCAGCGGGCCGGTAATGCTGCCCGCAAACTGTGAAAATCCGCTCCAGTTGGTGCCAAACTGGTAGGCCATCACCAGCCCGGAGACCACGCCCATGCCAAAGTTGACGGCAAAAATCTTCGACCAGAAATGGTACAGCGAGCGCCAGACCGGATTTTTTGTTTTCAGCCACAGCCCTTCGAGTACGGCAAGGTAGCTTGCCAGGCCGATGGTGATGGCCGGGAAAATAATGTGAAAGGATACGGTAAACGCAAACTGTATCCGCGCAAGGTGAAAAGCATCTAAACCAAACATGCAAAACTCCGCGATGTAATTATGTCGATGCCATTCTAAGCCGCGCCAGCTCTGGGTTGCAGAAACAGACCTGTGTTATTTATCTATAACAGTTCTCTTGCCTGCCTGTGTGGTTGCTCGTGTTGAGCGGCAATTCTTCCGCCCAGGAGAGGTTCATTTTCGTAATGCCCAAAAATAAATCAACATGGCATTGAGCAAAAATGAAAAGATGAAAAGAAATAGTGTATAGCTTTCACTCCATTCAAGTTCAGTTACAAAACCAAAATGTCTGGTGAAGAGATGATAAAGTAATACATCAGGCATGAAGTAACATACAAGGGAGTAAATAACAAACAGCATCAATGTTTCAATAACCCAGGTCAGGACATGTTTTTTTGCATTCATCAATATACCTGTATTGTTCCAAGTGCATCTAAGCCAGCAGTAACTTTAAACGTGCCTGATGCGAGTAGACCATGCATCAGTATTCTGTAATGGGAGTGATTTGATAGCGTAATACATCCATTACTAATTCCAGACTGTCCCGCAGGGTGTAACCGAAAAGAACCGCGCTCAACATTATTGATAAAAGTTCTGTCGTCAATGTGAGTATCATGGCGGTAAAGAGCAAACCAAAAGTCACGGTTTGAACCGCTTTCTAACCCTTTGATTGCGTCATGCCAATGAGTACCAAACCCGCCTCGTGGACGTGTTACGATATAATAAAGTCCTGGGGGTAAGGGGCCCACCTCAGTAGTCGCAACGGCATCAGGGTTATTTCTGTTATTCCCCGAGTTTCCTGAATACGCGGGGAAAAAGCCTAAGCCAGGGCAGCTCAAAGTGGAAAGCTGATAGCCATTCAAATGAAAAGTACACCGAATCATCTGTCTTTCCACTCGTCAGAAAAAATAATATTACCGTCGCAGTGCTTCCAGGTTATTTTTTCGTAACGCAGTGCGACACTTTCCAGATGGTTATGTTTCTCTGTTGCCGGGTTTTTAACGTCATGCATGAGTGGACATATAGATACCACCTTGACATTCTCTAGCTGCATATTGAAGTATTCAACTTCCTGCCCGGAATCGCTGATTTTATACCACTTAAATTCCGCACTTTTCAGCGTCTGACCTTTTGCAACGGCTTTGTAGATATAGGGGCTGGAACTGTCGAATTCCTTCTCAAAAACGAGGGCGGAATGAATACGGGTACCAGTAATTTTCCCCGTCATGTTATCTGTCGGTAGATGCAGTCCATGACCGAATCCCAACACCTCAATACTTCCTTCCCGATCTTGTACATCAACAGCGCCTTTGATATCTGCGCCGCCATCATCTTTCAGCCAAAGGTATGCTGGAATGGCCATCTCAAACTCCTTTTTTCTTTAACAATTCATGACTTAACGAATGTTAATACTCCCTGTGTGTTAAGGTTATTAGGCAAAAAGTGTCATGCAAAATATTTATATTTTATTGATTTATAAATGTTTTGTTTGTGATTGACCTAACCTATAGTTAGTGCCAGCCTTAGTGTTTCTGAATAAAAACTGTATTTTTATGATTTTTACGCATAAAACTACTTGCCTTGTCGTCTGCGCCGTGCGTTAATGGTCTTCTGGTTTTGAGTCCAAATAAATATCTGACGTAGTTTTATAAAGCAGTTCTCATCACGTTGTGCCTCTCCGCAGCCTCTCTTGGGTCTTTATCTACTTTCCGATTCGTTTTGTTTAAAACCATTATTGCCCAATCGGCCCATTAGTAATTTACGTTTTACGTTTCAGGAGAATCTTATGACTTCTTATATCCATTTTCGCTGCCCATGCTGTCATGGCTCGCAGTACCGTACCTCAGTCTTTGACATGTCTGAGAAAAACCCACTCGGCGCGAAATGCATCTTTTGCAAATCGTCGATGATTACGCTCGATCACCTGGCCGCTGCGCGTCAGGCGCAAAGCCACGTTACCGAGTACCGTAAGTAATTCATTTCACGAACTATAACAGTTAGCTAAATCTTCTCTTTTTCTCCTGCTGATATACACTGTCGGTCATAAGGAGAATCTGATGAAAAAATACCAGCGTCTGGCGCAACAAATTATCTCGCAGATTGAGCTTGGCGTATGGCTGCCGGGCGATAAGCTGCCTTCGCTGCGAGAGCAGGTGGCAAGCAGCGGTATGAGTTTTATGACCGTTGGCCACGCGTATCAGATGCTGGAAAGTCAGGGGCGCATTGTCGCCAGACCGCAGTCGGGCTATTACGTTGCCTCGCGCCCGACCGCACAACAGCCTGCTCCACCTGCCCAGGTGATGCGTGACGAAGTGGTGGATATTAACACCTACATCTTCGACGTCTTACAGGCCAGCCGCGACCCGTCCGTTGTTCCTTTTGCCTCCGCGTTTCCCGACCCACGACTTTTCCCGCTGCAGCAGCTCAACCGCTCGCTTGCGAACGTCAGCAAAACCGCGACGGCGATGAGCGTGATTGAGAACCTGCCGCCGGGTAACGTCGATCTTCGCCACGCCATTGCCCGTCGCTACGCGCAGCAGGGAATGAACATCTCCCCGGAAGAGATCGTAATCACCGCAGGCGCGCTTGAAGCGCTCAATCTCAGCCTGCAGGCGGTGACCGAGCCGGGCGACTGGGTGATAGTCGAGAACCCGTGTTTCTACGGCGCGCTGCAGGCGCTGGAACGCCTGAAGCTCAAAGCGTTGTCGATTGCGACGGATGTCCGCGAGGGGATTGACCTGAATGCCCTTGAACAGGCGCTGAATGAGTACCCGGTTAAAGCCTGCTGGATCATGACCAACAGTCAGAATCCGCTTGGCTTCACGCTGAGCACGGAGAAAAAAGCGCAGCTTGTGGCGCTGTTAACGCAGCACAATGTCCCCCTGATTGAAGACGATGTCTACAGCGAGCTCTATTTTGGCCGCGAAAAGCCGCTCCCGGCGAAAGCATGGGATCGTCAGGACATGACGCTGCACTGCTCGTCCTTTTCAAAATGCCTGGTGGCCGGTTTTCGCATCGGCTGGGTTGCGGCAGGAAAACACGCGCGACGCATCCAGCAGCTGCAGCTGATGAGCACGCTCTCAACCAGCTCTCCCGTGCAGCTGGCGCTGGTGGATTATCTGGCGACGAAACGCTACGACGCCCACCTGCGCCGCCTGCGACGGACGCTCGCCGAGCGTAAGCAGCAGGCCTGGCAGTCTCTTCTGCGCCATATGCCTGCCGGCGTCAAAATTCACCATAACGACAGCGGCTACTTTTTATGGCTGGAGCTTCCGGCGCAGCTGGATGCGGGGCTGCTGAGCGAAAAAGCCTTAACGCACCACATCAGCATTGCCCCCGGAAAGATGTTTTCCACCTCTGACGCATGGACACCGTTCTTCCGGTTTAATACCTCCTGGGCCTGGGGAGAGAGAGAAGAGCAGGCGGTCATTCAGTTAGGAAAATTAATTAGCACGATGCTGGAATAAACTTTTCTGCGTTATTTAAATAATCAATTCTTATCCTGATGACGGCACGGCGAATATTTCGCGGTGCCCAGTCATAGGAAATCTGCATACCGTCTCTCGCGGCTAACTCCTTGTCTATAATCCAGTTAACGGGGAATGCGCCCTCGGTCACACCTTGATGAAATTTCCTGAAGCCGTACGGTGCGGCGCATTTGCGCGGTCTACGTTTAATAAGGGAGATATTTTTACGGCACGGCTGCCGCTAAATTTCATTGCGACAGGAGTAACTCTTATGAGCAAACATTTTGCCCGCAGCAGCCTGTGCGCGCTCGGCATGACTATCATGACAGCGCAAGCCGCAGAACCACCAAAGGCCATCGGCGACGGGGAAGGTCGGCTGGATATTATCGCCTGGCCGGGATACATCGAACGCGGACAGACGGATAAAAATTATGACTGGGTCACCCAGTTTGAAAAAGAGACCGGGTGTGCGGTCAACGTCAAGACGGCGGCCACGTCGGATGAAATGGTCAGCCTGATGGCGAAAGGGGGATATGACCTGGTCACCGCCTCGGGTGACGCCTCCCTGCGCCTGATCATGGGGAAACGCGTTCAGCCCATTAACCCCGACCTCATCCCCAACTGGAAAACCCTCGACGCGCGGATTGTGAAAGGGGAATGGTTTAACGTCGGCGGTAAAGTCTACGGCACGCCGTACCAGTGGGGGCCAAACCTGCTGATGTACAACACTAAAACCTTCCCGACGCCTCCGGACAGCTGGAGCGTGGTCTTTACCAAACAGGATCTGCCGGACGGTAAAACCAATCAGGGACGCGTGCAGGCGTACGACGGCCCGATATATATCGCCGATGCCGCGCTGTTCGTCAAAGCCACGCAGCCGCAGCTGGGCATCAAAGACCCGTACCAGCTCACCGAAAAACAGTATGCCGCCGTGCTCAAGGTGCTTCGCGACCAGCATGCGCTGATCCACCGCTACTGGCATGACACTACCGTTCAGATGAGCGACTTTAAAAATGAAGGCGTCGTGGCCTCCAGCGCCTGGCCGTATCAGGCGAATGCGCTGAAGGCAGAGAACCAGCCCGTTGCTACCGTCTTCCCGAAGGAGGGGGTGACCGGCTGGGCGGACACCACCATGCTGCACGCGCAGGCAAAACACCCGATGTGCGCCTACAAGTGGATGAACTGGTCGCTGACGCCGAAAGTGCAGGGCGATCTGGCGGCATGGTTTGGCTCCCTGCCCGTGGTTGCAGAAGGGTGTAAGGCCAGCACGCTTCTGGGTGATAAAGGCTGCGAAACAAACGGTTATAACGAGTTCGACAAAATCTTGTTCTGGAAAACTCCCATCGCAGAAGGCGGCAAATTTGTCCCTTACAGCCGCTGGACGCAGGATTACATCGCCATCATGGGCGGTCGTTAATTGCCCGGGAGCAGAACATGACGTACGCGGTAGAGTTTAACAATGTTTCCCGTCTGTACGGCGACGTACGGGCGGTGGATGGGGTCACCATTGCTATTCGTGACGGAGAATTTTTCTCCATGCTGGGGCCTTCGGGCTCCGGCAAAACCACCTGCCTGCGTCTGATTGCCGGCTTTGAGCAGCTGTCAGGCGGCACGATTTCTATTTTCGGCAAAGAGGCGAGCGAACTGCCTCCCTGGGAGCGGGACGTGAACACCGTCTTTCAGGACTACGCGCTGTTTCCGCATATGTCGATCCTCGACAATGTCGCCTACGGGCTGATGGTCAAAGGCATCGACAAGAAAAAACGCCATGCGCAGGCCCGCGATGCCCTGGAAAAAGTGGGCCTGAGCTTTGCCGTTGCCCGCAAACCTTCGCAGCTTTCCGGCGGCCAGCGGCAGCGTGTCGCCATCGCCCGCGCGCTGGTCAATGAGCCGCGCGTCCTGCTGCTGGACGAACCCTTAGGTGCGCTCGATCTCAAACTGCGTGAACAGATGCAGTTCGAGCTGAAGAAGCTTCAGCAGGAACTCGGTATCACCTTTATTTTTGTCACCCACGATCAGGGTGAGGCCCTTTCCATGTCAGACAGGGTTGCGGTGTTCAACAACGGGCGCATCGAGCAGGTGGATACCCCGCGCGATCTCTATATGCGTCCGCGCACGCCGTTTGTCGCCAGTTTTGTCGGCACCTCTAACGTCTTCGATGCGGGCCTTGCGCAGAAAATATGCGGCATGGAAGGCAGCTATTCCCTGCGTCCGGAACATATTCGCCTTGATGAGGGCGGAGACGTTCAGGTTCAGGGCATCGTGCAGGCCGTTCAGTATCAGGGGGCGGCCACGCGGCTGGAGCTGAAGCTCGCCGACGGCGCCAAACTGCTGGTAAGCCAGGCTAATCTCAGTGAAACCTCGCCGCTGAGCGGCATCGCGCCGGGGCAGGCCGTCACGGCGTCGTGGTCACGCGAGGCGATGATTCGCCTGCACGAGGAGAGGTGAAATGGACATGAGCGTTGCGCATCCTCCCGCCTCGCGCGGCTGCTTAAGCCGCATGACGGCGCTGCTCTGGCGTAAACCCTCGCTCGGCCTGTTCCTGCTTCTGCTCGCGCCGCTGATGTGGTTTGGCATCGTCTATTTAGGATCGCTTCTGACGCTGCTGTGGCAAGGGTTCTACACCTTTGACGATTTCACCATGGCCGTCACGCCGGATCTGACCCTGGCGAACATTCAGGCGCTTTTCAACCCGGCCAACTACGACATCATCCTGCGCACGCTAACGATGGCGATTGCGGTGACGATTGCCAGCGCCATCCTGGCATTCCCGATGGCGTGGTACATGGCGCGATACACCCTCGGCAAGTGGAAAGCGTTTTTCTATATCGCTGTAATGCTGCCAATGTGGGCGAGCTACATCGTCAAAGCCTATGCCTGGACGCTGCTGCTGGCGAAGGACGGGGTGGCGCAGTGGTTTCTTACTCATATGGGGCTGGAGCCGATCCTGACTTCGCTCCTTACGCTCCCGGCGATTGGCGGTAACACCTTGTCCACCTCCGGGCTGGGGCGGTTTCTGGTCTTCGTCTACATCTGGCTGCCGTTTATGATCCTGCCGGTCCAGGCGGCGCTGGAACGCCTGCCTGCCTCGCTACTGCAGGCCTCAGCCGACCTCGGCGCGCGTCCTCGCCAGACCTTCCGCTATGTCGTTCTGCCGCTGGCGATCCCGGGTATTGCGGCTGGCTCAATATTCACCTTTTCACTGACGCTGGGGGATTTCATCGTTCCACAGTTGGTGGGGCCGCCGGGCTATTTCATCGGCAATATGGTTTATTCCCAGCAGGGGTCTATCGGCAATATGCCCATGGCCGCCGCGTTCACGCTGGTTCCCATCGTGCTGATTTCACTCTATCTGGCGTTCGTGAAACGTCTGGGAGCATTCGATGCACTCTGAACGCGCACCGCTGTTCCTGAAAGTGGCAGCCTGGGGAGGCGTCATCTTCCTGCACTTCCCGCTGCTGATTATCGCGACCTATGCCTTTAACACCGAAGACGCGGCCTTCAGCTTTCCACCGCAGGGGCTGACGCTGAAGTGGTTTAGCGTGGCGGCGGGGCGCGGTGATATTATTGAATCAGTGACGTTGTCACTTCAAATTGCGTCGCTATCCACCGCAATTGCCCTTGTGCTTGGCACGCTTGCTGCAGCGGCGCTGTGGCGAAGCGAGTTTTTTGGCAAGAATGCGATCTCACTGCTGCTGCTGTTGCCAATTGCGTTGCCGGGGATCATCACCGGCCTGGCGCTGCTGACCGCATTCAAAACGATCGACCTTGAGCCTGGGTTTTTCACCATCGTGGTCGGACACGCCACCTTTTGCGTGGTGGTGGTGTTTAACAACGTGATTGCCCGGTTCAGACGCACCTCCTGGAGCCTGGTGGAAGCGTCTATGGATCTCGGGGCCGACGGATGGCAAACCTTCCGCTATGTGGTGCTGCCCAATCTGGGTTCCGCGCTGCTGGCCGGGGGAATGCTGGCGTTTGCCCTGTCGTTTGACGAGATAATCGTCACAACGTTTACGGCGGGACACGAGCGCACGTTACCGCTGTGGTTGCTCAATCAGCTCGGCCGTCCTCGCGACGTGCCGGTCACCAACGTCGTAGCACTGCTGGTGATGCTGGTGACAACTATCCCCATTCTGGGAGCCTGGTGGCTAACCCGCGACGGCGAAAACATCGCCGGCAGCGGGAAATAACAGTGAATTCAACAGGAAAATGCTATGCAAACACAACTGCTGATAGAGGGAAAACTGGTAACCGGAGAGGGAGAAAAACAGCCGGTCTATAACCCGGCCACTGGAGAACTCCTGCTGGAAATTGCCGAGGCGTCAGCGGCTCAGGTCGATGCGGCGGTTCAGGCGGCCGACCGTGCTTTTGTGGAGTGGGGACAAACCACACCGAAAACCCGTGCCGAGTGCCTGCTGAAGCTGGCGGATGCGATTGAAGCGCATGGGGAGGACTTTGCCCGGCTCGAATCCCTCAACTGCGGCAAGCCGCTGCACTGTGCTCTGGGCGATGAAATTCCGGCGGTGGTCGACGTTTTCCGTTTCTTTGCCGGGGCCGCCCGCTGTCTTAACGGGCTGGCCGCGGGCGAGTACCTTGACGGCCACACGTCGATGATCCGCCGCGATCCGGTGGGCGTGGTTGCCTCTATTGCCCCCTGGAACTACCCGCTGATGATGGCAGCCTGGAAACTGGCGCCCGCGCTGGCGGCAGGGAACTGCGTGGTGATTAAGCCCTCCGAGATCACGCCGCTGACCGCGCTGAGGCTGGGAGAGCTGGCAAAAGATATTTTCCCGGCAGGCGTTCTGAACGTGCTGTTTGGCCGGGGGAAAACGGTCGGCGATCCGCTTACCGGGCATGAAAAAGTCCGTATGGTCTCGCTGACCGGTTCGATTGCTACCGGGGAACATATCATCGGCCATACGGCGTCCTCCATTAAACGCACCCACATGGAGCTGGGCGGTAAAGCGCCGGTTATCGTCTTTGACGATGCCGACCTGGATGCGGTTGTCGAAGGGGTTCGGACGTTTGGTTTCTACAATGCCGGGCAGGACTGTACGGCGGCCTGCCGTATTTATGCCCAGAAGGGCATATATGCCGCGCTGGTGGAAAAGCTGGGCGCAGCGGTCGCCAGCCTTAAAATGGGTGCGCCGGAGGATGCCTCGACCGAACTTGGGCCGCTCAGCTCGGCCGCCCATCTTTCACGCGTCTGTCAGGCCGTCGATGACGCGAAAGCGCTCGGTCATATACGCGTTGTCACTGGCGGAAGCAAAAAAGAGGGGGCAGGCTACTACTTCCAGCCAACCCTGCTGGCGGGGGCAAAACAGGACGACGCCATCGTTCAGCGCGAGGTGTTTGGCCCCGTGGTGAGCGTCACCGAGTTTGACGACGAGGCGCAGGTGCTGGCCTGGGCGAACGATTCGCAGTATGGACTGGCGTCATCGGTCTGGACCAAAGACGTGGGCCGGGCCCATCGTCTAAGCGCGCGCCTGCAGTATGGCTGCACCTGGGTGAATACCCATTTTATGCTGGTGAGCGAAATGCCGCACGGCGGCATGAAATTATCCGGCTACGGCAAAGACATGTCGGTCTACGGGCTTGAGGATTATACGGTTGTCCGGCATGTCATGATCAAACACTAAGCCCGTCATGCCTGGTCGCATTCGCGGCCAGGCGTTCGCCACGCCCGCCATGAGTGTTATGCAAGATACTCAATTGTTATTATCCATAAATTTTAAGTGGTTATTCTGTAACGAAAAAACTTGATCTGTATCAACATATGACGCATATTGCGTGCGGTTATTTTTTCGGCTCTGGTATACAGAATGACGTTGTATCAAAAGATGTTGGTTTTCTACGCAATCATGGCTTCCATCTGCGCATTAATTACCTGGTTCCTCTCCAAAGACCGCAAACGTATCCGCCTGCTCAGCGCTTTTCTTGTGGGCTCAACGTGGCCAATGAGCTTTCCCGTTGCGCTGCTGATCTCGCTTTTCTGAAGCACGCTTCCATTTTTAAAAGATGAATATGGCATTCCAGATACGGTAACTGTATAAATACACAGTGCATCGTAAAAGGAGTGCTTATGAACAGTTTTTACTCGCAGCAGGCCGGCTGTACCGTGCGCTGGCATGACCTGCCTGGCACCGGCGATCCCGTGGTGTTCATTCACGGGCTGGGCTGCGCCTCTTCCTATGAATATCCCCGTGTTGTTCATGACCCGCTGTTTGGCGCGCGCAGAGCGATTCTCATCGATTTGCCCGGCAGCGGCTACAGCGATAAGCCTGAGCACTACAGCTATAAAACCACCGACCAGGCGCACGTTGTGGCGGAGCTGATTGACCACCTTAAGCTGGATGCCTTCTGGTTATACGGCCACAGCATGGGCGGCAGCATTGCTATCGAAACGGCGGGGCTGCTGGCAACGCGCGTGAAGGGGCTGATGGTGTCAGAGCCCAATTTTCATGCGGGTGGCGGGATGTTCAGCCGGTCTATTGCAGCGCAAACCGAGCAGCAGTTTCTGAACCAGGGCTATGACGTCATGCTCAGCGCGGAAAAAACGGCGTGGGCGGGGTGTCTGCAGAGCAATGCGCCGTATGCCGTCTGGCGGGGCGCATCGAGCCTGGTGGCGGGCGTGGAGCCCGAATGGGACGCGCAGTTCCTGTCACTCCCTTGCCCGGTAACGTTGATTTTCGGCGAGCTGTCTCTGCCGGATGACGATGTGGACAATCTGAAGCAAAAGGGCGTTGAGGTAAAAATTATCCCTGCGGCGGGGCATTCAATGTCGTGGGAAAACCCGTCTGCGCTGGCAGAGACGTTAGCCGGGTGTATGGAGGTGTGATGAGCTCAAAAGTTTCGCCCGGCGGCGCTACGCTTGCACGGGCCTACAACGATGAAGAATGTAGGCCGGGTAAGCGGCAGCGCCACCCGGCAAGAAATGCGACTACATTGTTAATCAGCGTTCAACCTAATAATGCGTGCAAGGCCTGACGTGCGCCAGGCTGAACATCATGCGGGTGCTGGTAATCAATGTTCTCTATCGCGCGGCTATAGAGGGCGACCAGCCAGTCGTAAACGTACGCGGTGGCCGCATGAACAGGCTGTTCCCCCAGGCGCGTCAAGCGAGGCTCGGCGCTGCTGACCACGGGCGTAACGAAGATTGCCTGGCCCTTGCGGATCCGGCTTGCCGGACGTCCCGCCACGGGCGTCTGGTCGTAACCCAGCCAGCCAATGAAATTGCCCATCACGGCATGCAGCTGTGCAGCGCTGCTTTTATCCGCTTCGACGATACGCTGAAGCTGTTGAGGCAGTTCAAGCCGGTAGCTGGTGACCACCAGGACATCCGCGATTTGCTGTAACACCGCAGGTTCCAGCCCAAGACGGGCGGCTGTGGCCTCATTGCGGCTCCACTGGCGCAGATGATTTATCCAGACTCTGTGCGCCAGACGCGCTTTGTCTTTTGTCTGGAACAGGCCATTGCTTTCCTGCGCATTCTCGGCAAACAGATCAATGGTGTCCGTAAACAGCCCGTTCACCTGCTCCTCGCGAGGCTGCTGAACGGCGAGCAGCGTTTCAAAGGCTTTCAGCGGCGGCAGCAGGCCTTCAAGCAGTTCGCCGTGGCGGGCGGCGCTGTTTTGCAGCGTGCGCACCATGTTTTCGGCCTGAGCGCGTCTTGTCCCCGGCTCCTCAACCAGCGGCGCAAGATAGCTTTGCATCAGCGATGAGAGCTCCTGTCGCAACAGGCCTTTCAGCGTGCTGAGACGCTTCTGTCGCTGCGCGGGCAGAGTGGCCTGAGAGAGCCACTCTATGACGCGCTGCATGCTGTGGCTGTCCAGCGCCTGCAGCGTGCCCCAGCGTAAACCCGGTTTCCCGAGCAGATGCTGTACGGCTTCATCGAGATTCTGCCGGGTGGTAAAGCGGGCGTCATGAGGGGTAATCGCCCACACCAGACCCGGAAGGGCAGACTCCTCAGCAGGCTGCGTCTCCTTCACCCAGTTCATCAACACTTTTGCTTTTTTGGCCGTCTGTTCGTGCTGCGCCGTCGCATTACAAATCACCAGCACATCAGGCTGAAGCTGCTGACGGTAATGCTCGAGCAGCCACTGGGATTTCGCCTGGCGTAGCGGGTCGGCACGGTTATCTTCAAAAACCGGAATATCAATAATATCGACGTTATCCAGCGCGCCGTTCTCAACCGGCAGCACCAGCTCGCGGGTCAGGAAGGCCAGCACATCGACGGGGATACTGATGGCGTTAAGCATTTCACCGCTGTTCAGCGGATGAAGCAGCGTCTCCTGCGCGTCCTGAAGATCTAGCGTGCCGTCGTGCGTCAGGAAACCTTCACCCGGCAGCCCAAAGCTGTCCACCAGCAGGCTAAGCGGGGCAGCGAGCTCACCGGCATGGCTGGTCTGGTGCAGCACATGGGCCAGTTTTAACCACTGCTGGGTCAACTCCTGCTGCTCGCCCCACAGCAGCGACCAGACGCTGGCCCGCGTGCTGAGATCGAGCGATGGCACCAGCTGGGCAAATTCATGCCACAGGGCATCGTCAATTTGCTGTTTCGCTGCGGGTACGGTGCTTTGCCAGAAGCGGGCAATCGCACCCACTTCCTGACCCGTGATGCCGGGCACGCCCTGCGGCTGGCGCAGCCCGCGCCATTTCTCCAGACGTGTCTCAATGACCGCCTTATCCACCGCGCGCATCTGCGGATGCAGGGTCGTGCGGGCGATAAACAGCTGTACCAGCTCGGCCTCGGTAACCAGGCGCAGACGCAGCGGAAACGCCTCATCGGCCACTTCCGGGTAATCCCGGGTGAAGCGGACGGCCATGTTGGTCAGGGCATGTCCCGGATTGATATGCGAAAAATAGTCAAAGGTGCGCTGGCCCGGCGTCACGTTCAGGCGTCCATTACCGCTGCCGCACAGAGACAGCAGCAGGTGTGCTTTCGCGCTCTGCGAATGACCGTACAGCCCAATGCTGCTCTGGCGAGTCATGGCGCGTTCAATGGCCTGCTCCCGCGCCTGCGCCGCGTTGATGCGAGCAAGCAGGGCGTCAGCATCGTTATCCAGCACAGGGGCGTTCAGGCGCGTCTCATTAATCCACCCGATTAAGGCCTGAGTGGTGGTCGTCGTCGCTGTCATTTCAGGTATACGCTCCCGCTGTCGATCCAGTAGTGGCTACCGCTGTGTCGGCGATCGGCCAAGGTATTCAGTTTGAAGGTTAATGCGTCAGGCGCAACCGGCGTGCCGTCCTGCAGCCAGGCATCGCTCAGCTCGAAGGCCTCCGGGCCTTCCTGCTTGCTGCCGCCGCAGAGTTTAAGCCGCACGTTCAGCACGCCGTCACCGGCAATGGCTTTCGCCAGTTCAGCCGAGTTAATGCTGAGCGTGTAGAGCGGCGTGGCGGGCCAGCGGGCGTTCGCCAGCTGGCGGAAGCCGAGGGTGACGTTGCCGCGCAGCGGGAAGTGCAGACGTGCGTCGAGCTTCGCGCCGGGTTTATCAAGATCGATATCCTGATACCAGACGTTTTCCTCGCGCAGGGTATTGACGGTGTTATCCAGCACGCCGAGATAGCGCACGGTTGAATACGCGCCAATGTCCGCGGCTTTAAAGTTGAAGCGCGGCAGACGCAGGTCGAGCGCCAGGCTGCAGAGCATGGCCCCCACCGCGGCCGTCGATTTCGGGTTGCCGATCCGCCCCTGCTGGCTGAACGGATACCACTCGTGCACCTGGTATTTATCCAGCCAGACGATGCGATTGACCGGCACCGGCTGCAGATGACGAATCAGCGCCTGAACGCCCGGCAGGCAGCCGGGGCGTCCGGTGATCAGCAGAATATCGCAGCTGTAATGGGATATCGCCTCACATACCGCGTGGAGCGGTGAGGCCAGCGTAAACTGCCCGGCGAGCATCGCATCCTGCATTTCGCGGAAATTCACGTGCAGCGGCACCGCGAACAGGTCAAACGCGTCTGAACCTGCCGGCAGGGCGTGATCGATCGCCTGCTGCAGGTAATTCATCACGTTACGGGTTGGCTTCTGCGGCAGGAGATCGCCGAAGGTGGCATGCAGACCGGCCAGCGGATCGTCGACGTCGCTCGATTCCCACGCGGCAAGAATGGCATGGCCAATCGGCATAAAGAGCTGAAGCGCCGTTTGCTGGCGAAGTACGGCCTGGGTATCGATGCGCCCGGAATCGCCGAACAGCGAAGCCATCAGCAGCGAGGCGTCCGCGATACCGGATTTCTGCAGCTGCGTTTGCAGGGCAGGCAGCACGTAGCGCTGAATCACGTCCAGAAGCGTATCGTCACCCGCGACCTTAAAGCCTTCACGGAACAGCAGCTGCGGAGTGATCTTGACGTTATTGCCGGAACCGTCATCCAGCTGATAATGGGTGATCGCCATATCCGTTGTGCCGCCGCCGATGTCGATAGACGCGACGCGCAGCGCGCGGCCCGGCTGGCTACCCGGCTCTGGCTCACGGTCCGGGCGGGCCAGGGAGGCGAAGAAGGCTTCGGTCTGACCGCCAAAGCGGGAGATCGCTTCGTTATACAGCCAGACCAGTTGACCACAGCTGGCTTCATCCCACTCCATCTGGATTTCAGGAACCGGCACCACGCTCTTATCCTGCTGTTTGCGGGTGACAAAATCCTCATCCTGCGGGTGCCATCCCATCGCTTTCCAGACGATGGCGATGGCTTCAAACATGCGGCGACGGAAAATCTCGCGCTCCTGCTTTGGCATGGCCGAGGGCAGCGTCAGGATCAGGGTGCGCAGCTGGCGCGGCGATGCCGGGAAGCCCAGACGCAGGCGCGTGGCGACGCTGTTGATCTGCCCCAGCGCCTGCGCCAGCAGCTCGCACAGCATGTGCGTCATCAGCGTGCTGCGGCTGTACTGCGGCGAGAAGACCGGCAGCCGCTCGTCCTGCGGCAGCGTGAAGAGCGGCTCTCCGTCATCGTTCATCAGGTTCATCAGCGGAAACGCGGTGGCAAGCGGTTCACGCTGGGTTTTGCTGTTCATCTGGCTAAAGCGCCAGTCCTGCACGACCGGCGTTTCGTCCCACAGGTAGCGGCGCGGGCTGGAGATGCCGCTATTGCCTTCCGTTCCCAGACGCTGCATTGCCAGCTTGCGGGCTTCATCGCCGACGCGAACAATCGACGGCCAGACAAAGGCGTCTTCGCGACCGCTTTCAACCGAGAAGTGCTGCTTGCCAAAACGCGCTTCCGAAAACTCGAGACGGCTGGTGAACAGCGGCTCGTTCAGGAATTGCGGCTCGCTTAACGAGCGTACCTGCAGCTCGGCGGTCTGGCGCAGTCCATCGTTGGCGTCGCCGTGGTCTTCAATAATGACGCCGCAGGTGTGGGTATTGCCCACATCGAGGATCAGGTCGACCGGAATGGCAGGGGTGCTGAGCGTATGGGTAACAAATTTCACTTCCGGCACGGTGAGCTGTTCACCGAGCATGGTCATCAGGTTGAGCCAGTGGGCCTGATATTCAAAACCGCGCATCGCCTGCTGGAGATCGCGTTCTGAGCGGTTTTCAACGCCGTCGGCATACTGGGTAAACGCCTCGCGCAGCCAGCCGTCAATCCAGGTCTGGTCGAGGAAACTTTCAACCTCATTGTCTCGCCAGGCCAGCGCGAAACGGGTCCCGTTCAGAATATCGTTTTCAACCGGAGACAGGGCGGACGTGGCGTGTTCAGCTATCTGGCTGTCGAGGGCGAGCGTGACGCGGTGCGTATTGCCTGCCGTATCGGGTGTGTCCAGCCTGCGCACCTGAACGCGGGCCCAGTTATCCGGCCCCTCAACAAAGGTTCGCGGCGGGTTGAAGCGCAGGAACGGAACCGGAAGCCAGACGCCGTCCAGCACCGTCAGAGACTGATGCAGCGGGATGGTGGTTTCCGGTTTGACCACTTCAGGCTGCCCGCCGTTCGTTCCCGGCACGGTATAACGCCCGTTGACCAGGTCGAAATCGAGTCGCAAAAGCGGGCCGTTCGCGGTTTTACGTACGAAGCGCCCGTTGCTGGCGGTGTCCTGCGGCGTCAGACCGAAATCAAGGAACTGCACGCCGCTGTTGGCAATAAGCGTGACGCTTTGTTTATAGTCGCAAAGATTAACCAGCATAGGATCAGGCACCTGCTTTCTTGAACGTCAGAGGGACGACGGTATTGGCATCATAACGGGCGCGACATTCTGCGATATCGCTGGCGCCAGCTTTACAGGCAACCTCCGGCATCGGGTAGCGGGAGCCGTCGGTGCAGCGGGCAGTACCGCGACTTTTAATCATCAGCTCGCCGTTGCTGTGCAGCCCGGAGAAGACCTCCGCGCGGCAGACAACGTTGTCGCCATGGACAACCCGGGCGAAACCTTTATTGTTCTGTATTTGATAGCGCATTGACGGCGGCTTGCCGGTGACCGGATCTTTCACGTCGAGAACCGCACGCCAGGTGCCGTTCAGGAAACGCGTCGATCCCGCTTTCACCTGATTCGCTTCCATTACCATGGCATCTTTCGGGATGGCGACAATCACCACCGGGGCGGGCTGTGGCGCAGGAGCGGGTGCAGGCTCTTTTTCTTTGCTTGCCAGGACCTCAGCCTGATGCAGCGGTAACTTCATTGCCAGCGGCTCAACCGCTTTGATCGGCTTAGGCGCAATCTCGACGGGCTGAGTTGCAGGCGCCGGGGCGGGCTCAGCGGAAGGGGACTGCTTTGGCCACAGCAGCGGTGCGGCAATGGCGGCAACGATTACGGCGGCAACCGGCAGCGTCCACAGGGGAACGCGGCGCTTTTTCGCGACGATCGGCACAGCCGATTCCTGAACGGGTTGCGCAACGGCCGGTGCCGGTTCCGGCTCATACAGATCTTCCGGCGTGATGCGCACCACCGTGGAAGGGGCGATCAGCGGCTCGTCGGCGTGTTCAAAGGCCACGACCGGTTCTGGCTCGGGTTCTGGTTCAGGATCTTCAATGACAACGGGGGCAGGCTCAGGGACCAGCGATTCACGCAGGCAGTCGAGAACATCGTCGCGCGCATTCTCGTTCAGGTTTACAAACCCCCAGAAGCTGATGACCGGCTTTCCGTCTACCAGGAAGAGGAAGTTTTCACCCGGGAACTGAAACGCCTTCGACAGCAGAGAACCAAAAAGCTGCTGCGCGGTTTTGGGAGACTGGAGGCATTTCTTGCTTAACGACTCGACGCTGGCCAGCGTGTTTTCCAGATAGCGCAGGGCGCGATAGCGGTCATCTTCATCGGCCGCTTTCCAGCTGGTTACGCTCCCCTCCACAGGGGAATACCAGTCCACGCGGTCACCGCTGTCGTTGACCTGAGGAATGGCCAGACAGTCGACGATGGCCTGTTGTTTGCGCAACCGGAGCGCTTCCCGGATTTGTAACGCTGATTCAAAAACGGCTTGTCCGCCGCCGCCAACGGCCTGAAAGTCATCCAGGTTTCCGCTGCGTAAAAGAGTTTTTGCCACGATTTGATCCCATATACTTCTTCACACCGTTACTTTAACGAAACGAGGAAGCAACCAAACGGGGGAAGAGACGCTAAAAGGGCCGATTTCTTGCGGCATAGAAAGTGACGGTTGTGCTTGACGAATAATGGCCCTTAAGGCAAATCACGATTTTGGGCGCTGGCGGTTAAAACAGCAAAAAACGCGGCTTTAGAATAACCTGATAGTGTTTCGTTATTTGCCAGGTCATACCGCCTGTGCTGTTATTACTGTCTTATATAATAAAACTGTCAGGGTTATAACCATGTCTACAGGGAAAACACTGCTCGCCCTTGCGCTGAGCGCTCTTCTACCAGCCGGTGCCGCATGGGCCGCAAACAGCGACACGCTTATTTACTGTTCTGAAGCGTCCCCCGAGTCCTTCAACCCGCAAATCGCCAGCTCTGGCCCGTCTTTTGTGGCCAGCTCTCAGGTGCTGTATAACCGCCTGATCAATTTCGACCCGGTGAAAAACACCCCGGTCCCGTCGCTGGCAGAGTCCTGGACGATTTCACCGGACGGCAAGACCTATACCTTTACCCTGCGCAAAGGGGTGAAGTTCAACAGCAACAAATACTTCAAACCGACGCGCGACTTTAACGCCGATGACGTTATTTTCTCGGTCATGCGTCAGAAAGACCCTAAACACCCGTACCATAATGTGTCGCAGGGCAACTACGAATACTTTAACGATGTCGGGCTCGATAAGCTGATTCAGGACGTGAAAAAGGTCGATGATTACCACGTCCAGTTCACCCTCAGCGAGCCTAACGCCGCGTTTCTGGCCGACTGGGGGATGGATTTCGCCTCCATTCTCTCCGCTGAATACGCCGACGCGATGCTGAAAAAAGGCACGCCGGAGAACGTAGACACCTGGCCGATTGGTACCGGGCCTTATGTCCTGCAGCAGTACAAGGTGGATTCGCTGATCCGCTATGTTGCTAACCCGAACTACTGGGACGGCGAAGTGCCGACAAAGCATCTCATCTTCTCCATTACGCCAAACGTGGAAACCCGCCTGGCGAAGCTGCAGACCAACGAGTGCCAGATTATTCCAGCGCCGTCCCCGGTTCAGTTTGACGCGATCAGGAACAACAAAGACCTGACGCTGCATTCGGTCGATGCGCTGAACGTCGGCTATCTGGCGTTTAATACCGAGAAAAAACCGTTTGATAACGTGCTGGTGCGTCAGGCGCTTAACTACGCGACCGACAAGAAGGCTATCGTCAATGCGGTCTTTATGGGTTCCGGTACGGTGGCAAAATCGCCGAGCCCGCCAAATATGCTGGGCTTTAATAAAGATTTGAAGGACTACAGCTACGATCCTGAAAAAGCGAAAGCGCTGCTGAAGCAGGCGGGCCTGGAGAAGGGGGCGGAAGTCACGCTGTGGTCAATGCCGGTTCAGCGTCCGTATAACCCGAACTCGCGCCGTATCGCAGAGATGATCCAGAGCGACTGGGCGAAAGTGGGCGTGAAGGCCAAAATTGTCTCTTACGAGTGGGGTGAATATCTCTCCGGGATGCGTAAAGGCGAACATGACTCCGCGCTGTTTGGCTGGATGTCCGATAACGGCGACCCGGACAACTTTGCCGACGTGCTGCTGGGCTGCAACAGCATTAAAACCGGATCAAACGCCGCGCGCTGGTGCGATAAGGGTTATGATGCTCTGGTGCAAAAAGCGAAGCTGACCAGCAGCCCGGCCGAGCGCGCGAAACTCTACGGCCAGGCGCAGGAGATCTTCTACCAGCAGGCGCCGTGGATCGCCTTGGCAAACGGGAAAACGTTCTATGCGACCCGCAGCAACGTGACCGGATATAGCGTGAGCCTGATGGGCAGCGATTTCTCCAAAGCGAAGGTGAACTAAGCGTTTTATCGCCGGGTGGCGGCTGCGCCTTACCCGGCCTACATTTGGAACCCGTAGGCCCGGTAAGCGTAGCGCCACCGGGCACATAACAAGGAGTGACAATGTCACATTTAAACGACGTTACCGCCCGTGTGGATGCCGCCATCGAAGAGCGCGTGATTACCCACATGAATGAACTGCTGATCGAATTAAGCGATGACGCAGAGCTTAGCCGTGAAGATCGCTACACCCAGCAGCAGCGGCTGCGTACCGCGATTTCACACCACGGTAAGCAGCATAAAGAAGAGATGGACGCGCGTGAGGAACAGCTGACCAAAGGCGGCACCATACTGTAACGATCAAAACTGGCGTCGCGCCACCAGCCAGGCCCCGACGACCAACATCACCGCGCCGCACACCGGGCCAATCAGGGCGCGGAGAGGAACGCCGTGGCTCCTCAGCACGTCCATTACCAGCCCGCCAATCAGCTGGCTTGCCACCAGCACGGCGATAGTCGTCGCCGCGCCAACGTTCTGATACCCGCTAATGCTGGCAAACACGAAAAATGACCCCAGCAGCCCCGGGATAAGCGTCCACCAGCGCACCGTTGCGGCCAGCTCGCTAAACCCGGCGACGCCCTGTTTCAGCAGCAGAATGCTGACAAACAGCACAATGCCGACCAGGGAGTTCAGCAGCATCGCGATAAGAATGGTGGAGGAGGACTGGGTGATACGCACCATTAAGGTGTTTTGCACCACCAGACCTATTCCCGCCGCCACCAGAAACGCCAGCGTCAGTGACTGATTCATGGGATAGCGTCCGGATCGCTGCGCTCGTCCAGCTTAAGCTGCATAAAGGTTAAGTCCAGCCAGCGGCCAAACTTGGTCCCTACCTGCGGCATCTGCCCCGTTGTCACAAAACCGAGCGTTTCATGGAGATGAATCGAGGCATGGTTTTGCGCTTCAATACCGGCCACCATCACGTGTTTACCAATGGCGCGGGCCTCGTTAATCAGCGCGTTCATCAGCTTGCGGCCAATACCTTTGCCCTGATGGTCCGGGTGGACATAGACCGAGTGCTCAACCGTATGGCGAAAACCATCGAAGGCGCGCCAGTCGCCGAAAGAGGCGTAACCGGTGATAACGCCGTCTTCCTCACTCACCAGAACCGGGTAACCCGCAATGGTGCGCGCCTCAAACCACGCGATTCGGTTATCGGTATCGACGGTTTTATCGTTCCAGATCGCGGCAGTATGCAGCACCGCGTGGTTGTAGATCTCTCCTATCGCGGCGCAGTCTTCTTTGCAGGCATGACGAACGATCATGATTAACCCTCTGTGTGTTGTTCACTATAGTATTACGTTATTCCTACGATATTACACAATGGCATTGCCCGAACGCTACGGCATAAGCCATATTTTTTTGTTATCAAAAGTCCATTGAAATGCCGTTCATACACTATAGTATGACGTCATGAACACCATAACAGACACGATGAATCAACGGATTAGCGCAAGAATTCGCCTTGAACGCGAGTCTCGCGGATGGTCCCTGAGCGAGCTTGCTGACCGGGCAGGGGTCTCGCGCGCGATGATCCACAAGATAGAACGCGGAGACAGCAGCCCGACGGCCACCTTGCTTGCCCGCCTGTCTGGCGCGTTTGGCATCAGCATGTCCACGCTTATTGCCCGGGCCGAAATGCAGGAGGGCAAGCTGCTGCGCCTTGCAAACCAGCCCGTCTGGCGAGATCCACAGACGCACTACCTCCGCCGCCATGTTTCTCCCCGTACCGATCTGCCCATCGACCTTGTTCAGGTTGAACTCCCTGCTGGCAGCGATGTTCCTATGCCTGCATCTTCTTACGCGCTGGCACGTCAGCTTATCTGGCTCCAGTCCGGCGAGTTGGTGTTTCAGGAGGGCGATACGCGCCACGAAATGCACGCCGGAGACTGTCTCGAGCTGGGGCCGCCAAATGACTGCCGGTTCATCAACGAAACGAATGAAACCTGTATCTATCTGGTTGTAAGGCTTAACCAGTCTGCCTCGTAATGCTAATGCGATAACGCCGATCGTGAGCCAGGCTGTAATGACATGTGTACCAGAAGGAGATCCCGATGAATCAACCTGTTTCGCAAAATCGCCGCTGGGTACTGGCCTCTCGTCCTCAGGGTGCGCCGGTCGCGGAAAATTTTCGTCTCGAAACGCAGCCTGTTCCAGCACCCGCTGAGGGGCAGCTTTTGCTGCGCACCGTCTGGCTGTCGCTGGACCCGTACATGCGGGGGCGCATGAGCGATGCGCCATCCTATTCTCCGCCGGTTGAGCTGGGCGCGGTGATGGTGGGGGGAACGGTTAGCCGCGTTGAACAGTCAAATCATCCTGACTTCAAAGTCGGGGAGTGGGTGCTGGGCTACAGCGGCTGGCAGGAGTATGAACTCTCAGACGGCAGCGGCCTGGTGAAGCTGGGCGAAAATCCGTCACACCCTTCCTGGGCGCTGGGTATTCTTGGCATGCCGGGCTTTACCGCCTATATGGGGTTGCTGGATATCGGGCAGCCAAAAGCGGGTGAAACGCTGGTGGTCGCCGCGGCGACGGGCCCGGTTGGCGCGACCGTCGGGCAGATCGGCAAAATCAAAGGTTGCCGGGTGGTCGGCGTCGCCGGTGGTGCTGAAAAATGCCGCCATGCTGTTGAGGTGCTCGGGTTTGACCTGTGTGTGGATCATCACGCGGCCGATTTTGCCGAACAGCTGAAGCGCGCCTGCCCGAACGGGATTGATGTCTATTATGAAAACGTCGGCGGGAAAGTGTTTGACGCCGTGCTGCCATTATTGAATACCTCCGCGCGCGTGCCGGTGTGCGGCCTGGTGAGCGGCTACAATGCGACGGGCCTGCCCGAGGGGCCGGATCGCCTGCCGCTTCTGATGGCGACCATCCTGAAGAAACGCATTCGTATGCAGGGCTTTATCATCGGTCAGGACTACGGGCACCGTATTAAAGAGTTCCAGGACGCGATGGGACGCTGGGTTCAGGAAGGCAAAATTCACTATCGTGAACAGGTCACGGACGGGCTGGAGAACGCGCCCGAGGCGCTGATTGGCCTGCTTGAAGGGCGTAACTTCGGCAAAGTCGTGATTCGCGTCGCGAGTGACAATAAATAAACAGCATTATGGCGGGGTTTCCCGCCATATTTATTTGTGAAGATACGATATATTGTCTTTAATTAATGGACATGGCATTTCGCGCCCGCATCCCGGATGGGCCCGAAACCAATAAAAAAACCAACTTTGCTTTTTTTGATGTTTTTACGTACTTCCCACCACCAGGCATGACGATACAGGATATATCGGACCAGCGTCGTTTTATTAAAACTGGCGTTTAAAAATAGCATTAAGTTTTAGCTACAGGAATTGAACATGCTTGATTTGGATCACTTAGAAAAAGCCCAAAGGATCAGTCTTACCATGCAAGTTGAACTCAGTTTGAAAGGCGCGTTAATTACGGGCTCCCTCAAACCTGGGGCACGACTGATTACGAAAGAGATTGCCGATAAATTAGGAACCAGTATTACCCCGGTTCGCGAGGCGCTTTTGCGTCTGGTGTCATCAGGGGCGTTACACGCCACGCCCGCGCAGGCATTTCTGGTTCCGGAGGTGACGCTGGAGCGTTATAACGAGATTAACGCCATCAGAAAACAGCTTGAGCCGATGGCGGTTGCCGCAGCCTGCCAGAATATGTCAGAAGGCAAGCTGGAGGCGTTGCGCAAAATGTCAGAAGCTTTCCATGAGGCCATGCGCAACGGAAACGTTCAGCAGGCGCTTCATGCAAATCGCGTCTTCCGCTTTACGCTTTATCAGTATGCGGAAATGCCGACGCTTAACGCCTTAATTGAACAGCTCTGGGTGCGCATCGGGCCTTGTATGAACTATCTGCATCAGGAGCTTAACGACATCAAAGCGTCGACATATCACTATGACGAACTCCTTTCCGCCCTTGAGCGAAGAGATGTCGCTGCCTGCCAGAAGGCGATTGATAAGGTGATTGATGAAGCGAATCTGCTTTTACAGCGACAATATTTTAACTGAGAGATTATTTAACAGAGCGACTATATACCGCACCTAATTATTTATCTGGTGAATAACTCCTGATGGCAATAAGCCATCAGGAGGGTTATTTCATTAATAAAATAAACGTTTCTTTTTGCTTACTCGAAGCGATAAGAGACCGACAGCCCGACCCCGTAGTTACGGCCTGGTGCTGGTTCGTAATAACGCCCGTTGGACTCGTTGACAATAACCGATCCCGCGTACTCTTTATCGAACAGGTTATCGACGCGGCCAAAGACGTCCATGCCCCAGTTGCCGTAGTTGAATTTATACCCGGTGTTCAGCCCGACCACCGTATACGACGGCGCTTTCGCCGTGTTCTCGTCGTCGGCCATGATATCGCTCATATAGCGCACGTCAGAGCCCGCGTACCAGCCTTCCTCCGGCTGCCAGCCAAACGAAGCGTAGCCCATGTTGCGGGCGATGCCCGGCATACGATTACCGTTACAGTCTGCGTCGCCGCAGACGTTGGTGCGGTAGGTCGCGTCCAGGTAGGTCCACGCCAGCTTCAGCTTCCAGTTCTCAGCAAACTGCTGGTCGAGGGAAACTTCCACACCCTGACGACGGGTTTTACCGGCATTTTTATAGCTGGTACGTCCGCCAGAGCTGGCATCCACCACGATCTCATCATCCGTATCGGTGCGGAACAGGGCAGCGGTCAGCAGGCCATTGCCGATGCGGGTTTTGCTGCCCACTTCGTACGTGTTGTTGGTGGACGGCTTCAGGCCAATGTTCAGACCGCCCTGGTTATCGGCACGATAGGAGAGTTCGTTGATGGTTGGCGTTTCAAAGCCGCGCCCTGCGGCAGCGTAAAGATTCCATGCGTCCGTCACCGCATACTTCACGGAGCCCGCCGGGAGCCACTTGTGATAGCTCGCGTCACCGCTGTCATCGCCGTTGCCCGGCGTAACGTAATGGTCGTTGGAATCAAACCAGACCGAGCTGTAGCGCACTCCCGCATCCACCGACAGTTTTTGCGTCAGCTGCCAGCTCGTTTGCAGGTAAGGATCGACGTTCCACATCAGGTTACGTTCGTTTCGACGCTTATCACCCTTCACGCCATAGTCCGGCACGCCGTTGTTCATCACGAAGTTCTCGTATCCGCGACGATCTTCGCTCAGGTTTTCATAGTTCAGGCCGGTGGTAAACGTCACCGGCACGAGCAGTTCGCCGCGGTGCGTCCAGCGGGTATCGATGCCCTGATAATGACGCTGCATATCAATCACCCCGCCGGAGTGGGAGGCTTTTAGCTGCGGCTGGTAGGGAATCGACTGGTACTGCGTCATTTCACGCTCACCGGCGTACATCATCACGCTAAGGTCGTCCTGCGTGCTGAGCTGGCGATCGTAGCGCAGGCCGGCCTGGGTCTGCTTGATGGTCTTGCGGGTGTTGTACTGATCGCCGCGCGGAGACTGACGCGGATTATTCTGCCACTCCTGATAGCTCAGCCCGCCCGGATCGTTGGCCTTCATGTCCACGCTGTTGAAAATCAGCGTCAGCTTGCTGACGTCATCAATACGCACGCCCAGCTTTGCATTAGCCAGATTCTTCCGCGCGCCGCTGTGGTCACGGTAGCCTTTGGTGGTGAAACGGGTGGTGGAAACGGTGTAATCCACATCGCCCGCGTGGGTGCCGTCTCCCATCGCACCGGTGGCCTTCATGCCGTAGCGCCAGGTACCGTAGCTGCCGTAATAGCTGCTGGCTTCAATGGTCGGCGGCTGCTGCCCGGTCTGGGTGTTGATGTTAATCACCCCGCCAGAGGCGTTGCCGTACAGGGCAGAGAAGGGGCCGCGCAGCACTTCAACGCTCTCCACGCTGGAGAGATCGATGTTGGAGGTCTGGCCCTGTCCGTCAGGCATGGTGGCAGGGATACCGTCGACGTACATACGGATACCGCGCACGCCAAACGTTGAGCGTGCGCCAAACCCGCGCATCGAAAGCTGGAGGTCCTGAGCATAGTTCTGGCGGTTCTGAATTTGCAGTCCCGGGACGCTGCCGAGGGATTCAGACAGGTTGATACGAGGCGCGGCGTGGCGCATGTCATCGCCATTGACGACGCTGACCGCGGCCGGGGTATCCAGCTCCGATACGGTTTGCGGCGTGGCGCTGACAATCATGGTTTGTTCCTCCGCGCTCATTGCGGTTAGCGGCGCGAAAGTAACGGGAACCAGCAGCAGCGGGAGAGAGGCCTTACGGGCAGAAATGATTTTCATGAATAAAACCGGTTGTGGTGTATAAACGAACCAAATGGAACATGTCCATACATGTTAAAGGTTTTGTAAATGTTTTGAAAACTATAACCGCACATTGCGTTAATGAAAGGCGAGACGCGAAAGAAAAACTCCACATTCAGCTCATTAATGATTACTATTCTCATTATCAAAAGGCAATGCCATGACGTTGCCTGCCGGAAGTGATGTCAGCGGAAACCCCTCTTTTCAGAAAAGGAATTGTTATGTCTTTACGTCATCTGTGCTCGCCGCGTCTGAGCCTGTCACTGCTGTCTGCCACTTTACTGCTTGCCGGGACGTTCCAGGTGCATGCCGCCGAAGAGGTGCTGCGTAAAGCGGTGGGCAAAGGGGCGTATGAAATGGCGGTCAGCCAGCAGGAAAATGCGCTGTGGGTGGCGACGTCGCAAAGCCGCAAAACCGATAAGGGCGGGGTTATCTATCGCCTTGATCCGGTCACGCTGGACGTGACGCAGGCGATTCATAGCGATCTCAAACCCTTTGGCGCCACTCTCGACGGCGCGACGCAAACCCTGTGGTTTGGCAACACCATCAACGGCGCGGTAACGGCCATCGATGCGAAAACGGGCGACGTGAAAGGGCGTCTGGTGCTCGATAATCGCCAGCGCAGTGAAACCGTCAAACCGCTGCAGCCGCGCCAGCTGGTGGCGGATGACGCGAGCAACACGATTTACATCACCGGTGTTGGCAAAGAGAGCGTGATTTGGGTAGTGGATGGCGCAACGCTGAAGCTGAAAGAGACCATTGCCAATACCGGTACCTATGGCACCGGCCTGGCGCTGGATGCGCAGGCGAAACGCCTCTATACCACGAATGCGGACGGTGAGCTGGTGACGATTGATACGGCCACGAACAAAATCCTGAGCCGTAAAAAAGTGCAGGATGACGGTAAAGAGCACTTCTATCTGAACCTGAGCCTCGACGCTGCCGGTCAGCGTGCCTTCCTGACCGATTCAAAACAGCCGGAAGTGCTGGTGGTGAGCCTGAAAGACGGCAGCGTAATGGAGAAGATCGCGGCGCCTGAATCACTGGCCGTCCTGTTTAACCCAACGCGCAATGAAGTCTACGTGACGCACCGTGAAGCGGGTAAGGTGAGCGTGATTGATGCAAAAACCTACAAGGTAAGCAAAACGTTCGATACGCCGGTTTACCCGAACAGCCTTGCGCTCTCTGCCGATGGTAAAACGCTGTACGTGACGGTGAAACAGAAGTCGACCCGTCAGCAGGAAGCCACCCAGCCTGATGATGTGATTCGTATCGCGCTGTAAGGTGAGAATTGCCCGGTGGCGCTGCGCTTACCGGGCCGACAAAACCATGAGAAGTAGGCCGGGTAAGGCGAAGCCGCCACCCGGCTTTTTTATTAACGCGAGGTTTCTTCTACCAGCGGCGCGTCGTGTTTTTCATCGTCGTGATGAACCGGCGCGGTGCTGTGGATCTCGTGAACGCGCTTACGCACGCCGAACCAGCCGGCAATCAGCAGTACCGCCAGCAGCGGAATGGTCGCGATGGTGTAGGTACCGTTCGGGTAGTCAAACGCCATCAGCACCAGCACGCTGAACAGGAACAGCAGGGTGAGCCAGGAGGTCACCGGTGCACCCGGCATCTTGAAGCTCACATCAGCCGCTTTGCCTTCTTTGATCGCTTTGCGCAGACGCATCTGGCAGACCACAATAAAGGCCCAGGAGGCGATAATCCCCAGTGCAGCCACGTTCAGAACGATCTCAAAGACGCGGGACGGCACCAGATAGTTCAGGAACACGCCAAAGACGTAAACCACCAGCGTTGCCAGAATTCCCGCATAGGGAACCTGCTGCTTGCTCATCTTCGACATGAACTTCGGCGCGGAACCGCCCATCGACATAGAGCGCAGGATACGACCGGTAGAGTAAAGGCCGGAGTTCAGGCTGGAAAGCGCTGCCGTCAGAACCACGATGTTCATGATGCTGCCAACGTAAGGTACGCCCAGCTTAGAGAAGAAGGTCACAAATGGACTCTGACCCGCCTGATAGGCAGTCCATGGCAGCAGCAGAACCAGCAGCACCACGGAACCGACGTAGAACAGACCGATACGCCAGATCACGCTGTTGATGGCTTTTGGCACCATCGTCTGCGGATCTTTACATTCACCTGCTGCGGTGCCCACCAGCTCGATGGAGGCGAAGGCGAACACGACGCCCTGGACCAGCACCAGCGCAGGCAGCAGACCGTGCGGGAAGAAACCGCCGTTATCGGTTATCAGGTGGAAGCCGGTGGCATTGCCGTCCAGCGGCTTGCCGCTGCCGAGGAAGACGGTACCTACGACCAGGAAAATCACAATGGCCAGCACTTTTACCAGCGCAAACCAGAACTCCATCTCCGCGAACCACTTCACGCCGATCATGTTCATGGTGCCGACAATGGCCAGCGCGCCAAGCGCAAAGACCCACTGCGGAACGTCACCGAACGCGCCCCAGTAGTGCATGTACAGCGCAACGGCGGTGATATCGACGATACCGGTCATCGCCCAGTTGACGAAGTACATCCAGCCCGCAACGTAGGCCGCTTTTTCACCGAGGAATTCACGGGCGTAAGAGACGAAGCTTCCGCTGGAAGGGCGATGCAGTACCAGTTCGCCCAGCGCGCGTAGAATGAAGAAAGAGAAGATCCCGCACACCAGATAGACCAGGGCGAGAGCTGGGCCAGCCATTTGCAGACGCGCACCAGCACCTAAAAACAGACCCGTTCCGATAGCGCCGCCGATGGCGATCATTTGAACCTGACGGTTGCCCATCGCTTTGTGGTAGCCCTCTTCGTGGGAGTTCAACCAGCGACGTTTAGCAGCATGATGATCGGCTGCGCTTTTATTGCTTGTTTTCATTGAGTTACCTGTTTGCCTGTCTGAACCATTATCGTGATAGTCCTGCCTGGCAGAGCGCAATACAAACGATTGCTTCTGCGCAAACACATGTCGCCTTCCCAGTCATTCTGCGTATGGATAAGGCGAAACATGGCGAGGCATCCTACCTGCAATTCATAAGCGACGCAAAATATAACCGTGCCGAAAGTGATGCACGTCGAAGGAAATCGTGTGGTCAGAGCAGACGGCGATCACAACACGCTGAATCGTGGTGAGTTTTTAGACAAAACAGTTGGCGGGTTGATTATTTAATCATCAGATTTTCTTAATTATTACCAGGCGGTCAAGATTTTGATTGCTGCAGAGCATCTAACAGTAACCTGAAAGCGGTAGTGTGCTGGCGACGGCTCGGATAATAAAGGTGATACCCCTCGAAAGTAGGGCACCACGATTCAAGGACCCTGACCAGCCGTCCGTCACTCAGCGCCCCCAGAACCGACGCCTCCGGTACGTAGGCGAGTCCGAGTCCATTCTCAGCGGCGTCGATGCGCTGCGACAGGTTGCTCAGCGTAAGCTGCCCCTCAACCCGCATGCGAAGCTCGCGCCCGTCGCGTTCAAATTCCCAGTGATACAAGCCCCCGCGCGTGGGCAGGCGCATATTGATACAGCGGTGGTCAGCGAGCTGCTCCGGCGTCTGCGGAATGCCAAAGCGTGCCAGATAATTCGCGGAACCGACCACGGCCATGCGCATATCCGGCGCGATCCGTACCGCAATCATATCTTTTGCCACCTGTTCACCCAGGCGAACTCCCGCGTCGAAACGGCCATCCACGATATCCGTCAGGCCGTTATCTACCGTCACTTCGACGTTAATCTCAGGATACTGCGCCATAAACGCCTTCAGTACCGGCCAGAGCACGGCATCCATGGCATGCTCGCCGGCGACGATGCGAATAGAACCTGCGGGTTTGTTGCCCGCGCTACGAAGCGCCGTAAGTTCCTGCTCAATCTCCAGCAAATGCGGGCTTAAGCGCGAAAAGAGCTGCTCACCCGCCTGGGTGGGAACAACGCTGCGGGTTGTGCGGGTTAAAAGGCGAACGTCGAGCCGCGCTTCAAGCTTGCGCATGGCATGACTCAGCGCCGATTGCGAGACGCCCAGCTGCGCCGCCGCGCGCGTAAAGCTGCGCTCGCGGGCGACTACCATAAAAGAGAGCAGGTCGTTGAAATTATCTTTTAGCATCGCGATTGCCTCTATTTATGAATTTCAATCATATTTCCTATCTGATTATGCACGCTAATGCTCCGGATTGCTTTGCGCTACTGTTAACGCAACAGTAAAAGAGGAGCATAAGATGAAAATTATCCGCAGCGGGTCATTACCTTCAGCAAAGGGACCGGAAGCCTGGTTCACCGGCACGGTCCGCATTGACGCGCCATTTCAGGCGAGCGAGCCTGCCAGCGTTGGCGGGGCAACCGTGACCTTTGAGCCGGGCGCGCGCACCGCGTGGCACACGCATCCCCTTGGGCAAACGCTGATTGTGACGCAGGGGCGCGGCTGGTTACAGGAGTGGGGCAAAGAGGCGGAAATCCTAAATCAGGGGGATATCGCCTGGATCCCACCCGGCGTAAAGCACTGGCACGGCGCAAGCGCGCAAACGGCGATGACGCATATTGCCATCGCCGAATCCGTTAACGGCAGCCCGGTAGCATGGCTGGAAAAAGTCACCGACGAGCAGTACCCGAACGGCTAACCGCCAAAAACGGCAATCGCCTGCTGCAGGCGCGTCGTGCGCTGCGTCAGGTGAATCGCGGCGTGAGCGACGTTATCCACCATCCCCGTATTGTTATGGGTCATTTCGCCGATACGGGAGATGGATGCGTTGATGAGCGTCAGCGCCTGGGTTTGCTCCTGCGTGGCGTGGCCGATCTCCTTAATCAGGGAGGAGACTCGCAGCACGTTGTCGATCATAACCGTCAGCTGCGTTTCGGTCTGTTCCACTTTTCCAACGCCAGCGTTGACGCTGGCGACGTTTTTCTCAATCAGCGCTTTGATCTCTTTCGCCGCCGTCGCGGAGTGCTGCGCAAGATTGCGCACCTCGGCCGCCACCACGGCAAAGCCGCGCCCGGCTTCACCTGCGCGCGCCGCTTCCACGGCAGCATTCAGCGCAAGAATGTTGGTCTGGAAGGCAATACGATCGATAACGCTGATAATATCGACGATCTGGCTGTTATCCTGCGACACGGATTGCATCATACCGATGGTCTCTTTCATCATCGCTTCGCCGCAGTGGGCGCTGTCGCGGGTGCGATCCGCCATCTCAGTGGCTTCTTTCGCGGTTTCTGCCGTCTGCTTCACCGCGCTGGCGATCTCTTCCACCGCCGACGCGGTTTGCTGCAGAAAATCTGCGGTCTCTTCTGAACGCGTCTGCAGCGCCGCACCTTCTTTCGCGACCTGCTGGCTGATGGTGCCAATCCCGCTGATTTGCGCCCCGACATCGTCAACCAGCGAATTCAGGTTCAAACCTGATTGATTGACCAGGCGCATCATCAGCCCGATGTCATCGATCCGGTCAAAATGGTAATAGTCCGTTTTACGTCCTGAAACCACGCGCTGCATCTGCTGCACAATGGATTTTACCGGCCGGGCGATCTGCGCATGAAGATAATAAGCCAGTGAAGTAAACAGCAGTACCAGACTCCCCGACTGCACAACTTTATCAGGGAATAAATACACTGCCAGGCAGGAGAGTAACGCCGTTGCCGCAATACCCAGATGGATTCGTTTGCCGGTGCTGAGACATTTAAAAAGCGACATAAACGAAAATAAACCGCGCCGAACCAGTAAGCCTTTATAAAAGCGGTAATGTTTTAATTCGTTATTACGCATTTTTGCGTACAGATTTTCACTGGCCGCGATCTCTTCCCGCGCGGGTATATTTCGCACGGAAATATAGCCCGTCAGGGATCCCCCTTGCCAGACCGGCGTCACGTTAGCCCGCACCCAGTAATGATCGCCATTACGGCGACGGTTCTTCACCATCCCCGTCCAGGTCTCGCCTTGCTGCAGGGTAAACCACATGTCGCCAAACGCTTCGGCAGGCATATCGGGATGGCGGATGAGGTTATGCGGCTCACCAAGAAGATGTTCTTCTTTATATCCGCTGGCTTCAATAAAAGCGGAATTAGCATAGGTAATATGGCTTTTTGTATCGGTGGTCGACATTAACGTCGAACCATCGTTAAGCAAATACTCGTTTTGTGTAACGGGAGTGTTACGCCTCATGAGTAACTCCATGATGTGTGCAAGAATAAAAAAGTCCGGAAAACGCTCCGGTAAGATGAATGTGATTATTTTTTATAACTGTCCGTTGCTTATTCTCTCTGAAATTCTGACCGCCTGAAATACCCGTTGTTCATTATTTTTAATCTGTTAACGCTAGTGAATGTAATAAAAATGAAAATATTTTCAGGGGCGTTTTCGGAAGGCGCTGCAAATAAACGACATAAGCCAAATTAAAAGGGGGAGATCGCCACCCCGATAAAATTGCCATGCTGAAATAGCGTTTCGTTAACAGGATGAAAACGCTATCATTTGGTCAATTTTCGTTAACACAGTGAGGCTGAGGTGAAAATTAACGTCATCGGAACCAGCGGGAGCGGAAAAAGCACGCTGGCGAAGCAGATTGCGACCGAACTGGCTATTCCCTATATCGAGATGGACAGACTCTACTGGCGGCCAGACTGGCAGGGAACGCCGGACGATGTGTTTCAGGAAAAGCTGGAGCTGGCGCTACAGGCGTCACCAGACTGGGTGCTCGACGGCAACTATAACCGCACGCGACCCGTTAAATGGCGTAATGTCGACGTTGTGGTCTGGGTCGATTATGGCTTTGCCCGCACACTCTGGCAGGCCGTCAACAGGGCAATCAAACGGGCCTGGCATAAGCACGAGCTCTGGCCCGGAACCGGGAACAAAGAGAGTTTCCGTCGCGCGTTCTTCAGCAAAGAGTCGATTCTTATCTGGACGATGAAAACGTGGCGTAACAACCGCACGCGTTATGAAGCCGATCTGCAAAACCCGCAGTATGGGCATATTCGTTTTGTCCGCATTACCCGCCGCGGGCAGGCGAAAACGCTGATTGCCGACTTAAAGTCTTATTCTTAGCATGGTTTTATATATCTGATTTCCGGCAAACTAAATGTAAATTAATTGTTTCTCAGTGGTGAAATGCGCCTTTAATAATGTCGACATGTTAAGTCAAACGAGAACGCAACATGTCATGGCGAATCAGCATTCTGGATAAAAGCCCCATCGCTGAAAACGAAACGGCTGCCGATGCACTGGCGCGTACGCTGGCGCTGGCGCAGCAGGCAGAAAATCTGGGCTATCACCGCTTCTGGATTGCCGAACACCACAACACGCCCCATCTTGCCAGCCCCTCACCGGAGCTGCTGATTGCCTGGATCCTCGGGCAGACAACGCGCATCCGCGTCGGATCCGGCGGCGTGATGCTCCAGCACTACAGCCCTTATAAAGTCGCCGAGAATTTCAACGTGCTGGCCGCGCTGGCGCCCGGTCGCGTGGATCTCGGCGTCGGGAAAGCCCCCGGCGGTTTACCGCTCTCAACGCGTGCGCTGCAGCAGGGCCTGAATCAAGAGGAAAAGGGCAGCTTCGCCGAACAGTTGGCTCAGCTCGACCGCTGGATCCGTCCTGAACATCCGTCAACTGAGGATGCCGTCCGCGCCACGCCTCTGCCGCCATCGCCTGCAGAACGTTTTCTGCTGGGCGCGAGTACCGATAGCGCGCTGCTGGCCGCCAGGCTCGGCTGGCACTTTGTTTTTGCCGCGCATCTGAACGGTGACCCGGAACTGCTGCGCGAGGTGGTATCGACCTGGCGTAAGAGCAGCACGCGGGACGTAATTGTGGCGGTACAGGCGATTGTCGCGCCGACGCAGGCCGAGGCAGAAGCCCTGGCGCAAAAGGTCGAAGTGTGGGGCGTTGAGCTGGCAAACGGCCAGCGCGTCACCGTGGCCAGCGAAGAGCAGGCCTACGCCTTTGCGCGTCAGGCGGGCAGCGAGCCGGTGCGCATTGCACGTCGGGCGCAGTCGCTGCTGGCGGGTACGGCTGAGTCGGTCCTGGAACAGCTCAACGCGCTGCACCAGCAGTGGGGCATTGACGAATTTATCATCGATACGCCGGTAGCGGAGGGAGCAACGCGCGTCGCGTCGCTGCGCCTGCTTGCCGAGGCGCGTCTTAACAAGGAGGTCACCGTATGAGCTTTGGCGAACAGCTGATTGCCTGGCGTCGCGAACTGCACCAGAACCCGGAGCTTTCCGGCCAGGAAGTGGAGACCACGACGCGCCTGCGCCAGTGGCTGACGAACGCCGGGATTACCCCGCAGCCTTACGACCTGTCTACCGGGCTGGTGGCGGAAATCGGCTCGGGCAACAAACTGATTGCGCTGCGGGCGGATATCGACGCTCTGCCGATTGAAGAGCGCAGCGGCGTGCCGTTTAGCTCCCAGCGTGCAGGCGTAATGCATGCCTGCGGGCACGATATCCACACCAGCGTGATCCTCGGCGCCGCGTTAAAGCTCAAAGAACGGGAAGCGTCGCTTAACGGCCGGGTGCGGATCCTGTTTCAGCCTGCCGAAGAGAACTTTGGCGGTGCGAAGAGCATGGTGCGGGCCGGTGCCCTGCGTGACGTCAGCGCCATCTTCGGCATGCATAACGAGCCAAGCCTGCCGGTCGGTGAGTTCGCTACCCGCGGCGGGCCGTTTTATGCCAACGTCGATCGCTTCGTGATCCGCATTACCGGTAAGGGCGCGCACGCCGCACGTCCGCACGAAGGCAACGACGCCATTGTGCTGGCGAGCCAGCTGGTGACGGCGCTGCAAAGCGTCGCCAGCCGCAACGTCAATACGCTGGATTCGGTGGTGCTGAGCGTGACGCGCATTGCAGGCGGTAACACCTGGAACGTACTGCCGGAAAGCGTCGAGCTGGAAGGCACGCTGCGCACCCACCGCACGGAGGTGCAGCAGAACGTGAAAGCCCGCGTGGGTGAAATCGCCGCCGGGTTTGCCAGCGCCTTTAGCGCGCAGATTGATATCACCTGGTATGCCGGGCCCACCGCGCTGGTGAATGACGAACGCTGGGCCGATTTCGCCACCTCGGTCGCCCGGGACGCCGGATACGAAACCCGGCACGCCGAGCTGCATATGGGCGGGGAAGATTTCGCGGTCTACCTGCAGCAGATACCGGGGGCGTTTGTCAGCATCGGCAGCAACAGCCCGTATGGTTTACATCATCCGGCCTTCAATCCGGATGAAGCCTTAATTGAGCCCGCTGCCCGCTATTTTGCAGAGCTTGCGGAAAAAGCCCTGCAACACGTTTAATTCTTAAGAGGTGAATATGTCTGCACATCGTCAACTGCGGCTGGGGACCATTTTGCATGGTGCATCCGGAAATATGTCCGCCTGGCGTCACCCTGAGGCCGTCGCCGATGCCAGTATCAATTTTGATTTCGTCAAAGCGACGGCGTTAAAGGCGGAGGAGGGCAAACTCGACTTCTTATTCGTTGCCGACGGTCTCTATATCAACGAGAAATCGATCCCGCATTTTTTAAACCGCTTTGAACCGCTGACGGTGTTGTCCGCTCTCGCCAGCATCACTTCGCGCCTGGGGCTGGTGGGAACCTTATCCACCTCCTACAGCGAGCCTTTCACTACGGCGCGCCAGTTTGCCAGCCTCGACCACCTCAGCAACGGACGCGCGGGCTGGAACGTGGTGACTTCGCCGCTGGAAGGGTCGGCAAAGAACTTTTCCCGTGAAAAACACCCCGAGCATGCGCTGCGCTATCGCATTGCGGATGAGTATCTCGACGTGGTGAAAGGGCTGTGGGATTCCTGGGAGGGCGACGCCTTTGTGCGCAACAAAGAGAGCGGTCAGTTCTTTGATTCGGCCAAACTGCATACCCTCGACCACCACGGTGATTTCTTCCAGGTCGCCGGTCCGCTGAATATTGGTCGTACGCCACAAGGGCGACCGATTGTCTTTCAGGCGGGCGCGTCGGACGACGGGAAAAAGCTGGCGGCGAAACATGCCGACGCCATTTTTACCCATCACGAAACGCTCGATGAGGCAAAAGCCTTTTACCGCGACGTGAAGCAGCAGCTGGAAAGTAATGGACGCCGCGCGTCAGATTTACATATTTTCCAGGGCGTCAGCGTGATTGTGGGTAAAGACGCGGACGACGTGGAAAACCAGTATCAAACCACGGCGGCGCTGGTGTCGATTAACGATGCCCTCAACTACCTCGGACGCTATTTCGAACATCACGATTTCAGCCAGTATCCGCTCGACGAGCCGTTCCCGGATATTGGCGACTTAGGCAAAAACAGCTTCCGCAGCACCACCGATGAAATTAAGCGTAATGCCCGCGAGCGCAGCTTAACCCTGCGTCAGGTAGCGCTGGAAGCCGCCTCGCCGCGCCCGCGCTTTTCCGGTACGCCGGAAGAGGTGGCCGACGGCCTGCAGGCCTGGTTTGAAGGCTATGCCGCAGACGGCTTCATCATTCAGGGCGGTACGCCGGACACCTTCCCGCGCTTTGTTGACCAGGTGGTGCCTGTTTTACAGGCGCGCGGACTGTTCCGCACCGACTACCCGGGCACCACGCTGCGTGAAAGTCTGGGTTTAGACGAACCTAAAAACCAGTTCACACAACAATAAAAGAGAACCCCGCTATGCAGAAAACATCGCTTATTCTGGCGCTCGCGCTGGCCTTTACCCCTGCCGTCTGGGCAGAGAATGTGAATATTAACGGCACCGGCGTGAGCATCGAGGCCAATAAAACGCCGGTTAATACCGTCAAAAATGGAGAGGCGGTGGCACAGCTGCCGAAAGATTATCGCTTCGCCGTGCCGGGGAAATTTACCGTTGCGGTAGCGGGCCTCAATCAACCGCCGCTGACGGTGTTTTCCGACGACAACAAAACGCTGCTGGGAAGTGAGGTGGACGTCGCCCGTCTGGTCGCTGACAGCCTGGGGCTGGAGCTGAACGTGGTGCCGACCTCCTGGGAAGACTGGCCGCTGGGCGTGGCCTCCGGGAAATATGATGCCGCCATCAGCAACATCACCGTCACCAAAGAGCGCAAAGAGAAGTTTGACTTTGCCACCTACCGAAAAGATTCCCTCGGGTTCTACGTGAAATCAACCAGCCCGATCAAGTCGCTTCAGAAAGCAGAGGACATCGCCGGGCTGCGGATTATCGTCGGCTCCGGCACCAACCAGGAGGCCATTCTGCTGGCCTGGAACGCCGAAAACCTGAAGAAGGGACTGAAGCCCTTTACCCCGATCTATACCAAAGACGATGCGGCACAAACGCTGGCGCTGCAGTCCGGACGCGCGGATGCGTACTTTGGTCCGAACGTGATTGGTGCGTGGAAAGCGGCGCTGAACGGGAAAACCAAACTGGTGGGTAGCGTCGACGGCGGCTGGCCGAAGGCGGCGCACATTGCCGTGACGCTGAAAAAAGGCAGCGGGCTGGTTGAGCCGGTGCAAACCGCGCTGAACGGCGTCATCAAAAACGGCGATTACGACAAAGTGCTGAACCGCTGGGGGGAAGGGGTTGAGCGCATTCCTCATTCAGAAGTGAACCCGGCTGGCCTGGGCGATTAAGGAGGCTGCATGAGTGAAAGATTTCGTGACGTTTCCCCGGAAGATGCCGAGCTTCAGCCCATCATTGAGGGGCTGTTCGGTGAATATGCCGCCCGCTATGGCGACTACTTCTCCAAAGACGCGGAAGTGGAACTCACCGAGTGGTATTTAGCGCCGCAGGGGCTGTTTATCGTGCTGGAGCGCGACGGGAAGATTATCGCCACCGGCGCGTACAAACCTTTCGACGAACGCACCGCGGAAATCAAACGCATCTGGACGGACAAAACCCTGCGTCAGCAGGGGCTTGCCGGACGCGTGGTGCAGGAGCTTGAGCGCAGGGCGGTGCTGGCAGGCTATAGCCAAATCTACCTGACAACCGGTTTTCGCCAGCCGGAAGCGGTCAGGCTCTATCTCAGCCAGGGCTATCAGCCGCAGTTCGATCTGAACCGGGATCCGGAAGAGTACAGCCAGCCGCCGTTTGACGGTCGGCTGCGCTTCACTAAAACGCTGGTACGCGAAGCGTTCAGTAAAACCGCATGAGGAACGACGATGAGCAACGTTGAAACCATTAAGGTGGTCCCGGCGCGTTATCCGCTGCGGACCGTCGGCGCCGCGGTGGCGCTGTTTGTCCTGGCGGTCGTGATTCAGTCCGTGGCCTTTAACCCGCGCTGGGAGTGGGCGGTGTTCGCCCGCTGGTTCTTTGACCCGGTGATCCTGGAAGGCGTAGGGCAGACTCTGCTGCTGACCCTGATCGGCACCGCGCTGAGCGTGGTGTTGGGCGGCATGCTGGCGCTGGCGAGACTGTCCTCGTCCTGGCTTCTGAGCAGCCTGGCGTGGGCCTACATCTGGCTGTTTCGATCGCTGCCGCTGATTGTGGTGCTGATCGTTCTGTACAACTTTTCCTATCTCTACGACACGCTGTCTCTCGGCGTGCCGTTCACCGGCATCACCTGGGGCAGCTTTGAAACCATCAACGTGCTGGGGCAGTTTTCTACCGCCGTGGTGGGGCTAACCCTGGTGCAGAGCGCCTATACCGCCGAGATCATTCGCGGCGGATTCCTCGGGGTCGACCACGGGCAGTACGAGGCCGCCGCCGCGCTCGGACTCCCGGCCTGGCGCCGCACGGTGCGGATCATTTTGCCTCAGGCGCTGCGCACCATTCTGCCGTCGGGATTCAATGAAATCATCAGCCTGGCCAAGGGCACGGCGATGGTGTACGTCCTGGCGATGCCGGAGCTGTTCTATACCATTCAGATGATCTACAACCGCACGCAGGAGGTGATCCCGCTGCTGATGGTCGGTGCCGCCTGGTACCTGGCGATCACCACCGTCCTGTCCGCTATCCAGTATGGCGTCGAACGCGCGCTTGCCCGCAGCGAACGCCGCTCTGCCGTTAACCAGAACCGTGCCGCTCGTCGTACCCGTTCTGTCACCACCACGCCAGCACAGGAGCCCGTCCATGCAAGCCTCTCCTGAAGGACATATTTCGATTACCGGCGTCAGCAAATTTTTTGGCCGCCATAAGGCGCTCGACAACGTTTCGCTTGAGATCCCGCCCGGGTCCGTGACGGTCATCCTCGGGCCTTCCGGCTCGGGTAAATCGACGCTGCTGCGCACCATTAATCACCTGGAGCGCGTCGACGAAGGCTTTATTCAGATCGACGGGGATTACATTGGCTATCGTCGTCAGGGCGATAAGCTCTATGAGCTAAAGGAGAAGGAGATCCTCAAACAGCGCGTCAACGTGGGCTATGTGTTCCAGAACTTCAATTTGTTTCCCCATCTCACGGTGCTGGAAAACCTGATAGAGGCGCCCATCGCGCATAAAAAGCTCAGCAAAAAAGAGGCGGTGGAAAGGGCGTACAGCCTGCTGGACGTGGTTGGGCTGCGGGATAAAGCCGATGCCTGGTCACGCCATCTTTCCGGCGGTCAGCAGCAGCGTATTGCGATTGCTCGCGCGCTGGCGCTGCGTCCCCGCGTGATGCTGTTTGATGAGCCCACTTCGGCGCTGGATCCGGAGCTGGTAGGGGAAGTGCTGGACGTGATCAAAAAGCTGGCCCGGTCCGGCACCACGCTGGTGGTGGTGACCCACGAGATCGGCTTTGCCCGTGAAGTGGCGGATCAGGTGGTGTTTATGGTCGACGGAAAAATCGTCGAGCAGGGAAGCAGTGACGAGGTATTAAACCGTCCGTCACATGCGCGAACGCGCCAGTTTCTCTCCAAAGTCTTATAAGGAGTGCCAATGAAATATGGACTTCTGGCGGGGCTGGTCTTCACGACGGCGAGCCACGCCAGCATTGATTTGAAAGCCAACGAACAGCCGCTGCCGGTGACGGTGGATCGGCAGGCCGTGGCGAAGATCCCCGCCCATTACAAATTCGTTGAGCCGGGTACGCTGACGGTCGCCGTTTCGGCGCTGAATTCTCCGCCACTGGCGTTGCTGGCCAGCGATAACCGTACGCGCATTGGCAGCGATCCGGATATCGCCCGCATGCTGGCGGGCAGTCTGGGGCTAAAGCTGAAGCTGGTGCCGACGGCGTGGGAAGACTGGCCGCTGGGGATCGCCTCCGGGCGCTACGACGTGGCGCTGGTGAACATTGCGGTGACCGAACAGCGTAAAGAGAAGTTTGATTTTGCGACCTACCGCGTCGATTCGCTGGCGTTTTCGGTGAAATCCACCAGCGAGATCCAGTCAATCAAAAGCGCGGAAGATCTGGCCGGGAAAAAGGTGATTGTCGGCTCCGGTACGAATCAGGAGCGCATTCTGCTGGGCTGGAACGAAGAGAACAAAAAGGCGGGGCGGACGCCCGCGCTGCCGGTCTATCTCCACGACGATGCCTCGGGCAATCTCTATATTCAGTCCGGCAGGGCGGATGTGTTCTTCGGGCCTCAGTCAGTCTCAGCCTACAAAGCGGCGCTCACCGGAAAAACGCGCGTCGTGGGTTTAGGGCCGAAGAAGGCGTTTGTAGCCACCACCACGAAAAAGGGCAATGAGCTGGTGTACGCGCTGCAGGCCGCACTGGACGGTGCGATCAAGCGGGGAGAGTACCAGAAGGTGCTGGCGCGCTGGGGTGAACAGGGCGAAGCGGTGGCGCAGTCGGAGGTCAACCCGCCGGGGATAACCTACTAATGGTGCTCTATACTTAGGGTTTTCATTCCTGAGGGGGGAGGGGGCAACATGATTAAACTCTATGGCGTACCCGGCTGGGGCTCGGCAATCAGCGAAGTGATGGTAACCCTGGCAGATATCCCTTATCAATTTATCAACGTGGATGGGTTTGACCAGCCCTGCCCGCAGCGTGAGCTGCTGCAAAAGCTCAACCCGCTGTGTCAGGTACCCACGCTGGAGCTGGAAAATGGCGCCATCATGACCGAAACGGCGGCGATCGCCCTGATGGTGCTCGACAGATGTCCCGATCTCGCTCCGCCCGTGGGGCAGGCCGAACGCCAGCAGTTTCAGCGTCTGCTGATCTGGTTTGTGGCCAACGTCTATCCCACGTTTACGTATGCGGACTATCCCGAGCGCTGGGTGCCGGACGCGCCGGAACAGCTGCAGAAAAACTGCATCGAATACCGGAAGTCCCTCTATTTGTGGTTCGAAACTCAGCTCAAGGCCGCCCCGTTTGCGTTGGGTGAACCGCTGACGCTGCTGGACGTGTATATCGCGGTGGCGCGAACCTGGGGGCCACGCCATGACTGGTTTGCGACCAATACGCCGAAACTGACGGCCATCGCAGATACCGTATGCCAGCTGCCGGAACTGCACAAGGTGTTAAAGGCCAACGGTATTATCTGATAACGTGGAGCCCTGACTCACAACTGGAAGCCTGCATATGCCACACGTAGATATCAAATGTTTTCCCCGTGATTTGAACGACGAACAAAAAACCGCACTGGCCGAGGATATTGCTGAGGTCATTATTCGCCATTTCAACAGCAAAGACAGTTCGGTGTCCGTTGCGTTGAATCAGGTGAACCAGGAGGACTGGAAAGCGCAGGTCTGGGATACCGAAATAGGACCGAAGCTGGACGAGTTAATCAAAAAGCCAGGCTATTCAATGTAAGTGCAACTGCCGGGGGGATCGCTCCTTCCCGGTTTTCCCCGCCTCGTCTTCCCGCTTTTCGCAAAAATCGATAAAAATGCGTTTTGTCTTATCCGTTACACTTTACGTTTCTGACTGACAGCCCATCAATCCTTAGGAAAGATCTCCAACAGAATCAGTTAAGGACAGACACGTTAAAGGATAATTTTCTCATGACAAAATTACCCCGTTTTTCACTCGCCTTTCTTCATCCCCGTTACTGGCTAAGCTGGGCCGGCATTGCCGCACTGTGGCTCATCATGCTGCTCCCTTATCCGCTGTTGTTCAGAATCGGTCATGGCCTGGGTCGACTGGCGATGCGCCTGCTTCCGCGCCGCGTCGAGATTGCCCGCCGCAACCTTGAGCTCTGTTTTCCGGAGATGAAAAAGGATGAACGCGAGTCATTGCTGCAGCGTAATTTTGAATCGGTAGGAATGGGGGTGATCGAAACCGGAATGGCATGGTTCTGGCCTGCATGGCGGGTGCGGAAATGCTTTACGGTGACGGGTTATGAGCACATGGAAAAGGCCAGGGCGCAAGGAAAGGGCGTAGTGCTGGTGGGGATGCATTTTCTGACGCTTGAGCTGGGCGCGCGGATATTTGGCATGCTTAACCCCGGTATTGGGGTGTATCGTCCCAACAATAATGCGCTGCTGGACTGGCTTCAGACGCGCGGACGCCTGCGCTCAAATAAAACCATGCTCGATCGCCATGATTTAAAGGGGATGATCCGCTCGCTGAAGCAGAATGAGATTTTGTGGTACGCCCCGGACCATGACTATGGCAAAACTAATAGCGTCTTTGTGCCGTTTTTTGCGGTTCCGGATACCGCCACGACCGCTGGGAGCTATATGCTGGTCAAAAGCGCTAAGCCTGCCGTCATTCCCTTTGTACCGCGCCGCAGGGCGGACGGCACCGGCTACGAACTGATTATTCTGGAGGATATCAGCGAGGCGCTGCAGGGGGGAGATAAAGAATCTGTGGCGACGCAGATGAACAGGGCGATTGAGCAGGCGGTACGCATGGCGCCAGAACAGTATATGTGGCTGCACCGGCGCTTCAAAACGCGTCCTGAAGGTCAGCCTGATCGGTATGCCCGCCGCAAGAGCGTGGCGCCACGGGCTGATATTCTGTCCGCCGCCGATCTTTCCGACCGGTCAGGCGTCCAGCACTAAGGCAGCAATCCTGCCCTCACCGTGCAATGAGGGCAGGCGCGAGGCTTACAGCGCAGACCTGCGGTACGGCGCATAGTCCGCCTGCCACCAGGTCTTCTCGATACACGCCATCAGCGTCTCATCATCTATCGCCGGAGCCATGCCCTGTTCAATCGCGGCCCGGGCGACGGCGACGGCAATCTGGCGTGAGACCGTTTCAATTTGATCTACCGGCGGCAGCAGTCCGCCTTTTTCCGTGGTGACCAGCGGAGACTGCGCGGCCAGGCTGCGGCTTGCTGCCATCAGCATCTCTTCCGTCACCCGGCGCGCGTTACAGGCCAGTACGCCCAGCCCCAGGCCCGGGAAAATATAGGCGTTGTTACACTGGGCGATCTCGTAGTGTTCATTCTCCCAGAATACCGGGGCGAACGGGCTGCCGGTGGCCACCAGCGCGGCACCCTGGGTCCAGGCGATAAGATCCTGCGGCTGGGCTTCCGCCCGCGAGGTCGGGTTCGAGAGCGGCATGATGATTGGGCGCGGACAGTGGCGATGCATCTCTTTTACAATCTCTTCGCTGAACAGCCCCGGCTGGCCTGAAACGCCGATCATCACCGTGGGATGCGCGTTCTTCACCACGTCCAGCAGGGAAATATTTTGCGAGTCTACCTGCCAGCTGCAAACGGCGTCGCGCGCGGTAAGCAGGTTTTTCTGGAAATCGAGCAGGTTAGTCATGTCGTCGGTCAGCAGGCCGAAGCGATCGACCATAAAGATCCGGCTGCGCGCTTCGGACTCGGTCAGGCCGTCATCCACCATCAGCGCCACAATTTTTTCAGCTATCCCGCATCCGGCAGAACCGCTGCCCAGGAAGACCACGCGCTGGTCGCGAATGCGCGTGCCCGCCGCATGCGCCGCCGCCATCAGCGTACCGGCGGTGACGGCGGCCGTGCCCTGGATATCATCATTGAAGCAGCACAGCTGGTCGCGGTAGCGCTGGAGCAGCCTGGTGGCGTTTTTCTGCGCGAAGTCTTCAAATTGCAGGAGAACATTGGGCCAGCGCGCTTTAACGGTGCTGACAAACATATCCATAAACTCAGCGTACTGATCGTCGCTGATGCGCGGATGACGCCAGCCCATGTACATCGGGTCGTCGAGGTGCTGCTGATTATTGGTGCCGACATCCAGCATAATCGGGAGGGTGGAGGCCGGATGGATCCCGCCGCAGGCGGTATACAGCGACAGCTTACCAATTGGGATGCCCATTCCGCCGATACCCTGATCGCCAAGCCCTAAAATACGTTCCCCGTCCGTCACCACAATCACGCGAACGTCGTTGCGCGAAAAGCTTTGCAGCATCTCGTCAATACGATGGCGGTTAGGCCATGAAATAAACAGGCCGCGCGCGCGTCGATAAATCGTGGAGAAATGCTCGCAGGCTTCACCGACCGTCGGGGTATAGATAATCGGTAACGTCTCTTTCAGATGCAAACGCAAGAGGTTATAAAAGAGCGTTTCATTGGTGTCCTGGATATTACGCAGGTAAACGTGACGCGAAATATCGCTTTTAAAATGACAGAACTGCACCCAGGCACGCTCGGTTTGTTCTTCAATAGTTTCAACGTTGTGCGGCAATAGTCCATGCAGATTAAAATTATCACGCTCTTCTTTAATAAATGCGAGTCCTTTATTTAACAGCGGATTTTCCAGCAGTACGGCCCCGTTATAGGGGGTGTAAAGAATTTCTTTCCGGGACATGGTTAACTCCTGAATATTTAAGTAATACAGATAAAAGGCGAGTAAAAACAGCGGCTTTACTGTTAGTAAAGACAGGGTTTCTTGTGTGTTTGATTGGGGGGTAATTTAGCGCTTAGATAACGGAGCAGGAGTGATAAAGTTCACATTCTTTCTGGTTTTATTAATTTCAAAAAGGTATGAACTGATCACCATGAATAACTTTAGTTACATAATGATGAATTAAATTATTTAAAAGGAAAGAGTTGTTGTGTTCACATTTCTCTGCGGGAGCACATGCTAATTTCACCCTGAGCCTGTTTTTAGAAAAGGCCGCATAAATCATTATTTATATTTAAGAACATTTTTTCGTATCAGGAATAGTTCCTGTTATTCCTTTCTCTGTATATCCGAACACAATTTTCAGGTGATTATATGAAAGATAATCCTGTACCGACTTCTGAGCTGTCGACCTCGCGTTTTGCCTTTGGGCTCAACAATGCCGAGGTGGGCACTGTCCCGTTGATGCTGTTCGTCGGGATTGCCGCGATCGTGGCGACGTCCGCCTGGGCAGGGCTGCTGCCGAAAAATATGATAGGTGGTCTCGCGGTCATCATGACCCTGGGTTTCGCGTTTGCCAAAGTAGGGCGTCAAATCCCGGTGCTGAAGGATATCGGCGGCCCGGCGATCCTGTGCCTGATGGTGCCCTCCGTGCTGGTCTATTTTGGCGTATTCGGGAAACAAACCCTTGATACCGTGCATCTGCTGATGAAAGAGGCGAATCTGCTCTATTTCGTTATCGCCTGCCTGGTGGTCGGCAGTATTCTGGGGATGAACCGGGTGCTGCTGATCCAGGGGATGATGCGCATGTTTGTTCCGCTGGCGGCGGGAACATGCATGGCCGTGCTGAGCGGCCTCATTGTGGGCTCACTGTTTGGTTATACGCCGTACCACACCTTCTTCTTCATCATTGTGCCTATCATCGGCGGCGGGATTGGCGAGGGGATTTTGCCGCTGTCCCTGGCCTATTCGGCAATACTGGGGCAGACGCCGGACGTCTACGTTGCGCAGTTGGCACCCGCTGCGGTCGTCGGGAATATCTTCGCCATTATTTGTGCGGGCTCGCTGGCGCGTCTCGGCGCGAAACGTCCTGCGCTTTCGGGAAATGGCATGCTCACGCGGAGTAAAGACGACGCCAGCCTGTTTGCCGGGGCGCAAAGCACGCAGCAGACGGATTTTCATCTGATGGGGGGCGGATTGCTGATGGTGTGCGCGTTTTTCATCGTCGGCGGATTGTTTGAAAAACTGGTACACATTCCCGGCCCGGTGCTGATGATCCTGATTGCCGTTCTGTGTAAATACTTCAGGGTGATCCCAGCCTCAATGGAGCAGGGCGCGCACAGTTGCTATAAATTCGTCTCGGCTGCGCTGGTCTGGCCGCTGATGATCGGCCTCGGGATGTTATACGTGCCGCTTGAGAGCGTGGTGTCGGTCTTCTCGGTGGGATACGTGGTGGTATGCGGTTCGGTTGTGATTGCGATGGCGCTGAGCGGCTATTTTATCGCGTCGCGTCTAAATATGTATCCTGTGGAAGCGGCCATCGTGACCTGCTGCCACAGCGGGCTGGGCGGAACGGGGGACGTGGCCATTTTATCCGCGTCTAACCGGATGTCGCTCATGCCGTTCGCGCAGATTGCCACCCGCATCGGCGGCGCGTCGACGGTGATTTTCGCCACGCTGCTGATGGGCTGGATTATGGCGCGCTGATCCGAAACGTCAGGATACTGAATCGCAACGACATTTTCAGGATGTCGCTGCGGTTCAGTCCTTTATAAATATCACCGTACTGTATAGAATTACCGCATCCACAGCGACGGGATACCACACGATGACCGCAAGAGTTGATTATCAGATTGAAAAATATCTCCTTACCGAAGCCGCCGAGCCGGAGCGTCTGACGCGCCAGTGGGCAGAGGTAATGGAGGAGTGTCGTGAGCAAAAGTCCGGTGCAGAGGAGCGGCTGCGCCTCGCGTTGCTTAATGTGGATTACGTCACCAGCTTCGAGCTGCCCTTCAGGCTGCTTCTTACCCGTGCGCCCCAGCTGATAGACGTTGTCAGAAAAGAGCTGCATCTCAGTCAGAAAAATGTTCTGTTTAACGGCAAGCGCTTTGGCTGCGTCTATAGCCTGAAAAGGGATCTCGACGGAATACCTGACGAGTTTACCTATCAGCTGAAAACGCGGATCCAGCGCAGTGACGCTTCGGGATGTAATGAATTACCTTACAGGCAAATTGCCCAGCAGGTTAAAGCCCCCCGCGAACGACTTAAGCTGGCGCTGGAAAATGGGTTAGCGGTAACGGCACTCGACGGGCTTTTCTGGTTTGGTATTCAGCGCATTGCGGCGGATGTACAGAGGTTAAGGAAAACGGGCGTGAGGATTGTGACGTCTGAGACCGAGGTCTTTGATACGCTTACAAAGACCAGCCGACGGATCCCTGTTTATAGCCTTGCTCGCCCGGAATGAGTATTCGCCGCTGACCTTCGACGGCATCAAACATGACGGAAAATTACGGCCAATTTTTTTACAGCGTCTTCTATTTCCCTCTCCGTGTAAGCGGCAAATCCCATTAAAAAACCGGTGGACGCGGGGGAGCCTGCATATAAATCGGTAAGCCCAAGTATATCAACACCCGCGCGGCGGGCGGCGGTGGCTATCTCTTTCTCGGATATTCCGTGCTTCAGGTGACAAGGCATTTGCATTCCCCCGGCTGGCGTTTCACAGGCAACATACTCGGAAAGATACGCTTCGATCATGCTTGCCAGCGTGTCGCGACGAGCAACGTAAATACTCCGCATCTTTCGAACATAGGCGCCAAAATGGCCTCCCTCCAGAAATTTAGCCAGCGTCAGCTGGGTTATTGAGGCGGTGTGACCATCCATTAACGTCCTCGCCATGGTAAAGGGCTCTATCAGTTCTGAGGGAACGATGGTGTAGGCAATACGCAGCCCGGGGAAAAGAGATTTGGTGAACGTGCCGATATAAATTGTCCGGTTGTACGTATCAAGCCCCTGAAGACTGGCCATAGGCTTACCTTCGTAGTGAAACTCGCTGTCATAGTCATCCTCAATGATCCAGGCTCCGTAACGGTTTGCCCATTTAACAACTGCCAGCCGTCGGTCAAGAGAGAGCGTCACCCCGGTAGGGTACTGATGAGACGGCGTAAGGTAGATCGCCCTGGCTGGCTCGGTCAGAGAATTAAGACCGTCAACCGAGATGCCTTTTTCATCAAGAGGAACCGGAATACAGCGAAGTCCTGCAGCGTTGAACGCCTTGTGTGCCCCTTGATAGGAGGGATCTTCAATGACAATGCCATCCCCGGCGTCCATCAGCACGTGGGAACAGAGCGCAAGCGCCTGTTGAGAACTTGTCAGAACGATGACCTGTTCTGCCCTCGCACGCGTCCCGCGCTCAAGGTTGACATATTCCGCAATGGCCCGTCGCAGGCGCTCTATACCCTGTGGTGGGCTTTGCTCTAACGCCTGGTGCTGAAACTCCTTCATAACCTGTCGCTGAAGACGCTCCCAGATCGGAATGGGAAACATGCGGGTTTCAGGAATGCCGGGCGCAAGGGGGCGAGGGGCGGAAAACTCGCGGATCCCGCCGCTTTCATAAACGGTATTTCCCCGGACGCTGAGTTTTGCTTTTCGTATCTCAGCGGTTGGCTGAGGCTGTCGAGGACGGGGTTTTAAAAAACGCGCGCTGGAAGAGACGAAGCTCCCTCTGCCTGTTTGTCTCTCAATAAAACCTTCGGCATGCAGGCTGGAGTAGGCCGCTTCTATGGTATCCCGGGAAACGCTGAGAGAAGCCGCCAGCGCGCGTGAAGCAGGAAGGGCCTTACCGTGAGATAGTACCCCTTCCAGTATCAGCGTCCGTATTGCTCTCTGGATCCTTTCATGAAGCGGTAGCGATCCGTTAGCGGGGTCGATAATCCATGCCTTAACCGTTTCAAGCTGTGCGTGCTTAAACATTACGTTGTCCACTTTCCCTCTGTGTCTCTTAATTCTAAAGCAATATTGCACGTAGCAGGATGAAAAATTGGTCTGCCTTGATGGCGATAATTGGCGGGGCAAAACGTGCCATTCAGCGAATACACTCTTCCTGAAACGAACAAACGGGTGAGAGAAGAGGCAATATGAATGATACGAGTGTGACAATTGAGGCAGTTAAAGAACGTGATTTTGAAAGCTGGATGCCACTGTGGGGAAAATATCAGGCGTTTTACAACGTCGATCTGTCCGGGGGCATTACTGAACGAACCTGGCAACGATTTTTCAGCCCCGTTGAGCCGCTATACTGCGTGGTGGCACGATATAATGGAGACATAGTGGGTTTTGCGCATTATCTTTTTCACCGTTCGACCTGGGCTGAGAGCGATTACTGCTACCTCGAAGATTTATACGTCTGCGAAGCCGTCAGGGGCAAACACATTGGCAAACAGTTAATAGAATATGTTCAGAGAGAAGCCAGAAAACATCACGCCAGTCATCTTTACTGGCATACGCATGAAGCCAACTATCGCGGGCAACGATTGTATGACTGGATTGGCAAAAAAAGTGGAATGATTGAATATCGTATGCAGGTAAGATAAATCCCTTAGCTGACGTAATGCCCCTTACAACTTTATGGGGCATTTTCCGGGCAAAACGGGCATGTCCTTATGATTTAGCCTGTAATAGTATCGCCATCAGCCCCGGAAAGCGGGCATCCAGATCCTCTCTTCGCAACGAAATCATGTTTTCTCGTCCCTGCGGGCGCTGCCAGATCACGCCGCTGTCGCGCAGTACGCGCCAGTGATGGGTCATCGTGGACTTCACCACATCTTCCGGGCGCAGCGCGTTACAGCTGAGTTCGCTGCCATCGGCCAGCCGGCGAATGATCGACAGCCGAAGCGGGTTACCGAGGGCAAACAGCACATTTTCCAGCAGTATTTGTTCAGTTTCAGGGTGGTTTGGGATCATTGTTTTCCTGCGTTTGGCGTCAGATTGAGCTATATCAACAATAGGTCAACCGTTAAGAAATAGTTCGATAATACTCGTACAATAGGACTATTATAGCAAACGAACGAATGCACGACCATCCTGGTCGTCACAGACAAGTCATAAGACTTAAGGAAATATCATGCCCCGACCCATCCCTCTCGAACGTTATCGCAACATCGGTATCTCCGCGCATATCGATGCCGGTAAAACCACCACCACTGAGCGCATCCTGTTTTATACCGGGATGAGCCACAAGCTGGGTGAAGTACACGATGGCGCGGCAACCACTGACTGGATGGCGCAGGAGCAAGAGCGCGGGATCACGATTACCTCCGCGGCGGTCAGCTGCTTCTGGCCGGGTATGGACAGAGGCTATGAACCGCACCGGATCAACATCATCGACACCCCGGGGCACGTGGATTTCACCATTGAGGTGGAACGTTCCATGCGCGTACTCGACGGTGCCGTGATGGTGTATGACTCCGTGGGCGGCGTGCAGCCGCAGTCGGAAACCGTCTGGCGTCAGGCCAATAAATATCACGTTCCGCGTCTGGCCTTCGTCAACAAAATGGACCGTCCGGGCGCCGATTTTTTCCGCGTCGTACGGATGATGCAGGAACGCCTGAAGGCCAATCCGGTGCCGATTGTCATCCCGGTGGGCGCCGAAGATCATTTCACCGGCGTGGTGGACCTCATCAAGATGCGCACCATTCTGTGGGACGATGCGACGCAGGGCATGGTATTTACCTATGCGCCCGTGCCGGAAGATTTGGTCAGTACCGCCCGGGAATGGCGGGAGAAAATGGTCTCTGCGGCGGCGGAAGCCAGCGACGATCTGATGGATAAATACCTGGAGACGGGCGATCTCGACGAAGCGGAAATCATCAGGGGGCTGCGTATTCGCACCATCTCGGGCGAAATCCAGCCGATGCTGTGCGGCAGCGCGTTCAAGAATAAAGGCGTACAGCGCATGCTCGATGCGGTGATTGAGCTCATGCCGTCGCCGCTGGACGTGCCGGCCATTGATGGTGTGGATGAAAAAGGGCAGCACGCGGAGCGTCATCCAAGCGATGATGAGCCGTTCTCCGCCCTGGCGTTCAAGCTGATGAGCGATCCGTACGTCGGGCAACTGACCTTTATCCGCGTGTACTCTGGCGTGCTGCGCAAAGGCGACGCGGTGTACAACCCGGTAAAAGGGAAGAAAGAGCGCATCGGGCGTATCGTGCTGATGCATGCCAACGATCGCCACGAGGTGGACGAACTGCGCGCCGGGGATATCGCGGCCTGCGTTGGGCTGAAAGATGTGACCACCGGCGACACGCTTACCGATCCGAACGCAGTGATCACGCTTGAACGCATGGAGTTCCCGGACCCGGTTATCTCGCTGGCGATCGAGCCGAAAACCAAGGCCGATCAGGAGAAAATGGGGATCGCGCTGCAGCGTCTGGCAGCGGAAGATCCGTCTTTCCGCCTGCATACTGACGAAGAGTCCGGCCAGACCATTATCTCCGGGATGGGTGAGCTACACCTCGAGATTATCGTTGACCGCATGAAACGTGAGTTTGGCGTCGAGGCGAACATCGGTCGTCCGCAGGTGACCTACCGTGAAACCCTGCGTAAAGCGGTGAAGGATATCGAAGGCAAATTTGTCCGTCAGTCCGGCGGTAAAGGGCAGTACGGCCATGTGGTGCTGAGCCTGGAGCCGCTGGAGCCTGGAAGCGGTTTTAAATTTGAAGATGCCACCAAGGGCGGCGTGGTACCGCGCGAGTATATCCCGTCCGTTGAGAAAGGGCTGCGGGAAGCGATGAACAGCGGCGTGCTGGCGGGATATCCGGTAGTTGATGTCAAAGCGACGCTGACGTTTGGCTCGTATCACGACGTCGACTCCTCGGAGATGGCGTTCCGCATGGCGGCGATCCTCGGTTTCAAAGAGGGCGCCCGCAGGGCGGATCCGGTGATTCTCGAGCCGGTCATGCACGTGGAGGTGGAAACACCGGAAGAGTACGCCGGTAACATTATGGGCGATCTCTCTTCCCGCCGCGGCATGGTGCAGGGGATGGCAGAGCAGTACGGAAGCCAAATTATTCGTGCTGACGTGCCGCTCGCAGAGATGTTTGGTTATGCCACGACATTGCGCTCGATGTCCCAGGGGCGCGCGACGTATACGATGGAGTTCCATCATTTTGCGGAAGCACCGCGGAATGTTGCGGATGAGATTATTTCACGACGCGCGAAGTAATACGGTCACCCTCTCCCAATAGGGGGAGGGTTTTCTCAATCCAGCGCCTTCACCATCTTCCCGCTCGCCACAAACGTCCCGGCTCCAAGATGATGCAGGGTATTCAGCTTATCCTCGTCAAACTGCCAGCGTCCGGCGACAAACGCGCGTTCATCGGCTGCCGCTGAAACCACTTCCCCAAACAGCGTATCGTATTTTTCTGCCGCGGAGGTGATGGGTAATAACCGACACTCCATCCACGCCAGACATTTTTCTTCAATCACCGGCAGGCCGAGTTCAGGACCGTTCACGACCGGGATCCCGTAGCAGTTGAATTTGTCTTCATCGCGCCCGCTGACGCTACCGACCGCGTATGTCCAGTTGGCCGCCGCCACGCCGGGGATGACGATGCCAAATTTCCCGCTGCGTTCAATCAGCTCACGCGACCAGGTACTTTTATCTACTACTATTGCGATACGCGGCGGCTCAAACTCAACGGGCATTGACCATGCGGCGGCCATCACGTTGCGTCTGTCGAGGCTTTCATCCCGACTGGTGATAAGCACAGTTGGGCCGTGGTTCAGCAGACGGCTGGCGTGACGTAATTCAACAGGGCGAAAATGGCTCATAGGATCTCCTCATCTACACCGATGAGTATGACGAAAAAGCACGGAAATCAAAGTGAGTGAGTAAAATTAGTTTATAAACAGAACATCACAATCAAAGGAAACTGATTCATGTCCCCATTCCTGACCGCCTATTTTGCCCGCATCGGCTGGACGCAACCGACACGAGTGGATATCGACACCCTGCGCACGCTGCATTTACATCACAACTGTGCGATCCCTTTTGAGAATATTGATGTCGTTCTGCCGCGCGAAATCCAGCTTGACGATCGGTGTCTGGTCGACAAGCTGGTCACCGCACGTCGCGGAGGGTACTGCTTTGAGCAAAACGGCCTGTTCGAACGCGTATTGCGCGAGGTCGGGTTTACGGTGCGTAGCGTGCTGGGACGCGTGGTATTAGCGAGTCCGCCGCAAATGCCCCCGCGCACGCATCGCCTGCTATTGGTCGAGCTTAACGGTGAGCGCTGGATAGCCGATGTCGGGTTTGGCGGCCAGACGCTGACGGCGCCGATTCGTCTGCTCGCTAATGAAGAACAAGAGACGCCGCACGGGCTGTATCGACTGCTGAGCGAGGGGAACAACTGGGTGTTGCAGTTCCGTCACCACGAGCACTGGCAGTCGATGTACCAGTTTGACCTTACGACGCAGTATTTCAGTGATTACGTGATGGGGAATTTTTGGTCGGCGCACTGGCCGCAGTCGCATTTCCGTCATCATCTGTTGATGTGTCGCCACCTGCCTGACGGCGGAAAGCTGACGCTGACCAACTTCAACTTTACCCACTGGCAGAATGGCCATGTGGAGGAGCAGATCCACCTTCCGGATGCAAAGGCGCTTTACCAGCTGATGCAGGAACGCTTTGGACTGGGCGTTGACGATGCAAAACACGGATTTTCACTGGCGGAGCTGACGGCGGTAATGGCGGGCTTTGATACACATCCTCAGGCCGGGAAATAATGCGCAAAGGGGCACTGGCCCCTTTAACATTCGAGGGTTATAGCTGAGTAAACTTGCCGATCCAGGGGCTGCTGTTTTCGCCTGACCACAGATGTAAAATCAGCTCCCGGAATTTTTCCGCCGCCGGACTCAGGGTCGTTTCGCGGCGCTGCACGAGGCCCAGCGTTCGTCGTATGACGGGTTCAATCAGCGGACGGCTGACAAGGAAATGATGTTCGTCGGTCGGCATCGCAAGGCTGGGAACAACAGACACGCCAAGACCCGCTTCCACCATCCCCAGCGACGTTGACAGATGGCGCACTTCATAAAACCAGTTCGGTTTCCAGGCCATTTTCTCGAACGCCTGATCGATAAGCGATCGGTTCCCGCTGGAGCGCCTCACCCCAATCAGTTTCATGCCCGCCAGATCGTCCCATGTCACCAGCGGTTTCTTCGCCAGCTCATTGTCCCGTCGGCATGCCAGAACAAAGGGTTCATTCACCAGCGGCGCAAAATCAATATTTGGATGTGTGATGTTTATCATATTTATGCCGAAATCTGCGTCGCCATTTAACACCGCTTCGAGACAATCGCTGGCACTGTGCTCAAGTATGCGAATACGGATGTTTGGGTAGTCATTGTTATAATCTCGTATCACTGAAGGCAGAAAATAGAACGCGGCAGTCGGGATACAGGAAACGGTAATCACCCCTGCCTGATGCGTCGCCATCTCCTTAATACTCAGGATCGCGCTTTCATAAAAATCGATTAAATTCTTTGCCTTAGGTAAAAATTCCCTTCCCACGGTTGTGAGCTTGACGCTGCGCGTGGACCGTTCAAACAGCGTGGTCCCCAGGCTCTCTTCGAGCTTCTGAATTCTGCGTGTTAAAGCCGGTTGTGAAATATGAAGAAATTGCGACGATTTTGTAAAACATCCGATTTCTGCAATTTTTACAAACGCTTGTATTCCCTGTAATTCATGCTGCATATCCGCACCTGATTATTGCTTTCCTATAACCACGATAACGCAAGGGCTATTAATACGTAAAGCGTATTAATCCTGCTTTTTTTGACATTAGAGTTATCAACGGGAGTGTGAAAACCTTATTGCGTTCCTGATAAACGCGAAATGAGAAAAAGACATGTTAAAGATCCCTTGCGTATTAATGCGTGGCGGTACCTCAAAAGGCCCGGTCATTCTGGCCAGCGATCTGCCTGCGGAAACCGAAGCGCGTGACGCGGTTTTACTCAGCCTGATGGGCGCAGGCCACGAACTCGAAATTGACGGCATTGGCGGTGGAAGCCCGCAAACCAGTAAGGTGGCGATCGTCAGTGCTTCCGACAGCCCGGACGCGGATGTGGATTACTTATTCGCCCAGGTGATGGTGAACGAACGTCGCGTCGATACCACGCCAAACTGCGGCAATATGCTCTGTGCCGTCGGCCCCTTTGCCATTGAAAAAGGGCTGGTGAAGGCGCAAAGCCCGGTGACGACGGTGCGTATCCGCAATCTCAACACCGGAACGCTGGTCGACGCAGAAGTGCAAACGCCTGATTATCGCGTCGTGTATGAAGGCGATACCCAGATCGACGGTGTGCCGGGTACAGCAGCACCGATTGGCTTAACCTTCCTGAATTCTGCGGGGTCGAAAACCGGGAAACTGCTGCCAACGGACAGCGTGACAAACGTGTTCGACGGTATCGAAGTTACCTGTATTGATATGGCGATGCCGATGGTCCTGATTGATGCCTCGGCGCTGGGCAAAACAGGCGGGGAGTTACCGGCAGAATTAGATGGCGACAGGGCGTTTAAGGAAAGGCTGGAGAACCTGCGCCGTCAGGCTGGCGCGGCGATGGGGTTAGGGGACGTGTCAAACAAAGTGATCCCTAAACCGGTTCTTCTTAGCCGGGCGCGTAACGGCGGAACGCTTCAGGTGCGCTATTTTATGCCGCATACCTGCCATAAATCACTGGCGATTACCGGCTCGATTGGTATCTCAACCGCGACGCTTATTGAAGGTTCCGTCGCCGCTAAAATTGTTGCCGATCGTCCAAAGGAGCGCTTTACCAACATTATTGATATTGAACACCCCAGTGGAAAAATATCCGTATCGTTGCTGAGGGACGGAAATAATATCGAAAATACCCGGGCGGCGGTTATTCGCACGTCGCGAAAATTATTTGAAGGTGTCGTTTGCGTGCCAGAAAAAATGCTCTCTGAAGTTGATTAAGTAAAGTCTTAACTAAAAAGCTATCCATCTCACAAAAATATATTCTGTACCTTAACTATAATACTGAGGTTATTATGGCGTTAACGCATGCTAACAATACCCTGAAAGCCCCCGATCCGGTCAAAGCCAGCGCGCATATTCGCGTGATTCTGGCCCTGGCATTATCCGGGCTTGCGGAACTTGCTTCGTTGTTTTTTATTCAGCCGCTGCTCCCGACGCTTGCTGTGGAATATAATGTTCCGGTCAGCCAGGTGAGTATTATCTTATCCGCAGAAACGGCGTTGCTGGCAATTGGGCTGCTGTTTACCGGGACGTTATCCGACCACTATGGCAGGAAGCGGTTAATTATCGTCTCCCTCCTGCTGGGCGGCATTCTGACGCTGCTCTGTCCGCTGGTGGAATCCTGGGCGATGCTGGTGGTGCTGCGTGCGGTGATTGGTCTGGCGCTGAGCGGCATCGCGGCGGCGGCAACCGCCTACATCAGTGAAGAGGTCGCCCCGGTGGCGGCAGGCATCGTAACGGGATATTTTGTCTTTGGTAACTCGATGGGCGGCATGTCCGGGCGTATTGTTGCCAGCCAGCTTATCGATCACGTTTCCATCAATGTCATCTTTTACGGGTTTGCGGTCAGCCTGATTGCGGTTGCCATTCTGGTGAAGTTCCTGCTGCCAGAATCGAAGAACTTCACGCCTACGCAGAGTCTGAACGTGACGCGCATGGTAAAAGGGGCGGCATCGCATTTCAAAAACAAAAATCTGGCGCTGGCGTTTGTCATCAGCTTCATTATCTTCGGCGCATTTACCTCACTTTATAACTATCTGGCCTTCTTCCTGAAAGGCGAGCCGTTCCATATTTCACCGGCAAACGCGGGTCTGCTCTCCTTTAGCTTCGCCCTGAGTTTCTTTACGGCTCCGCAGGCAGGTCGCTTATCGGCGAAATATGGTGCCATGAAAGTCCTGCGCGTGCTGTTCCTGATGATGGCCTTAGGGATGCTGCTGACGCTGACGTCAAATGTCGTCACCTTTATTGTTGGCGCTGTGATTTTTACCGGCTGTTTCTTCGGCTGCCATTCTATCGGTTTAAGCTGGGTCAGTAAAAATGCAACGCATGCAAGAGGCCAGGCCGTCGCGCTCTATTTATTCTTCTACTACATGGGCGGTTCGGTTATTGGGTTTATTAACGGTTTCGTCTTCCATTCAATGGGCTGGCAGGGAATGACAGGATTTATTCTGGCATTACTGGGCGTGGGCGTTGTGGTGGCAACGTATCTGGCATCCGGCAATAAACAGGTACTGGTTCCAGCGCAGTCAGCTGAATAAATAGCATGGCAATGTGTTCACGCCTCGGGGCGTGAACACAGAATGAGTACGTCTATCAAACGGGTATTATTATGAAATTAGCAAGCTATATTCATCAGGGCCGTAAAAGCTACGGAATTTATACGCAGTCCGGCATTATCGATCTGGGTAATAAAATCGGCCATCACTATGCGACATTGAAAGACCTTCTGCAATGGGATGCGGTTGACGTCGCCAGGCAATATCACGATTGCCCTGTGGATATGATGCCTGAAGACATTACCTTCCTGCCCGTGATAGAAGAGCCGGGAAAGATTTTCTGCGTTGGGATGAATTACGCTGAAAAAAGAAAAGAATTTGCCGAGACGAATAATGCTCCCACGCTGTTTATCCGCTTTCCTGATTCACAAACCGGACATGCGCGGCCGGTTTTAAAACCGGTTCTCTCCAGCGAGTTTGATTATGAAGGCGAGCTGGCCGTGATCATCGGTAAACCCGGCTCCCGAATTGACGTCAACAACGCGCTCAGCCACGTCGCGGGCTACAGCTGTTACATGGATGGTTCCGTCCGCGACTGGCAGCACGCCTGGTTCACCGCCGGTAAAAACTGGAAGCAAACCGGTGCCTTCGGCCCGTACATGACCACGGCGGATGAGATCCCCGATCCTCACGCGTTGACCATCCACACCTGGCTGAATGGCATGCTGGTCCAGAATGACTCCACCGGCAGCATGATCCACAAAGTGGCAGATCTCATTGCCTATATCAGCACGTTCACCTCCCTCAGCGCCGGGGACGTCATCATTACCGGCTCGCCTGGCGGCGTCGGGAAAAAACGTAATCCGCCTCTGTTTATGCGCGATGGCGATCGCGTCGAAGTCGAAATTGAAAACATTGGCCGCTTGATGAACACCATCGTGGAAGCGCAACCCCAGCAGCAAGAATTAACCGTCTAGACGCTCAGGAGAGAGACGATGTACACCGCCACCACGCCAGAATTTGAGGTGATTAAAGCCGGTAACGCTCAGGCCAGAGAGGAGGTTGCCCGCTTCCTGGCCCGCAACGGTTTAGGCATTGATAACGATATTGAGCAATTTATCGTTGCGCGCTATCAGCGTCTGATTGTCGGCTGCACCGGCATTGCGGGTAACACGCTGAAATGCATCGCGGTGGATTCCGGGTGGCGGGGCACGTCGCTAAGCCTGACGTTAATTCATGAGGCCGAGCTGCTGGCGGCACAAAACGGCGAACATCAGCTCTTTCTTTTTACCTGCCCGGATAACGTAAAGTCATTTCGCGGATGCGGGTTTTATCCTCTGGTGACAATCGAGAACTGTGCGGCGTTAATGGAGAATACGCCGGTCGGTATTCATCGTTACTGCAGCCAGCTGCGTCGCCATCATTTCGTGCCGGGGCAAAACACTGGTGCGATTGTGATGAACGCGAATCCGTTCACCCTGGGCCATCAATATCTAATCGAGCATGCGGCCAGCCGTTGCGACTGGCTGCATGTTTTCGTGGTGCAGGAAGATGTCTCCGCGTTTTCGTTTAAAGAACGCTTTGCGATGGTCAGAGACGGATCGCGGCATCTGCAAAATGTCACTGTGCATCCGGGGTCGGCATATATTATTTCTCGCGGCACATTCCCGGGCTATTTCCTGAAAGATAAGCAGGTCATTGATAAAGCCTATGCCGCCATTGACCTCATGCTGTTCAGAAGTTATATCGCCCCCGCGCTGAATATTAATCATCGTTTTGTCGGTACCGAACCGTTCTGCCCGTTAACCGCGGAATATAACCGGGCGATGCACCGCTGGCTGGAAGACGAAACGTGTTCAGCGGCGCGTATCAGCGTACACGAAATAGAAAGAAGAACGGATGGAAATAATGTGCCGGTCTCGGCTTCAGCCGTTCGTCGTTTATTAAATGAAAACAAACTCTCTGCCGCCAGCCGCATGGTGCCGGCCACCACGCGCGCGTTTTTGAATAAAGAGGTACAGCATCAGCCTTGTTTATCCGAACCGATGTCGGCAGCGGTTTAACCGCATTATCACAGGAAAAATGATATGAAAATTGTGCAAGCCGCAATGGCGGGAACGCTGGAGTCCAGCGACCTGATGGTGAAGGTCAGTCCCGTCGAGAGCGGGCTGGATGTGGTCATCCAGAGCGAAGTGTATAAGCAATTTGGCGACCGAATTACTGAGGTTGTCAATGAAACCCTGGCCGCGTTCAACATCGAGCAGGGGCTTGTCGTTATTGATGATAAAGGCGCGCTGGACTGCGTGATCCGCGCCCGCGTACAGGCTGCTCTGCTTAGAGGAATGGCCCGGGAAGACATTGCATGGGAAACGTTATAATGAAAAAGTTACGCCGCAGTATGTTATTTATTCCCGGTTCAAGTGCCGCCATGCTTTCAACGGCATTTATCTATAAACCTGATTCCATAATGTTTGATCTGGAAGATGCCGTCGCGCTAAAAGAAAAAGACAGCGCCCGCCTTCTGGTATTCCATGCCCTGCAACATCCAATGTACAGCGATATTGAAACCGTTGTCAGAATTAATCCGCTGAATACGCCTTTTGGATTAAAAGATCTGGAAGCCGCCGTCAGGGCGGGTGTCGATGTCATTCGTTTACCCAAAACCGATTCCCCGGAAGATATTCATCAGCTTGAACGTGAAATCGTCCGCATTGAAGAAACCTGCGGACGTCCCGTTGGCTCAACGAAATTAATGGCGGCGATAGAATCTGCCGTTGGCGTGATTAACGCTGTCGCCATTGCGAAATCCTCCGACCGCCTGATGGGTATTGCGCTGGCCGCCTTTGACTACGTGATGGATATGCAAACCGAGCGGGGCGACGGGACAGAGCTGTTCTATGCCCGCTGCGCCGTATTACATGCCGCGCGCGGAGCCGGTATTGACGCCTTCGACGTGGTGTACGCCGATGTGAACGACGAGGCCGGTTTCCTGAAAGAAGTGGATCTCATCCGCCGGATGGGCTTCAACGGTAAATCGCTGATTAACCCGCGACAAATTGAAATTCTTCATAACGCCTACGCGCCAACGCAGGAAGAGGTGGATTACGCAGAGCGCGTGCTTGCCGCCGCAGAGGAGGGTGAACGCAACGGACTGGGGGTGATTTCGCTGAACGGCAAAATGATCGATGCGCCAATCATCAACCATGCCCGCGTCGTGATCGAACGCAAAAATGCCTCCGGCATTCGTCAGTAACCCCCTTTACCGCAAGCGACAGGATGAAAAATGAAAAACCAAACTGAAACCCTGCACCACATTCCTGGCTCTCGCCGTGAGTACGTCGCCTTCAGCGGCGCTAACGCGACGACGCCTTATCTTGCTGACAGCCAGCAAAAGACTCAGCGCAAACTGTTTACCAGCGTGGACGATGTGCTGGCCCGCTGCGATCTGCATGACGGCATGACCGTCTCTTTTCATCACGCCTTTCGTGAAGGGGATAAGGTCATCAATTACGTGATGGACAAGCTGGCCCAGAGCGGCCTGAAAGGCATCACGCTCGCGTCCAGCTCGCTGATGTCGTGCAATTCGCCGCTTATTGAGCATATTCGCAACGGCGTGATCGGCAAAATCTACACCTCCGGGATGCGCGGCGAACTGGCGGATGCGATTTCGCACGGTCTGATGGACGAGCCGGTGCAGATCCACTCCCACGGCGGGCGCGTGAATTTGATTCAGCAGGGCGAAATTGCCATTGATGTCGCGTTTCTGGCGGTCTCCTGCAGCGATGAATACGGCAATGCCAGCGGCAACGGAGGCACCTCGCAGTGCGGCTCTCTCGGCTATGCGATGGTCGACGCGAAGTATGCCAGAAAGGTGGTCTTGCTCACCGAAACCCTGAAGCCGTTCCCCAACCTGCCAGCCAGTATCGTTCAGGATCAGGTTGACTATGTTGTGCAGATTGAGAGCGTCGGCGACCCGGCAAAAATCAGCGTCGGCGCCGCCAGGGTGACCAGCAATCCGCGCGAGCTGATGATTGCCCGCTCTGCCGCCGACGTTATCGAACACTCCGGCTACTTCCGCAACGGTTTTTCCATTCAGACCGGTTCAGGGGCGGCGTCAACTGCCTGCACGCGGTTTATGGAAACCCGTATGCGCAAGCACAATATTGTCGCCCGCTTCGCGCTCGGCGGGATCACCGGCAGCATTGTCGATCTGCATCAGAAAGGGTTAATTGAAAAGGTCCTCGATACGCAAAGCTTTGACGGCGCGGCTGCGGCCTCCATGGCGGTCAATCCCGACCACGTGGAGATCTCCACCAACGTCTATGCGAACCCGGCCGCAAAAGCCGCCTGCTGCGACAGGGTGGACGTGGTGATCCTCAGCGCGCTGGAGGTGGATACCCAGTTCAACGTTAATGTCCTGACCGGCTCCGACGGCGTGATGCGCGGCGCGTCGGGCGGACATTGCGACGTCGCCGCGGCGGCAAATCTCACCATCGTGGTTGCCCCGCTGATCCGTAGCCGCATTCCTACCGTCGTCAGGCAGGTCACCACCCTGGTGACGCCGGGCGAAAGTATTGACGTTTTGGTTACCGATCACGGTATTGCCGTTAACCCGGCGCGCCCGGAAATTCGCGAACGCCTGATTAACGCCGGGCTGGCCGTTGTCGACATCGACGCGTTGTATCAAAAGGCGCTGCTCATCTCGGGTGAACCTAAGCCTGTTGAGTTCACTGACCGTATCGTCGGCGTGGTGCGCTACCGCGACGGCAGCGTGATTGACGTGGTTCGTCAGGTGAAGGAGTAATCGTCATGACGGATGAAGCCTCGAACGCGAAAGTCTCTCTGGAACAGGTAATGAGCGCCAGAGAACAGCGAGCCCGTCGCCAGCAGGCGTGGCTGTTTCAGTCGGAACATACGGTTGTATCCGTCACGCTGGTCTGGCCGGGGGAGGTGAAGGATACCGACCTGGCCAGGCGGGTGATGGCCGCCGCGAATCAGGCGCTCGGCGAGGTATTCCGCACCCATCAATGGACGGTCTGCCGGCATCAGATCCTGCAGCCGGTCACCGGCCCCGAAGCGCTCTGGTCGGTGTCGGCACCGGCGTGGATGATCAAACACGTCACGGCGCATCTGGAGGATAACCACCCTCTGGGGCGCCTGTGGGACATCGACGTGTTTTGTCCAAAGACGGGGCTGCTTAAAAGAAACGCCATCCAGCAGCCGATGCGCAGATGCTTTATCTGTCATGAACCGGCGCACGTTTGCTCGCGCGCGCGGCGTCATTCGCAGGCCGAACTCGCGCGCGTAATCGAGGAGTTAACCGATGACTACTTCGCTTGCCAGATGTAATGCGCCAGACGCTCAGCGCACCTTCGCTGAGCTGGCTGCCGAGGCCATGTATCGGGAAATTCGCTTAACCCCGAAGCCGGGTCTGGTGGATCGCGTAAACAGCGGGGCGCATAGGGACATGGATTTTGCGCTGTTCATGGCAAGCATCGCGGCGATTGCGCCCTGGTTCTCAACCTTCTTTCACGTTGGCAGAGAGACGGCTCGTCTTGCTGGCCCGCAAACGCTGCGGGCCATAAGACCGACCGGCCTGGCCTGTGAGCAGGCGATGTTTGACGCCACCGGCGGGGTAAATACCCATAAAGGCGGGATCTTCTCGCTGGGGCTGCTGTGCGCCGCGGCGGGACGTCTGACGCAAAGGGATGAAATGCTCACGCAGCGTAGTTTATGCCGTGAGACCCGCATTATTTGTACCGGCATCGTTGAACAGGAGCTGAAAACCACCGGCATCGCCAGAACGAAGGGCGAGCAGCAGTTCCAGACATACGGGTTTACCGGGGCGAGAGGGGAAGCGGCCAGTGGTTTCATGACCGTCCGCCAGGCCGGTCTCCCGCACCTGCACACCGCGTTAGGTCAGGGCGAACCCGAAGACGTGGCGCTCTTGAGGATGCTGCTGGGTTTGATGGCCGCGAATCCAGATACCAATCTGGTTTCCCGTGGGGGAATAGAAGGTCTGAACTACGCCAGACGCTATGCGAGGCGATTATTAAAAATAAAACGTCTCACGGCGGATAAATTAGTAAACGCGCTGCTCAAAATGGACGCGGAATTTATCAAACGCAATTTGAGCCCCGGCGGTAGCGCCGATCTTATTTCCGTTGGCTGGCTATTGTCGCAGTTTCCACCCGAATAATCGCGAATAGCGTAACAGGAAAACGTCATGATTGAACAACGCCTGCAGCAGCTCAGTAAGGTTTACACCCTTGTTCTGGTCCCGGGTCTCAGAGACAGCGATGAACATCACTGGCAAAGCTGCTGGGGGCGGCGTTTTTCCTTCTGGAAACGGATCCAGCAGAAAAACTGGTTAGAGCCAGACATCGAAAATTGGGTCTCCGCCATTACCCGCGAGCTGGCAATGTGCCCGCTGCCCGCCATTCTCGTCGGCCACAGCTTTGGCGCGCTGGCGTCATGTCGGCTGCTGCAAACGCGGCGGGTAAACGTAGCCGGGGTGGTAATGGTTGCACCGGCAGAGCCTGCTTTTTTCGGACTTGAAGAGGCCATTCAGCCAGCGCCATTACCCGTCCCCTGCATCATATTTGCCAGCCGAAACGATCCTCTGATGTCTTTTGCGCGCGCTCACTATTGGGCTACGCGCTGGCGCGGCCATCTCATCGATATCGGTGAGGCCGGACATATTAATTCTGAGTCCGGTTTTGGCGAATGGCCGTATGGACTCGAACGATTAACTGAATTTTGCGAACAACTTTAGCTTTAACAGGAGAACCTATGTTAGATGATTATCATCAGCACCAGAAAGCGCGCGCTGAGTCGGGTATTCCGGCGAAACCGTTAACGGCGGAACAAACCGAAGCACTTATTCATCGTTTAATACATGATGCACCCGCACATCATCCACAATTATTGTCTTTATTAACCCACAGTGTCCCGCCGGGCGTTGATCCCGCTGCTAAGCTAAAAGCCGATTTTTTATTTAAGGTGGCACTGCAGGAATACCGTGTAAACGGGCTTTCTCCCGACGCGGCCACAACGCTGCTGGGATCTATGCAGGGTGGCTATAACGTCCAGCCGCTGATTGAGCTTCTTGACCATCCGAACCTCGCACCGCTGGCCGCCGAGCAACTTTCTTCTACCATCCTGATCTTTGAAAAATTCAGCCAGGTGGAAGCCAAAGCGAAGAGCGGCAACGTCCGGGCAAAAGAGGTGCTTCAGTCCTGGGCAAATGCCGAGTGGTTCACGCGCCGTCAGGCCATGCCTGAAAAAATTACCCTGAAGGTGTTTAAGGTTCCCGGTGAGACCAATACTGACGATTTGTCTCCGGCACCGGAGGCGTGGTCACGTCCTGATATTCCGCTGCACGCGCTCTCCATGCTCAGTAACGTCAGGGAAGGGGTAACGCCTGATGAACCCGGCGCGCGTGGCCCTTTGCGCCAGCTGGCAGAACTGAAAGCGTCGGGCTGGCCGCTGGCGTACGTCGGTGACGTCGTCGGGACCGGGTCCTCACGTAAATCCGCCACCAACTCCATTCTGTGGCACATCGGGAACGATATTCCGTACGTGCCGAATAAACGTAACGGCGGGTTTGTGTTTGGCGGCAAAATCGCCCCCATTTTCTTCAACACCCTGGAAGATTCCGGCGCGCTGCCGGTAGAGATGGATGTCTCCGCGCTGACGACCGGGATGCTGATCGATCTTTACCCGTACAAGGGCGAAATTCGTGAGACAGAAAGCCAGCGGCTGGTAACGACCTTTACCCTTAAAACCGAGGTGCTGCTGGACGAAGTGCGCGCCGGCGGGCGGATCCCGTTAATTATCGGACGCAGCCTGACGGCGAAAGCGCGGGAATCGCTGAAGCTTGAGCCTTCAGCGGTATTCCGCGCGCCCGCTTCACCTGCGCCATCCGCAACCGGCTTTACGCTGGCGCAGAAAATGGTGGGTAAAGCCTGCGGCGTGGCGGGGATCCGCCCGGGACAGTACTGCGAGCCAAAAATCACTACCGTCGGCTCTCAGGACACCACCGGTGGAATGACGCGCGACGAGCTGACCGACCTTGCCTGCCTCACGTTTTCAGCCGACCTGGTGATGCAGTCTTTCTGCCACACCTCTGCGTACCCTAAGCCGGTAGATGTCCAGCTCCATGAAACCCTGCCGCAGTTTATCACCCGCCGGAATGGGGTGGCGCTCAAGCCGGGCGACGGCATTATCCACTCGTGGCTTAACCGCATGCTGCTGCCGGATACGGTAGGCACGGGTGCCGACTCCCATACTCGCTTCCCGCTGGGGATCTCCTTCCCGGGTGGCTCCGGGCTAGTGGCGTTCGCCGCCGCTACCGGCATCATGCCGCTGGATATGCCTGAATCGGTGCTGGTGCGCTTTACGGGCGAGATGCAGAAAGGGATCACCCTGCGCGACCTGGTGCATGCCATTCCGCTCTACGCCAGAAAGCAGGGGCTGCTGACGGTCGAGAAAAAGAATAAGCGGAACGTTTTCTCGGGCCGGATCCTCGAAATTGAAGGCCTGGAAGCATTAAGCGCAGAGCAGGCGTTTGAACTGGCTGACGCCTCCGCCGAACGGTCCGCCGCCGCGTGCGTTATGCGCCTGGCGGAAGAGAATGTCGCGCAATATCTTCGCTCCAACGCGGCTCTTCTGCGCTGGATGGTTAAGCAGGGGTATCAGAACGCCGCCACGCTTGAACGACGCATTACTGAAATCGAGGCGTGGCTGGCTAACCCGTCGCTGCTCCGCGCCGATCCTGACGCGGAATATGCGGCAGTCATTGAGATCGATCTCAATGAAATCACCGAGCCGGTGGTCTGTGCCCCAAACGATCCGGACGATGCCCGGCTACTTTCGGAGGTTGCCAGCACTCCTGTTGAAGAGGTGTTCATTGGCTCCTGCATGACAAACATCGGTCACTTCCGCGCTGCGGGTGAAATCATGGCTGGTGCCAGCGAAAACCAGGCGCGCCTGTGGCTCGCACCGCCGACAAAAATGGATGCCCAACAGCTCTCCCGCGAGGGCTATTTTAATCAGTTTATTAAAGCAGGGGCGAGAATCGAGCCCGCGGGCTGCTCCCTGTGCATGGGGAACCAGGCGAGGGTGCGTGAAGGGAGCAGCGTGGTATCGACGTCCACCCGAAATTTCCCGCATCGTCTGGGAACGAATGCGAAAGTATTCCTTGCCTCAGCTGAATTAAGCACCGTCGCGGCCATGCTCGGGAAAATGCCAACCGTGGAAGAATATTTTAGCTATACGGATAAACTTCACGATGCGCATGAAAATATCTATCGCTATCTCAGTTTTGATACTCTGACCGAATATCAGTCCAGGGAAGGTGATAATATCAATATTGCTAGCGTGTCACTGTAAGTTATTTATTTGATAAATGCATTTAATCGGTGGAGGCTTCTCTCAGGAGCGGTCTCCGCTATTCAGGGACCCTTTTCTCATGGGTGAGATATGCTTAATTCCAATGTTTTAAAAACAATCTTACTTGCCGTAATAATATTATTATCAATATTTATTCCTCCGCCTGATGGATTAACCAAAGAGGCGTGGATACTGGCGGGCATATATCTGTCCGCTATCGTTGGGCTGGTCATTAAACCGTATCCCGAACCCGTCATCATGCTGGTCGCGGTGGCATTAACCTGTTTTACCGTAACAAAATTCCCGGATTCTCCTGTGAAATCAATGGATGTCCTGAGCGGATACGCCTCGGGCACGACCTGGCTGGTGTTTAGCGCCTTTACGCTGAGCGCGGCGTTTGTCACTACGGGTCTTGGGAAACGGCTTGCCTACTGGTTTATCCTCAAGTTTGGCAGCACGACGCTGAGGCTGGGGTATGTGACCGCTTTACTGGATTTGGTGCTGGCACCCGCCACGCCCTCAAATACCGCGCGGGCAGGCGGCGTGGTTTTTCCTATTATTAACAGCATCGCGACGGTATTAGGCTCGACGCCAAAAGAGACGCCGTGCAGGGCTGGCCGTTATTTAATGGTCAATGTCTATATGGTGACTAAAACGACCAGCTATATGTTTTTAACGGGCTTTGCTGGAAACGCATTAGCGCTACAGCTAATTTCTGACATCTTCCATATTCATATTAGCTGGATCGGCTGGATGCTGGCAGGGGCCCCGTTGGGGTTATTGATGCTGTGTATCATTCCCTATATTTGCTACCGGGTTGCTTCCCCGGAAATTAAACATATTGATAATGTCGCCATTGCGACCAACGGCCTGCAAAGCCTCGGGGCAATGAGCATCAAGGAGAAGGGGCTGGTGGTAATTTTTATCGCCGCGTTATTAGGCTGGATCTTCTCTCGTCACCTTGGGCTAAATGAATCCGCCGTCGCCATTATCGCGATGGGGGCAGCGCTGCTGTTTAATATTATCGGCTGGAGCGACGTACAGAAAAACAAAGGCGGCTGGAATACCCTGATGTGGTATGGGGGCATCATCGGTCTGAGCGCCACGCTGAGCAAGGAGGGATTTTTCCGCTGGCTGGCTGATTTCCTGTCAGCGCACCTCGATTTTCTCAGCGCGGGGAATATGACCATCGTTATTATCGTGTTTCTCAGCGTGCTGGTTCGCTATTTCTTTGCCTCCGGCGGGGCGTACGTCGCGGCGATGGTGCCGGTCTTTGCCACCGTGGGGCTGGTCACCGGAACGGCACCCGTTCTGCTTGCCCTCGCCATTCTGTTTTCCAACTCCTATGGGGGTTGCATCACGCACTATGGCGGCGCAGCGGGGCCGATTATCTTCGCCGCCGGGTATAACGACATCAGGTCATGGTGGACCATCGGCACGCTCGTGGCGCTGTGCACGTTTTTAATCCACATGTTCCTCGGCATTCCCTGGTGGGGTTTCCTGATGCAGCACGGCATGCTGCAGTTTTAACCGAAAATGCGGGCCGGGTAAGGCGTCGCCGCCACCCGGCAACCTCACTGCTTAGACGGGGTGTTAAACAACTCGAGCGTGATTAATGTATCAAGATGGTTGTTAAACGCGGCTTCGTCCATTTCGGGCATATTTAAGATATACATTCCGTCGAGGCCGCACACCAGACCAATCAAGCGCCAGGCAATATTTTCCGCCCGATCGCCCGGATTCAATTCTCCGGCCTCCGTTCCCGCTTTGATAAGCGCCACCGTTTCCTGGTGCCACATCTCCATGGTCATCACATAGGCGGCCTTGATTTCAGCATCACGGCTGGCGAGGATCTGCGCTTCACGCCACAGGCGAATATAGGGCTCAAACCTCCCGTCATCGCTGCCGAGCATGCCATGAAGCTGCTCCCGCCATCCGGCCTGTTTACCCGCGACGTCCGCATCCAGCAGCTCGCGAATCAACCGTACGAAGGCCAGCGATTTTAGCTCCCCGCCGGACGTAAAGTGATGATGCACCTGGCCGGTGGCGACCCTGGCCTCGGCGGCAATACGGCGTACCGTCATGGCCGCCAGTCCTTCAGCCAGCGCCACGCGCATGGCGGCCTGTAAAATGGCTTCCCGCCGTTCATCCTTGCTCAGATATCGCATGTTTACTCACTCTCAATGGGAATGAAACGAGTGTAACAAAAAGCTGGACATGTGTTCAACTTTACGTAGGATCGCATCCTGGACATGTGTCCATGTTTTAAAAGAAAAGGAAATTTATGTTTCGTCAGTGGTTAGCGTTAGTGATTATCGTGCTGGTGTATATCCCGGTGGCGATCGACGCGACGGTGCTGCACGTGGCGGCGCCGACATTGAGCATGACGCTGGGTGCCAGCGGTAATGAATTGCTGTGGATTATCGATATTTACTCGCTGGTGATGGCGGGAATGGTGCTGCCGATGGGCGCTCTGGGTGACCGCATTGGTTTTAAGCGATTGCTCATGATTGGCAGCACGCTGTTTGGCCTGTCGTCGCTGGCGGCAGCGTTTGCCCCGTCAGCAGGGTGGCTGATTGCGGCGCGCGCCTCGCTGGCCATCGGCGCGGCGATGATTATTCCGGCTACGCTGGCTGGGATCCGCACGCTGTTTATCGACGCGCGGGATCGTAATATTGCGCTCGGCGTCTGGGCAGCGGTGGGTTCCGGTGGGGCGGCGTTTGGTCCGCTGATTGGCGGTATGCTGCTTGAGCATTTTTACTGGGGATCGGTGTTTTTAATCAACGTGCCGATCGTGCTGGTGGTGGTTTCGCTGGCCGCGCGTTTTGTGCCTCCTCAGCAGGGCCGCCCGGAGCAGCCGCTGAATATTAGCCATGCCATCATGCTGATTGTGGCGATTTTGCTGCTGGTCTACAGCGCGAAAACCGCCCTAAAAGGCGTCCTGTCACCGTGGGTAGTCGCGTCCGCGCTGGTGACCGGCTCGGTGCTGCTGTTTATCTTCGTGCGTATTCAGCTCCGCGCTCGCGTACCGATGATCGACATGCGTCTGTTCTGCCATCGCATCATTTTGAGCGGCGTGGTGATGGCGATGACCGCCATGATTGCCCTGGTCGGTTTTGAGCTGCTGATGGCTCAGGAGCTGCAGTTTGTTCATGGCTTTACGCCGTTTGAAGCGGGAATGTTCATGCTGCCGGTGATGGTCGCCAGCGGTTTCAGTGGTCCGATCGCGGGTGTGCTGGTCGGGCGTTTGGGACTACGCATCGTCGCCGCCGGCGGAATGGGGCTCAGCGCCGTCAGCTTTATCGGCCTGTCGATGCTCGACTTCAGCACGCAGCAGTGGCAGGCGTGGGGGCTGATGGTGCTGCTCGGCTTCAGTGCCGCCAGCGCGCTGTTGGCCTCGACCTCGGCAATTATGGCGGCCGCACCGAAAGAGAAAGCCGCCGCCGCAGGGGCAATTGAAACCATGTCCTATGAACTGGGGGCCGGGCTGGGGATCGCCATCTTTGGTCTGCTGTTGACCCGCAGCTTCTCGGCGTCAATTGACCTGCCGCAAGGGCTGAATGCCTCGCTCGTTGATAAAGCCTCGTCATCCATTGGTGAGGCGATGAAGGTGGCGCAGGATCTGACCCCAACGCTGGCGGAGTCGGTGATTGAGGCGGCGAAAAGCGCGTTCATCACCTCGCACAGCGTGGCGCTGGGCAGCGCGGGCGGAATGCTGCTGCTGCTGGCAGTGGGGATCTGGTTTAGTCTGGCAAAGGTCAAGCCGCAGTAATACAGGGCGAGCGGTTGGCGCGGGCGGGGCAGATGGGCTATGTTTTTTATAGGATTATCTGACTCTTGCTGGAAAATATGAGCCCTCGCCACAGCAGTGAACCGTCCCAACCGCTCTCCCGGTTAACCCTGCTTGCAGGGGGGGCGCTGGGCGTCGTTTTTGGTGATATCGGCACCAGCCCGCTTTATACCTTCCGGACGGTGCTTTCGCTCTCTGAGCATGACCCTACGCCCGGTGTCATACTGGGCCTGCTCTCGCTGATTACCTGGACACTCATCCTGGTAACGTCCATAAAATATGCCGCCTTCGCCATGCGAATTGATAATCATGGCGAGGGAGGCATCATGGCCTTGATGTCGCTTCTGGTGGAGAAAGGCAAAGGTGGGCGCTGGGTGATTTTTGCCGCCCTGATTGGCGCAGCGCTGATTTACGGTGACGGCGCGATAACCCCGGCAATCTCCGTGCTATCTGCTCTGGAAGGGCTGGAGATGGTGATCCCTGAGTCCCAGCCGTACATATTACCCCTGACGGTGGCGGTTTTGCTCGCGCTGTTTCTTATCCAGCCTTTTGGTACCGCCCGCATAGGGAAAATATTTGGCCCGGTGATGGCGCTGTGGTTTTTGGCGATTGCAGCGCTGGGCGTGCGGGGGATCGTCCAACACCCCTCGGTACTGCTGGCCCTCAATCCTGCGTACGGCATCGCGTTTTTGTTCTCGAACGGATATACCAGTTTCCTGGTCCTGGGGGGCGTTTTTCTCTGCGTGACGGGTGCCGAGGCCCTGTATGCAGACATGGGGCATTTTGGTAAAAAGCCGATCTGGCTTGCCTGGTACGGTATCGTCTTTCCTTCGCTGCTGCTCAACTATGCTGGCCAGTCAGCGCTGATTCTGGCCGGTGCCGACAGCAAGCAAAACCTTTTCTACACGCTCTGTCCGCCTGTGCTCCAGGTTCCGCTCATCGTTCTTGCCGCGCTGGCGACGATCATCGCCAGTCAGGCGATTATTACCGGCGCTTTTTCCATGACGCGCCAGGCCATTCAGCTTGGCTGGTTACCCCGATTACGCATCAAACAGACGGCGGCAGAAAGCTACGGTCAGATTTATATCGGGATCATTAACTGGCTGCTGATGGTGGTGACCATCGGGCTGGTGGTGTTCTTCAAATCCTCCGATAAGCTTGCCGCTGCGTACGGCATCGCCGTGTCGTTAACCATGCTGATGACCACGGGGCTGTTGTTTGTGGCGATGCGGGAAGTGTGGCGCTGGAGCCTGGCCAGCAGCGCGGTGATTGCCCTCTGTTTCCTGGTGATTGATGCCACCTTCTTGTTTGCCAATCTGATTAAGGTCCTGGAAGGCGGCTATATTCCGCTGCTGATGGCCGCAGCGATTTGTACGGTGATGCTGATCTGGCACCGCGGCGTTAAGGCGGTATCCGCATCGGTGGGCGAGAAGGGCGTCAGCGTGGATGCGTTCTTTGCCCAGCTTCAGCAAAAGACGGTGCCAAGAGTGGCGGGCTCCGCCGTCTTTTTGACCCGTACGCAGAACAATATCCCGCCGGTCATGCGCTGGCACGTCGCGCGAAACCGGGCGCTACAGCAGGACGTGTTGTCGCTTACCATTGATATTCTGAATGTGCCCTATGTGGGGGAAGAGCAACGTATCCGGGTAGAGCAGCGCGCGCCGGGCTACTGGCACGGCGTGGCGCAGTACGGCTTTATGGAACACCCGGACATCCCGCGTTTGTTGCAGGGTGTCAGCGAGATTAACGCGCTTTTTGCCACGGACGACGCCACCTGGTATGTCGGGCATGAAACCATTGTGGCAGGCGAGGGTGAGGCAGGCATGGCGGCCTGGCAACGGCACATATTTGCGTTCATGAAGCGCAACTGCACGCACGTCATCAACCACTATCACCTTCCCAGCGATCGGGTTGTCGAAATCAGCCGACGCGTTGCCGTGTAGATTCTGGCGAAAGCAGAGCTCTTCTGCTTTCGCACCGTTCTATCTCTCAAGGGCCGCAGACAGGACGCTATGCAATAACACATTCGCCCCTTTCTCCGACCACTCCGGCAGGATCCTTTCCGCTTCGTTATGGCTGATGCCTTTCACGCAGGGGATAAAGATCATGCTGGCGGGCGCAATTTTGCTGACATAGCAGGCGTCGTGTCCCGCACCGGAGACCATCGGTTTCGACGTATAGCCCAGTGCCGCTACGGCCTTCTCCGTACGAGCCAGGCATTCTGCATCAAACGCGATGGGCGCATAGTCAAAAATGCGTTCAACGGCAGCAGCGACGCCGCGCAGCCTAAGGCTTTCAGCCACCTTATGCAGCGCCGCTTCCATGGTTTCCAGAGCCTGCTGCGCCGGATGGCGAAACTCAACGCTGCATTCCACGCGAGACGGCACGACGTTGCGCGAGTTTGGCGTAACCTTTGCCATACCGATCGTCGCGCGTCCGTCCGGCGCATGCCGATAGCCAATCTCTTCCACCTTCAGCGCCAGCTCGGCAAAGGCGGTCAGCGCGTCGCGGCGGCTGTGCATCGGCGTCGTGCCCGCGTGGGCGGCGAATCCGTCCAGCGTCAGGGTAAACCAGCGCTGGCCCATTGCCGCGCGGACTAACCCGATATCGATGGCTTCATCTTCCAGGATCGGGCCCTGTTCGATGTGCAGTTCGTAGCAGGCGTGAACGGGAAACGCGCGGGCAGGGGCTTCACCCCGGTAGCCCATGCTCTCCAGCGCTTCGCCCACGGTAATGCCATCGTTATCCGCGCGGGCATGGGCGTACGCTTCGCTAAATTGCCCCGTCCAGACCCCTGAAGAGAGCATGGCTGGCGCAAAGCGCGCGCCTTCTTCGTTAGTCCAGTTTATCAGCACAACGTCACGCTCGGTCTCAACGTGATAATCGTTAAGGGTTCGCAGCAGCTCCAGCCCGGCCAGCACGCCGTAAACTCCGTCGTAGTTACCGCCCAGCGGCTGGGTATCCACATGTGAACCCGTCATGACCGGGGCAAGCTGCGGGTTTTTCCCGGCACGACGGATAAACATATTGCCCATGCTGTCGACGTCGCAGGTGAAACCCGCGTCAAGCGCCCAGTCGCGCAGCAGGTTACGCGCAATACGATCTTCCTCGCTCAGTGCCAGACGGGTCACGCCACCGGCGGGCGTGCCGCCGATCTGCGCCATCATCTCAAGCGTTGACCACAGCCGTTCGGCGTTAACGCGGATCATGTCTTGTCCTTACTGCTGCGGTAGCGGAAATCACAGCACGAACCGCCCTGCATGATGGTGGTCGTGCGGGTCAGCTTCACGTCCGGCGCATAGCCAACGATGAATTTTTCATCGCGCGCGCAGGAAAGCAGGTGACCAATCTCGCCCAGCCCCATTTCGTGATACATCTCCGCGTAGCGGCAGCGGGTCACGTTGTAGTTGTACTGCTGGTCGTCGGCGTCGATCACCTTCACGTCCAGGGCGTTATCTTTTTCCCACAGATACTGCAGGGCGATGAAGCTCTTGACGTCCGCGCCGTTGGGTTCTTTGCTGGCAAACGCTTTGCCTGCGTCAATCGCGGCCTGCTCAATCGCCTCGCCAATGACCGCCTGGGCGCGGGTTTTCCCTATCTCGCGCACCAGGATTTCATAAATTGGCTTAATAATTTCTGCTTCAATTTTGCGGCGGGCGAGAATGCCCAGCTCGTTATTATCACTCATCACATTGCCCTCACTGCGTTACTTCGCTTTTGCGCCACCCAGCACGGTCTGCGGCTGCCATTTGCCATCGACAACTTTGTAAACGGTGAAAGACGGCGATTTCAGGTTACCTTCTTTATCAAACGCGATCTGTCCGGTGACGCCGGAGTAGCTGATGGCGCGCAGGGCGGGCAGATAGTCGGACGGCTCAACGGAGTCTGCTTTTTCCATCGCCGCAACCAGCACGCGGGTGGCGTCATAGGCGAACGGGGCGTGCAGTTCGATATGGGTATGGTAGCGGGACTGATAGGCCTGTTCGAATGCCTTTCCACCCGGCATCTGGTCAACGGGCAGACCCGGCTCCAGCGCGACCACGCCTTCGCCTTCTTTCTGCGCCAGCTGCAGGAACGTCTGGCTGACAAATCCGCCTGCGCCCATCAGCGTAGCGTTCATGCCCAGCTGTTTGATACGACGCGCCAGCGGTGCGGCCTGGCTGTCGACGCCGCCGAAGAAGATCAGATCGGCGTTTTTACTGCGAATAGCGGTCAGCACGGCGCTGAAGTCCACCGTTTTGTCATCAACGTACTGACGATCGACAACCTTCACGCCCTGCGCTTCAAGCGATTTAATAAACTGGTCCGCCAGTCCCTGACCAAAGGCGGTACGGTCGTCGATCACCGCAATGCGTTTGGCTTTCAGCGTATTAACAGCGTACTGGCCGGCTAGTTGACCGCCGTCGTCGTCGTGGCCCATCACGCGGAAGCTGGTATCAAAACCCTGTTTGGTATAGGCGTGACCGGTCGCGACCGGTGCTACCTGTGCGATGCCTGCATCGTGATAGACGCGTGCGGCAGGAATGCTGGTACCGGTGTTCCAGTGACCGACCACGCCCGCCACGCCGCTATCCACCAGACGCTGCGCCACGGCCACGGCGGTGCGCGGGTCGGACTGATCGTCTTCGGACTGCAGTTTGAAGGTCACCACTTTGCCGCCGATGGTCGGGTGCTGCTTGTTAATGTCGTCAATTGCCAGCTGCGCGCCGTTCTCCAGATCTTTACCGATACGGGCGGACGGGCCGGTGAGCGGGCCTGCCAGACCGATAACCACGGTTTCACCGTCGGCTGCCCACGCGGCCGTCGAGGCAAAACTGCCGAGGAGGATAGCGGCGCTGAGCGCACTGATTTTTACTGTTTTCATTGTATTTCCCTGATGTTGGCTGGTGTTGTTATACGGGCATTTCGCCCAAATAAATCTGTGCAATCTGGTCGTCATTGAGCAGCGCTTTCGATTCGCCATGATGAACAATGCTACCGCTGTCCATCACCCATGCGCTGTCGGTGACTTCCAGCGCGAGACGGGCGTTTTGTTCGATGAGCAGAAGGGCAACGCCGCGCTCGCGCAGGCCGGCAATGACGGAAAAAATGTTTTCGACCATCTTCGGCGCAAGGCCCATCGAGGGTTCGTCGAGGATCAGCAGCCGCGGGCGGCTGAGCAGGGCGCGGTTAAGGGCCAGCAGCTGTTGTTCTCCGCCGGAGAGCAGGCCGGCGAGCTGATGCTGGCGTTCTCCCAGGCGCGGGAAGCGTTCGAAAATGGCGTTCATTTCTTGCTTAACGGTGACGGTGTCAGGCCTGAGCCAGGCACCCATCTGCAGGTTTTCCAGCACCGTCATTCGGGAGAAGATCCCGCGTCCTTCCGGGACCATGACCAACCCGTCGCGGAGCAGGGTTTCGGGCCTGTGCTTACGTACCGCTTTACCGTTGAACTCAATACTGCCGCTAAAGCTTTCCAGCCCGGTAATGGCGCGCACGGTGGAGCTTTTCCCCGCGCCGTTAGCGCCGATCAGCGTAGCCTGTTCGCCCTCATGCAGGGTAAAAGAGACATCGCGTACGGCCTGAATGCCGCCGTAATGCACGTCCACACGTTCTACTTTCAATAATTCAGACATGGGCGTTGCCTCCAAGCCAGGCGGCGATCACTGCCGGGTCGCGACGCACGCTCTCCGGCGTGCCGCTGGCGAGCGTTTTGCCGTAATCAAGCACCGTCAGGCGATCGCAGATGCCCATCACCAGCTTGACGTCATGTTCAATCATCAGCAGGGTTTTGCCGTCATCGCGCAGGCGGATAAGCAGCTCGCCGAGCGCCACTTTTTCCGCAGCGTTCATCCCGGCTGCGGGTTCGTCCAGCGCCAGCAGCAGCGGTTCCGTTGCCAGCGCGCGGGCAATCTCCAGACGGCGCTGATGACCATAGGCCAGATCGCAGGCGCGGTAGTGCGCAAACTTCGCAATGCCGGTGTACTCCAGCCAGTGCCAGGCCAGTTCCCGGGTCTGTTTCTCTTCTTCTCGAGCGCGTTTGTGGCGGCTCAGCGCGGCCCACAGGCCGTTACGGGTGCGCACGTGGCGACCCACCATCACGTTTTCCAGCACCGACATGTCGTTAAAGAGGCGCACGTTCTGGAAGGTGCGCGCAATCCCGGCGGCGGTAACTTTCTCAATGAGCTTTGGAAAATAGGGCTTGTCGGCAATTGAAAATTCACCGCTGTCCGCCGGATAAAGCCCGGTGATCAGGTTAAAACAGGTGGTTTTTCCCGCCCCGTTAGGACCAATCAGGCCGTAGATCTCACCCTTGTTCACGGCGATCGAAACGTCATCCACGGCGGTAAGCCCGCCGAAGCGTTTTGACATGTTGCGTACGCTTAACAGACTCATGTATTCACCTCCTTGTGTCGTACCGGCCAGATCCCGGCAGGACGCACCAGCATGACCAGCACCAGCGCCAGGCCGTAGAACAGCTGACGCAGCACTTCCGGGTCAATCAGTACCGTACCGAACAGCGCCTGCTGAACCGGGGCTGCCTGACTGCGCAGCAGTTCCGGCAGGGCGGTAAGCAGTATTGCGCCGAGGATCACGCCCGGAATATGTCCCATACCGCCCAGCACCACCATCGCCAGCACGGCGATGGATTCCTGTAACGTGAAGGATTCCGGGGAGACAAAGCCCTGAAACGCGCCGAACAGGGCACCCGCCACGCCGCCAAAAGAGGCACCCATCGCAAAGGCCAGCAGCTTATAGTTACGCACGTTGATGCCCATCGCGCGGGCCACATCCTCATCTTCACGGATGGCGTGCCAGGCGCGACCAATACGGGAGTGCTGCAGGCGCAGGCAGACAAAAATTATCGCCACAATCACCAGCATCAGCAGGTAATACCACAGCCACAGGGCGGGCACTTTGAAACCAAACCAGTGGTATACGCCGCTGAACTTCAGGCCGAACAGATTCAGCGTATCCACCCCGGTAATGCCCTTTGCACCGTTGGTGATGTTTACCGGACGGTCGAGGTTGCGCATCAGGATGCGGATGATTTCGCCAAAGCCGAGGGTCACTATCGCCAGATAGTCCCCGCGCAGCTTCAGCGTAGGAGCACCCAGTAAAATGCCGCAGACCGCAGCGACGAGCGCAGCCAGCGGAATAATCAGCAGATATGACGTGTGCAGCCCGTCCGGGAACCAGACGCCGAGGAGTGGAAACACCTCCAGCAGGTGTGGCGAGGCCATCAGTGCAGCGAGATAGGCGCCGACCGCGTAAAAGGCGATAAACCCCATATCCAGCAGGCCGGTATAGCCCACCACAATATTGAGCCCCAGCGCCAGCATGATGTAGAGCAGGGCGAAGTCGATAACGCGCACCCAGTAGTTGCCGCCAAGCTGCGTGGCCACCACGGGGGCAACCAGCAGCGCGAGGCAGAACAGAACCATGCCTGACCAGAATTTGCGCGGCGCCGCCGGGGATTGTAGTTGAAGAGTAGTCATCTTTTTCCTTACGCCCTGTGCGCCACGCGCTCGCCCAGCAGGCCTGCCGGACGGAAGACCAGCACCAGAATCAGGACCATGAAGGCAAAAACGTCCTGATAGTTGCTGCCAAAGACGCCGTGGGTCAGCTCCCCCAGGTAACCTGCGCCCAGCGCTTCGATAATGCCGAGCAGGATCCCGCCAATCATGGCGCCACGAATGTTACCAATGCCCCCCAGCACGGCGGCGGTAAAGGCTTTGATCCCGGGCAAAAAGCCCATTGAGAAGCTGGCGTTGCCGTAGTTGCTGGCCATCATGACGCCTGCCAGCGCGGCAAATACGCCGCCAACGGCGAACGTCAGGGTAATAATGGCATTGGGGTTAACCCCCATCAGCGTGGCCACGCGCGGGTTTTCCGCCACGGCGCGCATGCCGCGGCCCAGGCGGGTGTATTCCACCAGCAGCCATAGCCCGGTCATTACCGCAAGCGCCAGCGCCACGGTAACAATGCCGGTGACGGTCACAATGGCAGGGGGATGCAGTTCGCTTCCTGACGTCACGGCGATCGGCTCCATGGGCAGGATCTGCGGGAACATCAGCGGGTTGCGCGTCCAGATAATCATCGCCACGGTTTGCAGCAGGACCGAGACGCCGATACCCGAGATAAGCGGCGCCAGGCGCGGGGCATTGCGCAGTCGGCGGTAGGCAAAGCGCTCCACGGCCATTGCCAGCAGGGCGCAAACGGCCATAGCAATCATCAGGGCAGCGCCAAGCTGCAACAGCAGCGGCATGTGCGGGAAGGTGGCATTCAGGGCGTTAATGGCGGAAAGCGTGGTGAGCGCACCGACCATCAGAATATCGCCGTGAGCAAAGTTAATAATGCGCAAGATGCCATACACCATGGTATAGCCCAGCGCGATCAGCGCGTAAATGCTTCCCAGCATCACGCCGTTGATCAGTTGTTGTATGAATGTATCCAACGTCTGTACCCGCAAAGTGCTCTTTCTGCGGCTACCATCCGATAAATGAATTAAATTGTAAAATACACATATATTATTTCTTATGATAAACCGGTATTGCTTTATCTAAATGATTTATATAAAGATAATGTAGTGGCGTTCCCGGCTATAAAGCCTAAAGAAATCAACATATGAATAAAACAGAACAATCGGCGGGTTTGTCCGCGTATGCGGACAGTCGGCTGGCAAACGATCCGCCGCTTCGGGCTGTCCGTGCCTTTGAGGCCATCGCCCGGCTGGGCAGCGTCACGCTGGCCGCGCAGGAGCTGGATATCTCACCGTCGGCGGTCAGTCATCAGCTCAAGGTGCTCGAAGGGTATCTGCAAATGCCGCTGACGGAGCGTCAGGGGCGCAGGCTGGTGCTGAGCCAGCACGGGCGTGAGTATTACCGTTCGATCCGTGCGGCGTTTAACGTACTCCGGCAGGCAACCGAGCATCTGGCTGAGCAGGCGCAAACGCGCCAGGTCACCATCAGCCTGATTCCGCTTTTTGGTATGGGGTGGTTTATCCCGCGCCTGCCTGATTTCATGCGTGCCAACCCGCAAACCGAGATCAACGTTGTGTATGCCAACCATCGTAACTATCTGAGCGATGCCTCGGATATGTCGATTCGTTTTGGTAACGGCCAGTGGGCGGGCTATCAGAGCGAAAAGCTGATTTCCGGAAAGATGGTGCCGGTGTGCAGCCGCGCGTTTTTGCGCATTCATGGGCATATCGACACGCCTGAGCAGCTGCTGCAAATGCCGCTGCTGCATGATGAGGAGCGCACCAGTTGGCCGCAGTGGTTTCAGTTGCAGGGGGTAAAACGCTCTCTCCGGCGCAGCGGCCCTCTGTTTGAAGACGGGCTGTTGACGCTGGCGGGCGTACAGGCCGGGCTGGGCTGCGCGCTGATGCGCGAGCCGCTGATCGCACCTTATCTTGAGAGCGGCGAGTTGGTGAAGATATTTGACTTACCTATTGACGACGGGCGCGACTATTACCTCTGCACGCGTGCCGATTCAGAGATGACCGAGGACGGTAAGCTGCTGCAAAACTGGCTTCGCCGGGCGGCAGGCGTCGAACCGTTTACGGCGTAAGCAGGCAATGTTTATCCAGCGCTTCAATTTCCGAACCGCTGTAGCGAGCGTATTGCCCGGTCAGGCCAAAAAACGCGGGTTGGGTTTCGGTGTAGATTTCCGCGGCGAGCACCAGCCGGCGTCGCTCATCTTCGCCCATCTCAAGCAGCGTCCAGGGAATGAAATAGCGCGACGTGGAGGTCAGTTTGAACCACAGCGGGCAGCCGCAGCCGGGACAGAACCAGCGTTCGCCGCGCGCCGATGACGCGAAATGAGAAGGGGCGATGGAGTCTTGCTCAAGAAGCGGTTCGCCCTGCGGCTCAAGATACATGGCAATGCCGCCCGACCACTTCTGGCATTGGGTGCAGTGACATGCGTATACGTCAAAATTATTGAGGCTCACGCTGAACTGACTCATTCCGCACAAGCAGCGTCCTTTGAATATGTGCATGGCGTACTCCTTTTTGACGCCAGAAATCCGTATAAAAAAAGCCAGCCGCATGGGCTGGCCTTTTATCGTGACAAATCTTAGAACTGGTAGGTCAGACCTACAGCTACGATGTTGTCGGTAGCAACGCCAGTTGCTTTGGTGAAGCTGTTGTCGTCAACCAGGTTGATTTTGTAATCAACATAGGTAGACATGTTTTTGTTGAAGTAGTAGCTCGCGCCAACGTCAACGTATTCAACCAGATCCTGGTCGCCGTATGAACCCAGGTCTTTACCTTTGGATTTCAGGTAAGCGATGGACGGACGCAGGCCGAAGTCGAACTGGTACTGAGCAACAACTTCGAAGTTCTGAGCTTTGTTCGCGATATAACCGCTACCAAAGTTGGTCATGTTGCGGGTTTCAGAGTAGGTGGTTGCCAGATAGATGTTGTTCGCATCGTATTTCAGGCCAGCAGCCCAGACTTCTGCGTTCTCACCGCCAGCGTTAACGGTGTTAGCAACGCGACCTGCAGCAACCTGGCGGTCAGTACGGTCAGATTTCGCGTAGGTTGCACCAACACCGAAGCCGTCCATTTCATAGGTAGAAGACAGACCCCAGCCGTCACCGTTCGCTTCGGTGATGTCGTTACGGTCGTTTTTACCCTGGTACTGAGCGGCAACGTTCAGACCGTCAACCAGACCGAAGAGGTCGGTGTTACGGTAGGTTGCAACGCCAGTCGTACGGCCAGTCATAAAGCCATCGGTCTGAGTCCAGGTATCGCCACCGAACTCTGGCAGAACGTCAGTCCACGCGCCGATGTCGTAAGCAACACCGTAGTTACGACCGTAGTCGAATGAACCGAATTCGTTGAATTTCAGACCCGCGAAGGCCAGACGGGTTTTGTTGCCGTCAGAGCCCTGTGATTCAGAACGGTTGCCTTTGAACTCATATTCCCACTGGCCGTAACCGGTCAGCTGATCGTTGATCTGAGTTTCGCCTTTGAAGCCCAGACGAACGTAAGTTTTGTCGCCGTCGTTATCAGTATCATCAGAGAAATAGTGCAGACCTGTTACTTTACCGTACAAATCCAGCTTGTTACCGTCTTTGTTATAAATTTCAGCCGCGTTTACAACGCCTGCTGCCAACATGGAAGTCACTGCCACTGCAACTAATTTAAGTTTCATCTTAAATATTCCTTATAATTTTCTTTGGTATTTCCTGAGCCACTTTGAACGATTTCTAAACGAGGCTGATCGTCAATGGCATGCTATTTTTAAAAATCTTGTAGTCCTATTTCAATAATAAGTTTCAAATTATTAGCAATAATTTCAGTTAGTGTGATCGAGATCGGATAAATGACGATGAGATAGCATGAAATGGTGAGTATTTAATCAATTTATTGCGGGATTAATTGTTGCAAATATAGTTGCTGGTTGGTTTTATAAAAAGTGGTAATTATCGGTTTTGTCGTGCTTTCAATGCGATTAAATCTCTGTATTTAGCCTTGTGACCTTGCCTGTAGCTCTTTAGAGTACGGAATTTCCGTTGTTTTGGCAGAAATACCCAGAAACATACTATTGCACTTTGTGCTATTAATTTCGTGAGTATTTGCAATAAATTAATCACTTACCGGTGTCAGTTTATGTCAATGCTGGATGGCAGGAATTTACGAAAGGGGGTGGAATGTAAACAGAATCTAAACATGCGCTCTACTCTCCGGATAAATATTTTGACGTGCGCTCACATATTAAATTTATGTTAAGTTTTCGCTATCGGGATAAATATTACCCGACAGCGAAACCGGCATTATTGTCTGGTTGCGTACCAGCAGAGCAACGACCCGGCGCAGACCATCAGCGCGCCCTGCCAGAACGAGAAAGAGAGGGGGGAACTCAGCACTGCGGCGGCAAGCGCGGCTGAGAGGACAGGGGTAAAATACGATACGGCAGCCAGTACCGTGACGTTACCGTGAAGGATGCCAATATTCCATGCGGCGTATCCAAACCCAAGCGCGATACCGCACATGACGAGTTTCACCACCACCGGAAGCGTGAACACCATCTCGGGCTGATCGCTCAGGGCATATTTCACCCACAGGCTCAGCGCGGTCAGCAAAACAAACAGGGTGATGCCGTTTTGTCCTTTCGCAAATTTGCTGGTGACCGTGCAGTAGGCTGCCCAGATAAATGCCCCGGCAAACGCCAGCGCGTAGCTCAGCGGGCTCGAAACGATATTGCGGGTTATTTCATCAAGCTGTAATCCCTGTTCACCGCCCAATACCCAGCAGACGCCCAGCAATGAGACGGCTAAGCCGGGGATCACCCACAGGGTTGATTTCTGTCCGTTGAACAAAATGGCAAACGCGATGGTCAGGCTTGGCCAAAGATAATTGACCATGCCCACTTCAATAGCCTGCGATCGCGTTGCGGCATAGCCCAACGACAGCGCCAGGCATATTTCGTAGCTGACAAATAAAACGCTGCCGGCAATAAGATAGCGGGGTGAAAACCGCCTGATATCAGGAAATCCTACCGTCACCAGACACAGTAATCCGCTCAGCGTGTAGATCATCGCCGCACCGCCTACCGGGCCCAGACCCTCACTCACGCTGCGAATAAGGCCGACCATGGTGCTCCATAACAGTATTGCCGCCAGCCCAATAAGCGTTGCTTTTTTTCTGTCCATTACTTCGCCATTGCAATAAAAATCAGAGGAAAAATGTATCGCATTCATCCTGACGCTGTCGCCCATTATTCTCTTAAACCGTTAATCAAAAAGGGGTATTTAAATATACCGGGGGTGACTATTAAGGGGGGGAAGAAAGATGACCTTGATTTGACGCAAAAAAATCAGGGGAGTAACTGCTAGTTTGCGGCGCGAAGTCTTATTCGAAAACGAGGACAACAATGGACGTCAGCCGCAGACAATTTTTCAAAATCTGCGCGGGCGGTATGGCCGGAACAACGGCAGCCATGCTGGGATTTGCTCCCAAAATGGCGCTGGCTCAGGCACGCAACTATAAGCTGCTGCGCGCTAAAGAGATCCGTAACACCTGCACATACTGCTCCGTAGGTTGTGGGCTTTTGATGTATAGCCTGGGCGATGGCGCGAAGAACGCCAGAGAAGCGATTTACCATATTGAAGGAGATCCTGATCATCCGGTAAGCCGCGGAGCGCTTTGCCCGAAAGGGGCCGGGCTGCTTGACTATGTGCACAGCGAAAATCGCCTGCGCTACCCGGAATACCGCGCGCCGGGTTCTGATAAATGGCAGCGTATCTCCTGGGATGAGGCTTTCTCTCGTATTGCCAAACTAATGAAAGCCGACCGCGACGCCAACTTTATTGAAAAGAACGCCCAGGGCGTAACGGTTAACCGCTGGCTTTCCACCGGGATGCTGTGCGCGTCTGCGGCGAGTAATGAAACCGGCATGCTGACGCAAAAATTTGTGCGCTCTCTCGGCATGCTGGCGGTAGACAACCAGGCGCGCGTCTGACACGGACCAACGGTAGCAAGTCTTGCTCCAACATTTGGTCGCGGTGCGATGACCAACCACTGGGTTGATATCAAAAACGCTAACGTCGTGGTGGTGATGGGCGGTAACGCCGCAGAAGCCCATCCGGTGGGATTCCGCTGGGCGATGGAGGCGAAAAATAACAACGATGCGACGCTTATCGTCGTCGATCCGCGCTTTACGCGTACGGCGTCGGTGGCCGATATCTATGCGCCAATCCGCTCCGGCACGGACATTACGTTCCTGTCCGGGGTACTGCTGTACCTGATCGAAAACAACAAAATTAACGCGGAATACGTTAAGCACTACACCAACGCGAACCTGCTGGTGCGGGATGATTTTGCGTTCGATGACGGGCTGTTTAGCGGCTATGACGCCGAAAAACGCCAGTACGATAAAACGTCCTGGAACTATCAGTTCGACGAAAACGGCTATGCGCTGCGTGATGAAACGCTAACGCACCCGCGCTGCGTGTGGAACCTGCTGAAGCAGCACGTTTCCCGCTACACGCCGGACGTTGTGGAAAACATCTGCGGCACGCCGAAAGCGGACTTCCTGAAGGTGTGTGAAGTGCTGGCCTCAACCAGTGCCGCAGACAGAACCACGACGTTCCTGTACGCGCTGGGCTGGACGCAGCATACCGTCGGCGCGCAGAACATCCGCACCATGGCGATGATCCAGCTGCTGCTCGGCAACATGGGCATGGCGGGGGGCGGCGTGAACGCGCTGCGCGGTCACTCCAATATTCAGGGGCTCACCGACCTTGGTCTGCTCTCAACCAGCCTGCCGGGCTACCTGACGCTGCCGTCTGAAAAACAGGCGGATCTGCAAACATATCTTGAGGCGAATACGCCAAAAGCGACGCTGCCGGAACAGGTGAACTACTGGAGCAACTATCCGAAGTTCTACGTCAGCCTGATGAAATCCTTCTACGGCGACGCGGCGCAGAAGGAGAACGACTGGGGCTTTGAGTGGCTGCCGAAGTGGGACCAGGCTTACGACGTTATCAAATATTTCAACATGATGGATAAAGGCAACGTCACGGGGTATATCTGCCAGGGCTTTAACCCGGTGGCATCCTTCCCGGACAAAAACAAAGTCGTTCGCAGCCTGAGCAAGCTGAAGTACATGGTGGTTATCGATCCGCTGGTGACCGAGACCTCCACCTTCTGGCAGAACCACGGGGAATCAAACGATGTCGACCCGGCGTCGATTCAGACCGAAGTGTTCCGCCTGCCGTCTACCTGCTTTGCGGAAGAGGACGGCTCCATCGCTAACTCTGGCCGCTGGCTGCAGTGGCACTGGAAAGGCCAGGATGCGCCGGGCGAAGCGCGTAACGACGGCGAGATCCTGGCCGGGATTTACCATCGCCTGCGCGAAATGTACCGCACCGAAGGCGGCAAAGGCGCTGAGCCGCTGCTGAAAATGGGCTGGAACTACAAGCAGCCCGATCGTCCTGAGTCAGAGGAAGTCGCCAAAGAGAACAACGGCGTGGCGCTGGCGGATCTCTATGACGCTAGCGGCAACCTGGTGGCGAAGAAAGGCCAGCTGCTGAACAGCTTCGCGCTGCTGCGCGACGACGGCACGACGGCGTCGTCCTGCTGGATCTACACCGGCAGCTGGACGGAGCAGGGCAACCAGATGGCCAACCGCGACAACGCCGATCCGTCCGGGCTGGGCAATACGCTGGGCTGGGCATGGGCGTGGCCGCTGAACCGTCGCGTACTGTACAACCGCGCGTCTGCAGACGTAAACGGCAGGCCGTGGGATCCGAAGCGCATGCTGATCCAGTGGAACGGGGCGAAGTGGACGGGGAACGATATCCCGGACTACAACACCGCCGCGCCCGGCAGCAACACCGGGCCGTTTATCATGCAGCCGGAAGGGCTGGGACGCCTGTTTGCCCTCAACAAGCTGGCAGAAGGGCCGTTCCCGGAACACTACGAGCCGATGGAAACGCCGCTGGGCACCAACCCGCTGCACCCGAACGTGATCTCCAGCCCGGTGGTGCGCATCTACGAAGACGACGTCCTGCGCTTGGGCAAAAAGGACAAGTTCCCGTACGTGGGGACGACCTACCGCCTGACCGAGCATTTCCATACCTGGACCAAGCACGCGCGGCTTAACGCCATCGCGCAGCCGGAACAGTTTGTGGAAATAAGCGAGACGCTGGCGAAGGCGAAAGGCATTGCCAACGGCGACCGCGTGAAGGTGAGCAGCAAGCGCGGCTTTATTCGCGCGGTGGCGGTGGTGACCCGTCGTTTGCAAAGTCTGAACGTGCACGGGCAGCAGGTGGAAACCGTCGGTATTCCGCTGCACTGGGGCTTTGAGGGCGTGGCGCAGAAAGGCTACATCGCCAATACCCTGACGCCAAACGTCGGCGATTCCAACTCGCAAACGCCGGAGTACAAGGCGTTTCTGGTCAACATCGAGAAAGCGTAAGGAGCGATTCAATGACGATGGAAACACAAGACGTTATCAAACGCTCCGCGACCAACCCGATAACGCCCGCGCCACGCGCGCGGGACTACAAGGCAGAGGTCGCCAAGCTTATCGACGTCTCCTCCTGCGTGGGCTGCAAGGCCTGCCAGGTGGCCTGCTCGGAGTGGAACGATATCCGCGACGAGGTGGGGCACTGCGTCGGGGTCTACGACAATCCGGCGGATCTGAGCGCCAAATCCTGGACGGTGATGCGCTTTAGCGAAACCGACCAGAACGGCAGGCTGGAGTGGCTCATCCGCAAAGACGGCTGCATGCACTGTGAAGATCCGGGCTGCCTGAAGGCGTGCCCGTCTGCCGGCGCGATTATTCAGTACGCCAACGGGATCGTCGACTTCCAGCAGGATAACTGCATCGGCTGCGGCTACTGCATCGCGGGCTGTCCGTTTAATATCCCGCGCCTCAATAAAGAGGATAACCGGGTATACAAATGCACCCTGTGCGTGGACCGCGTCAGCGTCGGGCAGGAGCCTGCCTGTGTGAAAACCTGTCCGACCGGGGCTATCCACTTCGGCACCAAAAAAGAGATGCTGGACGTGGCGCAGGCGCGCGTGGACAAGCTGAAAGCGCGCGGCTACCAGAATGCGGGTGTTTATAACCCGCAGGGCGTGGGCGGTACGCACGTGATGTATGTGCTGCACCACAACGACCAGCCGGAGCTGTATCACAACCTGCCGAAGGATCCGGCGATCGATACGTCCATCAACCTGTGGAAAGGGGCGCTTAAACCGCTCTCCGCGGCGGGCTTTATCGCCACCTTTGCGGGACTGATTTATCACTACATCGGTATCGGGCCAAACAAAGAGGTGGATGACGACGAGGAGGAGCATCATGAGTAAGTCGAAAATGATAGTGCGCACGAAGTTTGTCGACCGCGCCTGTCACTGGACGGTGGTGATCTGCTTCTTCCTGGTAGCGGTGTCGGGGATTTCGTTCTTCTTCCCGACGCTGCAGTGGCTGACCGAAACCTTCGGTACCCCGCAGATGGGGCGCATTCTGCACCCGTTCTTCGGCGTGCTGATTTTCGTAGTGCTGATGTTTATGTTCGTGCGCTTTGTTCATCACAACATACCGGACAAGCAGGATATCCCGTGGTTGAAAGGGATCGTAGAAGTCCTGAAAGGCAACGAGCATAAGGTTGCGAAGGTGGGGAAATACAACGCCGGGCAGAAGATGATGTTCTGGACCATCATGAGCATGATTTTTGTGCTGCTGGTGACCGGCGTGATTATCTGGCGTCCGTATTTTGCCCAGTATTTCCCAATTCAGGTGATTCGCTACGCGCTGCTGATCCACGCCACGTCGGCCATCATTCTGATCCACGCTATCCTGATCCATATGTATATGGCGTTCTGGGTGAAAGGATCGATTAAAGGGATGATTGAAGGGAAGGTAAGTCGCCGCTGGGCGCAGAAACACCACCCGCGCTGGTATCGTGATGTGGAACGTCTGGAAGCGAAACAGGAAAGTACGGAAGGAATGAAGTGAGCCCTGCGCCGTCGGCTTTGCCCGGCGGCGCTGTGCTTGCGCGGGCCTACTCCTGCTATATCAGAACCGCTCCTCCACATACCGGAACGGGTATTTTGTGGGTTTGACTTTACCAATTTTGCGTTTCGGTAAATCCACCTTTTCAACGTGTATTTCTTTATACGGAATTTGGGTTAGCAGATGCGAAATAATATTCAGGCGCACGCGTTTTTTATCTTCTGAACGCGCCACAAACCACGGCGCCCATGCGGTATCGGTGGCTTCAAACATCGCGTCGCGCGCGAGGGTATACTCGTCCCACAGGTTAAAGGATTTAATATCCATCGGTGATAGCTTCCAGATTTTACGACCATCGTTAATACGGTCGCGCAGGCGGCGCTCCTGCTCTTTCGGCGTCACCTCCAGCCAGTACTTAAGCAGGATTATACCGGCATCCACCATCGCTTTTTCCATCACCGGCGTGCCGTCCAAAAATTTCTCCACCTGTTCCTCAGTGCAGAATCCCATCACCCGTTCCACGCCCGCGCGGTTGTACCAACTGCGATCGAATATCACGATCTCGCCTGCCGAAGGCAGGTGCGGCACATAGCGCTGGAAGTACAGCTGGCTTTTTTCTTTATCCGTTGGGGCGGGCAGCGCAACAACGCGAAACACGCGAGGGCTGACGCGCTCGGTGATGGCTTTAATGGTACCGCCTTTACCGGCGCCGTCGCGTCCTTCAAAAACAATACACACTTTGAGTCCTTTGGCGACGACCCACTGCTGGAGCTTAACCAGTTCAACGTGCAGGCGACGTAGCTCTTGTTCGTACTTTTTGGTCTTCAGCACGGGTTTAACCATGCTATCTACGCTCGCTTTGTTCACGGTCACAGCTTTGGTTTTCTTCTGTTTCGCGTTTCCCATGATAATCCTCATCTCCGGATCGGGTGATGTGCTTAGAAGGAACTAACACTTTGAAGTGTAATGCTGACCTACAACCTTCGCGGGAATTTTTGATATGTGTGTCTGATAAGCGTGTTTCTCTTCATCAGGTGACAGGTTAGAATGGTCAAGGACACTGTATGAATAAACAGGTGGGTGTGATGGCATTGATTTTTGAGGGCGAAAAAATCGGTCGTACTCGTTTTACCGGCGAGAAAATAGAGAATGCAATCTTTCGTAACTGCGACTTTTCAGGCACGGATTTAACCAGCACGGAGTTTATCGGCTGTCAGTTCTATGACCGGGAAAGCCAGCAGGGCGGTAAATTTACTCGGGCGCAGCTTAAAGATGCCATTTTCAAAAGTTGCGATTTATCGATGGCGGATTTCAGGCATTCGAATGCCTTAGGCATCGAAATTCGTGAATGCAGGGCGCAAGGGGCTGATTTTCGCGGGGCCAGTTTTATGAACATGATCACTACGCGTACCTGGTTTTGCAGTGCTTACATAACAAAAAGCAACCTGAGCTATGCTAATTTTTCGAAGGTGGTCCTGGAAAAATGCGAGTTGTGGGAAAACCGCTGGAACGGTGCGCAAATACTCGGTGCCACCTTCAGCGGCTCGGACCTGTCGGGGGGCGAGTTCTCCTCTTTTGACTGGCGAGGGGCCAATTTTACCCACTGCGATCTGACCAACTCAGAACTGGGTGAACTGGACGTGCGCGGTATTGATTTGCAGGGTGTCAAACTGGACAGCTATCAGATTGCCCAGCTGATGGAGCGGCTTGGCATCGTGGTTTTGGGCTAGCGGTATTCACAACCTTACCTGAATTAATGGATTAACCTGTCAGCCAGCTGATTTGAACTGGCTCACCATACAAGATTATTCAATAATGCCCGTCGCGAGTGATTAACCAGTGGTTGAAGTATGAAAAAGACAATTTTTTCGTTGGCACTTGGCACATTTGGCCTCGGGATGGCTGAATTTGGCATTATGGGCGTGCTCACCGAACTGGCGCATGACACGGGTATTTCGATTCCCTCCGCCGGGAATATGATCTCGTTTTATGCCTTCGGTGTGGTGATTGGCGCCCCGATTATGGCGCTGTTTTCCGGTAAGTTCTCTTTAAAAACTACGCTGCTGTTTCTGGTGGCGATGTCCGCTGTCGGCAATGCCCTGTTTACGTTCTCCACGTCGTACTTCTGGCTGGCGCTGGGACGGCTGATTTCCGGTTTTCCACACGGGGCCATTTTTGGCGTCGGGGCGATTATCCTCTCGAAAATTGCGCCGCCGGGTAAGGTGACGGTCGCGGTGGCGGGAATGATCGCCGGTATGACCGTGGCGAACCTGGTGGGCGTTCCGCTGGGGACCTGGCTCGGGCACCAGTTCAGCTGGCGCTATACCTTTTTCCTGATTGCCGTGTTCGATGCGCTGGTGATCCTCTCGGTTCTGCTCTGGGTGCCGGACATCCGCGACACGTCAGAAATCAAATTGACCGAGCAGTTCCACTTTCTGAAAAAACCAGAACCCTGGCTGATTTTTGCCGCCACCATGTTTGGCAACGCCGGGGTGTTCGCGTGGTTCAGCTTCGTTAAGCCGTTTATGGTCAACGTCTCCGGTTATTCAGAAGGGATGATGACGGCCATCATGATGCTGATGGGGCTTGGCATGGTGTTGGGCAATCTGCTGAGCGGTAAACTCTCGGGGCGTTTTAGCCCGCTGCGCATTGCGGCCACCACCGACATGGTGATTGTCGCCTCGCTGCTGCTGCTTTTCACCTTTGGCGAACTGAAAACGGCCTCGCTGGTCATGGGCTTTATCTGCTGTGCCGGGCTGTTTGCACTCTCTGCGCCACTACAAATCCTGCTTCTGCAAAATGCGAAGGGCGGTGAGATGCTGGGGGCGGCAGGGGGGCAGATGGCGTTTAATCTCGGCAGTGCGATTGGCGCGTATTTTGGCGGGATGATGATTACCTTCGGCTTTAGCTGGCGCTACGTCACGCTGCCGGCGGCAATACTCTCATTCTCGGCCATGAGTGCGCTGCTGATCTACGGCCAGCTGCGGGCCAGACGGGCTCAGGCTAACGCTCGCGCGCTAGCCTGACAGGTTTCAGGCAAGCCAGGGCTCACCCAGGGTCAGCATCAGGCGGTTGGCCCAGGCGAAGAACGCGGCGGACTGCACCAGATCAAGCTGCGCTAAGGTATCCAGCCCCTCTTTTTCCAGCGCGGCAAGGTGCAGCGGCGTGGCGGCGGGCGGCGTGACCGACAGCGCCGCCGCAAAATCGATTTCCGCCTGCCAGCGTGCGGATTGCCCCTCGCTGAGAGATTGCCCCGGACGCACCGCCAGCAGGGCTTCTACCGCCGCGTCATCCTTTGACAGCTGGCTGGCTTTACGCGCATGGACAGATGCGCAGTAAATGCAGCCGTTTATTTTACTGGCTACCGTTGCGGCCAGCTCGCGCTCGGCGCGCGGCAATCCCCCCGATGTATAAAAAATTCCTTTATCCGTCAACGTGCGCTGTTCGAGCACCGGCAGGTTGCGCCCCAGCAGGCGGAAGTAGTCAGAATCGGTATGGCCAAATTTCGCCAGAATGGCAACCTCATCGTCACGGAAGTCCGCCAGCGGTTTGGCCGCTATCCACGGTTCCCATCCCAGCTCCTGCTGGGTAAACGCGACGGGGGCCGACTTCCCGGTGACCGTTGTTGCGGTCGTGTGCCAGATGCCTGCCGCCACCGGCGCATCGCTTTTGGCGACGGGCCTGTCGTTCAGCAGCCGCAGTCCGGTGATGAGTCGACTCTGGAAGCTCACAAACGCGACGAGCTGTGCCAGGGTAACAATGCCTTCCTTGCTCCATCCCGCCTGGGTCAGCGCCCTTAACGCTGCGGGCGTCGCTTCGACGGGGGAGAACGTCAGCAGTCGCGCAAAATTCAGCGCCGGGGTCAGGCGTTCTGAGGTGGGGTCGGCCAGGCCAAACCCCGCATAGTGCGCGGCCAGCGCCTCCGCGCTGTGCCACCTGGCGACTTTTGCCGCCACGGCGAAGCGCTCGTCGAGTGCAAAATCATCATCCCGCTGGCTAAATAGGATTTCGTAGCTGCCCTGCGCGTGGCGCGTGGCGGCATCACGCGTGGCGCGCGCCTCTGCCAGAGGGGAACCGGGTTTAATTTCCGCCAGCTCGGCGAGAATGTCCTGACTTAATGACATAGGTGTCTCCTCAAAGTATGTGGGGGGCAATGCGTTCGGCGATCAGTTCGATGGACCGCAGCGTGTCGCGATGCGTAGGTTCGACCGAATGGACCTGGAATGAGATATCCGTGGCGCGCCTGAGAATGGAATCAGCATTCAGCGAATGCAGCACCGTATCGGGCGAACCAATATGGGCGTCGAACTGACGGCGATAATCAGTGACACTGTCACCTTTTACAATGTGCCCGGCAGCGCGATGCTGCTCGGCTTGTTTGGTAAGACCCGGCGTTGCGACCTTCAGCGCATAGTCGTCGCTGTCGGCGACGAACGCTGTACGTGAGGCCAGGATTCGCGGCGCGATGCCCGCAGGCAGCGCATCGAGGTAGGCATCCACAATCGGGTTCTGGATCTCGTCGAGCGTTAAATCCAGCCGATCTGCCGGGCGCGGCTGCGTGCGGGAAAGCATTAAACCGTGTCCGGCCTGCGCGGCGCGAACGGCACCGTCAACAGAGAAGGTGGCAATCCAGATACGGTCGGCAAGCTGTGGCGCAGACGGGTAAAGGTGGTTATCCGGATGGGTCAGTGAATCCCCGCGCCAGGCGCTTTGAATCACATGCAAATGGTCGGCAAAGGCCGCGCCGCGCTCCTCAAACGTCAGGCCGAACGGCAGAAAAGAGGTCGGCGTGCCGCCGGAACCAAAACCGACTTCAAGACGGCCATTGGCGAGTAAATCGAGCACGGCGGCATCTTCCGCCACGCGCAGCGGGTTTTCCATCGGCAGGGTAATGATGGCCGTGCCCAGGCGGATGGTTTCGGTATGCGCGGCGACGTGCGCCAGAAACAGCAGCGGTGACGGCAGGCCGCCTTCACTTTCGTGGAAGTGGTGCTGTGCAATCCAGGCGCTGTCAAAACCGTGGCGTTCGGCGTGGCGGATCTGTTCAGTTGCCAGACGATAGCGCTCCTTTGGCGTAGCGTCGTCAAGCAGGCGGGTGAAAAACCCCAGGCGTTTTCGCGTCATGCGAACTCCTCCGTAGCGGGTGAAAAATGGGGAATGGCGTCAATCAGCTCGCGGGTATAATCGTTCTGCGGCGATGCGAATAAGGTTCCGACGTCGCCCTGTTCGACCACCTGACCGCTGCGCAGCACCGTGACGCTGTGGGCGATTCGGCGCACGGTAGACAGATCGTGCGTGATAAAGAGGTAGGTCAATCCCAGCTGCTGCTGCAGCTGCTGGAGCAGAGCAAGAATCTGCGCCTGCACGGTGACGTCCAGCGCCGAGGTGGCTTCGTCCAGCACCAGAATGGTCGGCTCGAGGATCAGCGCCCGGGCGATGGCAACGCGCTGGCGCTGTCCGCCTGAAAGTTCCCGGGCGGTGCGGCTCAGGAGTTCGACGGGCAGGGCAACCCGCTGCGCCACTGTCTCCACCTGGACCTTTCGCTCCGCCTTACCGAGGCGAGAAAAATTCTTCAGGGGCTCTTCGATGATCTCGAACAGCGTCTGACGCGGATCGAGAGAGGCAAACGGGTTCTGGTAGACAAACTGGATCTTCTGGCGCAGCTGACGGCGGGCCTCGCGGCTGAGCGCGGTGGCATCAATATGATCAATGATGACCTGCCCGCTGTCGGCCTGTTCAAAACCGAGCAAAATACGGGCGAGGGTGGTTTTCCCGGAGCCGGATTCACCCACCAGCGCATGCGTACTGCCGCGCCTGACGTCAAACGTCACCCGATCCAGCGCCTGAAGCTGATGACCCTTGCCCAGGGAGAATTGTTTGCTGATGGCGCGGGCGCGAATGGCCGGTGATGCTAGCGGAAGACCTGATACCGGGGCGATGGTCAGGCGCTGGCCCTGGAGATCGCTCAACAGCTGGCGGGTGTAGGCGTGCTGCGGTGTGCGTACGATATCGGCAGTGTTGCCTTGCTCCTGAACCTCGCCATCGCGAAAAACCAGCAGCCTGTCCGCGCGCTGTGCGGCCAGTGCCAGATCGTGGGTGACAAACAGAACGGCGGTACCCGATTCCCGGCGCAGGATATCCAGCAGATCGAGAATGCGTTTTTGCACCGTCACATCCAGCGCGCTGGTGGGCTCATCGGCAACGATCACATCCGGGCGCAGGGCAATGGCGATGGCAATCAACACGCGCTGTTTCATCCCGCCGGAGAGCTGGTGGGGATACTGCGTCATGCGCTGTTCGGGGTGGCTCAGGCCGACCTTTGTCAGCAGGGCGAGCACCTGCTCGTCGCGCTGGGCGCGGGTCACTTTCTGGTGTAGCTGAATAATTTCTCCGACCTGCGCGCCGATGGTTTTCACCGGGTTGAGCGAATTACCCGGATCCTGCGGAACCAGGCTAATTCGCGCCCCGCGAAGGGTATCGAGACGCTTAGCGGACCATCGGCTAATCTCCTCGCCGTTGAGCGATATTTTTCCCGCATCGCGCCGGGCGTTGTCAGCCAGCAGGCCAATGATCGCCTGCGCCGTGGTCGTTTTGCCGGATCCGGATTCGCCGACAAACGCCAGCATTTCCCCTCGCCCGAGCGTGAAGCTGACGTTATGCACCACCTCTCGCCACTGGCGCGCGGTACGGTAGCTGATCGTCAAATTTTCCACTGAGAGCACGGTCATTAGCGACCTCCGCTGAACTGTTGGCTGATACGGTTGGTGGCCAGCACCACGGCGATGACGACGACGCCGGGGAAGGTGGTGAGCCACCAGGCGGTAGAGAGATAGTTACGGCCTTCGGCAATCAATAAGCCCCATTCCGGTACGGGCGGCGGGGTGCCGTAGCCGAGAAAGCTCAGCGTGGAGAGCGCCAGGATGGCCTGACCAAACTGCAGCGTGGCAAAGGCGAGGACGGCGGTTAACGCGTTGGGCAGGATGTGTCGCCACAGCACGGCGAAAAACGTCCCGCCGCTGCCAAACGCCGCTTCGACATAATCCGTGTGCCGGATGCGCACCACTTCACCGCGCGCGAGGCGGGCGAAGCTGGCAATGGAGGCCACACCGACGGCAATCGCGGCGTTAACGGTGCCAAACCCGAGTAAAATAATCACCGTCAGCGAGAGCAGCAGAGACGGGATGGAGAGCAACACGTCGACGAAGCGCATCAGCAGAGACTCGACGCGTCCGGCGAACGCCCCGGCAATCACCCCTAAGCCGGTACCGACCACCAGACCCATCGTCACGGCGGCCAGCGCCGCGCTCAGGGAGTGTGATGCACCGTAGACAATACGCGTGTAAACATCGCGGCCAAGCTGATCGGTGCCGAGCCAGTGTCCCGCCTGCGGCGCCAGGCGTTGTGCCCCAGCGATGCCCTCAATCGGGCTATAGTGGGTTAACAGGCCGGGCGCCACGGCGGCAAAAGCGGCGAGAATAATCACCCCCCATGCCAGCCACAGTCCCGGCTGCCATTCCACGCCCTGCCAGGCTGGAACGCGTTTTCGCGCGGCGGCCGCGTAATCGACCAGACTCATGATGCACCTCCGGTAACGGTTTGCAGACGGGGATCCAGCAGCGGCATCAGCAGATCCACCAGCAGATTGATCAGGACAAAACCGAGGGCGGAAATCATCACTACCGCCTGAAGTACGGCGATATCCTGGTTATTCACCGCCTGCTGGGTCAGCTGTCCGAGCCCGCTGCGGCCAAAAACGGTTTCGGTGATCAGCGCCCCGGCAATCAGCTCGCCCAGCAGCAGCCCGGCAATGTTCAGGACCGGCAGCAGGGCGTTGCCGGTAACGTGACGCCACAGGACGGCGGTTTCACTCAACCCTTTAGCACGGGCGACGGCGACAAACGGCTGCGTCGCCACCTGGTCCAGGCTGCGCATCAGAATTTGCGCCAGCGGGGCGGAGATCGGGATCGCGACGGTCACGATCGGCAGGATCAGCCCCTGGAGCGGCGTCGGGTTAATCACCGGGATCAGCCGCAGCTGAAAAGAAAAGAGCTGGATGAGGGCAATCCCCAGCCAGAACGTGGGTAAGGAGATAAACAGGACCGGCAGAGACTGGAGGGTATTGCTCAGCCAGCGCAGACCCGGCAGACGCGATGCAAAGGCCAGCGCGAACGCCAGCAGTACCGCGAGTACAAACGCGGGCAGGGCGAGACTCAGGGTATCCGGCAGATTGCTGGCAATCAGCTCGCTGACCGGCACCCCAGCCTGTAACGAATAGCCGAAATCCCCGCGCAGCATCGCCAGCAGCGTGTGGCCGTATTGCTGCCACAGCGGGCTGTCCGCGCCGTAGGCCACGCGCATCTCCTCGATTTGCGCCGGGCTTAAGCCCAGGTCCGGGTTCTGAAATTTAATCAGCACCGCGTCGCCCGGCAGCACCTGGAGCAACACGAACGAGAGGGTAAAGGCGGCCCACAGCACCAGCAGCCCGTGCCCAAAGCGTTGAAGAAGTGCGTGGCGCATTGTCAGCTCCTCAGTGTTTCTCAATCCACGCGCCGTAGAACGACGGGCGGCCTACCGCTTCAAAATTGACGCCTTTCAGCCACGGCGCACCGGCAAAAACCTGCGGCTCTTCGAAAATTGGAATGACGTAGGCGTTATCCAGCAGGTAGCGCTGGGCGTCTCCCGCCAGCTGCAGGCGTTTTTGCGGATCGACCTCAGCCGAAATGTTCACCAGCAGTTCATTCAGCTTGTCGTCACGGAAGTTTTTGACCTTGTCGCTGGATCCGCCTTTTTGCAGCAGCGCGTCGCGGTTAGCCGGGTAGAACATGCTTTTCACCACGTCAGGATCGGCGCGGCCTACTTCGGAGACGGTTAACGGGGTTTTCAGCGGGTCGAGGTTATCCAGCGTGCGGCTGCCTGCGTCACCGGCTTTGACGCTCAGCGCCACGCCCACCTGGCGCCACTGCTGGGCAACCAGCTGCAGCACCTCTTTGTTTTGCGGCTGCGGCAGGGATTCATACACCGTCAGTGCCAGACGTTGGCCGTCTTTGGCGCGGATCCCGTCGCCGCCTGCTTTCCAGCCCGCGTCGTTCAGTAGCTGGTTGGCTTTTGCCGGGTCAAAGGTCAATTTGTCGCTGAGATCGACAAAGCCTGCGGCGGAATCGGCAATTACTGACTTGGCCTGCGGATAGTTGGCCGAGAAGAGGGTCTCGACCACCTGTTTTGCATTGGTGGCATGCAGCAGCGCCTGGCGTACGCGAATATCGGAGACCAGCGGGTTATCCGGGCGGAAGCTGATACTGTCATTCACCCCGCGCGTCGGGGCGGCGTAGATCTTATAGCCCTGGTCTGTCGCCTGCTTTTCGTCATACGCCTGCACCTGGCGGATAAAGTCGGCCTGACCGGCCAGCAGGGCGCCCACGCGCACGCTGTCTTCCTGGGTCACAATAAACTTAATGCCATCAAGATTGGCTGGCCCCTGTTGCGCCAGGTTTTTCGGTCCCCACTGATAGTCTTTGCGCGCTTCGAGCGTCACTTCACGGCCCAGCTTCTCGTCCTTCACCACAAACGGGCCGGAGCCAATGATATGGCGGGCATCCCCCAGCTCTTCGAAGTTGCGCTTCAGCGTGCTGAGCGAGACCAGACCCGAGCCAATGGTGGCGGTGCCCTGCAGGAAGCCCGGCGACGGTTTTTTGAAGTAGAACTTCACGGTCAGCGGGTCGATGACTTCGCTACGATCGTAGTTATTGATCACTTCTGACACCGGCAGGCGCTGCGCCTTATTGCCTAAACCGTAGGTATCAAAATTTTTCGCCACGGCGTTCGCGTCCAGCGGCGTGCCGTCGGAGAAGGTGATGCCGGGACGAAGTTTAAAGGTGTATTCGGTTTTATCGGCGTTGGTGGTCCAGCTTTCTGCCACCCAGGGTTCCACCTGCAGCGTCTTTGGGTTCTGCCACGTCAGCTTGTCGGTGATTTGATTCAGAATGCCGCCGTTCGGGTAAAAGCCACCGGCAGGCGGATAGAGGTTGGTGTGCGCCTGTTGCTCCAGATAAATCAGCGTGCCGCCTTTGACGGGAGCATCTGCTGCCCAGGCTGCGGTTGTCGCCAGAATCAGCGCCGTCAGCAGCGGCAGACGAAATGGGGTTTGCATGGTGAATTCCTTTGTTATCTTCTTGTTAGCCTCGGATTCATCATCGGGCGCGGGGGAAAGCAAGGGAACAAAGGAATTAAGATAAGGATTGCCGGAAACTGGAAATAAAAAAACGCCCCGCTAGCGGGGCGATGGTGAGGGGCTAGACGAATTTCGCCAGCGGGTCGGCGGCGGCAAATGCGACCGTTTTGTCTGCTGCTGGCGGATAGATCAGCTCGTTCGTGATGGCGATTTTGATCTTCTTCGCCTCGTCGCGGACGGATTTGACGGCCTGTTCCCAGCCCTCGGTATAGACCGCGCCCCACGCGCCTAAATCCAGGCAGGTAACATAGTTCACCTGACGATAAGGATATGGCGCGATGTTTAGCAGGCTGGCTGCCGCGTTGTGCCCGGCAAATTTTCCAAGCTGGATCGCGTGCTGGCAGGTCATCAGCGCCGTGTTGCCCGCATCGTCCGTTTTGGCGTGCGCCATGTCGCCCGTTGCATAGATGTCCGGATGGGCTGGAACCTGCAACGACTCGGTAACGATAAGTCGCCCCTGGTTGTCACGTTCGCCGTCAATCTGCTGGCTGAGGGGGTTGGCCTCGACGCCTGCCGTCCAGACCACGGTAGAGGCGGCAATACGTTCGCCATTTTTTAAGGTAACGCCGTTTGCGTCGATGGCTTCCACTTCACCGTTAAGACGCCATTCAACGCCCAGCTCGCGGCTTGCGTCTTCAATGGTCTTGCGCAAGGCTTCGCTGTAACGGCCACCGATAACTGCACCGCGCTCAACTACGATTATTTTAATCGCTGTATCTTCGCCTAATCGAGAACGAAGCCGGGCAGGGAGTTCGGTCGCCAGCTCAATGCCGGTGAAGCCGCCGCCGCAGACCACAACGGTGTTGCGTGCTGGGGAGGCTGGTCGTGAAGCCAGTGAATCCAGGTGCTGCTCAAATACCAGCGCCGATTCCAGCTGGTCGATATCAAATGCGTATTCGGCAAGCCCGGCAATGGGAGGGCGTTTGGTTTGGCTACCCGTCGCCAGCACTAAACGTTCGTAAGCCACCGAGGATGTTATTCCCTGATTATCACGCCATATCACCATTTTTGCATGAGTATCAATATGTTCTGCGCTTCCGGCAATGAACTCAATATCCAGCTCAGCGAACAGTTCTGTCAGCGGCGCGACCAGCGTTGAGACCTTTTCTTCATAGAAGCGTGGGCGAACGCGCAGCTCAGGAACCGGTGCCAGCACGGCAATCTTAAGATTGTCTTTTCCTTCCAGCGCCGAGAGGCGAGCGGCACTGACCGCAGCCCACATACCGGAAAAGCCGCTACCCACAATTAAAATTTGCTTTTTCATACTCGATCCTTTTGATCGCCAGGCTGTGTACCTGACATAACTGCCACTATACTTGTCGGAGTTAACTGCGACAACTTCTTTCTGAGTTAAAAATCGTTATAATGGCCTGAACAGCAAACTGGGGTTAACCATGGCGTTTTACAGTTCCGGTGTGGAATACGGCATTCACAGCCTGATGTGCATGGTGGATGCGAAGGGTAATGAGCGGGAAATGAGCGTCAGGGAGATGGCTGCTCTTCAGGGCGTGCCGTACGATTATCTCGGTAAAATATTCACCCGCTTGTCGCGTGCCGGTCTGGTCATCAGTACGGAAGGCAAGGGTGGGGGCTTTCAGCTGGCGCGCCCGGCGGAACTGATCACCGTGCTGGACGTAACGCACGCCATCGACGGCGAGAAAAATATGTTTGAGTGCAGGGAGATACGCCAGCGGCTGGCCGTGTTTGAAGAAACGCCGCCTGCCTGGGTATGTGACGGTCCGTGCGGGGTACGTTCGGTGATGGACAGCGCGCAGCAGCGAATGGAAGAGGAGTTAGCCCGACATACCATTCTCGATCTGGCGCGCAAGATGTACCGAAAAGCACCGGACACGTTCCAGATTGAGGTTCAGGAGTGGATTTCGGACCGGCGTTCGTCGTAACAGTAGGCCGGGTAGGGCAAAGCCGCTACCCGGCGATAGTTTTTTACGAGCGTAGATCAATAACCATACGGCCGCGGATCTGGCCCTGTTCCATCTCTTTAAAGATAGCGTTGATGTCCTCCAGCGGGCGCATCGTGACTTTCGGTACGACCTTACCTTCAGCGGCGAACTGGAAGGCTTCCTGCAGATCCTGACGGGTGCCGACCAGCGAACCCACTACCTGAATGCCGTCCAGCACCAGACGCGGAATGTCGAGGCTCATCGCTTCCGGCGGCAGGCCAACCGCGACCACGCGGCCACCGGCACGCACGGCGTCAACGGCTGAGTTGAATGCGGCTTTTGCGACGGCAGTGACGACTGCGGCATGCGCGCCGCCGGTTTTCTCCTGCACGATTTTAGCGGCATCTTCGCTACGGGAGTTGATGGTTAAATCCGCACCCATGCTGGCCGCCAGCTTCAGTTGTTCGTCGTTAACGTCAAGGGCGATGACTTTGGCGTTAAAGACGTTCTTGGCGTACTGCAGCGCGAGGTTGCCCAGCCCGCCCAGACCATAGATTGCAATCCACTGGCCCGGTTTGATGCCAGAGACCTTCACCGCTTTGTAGGTGGTCACGCCGGCGCAGGTGATGCTGCTGGCCGCCGCCGAATCCAGGCCGTCCGGCACTTTTACGGCGTAATCCGCGGTAACGATGCACTCTTCCGCCATCCCGCCGTCAACGGAGTAACCGGCATTTTTCACATCGCGGCACAGGGTTTCGTTGCCGCTATTACAGTATTCGCAGTGACCACAGCCTTCAAAAAACCAGGCTACGCTTGTGCGGTCGCCGACTTTTAGCGACTTCACGCCAGGGCCGACTTCTTTTACGATACCAATCCCTTCGTGGCCCAGGATAACCCCGGTTTTATCGCCGAAATCACCGTTCTTCACGTGGAGGTCGGTATGGCATACGCCACAGCACTCCATCTTCAGCAAGGCTTCCCCGTGCTTAAGCGGGCGTAACGTTTTTTCGGTGACGTTGACCTGATGATCCTGAGTGACAACAGCAGCCTTCATGTGTATCTCCTTGTTCATGATAAGAATCTGCATAGCAGGTGTAGTACCCCTTAAGGATTAATACATTAGCCTGGTAATGCAAGGCTGCGGCAACATAATGTCATCATTTGATTCGATTTCAGATTAAGAATACGGCGTTCCTCTAATAATTTAGGGGGAAACTACTGGCCCGACGAGAGATACTCGCCGGGCGCAGCGTTACAGCAGTGCTTCTATCTCCTCAATCTCTTTACGCCATTGTGCCTGCAGCTGCGGCTTTTGATGCTTCGGCTTACGCGCCAGATCGTCTTCCAGCAGCGTTTCCAGCGCGACCAGCCGTTCGAGCAGATCGTCATACGGCGAGGATTGAACCGTCTCCGCATCCATGACTGGCGCGGCGGTGGTCACCAGCCCCGCGCTTTCACGCAGGCGCTCAAACACCGCTTCTGCATCGTGCCACTCGCTCAGCTTTCCCTCTTCAATCAGCCAGAAACGGTTGCAGCTTTGGCTAATTAGCTGACGGTCATGGCTAACCAGCAGCACGCCGCCTTCGAACTGCTGGAGGGTTTGCGCCAGCGCCTCTTTGCCTTCCATGTCGAGGTGGTTGGTCGGCTCATCCAGCATCAGCAGGCTATAGCGGGCAAGCGTTAGGCCTACGAACAGCAGGCGCGAGCGTTCGCCACCGCTGAGCGTGCTGACCGTTTGCCCGTGACGCGCCCACGGGAAACCCGCGCTTATCAGCGCCATTTTGCGGTTCTGCGGATCCGGCGCGAAAGGCTCCAGCGCGTCGAGCAGCGTAGCGTCATCCGGCAGCTGATGAAGCGTCTGGTCGTAATAGCCTGGCGACACGCGCGGATGGATTTTCAACCCGCTGTCTGCGTGCTCATCGGCAAACTGTTGCCAGATAAGCCTCATCAGCGACGATTTGCCGCAGCCGTTTCGACCGACAATCGCCACGCGATCGCCGCTTTTCAGCCGCGCCATGTCGATGTTAAACAGCGGCGGTAGCCCGGGCGCAGGCGGGACGCTGAGGTTTTCCATCTCCAGCAGACGGTCTGCCCGCAGCGCGTCGCCGCGCAGGGTTAACGTCCACTGGCTGCCTGCCGTGAGCGCCGTCTGGCTCTCCTTCAGCCGTTCGACCTGTTTTTCCATCTGTTTGGCTTTGCGGGCCAGGTCTTCGTTGTCGTAAACCTTGCCCCAGGTCGCCAGCCGCTTCGCGCTGGCGGTCACGCGGTCAATCTCCTTTTGCTCCGCCTTGTGGCGCTGCGCGTCGCTTTCATCCTTTGCTTCAAGCGCCGTGCGGGCCGCCGTGCAGGGAAGGGCAAAGTAGTGCAGCGTTTTATCGCGCAGGATCCAGCTGCCGTTGGTGACGGCGTCCAGCAGCTGTCTGTCATGCGAGACCAGCACGAAGCTGCCTGACCAGTTCTGCAGAAAGTGTTCCAGCCAGAGCATGGTCGGCAGGTCCAGGTGGTTGCTGGGTTCATCAAGCAGGAGCAGATCCGGCTCGTGAATCAGCGCCCGCGCCAGCAGCAGGCGGGTGTGTTGCCCGCCGCTCAGCGTGGCGGATTGCAGCATCATATCCTGCGGCGTGAAGCCCATGTTTGCCAGCAGCGTTTCGGCTTTCCAGCGCAGGCTATCGCGCTCAGCAAAAGGCAGCTGTGCGAGTACGGCATCAAGCATGGTCAGTGGGAAAATGGCGTCCGGGAGATGTTGCTCCACGCGTGCCATCAGGCAGTGTCCGGACAGCGCTACCGTTCCGGCGGCGGGGGAATCTGTGCCGTCCAGCACCTTCAGCAGCGTGCTTTTTCCGCAGCCGTTGTCGCCCAGCAGGCCAATGCGGTCGCCTTTTTTCAGCGTAAAGGAGAGTGAGTCGAAGAGCGTGCCAAACGCCATATCAACGCGTAAAGATTGTGCAGTGAGTAAAGTGCTCATTGTTGCTTACCCAAGAGTTACAGGCATGTTTATGCCTCGTCAAACATCGCTGACGATAACTCAGTAAGCCCGAGAGAAGGGATTTCAGGGGTTGGTGTCTTCGCTCAAGCAGAAGTTATCGCAGCACGATACCGATAACGCTTGAGCTGGTGCGATCACCAAATGTATGTGAAACATTGAAAATTTCACGATACAGCATAATTGGCCTCCTTATATATTCAGTAGGTTAATGGATGAAGGGAGTGTAGCGGGGGAAAGGGGGTTTGGCTAGTGGGTATTCACTGGTGCGGTCTGATGCCCTCACCCTAACCCTCTCCCACAGGGAGAGGGAACGGTCGGGTCGAATTAAATCGAGGTACGTCGATAGCTGCGGTATTCAGGCTTCCAGAAGTTGTCGTCGATGGCCTGCTGCAGCGCGTCGGCAGAGGTTTTCACCGCCACGCCCTGCTGCTGCGCCATTTTACCTACCGCAAACGCGATGGCGCGCGACACCTTGTGAATGTCTTTCAGCTCCGGCAGCACCAGCCCTTCACCGTTGTTGACCAGCGGCGAGTAGCCCGCGAGGGTTTCGCTCGCCGACATCAGCATCTCATCGGTAATGCGGGACGCGCCGGACGCGATCACGCCCAGACCAATGCCCGGGAAGATGTACGAGTTGTTGCACTGGGCAATCGGATAGGTTTTATCCTTCCACACCACAGGATCGAACGGACTGCCGGTCGCAACCAGCGCGTTACCTTCGGTCCAGGCGATGATGTCCTGCGGCGTCGCTTCCACGCGGGAGGTCGGGTTGGAAAGCGGCATCACGATAGGGCGCTCGCAGTGCTTGTGCATCTCGCGAATGATCTCTTCGGTAAAGAGACCGGTTTGCCCGGAAACGCCGATCAGAATATCCGGCTTCACGTTGCGCACTACGTCCAGCAGGGAAAGGACTTCGTTGTCGGTATCCCAGTTTTTCAGGTTCTCACGTTTCTGCACCAGCTTGGTCTGGAACGGCAGCAGGTTAGGCATGCCGTCGGTCAGCAGGCCGAAACGGTCAACCATAAAGACGCGGGAGCGGGCCAGCTCTTCGCTTAAGCCTTCACGCTGCGTCTGGGCGATAATCTGCTCGGCAATACCGCAGCCCGCAGAGCCTGCGCCCAGGAAGACGATTTTCTGGTAGCTCAGCTGGCTGCCGGCTGCGCGGCTGGCGGCGATAAGCGTACCCACGGTCACGGATGCGGTGCCCTGAATGTCGTCGTTAAAGGAGCAGATTTCATCGCGATAGCGGTTCAGCAGCGGCATCGCGTTTTTCTGCGCAAAGTCTTCAAACTGCAGCAGAACGTCCGGCCAGCGGTGCTTCACGGCCTGAATGAAATCGTCGACAAACTGATAGTACTCGTCGTCGGTAATGCGCGGGTGGCGCCAGCCCATATAGAGCGGATCGTTGAGCAACTGCTGGTTGTTGGTGCCGACGTCCAGCACCACCGGCAGGGTATACGCCGGGCTGATGCCGCCGCAGGCGGTGTAGAGTGAGAGTTTACCGATTGGGATCCCCATCCCGCCAATGCCCTGGTCGCCGAGGCCGAGAATACGTTCGCCGTCGGTCACCACAATCACTTTGATATTGTGGTTAGGCACGTTCTGCAGAATATCGTCCATGTTGTGACGGTTCTGATAAGAGATGAATACCCCGCGTGAACGACGGTAGATCTCTGAGAAACGCTCGCAGGCCGCACCCACCGTCGGGGTGTAGATCACCGGCATCATCTCTTCGAGATGGTTCTGCACCAGGCGATAGAAGAGGGTTTCATTGGTGTCCTGAATGTTACGCAGGTAGATGTGTTTGTCGATTTCAGTTTTGAAACCCTGATACTGGATCCACGCGCGCTCCGCCTGTTCTTCAATGGTCTCAACCACTTCCGGCAGCAGGCCAAGCAGGTTAAAGCTGCTGCGCTCTTCCATGCTGAAGGCGCTGCCTTTGTTGAGCAGGGGGAATTCGAGTAAAACCGGTCCGGCGTATGGGATGTATAAGGAACGATGTTTTTTCAGTTTGTTGTCCATGTCACTCACTCTTTTTATGAAGATCCGTCCCTGACACTGCTGTTTGTCATCTTTCTGGCCTGTGCGCTGGGATGCGGTCAGGCGGTATTATAAAGGAGCTGAATATTAATTACCGCAACACATAAACAAAAACACCACCGGGATTACCGATGGTGTTCTGTATCTCAGTCTGGAACTTACTTGCCCGCGTGGCGTTTTCTGCCGGTGGCGTGAGTGACCTGCGTTTCATGGTCGCCTTCAATCACCACTTTACGCTGATTGGAAAGCTTGTAGTTCAGTCCCAGAATATGGCGTGCCTGACGGTTCGATTTCATGTTAACTCCTCAATCCTGTTGATAGTTTTAAGGACCAGTTTGCTTACGCAAACGAAATGTAACCCCTTAGGTTGCTGATCCAGCTTAGCAGGTTTTTACAAAGGTGCGTTTTGCCCGCTGACGACGTAGTTAATGGTCTGCTGGTAGATGTCACTGAGGATGTCATTATCCGTGGATTCCACCCATTTGGTGAGTTCCATCAAAATGTCATCTTCAGTCACAGCACCGTGCTCGGCGTGAAGACCCTGCGCAATCGCGTTAACGAGTTCAGGTTGTGCTGCTGCGGTATTAGCCGGGTAATAAGTAAACATGCTGCCTCCGTGTCGTTGTCTGTTTAATGGTACGGCTCGCAAAAATTTAATTCATAAACAGAATGGCAAATATTTTCCCGGTTGTGGTTCGGATTCATCTTAGAAATAAAAATGACATAAGTGCATGCTTTTATGCGTTTTTAGACGGGGCGGATATATCGACAAGTAACAGCGGGGATATTATGAGTGTGCTCCTGCTATCACGAATATATAGCAGGAGCAGATGTTAAATTACCACTTCATTTCGCCGGTATTTACCTTGGCGCTTAATTCCAGCGAGCTCTCTTCCGCCAGGCCCGGATACTGTTTTTTCAGGGTGCTGATGACGCCTGCGGAATCTTTATGCGCGGATAAGGCCTTGTCAAAGCGCTGCAGGTAGTCGCGGGTAAAATCAATCGCGCCAGTCCCGGCGGGTGGCGTGCCAAGATAGTGACCCGGGATCACGCGTTCTGGTTTGTGCGCGGCCATCTTCACCAGGGTTTCCTGCCACTGCTTGCGGCTTGCAGGTGTCTGGGTGTCTGCCGTCCAGACGTGAATGCCCCAGGCTACCCCGGTGCCGCCGAGGATCGTTTTTGCCGACGGGATCCACACATAGGCCGCATAGCTGTCCGGCTGCTCGATATCGACCTTTTCCCCGTCAACCATAAATGTGGTGGAGGCGAGAACCTGCGGGACGACCAGCTCCGTTGGCGCGCCGTCCTTCATCTGCGGGCCCCAGTAGGCGAGCTTGGCGTCTTTGGTGGCTTTAATATGGTCAACCACATGCTGTGTGGCCACCACTTTGGCATTCGGGAACGCTTTGACCAGCGGTTGCAGGCCAAAATAGAAATCCGGATCGCCGGAGGTGATCACAATCTTATTCAGGGTTTTACCGCTGCGGCGAATTTTCTCTACCAGCGCTTCGCCATCCTTCACGCTGAACTGCGCGTCAAACAGCACGGCCTCTTTCGGGCCGGAAACCAGCGTGGAGGAGACCGCGAAAATGCCTTTATCCTGTGGGTTGTAGGTATCAACATTCAGCTGTGCGGCAAACGCGGCAGGCGTGATAAGGGTGGAAAGCAGGGCAAGGTGAGTGAGTTTCATGCTGTTGTCTCTGTTGTTCAGGAATGTGTCTATTGTACGGATATTCGTATTTGCCAGAATTCCTGAAACAAGACATGCTTAGTTTCATAAATCGAGCAAATGGAGCTTTTATGGATCGCGTTATCGCCGCTCAGGTCTACAACCGGATATGCGAGCTGGGCAGTTTGAGCGCGGCGGCCCGCGCGTTGGGCATTTCCCGACCGATGGTGAGCCGCTACCTTGAACAAATGGAGAAGTGGGCGGGAACGCGGCTGGTAAACCGCTCCACGCGCAAGCTGACGCTGACCGCAGCAGGGGAAAAGGTGCTGCAAAAAACGCGGACGCTCTCGCAAATTTCGCAGGAAATTGAAGGTCAGTCGGAGAAAGACTTGCCGTCCGGCACGCTGCGGGTGGCCTGCGCGCACTTTACCGCCATGCACCTGATTGCGCCGGTCCTGCCCGGCCTGCTCTCGCGTTACCCGCAGCTGCGCATTGAGCTGGACGTGAATAACCACCCGGTCAGCCTGGTGGGAGAGCGCATTGATGTCGCCGTGCGCATTACCGACAACCCTGAACCCGGCATGATCGCCCGCCGGCTGGGGGAGTGTCGGTCGGTGCTCTGCGCCTCGCCGGACTATCTTGCGCAGCACGGTAACCCCATCAGCCCCGAAGAATTAGCGCAGCACAACTGCCTGCACTACAGCTTTTTCGCCGGGCAGTCCTGGCACTTCCTGACGCCGGAAGGTGAAAGCCTGAGCGTGGCCGTCAGCGGCAACCTGAGCGCCAGCATCTCTTCGCTGTTGATGGACGCGGCGATTAAGCACTGCGGTATCGCCATGCTGCCGGAGCGCGAAGCGTCTGCCGCGCTGGAGCAGGGATTACTGGTGCCGGTGCTGGAGGCGCTTGAGCCGAAACCGCTTGCCATCCATGGCATTTATCAGTCCCGGGAATACCAGCCTGCCGCGCTGCGCGTGTTTCTCGACGAACTGTCGCGCTACCTGGCATAAGAGAGGATTACTTCGCCTTTAGCCAGGGAGATGCCGTGCTCCAGAATATAATATCGGCACCGAGATAACTTTCGCCGAAGCGGACAAATTCCGCTTTGGTGAACGGTTTTCCGGTCTGAGGATCCTTATAGGTCAGGGTCGGTTCCTGAACCGCCATGGCTATGAGCGGCAGCATCTGTTTATTTTTATGGAAGAAGGGATAGGCATTCTTCATGTGCGCCTTGCGGTTGGGAACAATGTCCGGCCCGCCCAGGCCGACATTGTTAGCGCTGGCATACGCAAACAGACGCCCCATGTAGTTGCGGTCATTATCCCATTCGCACGGCCAGAAGTTCACGTATTGCACCACGTGTGATTTCTGAAAAGCCTTTCGCGCAAAGGTCAGGTTTTCCATTTCACCCGCGAAATAGCTGTCGCAGGTGAACCCGGCTGGGGGATTTTTTTCGTCGATATCAATGGCGGTTTCGGGCAGGTTTACCCCGTACACCTCGCCATCAAAGCGTTTCGCGAGGGCGGCCAGCAGCGCCTGATAGCGCTCGCGCACGGCGGGATCCCACTGACGCGCCACCCATCCAGAACCGACTGGCTTGCCTTCGCCGGGGTTATCGAACTGCGGCGCAATCCCGCCACCGTATCGCTTATCGTGCATCAGATAGTCCGGCACGTAGCGGGCGTCCGGCTCAAAGAAACGATCCTGGATTTGAATAAAAAGCTTTTTTCTGGCGGACTTAACGCGCGCCAGATCCTGCTCAATCCGCGAGAAGTCATAGCTGTCCTTCTCGGGTTCCAGCAGGCGCCAGTTGTAAACGATCTGCACGCCGCCGATATCGCTTCGCGCAACAAGCGGAAACGCCGCGTCGAGATCGCCCGAGCTGGTATAGATAAAGTTCTCCGGCGTTTTTGCCAGTGAAGTCAGCGACAGAGCCAGCGTGGTTACGGCAACGGCCATCCTGATTTTTAGCGCCATATCATTATCCTTTTTGTCGGTACAGCAGGTGAAAGTCCTGGAATTGTCTGTGTTCCAGGGTGGGGTAGATGCGTAGTCTATACTTAACCCTTTGTAAGCCAAAAGGAGAGCAAGAATGACTATTCATAAGCACGGTTCGGCACACTGGTCTGGCGACATTAAGCGCGGAAAAGGAACGGTTTCCACCGAGAGCGGCGTTCTCGATCAACAGCCTTATGGTTTCAATACCCGCTTTGAGGGTGAAAAGGGGACCAACCCCGAAGAGCTGATTGGCGCGGCACATGCGGCCTGCTTCTCAATGGCGCTGTCGCTAATGCTCGGGGAAGCGGGCTATACCGCCGATTCCATTGATACCACCGCGGACGTCTCTCTGGATAAAACCGACGGCGGCTTTGCCATCACAAAGGTTGCCCTGAAAAGCAAGGTCACCGTTCCCGGCATCGCCCCCCAGCAGTTCGACGGCATTATTCAGAAAGCAAAAGCGGGCTGCCCGGTTTCGCAGCTCCTGAAGGCCGAGATTACCCTGGACTATAAGCTTAACTAAGCCCCAGCCGGGTTCGCGCCCGGCTATCCCTTCAGCGCGGCGGGGAACATCTCCGCCAGCCAGGCGATAAATACCTTCAGCCTGTGCGTCAAATGCCGATTCTGCGGGTAAACCACATGAAATGGATAGGCGGCAGGGCGCCAGTTGCCGAGGATCGCCGTCAGCGTTCCCGCCTGCAAATACGACTTTGCCGAATACTCAAAGGTTTGAACGATCCCCAGCCCCGCCGCGGCAGCCGCCAGATGGGCATTACTTTCATTGACGCCAAGATAGTGCGGAATGTTGATTTCCAGCGCCTCGCCGTTCTGTCTGAAGCGAAACGGAAATGCCCGCCCGGTGACGGGCGAAAGGTAGCTGATCAGCTTGTGCCCGTTGCACAGCTCCTGCGGATAGGCCGGGACGCCGTGGTTTTTCAGGTAACCCGGCGTCGCGCAGGTGACCATCTCGGCGTTACCGATATGACGGGCGATGAGGGTTGAGTCGTCCATCGGACCGCCGCGGATCACGCAGTCTACGTTACCGCTGATGAGATCGACCGGCCGGTCGGCCACGCCAAGGTCGATGCGGATATCCGGGTAGCGCTGCATAAAATCCGGAAGCAGGGGGATAAGCACGTCCCGGGCGGTGGAGCCGCCCACGTCAACCCGCAAATGCCCTTTTGGCGTCGCGCGGGAAACGCGAAACGAGGTGTCGATATCTTCGATATCAATCAGCACCCTGAGCGCTTTTTCATAGTATTCCATCCCTTCAGGCGTCGCGACCACCCGGCGAGTCGTCCGGTGCAGGAGACGTATCTCCAGGTGCGACTCTAGTGATTTAACCAGCTTGCTCAGCGTGGCGATCGGCATATTCAGCGAGTCCGCCGCGCGGGTAAAACTGCCTGACTCCACGACCCGCGTAAAAGCGCGCATCGCCATGAGCTGGTCCATGATGACCTCTGATTATTTCTGTGGGTGAATAGTCATTTTCATTTTTGCCTGTTTTTCACTAATGCCGCAAGGGCTAAAGTTTGTCCAACGCAAACCCAACAAAAGGTAAATGACATGAACACGACTCTCTCAGGAAAAATCGCACTGGTCACCGGCGGCAGCACCGGTATTGGTCTTGCCACGGCGCAGGAGCTGGCGGCTCAGGGCGCGAAGGTCTATATCACCGGGCGTCGCCAGGCCGAGCTGGACGCGGCGGTGGCTGAAATTGCTTCAACCGCGGTAGGCATTCGCGCGGATGTCTCTAAGCTTGCCGATCTGGATGAGGTCTATGCCCGGATAGCAAAAGAAGAAGGCCGTCTTGATATTCTGTTCGCCAATGCCGGTGGCGGCGATATGCTGCCGCTGGGCGCGATCACCGAAGAGCAGTTTGACCGGATTTTCGGCACTAACGTTCGCGGAGTGCTGTTTACGGTGCAGAAGGCGTTGCCTCTGCTCTCCGCCGGATCGTCGATTATTCTGACCGGCTCGACGGTGTCCATTAAAGGGACGGCCAACTTCAGCGTCTACAGCGCCAGTAAGGCCGCCGTGCGCAACTTTGCCCGCTCCTGGGCGCTGGATTTGCAGGGCCGCGGGATCCGCGTCAACGTGGTGAGCCCGGGCCCGATCAAAACGCCAGGTCTCGGCGATCTGGTGCCGGAAGAACACCGTCAGGGGCTGTACGACGCGCTGGCCGCTCAGGTACCGCTGGGGCGTTTAGGCGCGCCGGGTGAGGTGGGTAAAGCGGTGGCGTTTCTGGCCTCCGACGCGGCCAGCTTTATTAACGCCACCGAGCTGTTCGTGGACGGCGGGATGGCCCAAATCTAATCCAGACTGCGCCAGCATCGGACGTTACGGCCCTCGCGTGAGGGCTGTAACGGCTGGGGACGCTCACACCCCTGCGTTGCCATCGGACAACGGTCGCGGAAAAAACAGCCTTCGGGCAGATGACGGTTGCCGGGAAGCTCCGTTTTGCGTAACGCCAGATTTTCATCCAGCGGTTCACCGGTGCGGGGAACCGAGTCAAGCAACAGACGGGTATAGGGATGGCGCGGCTTGCCAAGCACCTGCGCGGCGCTGCCCAGCTCCACAATCTGCCCGAGGTACATCACCGCCACCCGGTCGCTCATGTGTCTGACCACCGAGACGTTATGCGAAATTAACACATAGGTCAGATTACGCTGCTGCTGCAGGGTCACCAGCAGGTTGAGGATTTGCGCCTGCACGGAGATATCCAGCGCGCTGGTGGGTTCATCAAGCACGATAATATCGGGGTCGGACGAGAGCGCCCGGGCGATGGCAATGCGCTGGCGCTGCCCGCCGGAGAAGGCGTGCGGAAGCCTGTCGAGATATTCCGGGCGAATGCCAACCTGCAGCGCCAGATCCTCCGCCAGCTGACGGCGCACGCGCTCGCTGCTGCGTTTCTGCACCCACACCGGCTCGGTGATGATGCGCCAGACCGGCAATCGCGGGTCGAGCGAAGAGAGCGGATCCTGAAACACCATCTGCATGCCGCCCGCGTGGTGCGCCCGCTGGCACGCGCCGGTGCTGGGCTTAAGCATGCCCATCAGCAGCTGGGCCAGCGTGCTTTTCCCGCAGCCGGATTCCCCGACAATGCCCAGCGTTTCCCCCCGACGGATCTGAAGATCGAGCCCGTTGAGGGCATGGACCTGTTCCGTTACGCGCCCCAGCCAGTTTTTGCGCGCCGCAAAGTTCACGTGCACGCTATCCAGTTCAAGCAGTACATCAGACATGGTGTTTCTCCTGTTGTGGATACCAGCAGGCAGCCTGTTGGCCTTCTGCGCCATTGGGCTGTAAGCGCGGCGTTTCGCTGCATTTCGCCCCGGCGGCAAAGCAGCGCTCGCGGAAGGCGCAACCCTGCGGAAGCTGGCTGAGGTTGGGCACCGTGCCGGGGATGGCGGGAAGCAGGTCGCGCGGCTGGCCGTTTTCCGGGGCGCACTGCAGCAGGCCGATGGAATAGGGGTGTACGGGGCGGTGGATCAGCGTTTGCGTGGCACCGCTCTCGATCACGCTGCCCGCGTACATCACGTACATTCTGTCGCAAAGCTGCGACACCACGGCCATATCATGGCTGATAAACAACACCGAAGTACCGCTGGCCCGCGCCTTATGCTTCAGCAAGCGCAGCACCTGGAGCTGGACGGTAACGTCCAGCGCGGTGGTGGGCTCGTCGGCGATGATCAGCTCCGGCTCGCAGGAGAAGGCAAGGGCGATCATCACCCGCTGGCGCATGCCGCCGGACAGTTCAAACGGATAACGCTCCATGACCTGCTTCGCGTCCGGGATTTGCATCTCTTCCAGCAGGGTAATCGCCTTCTGCTGCGCCTCGCGCCGCGAAAGCGTCTGATGCTGGCGGATCACCTCCACCATCTGTTTGCCAATCCGCCGCGTCGGGTTGAGGGCTGTCATCGGCTCCTGAAAAATCATCGCCACTCTGGCTCCGCGCCACTGGCGAAGCTGCTTCTCGGACGCCGTCAGGACGTTTTCGCCGAGTAACTTCACCTGACCGTGATGAATGCGGTAGCTCCCTTCCGGCAGCAGCCGCATGGCGAGCATGGCAGTCACGGATTTACCCGACCCCGACTCGCCCACCACGCCGACGATTTCGCCCCTGCCGATCTCCAGCGAGACGTGGTTCAGCGCGTGAACCTCACCGCGAAAAATCGGGAAGCTCAGATGCAGGTCTTCAATACGTAATACCGGTTCGGTCATTACTGTTTTCCTCCCGACTTCGGATCCAGCAGATCGCGGATTCCGTCGCCAAACAGGTTAAAGCCCACGGCGGTGATTAAAATCGCCGCACCGGGAAAGGCGCAGTACCACCACTGGTCCAGGACGTAGTTACGGCCCACGGCCACCATCGCCCCCCATTCGGCGGTGGGCTGCTGCGCGCCCAGGCCAATAAACCCCAGCGTGGCGGCCATCAGAATGGCGCTGCCGATATCCAGCGAAGCCTGCACAATCAGCGGCGGCAGGGCGTTGCGCAGGATATGCCAGCGGATCAAATGCCAGCGGGACGCGCCAAACGTGCGGGCGGCCTGGACGTAGGTAAACTGGCGCACCACCAGGGTTTGCCCGCGCGCCAGGCGGACGTAAAACGGGATGCGGACAATCGCAATCGCCAGCATGGCGTTAAACAGGCTCGGACCGAGCGCGGCGGCCAGCGCCATGGTCAGCACCAGGGAAGGAATGGAGAGCATAATGTCCATCACCCGCATGATGATGGCGTCGCCGCGCCCGCCCAGTACGCCGGACAAACAGCCCAGCAGCGAGCCGATGCCGCCCGCAATCACCACGACCGCCAGCCCGGCGGTAATCGACTGCTGGCTACCCGTCAGCACGCGGCTGAACAGGTCGCGTCCTACCTCATCGGTACCAAACCAGTGTTGCGCAGAAGGCGCCTGCAGACGGGCGGTCAGATCCAGCGCGTTCGGGTCGTGTGGCACAATCCACGGTGAGGCCACCATCAGAAAGAGCATCGCAATCATAATGACGCCGCCAACGATCGTGAGCGGGCTTTGACGCAGCATCCAGAACAGCTTTGCCCAGTTGATGCGTTGTCTGGCGGTTTTAACCGGGACGGGCGTTTCCTGCGTTAACATCATTCGGCACCTCCGCGCCCGATTCGCGGGTCAATCCACAGGTAAAGCAGATCGACCACCAGATTAACCAGCACGTAGGCCAGCGAAACGACGACGGCAAAGCCCATTACGGCAGGGAAATCGAGCGCTTGAATGGATGTCACCACCCAGGCGCCCATGCCCGGCCAGGCAAAGACGGTTTCGGTCAGCACGGCACCGTATAGCAGATCGCCCAGCGCCAGCCCGAGGACGGTGATGGACGGGATCATCGCATTGGGCAGGGCGTAGCGCAGGACGATGTACCAGCCGGGCAGGCCGCTGGCGCGCGCGGTGCGGATGTAGTCCTCGCTAAGCTGCTCCAGCATCGCCGAGCGAACCTGGCGCGCCACAATCCCCAGGTGAACAAACGCCAGCGTCAGCGAGGGTAAAATCAGGTGCTGAAGCGCGTTGAAGAACACCTCACCGTTGCTCTCCAGCAGCGCGTCCAGCAGATAAAACCCGGTGACGTGCGTCGGCGGATCGAGCCAGTCGTCCAGCCTGCCGCCGCCCGGCAGAATCTGCAGGTGCCCGTAGAACAGCACAATGACGCCCACCCCAAGCCAGAAGGCAGGCGTGGAGATCCCGGTCATAGCCATTAAACGCACCAGGTGATCCAGCCAGCGGTTGCGGTACACCGCCGATAAAATCCCCAGCGGCACGCCGATGACCAGCGCCAGCAGCAGAGAGCAAAAGGCCAGCTCCAGCGTGGCGGGGAAAAAGGCCTTCAGATCTTCGGCGACCGGACGCCCGGTACGGATGGACGTGCCTAAATCACCGTGTGCCAGAGCGTCCACGTAGCGGCCAAATTGTATATACAGCGGCCGATCCAGCCCTAGCTGCTGGCGGATGTTCTGCACGATTTCGTCGCTGGCGCGATCGCCGGCCAGCAGACGGGCCGGATCGCCGGGGATCAGGTGTGAAATAATAAAGGTGATAATACAGACACCGGCTACCACCAGGATTAACCCCCAGCAGCGCTGGCGCACGATGCTCCAGAACGTCATACACTTTCCCCCGGCGAGAACCGTTATTTACTCATAGTGGCGATGTTGAACACCTGCTCGAGCATCGGATTAAAGGTGAAGCCTTTGACCTCTTTGTTCATCGCCAGCTGGTAGTTCTTCTGGAACAGATAAACGTAGGCCGCCTCGTCGATGACCACCTTTTGCGCCTGATGGTAATCTTTGGTGCGTTCCGCCTGATCGGTCGTTTTCAGCGCGGCCTGGAGCAGGAAATCGACCTCTTTGTTCTCATAGAACGAACGGTTGCCCGGCAGCCCTTTTTTGTCCGATTCGAACCAGTAGTTCATGAACATGTACGGGTCGGCAAAGTCCGGGCTCCAGTTGCCGATGGCAATGTCGTAATCGCCTTTGCCGACGCGGTCGCGCATGGTGGCATTGGCCAGTTTTTCCAGCTTGACGTTAATGCCGATCTTGCCAAGGCTCGCCTGAGTGGAGAGAGCTATAGGCTCCCAGTTCGGGTCGTTATCCGAATAGAGGAAGGTCAGGCTGGCGGGTTTGTCTTTGACCTTCTCCAGCGCCGCTTTGGCTTTGGCCTCATCGAAGCTGTACTGCATTGCAGTGGCGTCAAAGCCCCACATGCCTTCCGGGATCGGGCCGCGCATCTGCTTGCCGTTGCCGCTCAGAATGCCTTTCACCATCCCCTGGTAATCCGTCGCCCAGGAGATGGCCCGGCGTAAATCCACCTGGTTGAGCGGCGCTTTACCGTTGTTGAGATAGAGGTAAGTCACGCGCAGGGACGGGTATTCCGCGACGGCGACTTTGCCTTCCTGCTTCAGGGCCGCAAGCTGATCGACCGGCAGGGCGTCAGCAATGTCCAGATCGCCGCGGGAAAGCTGCAGTCGGCGCGAGGCGCTTTCACCGATAATTTTCACCGAGACGCGCTTAAAGTGCGGCTTCTCACCCTGCCAGTGGGGGTTAGGCACCAGGATCAGCTGCTGGCCTTTCTGCCAGCTTTTGAGCATAAACGGCCCGGAACCGGCGGTGTTTTGCGCCAGAAAACCGCGCGCATCGTCCGCAGCATTGGCCTTCAGCACCGCCGGGTTAATGATGGACGCCCCGTCGTTTGCCAGCGTATACAGGAAAGGCGCGAACGGCTGGCTGAGGGTGAACTTCACCGTATGGTCATCGACGGCATCAATTTTCAGGTCTTTCGGGAAGGCTTCAGACGGCCCCTGGCCGAGCTTCAGCAGGCGTTCAAAAGAGAGTTTTACCGCTTCAGCGGTGACCGGCGTGCCGTCAGAGAATTTCGCGTTATCCGCCAGGGTAAAGGTCCACTCTTTCTGGTCGTCGGACGCCTTCCAGCCCGTCGACAGATCGCCTTCCACCTCGGTAGAGCCTGGCTTGTATTTGACCAGACGCTGGTAGGACGGATAGGTGACGGTCCAGTCGTTGTTATCAATGGTGATGGCAGGATCGAGCGTTTGCGGGTCGGCGGCTTTGCCGATCGCCAGCATGTCTTTCGGGACGGCAGCCAGCGCCAGCGGTGCGCTCAGGGCCAGCGTGGCGGCGATCAGCGTCGAGATAAGCGATGTTTTCATGGCAGTGCTCCAGGTTTAAAGAGAAGTGTGCGTCAGGGGAAAACAGGCAAAACGGTCGTCAAGCAGCGGGTAGCTGGCGGCATTGGGCAGTTCGAAGTGCCACCATTCGCTGCTGATACCGACAAAACCGCCGCCAAACATGATGGCGTTCAACAGCAGACGGTTGCGCTGGGCGTGCGGCGGCACGGAGGGGTGATACGGATGCGATCGATCATGCATCTCGTCAAAACCGGCCCCCATATCCAGCACGGCGTTATGTTCATCCATCAGGGTGACGTCGATGGCCGTACCGCGGCTGTGATTGGAGCCAATCGCCACGTCGACCACGTATTCCGGGTTCGGGCAGGCATCCCACAGCTGAGCCTGCGCCTGCTGAGGGCGATAGGCGTCGTACACCACCAGCTTCAGCCCGGCCAGCGAGGCAATGCTGATGGCTTTTGCCAGCGCGGTGGCGGCATCGGTATGCAGCAGGCACAGCGCCTCCTGATAGATCGGGCGGCCGGTGATGTTGTCGGCGGTGGCGTACTTCAGATCGATATGCAGCGTGGGAAACGTCTTCGCCACATCAATCAGTTCACTCTCTTCGGGCATAGCTCCGCTCCTTTAGCGTTCGAATTGTCCAAACTCTTGTTGTAATTGTCGGTTGACCGCCAGTCGTGCCGGGAGCGCGTCACCCAGCGCTTCCACTACGCCCGACAGCAGCAGGTTGAACAGACAGCTTACGGGGGCAAGTGAATCCCAGAAATGACCGGTATCGGTTTTCACCTGCAGTAAATCAATCGGGTAATCCCGCGCCCACGGGCACCAGATGTCGGTGATTAAGGCCAGCGGAATGCCTTTCTCGCTCGCGACGCGGCAGTACTGGCGGGCCATCGAGGAGTAGGTGCGCGTATCGGTCAGCACAACGTACGGGTGCGAAAACCCCGAGTTCAGGGATTCAACCCAGCTGCCGGAAGCGCCCTCCGAATAGCTCACGCGCGGGCGGAGGTACTCGAGGTGGCTGAAGAAGGCGTTGGCAATCCCGCGCGTGGATTGGATCCCCAGCACAAAAACCGCGTCCGCGTGGGCGAGGTTGTGCACCACCTGACGGAAGGCGTCCGTTTGCGCCAGCTGGTACACCTGCGTGATGGCATCCACTTCCAGCGACAGGGCGTGCTGAAGGCGGTTGGGCAGGGGGGACTGCTGCTGCCAGGAGTCCAGCCGCTCGTTCATGCCCCATGGCTGATACGGATCGCGCAGGCTCTTTTTGGCATCTTCCAGGTTGCGATACCCAAGCTTACGCAGGAAGCGTCCGACGGTAATTCCGCTGGTCCCGCTCGCCTGACCGACGCTCTCAGCCGTTTCGAACGGTATTTGCGCGGCGTGCGCCAGCAGCCAGCTTCCCACCCGCTTTTCGCTGGGCGTGAGCTGGCTGAACGTCGCTTCGATACGGCTCAACATCTCAGGTTTCGTCGTCATACCGCCTCGCTGTTAACAGGCTGTCAATGCCTGAATTTGTGTTACCAGGTTAACAATGCATGACGCGTGCCATGATCACAGGGCGGGTTAAACCCGCTGTGCAGTAAACTTCATGCAATAATTGTTTAACCAATGATCAACATTTGTGCAGCGTAGTTCACTTTTGGTGCACTGTCTGACCTGGCAGGGACGAATTTGGTGAGCATACAACATAAGCAGAACAGGGGATTCTCCATGTTCGATATAGTTAGGTAACCTACTGATAAAAAATAGAATTACTGTTTTTTTGTTCGGGCGGGATCGGTTGTGTTTGCCATTTTACGGAGCGCTGTGTATTGCTTTTGTGATTGCGAGGAAGGAAATGGCGGCGGAAAACAAGTTGAGTGACAAGCAGTTAAAAAGCCTGCTGGGTAAACGAGCCGAGGATCTCCCCGGCTTTTTGTTGAACGATATATCAATAAAAGTGGTTTATGTATAATTAGTAAACCAATAAAACAGGTAATAGAATATGTGAAAAGAACTCTATGAAATTCTGACGGAAATGAATAAGAAGCAACTCGCAATGCGTGAAGAAAATCCAAAAATTAAAACGGTGCAGCTCGGTCATTATCTGAGAACCTTGATGGATGATAGTCAGTTATCATTCGCTGCCTACCAGGCGTTACGAATCAAGATTACTGAAGAGCTAATTTTTCTTCAGGGATGCGCGAACGAATTAACTACCGCTCAACAGATATTTCTAGGAATGGTTGCTGGCATTCATGCTAACTTAAAAGGCATTATGCCGGACATTACGAAACTTGTTCACCGCTGTATTTCTTTGCTTGACCATAAATTCAAAAAAGACAAGTGAATTTAATATTTTAATGATCCCCCGAATGGTTAACTTAAATCACCTTTTAAAAACATATAACTTGTTAAAATTTATAAATTCATTCCTTTTATTTCTTTTTGGAATAAAAAGTTAATTTGATATAACGTAGTGCACGTAAAATAAAAATGCTAATAATTTGATCTGCCGTCATTTTTCCTTATGGAGGAAAGTGAAATAATTATGCTCTGTTTATAAAGTAAGGAATTTACATGGAACCTCTTTTTTCTCCAAATGCTGAGTTAGTAGGTTGGATGCAAGACAGAAATCATATTTTCAACACAAATATGGACTGGGTGGCATTCATTAGAAATGGGCACGTTTGGTCGTCGTCAAGTGGGAATTGGCTTGGCCCGATTAATGACGGAGCCGTGATGGATCAATCGGGGAGGGTAGTGGCATGGCTTCGCAACCAGCAGATACAAGGGATGTTACCGCCTCTTAAGCCATTGCGGGCTATGATGGCAATGCGTCCAATGAGGCCAATGCGACCTATGACTCCAATGCGTCCCTTGAGACCTCTAGCGCCTATCAGCGGATGGTCTCAACTCGATTGGATGCAATGGATTAACCAGTAAATTTGTAAAAGTTCGGTTCGCTATTGTTTATCCATATTCATTTCTGAAAATGGTTATCTACCTCAAAGTATAACTATTTTATAGATACATATGGTACTCGGAAGCGAGCCGCCAAGATCGCCCGGTTTTCCTCTCCATACACGTACGGTTCCTTTACCGGGCGATCTCTCTTCATTTTTCTCTGATTTCGCGTCTCAATCCCTTTATTGTTACGAGAAATCTCATGTAAAAAAATTAATTGAACTCCGCCGCAAAAAACCGAACGCGCGACGCAGCTCCGCACCATTCTGAAAAAGGTAGACGCTGTTTATATATTTAAAACCTTTAAAAGGTAGAGTTATGGACGTTTCTTTTCAGGAAATAGAAAAGCATAAGGATTTCTATGGCGTTGGATCCGTACAGGATATGAACACGCTGGAGTACCAGCAAGCCTTAGAGAAGGAGACATTATTTTTTATATAAAGTCATGATTTTTTGCGAAACTCATTTTGTGGCGAGATATTAGCAACTAATCGTGCTCAGATTGATGCAATAATTGAGTATTTAAAAAATTTAGGGATTCATTTCCAATAGAAAATATTTAGTAGGTTTATCTAAAAACGGCCTGATTGTTCAGGCCACTGTGTTTAATAAAAATGGATATCAAAATCTCTGTCGAATGTTCTCCTGATGCCGTGAGCCTCTGCGGGGCAGGAACCATTTTCAGTTAAGTTATCCCAGAACGATTCCTCATATGCCTCTTCAAGAAACAGATAGCGGCAAATGCGTAGTAGTTTCCCTCTTGTCCATCCTGATGTTGTATGGCTATTAACATGAAGTTCATCTTCAAGACCATAAAATGTTAATTTTTCATTTTCATCATAAGCTTTATTGAAACGTTTTATAATAAATTCAACTTCGCTTTCTTTTATTCTGAAGCAATCCTTGTAATATTCATGCGGTTTTCTGTCAACACTTCCGTCTGTATCATCATAATAAGGATAAACACCACGATCCCACGCAAAAACATACGCACCAGAGAACTCATTGTAGTGCTTGCCAAGGTGTAAGATTTGTAAGCGTTGTTGCACGAATAACAACTTTTTAACTTCTGGTTCCATCATAATCTCCTCTTGGTAAAATGATATATAAGCTTGTAAAACACTTTTTGTAAATTATTGGTTCGTAATGGTTTGTGTCTGTTTTGGAAATTATTAAGTTATTTGCTACTGCTTTGGGAAGCATATCTTAAATAGTGGCACTCAGACGTGAGCCGCCACTGATCGCCCGGTTTTCCTTTCCGTCCCTGCAGCGGTTCCTTTTCCGGGCGATCACCTCCTTCTTTTCTGCGCTGGTTTCACGTCTTAATCCTTTACTGTTACGAGAAACCACATGCAAAAATTAATTGAACTACGTCGTAAAAAAACCGAACTCGCTACGCAGCTTCGCACCATTCTGGAAAAGGCAGACGCTGAAAACCGCAGCCTTAACACCGAAGAGCGCACACAATTCGACGACCTGACAAACTAGGTCGAAGAACTCCGCGCGGATATCGAGCGTTACGAAACCCTGCTGGAAGAAGAACGATCCACCGCCGGGAAAGGCGACAAGAGCCAGCGCACCGAAGGCCCGACTAACGAAGAACGAGGTATTCGCCCCGTATGCTTTCAAAGATAGCCTGGCGACCGGCAGCGACGTTCGCGCGCTGTATGAACATGATTACCGGGGCTGCTGGGCCGTACCACTTCCCGCACGCTGATACTAAGCGAGGATAACACCGGACTGCGCTTTGAACTGGATCCACCCGAAACTCAAATGGGGCGCGATCTGCTGGAGCTGGTGGGCCGTGGTGATATTTCTGGAATGTCGTTTGGGTTCCGCGCCACGAATGAAACGTGGGATTTTAAACAGGATCCATGCGTGCGCACCGTAACCGAGCTGCTGGAGATAACGTTTACTGCAACACCGGCGTATATCCGGCCCGTTCAAAAAGCGATTAACCATTCAACAGCATAAAATCGTACATCCCAAAACCAACAGCCTTTTAAAACCGCTGGCGTCGAAAGCGGCCACAATTGAGGGTACAAACCCCAGCCTGGCAATTATCGCCGAATATCACCTTCATCCGGATAACTCTGTTTACTCCGAGCTTGAGCTAGGTATGGGGGCGCGGCCAGATGGTCTACTTTTTGCGATCACCACGTCAGGCACCAGTACGGTTTCCGCCTGTAAGCAGCGGTATGACTACTGCAAACAAATTCTTTCTGGAGAAGAAGAAAACGAAAGCATTTTTGCGCTGATATACGAACTGGAGGATGAGAAAGAAATTGATGATCCGAAACTCTGGGTAAAGGCAAATCCCAACCTGGGCGTAAGCGTGCTTGTGGATTCGCTGAGTAACACCATTAAAAAGGCGAGGGGAATTCCGTCTGAATAGAACGAGATGTTAACCAAGCGGTTTAATATCTGGTGCAACGGCACTACGGCGTGGATGGGTGCCAATGTTGTGGGCCGCGTGCAGGATGGAGTTTACCGCCGGGTTGGATCTGTCATCAACTGACGATATCACCAGCGTTTGTTACTCCTTCCCGTACGTGGAAAATGTGCGCGTGCCGGCGCGGCAATATATCCCTGAAAGCGTGCTGGATGATTCAGGGAATAAAAACCGCAATACGTACCGGGCATGGGTAAAAGACGGGTGGTTAATACCCATGCCGGGGAACTGTATCGACTACGACCGCATACGCGATGATATTTTTGCCGATACGGACCGATTTGATATCAAGTTGATCGGGTTTGACGTATGGAACGCAACGCAGCTGCAGGGATATGGGCTGGAAGTCGAGCCGTTCCCGCAGACGTTCGCGAGATATAACCCGGTAGCCCAAAGCCTGGAAGTGTTCGCCGCCCGTAAGCGCATCGAGCACAACGGGGATCCGGTTCTGGCCTGGGCTATGGGTTATATGGTGATGATGGTTGACGCAAACCACAACATTAAGCCGAACAATCTTAAAGCCCCAAACAAGATAGACCTGGCGGTGGCGTGCATGATGAGTTTTGGTACTTACCTGCTTTAACATGGTGATGTTCATGTAGCGATGAGCGAGGAGCAAAAGGTGGCGCTGGAGAGACTGAAATGCGGGGTGTGAATAACCACACCCCTTGAAATTAATTACAAAAATCAAAAATCACGGAGCCTTTGGAAAAACTAGCTATTGTTTTTAGCTCATTAATTGGGATGATGCTTGCATTTCTAATTGTTATTGAGACATTTTGGGTGCTTCCAAAAGAAACAATAGTTTTGAGATCATTGGCCGAAATACGTTTGGCATCAATTATCATTCCGCCGCCAAAGCTAGCTAAGGTTTGTAAGTCCAATACTGTCAACATTTTATACTCCTAGTTAATTTTAAGTGGGAATTCATTAGGAAAAGAAGCGTGTAATTGGATTAGTTCATTGGTCCAAGCCAACATAAGGCAAAGGCCAAAATTCCGCACACCCCATTTCCTGGATTCATTTCCAGCATAACCGTTATAAAGGCTATTCATTCTGCTTTCATATTCTTCCTCAAAACTCGTGTCAGCATCCAAATGTAAACTTAAATCTATATCTCTCCCGCAGCGTTTTTTGATGAAACGTAAAAGAGATTTGTTTTCAATTGCATTATGGATGTCATCAATAGTTATGTCGTTATGTTTTCCAGAATCTATCAATGAATTGAGGTGAAGAATTAGCAAGGTTAAATAAGTTAATTTCATTAAACACTCCTGCGATTTATACAAAATATCTTTTAAACTACCTATGAGAGGCGTGTATTGCTTTCGAAAATAGCTTACCTCACAAAATGTAATTTTCCTCTTATGGCGCAATAGGTAAAAAAGTACTTGCAATAGATACCACGAATCCGTCAGTCCGTTCACATTTTTGATAAGATAGATGTACTGTGAACATAAAAGGGATCCCGGCATGGCAAATCTGCCCTGGCGAGTCAGCGTGCGCCTGATGACGCTTGCAAAGAAAATAGGGATGGTCGTCGGGATCGTACTGGTCGTCCTGCTGGCGGTTCGAGTCTATCTCTCGCAGCAGGGACCGGAACTGCACCTCTGGCATACCTGGCGGGCCGACGAGATGTCCGTGCGCGAGATGGATAACGCCAATTTTGCCGGGTATATAGCCCGGGAAAACACCATTTTCGCCGACCTTGATCGCGCGGTGACGGCGAAAACAGAGGGCGAGGAACGTACGCCGCTAAACCGCTTTTATCGCCAGAGCCTGGTGTGGCCCGGTCAGTTTGCACCCGATGCCAACCGCTCGTTTGTGCTGATGCCTGCCGGAAAGCCCCGCGGCGCGGTAGTGCTGCTGCACGGTTTGACGGACTCGCCTTACAGCGTCAGGCACCTTGCGGTGAACTATCAGCAACGCGGTTTTGTCGCGGTGGTCCCGCGCCTGCCCGGGCACGGCACCGCGCCCGGCGCGCTGACGGACGTTGACTGGGAGATGTGGCTGGCGGCGACGCGTCTTGCGGTGCGGGAAGCCACGCGTCTGGCGGGTGAGGCAGTGCCGCTGCATCTGGTGGGCTACTCTAACGGCGGGGCGCTGGCGATGAAATATACCCTCGATGCGCTGGACGCGCCTGCGCTGCGTAAACCGCAGCAGGTAATACTGCTCTCACCGATGATCGGCGTGACGGCCTTTGCGCGCTTTGCCGGTTTCGCCGGGCTACCGGCGCTGCTGCCGGCGTTTGCTAAAGCGGCGTGGCTGAATATCGCGCCGGAATATAACCCGTATAAATATAACTCGTTCCCGGTGAACGCCGCCCGGCAGTCATGGCTGCTGACGAAGGCTCTTCAGGAGCAGATTGGCCGCGAGGCCCGGGAGAACAGGCTGGTGAATTTGCCGCCGGTGCTGGCGTTCCAGTCGGTGATGGATTCTACGGTCAGCACCCGCGCGGTGGTGACCGGCCTGTTTGACCAGCTTCCGGCCAACGGCAGCGAGCTGGTGGTGTTTGATATCAACCAGGCGGCGAGCTTCCGTCCGCTGTTCAAACCGTCCTCGTGGACGGCCACCTCGGCGCTGCTGCCGGTTGCGCAGAGACGTTACGGTGTCACTATTATTACCAATGCGGACGCACACAGCTTCTCGACGGTAGCGAAAATCACCCCGGCTGGCAGCACCCGGGAGACGGTCGTGCCGCTGGCGCAGGCCTGGCCACAGGATGTCTATTCCCTGTCGCATATCGCGGTGCCGTTCCCGCCGGATGACGATCTCTATGGCCGTGAGCCTGGGGTGAAAAACCGCTACGGCATCAGCCTGGGGACAATTGCGCTCTGGGGCGAAACCTCCGTATTGAGCGTCGGAAAAGAGGCGCTGATGCGGGTCACCTCGAACCCGTTTTACGACTATATGCAGGAGAGGATTAACAGCCGGATCGGGGACGCGGAAAAGTAACGTTCCCCAGTGGTGTGAATATGTTAGGTCGCATTGATTAAGTATGTTAAATAATAGCTTCAAGGCACCTCTCTTTCTCATTGGAACCTATTTTTGTGCTGACGACTCTGATTTACCGAAGCCAGTTGAATTTATCCCGCCCCTCCACAGAGCTGCGGGAACTAGTGGAGCGCGCCCGGATCCGCAATGCCAATCTGAATATCACCGGGGTTCTGCTTGCAAAAGGCAGTGACGTGCTGCAAATCCTCGAAGGTTCGGAAGAGAGCGTGCTTAAGCTGTTCCATAAAATCCGTGATGACAAGCGGCACAGTGGGGTGGTTGAACTGATGCGGGACTATGGCCCGCGCAGACGCTTCGAAAACGTCGGTATGCTGCTGTTCGACCTGCAGACGCAGTCGCCGAAAGAGGTGCTGCAGTCGGTTCTGAATTACAGCAAGCTGGAAAGCTATCTTACATCCGATGACCGGGTGTTCAAATTTATCCAGACGTTTATCACAGGCAAACGTCCGGCTTTGTCGGGTGCGCGCTACGTCCCTGAAAAATGGACGCTTTCACCTGAGGCGTTGCCCTTTGGTGAACGCCTGGGGCTGATGGCCAACCAAACCTGTCAGTTTGCGCTCCAGCCCATCGTGGAGCCATCGGAAGGGAAGATCAGCTCGCTGGAAGCCCTTATTCGCGGCAACGACGGCGGCAGCCCGGAGCACTTCTTCAGCACCCTCGACCCGGACAAAATCTACGAAGTCGATCTCCAGACGAAAGCGTATGCCTTTGCGCTGGCGGAAAAGCTGGGGATTGGCAGCCATAAAATTGCGGTCAATCTGCTGCCGATGTCGCTGGTGAATGTCCCCGGCGCAGTGGAATTTCTGGTTGAACAGATTAAAAAACATGGCCTTCAGCCGGAACAGGTAGTCATTGAAGTGACGGAAAACGAGATGATCTCCGGCTTCAACCAGTTTAATAGCGCCATCAAGCAGCTTCGCGGTGAGGGGATTGGCCTGGCAATCGATGATTTTGGTTCCGGGTATGCCGGTCTTTCGCTGCTGACCCGCTTCCAGCCGGATAAAATTAAGATTGACCGGGAGATAGTCAGCGATATCCACCTCAGCGGCCCGAAGCAGGCGATTGTGCGCTCCATCGTCAGCTGCTGCTCCGATCTCGAAATTACCCTGGTGGCGGAGGGGATCGAGAAGATAGAGGAGTGGTGCTGGCTCGAGTCTGCCGGTATCCGCCGTTTCCAGGGCTTTCTGTTTGCCCGTCCGCAGCTTAATGGCGTCGGTGATATTCACTGGCCGCATCTGGTGCGTTAGCCAATTTTCCTCCCGCGTTATTTCCCCTTCGTCCTGCCTGTGCTTAAATAGCTAAAACGGTTTAATATAGTTTAGCTACGAGGATCACATGAAAAAAATCTGGGTACTTGGCGATGCGGTAGTGGATTTGCTGCCCGATGGAGATGGCAGATTGCTGCAGTGTCCCGGCGGCGCACCGGCAAACGTCGCGGTCGGCATTGCCCGGCTGGGCGGCCAGAGCGCCTTTATCGGCAGGGTTGGCGACGATCCCTTCGGGCGCTTTATGGCGAAAACTCTCGCTGACGAAAAGGTCGACGTGAAGTCTCTGCGCCTTGACCCGGCGCACCGTACCTCAACGGTGGTGGTCGATCTCGACGACCACGGCGAACGCTCGTTTACCTTTATGGTGCGCCCGAGCGCCGATCTGTTTCTGGAAACCGCCGATCTGCCTACGTTCAGCCCCGGGGAGTGGCTGCACGTCTGTTCCATCGCGTTAAGCGCTGAGCCGAGCCGTTCCGCGACGTTTGAGGCGATGGCCGCCATTCGCAAGGCGGGCGGCTACGTCAGCTTCGACCCCAATATTCGGCCAGACCTCTGGCCGGATGAGAACGCGCTGCGCCGCTGCCTGGAGCAGGCCCTGCAGAGCGCAGACGTGGTGAAACTCTCCGTCGAAGAGCTGGCGTTCTTAACCGGCGATGTGCCGGTAAGCGTCGGTCTGGACACGCTGATGGCGCGCTGCCCGGCGCGTCTGGTGCTGGTCACCCAGGGAAAAGAAGGGGTGATCGCCTGGCATGACGGCACCGTGAAGCACTATCCGGCCACCCCCGTTCAGTGCGTCGATACGACCGGCGCGGGCGATGCCTTCGTCGCCGGACTGCTCTACGGCCTGGCTGCCGGGCAGGACCTGACGCCCGTCATTGCCTTAGCCCAGCGCTGCGGCGCGTTAGCCACTACCGCCAAAGGGGCGATGACCGCATTGCCCTGGCAGCACGATCTGTAATTCCTTTCTTCACTGGCCGCCATCCGGCGGCCTGAATTGTCGCCTCGATCACACTTACTAAAACGGTTTAGCAAAAAAGATTGCCGATCCAAAATTCAGAGGTTTAGTATCAGCAACCTAAACCGGTTTAGCAATTTAGCACGTTTAATGACTTCTTTTAGGGATGCGACAAAATGTATAAAAAACGCAGACTTGCCGTGATGATAGGCATGCTGGCCGGAAGTACCTCTGTTTTTGCCCAAACGGATATGACAAGTATCGAAGCGCGTCTTGCCGCGATGGAGCAGCGCCTCCAGGCGGCGGAAACGCGCGCGCAGGTGGCTGAAAAGCGCGCCACGGATGCGGAACAAAAAACGCAGCAGCTGGTTGCCGCCCAGCAGCAGACGCAAACGACAACCCAGGCGGTGGCGCAGCGCACCAGCGCGCTGGAGAAAAAGGCGGATCAAAGCAGCGGGTTTGAGTTCCACGGCTACGCCCGTTCGGGCCTGCTGATGAACGATGCGGCCTCCAGCAGCAAAAGCGGTCCTTATCTGACCCCGGCCGGTGAAACCGGCGGTGCGGTAGGGCGTCTGGGTAACGAAGCAGACACCTACGTTGAGCTGAACTTGGAGCACAAGCAAACCCTGGATAACGGAGCCACCACGCGCTTCAAAGCGATGCTGGCCGACGGGCAGAGAACCTATAACGACTGGTCAGCCGATACCAGCGATCTCAATATTCGCCAGGCCTTCGCGGAGCTGGGCAACCTGCCTGATTTTACCGGCGCGCTGAAGGGCAGCACCTTCTGGGCGGGTAAACGCTTCGACCGCGACAACTTTGATATTCACTGGCTGGACTCCGACGTGGTGTTCCTCGCCGGTACCGGCGGCGGCGTCTACGACGTGAAATGGAACGATTCGCTGCGCAGCAACTTCTCCATCTACGGCCGCAACTTCGGCAGCGTGGAGCAGACCGACAATAACGTTCAGAACTATATCCTCAGCATGAACCACTTTGCCGGACCGTTCCAGCTGATGGTGAGCGGCCTGCGTGCGAAGGATAACGACGACCGTAAAGATACCAACGGCGATCTCATCAAAACTGACGCTGCGAATACCGGCGTTCATGCGCTGGTCGGGTTGCATAACGAGAGCTTCTACGGCCTGCGGGAAGGGACCGCCAAAACGGCGCTGCTATACGGTCACGGGCTGGGTGCGGAAGTGAAGAGCATCGGCTCCGACGGCGCGCTGCTGCCTGAGGCGGATACCTGGCGCTTCGCAAGTTACGGTGTCACGCCGATCGGCGGTGGCTGGAGCGTTGCGCCCGCCGTGCTGGCGCAGAGCAGTAAAGATCGCTACGTGAAGGGCGATAGCTATGAGTGGGTGACGCTCAACACCCGCCTGATTAAAGAGGTGACGCAGAACTTCGCCCTGGCGTTTGAGGGAAGCTATCAGTACATGGATTTAAATCCGGAAGACTATAAGGACCGCAACGCCGTTAACGGCAGTTTCTACAAGCTAACCTTTGCGCCGACGTTAAAAGCGAGCAAAATCGGCGATTTCTTCAGCCGTCCGGAGCTGCGTCTGTTTGCCACCTGGATGGACTGGAGCAGCAAACTGGATCATTACGCCAGCGATGATGCCTTTGGCAGCAGCGGCTTCAACGCCGGCGGGGAATGGAACTTTGGGGTCCAGATGGAAACCTGGTTTTAACCCATCACGCTCCCGCCTGGCGGGAGCGTTTCGCACATCATAAAAAAGAAGTCAGGCAGAGGTATCTATGGATTTTAATCAAATCGCCCGCGAGCTCATTCCGCTGCTCGGTGGCAAGGAAAATATCGCCAGCGCGGCGCACTGCGCAACGCGTCTTCGTCTGGTGCTGGTTGATGACGCGCTGGCGGATCAGCAGGCGATCGGCAAGGTCGACGGCGTAAAAGGCTGTTTTCGTAACGCCGGGCAGATGCAGGTGATTTTTGGCACGGGCGTGGTTAATAAGGTTTACGCCGCGTTTATTCAGGCGGCGGGGATTAGCGAATCCAGTAAATCTGAGGCCGCGGACCTGGCGGCGCGCAAGCTGAACCCGTTCCAGCGCATTGCCCGTCTGCTCTCCAATATCTTTGTCCCGATCATTCCCGCGATTGTGGCATCCGGCCTGCTGATGGGCCTGCTCGGCATGGTGAAAACCTACGGCTGGGTCAATGCGGATAACGCCATCTACATCATGCTGGACATGTGCAGCTCCGCGGCGTTTATCATTCTGCCTATTCTGATCGGCTTTACCGCCGCGCGGGAATTTGGCGGCAATCCGTATCTCGGCGCGACGCTGGGCGGCATTCTGACTCACCCAGCGCTGACCAACGCCTGGGGCGTGGCCTCCGGCTTCCACACCATGAACTTCTTTGGCCTTGAGATCGCGATGATTGGCTATCAGGGCACGGTATTCCCGGTGCTGCTGGCCGTCTGGTTCATGAGCATCGTGGAGAAAAACCTGCGACGCGCGATCCCGGACGCGCTGGATCTGATTTTGACGCCGTTCCTTACCGTGATTATCTCCGGTTTCATTGCGCTGCTAATCATCGGCCCGGCGGGGCGCGCGCTGGGCGACGGCATCTCCTTTATCCTGAGTACACTGATTGCACACGCGGGCTGGCTGGCGGGTCTGCTGTTCGGCGGGCTGTATTCGGTGATTGTGATCACCGGTATTCACCACAGCTTCCACGCGATTGAAGCCGGGCTGCTGGGTAATCCGTCGATTGGCGTGAACTTCCTGCTGCCTATCTGGGCCATGGCGAACGTGGCGCAGGGCGGCGCCTGTCTGGCGGTGTGGTTCAAAACCAAAGATGCCAAAATCAAAGCCATTACCTTACCGTCGGCGTTTTCTGCGATGCTGGGCATCACCGAAGCGGCCATTTTTGGTATCAACCTGCGCTTTGTTAAGCCGTTTATCGCCGCGCTGATTGGCGGCGCGGTGGGCGGGGCCTGGGTGGTGTCAGTGCATGTCTACATGACCGCCGTCGGGCTGACCGCTATCCCGGGCATGGCCATCGTGCAGGCCAGCTCGCTGCTCAACTATATTATCGGCATGGTGATTGCCTTCGGCGTGGCGTTTACCGTCTCGCTGCTGCTGAAATATAAAACGGACTCTGAATAATGACGTTTTCTTCCCGCTGGCCTGCGATCCTGCAGGCCGTTATGAAAGGCCAGCCGCGGGCGCTGGCGGATAGCCACTATCCGCAGTGGCACCCCGCGCCGGTGACGGGGCTGATGAACGATCCCAACGGGTTTATCTGGTTTGCTGGCCGCTACCACCTGTTCTATCAGTGGAACCCGCTGGACTGCGAGCATCGGTTTAAATGCTGGGGGCACTGGAGCTCTGCGGACCTGGTGCACTGGCAGCACGAGCCGCTGGCGCTGATGCCCGACGAAGCGTATGACCGTAACGGCTGCTACTCCGGTAGCGCCGTGGATAACCAGGGCGTCCTGACGCTTTGCTACACCGGCAACGTCAAGTTCGATGACGGCAGCCGCACGGCCTGGCAGTGCCTCGCCGTGGAGCAGCCGGACGGGACCTTTAAGAAGCTGGGTCCGGTGCTGGCCCTGCCGGAAGGCTACACCGGCCACGTGCGCGACCCGAAGGTGTGGCAGCACGACGGAGAGTGGTACATGGTGCTAGGCGCGCAGGATGTGCAAAAGCGCGGCAAGGTGCTGCTGTTTAAATCAGCCGATTTGCACGCTTGGACGTCCTGCGGGGAAATCGCCGGTCACGGGGTCAACGGCCTGACGGATGCGGGGTATATGTGGGAGTGTCCGGACCTGTTCGCGCTCGACGGAACGCACATCCTGATTAGCTGTCCGCAGGGGCTGGCGCGCGAGCCGCATCGCTATCTCAACACCTATCCGGCTGCCTGGATGAGCGGGGCGTTTGACTATACAGGCGCCGCATTCGATCACGGCGATCTGCACGAGCTGGACGCGGGCTTTGAGTTTTACGCTCCGCAAACGACGCTGGCGGAAGACGGTCGACGCATTCTAATCGGCTGGATGGGCGTACCGGACGGGGAAGAGATGCTTCAGCCAACCCGGGCGCATGGTTGGATGCACCAGATGACCTGCCCGCGTGAATTACGCTATCGCGACGGCACGCTCTGGCAGACCCCTGCGCGCGAGCTGACGGCGCTGCGTGAAGATGAGCAGCGCTGGCAGGGGCGCGCCAGCGAGGCGCCAGGCCTGGACGCGACGCGCCTGGAGTTTGAGCTGAGCGCATCGCAGGTGAATGTCGATTTTGGCGGCGCGCTGCGTCTCACGGTCGATGAGCAGGGTATACTTCTTGAACGCGCGAGCCTGAAAACCGGTGAAACGTTGACCCGCTACTGGCAGGGCGACGTCACTCATTTGCGCGTTCTGTGCGACCGCTCCAGCGTTGAAATTTTCATCAATCACGGTGAAGGGGTGATGAGCAGCCGCTATTTTCCTGACCATCCGGCCCGGGTGCGATTCGAAGGTGCGTCCGATATCACATTACGCTACTGGTCGCTGCGCGCCTGCATGATAGAATGAGGGTTTTGGCAGCCGGATCTAAGTCGTTGTGAGAAAAACAAAACGCGTCACCATTAAAGACATCGCGGAGCTGGCGGGTGTGTCAAAAGCCACCGCCAGCCTGGTCCTGAACGGACGCAGCAAAGAGCTCCGCGTGGCGGAAGAGACGCGCGAGCGCGTGCTGGCGATTGCAAAAGAGCACCACTATCAGCCCAGCATTCACGCCCGGTCGCTGCGCGATAACCGCAGCCACACCGTTGGTCTGGTGGTCCCGGAGATCACCAACTACGGTTTTGCGGTGTTTTCTCACGAGCTGGAAACGCTGTGCCGTGAGGCGGGCGTTCAGCTGCTGATCTCCTGTAGCGATGAAAACCCGGGGCAGGAGACGGTGGTGGTGAACAACATGGTGGCGCGCCAGGTGGACGGGCTGATTGTGGCCTCCAGCATGCTTAACGATGCGGACTACCACAAGCTGAACGAGCAGCTGCCCGTTGTCCTGTTTGACCGCCACATCAACGACAGCGCGCTGCCGCTGGTCATCACCGATTCCATTACCCCGACGGCGGAACTGGTGGCCGACATTGCGCGCCAGCATCCTGATGAGTTCTATTTCCTCGGCGGCCAGCCGCGCCTTTCTCCGACGCGCGATCGTCTGGAAGGGTTTAAGCAAGGTCTGCGAGAGGCCGGCGTGGAGCTGCGCCCCGAGTGGATCATTCACGGCAACTATCACCCGAGCTCCGGGTACGAGATGTTTGCTGAACTCTGCGCCCGCCTGGGGCGTCCGCCGAAAGCGCTGTTCGCCGCCGCCTGCGGGCTGCTGGAAGGGGTGCTGCGCTATATGGGCCAACATAACCTGTTGCAAAGTGATATCAGGTTAGCCAGTTTTGACGATCACTATCTCTACGATTCGCTGACGATCCCCGTGGATACCATTCGTCAGGATAACCGCCAGCTGGCGTGGCACTGCTTTGATTTGATTAGCAAATTGATCGAAGGGGAGACGCCGCAGCCGTTGCAGCGCAAGCTCAATGCCACCCTGCAGCGACGCTATAAGTCAGCGAAATAGCCCGGTTCGATACTTCAATAACTTTAATTAATTTAAGTTTTGGAATGGCCGATAACCATAAGGAATAATTTTCCTTGAGGTATTGGTTTATGTCGTTGAAAAAGTCGTCCCTGATTGTCCTGTTCTCGCTGCTTTTCTTCTTTGTTGTCAGCACTGTGACCAGCGTTGGCCTCATCATTAAAAGTAATAATTCCCTGGATAACGTCAACAAAGAGATCCAGGTTGTGCTGTCCATTATTGACCCTATCAACCATAGCCGTACGCTGCGCGTTCGGGTGATGGAGTATGTGAAGATGGTGGAAGCGGGCAACTCGGCGGACGGGGCTGCAAAGCTAACCGCCGTGAAAGAGGCGCTGACCAAAGCGGACCACGCCTTTGCGGCCTTTATGGCTTCGCCGCGTCTGACGGATGAAGCGCCGCTGGTAAGTGCCTATCAGGATGCCTGGCAAAACTACCGCAACCAGGGACTGGTGCCGCTGATCGATGCCGCCGAGGCGCACGATGTGGCCAAATTTAACGCGCTGATCCCGGAAGTCTCACGTCTTGACCGTCAGTACGAGATCGTTCTCGACCAGGTCCTTTCCGTCCACCAGAAATACGCCAAAAGCCTGAACGAAGATGCGAGCAGTAACTTTGTCTCTGGCCTGGCGATCATTGCCGCTATCGCCAGCCTGTTTGTGGTGGTGATTGTCGCCGTCAGCCTGCTGATGAAGCGCTTTGTCTTTGCGCCGGTAAACCTGGCGCGCGAGCACTGCAGCCAGATTGCGGCAGGCAAGCTGGACATACCGGTGCCGGTTAAGGGGAGCGCACATAACGAAATCGATCATCTCATGAGCTCGATGGAGCAGATGCGTCAGGCGCTTCTTGCGACCATCGCCCAGGTGCGCGACGCGAGCCATACCGTAACGCACGCGGCGCAGGAGATTGCCTCCGGGAATATCGACCTGGCGTCACGTACCGAACAGCAGGCTTCCGCGTTAACCCAGACGGCGGCCAGCATGGAAGAGCTGAGCGCGACGGTGGCGAACAATACCGACAACGTTTACCAGGCCGGTAAACTGGTGCAGGACGCGGTGAAAAATGCCCACACTGGTGAAGCGGTGACCCGCGAAGTCATCGACACGATGAATACCATCGCGGCGAACTCGAAGCGTATCGAAGACATTACCAGCGTAATTAACAGCATCGCCTTCCAGACCAACATTCTGGCGCTGAACGCGGCGGTTGAAGCGGCGCGCGCCGGTACGCAAGGTCGCGGCTTTGCGGTCGTGGCCAGCGAGGTACGCACCCTGGCGCAGAAAAGCGCGGTGGCGGCCAAGGACATCGAGAGCCTGATTGCGCAGTCGGTCTCCAGCGTGAAAAACGGTGCGGAGCTGGTGAGCCGCTCGGGCGAAGTGATTGACTCGATTATTTCATCGGTGAATAAAGTGAATACGCTGATGGAGCAGATCTCCGTCGCCTCGGAAGAGCAGAGCCGCGGGATTAGCCAGGTCGGGCAGGCGGTGACCGAGATGGATGGCGTGACCCAGCAGAACGCCGCGCTGGTGCAGCAGTCCGCAGCGGCAGCGGCATCGCTGGAAGAGCAGGCGCAGCAGCTATCGCGGAGTATTTCGAGTTTTAGTTTGCCGGTGCAGGCTTGACTTGATGTTAGGGCGAGGCTCCGTAGGGAGCCTTTTTCAAAGCTGGCGTAACTGGAAAACCATGCAAAATAATGATACTTTGAGTTGATGTATTTCTTATTTCTTGACAAAGGGTATTTATGCAAGCACATTTGCTAGAAAAATTTTCTATATACGGGTTAAATGACGAGTCAGATGTACATTTAAAATTTATTGATAACCTAAAGGTAATCGTTTCAGAAAACGGCTTCGGCAAAACCACTATAATTAGCTTGCTATATAGTTTTCTCAAGAACGATAAAAAAATAAATAAATTTAACTTTAAAAGCTTGAGCATAAAATTACATGGTCAGGAAGAGGTTATTTACCCAAAAGAAATAATAAAAATATTATTTGAAGATGATTTTCCTAGCGCTTTTAAGTTTGTCGTAAGGCACTAGATCAGAAAACTTTAAAAAACTATAACAGAAGGTTGGACTTTCAATTAAGCAATCAATTTGTAATTAGCTTAATAATTTATTTTATTTATAATCGTCATGTTACATCTAAAATTGATAAAAGTGAAATGAGGCGGTTGATATTTAAGGATTTACAACTTGAAAGTGAAGATTTATTTCCGATTGTTTTGAATGTTAAAAATCTTGTTGAATCTTATGGTTACTATTTTGATTTTGAAGGTTTAAAGGTTAATTTTGCGGATTTACATGATGCAGTAACTTTTATCTGTAAAGACTTATATGTTGACTCAAAGTTGACGTGGGAGTTTCAACCATTTTATGATAGAATGCAGATGTTACTCATAAATGTGGGCCAGTTTAGCAATAAAGAATTCATATACCTTCCTACATATAGACTTGTTGAAAGTAACATCAGTTCGTTCAAAAAAGACGATGACGATGATGAGGAGTATCCATTTGGTGGGCTGAGTGAAGCCAAGGCATTCTTTAAAGATAATCCACTTATCCAGTTTGGGGTTGACGATATAAAAGATACTTGGGCCATGCTTACTAACAGGATACGAAGTTCCACTACCCAAGATTTTTTAAAACTTTCTGGAGGGTTATTAAAAAACATTATCAGTAATAAAAAAGTTAATGGTAAAAATATCTCAGAACTAATTGAAAGTAAAGATTCCATTCTCAAGATTTTATCTCGAATAGATTCAAAAACGATCGATGATAAGGATAAAAAGAATCTATTAAGCATAATAGACCGAAGGGAATTTAATCCGGCAAATAACAACAACTCTCTTTTTTATATCCTTGAAAATATGGTTACTATATACAATAATCAAAAACATATCGATGAGGCGATTGTTAGGTATAAAAATGTAATTAACGGGTTTTTTAATGATAAGTCTGTGATTTTCAACGAGATTACATCTGAAATATATGTTGAAAAAAAGAAAGGCAATAAAAGAATAGACATTGAAAATCTCTCCTCTGGTGAGAAGCAAATTTTATCATTATTCACCAAAATATATTTAGCAGAGCTAGATGATTTAGACAGGAAATACTGGATATTCTATGATGAACCTGAGATTTCTTTGTCTATAGAATGGCAGCAAATGTTGCTTCCAAAAATCATTGAGTCCAATCGCTGCGAATTTATGATGGCTGCAACACACTCACCATTTATTTTTAAAAATAATCTCAAACCTTATACTAGCGATTTGGCATTAGAAGTCATGGAGTTGCAATAATGACTAATTCTACTAATACTGGACGTGTTGGTTTAATGGAGGAAATGGCTGATGATGAGTCAGTCATTTTTAGAAATTTTCTGCGTAAATTTAAAGAAGCAAAAGGGAAATTGATCTTTTTTTTTGAAGGAATAGATGACTTAGATTATTACTTGCCTATTTTTGAATCTAGTGTTGGACCTCACACAGAAAATTGGGTGAGCTTAGTTTGCTTTGGCCGAAATAATGTATTTCAATTAGTGCATGATCTTAAGTCCCATACCTTACAAGCTTATAAAGATAGCTATCATTTTGGTTTCGTTGACAAGGATTACCATGAAGTTGAGGATAATATTTTTCCCGAAAAAATATATGTTACACCAACTTACTCTATTGAGAATTTCTATGTTTCAATGAAATTCTTCAAAAAGATCCTGCGACATAAATTTTACCTAGTTGAAAACGATTTGGAAAATGATGATTTTAATTTTCTATGTGGAAACTTTACTTCCAGAAGACAGGAATTCGTGTCTCAGATTACAGAATTAGATGCATTGTTAAGATGTAATAGAGTAATGTATGAAGAAAATGATGTTGTTTCTAAAATAAATGCAAGGGATATTAATTTAAATAATTTCTTCCGTATTAGTTTGAATGATGTCTCGTTAAACACAGATGCCTTTACTATTATTGATAAATCAATTGAGGACTTCGAAAACAGCGCCTTGGAAAGTTCACGGCAGTATTATGCAGGTAAAGATGCCTCCCAACTGGTTAAGGTTATTCGTGGGAAATTTATGTTCTATTTCATGCATCAGTATCTGTTTAGGTTGAAGGAGGATAATATAAAAAGAAACCCTTCATTCTTCCCTGATTCATACAGACTATCTCGCGCGCCCAGAGAAGAAAGACGAATTTTTACCAAGACGAGACTTACATTAAATAAAGAGTCTCAGGATATACTTTCTGACTTATGTCAGTTTGCGGACGTACCAAGTTGTTTGACTGAATTTCTTTCAAATATCCGGCGTGAGTATAACGAAAATTTAGCTTTGGCTTCTTAGCAACTACTCGAAGAGTGGGGGTTACATTTCCTCCACTTTTTAATGTCAAACAGTTCTGGCTTTTTTATACCTAATAATTGGCTATATAGTTACGATAATACTCGTCTGGCATCAAACATGCACCGAATCTAACCAGTCGCTGTGTGCCCTGTTTCACCTTTTCCAGGGTTGCCATATGGTCTTCATGCATGTCTCGAAGTGAATTTGTTAGTGCAATAGCTAACTGTTTATTCGACTGCATTTTAAGTTGCAAATAGTTTTGTGCCATTTTATATAACCTTGCAGTATCATTACCTTATTATCATTGATCATGTTTGATAGAGGGGCAACAACGAAAATGGGAAAGCGCAAGGGTGCTCTGGTTTATGTCCTAACCGTCATTATATTTTTGCTTATTATTCCTGAGATCATTCTGCGCGCATGCACGTCCGAGCAACTTGGCCGTATCAGCGACTTCACCAGTTTAGGTGTGACCTGCCCCCAGGATTAGATACAACCGTCAGTTAGTAATGTCGGTTTGTTTACCTTCACATTTTCCATTTCGCCACCGTGCTGCAAACTCTGATGGCGTCAGATAATTCAGTGCCGAATGTGG